>OHAB01000049.1_pt1 | contig 125389 bp, 92 predicted proteins | sample 1577031 | NCBI WGS metagenome assembly OHAB01 (sample SAMEA3541477, study PRJEB24748) | human gut metagenome | biome: human gut; feature: human-associated habitat; material: faeces | place: China | collected 2012 | reverse complement strand
GTTGGGCTACCTGGATTCGAACCAAGAAAAACAGGACCAGAATCTGTTGTGTTACCATTACACCATAGCCCAGAATGTCATTTCAATTTTGTTGGGCTACCTGGATTCGAACCAAGAAAAACAGGACCAGAATCTGTTGTGTTACCATTACACCATAGCCCAAAATGTCATTGTCGACGCTTCGTTTTTGTTTCGACGGTGCAAAGGTACAGCTTTTTTCAAAACCTACAATCTTTTCCCGATATTTTTTTAAAAAAAAATGATTAAAAAAATAATTATGGTTACTTTTTTTCGTGATGTACAGAAAAGCAAGTATATTTGCGAGATAGTAAAAGTAGAAAATTTAGCGTAATTAAAAAAACTATAAATGAGCAACAAGACAGAAATTTTAGTACAAAAAATCACAGAAGGAATTCAGGAAAAGAAGGGAAAGAAAATCACAGTTGTAGATTTAACTGAGATTCATGATACGATATGCAAGTATTTTGTAATTTGCCAGGGTAATTCTCCCAGCCAGGTGCTGGCCATTGTCGACTCGGTCAAGGAATATGTCCGCAAGGAGACAGGTGAAAAGGCTTTGGGAGCCGACGGTATGCGTAATGCACAGTGGGTGGTACTGGATTATGCAGACGTGCTGGTTCATATTTTCCTTCCGGAAGCTCGCGAGCATTATCAGCTGGAACATTTGTGGGCTGACGCGAAGTTGACTGAAATCCCTGATTTGGATTGAGAGTGTGGAGGCGGAAGACGCTTTTGGAAAGCGGGGTCCGCGAGTATTGTAATTAATAGCAATGAATAGTGATGAGCAATAATATGAATGATAATAAGCCCAAGATTAATATTCCCCGCCCGAACTTGAGCTGGCTGTACGTGCTGATTGCCGTATTTTTCCTTTTTCTTTATATCTCCAGCGATGAGGGAGGCGTGGTAAAGCAGGTTTCCTATACGGAATTTAAAGAAATTGTGAACAAGGGATATGCCGACAAGATTGTGGCATATGACGATAATACGGCTGAGGTGTTTATTAAGCCGGACCATGTGGTGGATGTATTCAAGAACGATGCGAAGCGGGCTGGAAAGAGCCCGGCGGTGAATGTACAGGTGGGCTCGATGGAGGCGCTTGACAAGTTCCTGGAGAAGGAACAGGAGGCAGGACACTTTACCGGTGAGGTGAGTTATGAGAAGCATACGGATTATTTCAGTATCATTTTCTGGAATGTCGCTCCTTTCCTGCTGTTGTTCGGAGTCTTTATGCTGATCATGCGGCGCGTAGGCGGGGGCGGTGCTCCCGGTGGTGCGGGCAATGTGTTCAGTGTAGGCAAGAGCAAGGCGCAGTTGTTTGAAAAGGGTTCCAACCGCATTACGTTCAAGGATGTGGCCGGACAGGCTGCGGCCAAGCAGGAGGTGCAGGAAATCGTGGAGTTCCTGAAGCAGCCTCAGAAGTATACCGAACTGGGAGGTAAGATTCCTAAGGGTGCCTTGCTGGTAGGTCCTCCGGGAACGGGTAAGACGTTGCTGGCAAAGGCGGTAGCGGGAGAGGCGGAGGTTCCGTTCTTCTCGATTTCGGGATCGGACTTTGTGGAAATGTTTGTCGGAGTGGGTGCTTCGCGTGTGCGCGACCTGTTCCGCCAGGCAAAGGAAAAGTCGCCGTGTATCATTTTTATCGATGAGATTGATGCGGTAGGACGGGCTCGTGGCAAGAACCCGAGTATGGGTGGAAATGACGAGCGCGAGAATACCTTGAACCAGTTGCTGACGGAAATGGACGGATTCGGTTCCAACAGTGGGGTGATTATCCTGGCGGCAACCAACCGTGTGGATATTCTGGACAAGGCGTTGCTGAGAGCGGGTCGTTTCGACCGTCAGATATATGTGGACCTTCCGGACCTGAACGAGCGTAAGGAGGTGTTCGGGGTGCATTTGCGTCCGTTGAAACTGGATGATACGGTGGATGTGGACTTGCTGGCACGTCAGACTCCGGGATTCAGTGGGGCGGATATTGCCAATGTATGTAACGAGGCGGCTCTGATTGCTGCGCGCCATTCGAAGAATGCGGTGGGCAAGCAGGACTTCCTGGATGCGATCGACCGTATTGTGGGTGGTCTGGAGAAGAAGACGAAGGTGATGACGGCTGCCGAGAAGCGTACGATTGCGCTGCACGAGGCGGGTCATGCCACTATTTCGTGGTTCCTGGAACATGCCAATCCGTTGATTAAGGTGACAATCGTGCCTCGCGGACGGGCGTTGGGTGCTGCATGGTATTTGCCGGAAGAGCGTCAGATTACGACGAAGGAGCAGATGCTCGATGAGATGTGTGCGACACTGGGTGGACGTGCGGCCGAAGAGGTGATGCTGGGGCATATCTCTACGGGAGCGATGAACGATTTGGAGCGGGTAACCAAGCAGGCTTACGGAATGGTGGCCTATGCGGGTATGAGCGACAAGTTGCCGAACCTGTGTTATTACAATAATGAGGAATACAGTTTCAGTAAGCCTTACAGTGAACATACGGCCGAGCTGATTGACCAGGAGGTGAAACAGATGGTGAATGAGCAGTATGAGAGAGCCAAGAACCTGTTGCTCAAGCATAAGGAAGGTCATAATCAATTGGCACAGCTGCTGATTGAGCGTGAGGTGATTTTCGCGGAAGACGTGGCACGTATCTTCGGTGAACGTCCGTGGACATCGCGTACGGAGGAGATTATGGCTATCGAGGAACAGGAGAAGAAGGCGCAGCAGGAGGATACTGAAGCTCGTCAGGAGGAACCGAAAGGGTTGCCTGAAACGGGAGAGAAGTCTTCGGAGACTGAACAGGAAAATAAGGCTGAAGCATAACCGGATACCCCGGATTTCGGATACTTTTCCGGATGGGAAAAGTGGAGGAATCCGGGGTGTCTTATATAATTTATAGGAAGTATGAAGAGTAATTTTATCCAACGTGCGATTACAGGAGTGATCTTTGTGGGTGTGCTGGTAGGGGCTATCATGGGCGGACCGGTGACGTTTACCCTTTTGTTTGCCTTGATTACGGCATTGACCATTTATGAGTTTGGAACGATTGTCAACCGGCATGTGCCGGATGTGCAGATCAACCGGCTGATCTCTGTATTGGCGGGAGTCTTTCTGTTCCTTTGCTTCGGCTATGTGGGACTGATTCCGGGAAAGGAGGAGGTGTTTGTTCCGTATCTGTTCCTGATGTTGTATCTGATGATCAGTGAATTGTACCGGAAGCAGAAGAATCCGATTCACAACTGGGCTTATACGATGATGAGCCAGATGTATATCGCGTTGTCTTTTTCGATGTTGAATGTGCTGGCTTATCATAATGCGGGGGCTGAGAGTGTGTCGCAGTATAATCCGATTTTGCCGTTGTCGATTTTTATCTTCAACTGGGTGAATGATTCGGGGGCTTATTGTGTGGGATCGCTCTTGGGTAAGCACCGGTTGTTTGAGCGTATTTCTCCTAAAAAATCCTGGGAGGGTTCTATCGGCGGAGCGTGCTTCTCGGTGGTAGCTGCGGTGGTGCTGGCTCATTTCTTCTCTTTCCTGAGTCTGGGTGAATGGATCGGACTGGCGCTGGTGGTAGTGGTATTCGGTACGTTGGGCGACCTGACCGAGTCGTTGCTGAAGCGTACGGTACAGATTAAGGATTCGGGAAATATCCTGCCGGGACACGGGGGGATGCTCGACCGTTTTGACAGTACACTGATGGCGGTACCGGCTGCGGTATTGTATTTGTATGTGGTGTCTATGCTGAACTGAGTGTAAGGGTTGATTTCTGCCTTCGGACTGGGGGCAGGAGGAGTATGATAGGAGTCTCAGGCCGGTCAGTCGGAAATCCCGACCGACCGGCCTGAGCTATGTTTACAGGGGCAGATACGGAAGGTATGCTGCTCCTTTTTATCTGTAATCAGTTGTTTGCCAGTATGGTATGTCGTTTCTAATAGTTTTCTAATACGCTTCTAATAGTTTTCTAACAGCCTCCCGGGAAAATGCTTCTTACTTTTGCGGCGTGAAAATCAACTAGGGTAGTAATTTGTAAATGTGAAGGACTATGTGGAAGAAGAAAACACGAAAGACTCAGTTTGCTTTTAATGCTGAAAAGGTATTTCTGGCTGCGGCACAACCGCTGGATACTGTTTGGGGATATTTTCAGACAACCCGTTCGGGGCTGACTGGTGAGGAGATGGAGAACAGGCAGGAAGTGTATGGGAAGAATGAGGTGGAGCATGAGAAAAAGAAAAACCCGGTTTCGGCTTTCATAAAGGCTTTTATCAATCCGTTTATCGGGGTACTGACCGGACTGGTTGTCATTTCGTTTGTGCTGGATGTGCTGCTGGCGGAACCCGGAGAGCAGGATTGGACGGCAATCGTGATTATCTCGACAATGGTGATTGTGAGTACGATTCTTCGTTTCTGTCAGGAGTGGAAGGCGAATGTGTCGAGCGAGGCGCTGCTGAAAATGGTGACAAATACTTGTTACGTGAGACGGGCGGGTGAGCAGGATGAGGAAATCAGCATTGCGGAACTGGTTCCGGGGGATGTGGTGATGATTGCTGCGGGAGACATGATTCCGGCGGATATCCGTATCATTGAGGCAAAGGACTTGTTTGTCAGTCAGTCTTCGTTGACGGGAGAGTCGGACCCGATTGAGAAATGTGCGGAGAATAAGGAGAATAAATATAGCAAGGGCAGTGTGGTGGAACTGGACAACATTTGTTTCATGGGATCGAATGTGGTGAGTGGTTCGGCTACCGGAATTGTCTTTGGTACGGGAAACAATACGTATCTGGGTACGATTGCGAAGAGCATTGCGGGACACCGGGCAGCTACGGCTTTCGACCGGGGTATCAGTAAGGTGAGCTTCCTGCTGATTCGTTTCATGCTGGTAATGATTCCTTTTGTGTTCCTGGTAAACGGACTGACGAAGGGCGACTGGCTGGAAGCGTTTATCTTTGCGGTTTCGGTGGCTGTGGGACTGACTCCGGAGATGCTGCCGATGATTGTGACTGCCAATCTGTCGAAGGGGGCAGTGGCGATGTCGAAGAAAAAGACGATTGTGAAGGATCTGAATGCAATCCAGAATTTTGGGGCGATGAATATTCTTTGTACCGATAAGACGGGTACGCTGACTTGCGACCAGATTGTGCTGGAGAAGTATATCAATGCGGATGGCAGCAGGGATGTGGAGAAGCGTATTCTGCGTCATGCTTATTTCAACAGTTTTTTCCAGACGGGACTGAAGAATCTGATGGATAAGGCGATTTTGTCGCACGTGAAGGAACTGGATATGGAGCATCTGAAGGACAATTACCGGAAGGTGGATGAGATTCCGTTCGATTTTACGCGTCGCCGGATGTCGGTGGTGGTGGAAGACAGACAGGGAAAGCGTCAGATTATCACTAAGGGAGCGGTAGAAGAGATGCTGGAGATTTGTTCGCATGCGGAATTCGGAGGTGAGGTGCGTCCGTTCTCGGAGGAACTGAAGAAGAATGCCAAGAGCATCAGTGAGCAGATGAACAAGCAGGGTATGCGGGTACTGGCCGTGGCACAGAAGAGTTACCTGGATAAGGAATGTGATTTTAGTGTGAAGGATGAGAATGACATGGTGCTGATCGGGTATCTGGCTTTCCTCGATCCTCCCAAACCGTCGGCTGCCAGTGCCATCCGGCAGTTGCATGAGCACGGCGTAGAGGTGAAGATTCTGTCGGGCGACAACGATGCGGTGGTAAGAACCATTGCACGTCAGGTGGGTATTGATACGACGAATGCGCTGACCGGTGTGGACTTTGCTGCCTTGAGTGAGGAGCAGCAGTTGGTGGCAGTGCGCGAGACAACGGTATTCTCCAAACTGACTCCCATCCAGAAGACGCAGATTATTGCTTTGCTGCAGGAACAGCAGAATACGGTGGGATTCCTGGGAGATGGTATCAATGATGCGGCAGCGCTGAGGCAGTCGGATATCGGTATCTCGGTGGATTCGGCTGTGGATATCGCGAAGGAGAGTGCGGACATTATTCTGCTCGAAAAGGACCTGATGGTGCTGGAAGACGGGGTACTGGAAGGCAGAAAGACGTTCGGAAATATTACGAAATATATCAAGATGACGGCAAGCTCGAACTTTGGAAATATGTTCAGCGTAATGGCGGCCAGTGCGTTCTTGCCTTTCTTGCCGATGTTGCCGATTCATCTGCTGATACAGAATCTGTTGTATGATGTGTCACAGACTACCATCCCGTTCGACCGGATGGATGCGGATTACCTGAAAAAGCCTCGCAAGTGGGATGCTTCCGACTTGAGCCGGTTCATGATTTTCATCGGCCCTATCAGTTCGGTATTTGACATTGTGACTTATCTGGTAATGTGGTATGTGTTCGACTGTCAGTCGGTGGATCATCAGACTCTGTTCCAGTCGGGATGGTTTATCGAGGGACTGCTGTCACAGACGCTGATTGTGCATATGATCCGTACGTGGAAGATTCCGTTCTTCCAGAGCCGGGCTTCCTGGCAGGTGACGGGACTGACCTTGCTGATTATGGCTGTAGGTATTGTGATTCCGTTTACGCCTTTCGGCAGTTCAATCGGTCTGTCGGCATTGCCGCTGAGTTATTTCCCGTGGCTGGCAGGTATTCTGCTGTCGTATTGTGTACTGACACAGGTGATTAAGAACTGGTATATCAAACGTTTCGTAAAATGGTTGTAAGAGATGAGGGTAGGATTGAGGACATGTTGCCTGATGGGAGTGGCTGTGACGGGCAGCCACTGCCTGATGGCTCAGCATGTGGGATTGACGTATACTGCTGAAATGCAGACGGATTTCAGAGAAAATGGTTACAATTGGGTAAATCTGCTGCGCGCCGAGGGTGCGTGGAACTTAGGAAAGGGAGTTGGTTTTCATGTGGCTTCCATCAGTATTGCCAAGACGCGGGAGGAGCGGCTGGCGAATGACTTGCAGACTTTTTCGAATATTGAGGAGGACAACTTGCCGTTGTCGCTGGCGGTGCTGGGAGTAGAGTGGAAGGTGGGCAGGTCGGTCTTCTTCGGGGGAATCAGGAATGTGAATGAGGATTATTTCACGTCGCCGGTGACTTCGTTGTTTACGAACAGTTCGTGTGGCATCTTTCCTACGTTGTCGGTGAATTTTCCATTGGCCAATTATCCGATGTCGTCGGTGTGTGTGGATTATAAACTGGAACTGGATAAGTGGATGTGGGAGACTTCTGTCTACAACGGTGTGGGATATAAGGCCTGGAGCGGAAGAGAGAATATGTTCCGGTTTTGTCCGGGAGAAGATGGAATAATGGGTGTAACATCTGTAAATTATCAGAGTAACAGTGGCAATGGTTATTATATGGGGGCTGCTTTACGTTACGGGCTGCCTGTGGTTGATGAGATGGGAAATCCGGAACTGGAAGGGAAGACGGTGGAGAAGGAAGTGAAAGCGGTGGTCTGGGGATATACCGAACAGAAGTTGGGCAACCGTGTGTCTCTTTTGTGTCAGGGGTCTGTGGCTCCGTCGCGCGACTGGGGATGCCGGAGTTATGCCGGAGGCGGACTGGTGTTTCACGGAAACAACGACCGGTGGACCGGAGGTGTGTTTGTGGATTATGCGGATTTTACGGACGCGTATGAATGGGCCGGGGAACTGACTTGCCGGATTCCTTGTCTGAAGAAAGGGTATGTTCAGCCGACTTTACACGTTATTGTGAACAGTCGGGAGAGGAATCTTATCGGATTGTTGAGACTGGGGTATGAAATCTAGCAAAGGGGAGAAGGGATCTGTAAGGTGAAAAACGGTATTTCTCGGATGAGGCTGATGATTGGGGAGCAAATGAAAAGGTCATGGAAACAAAGAAAAATCAATCTCTTTTTTTAGTTTTTGGAAAGAAGGCTTGCATATCTCGATTATTTTAATCAATATTGTGAGCAGTTTTTGCAGAAAATAAAAGGAATGTATAAAAAAGAGATATTGGGATAGAACCGTTTGCAAGTCATCCGGTTAGGGTGTATGGAAACAGGCTTCCGAATGTTTTTAAATGTTTGTATCTATGAGAAAGTATGTGAAAATAGCAGTGCTGGTACTGGTGGCACTGATATTTGTGGGCACCTTTGTTTTTTTGTATCAAAAATCTCAGCCTCAGGATACCGTGTATCACATATTGCCTGTGGAGCGGACCGATGTAGTGCAGACTACGGTAGCCACCGGAAAGATTGAGCCGAGGGATGAGGTGCAGATCAAGCCTCAGATTTCGGGAATCATTGCGGAGGTATATAAGGAAGCCGGTCAGCAGGTGAGCAAGGGAGAGGTGATTGCAAAGGTGAAGGTGATTCCGGAACTGGGACAGTTGAATGCAGCGGAAAGCCGGGTTCGTCTGGCGGAAATGAACGGACGGCAGGCGGAAATCGACCTGGAGCGAATGGAGAAGCTGTATCAGGATAAGCTGGTGAGCAATGAGGAGTATGAAAAGACGTTGCTTGCAGCCCGTCAGGCACGTGAGGAGATTCAGGCTGCAAAGGACAACCTGGAGATTGTCAAGGAGGGAATTACCAAGAACAGCGCTTCTTTCAGTAGTACGCTGATCCGTTCTACCATTACCGGACTGATACTGGATGTGCCGGTAAAGGTGGGAAATTCGGTAATCATGAGTAATACGTTCAACGACGGAACCACCATTGCAACGGTGGCGGATATGGGCGACCTGATTTTCCGGGGAAATGTCGATGAGACGGAAGTGGGAAGAATCAAGGAGGGTATTCCGGTGAAAATCAAGCTGGGAGCCTTACAGAATATGACGTTCGATGCGGTACTGGAGTATATTTCTCCGAAAAGCGTGGAGAACAACGGAGCCAATCAGTTTGAAATCAAGGCGGCTATTACGGTTCCCGACAGTGTGACCATACGTTCGGGATACAGTGCCAATGCGGAAATGGAGCTGCAGCGGGCAGAACAGGTACTGGCTATTCCTGAGAGCGCGGTGGAATTCAGAGGGGATACGGTATATACTTATGTACTGACAGACAGTGTCCCGGTGCAGAAGTTTGAACGCCGCAGGATACAGACCGGAGTGAGTGATGGAATTCACATTGAGGTAAAGGAAGGCCTTTCGGCTGCCGACCGGGTGCGTGGATTGAAGATGGAAGGATTATAATGAAAAAGGTATGAGAAAACTGCAAGTTCTTGGAGTGTTATCCTTGCTTTGTGCCTCTCCGTTTCAGGCACAGGAAGTATGGGATCTGAAGCGTTGCATCGATTATGCGATTGAACACAATCTGACGGTAAAGCAGCAGGAGGTAGCGAGAGATAAGAGTGAGGTGGATTTGAGTACCTCCAAAAACAGCCGGCTGCCGGATTTGAATGGTAGTGTTTCCCATTCTTTCAACTTCGGAAGAAGTATTCAGGCCGATAATACGTATAGTAGTATCAATACACAGAATACAGGGTTTAACCTGTCGACCAGTGTCCCGCTTTTTACGGGAATGCAGCTTACGCACAACATCGCACTTTCTAAGTTGAACCTGAGTGCGGCCATTGAGGATCTGAATAAGGCAAAAGAAGATATCAGCATTCAGGTTGCCTCCTCGTATCTTCAGGTACTGTTCAACCAGGAACTGATGGAGGTGGCTCATCGTCAGGTTGATTTGAGTCAGGAGATAAAGGCGCAGAAAGAGGCGTTCTATAAAGCCGGAAAGGCTTCGCGTGCCGAATGGTATGAAGCGCGTTCCCGGGTGGCTCAGGATGAGCTTTCGGCGGTTCAGGCAGACAACAACTATAAGTTGGCTTTGCTCGACCTTTCGCAGTTGCTGGAACTTCCTTCGCCGGATGGTTTTGCGATATTGTCACCGAAGGTGGATACGGTACAGAGTCAGAGCATGGCAATGTCTCCTGCCGATATCTATACCGATGCGTTACTGATCAAACCGTCGATCAAGGCTGCACAGTACCGGGTACAGGGAGCGCAGAAGAGTATCCGTATCGCCCAGAGTGCTTATTATCCGAAACTGAGTCTGGGGGCCGGACTGAGTACCAATTTTTATAATGTGTCGGGACGGGAAAACGGCAACTTCGGGTCACAGCTTCGTGATAACTTCAGTCAGTACATCGGATTTTCGCTGAATATTCCGATATTCAACCGCCTGTCTACACGGAACCAGGTGAGAAGTGCGCGACTTCAGCATACTACGCTGAGCTGGCAACTGGAGGAAAGTAAGAAGACTTTGTATAAGGAAATACAGCAGGCTTATTATAATGCCCAGAATGCCAGTGCCAAGTACCGGAGCAGCCGGGTGGCCGATGAGGCTGCGGAAGAGTCTTTCGCACTGATCAAGGAAAAGTATCTGAACGGAAAGGCTACGGCCACTGAATATAACGAATCGAGAACGGCATGGATGAAGGCGGTTTCCGACCGTATTCAGGCTAAATATGATTATTTGTTCCGGGTGAAGATACTCGATTTTTACCGGGGCATTCCGCTGGAATTAGAGTAACTGATCGGAGGAAACCGATAACCCGCAGTGGCAACTTCTGTATATGAAGCATCTGGCAAGTTCTTCATATACAGAAGTTTTTTTATGCGGATTTTACAGATTACCCCCGATATCTTATGTTTTTAATCAAAAAAAAGCAAATTTATAACAGAAAAGTTTGTATCTTTGCCCTAAATTTATAATTAAAAGGTATGAGTTATAATTTACTTAAAGGAAAAAGAGGTATTATCTTTGGTGCTTTGAATGAACAGTCTATCGCTTGGAAAGTAGCAGAAAAGGCTGTAGAAGAAGGAGCTGTCATTACTTTGTCTAATACTCCGGTTGCAGTCCGTATGGGTGAAGTTTCAGCTTTGGCAGAAAAATTGAATTGTGAAGTGATTCCGGCTGATGCTACTTGTGTAGCTGATCTTGAAAATGTATTCAAGCGCTCAATGGAAGTACTTGGGGGTAAAATCGACTTTGTACTGCACTCTATCGGTATGTCACCGAACGTACGTAAGAAACGTACTTATGATGACTTGGATTATGATATGCTGAGCAAAACATTGGATATTTCTGCAGTATCATTCCACAAGATGATTCAGGCAGCAAAAAAACTGGATGCCATCAATGAATACGGTTCTATCGTAGCATTGAGCTATGTGGCAGCACAGCGTACATTCTACGGATATAATGATATGGCAGACGCCAAAGCATTGCTGGAATCAATCGCACGCAGCTTCGGATACATCTATGGCCGTGAGCACCATGTGCGTATCAATACCATTTCTCAGTCGCCGACCATGACAACTGCCGGATCGGGAGTGAAGGGTATGGATAAACTGTTCGATTTCGCAAACCGTATGTCTCCTCTGGGCAATGCTTCGGCTGATGAGTGTGCAGACTACTGTATCGTGATGTTCTCTGATCTCACCCGTAAGGTGACTATGCAGAACCTCTTCCACGACGGCGGATTCTCTAGCGTGGGTATGAGTTTGCGTGCCATGGCTACTTACGAAAAGGGTCTGGACGAATATAAGGACGAAAACGGTAACATTATCTACGGATAATATTCATGGATGAATGAAAAACATTATCGTACTGATATTGATGAGTATTTTTGCCTTGACTGCTTGTCTTTCTGACAGGCAGCAGGGCATTAATTCTTTACAGACAGACGTGAAGGTTTTTCGTTACGACCGTCTGCAGTATGAAGCGGTGGCGCTGAACAGCTTTTCCGCAATGCAGAAAATGAGTCTTGACTGTCCGCAGGCTACCAAGATTCTGATTGAAGAGGTACTTGGACTGGGCCGCGTCAACGAACCGGCCATCAACGAGCGGTTTTGTGCCTACTATTCCGATTCGGTATTGCTGAAACTGATGGAAGATGCCGAAAGCAAGTTCAAGGACATGACATGGATAGAGGAAGGGCTGACTGACGGTTTCAGAAACCTGGTACGGGAAGTTCCCGAAATCCCGGTTCCCCGCATCTATGCCCAGATATCTGCCCTGAACCAGTCCGTGGTAGTAGGAGACAGTCTGGTCGGATTCAGTCTGGACAAATACATGGGAGAGGATTATCCGCTCTACCAGAAATATTATTATGCCTACCAGCGCAGGTCGATGAATCCGGAGCGTATACTGCCGGATTGCTTTACTTTCTACCTGATGAGCTATTATCCGTTTCATTGGATGCCCAACCACCGTTCGCTGTTCGATATCATCATGCACCAGGGAAAGATTAACTGGGTAGTGAAACACATTCTGAAACTGAAATCGGACGCTGCTGTATTGGGATATACAGAGGATGAAAGCCGCTGGTGCAAGAAAAACAGGAAAAAAATCTGGGAATGGATGAAGTCGCAAGGACATCTCTCCAGTACCGATCCGATGGTTGTCCGGGCCTATACTCATCCCGATCCGAGCGCTGTATTCAACGGTGAGAAAATTCCCCCTGTCATAGGTGTATGGATGGGAATGCAGCTGGTACAGAAGTATATGGATGAGCATCCGGACCTGAGTATCAAGGAACTGCTCGAGACCCAGTATTTTGATGATTTGTCTTTAAATTGATTGATTATTAGTCTTTTCCCTGTCTGAGGGAGAAATATGGAATTATGGAAACCGCATTGTATTTACTTCCTGTTACATTGGGAGATACCCCCCTGGAACAAGTGTTGCCTGCTTACAATAAGGAGATTATTTGTCAGATTAAGCATTTTATTGTAGAAGACGTGCGTTCGGCACGACGTTTTCTGAAGAAAGTCGACCGTGACATGGATATTGACGGACTGACCTTCTATCCTTTGAACAAGCATACTTCTCCCGATGAAATCTCAGGCTATCTTCTTCCTCTGATGGAAGGTCATTCAATGGGAGTGATTTCCGAAGCCGGATGTCCCGCAGTGGCCGATCCGGGAGCGGATGTGGTTGCCATTGCCCAACGGAAAAACCTGAGAGTCATTCCGCTGGTAGGGCCTTCTTCCATTATTCTTTCCGTCATGGCTTCCGGCTTCAACGGACAGAGCTTTGCCTTTCACGGCTATCTGCCCATCGATCCTTCGGAACGTGCACGCCGCCTGAAGGAACTCGAGAACCGTATTTATTCGGAGCATCAGACGCAGCTCTTTATCGAAACGCCTTACCGTAATCACAAGATGCTGGAGGACATTATCCGCAACTGCCGTCCTCAGACGAAACTGTGTATCGCAGCCAATATTACCTGCGAAGGAGAATATATCAAGACCCGTACCGTGAAGGAATGGAAGAACCATTTGCCCGACCTGACGAAAATTCCTTGTATTTTCCTGATTTACAAATAATGGATTAGCCGGACAGGGAGAGGCAAGAATCAGTAGCCGAACTTCTTCCACATGCCGGCTACCACCTCCAGGTGCTTGATTTCAGAAAGCAGCATCGGAGCAAATTTCTGGGGAGATGCACTCACCTCCTCAAATTCGAACCACTGTCCCTCCAGCAGTTCTTCTGCCATTTGAGGTGCAATGGGCAGGATGTACAGGAGGACATCTTCCGGATGGGCGCACTCCAGATGAGAAGTATGCTTCAATATCAGTCGGGGAACCTCATGTGCGGCATGAATCACCGGTTGCTGACGCGTCAGCTTCTGCATGTATTGTCCGATAAATTCCGTCGGTCCTCTGTAGATATTTTCGATGGACAGGTCCCACAATGCTTCACCTGACTCTTCTTTCTGTTTCTGAGGAGTCAGATAAATCTTTCCTCCCGAAATCAGGGCAATCCGTATCAGGTGATTGCCGATACTTTCCTGCAGTGCCAGTCGGATTCCTACTATATTAATCAGCAGACAGATAATGTAAATGGAAATGGGAATGCCATACATCATGATGAAAGTTCCCGTAGACGACAAATCCTGGAAATGCTTGTAGCTGACCGCCCATATTATCAGGTGTATACCCGATAAAACGACGATAATCTTCGCCTCCAGCGTAAAGGAATGGCATTCATTCAGTTTCAGTCTCCGGTGCAGACTGAGGTATACCTCGGGGACGGTAATGTGAATGAAGGCACACACAAACAGCATCAGTTCCAGGATGGGGGTAATGCTTCCGTAGGGAATCAGCAGATAGTCGCTTGCCAGACGGACGAAGAAACACATACCAATTCCGATGGTACCCATCAACAGGAAAAAATTAAGTTGCCGGAGCCGGATAATCCCATATACCAGCAACACCAGACTCACCAGTGCCCCGATGCCCAACATCTGGGAATCAGGAAGAAAATGCAGTCCGATCAGTGTGCCGATAATGGGAAGCAATCCCATGGAAACAATCTTGTCTTTGTACTTAAAAAGAAACTTCATACGCGTTATAAGAGAACTTCATACATTTGAAACAACGTGGAATGTGATTTTGTTCACCCTTTGCGGATATGTTTTTCCGCATGGTAAGACGAGCGCACCAGCGGTCCGCTTTCGACAATGGAAAACCCTTTCTGCTTTCCCGTCTGCTGATACCGGGCAAACTGTTCCGGAGTGACGTATTCGGCTACGGGGAAGTGTTTCCGGCTCGGTTGCAGATACTGTCCGATGGTCAGGACCTCACAGCCGCAGCTTCTCAGGTCGTCCATGGTTTCCTCCACCTCCTCCGGAGTCTCTCCCAGACCCACCATGATGCCCGACTTCGCAGTGATTCCTCCCTCGTGAATCATCCGTATCACCTCCAGGCTCCGGTCGTAGGTAGCTACGCTCCGTACCAGCGGAGTCATTCGCCGCACTGTCTCCAGGTTGTGCGAAATGATATCAGGGGCCGTCGCAATGATTTTCTCCACCAGTTCCTTTTTTCCCTGAAAGTCAGGAATCAGCACTTCCAGTGTGGTATTCGGATTCTCCTGCTTGATGCAGCGGATAGTCTCTGCCCAATGTTCCGCACCCAGGTCCTCCAGGTCATCCCGGTCCACCGAAGTCACCACCGCATGATCCAGTTTCATCAGCCGGATAGACTCAGCCACCCGTGCCGGCTCTTCCGGGTCCAGCGGCAGCGGTTTACCGCTCAGTGTATTACAGAACTTGCACGACCGCGTACAGATTGCTCCGGCAATCATGAACGTAGCCGTTCCCTTTCCCCAGCATTCTCCCAGATTCGGACAACGTCCGCTGCTGCATATCGTATGCAACTTATGCGTGTCTACAATCCGTTTCGTATCGGTATACCGCTCATTGGTACCGATCTTGATTTTCAGCCATTCCGGTTTTTTTACGTGTTCCATGTCATTTACCTCAAGGTCAATATAAAAAGACAACAGCCGTCAGCAGGGCAGAGCCTGCTGTGGCGGCTGTTGTAATGAGTTTTATAAGTTTTCTATAAAGAAGTTGGCTACCCGGTTCATCAGGTGATTGCGGGTATTTCCCCCGAAGATACTGTGATTGCGGTTGGTATAAATCTGCATGTCAAACTGAATGCCTGCCTGTACCAGCGCCTCACTGTATTCCGTACAGTTCTGATAATGTACGTTGTCATCGGCCGTACCGTGAATCAGCAGCAGTTTTCCCTGCAATTTCGGAGCCCTCAGAATAGCCGATCCCGCATTGTATCCGTCACCGTTTTCCTTAGGAGTACGCATGAACCGTTCGGTATACACCGTATCGTAGAAACGCCAGTCGCTCGGAGCCGCAATGGCCACACCCGCCTTGAAAGCCGGAGTTCCCTCACTCATGGACATCAGCGTATTGTATCCGCCGAAGCTCCATCCCCAGATACCGATGCGTTTTCCGTCGACATAAGGCAGTGTACCCAGATACTTCGCAGCCTCTACCTGGTCGTGCGATTCCTTGACTCCCAGGAACTGATACGTACATTTCTCGAAAGCCGCTCCGCGTCCTCCGGTACCCCGTCCGTCTACGCATACCATGATGTAGCCCCTGTCGCACATGTAGGCTTCGAACATACCTCCGTCACCGAAACTTCCGATGCCCCACTTGTCGAGTACCTGCTGCGAACCCGGTCCGCTGTACTGATGCATGATTATCGGATACTTGCGCGACGGATCGAAATTGGCCGGTTTCATCATCCATCCGTTCAGTTCCACTCCCTCGGTCGTACGGAAGGTGAAGAACTCTTTCACCGGCATGTTCAGCTGAGCCACTTTCGCCTTGAAAGCCGCATTGTCCAGCAGCGTAGTCAGCTCCTTGCCCCGGTTGTCATTGATGGTGATGAGGGTAGGTGTGTTCATGCTGGAATACGTATTGATGTAATAGGCCTGGTTGGCACTGAAAATAGCCTGGTTGGTACCGGTGCGCGATGACAGTTTCGTCTTCTTTCCCTTTGCGTCAATCTTGTAGATAGCGCTGCGCAGCGGACTCTCCTCGTTGCTCCGGTAGTAGAACGTATTGGTCTGCTGGTTCCATCCCAGGAACTCCTGTACCTCAAACTCCCCGCGGGTAATCTGGCGTACCAGGTTTCCTCCTATGGTATACAGATACAGGTGATTGTATCCGTCGCGTTCGCTCATCATCACAATGTTTTCCGGATAGAAAGTAATGTCACTGTATGCCTGCTCCTTGATATACTGTTCCGATTCGTCACGGATTGCCAGCTTGCACAGACTGCTTCTGGGGTTTGCCATATAGATATCCAGGCGGTTCTGATGACGGTTCAGGGTCATGATGGCCAGTTTTTCCGGATCGGAAGTAAACTTGATGCGAGGGATGTAGCCGTCTGCATCAAGCGGAAGGTCCATCTTGCGGGTTACGCGAGTCTTGATGTCGAAAGTATGCACGCTCACCTTCGAATTTACTTCGCCTGCCTTCGGATACTTGTATTCATAAAATCCCGGATATGTCTGATATTCAATCCGTTCGGGAGCCATACCCTTGTACCACGGGAAGCGGAACATCGGCACTTCGCTCTCGTCGAAGCGGATATAAGCCAGCATCTTGCTGTCGGCACTGAAGTCGAAGGCACAGTTGAAGCCGAACTCTTCTTCATACACCCAGTCAGGAATACCGTTCAATACCTTGTTGTACTCTCCGTCCTTGGTCACCTGCGATTCACTGTTGCCGAAGAGCAGCTTTACCAGGAAGATGTTGTTGTTGCGTACGAAGGCAATCTGGAAGCCGTCGGGCGAGAACTGCGGCACCTGCTGCGGACCGTTTTCCGACAGCGGAGTCAGCCGGTTGTTCTTGACATTGAAAATATAATATTCGGCCGTAAACGAGCGCCGGTAAATCGGTTTCGTCTTTGTCTGAATCAGAATCTGCTTTTCGTCGGGCGACATGATATAGTCGTCGAACGACTTCAGTGAATAATCACGCGCAGTGGTCACGTCGAACAGTGTGCCCACCTCCTTGCCGGTCTTGAAAGAATACTTTACGATACGCTTTCTGTCGGCACTGATCTGTGTGTAGTGCTCTCCGTCGAGCATCGGTTTGATGCCGTAGATATTTTCTGCCCTGTATGCCCCGTCGGCTATCTGCTTCAAGGTGACATTCTGTCCGGCATGCAGCCCCAGGACAAAGGTCAGTAAACAAAGGAATGCAAGAATCTTTTTCATTATTCGATATACTTTGGTAATATAAATTAATTGTTTTCCGATTATTACAAAGGTATATAAAAATGTATGATATGTAAAAGAAAGCTCGCAACTTGTTTGCGGGTTTTTAAGAAACGGTAGCACAACCGCCTTGGAAATGCAGATTTTTACTGAATATCTTCTGCATAAATATTTATCAGATTTTACTGTTTTTTAGCATATCCTGGTTTTCGTCTAACAGATAATAAGTGAAGATGCGGGTGATTTTGAAAACTGAAAGCACGTAATTTTTTCCTGCATATCACGATGATTTATTCTCGAAATGGCAGTAATTTTGCCGCGTTTTTGAACCCCATGTAGTATTATAGCAGTAGAGTAGAATGAAAAAAATTTTATCCATCCGTTCATGGAATTTTATTAATGTGCCCTAGGCCTCGGAACCTGTTTTTTATTTGATTGCGTTCTTTATTTTATTTTCATTAAACAAGTTTCAAGGGGATAGTTTTTTTATGTATATTTTTATTTCAATCATGCTGTGTGGAGCAGTAATCGGTTATTTCGTCCGTGACAGAAAATCAGTGCAGAAGACAGGCACTGTCATTCAGGTAGTAGTGTGCGCATTGCTTTTTATGTTGGGTTTGTCCATTGGTTCCAACCGTTTTCTGATCGACCATCTCAGCTATTTCTGCGGTCAGGCCGCTTTCATCGCTTTCATGAGTCTCACAGGCAGTCTGTTGGCTTCCTGGCTGGTGTTTCACACATTTTTCAGAAAGGAGAAGAACTCATGAAAGGAAGTCTGCTGATTTTGGTCTGCTTTATCCTGGGTTGTCTGAGCGGATGTTATCACGAGGCCGGATTTGATGTTCATGCCATTTCGGTCATCATATTGTATGTGCTGATGCTGCTGATTGGTATCAGCCTGGGCAGCAACCGGGAGATTGGGCATTTTGCCTCACGTTTTTCGTTTAAGATGCTGCTGGTGCCGGTGGCTACGGTGAGTGGTACTTTCCTGTTCTCGGCTCTGGCCGGACTAGTGCTGAGCCAGTGGAGCGTGTTCGACTGCATGGCGGTGGGCAGCGGTTTTGCCTATTATTCGCTTTCTTCGGTACTGATTACCCAGCTCAAGGAGCCCAGCCTGGGCATGCAGCTGGCTACGGAACTGGGAACCATTGCCTTGCTGGCCAATATCTTCCGCGAGATGACGGCCTTGCTGGGGGCCCCGGTAATCTGCAAGCTGTTCGGACGTTTTGCTCCGATTTCGGCGGCAGGGGTGACTTCTACCGACTTGCTGTTGCCTTCCATTTCCAGGTATTCGGGTCAGGAGATGATTCCGATTGCCGTGATTCACGGACTGCTGATTAATGTCAGCGTACCGTTCTTCGTGTCTTTTTTCTGCCGGATGTAAGAAAGATCCAGAAAGACGGGCAGAGGATTGTCTGAATGTAAAAAGGAAGTGTTCCACTTCCGGTGCGGGGTTGTCCGACCTTCGTACGCGGGTTGTATCACCTTGCGGCGCAGGTCGGACAACTTGCATATGGGGGTTGGAAGAAATATTTCCGGCGAAACATGAACCTGTCGTTGTCATCGGACAAATCTTTAAGCGGGTGCGTTCTTCGTGTTCCTGCGGGGATACCGCATAAAAAAATCCCCGGAGAAGCTCTCCGGGGATTTTCTGTTTATGTATCAATCAGTTTGTGTTATACGATACCCTGTGCCATCATGGCTTTAGCCACCTTCATGAAGCCGGCTACGTTGGCACCCTTCACATAGTTGATGTATCCGTCAGGCTCTGTACCATACTGCACACAAGCTTCGTGGATATTCTTCATGATGCTCTTCAGCTTTTCGTCCACTTCTTCCTGGCTCCAGCTCAGTTTGATAGAGTTCTGTGTCATTTCCAGTCCTGATACAGATACACCACCTGCGTTGGCAGCCTTTCCCGGAGCGTACAGGATCTTTGCTTCCTGGAATACGCGGATAGCTTCCGGAGTAGAAGGCATGTTGGCTCCTTCCGATACAGCGATGACTCCGTTGGCAATCAGTGCTTTTGCATCGTCACCATTGATTTCATTCTGTGTAGCCGAAGGCAAAGCGATGTCGGCTTTTTCGTTCCATGGACGAGCGCCTGCCACGTACTTGCAGCCATATTTTTCTGCATATTCACGGATACGTCCGCGGTACAGGTTCTTCAGTTCCATGATATAATCGAGTTTCTCGCGGTCGATACCGTCCGGATCGTAGATATATCCGTCTGAGTCTGACATGGTAACTACCTTTGCACCCAGTTCAATCAGTTTTTCTACTGTATACTGAGCCACGTTACCCGAACCGGATACCAGACAAGTCTTTCCGGCGATGTCAATCTGGCGGGTTTTCAGCATTTCCAGCAAGAAATAAATGTTACCGTATCCGGTAGCTTCCGGACGAATCAGTGAACCACCGAATTCACGTCCTTTACCTGTCAATACACCTGTAAATTCATGAGCCAGTTTTTTGTACATACCGAACATGAAACCTACTTCGCGTCCGCCTACACCGATATCTCCGGCAGGTACGTCGGTTTCAGGACCGATGTGACGCCACAATTCCAGCATGAATGCCTGGCAGAAACGCATTACTTCTGCGTTAGATTTACCGCGTGGAGAGAAGTCTGAACCACCTTTACCACCACCCATCGGAAGTGTAGTCAGCGAGTTCTTGAAAGTCTGTTCGAAAGCAAGGAACTTCAGGATGCTCAGGTTTACAGAACTGTGGAAGCGGATACCTCCTTTATACGGGCCGATGGCGTTGTTGTGCTGTACACGATATCCCATGTTGGTCTGGATATTTCCTTTGTCGTCCATCCAGGTTACGCGGAACTGGAATACACGGTCAGGAATACACAAACGTTCAATCAGGTTGACTTTGTCAAATTCCGGATGCTTGTTGTACTCTTCTTCAATGGTACTCAACACTTCTTCTACTGCCTGATGGTATTCAGGTTCATTCGGAAATCTTCTTTTCAGATCTTCCAGTACTTTTGCTGCATTCATAATAAAAAGAATTATCGATCTAATTATTGATTTGGTTTATTTCTTTTGTATTGTATTGACGTGACAAAAGTATAGATATAATTTCATTTATGCAACATTTTATAGGAAAAATCATTATAAATATATCAAAAAAATATATTGTTGCACGAAAAGCGGTTGAAGTGTTTATTTTTGTCTTTGTCGTATGCTCTTGATGACAGGGATAAATACCAGGGCACCAGACAACAAAATGGTGACAATGAGCGGTCCGTCGATGCGGGGCGAGGAGGTGAGTACCAGGAAGCAAAGGGCTGCCCAGCAGAGGGTAAGCACGATGCACTGGGATTGGGTCAGTGGTTTTTTCATAACAGGATTTTATCGGATAAAAAAATGACCAGACACCGTAGGAGCGGGTCGCTGCGGTGTCTGGTCGTCAGGATAGATTATTGATTGCACTTCATTTTCTTTGCTACGATGGCATCGATACATGCAATGGCGGTGATGTTGACGATGTCCCGGACTGAGCTTTCGATGTCGGTGAAGTGGATCGGTTTGTTCAGACCCATCTGGATCGGGCCGATGACTTCGGTTTCGCTCATGTTCTGTATCAGCTGGTAGGTGGCATTCGCCGAACTCAGGTTCGGGAAGATCAGGGTATTGACTTCCTTGCCGTTGAGGCGGGTAAACGGATATTTTTCGTCTCTCAGGGCGTTGTTCAGTGCGAATTTAACCTGCATTTCACCGTCGATGGCCAGATCGGGGTAGTGAGTATGCATGTAGTTGATGGCCTCGTGTACCTTGGCCGGACTGCCGATGTTGTCGGAACCGAAGTTCGAGTATGACAGCATGGCCATTACCGGTTCCTGGTTGAAGAAGCGGACCGCCTTGTTGGCGAGTTTGGCAATGTCAATCAGCGTATCGGTATCCGGATGGCGGTTGATCAGTGTATCGGCAATGAAGTAAGTACCCTTCTTGGAGTTGAGGATGTGCATGGTACCGAAATGCTTGTATCCTTCCTGTATGCCGATTACCTCCTTGGCAACCTTGATGGTATTGCTGTACTTGGTGTAAAGTCCGGTTACGAATGCATCCGCATCTCCGGTTTCCACCATCATCATACCGAAATAGTTGCGTTCGAACATCTTGTCGATGGCTTCCTGATAGTTGGCTCCTTCGCGGGCACGCTTTTCGCACAGGATGCGTGCGTATCTCTCGCGGCGTTCCGATTCGCGGTCGTGGCGCAGGTTGACGATTTCGATACCCTCCAGGTTCAGGTCGAGCTCTTTGGCCAGTTTGGTGATACGTTCTTCATTTCCCAGAATGATAGGCGTACAGATACCTTCTGCCTTGGCTTCCACGGCTGCTTTCAGCATGTTGGGGTGTGTACCTTCGGCGAATACCACGCGCTGCGGGCAGCGGCGGGCTGTATCGTACAACTGGCGGGTGAGTTTGTTTTCCTGTCCCATCAGTTCGCGCAGGTGGTTCTTGTAAGCCTCCCAGTCGGTAATCTGCTTGCGTGCCACTCCCGATTCCATGGCAGCCTTGGCTACGGCCATGGACACTTCGGTAATCAGACGCGGGTCGACCGGTTTCGGAATGAAGTATTCGGCACCGAAACTCAGGTTGTTTACGTGGTAAGCCTCATTCACCACATCCGGCACCGGCTGTTTGGCCAGTCCGGCGATGGCTCTTACGGCAGCCAGTTTCATCTCTTCGTTGATGGCAGTGGCCTGTGTGTCGAGGGCACCGCGGAAGATATACGGGAATCCGATTACGTTGTTGATCTGGTTAGGATAGTCCGAACGTCCGGTAGCCATCAGTACGTCGGGGCGTGAAGCCATTGCATCTTCGTACGAAATTTCGGGAGTCGGGTTGGCCAGTGCGAACACAATCGGATGGTCGGCCATGCTGCGTACCATGTCCTGTGTCAGCACGTTGCCTTTGGAAAGTCCCAGGAATACATCGGCACCCTGAATGGCTTCGGCCAGTGTGTGGATGTCGGTACGGCTGGTGGCAAAGTACTTCTTCTGTTCGTTCAGGTCGGTACGTTCTTTCGAAATCACTCCCTTGCTGTCGAGCATGACGATGTTTTCCAGACGGGCTCCCAGCGATACGTACAACTTGGTACATGATACGGCAGAAGCTCCGGCACCGTTGACTACGATCTTGACTTCCTCAATCTTCTTTCCGGCTACTTCCAGAGCGTTCAGCAAACCGGCACTGGAAATGATGGCCGTACCGTGCTGGTCGTCGTGCATCACCGGTATGTCGAGCTCTTCTTTCAGGCGCTGTTCAATCTTGAAGCACTCCGGCGCCTTGATGTCTTCGAGGTTGATACCTCCGAAGGTAGGAGCAATGGCTTTTACCGCTTCGATGAACTTGTCCGGGTCTTTTTCGTTGACTTCAATGTCGAATACGTCGATGCCTGCATAGATCTTGAAAAGCAATCCTTTTCCCTCCATGACAGGCTTTCCGCTCATCGCACCGATATCGCCCAGTCCCAAAACCGCTGTACCGTTGGAGATTACGGCTACCAGGTTTCCTTTGGCCGTATAGTCATAAGCTGTTTTAGGGTCTTTCTGTATTTCCAGACAGGGCTCTGCTACGCCCGGAGAGTATGCAAGTGAAAGGTCTCTTTGTGTTTGATAAGGCTTTGTGGGAACTACTTCTATTTTTCCCGGTTTACCTTGTGAGTGGTAAAGCAAAGCCGCTTCTTTGGTTATTTTAGCCATAGTGTTATAATTTTATTTTAGGTTATTCACTGTTTAGAAAGTATATCGCAAATGTATGAATAAAATGATAAAAAGAAGATTTTTTCACATAAAAAACTACGGATTAACGTATTTGAAGAATTCACTGTGCCAAAAAGTATATAAAATGGAAAATTTGAAATATATTATGGCATAACTTTCTTTTTTTATGGTTATTCTTAGTTAAATGCACAAAGGTTTCTTCGCTTTTTTACTATCTTTGTCGAGCTAAAAACTAAAAGTATATAAAAAGTTTTCTATAAATGATAAGAATATGAATATGTGCATGAAAAGGAACAAGTGTTTTTCTTTTGGCCGGATCTCATTAATGGCTTTGGGAGTATCGGTCTTGACAGCCTGCGGCGGTGGCCAAGGCGGTATGAAAATAGGCGATAATGAGTTTGCTGTACAGGAGGTTACGATGACTTCCAGCAACCAGACGACTCAGTATCCGGCTGTGATAAAGGGTTTTCAGGACATTGAGATTCGTCCTCAGGTATCTGGCTTTATCGTGAAATTGTGTGTGGATGAAGGAGCTACGGTACGTAAGGGACAGGCATTGTTCCAGATTGATCCGACTCAATACAAGGCAGCCTATGACCAGGCGAAGGCCAGTGTGGCTTCGGCTAAGGCAAACCTGAAGACGGTGACTGAAACAGAGGCCAACAAGAAGATGTTGCACGAACAGAAAATCATCAGTGACTTTGAATATCAGACAGCAGTAAACAACCTGTTGACTGCCAAGGCAAACCTGGCTCAGGCAAAGGCGGCTTATGCAGCGGCTGAACAGAACCTGGGATTCTGTACGGTAACCAGTCCTTCGGACGGAGTCATCGGTACGTTCCCTTACCGTGTAGGTGCGCTGGTGAGTCCTTCGGTGGCTGAACCGTTGACTACCGTTTCTCAGATCGGCGATATGTATGTGTATTTCTCAATGACTGAAAAGCAGTTGCTGGCCATGACAAAGGCTGGAGGTACACTGAAGGAACAGCTGGAAAAGATGCCGGCAGTGAAACTGCAGTTGTCTGACGGAACCCTGTATGATGCGGAAGGTAAGATTGATGCCGTAAGTGGTGTCATCGACCAGACTACAGGTTCTGTAAGTATGCGTGCTATCTTCCCGAACAAGCAGAATATCCTGCGAAGCGGAGGTATGGCCAATGTGGTATTCCCTTATGCCATGAATGATATCATCCTGCTTCCTCAGTCGGCTACTCAGGAAATCCAGGACAAGAAATTCGTATACGTACTGCAGGCAGACAGCACACTGAAACATACTGAAATCCAGGTGTCAAATCTGAACGACGGCAAGAACTATATCGTGACTGGCGGACTGAAGGCCGGCGACAAGATTGTAGTGGAAGGTGTTCAGACTTTGCAGGACGGACAGAAGATTACTCCGATCACTGTGGCTCAGAAAGAGGCTAAGTATCAGAAGGCTTTGCAGGACCAGCGTGACGGAAACATTCAGACTGCGTTCAATTGATGTGCAGCGTGAAAACTATATCGTATAATATTATTTTGAGGGAATAGAATGAAACTAGATAAATTTATTAACCGTCCGGTACTGTCAACGGTAATTTCTATCTTGATAGTTATCCTGGGTATTATCGGTCTGGCCACCCTGCCGGTAACACAGTATCCGGACATTGCGCCTCCTACCGTATCGGTAAGAGCTACCTATACGGGAGCCAATGCGCAGACCGTTTTGAACTCAGTAGTGGCACCGCTGGAAGACCAGATCAATGGTGTGGAAAATATGATGTATATTCAGTCTACTGCTTCCAACAGTGGTTCGGCGGATATCAGTATTTACTTTAACCAGGGTACCGACCCGGATATGGCTGCGGTGAACGTGCAGAACCGTGTGTCAATGGCGCAGGGTCTGTTGCCGGCCGAGGTTACCAAAGTCGGTGTGACTACTCAGAAACGTCAGAACTCTATGTTGCTGATCTTCTCTTTGTACGATGCGGAAGATAAGTACAACATCGAGTTTATCGAAAACTATGCGAAGATCAACTTGATTCCGGAAGTACAGCGTGTAAAAGGTGTGGGTGATGCCAACGTGATGGGTCAGGACTACTCTATGCGTATCTGGCTGAAACCGGATGTGATGGCACAGTACAAGCTGGTTCCGTCGGATATTTCTGGAGTATTGGCTGAACAGAATATTGAAGCGGCTCCCGGACAGTTCGGTGAACGCGGTAACCAGACTTTCCAGTATACGATCCGTTACAAGGGACGTCTGCAGCAGACTGAAGAATTCGAGAATATCGTAATCAAGGCATTGCCTGACGGTGAGGTGCTTCGTCTGGGAGATGTGGCACGCATTGAGCTGGGCCGTCTGGCTTATACCTTTAATAATACGGTAAACGGTCATAAGGCGGTAACCTGTATCGTGTTCCAGATGGCAGGTACCAACGCTACCGAAACCATCAACAACTTGCTGGATGTAATCAGCAAGGCTGAAGAAAACTTGCCTTCGGGATTGAAGATCAATGTGGCTCAGAATGCCAACGACTTCCTTTACGCTTCTATCCACGAAGTAATCAAGACATTGATCGAGGCCTTTATCCTGGTGTTCATCGTAGTATATGTATTCTTGCAGGATATGCGTTCTACCTTGATTCCGGCCATTGCCATTCCGGTGGCGTTGATTGCTACCTTCTTTGTGTTGAAACTGATCGGCTTTAGTGTGAACTTGCTGACACTGTCGGCCATGGTGCTTGCCATTGCGATTGTGGTCGATGATGCCATCGTTGTGGTCGAAGGTGTCCATGCCAAGCTGGACCAGGGATATAAATCGTCTCGTGAGGCTTCTATTGATGCCATGAGTGAACTGGGCGGTGCATTGGTTTCCATTACACTGGTCATGATGTCCGTGTTTATCCCGGTAAGTTTCATGGGAGGTACGGCCGGTACGTTCTACCGTCAGTTCGGTATTACAATGGCCATCTCTATCGCCTTCTCGGCATTGAACGCGCTGACATTGTCTCCGGCACTGTGTGCCATCTTCCTGAAACCGCATGATTCAGAGCACAAGCCTAAGAAGATGAGTATGGTAGACCGCTTCCATACTTCGTTTAATGCAGCTTACGATTCTTTGTTGAAGAGCTATAAGAAACGTGTGGTATTCTTCATTCATAAGAAATGGTTGTCATTCGGTCTGGTAGCTGCCTCTATCGTGCTGCTGGTATTCTTCATGAAGATTACTCCGACCGGTATGGTGCCGAACGAAGATACGGGTACCATCATGGGTGCAGTGACACTGCCTCCTGGAACCTCACAGGAACGCGCTATGGAAGTGCTCCAGCGTGTAGACAGTCTGGTAGCAGCAGAACCGGCCGTACAGTCACGTACCATCATTTCCGGTTATAGCTTCATCGGTGGTCAGGGACCTTCTTACGGTTCTGTCATCATCAAGCTGAAAGACTGGGAAGAACGTTCAATGATGCAGAATTCGGACATCGTATATGCTACTTTGTTCATGCGTGCCCAGAAGGTAATCAAGGATGCACAGGTATTGTTCTTCGCACCTCCTATGATTCCGGGTTATTCTGTATCAAGCGATATCGAGTTGAACATGCAGGATAAGACCGGTGGTAGCCTGGATCACTTCTTTGACGTAGTCAAGAATTATACCGCTGCCCTGGAAGCCCGTCCGGAAATCAACTCTGCAAAGACAACCTTCAACCCGAACTTCCCTCAGTATCAGCTGGATATCGATGCGGCAGCTTGTAAGAAGGCTGGTATCAGTCCGAGCGATATCCTTACTACCATGCAGGGATATTTCGGTGGTCTGTATGCATCTAACTTCAACCGTTTCGGTAAGATGTACCGTGTAATGATTCAGGCTGAACCGGATGCAACGAAGAATATGGAATCACTGAACAGTATCAAGGTCAGAAACGGAAACGAAATGGCTCCGATTACACAGTTCGTAAGCATGAAGAAGGTGTACGGTCCGGATATCATCAGCCGTTTCAACCTGTATACTTCCATGAAGGTGATGGTGGCTCCGGCTTCCGGATATACTTCAGGTCAGGCATTGCAGGCCATTGCAGAAGTGGCAAAAGAGAACCTGCCTATGGGATTCGGCTATGAGCTGGGAGGTATGGCGCGTGAAGAGGCTTCTTCAAGCGGAAGTACTACCGGTATCATCTTTGTGCTGTGTTTCGTATTCGTTTACCTGTTGCTGAGTGCACAGTACGAAAGTTACATCCTGCCGTTGGCCGTATTGCTTTCAGTACCGTTCGGTCTGATGGGTAGCTTCGTATTTGTCAACGGATTCGGTGCACTGGGAAGCATCCCGGCCTTGAAGATGATTCTGGGTACGATGTCAAACGACATCTACATGCAGATTGCCTTGATTATGTTGATGGGTCTGTTGGCTAAGAATGCCATTCTGATTGTTGAGTTCGCCCTCGACCGCCGTAAGCAGGGTATGAGTATCTCATGGGCTGCCGTACTGGGTGCCGCTGCCCGTCTGCGACCGATTTTGATGACCTCACTGGCCATGATCGTTGGTTTGATTCCGTTGATGTTGGCCATGGGAGTAGGTGCTCACGGTAACCGTACGCTGGGTGCTTCTGCCATCGGAGGTATGTTGATCGGTATGATTTTCCAGATTTTCATCGTGCCTGTACTGTTCGTGGTATTCCAGTGGCTGCAGGAAAAAGTCAAACCGATGGAATGGGATAGCCTTGATGAAAGCGAAGTAGAAGCTGAAATCGAACAGTATTCTCCAACAAACATTCACAAATGATTATGATGATGAAAAAACAGATAATAGGAACCATGTGTCTGGCTGCTTTGATGAGTAGCTGTCACATTTACAAATCATACGACAGACCGGAAACGATAGATGCCTCGGGCATCTATCGTGACCCGGCATCGGCTGTCGATACGCTGGCTGCCGATACCGCAAATATGGGTAACCTGCCCTGGAAAGAAATTTTCCGGGATGCAAAACTGCAGGCGCTGATCGAGGAAGGTTTGTCCAAGAATGTGGATATCCAGGCTGCAGCGCTCCGGGTACAGGAGGCCAAGGTGATGCTTACCGCTGCGAAATTGTCTTACTTGCCTTCCATCAATCTGGCTCCTCAGGGAACTGCCACCAGCATGGGAGGAAGCAATTATGTAAAGGCATATCAGTTGCCGGTATCTGCCAGCTGGGAAATTGACCTTTTCGGAAAGATCCTGAATACCAAGCGCGGACAGAAGGTGGCTTATGAGCAGAGCAAGTACGCAGAACAGGCTGTCCGTTCACAGATTATATGTGGCATTGCCAACGTATATTATTCGTTGCTGATGCTCGACCGTCAGGTGGAAATCACTACCGAAACTGCGGCTATCTATAAAGAGAATGTACGTGCCATGGAGGCCATGAAGATTGCCGGTATGACTACCGAAGCAGCTGTGGCACAGATGCGTGCGGCCAGCCATCAGGTTGAGGCTTCTCTGCTCGACCTGAAGCGCCAGGTACGTGAAACGGAAAACTCCCTGGCAGTGTTGCTGGCAAGAACTCCGCAGACCGTAGAACGGGGTACACTGGCCGAACAGGTAATGCCGGAAGAACTTGCTGCGGGTGTTCCGATGCAGTTGCTCGAGAACCGTCCGGATGTGAAGATGGCGGAAATGACTTTGGCGGCTGCTTATTATACTACCAACTCTGCACGTGCAGCCTTTTATCCGGGACTGAACATTACAGGTCTGGCCGGCTGGACAAACGGTTCGGGAGTGACTGTGGTTAATCCGGGAGAATTCATGCTCCAGGCTTTGGCTTCATTGGCACAGCCTATTTTCAACAATGGAAAACTGATTGCCAACCTGAAGGTGTCAAAGGCTGAGGAAAAGATTGCCCAGATGAACTATCAGCAGACGATTCTGGAAGCAGGAAAAGAAGTGAGTGATGCCTTGTTCCTCTTCGATACACAGACTAAAAAACTGGCAGAAGACCGTGGACAGGTGGAACAGCTTGATAAGGCTGTGACATACACCAATGCCTTGTTCCAGAGCGGAGAGGCTACTTATCTGGAGCTACTGACTTCACAGCAGAACCTGCTGAGTGCTCAGTTGAGCGAGGTAGCTGATAACTTCCAGCGCATACAGGCTGTCATCAACCTGTACAGTGCATTGGGAGGGGGCAGAGAATAATTAACCTTAAATACATGCAACTATGATTAGTCCATTAGCTTACGTGGATCCGTCTGCAAAGATTGGAAAAAACGTTACCATTCATCCTTTTGCCTATATCGACAAGAATGTTGAGATAGGCGATGATAATGTAATTATGCCGTATGCGAGTCTGATGAGCGGTACTCGCATGGGAAAGGGGAATACTGTATATCAGGGAGCAGTGGTTGCTGCGGTTCCTCAGGATTTTGCATATCAGGGAGAAGACACACTGGCTTACATCGGTGACCACAATGTCATTCGTGAGAATGCGGTGATTATCCGCGGTACACATGCCGGTCATGCTACCCGTGTGGGAGACCATAACTTCATCATGTCGGGAGCCCGTCTGTCGCATGACGTACAGGTAGGAAACCACTGTATTGTAGGTAACGGTTCTCAGGTTTCGGGAGATTGTATCATTGAGGACTATGCGATACTGACTTCCAACGTACTGATGCAGGGAAAGACTCGTCTGGGAAGCTATTCAGTCGTACAGGGCGGATGCCGTTTCATCAAGGACATTCCTCCTTTCATTGTAGCGGCTCACGAACCGATTGCTTTCTATAGCATCAATACCAAGGTGCTGGAGCATGCCGGATTCTCGGAAACCCTGATCAAGCACATTGCTCAGGCTTACCGTATCTTGTACAAGGCAAATACCTCTCAGCACGATGCGTTGTTGCGTATCCGTGAACAGATACCGCACAGCAAGGAGATAGATATGATCATTTCGTTTGTAGAAACCTCTCAGTTGGGAATTATCCAACATGGATGAAAAAAACAGATATGGCGGGCGTAAAGAAAGTAAAGTGTGACAGAAAGGAATTGAGACAGAGGGTGCTGGCTGTAGCAGCCCGGGCATTTGCCGTTCATGGCATACGCAATGTGCGCATGGATGACATTGCAGGCTCGCTGTCTATTTCGAAACGGACGCTTTACGAACTGTTTACCGACAAGGAACAGCTTTTGCTCGAAATCATGTTGGAGCATCACCGGGAGATGCATCTTTATATTGCGGAAGTAGCTTCCAGGGCAGAGAATGCCCTGGAAGTGATTTTCGCTTTCTATACGCGCAAGTCGAGGGAACTGTGCGAACTCAACCCGTCGTTTTTCCGTGATTTAAGAAAATATCCGAAGGTGCTGGAGTGCATCCGGGAAAAACAGAAGGCGAACGATGCAGAGGCATTGGCGCATTTCAAGCAGGGAGTGAAGCAGGGAATTTTCCGCGACGACATCAATTTCGATATTATCAACCAGGCTATGTCCATGCAGTTGGACCTGCTGATTTATTCCGACATCACCGAAGATTATCCGCTGGCCGATATTTACCGGGAAATCACATTTTTACACATGAGGGGCATTACCACGGAGAAAGGTATGCAGATGGTAAATGCTTTTTTGCAGTCTGTGGTCGAAAAGCAGGAGTGATACTCTCCTTGGTAATTAAAAATACCCTATCTTTGCACCTGTTTATTATGGTGACAGATGAAAAATAAAATAACTTTTACCTTCTTTTTGGCAGCCTGTGTGGTAGCCGGACTGCTCGGACTTTATTATTTGCCTTCGCTGACGATAGGTAATCATACACTGCGGAAAGTGGATATTTTATCCGATCTGCGTCCGGAAATCCCGGAAGTGGTAGCCGATTCCGATACGGTGGTACTGCCTCCTCCCGTGAAACCGGTCTTCGTAGATACCTGTAAGGGAGGGATGGTCTGCATTGAGGATTATTCCGACTCTACCATGCGCGGCATGAGTCCTTTCTATGAGGCTCTGCTTCAGCACCAGACCCTTGGCCGTCCGGTCCGTATTGCGTATTTTGGAGATTCTTACATCGAGGCTGATATCCTGACAGCCGATTTGAGAGCCCTGCTGCAGCAGCGTTTCGGGGGCTGTGGAGTAGGTTATGTGCCCATTACTTCCGCTACCTTCGGATTCCGTCCTACCGTGAAGCATTCGTTTAGCGGCTGGGAAAGCCATTCGATTACTGACTCTACTTACTTCGACCGTGATTTACAGGATATTTCCAACCATTATTTCATTCCCCGCACCGGTGCGACGGTAACGCTGCAGGGGCAGAAGAAATATGCGGTCCGCCTGGATACCTGTGAGGTTTCTGCACTGTATTTCCAGGCAAGCGATTCGGTGAGACTGACTGCAGTGATTAATGGCAGCCGTACCGAGCATTTTGCCCTGCCCGGAAAAGAGGGACTGCAGGCCGTTTCCGTGAATGGACGGATTGGAAATGTCAAGTGGACGGTCGACGATACAGATTCCCTGGCTGTATTCTATGCGGCTACCATGGATCCGCAGGAGGGTGTCGTTGTGGATAACTTCAGTACCCGCGGCAGCAGTGGACAGCAGTTGCGGAACATTCCGTACTCCATTCTTGCCGACTACAACCGCCTCCGTACGTACGACCTGATTGTCTTGCAGTATGGACTGAATGTGGCTTCGGAGAAGGGAGTCAACTATTCCTATTACAAGGATGCCATGATCAAGGTCGTGGCTCATCTGAAAGCGGCCTTTCCTCAGGCCGGTATCCTGATTGTCGGAGTGGGAGACCGTGAGAACAAGAACGAAAACGGCGACCTCCGTACGATGCCGGGTGTCAAGAACCTCATCCGTTACCAGCAGGCACTGGCTGCGGAGGCGCAGGTGGCATTCTGGAATCTTTTTGAAGCTATGGGTGGCGATGGAAGCATTGTCCGGATGGTGGAGGCGAAGCCTTCGCAGGCCAATCTGGATTACACACACATCAACTTCCGGGGAGGGAAGCACCTGGCCGAAATCCTGTTTGAGACATTGATGTATGGAAAAGAGCAATATGAAAAGCGGAAGGCCTATGAAGCAGAGTAAGCGATTGTTCCGTTCCGCCTGGTGCCGGAAACACTGGCTGGCAGTCATCCTTGTATGTCTGCTGCCTACTGCCTTGTGGGCGCAGGACAACTTGCCGTCTCAGGCGGTTCCCGACAGGCATTCCGTACCCATCTATCCCAGTCGTGAAATCAGGGAACTGATGCGTTTTGTGGCTGTCAGCAACCCGATGCCGGAAACCTTCCGGGATACATTGGACAACGTGATTACCGATCCGGTGGGATCACTCTATCCGTTCTGGCAGAAAATGAGCCGGATGGACCGTCCCTTGCGCATTGTGCATATCGGAGATTCGCATGTGCGCGGACATTTATTTCCTTATGTCATGCGCCGCTGCCTGGAAGATGATTTCGGAAAGGATGCGGTAGAGGATATTCCGGTGGATTACCGTACTTCAGGGCTTGCCAGGGAGACCGGCAAGAACGGCATCGTGTATCACATGCTGGGAGTCAACGGGGCTACCTGTGCCAGTTTTGCCACTCCGGAGCGTCTTGACGAGGTGATTGCCCTGCATCCTGACCTGATCATTCTTTCTTTCGGTACGAATGAGGCGCACGGATGGCGCTATGTGGCTTCCGAACACGAGGCTGCGCTGGACCGTGTCATCACCCAACTGAAGGAGAGTTGTCCGGGGGGGCATTTTCTGCTGACTACTCCGCCGGGGGCCTATGTCCGCAACGGCAGAAGGGGAAAGCGGATTCCTAATCCGCGGACGGAAAAGGTGGTGGATACCGAACTCCGCTATGCCCGTGAACACGGACTGGCCATCTGGGACCTCTATGATACGGTAGGAGGGAAGCAGCAGGCCTGCCGGAACTGGGACAATGCGGGCATGTTCCAGCGTGACAAGATTCATTTCACCCGTGAAGGATATATTTTGCAGGGATTATTATTACATGAAGCATTTATAAAAGCGTATAATCAATATGTGGCAACTGGACTGGAGTAAACTTTCTGATTTACTGACGTATAATCCGCAGCAGCCGATGATTTTCAGCAGCGGACTTTTCTTGTTTCTCTTTTTGGGCTTTAGCCTGGTGTATGTGCTGTTGCAGAAGCATACATCGGCCCGCCTGCTTTTTGTGTCTGCCTTTTCGTATTATTTCTATTATAAGAGCAGTGGTTTTTATTTCTTCCTGCTGGGAATCGTGACGGTGAGCGACTTTCTGCTTGCCCGTCGGATGGAGCGTACCGAGACTCCCTGGAAGCGGAAACTGCTGGTAACGGTCAGTCTGTGTATCAATCTGGGACTGCTTTGTTATTTCAAGTACACGAATTTCTTTTACGAGATGCTGGCTCCGCTGTGGAACGGAAGTTTTCAGCCGCTGGATATCTTCCTTCCGGTGGGAATCTCGTTCTTTACCTTCCAGTCGCTGAGTTATACTCTTGATGTGTACCGCCGCGACCTGAAGCCGCTGGATCATTTGCTGGATTATGTCTTTTATGTGTCGTTTTTCCCGCAGCTGGTGGCTGGTCCTATTGTGCGTGCCCGTGATTTTATTTCTCAGATCCGGCAGCCGCTGGTGGTTACTAACGAAATGTTCGGCAGGGGAGTCTTCTTTATAGTGAGCGGACTGTTCAAGAAAGCAGTGATTTCCGATTATATCAGCGTAAACTTTGTGGAGCGTATCTTCGACAATCCGGGACTGTATTCGGGACTGGAGAATCTGATGGGTATTTACGGGTATGCGCTGCAGATTTACTGCGACTTTTCGGGATACAGTGACATGGCCATCGGTATTGCCTTGCTGCTGGGGTTCCATTTCCCGCTCAACTTCACTTCTCCTTATAAGTCGAATAGTGTGACCGATTTCTGGCATCGCTGGCACATTTCGCTTTCTACCTGGTTGCGCGATTACCTGTATATCTCGCTGGGAGGCAACCGGAAAGGGAAAATCCGTACGTACATCAACCTGATTCTGACCATGTTGCTGGGAGGTCTGTGGCACGGAGCATCCTGGAATTTCGTGGTGTGGGGAGGATTGCATGGAGTGGCACTGGCTGTGCATAAGTTTTTCCGCAATCTGATGCATCGTCCGAAGAATTACCGCAGTACCGGATTCCGGAAGTTCTTTGCCGTCATACTGACTTTCCACTTTGTGTGTCTGGGCTGGATTTTTTTCCGGAATACGACTTTCGAGGCTTCGCTGACTATGATCCAGCAGGTATTTACTGCCTTTCATCCCGAACTGGCAGGGCAGTTGTTTGCCGGATATTGGGAGGTCTTCGCACTGATGGCAGTTGGTTACCTGCTCCACTGGTGCCCCGATAGTTGGCAGGAAGCCTGCACGAAGGGCATGATCCGGCTTCCGCTGATTTTTCAGGCCCTTATTCTGATCCTGCTTATCTTCCTGGTGATACAGGTAAAGAGCAGTGACATACAGCCGTTCATTTACTTCCAGTTCTAAAGTGGAAACCGGTGCCGGCAATGCCGGTGCCCGATGGGGCGGCTGGAAGCAAAACTGAAATTGAATTTGTAATACTTTAAATCTGATTTACCATGAAAAATGTAAAAGTACTGAGTCTGATGGCAGGCTGCTTTCTGGCTGCTTGTCCGGTAACTGCCGGGGCACAGCACGTGTCGCCGGAACCCCCTATTATGGGCTGGAGCTCGTGGAATACCTATCGGGTGAACATTAACGAGGCACTTATCCGTACTCAGGCCGATGCCATGGTCCGCCAGGGACTGCAGGAGGCTGGGTATCGTTTTGTAAACATCGATGACGGCTTTTTCGGCTGGCGTGACAAGGAGGGAGTGCTTCATACGCATCCCGAACGTTTTCCCTACGGAATGAAGGGGATTGCCGACTATATTCATTCGCTGGGACTGAAGGCGGGTATCTATTCCGAGGCGGGAAGCAATACGTGCGGTTCTATCTGGGATGCCGACCGCAACGGTATCGGGGTAGGGATGTATGGCTTTGAGCGTCAGGATGCCGACCTGTTTTTCAACAAATGGGGGTTTGACTTTATCAAGATTGATTATTGTGGGGCCGGTCAGCAGCTCGACCTGGACGAGGAGGAGCGGTATACGGCTATCGTGGAAGCCATCCGGGAGGTGTCTCCGAAGAATATCTCATTGAATGTGTGCCGTTGGGCTTATCCGGGAACCTGGGTGAAGGGACTGGCTACTTCCTGGAGAATCAGTGGGGACATTACGCCTTCGTGGACGTCTGTGCGCGATATCATTGCCCGGAACCGTTATTTGTCGGCTTTTGCCGGTGACGGTCATTACAACGATATGGATATGCTGGAAATCGGGCGTGGACTGTCGCAGACAGAGGAAGAGACACATTTCGGCATGTGGTGCATGCTGAGTTCCCCGCTGCTCATTGGTTGTGACCTTACCCGCATACCCGAAAAGTCGCTGGAGCTGTTGAAGAACCGCGAGCTGATTGCGCTGAACCAGGATCCGCTGGGCCTGCAGGCTTATGTGGTGCAGCACGAAGGAGAGGGGTATGTGTTTGTAAAGGATATCCTGCAGCGGCGGGGACGGGTGAGGGCCGTGGCCTTGTATAATCCGTCGGATTCGCCTTGTGCGTTTTCTGTCCCTCTTTCCTGTCTGGAACTGGAAGGCAAGACCCGCTTGCGCGACCTGGTGCGGGGAAAGGACGAGCGTCCGGTGAGCGACTGTATCCGTTTTGAGGTACCGGCTCATGGGGTGAAGATTCTTCGGGCTGAGGCGGAGCGGCGTCTGGAGCCGCAGCTCTATGAGGCTGAACACGCTTACCTGAATGAGTTTGATGACCTGGCCAAGCGTCCCCGGGGAATTGCCTACATGCCTTTTCAGGGGGCTTCGGGAGGAATGACCATCTGTAATGTGGGCGGTCATGCATCCAACTATGCGGAATGGAAAGAGGTGTTCAGTGAAAAAGGCGGAGCGTACCGGATGACCATCCATTATGTTCCGGCCGAACGGCGTGAACGGGAGATCAGTGACCGGAGACTGACGGTTTCGGTGAACGGCAACCAGGTGGAACTGGACGGACTGGAGACCGACCGTTCGAAAGGGGTGGCAACGGTAGCACTGACGGTAACCCTACGGCCGGGGTATAACGTGGTCCGTATGGGAAGCCGGCTGACATGGACGCCCGATCTGGACTGTTTTACACTGGTTCCGCTTTCGGAATGAGTGACCGGGAAAGTCAATAATTCCATCCTGTAATATCTGAAAATAAAAATCTCCTCAGACAGCCTTTCCCGGCTGAATGAGGAGATTTTTGTATCCGCTTCTGTCTGTATTTCTGTCGTGTTCCAAAGGGAACCGCATGTGAAATCTGTCGCCTTTCAGACAGGTGCCGTATCAGAAACGGCAGCGGATATCGATTCCGGCCTGCACGGGGCGTCCCTGTTGTGCGAAGCCTCTGTTCATGGTTTCAAAGTAGAATGCCTGATACTTTTCATTGAGCGCATTGTTGACCCAGAAAGCGATTTCACCATTGCCTTTATGCAGGGCGATGCGTCCGTTCAGGGTGCCGTACAGTGCCTGGCTGGCATTGTTCTGCTCTGTCCAGTAAATGCGTCCTGCCGCCTTGTAGTTTACGTCTACTGTCAGGTTGTCCAGCAGTTTGCAGTTGTTGAACGGCTGTGTATATCGTCCGCCTACGGTGAAGGTATGCTTCGGTACGAAAGGCACGTAGTTGCCGTTGTAGCTGATTTCCACGACTTCTCCCTGTGCGTTCTTACCGTTGGTCACATAGTCGGTAAAGGTGGCATACGTATAACCGTAGTTACCGTTCAGGCTGACACGGTCGGTAAGTTGTGCACGTACGCTGGCTTCGGCTCCTATGCTCCGGCTCTTTCCAGCGTTGACCGTAATACGTCCTAGACCGCTCTCTGCAAAGCGTGAAATCTGCTGGTCGTGCGTATCCATGTAGAAACCTGCCAGATCGGCCTGCAACTTGCCGTTAAAGAGGGTCAGGTGGGTACCGATTTCATAGTTCCATGAATACTCCGGTTTATAGAGCGTGGTTTCGGAAATATTAGGTTCAGGAGATTTATATTTCTCAAATTTGCTTGCAAATGCGCCTAGCACTTTGTCTCCAGCCATTGCATCAATCATGGCATTTCTTAAAGAACCTTGAATGATTTCCGAAAACATCTGGATATTATATCCTCCTGAACGGTATCCTTTGCTCACGCTGGCATATACGTTGTTCTGCTTGTTCCATGCATATTGCAAAGAAAACTTTGGCAATACTTGTAAATAATCATTTGATTCTTTACCATCGAATGCAGACATTGCTTGCAGGGCAACAGGACTTATTGGGATAGGTCCCATATTGAATGCTACGCTGAATGGCATATCAGTTGAAGTGTGATAATCCATTTTCAACTTCTCATAGTCCAGGCGGATACCGGCTGTAACAGATAATCCTTCAATAAGTAAATCATTGAATGTAGACTGGTGATAAATTGCTCCATTTAAAATAGGAGTATCAAAATGCCCTGGAATTAACAAATCATCAGTCGTTATGTCTATACTAATTGGAACATAACTAGGAAGCATACTGTTGATATTCTTCTCCAGCAGGTCGTTCACTCCGTCCTTGCGGAAAGTCACCGGACCGTCGGTTCCCAGCCACTGGTAAAATCCGCTGATACCCGTTGTCCACTGCCAGCGGTTTCCCGGTTTCGATTTCATTACCAGTTCCTCAGAAACCGTTTTGGAATTCTGTTTCTGCATCATGGTATAGATATCCTTTTCGGTAAAGTCCTGGTCAAGGTCCATCTGGTCATACAGATACTGGAAACCGGTAACGCTGCTCAGAATGAAACGGTCGGCCTGATGCTCCAGGTTCAGTCCTCCGTTGATCATGTTCCGCTTGTATCCACACTCATTGTTGTACGCAATCTTGCCCACATACTCTTCCCGGTCTTCCTGTCCTTTCACCATACCGGTGTATTCATACGGATAACCTCCCTGGTTGGTATATTCATAATTCAAGGTAAAGTCCAGTTTCAGGTTTTCCTTCGGCAGATAAATGGCACGTACCCTTCCTCCGAATTCGTTGTTCGTATCAATGCGCTTGCCGGTCAGGCTGTTCTTGAAGAACCCTCCGTCGTGCTCATAGAACAGTCCTACAGAGAACGCAAACTGGTTGGAGATACGGTGATAATGCGTCAGCGAAGCCTTGTAGTCGTTGTAGGTAGCCCCGCTCAGTCGCAGGTCGGTACCCTGATAGCTGAAAGGAGACTTGGTAAACACACGGATGAGTCCACCCATGGTATTGCGTCCGTAGAGCGTACCCTGCGGTCCACGCATCACGTCAATCCGTTCGATATCCGAATAGTTGAAATCGAAAGCCGACTTGTCCACATAAGGAATATTATCCACATAAAGTCCTACGGCCGGAGTATTGATACGCGAACCGATACCGCGTACATACACCGATGTGGTCAGCTTCGAACCGTAATCCGGGATGAACAGGTTGGGCACCAGTCCCGAAAGCGACTTGACAGAAGTCACGCTCTGGCTCCGCATGTCACTCTGCGAGAACGAAGTCGACGAAACGGACTGCTGGCGCAGGCGGTTGTTTTCCTTTGGAGTCGCAATCACAATCACTTCTTCTATATCAATCACTTTTGTGGTATCTTTTACTGCACTGTAAGGCTCGTGAACCGGAAATGCGACAGCTGTTCCTGCCAATGTCACGGCCAGGGGAGTCAATAAGATCTGTTTCTTTTTCATTGTCTGTTTAGCCTCTTTTCTATTAATTGTAATCCTTTTTATTTTGGATGCAAAATAAGTTGAAATCATTAAAACCTGCAATCCTAATTTATGAGGATACTGTAGTGAGAAAGTACGGGGAAGCAACAAGGAAAGGCCTTCCGAATTTCCTCGGAAATAAGTCCGCATATCATTAAGCATCTGTCTCTCCTTCTTGACAGGTGAAAGAAAAGCCCGCGAGGAATCACGGAAAAGGCCGCGGCGGACGGAGGAAAACCTCGCGGGAAAATAAAAAAAGACCGCGAGGTTTTCTTTCTCCCTTCACGGTCCGTTGCTCCATGCATAACCGGAAGTTGCCTTCCGGACGTAATGTCTTTCCGTCAGCCTCCGGATACCCTTATGTCATACCCGGTCGGCCTCGATGTATCCGTGCATCACCGCATAGATGGCCAGCCCGGATACCGATTTGATACCCAGTTTCTCCGTAATGTTCTTCCGGTGCGAAATCACGGTCGTCAGACTGATGTTCAGCTTGTCTGCGATTTCCTTGTTGATGAGGCCCTTGGTCAGCAGCACCAGCACCTCGATTTCCCGGGGAGAGAGGTCGCGCTCCGCCCCCTGCTGTACCGTCACCGGATGGTGCGTCATCTCATGTCCGTGCTTGCGCAACTGCATGATGCTTTTCACCAGCACGTCGCGCGGCTGCCACAGGTTCAGTGTCGGAACCCCGTTCAGCAGCGGCTGTTCGCCTGCCGAAAGTACGATACACTTGGGACGGCGTTCCAGAAAGAAAGCCGTATGCTCAAAATAAATCTGTGCCGACACAAAGTAGTGGGCATACATGTCGGGAGTGTCGTCAATCAACTCTTCGAAAGTCGGGAAGACACGGATGACGGCATTGGGGAGCAGTTCCTCCAGAATGGTCTGCAGCCCCAGTGCGGTCAGGGTATTTTTTTCCAGAATGGCTATTTCAGACGGATGCATCATACAATGGAATTTACAGGTTTAAATATGCGGCGGCAGCATCGGCACACCGTTCTCCATCAATACCGGCCGAAACGATTCCGCCGGCGTATCCGGCTCCTTCTCCACAAGGGAAGAGGCCCTCTACGGTGACGTGCTGCAGGGTTTCGGCATCACGGATAATGCGTACGGGGGCCGAGGTACGTGTCTCGACGGCAATCATCACCGCTTCGTTGGTCAGGAAGCCGCGCGAACTTTTGCCGAAAAGCTGGAAACCCTGGCTGAGGCGTTCTCCCACAAACTTGGGCATCCAGAAGTGGAGCGGAGAAGACACCAGTCCGGGACTATAAGACGTTTCGGGAAGGTCGTAGCTGAGTTTTTTCCGCGTAAAGTCCATCATGCGCTGTGCAGGTGCTGTCTGGCGCATGTTGCCCTGCTGCCAGCAAAGCTGTTCCAGTTTTTCCTGAAAACGCATCATGGAAAGCACGTGCGGCTGTCCGGCACTGTCGGAATGCGACTGACTTTCGGCAATCAGGGCCTCTGTCTCTGCTTCTGCCGATCCTTCGATCAGTTCGCCGGCCTGTACCTGCAGGTCGGGATGTAGCAAGTCTTCCGGCCGTATTTCCACTACCATGCCCGAGTTGCTCCACCGTCCGCCACGGTTGCTGGGGCTCATTCCGTTGACTACCAGCTGATGAGGACCGCTGGCTGCCGGAACGACGAAGCCTCCGGGACACATGCAGAAACTGTATACGCCCCGTCCGCCGACCTGCTGTACAAAACTGTATTCGGCTGCAGGAAGGTATTTTCTCCTTCCGTTTTTATTGTGATACTGAATCTGGTCAATCAGTTGCGACGGATGCTCCAGCCGGACTCCGACAGCCAGTCCTTTCGCCTCGATCTGCACCCCGTTCCGGTACAGCCAGCGATATACGTCGCGTGCCGAATGTCCGGTAGCCAGGATGACCGGTCCGCGGAATGTCTTTCCGTTGTTGGTCTCAATACCCACTACCCGGTTATTTTCAATAATCAGCCTGTCCATGCGTGTCTGGAAATGCACTTCTCCTCCACAGTTCAGGATGGTATTTCTCATGTTCTCAATGACCCGTGGAAGCTTGTCGGTGCCGATATGCGGATGTGCGTCCGACAGGATGGCCGTACTGGCTCCGTGCTGACAGAATACGTTCAGGATTTTTTCCACGCTGCCCCGTTTCTTGCTTCGGGTATAGAGCTTTCCGTCGGAGTAGGCTCCGGCTCCTCCTTCACCGAAACTGTAGTTGGATTCTGCATCTACCTTGTGGTCACGACTGATGCGTGCAAGGTCCAGTTTCCGGTCCCTCACATTTTTACCCCGCTCTACGACAATGGGACGCAGTCCCCGCTCGATGAGGCGCAATGCTGCAAAGAGTCCTCCCGGTCCTGCACCGACCACGATGACCTGCGGCCTTCCTTCCACGTTGCGGTATTCGGTCTCTATGAACTCTTTCTCGGCAGGCTCTTCGTTGATAAATACCTGAGCCTTGACGTTGACGAAAATGGTCCGCTGCCGGGCATCAATACTCTTCTTCAGTACCCTGACTGCATGTATGGTGCGTATATCCAGCCCCTTTTCCCGGCTGATATATTGCTTGAGCGATTGTTCACTGGCTGCCTGTTCGGGCAGAATTCTTAGTTGATATTCCTGTATCATAGGGCGTTAGGTTTATAGTCTTTTGTGTTTCAGTCTTTTCCGCTGCCGGATTGGGCAGTAAGCCGGATTATCCGAACAATACCCGGAAGGCTTCCTCTACCTTACGGACGGGAATCAGTTCGATCTTGATTTTCTTACGGTCCAGTCCCTGGAGGTTGTGTCTGGGTACCAGCATCCGCTTGAAACCCAGTTTCTCGGCTTCACCGATGCGCTGTTCGATGCGGTTGACCGGACGGATCTCACCGCTCAGTCCCACTTCTCCGGCCATGCAGACTCCCGGTTCAATCTCCGTGTCCACGTTGCTCGACAGGATGGCACTGATTACCGCCAGGTCAATGGCAGGATCGTTTACCTTCAGTCCGCCGGCGATGTTCAGGAACACATCTTTCTGAGCCAGCTTGAAGCCAACGCGCTTTTCGAGCACCGCCAGCAGCATGTTCATTCTCCGCAGGTCGAAGCCGGTAGCCGAGCGCTGCGGCATTCCGTAGGCGGCCGTGCTGACCAGTGCCTGCACTTCAATCAGGAAGGGACGGATGCCCTCTACCGCACAGGCGATAGCCACTCCGCTCATTCCTTCGTGGTCTTGAGTGAGCAGCAGTTCCGAGGGGTTGCTGACCTCCCGGAGTCCGTCCTGGCGCATTTCATAGATGCCCAGTTCGGCCGTACTTCCGAAACGGTTCTTGATGCTCCGCAGGATGCGGTACATATAATGCTGGTCGCCTTCGAATTGAAGGACGGTATCTACAATGTGTTCCAGTACTTTAGGACCGGCAATGCTGCCTTCCTTGTTGATGTGGCCGATAAGTATGACCGGCGTGCCCGTTTCCTTGGCGAATTTCAATATCGCCGCCGAACATTCGCGTACCTGTACGATACTTCCCGGGGAAGAATCGATGTTTTCGGTCGAGATGGTCTGGATAGAGTCGATGATGACCAGGTCGGGGGCCGTATTCTTGATATGGGTGAAAATCTGTTCCAGCGAAGTCTCGCAGGCAATCAGCAGATTCCCGCTGTTTTCGGCATGAGGGATACGGTCGGCACGCAGCTTGAGCTGGCGGACGCTTTCCTCTCCCGAAATATAGAGCACCTTCTGTCCGGCAAGCCGGAGTACGGTCTGAAGCACCAGAGTCGACTTACCGATGCCCGGCTCTCCGCCGATCAGCGTCAGAGAACCCTGTACCAGTCCTCCTCCCAGCACACGGTTGAGTTCGTGGTCGCACATATCCATGCGCTGCTCTTCTCCCGAGACAATCTCATTCAGCCGCTGAGGCTTGGAGCGTACCGACTCAATGCCGTGGGCCACGTGTTTGGCAACAGGAGTTTCCTTTCTGACCACTTCTTCCACAAACGTGTTCCACTGTCCGCACGAAGGGCATTTCCCTGCCCATTTGGGAGATTCCTGTCCGCAGTTCGTGCATACATATACTGTCTTTTCCTTTGCCATAGCGTTTCAACAAGTTCTTATGTTCCATTATACCTCAACAAAGTAACAGATTAAAATTTTAAGGGCAAAATATTTGGTCTGAATTATGCATGCTTTATGAATGAAAATGGAGGGCCGAAAGGCGGGAGGGGGAGTGCAGGCGCAGCAAGCGGAGGGGGCTTGGAACAAAGACGGGACAACCATCATGTTTTCGGCTTTTTAATGGGAAATGTGAAACTATTTTTGTATTTTTACTTGAAAATATTTATCTAGGTACTAACTTTAAATTTAATAGCTGTTGAATGATGTGGGATAGAAGAAAAATTGGAATGAGTGTAGTTTGTGGTTGTCTGTCGTTTTTTTCTCTTTCAGCTCAGTCGCTTTCCCGGCTGATAAAGAGACCAGCGGACATCATAGAGTCCAAATGGGAAACCAATTCGGCTCAGGACCAGTGCCTGAACTATTATAATCATGATTATTGTGATTATTACGTATATCGTCAGAATGACCGGTCGTATAATCTCGCACCGGGAAAGAATACGATTTTTAAAATTGCAAAGGACTCCAATTTTGAAAATCCGTTTAAAAATCCTTCTTCGTATTCTTATTATCGGGGAATTTTTGTCCGGGACTTTGATATCACTTTCCCTTATGCCTTGCCGGTAAAAAACGGGGAAAAAACAGCCTGGAAGATTGATCTGCGCGAACGGATGAAGACATTGAACTTCTATATGCAGAAGGGAGATACTGTGTATGCTACCCGCGGCGGGGTTGCCTGTACGACATACAGTGACCGGCTGTTGCTGGTTTATCATGCCGATCATTCTTTTGCGGCTTATCTGGTGATGGACCAATGCTTCATCTCTGCCGGTGACCATGTACGGACGGGGCAGCCGGTAGGTATTGCGGGCCCAACGGGAGTTTCCATTTCCTATTTCTTTCTGGACGAGAATAAATTTGAATATGCTATGTCTTCGGGATATGCTTATTCTCATTTTGTCCCGTATTTCCGAACCACGGAGGGGGACATCCAGCTGGAGGAAAAAAAGTTGTATGAGGCTGTGGTAGACGATGACTTGGTTACGAAGGAAATGACCAAGCGTGAAAAAAAGAAATACATGAAACAAAAAGGATTATGAAGGGCTTTTTCGTCTTTTTGATTTGGACCTTGGGGGTATGCTGCAGGCTGGATGCCCAGGTGCTGTACATTGAATACGCGGGCAATGCTTTATCCGACGAGACTAAGGAACGCATTGAGAAAATGATGGACTTCGAGAAGGGTTTTTACTCCTCTTTCGGACTTCCCGATACGTTAAGGGTGCGTCTTACTGTTTTCATTGACCGTGAGGATGGACTGGACTACCTGGATAGTCTGGGAGTAGGCAAGTTCCAGCCTTTACAGAATGTAGGCGGACTATACAACAACCACAGGAGGGAGGCTGTCATTTTGGGACTGAAGGAGGAGGAACCCGGTAGTCTTTCCACCATTTATCATGAACTGAGTTATTTCTTGACTCGCCAGGTCTTGAAGAATAATCCTCCGGCATGGCTGATGGATGGGCTGGGAGAATATTTTGAGCATTGTAATCTAGGAAAGAGAGGGGTAAAGCATTCACTGGATACCTATGAAAAGGGGAGAATCCGTACCATGTATATGTTGGGAGAAGTGAACCTGAAAGAATTCGTAGATGCCGGCAGGAAAAAGTTTATGAAGCAGCAACGGACCGATGAGCAGTCGGCTTATATATTGGCGCACGCATTGGTCACTTTTCTGATTGAAAAGATGCCCCGGTCTTTGTTGGTGGATTTGTTTGCATCGTTTGATGACAAGACGAACCTGGCACCGGTATCGGAGAAAATAGGGCTGGTATACCCCGGGGGATTTGCAGTTTTCGAGAAAGATTTTGCCAAACTTTTCCAGTAAAACAACCTGCAGGAAGATGCAGGAAGACGGCTTATTCTTCCTGCAGGTTGGCAAACCAGTAAGAGTAGGTACGTACCTCTCCTGTGTCGAGTTTGATATCATAGCTCTCCATGAAAGGCTCTCCCAGGCGGAAAGGTACCGGATATGAAAATATCGGACCGTCGTAACAGAAGGTGTGGTACTCTCCGTTTTCTCCGTTGGGGTCGCAGCCGGAAGGAAGGGAGGCAATGAATTCAGCATCGAGGGTTTTTCCGATAGCCTCTTTTCCCAATCCGTCGTGCATGGTAGTGACAATGATCGTTTTCAGCCGGGTCTGAAGGAAATCATCCATTACCTCTACTGTATTTTTCCCCCACAAGGGTTCCACCACCTGAATCCCCATCGGCTCCAGTTGCCTTTTCCGGTATTGCATTACGTCGTGCAGGAAAATATCCCCGAAGATGAAATGGGTAATCCCCATTGCCTTCAGTTCTTCTACGGCTTCGGTCATGGCCCGGTTATAGTCGTCCATGTCTCCCCGCGGACGGAGACCGATTATTTTCAGTGGAATACCGATGCTCCGGCTCTGTGCCTGCAGCAGTTCCATCGGGATACCGTGCATGGTAGAGCGTGTGGTTTCCCGATTGACAGTAGTGAGCAGGAAGAGTATTTCATATTCGTCCGACTGCATGATTTTCCACAAGGCATGTGCAGAGTCTTTTCCTCCGCTCCAGTTGAAGACAGCTTTTTTCTTTTGCATGGCTGATACGGTGATTGATGAATATGTATATAAAAAAACTTGCATGCAGGAATACTGCATGCAAGCAAAGAATAATTGGTTATTTGTTCAGGTCACTGCTCAGCAGGAAGCGTTTTATCGGGATGATTGCATCCAGAATTGTTCCGTTCACAGATGACAGCTTAACGTTCAGGGTAATGCCTCCCTGGGCATCCTTTTCTATCGACTGGTATTCGATGAATACTTCTTCAAAGTAGAGTGACTTCTTACTGTCGTTGTATAACGAATGCTTACTAGCATCGTAAGTCAGCAAGGTACCGTTAATAGAGAATGCAAGGTCCTTGATATGCTGGGTGAAGGTCTGTTTGATAAGGGCTTCTACGTCTCCTCCTTTCTTAAGTGCATTACGGATGTAATCGGAATACGCTCCTCCGGTGATAATCAGTTCATTCTTCAGGTTGGTCAATGCTCTGAATCCGTTTACTGCTACATCAAAGAGCGCAAGTTCCTGATGGCTGGAGTCAAGCAGTTTTACCGAATAGTTGATATACTCTCCAGCTTTCTGTGAGGACTGGTATTGCACCAGGAAACTGTTACGTGCCGTAATGAACTGGCTGAACAGATATCCTCCATCACCGTTTTCTTCCGTATAATGCAATACGCCACTCTGATAATACTTGCCTACTTCTTCCTGATTTACAATGATGAAAGTCTTGTAATATTCATTGTGGTCGAAAGGCAGATACAATTCCGGACTGGTGTAGTTTTTATACTTTACTTTCAAATATAATTTCTTTTCTCCGGATTCATATCTCAGTTCCGTGAGCGAAGTGTTCTGCATATCTTCCTCGGTATATGCATACGGTGTTCCGTCATTGTCAGATGAATGAATTGTCAGCAGACCTTTCAGCTGTACGGCAAAGTTGTCTGTCTGATGCTCGCGGTGAAAGGCATCGAAGTTGGCCTCATAGATATTTTTGCCTGGAGTGACTTCTATGTAGGCTCTTTGTGCCATATTGTAGTCGGACGGCTTGTCCGCCGGTTTTTCTTCATCTTTCTCCGGAGCAAAACCGGTGAATTCCAAGGTCTGCTCAAAATCCTTCTTGTGGTTTACGTTTCCGGTTACGACAAGCGTGAAAGTACCGAGCTTCGCATCCTGTTTTTGTACGCGTATCTCATCAATGAATACCTGTTTGCTATTGATCTGTTTTTCTCCCTTGAACTGTTCCAGGCTGGCAAGTGCCACGGTAACCGTTTCGCTGGTATCGAAAATGAAAATACTTCTGAGTTCTTCCTGCGTGAGGGTATTGTCTTCCTCTCCGCCTCCCTGTTCCGGATCTTTTTTCTTGAATCCTTTGAAAGCCAGTGTCTCCTGAAAAGGAGTGCGGTTGACTGTTCCTGCCACTGTCAGATTGAAACTGCCCTGTAAAGCATCGATGTCTTCAGGAGTCAGCCGGCTGATGACAATGGTCTTTCCCTTTATCTGGTACGGTTTTTCTTTGTCGAATGAGTTGAGTGACTGCAGGTTCTCGTACACATCCTTTTGCGTGTCAAAACGGAACAGGGTGCGCAGTTCTTCCGGAGTGACCGAAGCGATTTCGTCTCCTGCCTTGTTCTTATGACATGCAGTAAACAGGACTGCTAAAAAGCAGAAAAAGGAAATTAATTTTACGATTTTCATACTGGAATTTTTATTCTTGATGATTAAAAAGATATTTTTTTCTATACTAATTGGAAGATAGTGAGATTTAATAAACAAACGTGTGATTTTTGAAAAAGTAACAAATGAAATTTGTCTTTAGTTTATGAAATGGATGCTATTTAACTTTTTTTATTGAAGCAGCAGGTTGGGCTCTTTTCCTTCTGAAAAAGAAAAAACCGGTAATTTTTTTACCGGTTTAAAGACATTTCCTTACCTTGATGACTCAAACAGCAGGGTTAAATAAGAAATACAGAACTTTGAGTCCCGTATTTCCATTTACACAAAATATTTTATAGTGCTCTTCCGTAGTGAAGTGATTTTGTCATTACGGACATAATTTTTCTCACATTTGTATGCTTACACAGTTGAATCCCAATTTTACAGTGCGATCAAATAGTATTGTTTTCTTATGCTTTTAAGGGTCACATTGTTATTTATTGGTAAGCTATTAATCAGAGGAGCAAATATATAATCATTAATAACATTGGAATCATATAGCGTATAAGCTAATTTTTCACCTGTCTCAGGAACAGTTGTTAAAAGATATATCTTGCCTGTTTTAGTATCAGTAAACTTTGTCATTCCATTGATAGAAAATCTATTTTGATTGTCAACTAAATAGGCATTATTGCTTCCTCCCGGTTTGTAATAGCTAGGGATACCTACTACTTTTAACCCAGGGAATAAAATACTAACTCTGTCAGCTTCTTCATATAAATAACTTCCGGATTGATTTGGAGAAATGGTCGCCGTTCGTAGTCTGACATGTTCCCCATATCTTGTCACTAAACATGTTTCCCATACCGATATTTGCTGATTGTAAAAAATCAGTCGTAATTTTATGTGTGGTTCTTGCATGTATGCAACTTCTCTGTTAATCCCTTTTTGGTAATAGGTATAAAATGCCTGTTTCAGATTATCTTCTTCTATAAGATCACTTATAGGGATTAAAGACTCTTCTGTCAATTCAGCTATGGTTAAGTTTGAAGAGTTTTCAAGAGATCTACTCCATGTAGAAATATCAAAAACCAGTGAATTGATGTCTTTAGGGACTGTAAATTGAGAATACGCAGGTAGTCCACCAAGTGTCCGTAAGGAAAATTTTATATTTTGAAACTTATTTGTAATAGACATAGATGACCCAGGCTCCCGTCCTATGAGAATACTTTGATATGGAATTCCATTATTACTTCTTGTTTGTCCTTTCTTTTTGATATCAATTGATGCACTAATCTCGGCATTAAGATTTGTTTCTTTCTGGTTATCTTCATCATGTGAATTCTCAATATATTCTCCACAATATAAAGCAGTAGCCTGCCCCCCGGACAGAAATTGAGTCAAAACAAATCCACCGTAATATTTTATCACTTCATCGGGTGTAGTGTAATAGAGTTGGTATAAAAAATCTTTGTGTAAATAATTTCTATAAATATCCTCTCTTGTACTGACGGGAATTAAGAGTTGGAATTTTCTATCATAGAATTTTATAGCTAATTCTCCAAAAACATTTTGATTGAGTTGGGTGTCTGTACATTTGAATATTGTTTTAGTAGTCTTCTTTGCACCTATTTGAAATATTTTAAAGTCCAATGAGAAGCCTGTGCTTACAGTGCTTACTTTGTTAATTTTTGTTTCGTAACGTTCGTAACCACTGAATGACTCATATTTTGAATAACTTTCTTTTACTGGAGATGATTGATAGAAATCTGGTTTGTCAGTAATATATTTTGCCATGTCAATAACAGGGAAACCAACATTTTGTGCATTTTCAAACGGATAGTATTCCATCTTGAACCCCCTTCCTACAAAGTCGCTAATGGTCAAGTCTGCTCTTGTGGTTGTATGTTTGGGGTGAATGTTTGAATAGTCAATACAGGGATGATTTTTATCTCTTTCTCGTAAGAGAATCACCTCCTCTCCTATATTGCTATTGTCATCTGTTATCAATAAAGATTCTTCACTATTTGTACACCCAATTAAGGAATATAGGATAATAATGAAATATATGAATCTAAAGTTCTTCATGGCTATAATACTCTTTTAAGGTCCAACATAATCAATTTTGTTTTGAGAGGGTGTTTTTTCATAATTAGCTTACTTGTAGTCAAGTTGTCAATAAACCATTCTCCGTTTAATAGCCTCCCATTGTAACCCGAAATTTGAATTATTCTGTCTTTCCTATAGTAGGAAAAACCAAAAACCTCATCGTCAATGACATAATAACCAGATGATTCAAAATTAAACATGACTCTTATTTCACGAACATTATTGCCGTCATCGTAATCCCCCTGCCATAGAATTTGCATAATTTCTGTAGAGGAAACGTCATGATTCGGCCTACACCCTAGTACCGAAATTAGAAGCAATGAATAGATTACGCCTACTAAAAATAAATTTCTCATAAATTCATTCTTTGATTGTTTTTGTCATTAACAATGCTCGCAAACAAAAATTCACGAAAAACATACAAATAAATCTACTGAGCAGGGAGTGGTAGCAAGTTGTGGACATAATACACCTAAACTTCCGACACCCGCAGAAGTAGATTCTATAGCGTAAAGGCAGGTCTCCTGACTTACTCTAATCTTCGAGCCTTCCCAGTCAATAAACTAGTGGCATAAGATTTCGAAAATTTTTATCCCAATAAGGAAAGAGTTATACAGTAGCGGGGACTGTTGCCGATTCACACAGCATTCCCTATTAATTCCTTGTAGGAAACCTTTACATTTCAAAGGTATGAATAAATTCCGATATATATGCAAAAATCTATCACTTTTTTATTAGACAGGGTAAGAATTGTCTTTTGGAAGAATTTCGATTAAAGAGAAACTTATCAATCTTTACTCAAAGCAACATGAGTTCAATCTATGCGATACGTCCGATAGCCTCTACATCAATTATTTCAATATTTGGAGAAGACGTTTTTTGACCCACGATTATAACCGGAATCCCATTGTAAGCCGCATTTTATTTGTCCGGCAAGGGGATGAAATCAGCCTGGAGGAATTTGCTGAACTCCGTACACGGGGCATTCCGAAAGCGGAACTGCCTCCGGAAGAGTCGGATTTTTATGAATATACCTGTCATCCAGGAGATGTGATCCGGAGCATGATGCTGGTTTCTCCCGATAGGAACATGGACGATCTGAAGCGGGAAAAGAAAATCCTGGAATAGCTTTGAGACTGTTGTGGTGATAATAGAAAAAGACCGGTATGCGTATACCGGTCTTTTTCTATATTATAGGGTAGGAAAATCAAAATCCTGCCAGTTCAATGACTTTATCGACTGCCTGACTCAATCCTTCCGGATTCTTACCACCGGCAGTAGCAAAGTGAGGCTGACCGCCACCGCCACCCTGAATCAGTTTGGCAGCTTCGCGTACCAGCTGACCGGCATTCAGTCCGGCTTTTACCTGATCTTCACTCATAGTGACTGTCAGCAACGGTTTTCCTTCGAACTCGCTGCCGATTACAACGAACAGGTTTTCAGGGAACTGGCCTTTCAACTGGAAGGCAATGTTCTTCACTGCATCGGCAGGCATCGGCAATACGGCCTTGATAACCTTAACACCGTTGACATCCTTTGCAGATTCAATCAGTTTGCTCTTCACTGAGGCTTCTTTTTCTTTCATGAACTCTTCTACCTGCTTCTTCAGGCCTGCATTTTCGTCAATGTATTTGGCGATGGCAGCCTTCAGGTCGGGAGCGTTGTTGAACAGGGCCTTCAGGTCGCTGAGGGTATCCTGTACGGTGTCGAACATTTCTTCAACCTTCGCTCCGGTTACGGCTTCGATACGGCGTACACCGGCAGCTACAGAACTTTCAGAAATGATTTTTACCATACCGATCTTTCCGGTAGCCGATACGTGAGTACCTCCACAGAATTCGATGGAAGAACCGAACTGTACGACACGTACTTCATCACCGTATTTCTCACCGAAGAGGGCGATGGCACCCAGTTCACGGGCCTTTTCAATCGGCAGGTTGCGGTATTCGGTCAAAGGTACGTTTTCGCGGATCTTGGCATTGACCAGGTGTTCTACTTCGCGGATCTGTTCCGGAGTCACTTTCTGGAAGTGAGAGAAGTCGAAACGCAGAGAGTCCGGAGTCACCAATGAACCTTTCTGTTCTACGTGTGTACCCAGTACCTGACGCAGTGCTTCGTCGAGCAGGTGAGTACAAGAGTGGTTGGCCGCACAGGCATCACGCTTGTCGGTATCTACACAAGCCATCATCGGAGCATCGAGGTGTTCCGGCAATTTCTTGGCAATGTGGATCGGCAGGTTGTTTTCTTTCTTGGTGTCGATGATGTCGATGGTCTCGAATTCGCTGACCAGTACACCGGTATCACCTACCTGACCACCACTTTCTGCATAGAACGGAGTGTCGCTCAGTACAATCTGATATAAAGTCTGATTCTTCTGTTTTACCTGACGGTAACGCAGGATAGAAGTCTCATATTCTGTATAATCGTATCCTACAAATGTAGTCTCACCTTCTTTCAGGGTAATCCAGTCACCGGTTTCTACAGCAGCTGCATTACGGGCACGGTCTTTCTGCTTCTTCATTTCAGCCTCGAAACCTTTCACGTCGGCAGCCATTCCGTTTTCACGCAAAATCAGTTCGGTGAGGTCGAACGGGAATCCGAAGGTATCATACAGGGTAAATGCATCTACTCCGCTGATTTCGGTCTTTCCTGCAGCCTTGGTTTCGGCCATGGTCTTGTCGAGCAGACGGATACCGGTTTCCAGTGTACGCAAGAAAGATTCTTCTTCTTCCTTGATTACTTTTTCAATCAGTGACTGCTGGGCTTTCAGTTCCGGATAAGCTCCTCCCATGTTTTCAATCAGTACCGGAACCAGCTTGAACATGAATGCCTGTTTCTGTCCGAGGAAGGTGTATGCATAACGTACGGCACGGCGCAGGATACGGCGGATCACGTAACCGGCTTTGGCATTTGAAGGCAACTGGCCGTCTGTGATAGAGAAGGCGATGGTACGGATGTGGTCGGCGATTACGCGCATGGCCACGTCAATCTTTTCGTCTTTTCCATAAGTGACTCCTGCCAGGTCACCGATTACCTTGATGATCGGCTGGAATACATCGGTATCGTAGTTGGAGCGTTTGCCCTGCATGGCCATACACAGACGTTCGAATCCCATACCGGTATCGATTACCTTGGCTGGAAGACCTTCCAGGCTGCCGTCTGCCTTACGGTTGTACTGCATGAACACCAGGTTCCAGATTTCAATTACCTGCGGGTGGTCTTTGTTTACCAGTTCACGTCCCGGAATGAGCTTGCGTTCTTCTTCCGGACGCAGGTCGATGTGGATTTCAGAGCAAGGACCGCAAGGACCTGTATCACCCATTTCCCAGAAGTTATCGTGCTTGTTACCGTTGATGATGTGGTCGGCCGGCATGTACTGTTCCCAGTAAGAAGCGGCTTCGTTATCACGTTCCAGACCTTCCTCCGGGCTTCCTTCGAATACAGTGGCATATAAGTGAGCGGGATCGATTTTCAGTACGTCCACCAAAAATTCCCAGGCCCAGCTGATGGCTTCTTTCTTGAAGTAATCGCCGAAAGACCAGTTGCCCAGCATCTCAAACATTGTATGGTGATAGGTATCATGACCTACTTCTTCCAGGTCATTGTGCTTACCGCTTACGCGAAGACATTTTTGAGAGTCTGTCACACGTTTGTATTTTGCAGGGTGGTTACCCAGGATAATGTCTTTGAACTGGTTCATACCTGCATTGGTAAACATCAGAGTAGGATCGTCCTTGATTACCATCGGTGCAGACGGTACAATCTGATGCCCTTTCGACTCGAAGAATTTTACAAAAGAGTCGCGGATTTCATTTGCTGTCAACATAATGTTTATATTATCTTGTAGTTAATATTCTGAAAATTGATTTGCAAAGATAATCGGTTTTATTATTTTTGTCCGTATGTTTTGGGGAAAACTTGAGTTTTGCTACCTTAAAAAATTTCAAAATTTGAATTGAATGCGTAAAGTTTACTATATATACAATCCGAAGACGCGTACTTATGATCGGATTTATCCTACCGTACGTCAGCGCGTAATGAATTACTTGCGTAATCTGTTTATTGGAATGGGACTGGGAGCCGGCAGCTTTATCGTACTTTTGCTGATATTCGGGTCTCCTTCTGAAAAAGATCTGAGGATGGAAAACTCTCGCTTACAGTCACAGTATCACATTCTTTCTTCGCGGCTGGATGAGGCGCTGGGGGTGATGCAGCAGCTTCAGCAGCGCGATGACAATCTCTACAGGGTCATCATGCAGGCCGATCCGGTGGCCGACGGGCTGCGTACGGCCAGTTACAGCAAAACCAACCGTTACGAGGAACTTATGGATATGGCCAGTTCCAAGCTGGTGGTGAATACCACTCAGAAGATGGACCTGCTTTCCAGACAGTTGTATATCCAGTCGAAATCGTACGATGAGATTGTCGACCTGTGCAAGCGGCACGATGAGATGCTGGCTTGTATTCCGGCCATTCAGCCTGTGGCGAACAAGAACCTCAAGCAGACAGCCTCCGGTTACGGTAACCGTATCGACCCGATTTACAAGACCATCAAATTTCATGCGGGAATGGACTTCTCGGCGAATGTCGGTACGCCGGTATATGCGACCGGAAATGCCAAGGTGGTGAAAGCCGGGTGGGAAGGACTTTATGGAAACTGTATTCTGCTGGACCACGGCTTCGGTTATGTGACCCGATATGCTCACCTGAGCAAGATAGATGTGAAGGTAGGGCAGAAGGTGGTACGTGGAGAGACCATCGGCAAGGTGGGAAGTACCGGGAAAAGTACCGGCCCTCATTTGCATTATGAGGTACACCTGAAAGGAAAAATCATGAATCCGGTCAATTATTATTTTATGGATTTGAATGCGGACGATTACGACAAGATGATCCAGTTGGCCGAGAACCATGGAAAAGTATTCGACTAATCTGACTTATTTCTGATTGCATATGGTACTGAAAAAAAAGCCCTTGAAACTGTATTATTCCATCAAGGAGGTGGCAGAGATGTTTGACGTCAAGGAATCTCTGCTGCGCTATTGGGAAAAGGAATTCCCGATCATTTCTCCCAAGAAGGCTGCCGGAAATATCCGTCAGTACCGGGAGGAGGACATCGCCAATGTGCGCCTGGTCTATCACCTGGTCAAGGAGAAAGGAATGACGCTGGCCGGAGCCAAGCAGAGGCTGGAGCAGAATAAGGAAGCGGTACGGGATACGGCGGAAATCGTTGCCCGCCTGAAACGGGTGCGCGAGGAACTGCTGAGCATGCGCAAGGAACTGGATTATATTACCTGACGGAGGAGGTTTCCGTAAGGTGAAAAAGGCTTTTGACGGAAAACGTAAAGAGGGCAGATTATCACTGCTGGGAAACGGCCCTGCTTAACAGCCGTTCTGATAAAACAATTCGTCCTGAACAACCTTCCAGCTGTTCAGGACGAATTGTTTTATTCAGTAATGATGTCATCAAAGTTTTCTATACGCGTCACTTTCTTGATGTGGTCAATCTTCTTCAGGTTCGTACAAATCGTATTCACATCATCTACGTCGTGTACATACAACTGGATTCTTCCTTCGAAAATACCGTCGTTCGATTCGATGTGCAATTTGTGGATGTTTACATTCAGTTGCTGCGAAATAATCTGAGTCACCTGGTTCAACACACCTATACCGTCTATTCCTTTCAGGTATACATTGACCGGGAAGTTCAGGGCTTTTCCAATCTCCCACTTGACAGCCAGCAGACGGTTGCCGAAACTGGTCTTCAGTTGCGTGGCAATAGGACACTGCCGTTTGTGAATCACAATACGGTTGTTGTCATCAATGTATCCCAGTACGTCATCTCCCGGAATAGGCTTGCAGCAATCTGCCAGGATATAGTTTTTCTGGATGGCATCGGGAGTAATCTTGATGATTTTCTTCTTGTCAATCTCCAGCGGAGCCGCTTCTTTCTTTTCTTCAGGCTTGGACTTGTTTCCTCCGAATGCAAACGAAATGTACTTCTTCCAGTTGGTAGGAGTCGGTTTTCCCTTCAGTTCATCCCTGTCGACATCGCCCAGTGTGAATACTCCCTGTCCGATACTTAAAGTCAGCTCTTCGAAATTCTTCACATGATGCAGCGTACAGAGTTTTTTGGTATTCTCATCGTTAAACTCTACCCCCTCTTTATGGAAGAAATCCGTCAGCAGGTCTTCACCTTTCTGCTGGTATTCTTTTTTCTCGCGTTTCAGGATGGCCAGAATCTTTGTCTTGGCCTTTGCGGTGGTTGCAAAATTAATCCATGAAGGCTGTACCTTCTGGGATTTGGAAGTCAGGATTTCCACCTGGTCTCCACTCTGCAGCTTGTGGCTCAGCGGTACGAGCTTATGGTTGACTTTCGCGCCGATACAGTGGCTGCCCAAGAAAGTATGGATGGAAAATGCAAAGTCCAGCGCCGTACAGTTCTGCGGCATGGTCTTGATTTCCCCCTTCGGGGTAAAGACAAAAATCTCCGAAGCAAACAGGTTCAGCTTAATGGTATCCAGGAAATCGAGGGCATCCGGCTGCGGATCGTCCAGAATCTCCTTAATGGTTTTCAGCCACTTGCTCAGTTCGCCTTCGTCTTCGCTGCCTCCACCTTCCTTGTATTTCCAGTGTGCGGCAAAACCCTGTTCTGCCACATCGTTCATCCGCTCACTTCGTATCTGCACCTCAATCCACTGCCCCTTATTGCTCATCAGGGTTACATGAAGTGCCTGATACCCATTGGCTTTCGGGTGACTGACCCAGTCCCGCAACCTGTCGGGATGCGGCTTGTAGATTTTGGATATCGCTACATATATGTCAAAGCAGTCGTTCAGTTCCTCCTCTTCGTTGCGTGGAGTAAAGATGATCCGGACTGCCAGAATGTCATAAATCTCTTCGAAAGTAATGTGCTTGGTCTGCATCTTATTCCAGATGGAATAAGGAGATTTGATGCGGGCAAGAATCTGATAGGGAATACCCATCTTGTCCAGTTGCTCACGGATAGGAGCCGTAAATTCGGTAAAGATGCTGTCACGCTCCTTTTGCGTTTCCTGCAATTTATGCTGTATCTCCTGGTAGGTTTCCGGATGCTCATACTTGAAACTCAGGTCTTCCAGCTCTGTCTTGATACGGTTCAACCCCAGACGGTTGGCCAACGGGGCATAAATATATAAGGTCTCTCCGGCAATTTTATACTGCTTGCTCGGAAGCATGGAGCCCAATGTACGCATGTTATGAAGGCGGTCGGCAATCTTGATCAGAATCACACGGATGTCGTCATTCATCGTAAGCAGCAGCTTCTTGAAGTTTTCTGCCTGGGCTGAGGCCCGGTCGCCGAAAATTCCTCCCGAAATCTTGGTCAGTCCGTCTACAATCTGTGCAATCTTAGGACCGAACAGGTTTTCAATGTCTTCCACGGTATAGTCCGTATCTTCTACCACATCGTGGAGCAAGGCAGAACAGATGGAGGTCGAACCCAGCCCGATTTCTACGCATGCGATGCGGGCTACCGCGATAGGATGCAGTATATAAGGTTCTCCCGAGCGCCTTCTGACTCCTTTATGAGCTTGTCTTGCAAAATTGAAGGCTTTGGTAATGATTTCTACTTTTTTACGGTGTTTACTTTCCAGATATCGGCTCAATAATTCTTGAAAAGCCTCATTGATTTGTTTTTCATCTGCTTGTTCTTGCACCTGTTTCTCATCCGTCATTGTTTGTCCCTCCATAATCTATATTGCAAAAATAAGGAAAATAAAGAATTAACCAAGTGTAATATATATTTTTTTGTTGAAGGGAAATGAAAAGCCCCCTGTCTGCTTCATGTAAATTCAGCAGGCAGGGGGCTTGTATGATTTCGTCATATTATTTTATCACCTGATGCGGATGGATTTTCCGGCACGTATGTTGCTTCCCTTTATGCCGTTCAATCGTCTCAACTGGCTGACGCTGACTCCGTAACGTGCGGCAATTCCTCCCAGTGTCTCACCGTTTCTGATTCTGTGATAAACGGCTTTTCCGGAACTTCCGGCTGTCTGTTGCGGCATGGATACAGTCTTGCGGCGGGTCTGATAAACCTCCGGCTTATAGTTATAGATACTGTCTTCATGTTCCAGGAAACAGCTGACCATGTTGTTGGGCAAACGCAGGGCATAGGTCTCTTCGTTGCCGGGGATGATGTCTTTCTTGAATTCCGGATTCAAAGCTCTCAGCTCATCCACGCTGATCTTACATACGTCGGAGATTTGCTGGAAATGGAGCGGGCGAGAGATGTGGATGGTATCCGTTCCCTCGGGCATACGCATTTCGAGCGGACTGATATTGTGTTCGCAATAGTAAGTCATGATGTAGTTGGCTGCAATGAACGCAGGCACATAGCTTCGGGTCTCTTTAGGCAGGTAATTATAGAGCTTCCAGAAATCCTTTTCCCCGTCGGCACGGCGGATGGCCTTGTTGATGGTTCCCGGACCGCAGTTGTAGGCAGCCAGTACCAGGTTCCAGTCGTGGTAAATATCGTATAAATCCTTCAGGTAGCGTGCGGCTGCCCGGGTAGACTTTATCGGATCACGGCGTTCGTCAACCAGACTGGTACTCTTCAGACCATAGATCTTACCTGTAGCCAGCATGAATTGCCACAGTCCCACAGCTCCTTGCCGGGAAGTAGCCATCGGATTCAATGCCGATTCGATGACAGGAAGGTACTTCAGTTCCAGTGGAAGATCGTATAAGTCGAGCGCTTCCTCGAATATCGGCATGTAAAAATTGTTGGCGCTTAACATAAATGCAACTTTCTGTCGCAAGCGAGTTGCATACATGTCAATGAATTTCCTTACAATCTCATTATAAGGCATTTCGATAATGGCCGGTATTCTCTGCAGGCGTTCAATATAGATCGAATCACTGATTTCCGGACTGTTGTCGGTAGCGACACAGTTCTCTCCCAGGTTGATATAATTCTTTGAAATCCAGTCCAGGTAAAGACTGTCCGTTTCGGAAAGCATTCCTTCCGGAAGTGTCATCGTGTCTTCCAGCTTCTCAGCACTTTGTCCGGAAAGGCTTCCTCCGGTGGTTTGTGCGCTTAAAGTTGTCGTGGTACTTAGAAAGGTTATAAACCCAATTAAAATTTTCTTCATGTTCTAAAATTTGATACTGCACTGCAGGCCAATGCCCTGAGGCATCTGCCGGTATGCATCATTAAAAATAGCAGGTTCCAGTGTCATACCCAGATCCTTGGAGATGTCGAAGTTGGACAACTCGGCATCAACGTATGCATCAATCACAGAAAGCAGGTATACGCCGATAAAGACGAAAATACTCAAATCCCGTTGTCTGCGGTATAAATCTTTTCTTTTCCGGAACAGTTCCTGGTAATAACTCAGTCTGGCCTGTACGTCGGCCTGTGTGATTCCAGGTCCCATAAAATCCATATAACTGTTGTTGTTGGGGTTATCGCTCATGATGTCCTGATAAGCCTGTGAATAATCCTTGTACATGCGGTTATTCCAGGTCAGGGCATATGTACATCCTACGAATCCTCCGTAGATGATGGGGAGTTTCCAGTATTTCCGGTTGTAAATCTGTCCGGCTCCCGGAATGGCCAGGGAAAGCCAGATTGAATTGTTCGGAATCGGAAGCCATTGCTTTTTGGGATGTGAGTCGGCAGTGATTTCCGGTTCTTTAAATTTCTGGGCAGAATCAGCCTGCTGCATCAGCCGGGTGGTATCGACAGGCGCTTCCAACTGAAGAATCTTCTGCTCCTGTGCGGTCAGTGAGTCCGGCTGCAAGGCAGGAAAGTCCGCACTGGCCCCGATTGTGTCTGCCGGGAATACTTCATTATTATCCCCTGCAGGCAATACCTGTGCCTTTATGTCATTTCCCGGCAAGAAGCAGAGAAACCACACCATCATGAACAACGTATATGTAATTGATATTTTTCTCAAAGCAAACTGTTTTTTTATTCGGTTGTAGGTTTTAGCGAATCCAGTATATCCATGATTCGTTCCAAATCGCTTTCACTGTTAAACGGGATACTGATTTTTCCTTTTCCCTTATTGCTGCATGACAGCTGTACCTTTGTTCCGAAAAAATTGCAAAGATGATTCTGCAGGGTAGTGTATTCTTCCGAGAGTTTTGCACCTTTGGGAGTAATCTTTTTCCCGTTGGCTTCGATTGTCTCACCTAACGAGAGGTTTTTGACCATCTCTTCTACCTTGCGTACAGAATATTCCTGGGCAATGATTTCCTTGAAAATCTTGAGCTGCAGCTGAGGATCTTCCAAAGCCAGCAGTGCCCGGGCATGTCCCATGTCTATTTCTCTGTTTTTCAAAGCCATCTGTATCGGAGCAGGCAGCTTCAGCAACCGGAGGTAATTGGCGATTGTCGTTCTTTTCTTGCCGACGCGTTCACTCAGCCGTTCCTGGGTCAGTTCGTACTGCTCAATCAGATGCTGATAAGCCAGTGCGATTTCCAGTGAGTTGAGGTCTTCACGCTGAATGTTTTCAATCAGTGCCATCTCCAGCACATTCTCGTCGTCAGCTGTACGGATATAAGCCGGAATGGTGGTCAGTCCTGCCAGTTTGGAAGCCCTGAATCTCCGTTCTCCGGCAATGATCTGATAGGAGTCGTCACTGATCTGCCGCAGTGTGATAGGCTGTATGATGCCAATTTCGGCAATTGAATCTGCCAATTCCTGTAAGGCGATCGGATCAAATTCACGCCGAGGCTGGTTCGGATTGACTGTAATCTTGCTCAGTTCCACCTCATTGATGGACGACGAGCCTGATGTCCTTACTTCTTCGTTGGTCGAAATAAGTGCGTCAAGTCCTCTGCCTAATGTAAATTTTTTCTGTACTGCCATAGTTCTATAAAATATGAAGAAAGAGAATCGAACCGGCTTTGACCGCTCTCTTTCTTCCTACTATCTATATAATTATGTTATTTGTTCTTGTTAATGATCTCGTTGGCCAATGCCAGGTGGTTCTTGGCCCCTGTAGAATCCGCATCGTACAGGATGGCTGGGATTCCATGGCTTGGCGCTTCGCTCAGTTTGACATTTCGCTGGATGATGGTCTTGAAAACCAGTTCCTGAAAATGTCTTTTGACTTCATCGTAAATCTGATTGGCCAGACGAAGACGTGAGTCAAACATGGTCAGCAGGAATCCTTCTATTTCCAGGTTCGGATTCAGCTTCGATTTGATGATCTTGATGGTGTTCAGCAATTTGCTGATACCTTCAAGAGCGAAATATTCACATTGTACCGGAATGATTACGGAATCGGCTGCAGTCAGTGCATTGATGGTAATCAGTCCCAATGAAGGAGAGCAGTCTATCAGAATATAGTCGTATTCATTCTTCATGGGCTCCAGTGTTTTCTTCATGATTTTCTCTCTATTCTCCAAGTTAAGCATCTCAATCTCCGCACCCACTAAGTCTATGTGAGAGGGGATGATGTCCAATCCGTCAATATCGGTAGTATATATAGCTTCCCTGACATCGGCCTGGTTGATGATACATTCATAAATGGAACAGTCAATTTCTTTCAGGTCTACTCCTAATCCTGAAGATGCGTTTGCTTGTGGGTCAGCATCAACAACAAGTACTTTTTTTTCTAAAGTAGCCAATGATGCGGCCAAATTAATAGTAGTAGTCGTTTTACCTACTCCGCCTTTTTGATTGGCTAAAGCAATTATTTTTCCCATATTAATCAGTTTATCTGATTGCGAAATAACAAATAAATGATGAGAGTCAGTATCTGCTTTCCGATGCAATTCCGAAAAATGTTGATAACTCACATCTTCTGTTAATAACTTCGAGAGAGCAAAGATATATAATTCTGTGCAATGAAAGCGGCCTCGGGTATCTAAAATTTGCAAATATCCGTACTGATTTTTACGCTTCCGAAAGAATCATTCCGTAAATGTGCTTGCTGCAGATTCCCAGGGGCTTTTAAAGAGGAGTCAGGAATTGTATGGGATGGAGATTTATTGTAACTTTACACCGTCAATAGAAATTGTGTATATGGAAAAAAGACCTCTTTTGTTGGTATCGAATGATGATGGTGTAAATGCCAAAGGAATACATGAGTTAATAAAAGTGTTGCGCCCGCTGGCCGATTTGATTGTGGTGGCCCCCGATGGTCCCCGTTCCGGTTCTTCCGGAGCAATTACTTCAGAGCATCCTCTGCGGTGCGTGAAGGTGGAGCAGGCTCCCGAACTGACGGTCTATAAGTGTTCAGGTACTCCGGTTGACTGTGTGAAACTGGCACTGGATTCCCTGGTTCCCCGGGTTCCCGACCTGGTGATCGGCGGTATCAATCATGGTGATAATTCTTCGGTGAACATACATTACTCTGGCACGATGGGAGTGGTGATTGAGGGTTGTTTGAAGGCAATTCCTTCTATCGGTTTTTCGCTCTGCAACCATTCGGCAGATGCTGATTTCTCTCCGTGCCTTCCTTATATAGAACTGATTGTCAAGAGAGTATTGGAAAAGGGATTGCCTCAGTGGACTTGTCTGAATGTGAATTTCCCGAATACGGAGCAACTGAACGGGGTCCGTATCTGCCAGCAGACTCAAGGGGTATGGACGAATGAATTTGTCAAGGCAGACCATCCGCGTGGCGGAAACTATTACTGGCTGACGGGAGAGTACGTCAATCTGGAGCCTGACCAGGAAGATACAGACCACTGGGCACTGGATCATGATTATGTGGCCATTACTCCTGTACAGGTCGATATGACGGCTTATGCGTTATTGGCTGAAATGAAAAACTGGGACTTGAAGTTATGAAATACTATTTGATTGCCGGTGAGGCTTCGGGCGATCTGCATGCCTCCAATTTGATGGCAGTTTTGAAAAAGGAGGACCCGCAGGCTGAGTTCCGCTTCTTTGGCGGAGATCTGATGAAGCAGGTGGGAGGGACTCTGGTAAAACATTACCGGGATCTGGCTTACATGGGCTTTATTCCGGTGCTGCTGCATTTGCGTACCATTTTCCGGAACATGCACGTGTGTAAGATGGATATTGTAAACTGGAAACCGGATGTGCTGATTCTGATAGACTATCCGGGCTTCAATCTGAAGATTGCCGAATATATAAAAAAGCATACGCAGATACCGGTTTATTATTATATCTCCCCCAAAATATGGGCCTGGAAGGAATATCGCATCAAAAATATCAAGCGCGATGTGGACCGCCTCTTTTCCATCCTTCCTTTTGAAATCGATTTTTTTCGCAAGCACCATTATCCGGTGTGCTATGTGGGAAATCCTTGTGTGGATGCCGTGCATGATTACCTGCAGAAGAACGAAAGGAATTTTCAGCAGTTTGTTGCCGATAATGCACTGGAAGACAAACCGGTACTGGCTCTCCTGGCAGGAAGCCGGAAGCAGGAAATCAAAGACAATCTGGTCCGTATGGTGGAGGCGGCAGGCAAATTCTCTCAGTACCAGCTTGTGGTAGCAGGAGCTCCGGGACTCGATGAAGCCTTTTACCGGAAATATGTGGGGCAGGAGGTCAAAGTGATTTTCGGACAGACTTACCGTCTGTTGCACCATGCAGAGGCTGCTTTGGTGACATCGGGAACCGCTACCTTGGAAACGGCTTTGTTCCGTGTGCCGCAAGTGGTCTGTTATTACATTTCGTGCGGCAAACTGGTTTCTTTCCTGCGCCGGATGATTTTGAAGGTGAAGTACATTTCTTTGGTCAACCTGATTGCAGACAGGGAAGTGGTGAAAGAACTGGTTGCCGATGGCATGACGGTCTTGAACGTGCACGATGAACTGTGCAAGATCATTCCCGGGGGAAATGCCCGGAACCGCATGCTGGCCGATTATGAGAGGGTTATCGGAATTCTCGGCGAGGCAGGGGCTTCACAGCGGGCTGCAAAAGCGATGATAGAAGAACTGCGCCGTAAGTGATGCTCTTATAAGTGTTGCTCTTATTATAAAACCTGATATGATAAAAACTAATTCGTCCATGAAGCATTCCTGCACGAAAAGAAATGCTTCATGGACGAATTGTTTTTTTATTACCTGATTTGCCAATTAATTTTCTGCAGGTACCGTTGCGGCATTTTCAGCTGGAGCCACCGGTTCTTTGTCTTTGATGCCAAACAGCCAGCGGAAGAAACGAACCAGGAAGTTGCGTTTTTTCGGTGCCTGTGTGGCTGGTTGTTCCACAGGAGCCTGAATCTGAGTGGAATCCTTCTGCAAGGTATCTGCCGGTGCGACAATCAGACTGTCATTGGCCGTTTTCTGAAGAAGGGCAGGCGGAAGGATGCTGTCTGTCTGGAGATGGAGCAGCGAATCTTTCTTCAGCGAATCCTGGAGAAGTACCGGAGGTTGCGGTAATACCGTATGGTTCAAAGTATCTTTTTGCGGGCGGGGAGTCTCTTTGGGCTCCGGTGCTTTGCGAGGTATTTTGAATTGTACCGGTACGGAGTATTTGCAGCGGACTGCCCGGCCGTTTTCCTTTCCCGGAATCCAGCGTGGCATGTTTCTGATGGCTGTCAGGGCTGCCGTATCCATACTGGCTTCCAGGTGTCTGACAATGACCGGAGAGGTGATTTCTCCATTGGTTTCTACCACGAACTGCACGGCAACCACTCCTTCAATTGAATCGCGGAGGGCCTGAGGAGGGTATACAAGATTCCTTTTCAGGTAGTTGACGAAGGCTTTCATGCCTCCTCGTGGAAATTCGGGCATCTGTGAGACGACCGAATATACCCTTCCGGCACTTTTTTCTTTCATGTAGACGGTATAAGGGTCGTTGGTTTCTTTAAGGAAGGGGGTGATGTTCAGCAGGCGGTTTTCCATGCCTTCCGCACGTATGGCGATGGGGTGGTTGTAATCGGCTTCAATCTGGAATAATCCGATTTCATCCGAAACCGTTTTCCTTCCCGTTCCCTGAATGCTGATGATGGCTCCGGTGATGGGATTGTCTTTCTCGTCTTTTACGAAGCCTTCAATGCTGAAGGTCTGGTTCTGCTGTTTGAATACCGCAATGTCTTCGGGACTGTCCAGATAGAAAGTACGGATGTTTTTTTCTTTTTCCAGTGGAAAAGACAGAACAGACTTCTGTAAATCGGACAGGAAATACAGGGAAGCCGTGTAGGTATAACTGGAGCTTGCATCGAAATCGAAAACGATTACTCCTTCCTTATCTGTTCTGTATTCATTGCTTCTCCCGTTGATTTTCAGGAGTACTTCAGTCTGAGGTTCGCAGGTTGATTTTAATATCGTAAACTGAAAATTAGTTTTGGCGTTTTGTGCATACAGCCAGGGCGTGCCGATGAAAATGAGACACAAGGCAAGAAATGGAAGTAACTGAAATCTTTTATCTTGATTCATAATTGCTAATAATAGATGTGCAAAACTACAAGTATTCCTGCGTTCTGCAAAGTTTCTTCCTCATTTTTTCTTGCTTGTGTTCATTCTGCTTATTTAAAACGTTTTTTCTTTTTGTACTGATAGATACGTCTGATGGCATGGTAGCGGCTCAGACGGATCTGATACCGGTAGGCCAGGCATGCGGTCAGGAAATATACTCCAGCCTGGATCCATAAGGCACGGAATTCGGGTATGACTTCGTGCAGTGTGGCCCCCATGCTGTTTATCCGGACAAAACCGTTGATACCGAAGGTCGATGGGAATATCCATGACACCACTTCCCAAAATTTGGGTATGGCGGCTCCCGGCCAGGAAATTCCGGAGATGAACAACAGCGGTACGGAAGTGAAGACGTAAATCATCATACAGGCTTCTCTGTGATGTATGAAGATGGAGCATGTAATGGCAAAAAAGATACATGCCAGCAGATAGGGCAGCACAAAAGCAATCAATGTACCAGGCTGTGCAATCTGTACCAGGCTGAACAGTTTGGGGACGACGCAGAGTACATAAGCAGCTACCAGTGTGTAAATGAGCAGGTAAGCAAATGATTTGCCCAATACGATGCGCAGGGTTCCCTGATACTGTCTGGCGATAGGTACGAGGTCGTGAAAACGGTTGTTCTCACGGGCGGTACCGGCTGACAGTCCTATGCCCAGCAAGAGTGTCTGCTGGATAATCAGCATTAGTACGGCCGGAATCAGAAAACTGGCAAATCCGTTTTGCGGATTGAACAGGGAGACAGCTTCGTACTCAATCGGGGCAGTGGTGATTTCATCCTGCCGGTCGGTGGTGTTGCCAGCCCGTTGGATTTTAATGCTTTTGTTCATTGTCAGTGAGGCTTCTGTACTGGCAGTCAGGATGGCCTTGTAATAAAGCATTCCGCTCATATCACAGAAGATGCTGACGTGTGTCTGCTCCCCCTGTGCAATATCTTTACTGAAGTTTTCCGGAATGTAGATAATACCGTATACGTCCTGTCTTTTGACCAGTTCTTTGGCTTCTTCCATGTCGGCGCAGTAGGACTGGATCTTGATATCCGGACTTCCGTCTGCCAGCCGCAGGAATTCCCGGCTTGAACTGGAATGGCTTTGATCTACCGCGGCTACCGGTACTTCACGTACCACCTCGGAGGTATAGATGAACGCATAGACAAGCGGATATGCCAGCGGAACAAGCAGGAAGAAAATCAGTACCCCCTGATCCTTGAACGTGGCCCGCAGTTCTTGGCAGCAGATGTGAAACAAGCCGCTTAATCCTTGCCTAACGATATGTTTGAATGAATAATTGTTCATGGTTTAAAATTTTAAGGGATATACACATATTGAGTCATGACAGTGCGGATGCGTTTCAGTACGAAAAATGGCAAAAGCATGAATATCAGCAATGCCACCACCGAATGCCAGGCATAAATAATGGGATATCCGTTTAGGGCAAGATTTACATATAGCAGGAAATAATGCCGCAGAGGGAAGAGGTTGCTGAGTGCCTGCAGGGTGGGATGCATGGCCATCACCGGAAAGGTAAATCCGGAAATGGAGAATGAAATGACTCCCCACAGAGACCCGGCACTCAGAGCCAGTCGCAGGCTTCCGAATATTCCGAAGAAGAGCACCCCGATAGCCTGTGAAGCCAGTACCAGTGCCATACTGATCAGAATCATCGGTAATATGCCACTGTGACACGGATAGTGCAGATAGCCGTACAGGTATACGTTGTAGAAAATCGCCATGATAAAAAAGAACATACTCTGTGGCAGTAATTTTCCTACGATGGCCGTGATAATCGACTGGTCTGCTTTCTCCATCAAGTCATGAGCCGTATTGTCTTTGATCTCTGTCCCCAGTGTATAGCTGGTGGTGAGGAATATCAGCAGCATCAGTATACCGGGAAAAATCGTATTGCAGAGATAGATCGAATAATTCAGCCAGGGATTACTGATGGCATGAGTATCGATTACGATGGGCTGCAGAAATGCGAGTGCCTGCCGTTCAGTAGCTCCCTTGGCTAGCAGCGTACTTTGGCCGATGGCAGCTGAGGCCAGTTCAGACATCATTCGCTGGTCTTTGTAGAGCAGTGAGGCTGCTACCAGGTAGGCGTTGTTGGTGTAGAACGATACCCGGGGCTGCTTGCTGGAAATGGCCTTTTCGGTAGTTCCTTCCGGAATATAGTAAAATGAATAGATTTCTCCTCTTTGCATAGCCTGTCTCGCATCGTCAAAGCTGCTGTAATGCTTGACTACCTGTGTCTGCTGAAAGGCATCTAGGTTGCGGATGATGTTACGCGTGACGGAGGTATTGTCCAAATCCACAACTCCCGATGGCAGGTTAGTAGGCAGTCCTTCGTCCATCAGCGTAGAAAAGAAGATGAAACTAAGTACCGGAGCTATTACCATGCAAAACAAATACATGGGTTTGGTTGCAATGCGTTTGATTTCCCGGACAACAACCTCTGACAGGCATTTATGGATTGTAATTGACATATAAACAGATGGATAAACAATAATTTATTTTTCAATGATGGCCGACATTCCCGGACGCAGGGACTCGACGGGCTGCACCGGTTTGGCTTTTACCTCAAACGTCTTCAGGTCGAACTGTCCGGTAGTCTTGGTGGCTTTCCAGGCGGCATAAGTACCCAGGTCTTTCATGTAAGTGACTTTGAAGGTCACGTCTTTGTCCAAGGCCGGAACATATGCCTTTATTTCTCCGCCTACGCTGAAATCCTTCAGGTAGTCTTCACGGACATTGAACGTTACCCACATGTCTTCCATCTGGGCGATGTTCATGATCGGGGCGCCAGTACCTACCAGTTCTCCGACTTTAGGGAAAATTTCGGTCACTTCTCCGTCGGCAGAGGCAATCAGGTAGGTTTCTTTGATGTATGAGTTGACTTCTGCTACGGCACCTTTCGCACGTTCTACCTGGGCAGCTGCCATTTCCTTATCCTCTTTCTGAGCTCCGTTCTTTGCCATGGTATATTGTGCCTTGGCCGCTTTTTCCGTAGCAGCCATTGCATCATATTGTGCCTTGGCCTCGTCGCGTTTCTGGGCCGACATCACTCCGCTTTCAAAAAGACGGTTTACCCGCTGATAAGATTTTTCAGCAATCTCCAGTCCGGCTTTGGCTTTCTGCCACATTTCATAAGCAGCCTGCAGCTGTTCGGCACGTACTCCTTTTTCCGCTTTCTGACTGAGCGCTAAAGCGGCCTGTTCTGCGGCCTGTGCCTGTGACAGTTTCGCCATGACTTCCGGGGCTTCCAGAATGGCCAGTGTGTCTCCGGCTCTGACTTTATCTCCTTCGTATACCCAGTATTTTAAAATTCTTCCAGGCACCTTGCTGGATACTCTATATTCTGTGGCTTCGGCTTGTCCCTGTATAATTTCCGGTCCTTTACCCAGTGTAAAGAAACCGATCACGCTGACCAGAATAATAACCGCTACTAGTGTAAAGAAGGCCAGCATAACATTGCTGCGTTGATTTTTTTCTGACATATCAGTATTTTATTTTAAAATTCCCATTGATTTATTAAGATATAACTCACTCATTTTCATGTCTATCTGCGCGTCGATTTTGCTGGACTGTGCTGACAGCCATGCGGTTTGTGCCTCCAGTACGTTGCTGGTAGGGATGACTCCTTCCTTGAAACCTAAGTCGGCATATCGGAGGTTTTCTTCTGCTTTCGACATGTTCTGTTCTGCCATTGCCAGTTTCTTTACGGCTTCGTTGACTTTATAGGAACTTTGAGAAACCTGCAATTCGATTTTTTCCTTGGCATCGTCCAACTGGTAGCGGGCAATGTTGGCCTCTGCTCTTGCGGCTTTGACCTTATATATTCCTTCTCCCCAGTGGAATACCGGAATCTTGACTACGACTCCCACTCCCCAGAATCCTCTGAATTTGTTTTCAAATCCGTTGACCAGTGAAGGGTTGGTAAAGGTGTAGTTGGCGGTAAGACCTACCGAGGGCAGGAATTCCGAACGGGTCACGTTTACTTTTTGACGATAAATCTTTTCTGCAAGTTCCAGACTCTTGATTTCTTCCCGGTTCGACAGGGCCGTATTTACATTGAATTCGGTGCGGTTGTCGGGAATTGGTAGGTTCTGCATGTCCTCGTCGGCCAGCCGGATGTCGGAGTTCAGCGGAATGCCGCACAACTGGCATAATACCATTTTCGACAGACTGAGTCCGTTCTCCACTTGTGTCAGTGTGATTTCGGCTTCGTTGACTTTTACTTTGACGCTCAGTTCATCGGCTTTTGTCGCTACTCCTTCCTTGACCATCTGGCTTACGTCCTGGTCGAGCTGTCTGACCAGTTTCAGGAAACTTTCGGCCAGTTTTCTTTTGTTGACCAGTGAGATTACCTGCCAGTATGCCTGGTCGGTATTCAAAATCAGGTCCTGCATACCGGTGGCATGCTGTGACTCAGCCAGCTGTTCGGCATACTTTGTGATTTTATTGTAAGCGATGATTTTTCCGCCCATGAAGATCGGCTGGGTTAAGGTAGCGGTTCCTGCGTACAGATTTCTGGTATCGGTGCGAAAAGCATTGACCAGTTCTTCTCCTTTCTGGTTCAGACTGTTGGCGATGCCGGGGAGCATCGGTAATATCGGTTGCAGGATAGTACCCAGGCCGGGCACACTTCCAGCCATTCCCTGAATGGCCTGCTGCAGTTCCGTACCGATGGTGCTGATTGCCGTTTTTTGTTGGTCATTGAGTAAGGATATCTCCTTTTGCGTATGCATATAAGTACCCATTACATCGATTTTGGGCAGAAAATTAGTAAATGCCGCTTTGTTCTGATAGTGGGCTGCATTTATTTTTTCCTGAGCAATACGTAGCTCTTTGTTGTTTTCCAGAGCCAAAGCCCGGCAACTGTCTATGTTGAGAACACGTTGGCTGTATCCTCCTAGAGCGATTCCCGAGAGTAAAAATAAGCTTAAAAATCTTTTCATTGCCTGATTCGCATTTGTTATTGGTTGTTTATGCAACATTGCAAATATATACATTATAAACAAATGCGAAAAGAAAAGGTTGAAAAGATATTTCGCTAACTTATTATTTTACCATTTTTTAGTAAATGGTTACTCTTGGGAGAAATGGGATGGCAACTGTGCCTTTTTCTCTCTTTTTGTAATGGAATTATAGAGAATACTTGTCGATGCAACACGCGTTTTGGGGGCTGTTGTCTGAGGGAAACTTCCGTTCTCAATGTGATAGAGCACCGGCCGCAAGAGACTGTCTTGCGGGGTTCCGAACTCTCCGAGCTCACCCGCCAGATTTTCTTCCAGCAGGAAATCGGGTTTAAGTCCTTCCTCGTAATACTCGTATTCGCCTTTCGAGTTGCTGATATAGGCTGTTGTCAGCCAGAATTCCAATTTGGGTGCCAGAGGGTCTTTAAAAAGACTTTGAGCCACGTTCTTACCGAAAGTTGCTTCTCCTACCTGGAAGAGTTTCCCGGTCATGTACGGGCGCAGGCAGTTGATGACCAGTTCGGATGCCGAAGCGGTATTGGAAGTGGTAAGGATATACAGATTTCTGTAATCGAAGCGGTTTCCTCCTGCCAGAAGCTGCGGGTCGAAGTTGTACGTCTGTACCTTATTGATCTTGTCATTCGGAATCAGGTCTACACATTTCTGGTTCATGGCATTCGACGGTGCCAGGTAGGTGCCTAAAAGGATGGCAGTCGATACGCTTCCTCCCGGATTATACCTCAGGTCCAGGATAATGTCGGTGGTATTGGAAGGAATGTTGGCGAATGCCTCTCTCAGTTCATTTTCATTTTCTGCCTCGAAACTGTTGTATAGAATGTAATATGCATGCTGGTTTCCTGCCTGAATCGACTTGGTCATAAGTACACTCGGTTCCTCAATCACTCTTGGAGCCGGCATTTTAACCATGATTGTATCGTTCTTTTCCTCGGTGTTTTTTCGGGCAATTTTATAGTTGTACGCCTGCATGGGCCGTTCTATGTACTGTTCGTAATTGCTGCTGTTAATCTTCTGACTGTCTGCCTCAATGATCCAGTCTCCCCGTTTCAGTCCCGCTTCCGAAGCCGGTGAGTTGGGGTAGGTATACAACACGTGCACCACATTGTCACCTGCAGCATTTCTTACCAAAGCTCCCTCAATTCCGTAGCTGGGATACTGGCTGGTTATTGTTCTTGTTTCGTTGAATACCGAATCAATGTGTGAGAACAGGACACCGTTTTTCTGGTCGCGGGAAGATGCGGCCGATTTTAAGAACTCACTCGGTTTCCTGAAAAAATCCAACTCACTCTCGGCAGGAATATCGTTGTAGAACAAGTAATTTTGCTGCATGGTCTCATACATCCATGTCTTGGTGCTGATAAGGGCATAATATTCCCCCGACCGGTCTTCTCCGCAGGACGCCAGCAAGACCGGGGCCAGAATAAACGGCAATATGAAATAAGTCAGAATTTTCTTCATGAGTGGCTAATTAGTTCATTTCAAATGCATTCTGTCCAATCATGTTTCCATCGGCAAAGATATAGATGTTGTATTCTCCTGCCGGCAGGAATTCTTCCACATCCCAATATACGGTAACCTGCTGTTCTTCTCCGGTATATTCAATATATTTCTTGATGGAATAAGTCAGCTTGCGGTTTTCGTACGGGAAGGTAGTGTCGCCTTTGGACAAAATCTCATTGTTCGGCTTGGCAATCCGGATGTACAATGTCTTGTTTCCGGTCTCTGCAGTAATATTCTTCACGATGGTGAACGAGATGGCAATTTTTTTCACATCCTTCACTTTCCGCGCTTTCTTACCCCGCTTGTTCATCGGCAGGGCAGTAATATTGGTTGCATCCAGTTGGGCAGCCAGTGTCACCTTCTCATTCAGGTTTTTCTTTTCGGCCGAGAGCGTATTGATTTCCCGGGTTGCAGCCGAGTATTTATTCTTCACCTCCTGATTTTCGGCCACCAGTGCAGCGTTGATGCGGTTCAGTGAGTCGATCTGCATCACATAGCTTCTCAACACGGCCCTGACTGTCTTAAGTTCTTTTTTCAGTCGCATGATTTCACTGGCATTGCTGCTTTTTACCTGACGCAGTTCTTCCAGCAGGCGCTGTGTCTTCAGCTTTTCGCTTTCCAGCTTTTCCCGGAGCGAGTCATTGTTTATCTGAATTTGCAGTTCATCGTACTGAGTGGCGAATGTACTGTATTCATTTTCCATCTCTTCCTTTTCGATGGCAAAAAGTTCGGTCATGTTCTTGTTCTTCCGGAACTCGTTAAAAGCCAGAAAAGAGACACCGGCAATCAGGACTACCAGTGTCGCGATAATTATCAGCAGTTTTTTGTTCTTATCCATGAAAAAAATGTATTTGGTGCAAAAATACAACATTTTATGTATAAAACAGATTCCGGATGCTAAAAAATCTAATCATCTTACCGTGCGCTGCAGATAGGCCGGCAGTTCCTGCCGGCTGCGCCATTCATGAAACTGACGCTTAGGGTACTGTTTCTTTCCGGTGGTCTGGATCCAGTTGTTCAGTGCATTGACCACCGGTTGCCTGCTGTTGTCATTCCTGATAATGAGAAAATTTTCCGCTTCATAAGGATAGGTATTAAAGTTCTTGCTGCTTCTGCTTTTCTTGTAAACCGGCCGTGTAAATGAGCTTTCCTTCATGTAATAACAGTTGCTGATATATCCGCTGGTTTCGTAGACGATGTGCGCATATTCCGCCACTTTGGGCTTGTGGGTATTCTGGTGTGAATAACAGTTCTGGATTACTCCGCCAGAGGTAACTCTATGGCATATGCCAGCACCTATCAGAATGTTCTTTAAATCGCAGTGCGCAATATAACTGTTTAACACACTTCCATCTGTCTCGCTTACGATACCTCCGGTATTTCCATTAGGATTGATATTGTAGAAAGAGGTATTTTCTACCGAACAGTTGAGGATGATTCCTTTGTTGTAGCAGGCTATCGCACCCAGGTACAATTGGTACTGGGGTTTAATGCGACTGTCCGTAATCCGGCAGTTGTTGATGGTTCCTCCATTCAATCCGCAAAGTAGTCCTATATTCCGGTATCTCCATGTACTCGGGGCTATCTCAGCATGGGAAAGAGTCAGGTTTTTCACTTCACCCTCGGGGGAAATATAGGAAAAAAGTCCTAAATAATTTGAATCATGGAACGGATATAAACTTAATCCGTATATGGTATTTCCTTTTCCGTCGAAACAGTCTTTCAACCCTTTCTTGTCCCCTTTTACCGGAACATAACCGATGGGCTGTATCTGCTTGCTTTCGGCGGGTGTCAGCCGGATATCATTCTGCAGGGTGTAGACCGTCCGGCTTCCCTGGCTATGTCCGAATTCTTCCAGTCTGCGGTCTTTATAAGGATTCCCGTTGATCAGATGGGTGAAGGCCACCAGGTCCTCACCCGTATAGATGCCCGGTTCTTTTTCGGAGGGAGTCAGCCGGCAGATATATTGACGGTTCTGCTGATAGTCCCTTGGAGACAGGTCCGCTTCCTTGGTCTGGTTGTCGGAATAAGTCAGCCGGATGCGGATGCTCATCTGTGGAGCGGGAGGAATCAGGAAAGAATAGCTGCCCTCTTTGTTGCCTTCGAGCACATAGGTCCTGGGCTCTCCGGTGGCAAATTCCATCTTTCCGGAGTAAGGATCGATGGAGGAAATCTGTTGGGATGGAGTAATTGCAAGTTGTCTGAGGTTGCTTTTGAGCCCCTCTTTTACCTCTATGGTCAGCAGGGAGAACAGGTGCTTGAATTCCAGTGCGATATTTTCTTTATAGGCCACCTGCTGTCTGCAGTACAGAAAATCTTTCAGGAGACCGTCGGATTCATAAAAACCGTTCTGATTTTCCGGAAAAACGGGGTAATAGGATGAGAGATGCACCGGTTCCGGCGTGTGTTTCCATTCCAGTGTGTGCTGCCACCTTCCCTGGCGGAAGGTCAGTATGGCATTGTGGGCTTCGATGCCTCCGGTGGCAAACAGGGAGATCCGGCTTTCTTCCGGGAGCATTTGCAGCGAGAGGCTGCGCGAATGTTCTTCCTGAAAACCGTAGTAGGTATTTCCGGTAACGGTCAGTGACGACTGGGGTTCGTAGAGGTGTTCTGCAGTACATCCAAAACTGCAGATAATGGCTATCAATCCAATAATTTTTTTCATATGCATAAGGTCTTTTATTGGAATAACGCACGTTTCTCTCAGTGTATACCTTATCCGATGTATTTTTTTACTTACCGGATAAAAAAAGCGCTGCCCACCTTCACAGGTAGACAGCGAAAACTACAATACAAAATACAAATACAACTAAACGAGATATTTTAATTTATTATGATTAAACAATTCCTTGTGCCATCATGGCATGAGCTACCTTCATGAATCCGGCGATGTTGGCTCCCTTGACGTAGTTGATGTATCCGTCCGGTTCGGTTCCGTATTTGACGCACTGTTCATGAATGTTGTTCATAATCTGATGCAGTTTTTCATCGACTTCCTGGGCACTCCAGCTCAGATGCATGGCATTCTGGCTCATTTCAAGACCTGAGGTAGCTACTCCACCAGCGTTGACTGCCTTGCCCGGAGCATACATGATTTTATGTTCAAGGAAAGCGTCGATGGCTTCCGGCGTACATCCCATGTTGGAAATCTCGCCTACGCAGGTTACCTGGTTTTCAATCAGATGTTTGGCATCCTCTCCGTTCAATTCGTTCTGGGTAGCACATGGCAATGCGATGTCTACTTTTACTTCCCATGGACGGCGTCCTTCTACGAAAGTTGCTTCAGGATATTTTTCTGCATAAGGTGCTACGATATCGTTACCGGAAGCTCTCAGTTCCAGCATGTAGTCGATCTTTTCTCCGCTGATACCGTTCGGGTCATATACGTATCCGTCCGGTCCGGAGATGGTGACTACCTTGGCACCCAGTTGGGTAGCCTTTGTAGCAGCACCCCAAGCCACATTACCGAAGCCTGAAATGGCTACTGTCTTTCCCTTTATGTCAATGCCCTTCTTGTCGAGCATGTGTTTTACGAAATAAAGACCTCCGAATCCCGTAGCTTCCGGGCGGATCAGTGAACCTCCGAATTCCAGTCCCTTACCTGTGAAGGTACCTGTAAATTCGTGCGTCAGCTTTTTATACATACCAAACATGTATCCCACTTCGCGGCCGCCTACACCGATATCACCTGCCGGAACGTCCATATCCGGTCCTACATGACGCCACAGTTCCAGCATGAATGCCTGGCAGAAGCGCATGATTTCGGCATCGCTCTTTCCTCTGGGAGAGAAATCCGAACCGCCTTTTCCGCCACCCATAGGAAGGGTAGTCAGTGCGTTCTTGAAAGTCTGTTCAAATCCCAGGAATTTCAGAATGGACAAATTGACTGATGCATGGAAACGAATACCTCCCTTGTAAGGACCTATCGCATTGTTGAACTGTACACGATATCCCAGATTAACCTGTACCTTACCCTTGTCATCTACCCATGGAACACGGAACGTGATGATTCTGTCGGGCTCTACCAGACGTTCAATCAGTGATACTTTTTCAAATTCAGGATGCTGGTTATATACGTCTTCGATACAAAGCAATACTTCTCTTACGGCTTGTAAATACTCTGACTCACCCGGATGCTTGGCTTCCAGGGATGACATAATTTGGTTGATATTCATGACACGTTAATTTAAGGTCTGACAAAATGTTTCTTTTGTTACTGCAAAGTTATTCTTTTATCGGAGACTGCAAAATGTTTGGGGTATTTTTTCTCTGAGATTGTAATAAAATGTAGGCCGCCGGTTGCGGTACAATTGTACCTTGTGTTAAAAACATGAGGAGTTTTATTGGAAAAATCATCAGAATTTCCGTAATTTGTTAGAAAAATAAAAGCTTAAATCAGAAAGCAATGCTCAGTAAGTTAAAATTAAATCAGCTTTATTTCAAGGATACGCAGTTTGTGAACCTGATGACAAAGCGTATTTTCAATGTGCTTTTGGTTGCCAATCCTTATGATGCTTTCATGCTGGAGGACGATGGGCGTATCGATGAGAAGATTTTTATCGAATACATGAATTTGAGTCTGCGTTATCCTCCCCGTTTCACTCAGGTTTCCACTGAGGAAGATGCCTGGAAGCAGTTGGGCAATACCATGTTCGACCTGGTAATCTGTATGCCCGGATCGGATAACAGCGATACGTTTGACATTGCCCGTCAGATCAAGGAGAAGTACCCTCACATTCCGCTGGTAGTATTGACTCCGTTCTCACACGGTATCCGGGAGAGAATGGAAAACGAAGACCTGAGTATTTTTGAATATGTATTCTGCTGGCTGGGAAATACCGATCTGCTGGTTTCCATCATCAAACTGATTGAGGACAAGATGAACCTGGAACACGATATTAAAGAGGTGGGTGTACAGATGATCCTGCTGGTAGAGGATTCCATCCGTTTCTATTCGTCCGTCTTGCCCAATCTGTATAAGTTCGTGCTGCAGCAAAGTCAGGAGTTTGCCACCGAAGCCTTGAACGAACACCAGCGTACGCTCCGTATGCGCGGACGTCCGAAGATTGTTCTGGCACGCTCGTACGAAGAGGCGATGGAACTGTATGACAAGTACCAGAACAATACCCTGGGTATTATTTCCGATGCCCGTTATCCGCACGAAGGAGTGATCGATCCGCTGGCAGGTGTCAAGTTCCTGAACGAAGTGCGCCGCCGTGATCCTTTCATTCCGCTTATCCTGCAGTCGGCTGAGGAATCGAACCGGGCCTATGCCTTGAAGTGCAATGCGGAGTTCATCGACAAGAACTCGAAGAAAATGAATATTGACCTGCGGGAGGCTGTATCGGAGAAATTCGGTTTCGGGGATTTTATTTTCCGTAATCCGACCACTAAGGAAGAGGTACTTCGGGTGCACAACCTGAAGGAACTGCAGAATGTGATTTTCTCTATTCCTGCCGATTCCTTCCTGTATCACATCAGCCGCAATCACGTATCCCGCTGGTTGTATTCGCGTGCCATCTTCCCGGTGGCTGAGTTCCTGAAGCAGATTACCTGGGAGTCTTTGCAGGACATTGACGCGCACCGGAAAATCATCTTCGAAGCCATCGTAAAATACCGTAAGATGAAGAACCAGGGTGTCGTGGCTGTCTTCCAGCGCGACCGTTTCGACCGTTACTCACATTTTGCCCGCATCGGCGACGGTTCTTTGGGAGGAAAGGGCAGGGGACTGGCCTTTATCGATAATATGGTGAAGCGCCATGCCGAATTCGAAGAGTTCGAGAATGCCTCGGTAGTCATTCCGAAAACAGTGGTGCTCTGTACGGATATTTTCGATGAGTTTATGGATACCAACCAGCTGTATCAGCTGGCACTGAGCGATGCCGATGACGAGACGATTCTCCGGGCCTTCCTCAAGGCAAAGTTGCCCGACCGCCTGGTGGAGGATTTCTTTGCCTTCTTCGATGTGGTGAAGACACCGATTGCCATCCGTTCGTCCAGTCTGCTGGAGGATTCCCATTACCAGCCTTTCGCCGGAATCTATTCTACTTATATGATTCCTTATCTCGATGATAAGTATGAGATGCTGCGCATGTTGAGTGATGCCATCAAAGGTGTATATGCTTCGGTGTATTACAAGGACAGTAAGGCTTACATGCAGGCTACCAGCAATGTCATCGATCAGGAGAAAATGGCGGTAATCCTGCAGGAGGTGGTAGGAACGCAGTATGGCGACCGTTTTTATCCGTCCATATCCGGGGTGGCCCGCTCCATTAATTATTATCCCATCAATGATGAACTGGCCGAAGAAGGTACGGTGAGTCTGGCACTGGGACTGGGTAAGTACATTGTGGACGGAGGTCTTACACTGCGGGTTTGTCCTTATCATCCGGACAAGGTGCTTCAGACCAGTGAGATGGAGATGGCTTTGCGTGAGACGCAGACCCGTTTCTATGCGCTGGATTTGAAGAATACGGGACAGAACTTCTCGTTGGATGACGGTTTTAACCTGTTGAAGCTTCCGGTAAAGGAGGCCGAGGCGGATGGATCGCTGAATTACATCGCTTCCACTTACGATCCGTATGATATGGTGATCCGTGACGGTATCTATCCGGGAGGCCGTAAGGTCATTACCTTTGCGAACATTCTGCAGCACGATGTCTTTCCGCTGGCCGAAATCCTGCGGCTGGCGCAGAAGTACGGGCAGGGAGAGATGCGCCGTCCGGTGGAAATTGAATTTGCGGTCAATCTGAATGCGAAGGAGAAAAAGGGTACCTTCTATCTGCTTCAGATCCGTCCGATGGTGGATATGAAGGCCGATCTGCAGGAAGACTTGAATGAGATTCCCGAAGACCAGGTATTGCTGAAAAGTGTGAATGCTCTGGGACATGGGGTGATGGAGGATATCCAGGATGTGATTTATGTGAAGACCGAGGGATATTCCGCTTCCAACAATCAGCTGATTGCTTATGAAATAGAAAAACTGAACAGGCGGTTCCTGGATGAAGGAAAGCATTATGTATTGGTGGGACCGGGCCGATGGGGCAGCAGTGATACCTGGCTGGGCATTCCTGTCAAGTGGCCGAACATTTCGGCTGCGAGGGTAATCGTTGAGGCCGGACTGACCAATTATCGGGTCGATCCGAGTCAGGGAACGCACTTTTTCCAGAACCTGACTTCTTTCGGAGTTGGATATTTTACGATCAATGCGTATATGAACGACGGTATTTACAATCAGGAACTGCTGAATGCCATGCCGGCAGTGGAGGAAACGCGTTTCTTGCGCTGGGTACATTTTGATCGTCCGCTCACGGTTAAAATGGATGGAAAGAAAAAGTTGGGAGTAGTGGTGCCATAGCTTTCTTCCGACGTTTATTGACTATATCGACGGTCCCTCCTTCCGCAGTATTTCAGTAAAGGAATGCTGCAGAAGGAGGGACTTGTCTGTTTCAGAAGGGGAGGAGGAAAATGGGTGTCAACCATTGTTGCGGTATTCCAGCGGACTCATTCCCACATACCGTTTGAAGTATTTTCCGAAGAAAGACATGTTGGCAAAGTTCAGTGAGTCCGAAATTTCCTGGATGGACAGGGAGGTCGACTTCAACTGGGATTTGGCATCCATGATGACCATGCGCGAAATGATTTCAATGCATGTGTTTCCCGTAACTTGCTTTACGGTAGTGCACAGATGAGCATGGGTGATGCCCAGCTTCTGGGCATACCAGGCTACGTTCCGGGTCTCGTTGTATTTTTGCATGACGAGCTGGGCAAAGTTCTTGCAGATCTGCTCACTCTTTGAGAGTACGCACTTGGTATCCTGACGGGTCTTGTAGATGGCAGAGATACCGGCATGAATATTATTGTACAGGTACGGGGTAATCATTTTTCGTGCATCTTCGTTGAAGAACTCATACAGCTTGATCAGGAAGCAGAAATATTCCTCCATCAGTTTGGCTCCTTCCGGTTTCAGACTGAATACGGGTCTTCCCAGGGTAATGAATAGGGTCTTTAAGACAGACAGGTCCAGATTGGCCTGTTCAATGTAGCTGGAAGAGAACCCTCCGAAATAAATCTTCAGGTTTCCCTCTACACTGTGTATCTGGAAAATGCTTCCGGGCATGAGGGTAACGAAATCATTCGCACGCACCGATATATGGTTCAGGTTGACTGAGGCTTCTATTTCTCCGTCCATGCAGAGCACGAAGATTTCAGACTTGAGGCGACAGGGGAAATTGGTGTACAGGCTAAGTAATTCTTTGTTGATACCTGTACCGATGAGCCATTCCTCGGGTAATTCTATCTTGGGAAGTTCTTTTTCCATACTATTATATTAACGTGTATTGATGATTGTTTCGAGAGTACAAATATAGTTTTTTCTTTAGTTTCGCCCATGATTGCTTAATGTGATTTAAAAAAAAGAACTATTATTGTATGTAAATTAATCAGAAAAAACCTGGTTTGCATGATTTTCCAAAAGAAAAACAGTAGGATACTTTAAAAATAGAACAAAAATAAGACAAATAGACCTTGTGGAGGCTTAAAAATCGTCGCTACTTTGTAGCGAAATAATTATGAAATACCGGAGGGACAGTGATTGTCGCACCGGTTTTTATTAACTAAACGTTTTATTTTAAGATGAAAAAGAATTTATTAGTGTATTTATTTGCTGCCTGCTGCACCGGATCGGTGTTTACTGCATGTAGCAGCGATGACGACAATGCTGCTGTCGTTTTTCCTATTGACCAGGAAATTGCCGGAAAGTATAAAGGTACTCTGGTGGTACAGGTAGATGGAACTCAGCTGGGGGGTCCTGTGGCACAGCAGATACAGATTGAAAAGGCAAGTGACAACTCCATTAATCTTTTCATGAAAGATTTCAGTTTCATGAATATTCCTGTAGGAGACGTGAATTTGAATAATTGTCAGTTGGTTGAGGCTGCCAATGGATATACCTTTACTGGAACTACAGCTATTGATGTAACAGGAATGCTGACTGCCGATGTGAATGCTTCAGGTGCCTTGGTTGGCGGTGCGATAAAAATTGATATGGATATCAATGCAAAATTGGGTTCTATGGACCAGAAAGTGAATGTGGTGTACGAAGGTACTCGTCTTTCCGGAACAGAGAGCAGTGAGGCCAAGATCCTGAGTTTTACTTTTGACGCAGCCGATGGAGTAGTTGTTGAACAGCCTGTAATTGATGAGGAAAGCCATACAATTAAGTTTGTAGTAGCTGAAGATGTAACTCCTGAACAGTTGAGTGCCCTGGTTCCGACCATTAAAATCTCAGAAAAGGCAACCGTAGAACCGGGTAACGGTGTGGCTCAGGATTTCTCCAATGGCAAGGTGGTAAAATATACGGTAATAGCTGAAGACGGTACGGCGGTTGTATACAGTGCTTCTGCACAGACTATGCTGAATTATGATTTTGAGAATTGGTCATATGATACTTCATTGTATCCGGAGGAAGACAAGATTCATATGGTAGAGGGCTGGGCATCCTGTAACAATGCAGTGGCACTGATTAAAAATATGGGAGCTTTGGGAGGCATTCAATACGATGGAGAATATCCGGTACGTCCTTCATCAGATGCATATACAGGAAATTTTTCTGCCTTACTGGAAAGCGTAGATACCAAGGGAGGAACAATGATGGGGGCTAAGGTTCCTAAAGTAACAGCTGCTACTGTTTTCCTGGGTAGTTTTAATGCTTTTGCTGGAATGAAAGATCCGATGAAAACAACCAGTTTCGGTGTGATGTATACTCAGCAGCCGGACAGAGTGACCGGTTACTATAAATACACTCCGGGAAAGGAATTCTATAATGCAGCAGGTGAATTGCAGGAAGGCAAGACTGATGAATGTGCTCTTTCCGCTGTATTGTATGAGGTAGAAAGTGAAGAGGAAACCTTGGATGGTTCAAACATCTATACTTCTGAAAAGATTGTGGCTCAGGCTGTATTGAAAAACGGCAATGAGGTTACAGAATTCACTCCGTTTGAGTTGAAGCTGAATTACGTGAAAGAATACGATCCTTCGAAGAAATACAAGTTGGCAGTTATCTTCTCTGCCAGTGCCGACGGTGCAGCCTACAATGCAGCCGTAGGTAGCAAACTGTTGATTGACGATGTAACAATTGTGAACCGTTAAAAGGAAGCAAAAATTAAAAAAAACTCCCGCAAATCCAGGTTTTCCGGATTTGCGGGAGTTTTTTTGTGGATTCATTTCGGTTAGTTATTTCATTCTTCTGAAATGTTTTATTCTGAGATTTTTCTGTATCAAGTATGGAGACCGGGTACACTGCTGATGAATTCTCTGACACAAAGAAAGGGACTTTCTTGTGGAGGCTTATATAAAGTCCGACCCGCGTAGCGAGGTCGTATAACCTCCCTGCGCGGGTCGGACAACTTCCGTACGGAGGTTGTATGACCTTCCTCCGCGGGTTTATGCAGTTGTATCGGACATTCAGACTTTATTCGCTGATGTGCGGATAAAGCCATATATGTGTGGTTACCAGTTTTCGTTGGCCATTTTCCACATACCCAGAAAGGCCGCCCGGGTAATCTCTACCAGTTTGTTCCAGTTGAGTTTGTCGGATTCATCTCCCGGCAGGTGATAATCGCGGTGCCCGTCGGTATGATACCACATGATGGGAATGTCATGAAGCGCGAAGGTGGCATTGTCACTTCCTCCCGTCGGACGGTCCCACGCCCTGTAATCCGGTTCCAGTTGCAGGCGGTACTCCTGAATGTCCTTTCTCAGCCATTCTCCGAATACCGGCTGACCGGCCGTATAGAAATAGACCACGTGCAGCGGACGGTTTTCGTCGTTATTCCTTCCAATCATGTCAAAATTCAGGTAGCCCTTAATCTTTTTCATGTCCGCGAAGGTCTGGGCGAAATACTTCGACCCCAGCAGTCCTTTCTCCTCACCGTCCCAGAAAGCAAAGATGATGGTCCGTTCAGGCTGGGTACCGGAAGTAAGAAAACCTCTCAGAATCTGCAGTACGGCCGAAACTTCGGAAGCATTGTCGTCGGCTCCGTTGTAGATACGGTCGCCTGCCAGCATCGGGTCAATGCCCAGGTGGTCATAGTGTGCCCCGATCACGACATACTCCTCTTTCTTTTTTCCTTCTATCTGGCACAAGATGTTCCGCATGGCGTATTTCTGATATACTCCCTGTTCCTTGATCTGCCGGATGGAATCCGGATGCACCTGCAGCCTTCCCTTTCGCTGCCGTTCCACCCGGTAGGCCTCGAACGGCTGGAAATAATCCTTGTACAGAGGTTGCACCTTCCATAACTTCAGCAGCGAAGCAAGGTAGTTGCCCGCTATCCGTCCCCCTTCTGTTCCAGCCTCTCTGCCCTGCAGTTCGTCACTGGCAAGAAATTCCACAAAAGCCTGTGCGCTTTCGCGGTTGATGCTTCCCAATCCTTTTTCCAATGGAGAAGGAACTGCCTGTCTGGGACTTTTGGCAAACACTCCCAGGGAGGTCTGCAGCGCCAGCAGGCACAATACGATACATAGTTTTTTCATCAGTCAGTTTTTTAGTGTGTATTCCGCATCAATATCCGGAACGGTATTTCCCTTCTTCCTTATCCTCCAGGATATTCAGGTAAGAAGCATAGCGCGATTCGCTGATGTAGTGATTCTCCACCGCCTCACGTACCGCACATCCCGGTTCATGCCGGTGCGTACAGTTGCCATACTTGCAGTTGGCCGAAAACTCGAAGATTTCCTTGAAATAATGGCCCACCTCCTCGTCTTCCATGTCGAAGGTTCCGAAACCCTTGATGCCCGGAGTATCAATGATATAACCCTCCCCCTCTACCGGAAACATTTCCGAGAAGGTAGTGGTGTGCATCCCTTTGTTGTGAGCCGCCGAGATGGCTCCCGTCTTGACATTCAAATCCGGAAGAATCGCATTGATCAGGGTCGACTTGCCCACACCCGAATGGCCGGAGAAAAGTGTCACCTTTCCCTGCAGGTCTCTTTTGATTTCCTCTACTCCCGTTTCATTCAAAGCCGAAATCCGGTAGCAGGGATAACCGATGTGCGTATAGAGGTTCACCAGCGCATCCAGGTAACGCTGTTCCTCTTCGGAATAAAGGTCGGTCTTGTTGAAAATCAGTCGTACCGGTACCCGGTAAGCCTCGGCCGAAGCCAGAAAACGGTCGATGAAAGTGGTAGAAGTTTCCGGATAATTTACCGTGACCACCAGCATGCACTGGTCCAGGTTTGCCGCAATGATGTGCGACTGTTTCGACAGGTTCGAAGAACGCCGTATGATGTAGTTCTTGCGGTCTTCAATCTCTGTGATAAACGCAGTACCCTCTGTGTTGACTGCAATCTGAACCCAGTCTCCCACCGCGATAGGATTGGTACTCCGTATTCCCTTTAGGCGGAAATTGCCCTTGATTTTGCATTCTATCTGCTTGCCGTCGTTGGTCTTTACCAGATACCAACTTCCTGTATTCTTAATTACTAGCCCTTTTTCCAAGATCTGATATAAACGATAAAGTTGATAATAATAAAAAATGAGGAGTAAAGCAAGGACAGACTCCTTGCTTGCTCCTCATTCGTCTGTTTATGTGAAATTACACAGTCATGATTTCCTTGTCCTTGGCAGCCAGCATATCGTCAATCTGCTTGATATACTTGTCATGCACTTTCTGCAACTTGGCTTCCGAGTTCTTCTGTTCGTCTTCCGGCATACCGTCCTTCACTGCCTTTTTCAAGGCATCGATGGCGTCGCGGCGTGCGTTACGTACGCTGACCTTTGCGGTTTCACCTTCGCTCTTGCACTGCTTGGCCAGCTGCTTACGGCGTTCCTCTGTCAACGGTGGAATACCGATGCGGATGATTTCGCCGTTGTTTTCGGGCATGATACCCAGTTCAGAGTCGATGATTGCCTTTTCGATAGGGCGGAACATGCTTTTGTCCCAAGGCTTGATGGCGATGCTGCGCGCGTCGGGAGTAGTGACAGCCGCTACGTTGTTGATGGGTACCATGCTTCCGTAAGAGTCTACACGAATACCATCCAGCAAGCGTACGTCAGCCTTTCCGGCACGGATGTGTGCCAGTGCATCATCCAGGTACATGATTGCCATATCCATTTTTTCTTCAGCTTCGCTGAGAATAGTCTTTGAATCTGCCATATATTTTTATTGTTTTTAAGTTTATCAATGTGCTGACAAATGTTTATGCGAACAAAAATATATTATTTTTTACTTTTCTGCAATAGTTGGCAGAGAATTGTCGGTGTTTTACTGGATACCGGGGTTGGCATCGATTTCCGATTGCGGAATGGGCAGTGCCACACGCGGGTCAGTATGTACAATGACATTGGATTTGTGCTGGCTGAGATCATGATGCCATCCGCCCTTGCGTTCGATAGGTGTCTGTGTCCTTAAATAATCGAAATAGATCAGTCCCTCCCCGACCAGTTCCTTACGTCTCTCCTTCAGGATGCGTGCTACGCTGAAATCTCCTGGGGTTACTTGTTGTCCGGCATTGGTCGTACGCAAGGCAATCAGCTGGTTCAGGTATTGCAGTCCTTTGTCCTTGGCTGCTCCTCCTTCCTTCAGTCCGGCTTCAGCGGCATTCAGGTAGACTTCTGCCAGGCGGATGATGCAGATGTCATTGTTCCTTACATCTCCGTTCTTCCCGGGAAACTTAGTCAGGAATACCGGTTGGTCCTGGGCCGGGATAGGAAGTCCGGGGTCACGGCTGGTCTTGGATTTTTCCAATAGGCAAAGGCGGATATCTTCACTGTCCTCGTTTATCAATTGCAGGTAATCCCAGGTCAGTATCAGGTTGTTCCATCCTTCATTGTCTGTCCGGTTCTCATACACTGAGGGGGCTCCTTCACCACCGGTACCTCCTCCCCATTCAGAAGGCTCATTGGCATCGATGTACAGTTCGAAGATAGATTCTGCCTGAAAATCCTTTCCCCATACCTCCGGATATTCCTCCCGGGTATACAGGTGGTACAGATCTCCGTTATTTTCTATCACATCGGTGGCACACAGGTAGGCATTCTTGTAATCACCTTTGTTCAGGTAGACCCTTGACAGCAATGCCTGCACGCCCCAATAGTTGAAATGGCCGTCTTTTTTCTCTTTCCCGATACCCAGCGAGAGGGCAGTTGTCAAATCAGAGATGACCTGGTCGTAGCATTCGGCCACTGTATTTCTTTCGGGCTGATAGTCGGGCTGTTCCGGCTTCAGTACGATGGGTACCCCGAGTGAGGTTCCGTTGTCGTTGGTATAAGGCATGCCGAACATGCGGGTCAGGCTGAACAAGGCCAGTGCCCTCAGTGACAGGGCCTCCGCTTTCATCTGGTTGAGTGCCTGCGTATCTCCCGACTCAACCTCGTGGTTGTCAATCCGCTGAATCAGGTTGTTGGCCTGACGGATAACCAGATACGGGCGGTTCCAGGGAAGGGTGACATTGAAATTGTCGGTAGCCTGCACATAAAACATATAATAAGGTACCACCCGGGTTTTTCCCGTAATACGGGCCTGTACGTCCGTTCCACGGCAGTCACCGTAATACCAGTAATTGTCTCCGTAATAACTGTGCTGAGAGGTTTCCCGGTAAATGCCGTTCAAGGCAAACTGGGCATCTTCCAGGGTATTGATTTCGTCACTGGGTACAGAGGTAGCAGGGGAGAGATTCAGCCAGTCGGCCGAACAGGAACTGAAAGTGATGCAGGCCCCTGAAAATAAGGATATAAGTAAATATCTGAGTTTCATTTGATTCGTTTTTTTTAGTTAAAAGGTAAGTTGTACACCAAAACTGAATGTCCGCATGGCAGGAGATTCACACCATACTTCGCCATTGACCGGAGTTTCCGGATCGTACTGTTTCCATTTGGCCCAGGTGAGCAGGTTGCTTCCCGAAAAATAAATCCGGGCATTCTCAATCATCGCCTTGTTGACCCACTGCTGCGGCAGGGTAAATCCGAGCGTCAGGTTTTTCAGACGAAGGTGGTCGGTACTGTGTACGTAGCGCGAACTGTTCACCGCCTTTGCCTTGTCGGCATAGCTGAAACGGGGAATATCGGTCTGGTCGCCAGGCTCCTGCCATCGGTCCATCATGTAAACCGGCAGGTTCAGCCGGTTGGTATAAATGTTTTCTCCGCCATTTTCCAGCGTCGTACCCAGTTTGTCGAAGGAATATCCTCCGAGTGAGTAAGTCAGGGTAAAACTCAGGTCAATCCACTTGTAACTCAACAGGTTGGTAAGTCCTCCCGAAACCGTCGGAGTAGCCGATTTATAAGCCACACTGGTAGCCTTGTCGGGGTCGGTGGTCAGTGAACGGTCGGTCGATCCGTCTTCCTGTGGAGTATTCATGTAATACTCAGCCAGTCCGGTCTGCGGATTGACACCTGCAAACTCTTTCACATAGAACGTATGATAAGGCAGTCCCACCTTATGAATGAACCAGGTACCTTCAATGCTTTGTTCCAGCTGACCGTTCAGCGAGACGATTTTGTTGGCATTGTGGCTTAAATTGAACACCGTTGTCCAGTTGAAGTCATTGGAAGCAAAATTCAGGGTGCGCAGTTCCACTTCCACTCCCTTGTTGTTCAGCTGTCCCACATTGGCCAGGTAATTCGTAAATCCGGTAGTGGCACTGATGGGCAGGTTATACAGCAAATCCTTCGTATCCCGGTTGTAATACTCTACGGTCAGGAAAATCCGGTTGATGAAAGACAGGTCAACCCCGATGTTCAGGTTGTAGTTCTTCTCCCATCCCAGGTTCGGATTAGGCTGGGATGACTCATAGGAACCGGAATTTCCCATATAGTTCTGTCCGAAGCTGTACAGTCCCATATATCCGTACAGAGATCCCGGCTGGTTACCGTTGACACCGTACGATGCCCGCACTTTCAAATCGCTCAGGACATGCTTGGCGGGTTGCATGAACGCTTCGTTGGTGATGTGCCACATACCCGATACCGACCAGAAGTTGCCCCAGCGGTTGTCGGGAGACAGGCGTGAACTGCCGTCACGGCGGAAACTGCCGGCAAGGTAATACCGGTCGTCGTAATTATAGTTCAGTCGCGAGATATACGACAGCATCCGGTAAGCCTGAGGAGAAGAGACAAACGAATTCAGGATGGCGGCATTGTCCGGTTCCGTCAGTTGTCCGGAAGGCAATTTCGACTTTTCACCTACCGCCTTGTCGGTCTGGTAACTCTCGGCTTCATAAGCCCCCAGCACATCCAGGTGATGTTTCTGCGCAAACGTATGTACCCAGTTCAAGGAAGTCGATGAAATCAGTTTCCCGTATTCAATAAAACCTTTTGACGTCTGGGCATTGGTTCCAGTCTTGATTCCCGAAGCACTGAGGGGATTCAGGTAACGGGAATCTTTCTGGATAGTATAATCGTAACTCAGCGTTTCTTTCAGGATCAGCCCCTTCAGCGGTTCAACCGATGCATAACCGGTAGAGAACATACGGGTCATCCGGGTACGGTTATAGTCGGTCAGCATATCACGGAGCGGATTCAGCGAACTGCCTGCGTAGGCTCCGACATAATTTCCGTCCTGGTCTCTCACCGTCATCGACGGATTCATGGTAGACGCGATACACAAATAGGGATTGATGGCCGAACCACGCTCTTCGTTCATTTCCTGATTCATCTGGGTAAACATCATGTTGGCACCTACTTCACCCATCTTGCCGATTTTCTGCGTCATGTTCAGACGGGCAGAATAACGGTCGAGGGAGGAGTTGAGGGCCAGACCTTCCTGGCGGTTGTAACCCAGTGAGGCATAGAACGTCGTTTTCTCGCTTCCTCCGGAGACAGATGCCTCGTAGTTCTGCTGACGGGCCGTACGGAGCAGCTCCTTGCGCCAGTCGGTATATCCCATTTCGGGCATATAGGCATATTCTCCGATGTGGGTGTCGGCATAAGCTATCGGATTGGCCTCTCCCTTGTCGATGGCCCCGTTGACGAGTCCTTCGTACAGAAGTTCGTACCGCTGGTCGCCGTTCAGAGTAGGACGGAAGTCGACAGCGGCATCGGAGAAACCTCCCGATACATCTACGGTTACCCTTGCTTTGCCGGCCTTGCCTTTCTTGGTGGTAATCAGGATGACGCCGTTGGCGGCACGCGAACCGTAGAGAGAAGCGGCTGCCGCATCTTTTATGACTGTAATGTTTTCGATATCAGAAGGGTTGAGGGTACTCATGATGTTGGTCTTCGAGTTGTTCATGTAGGCAGCGTCTGTGTTGCTTCCCGAACCCAGGCTCCCCGAACTGACCGGTACGCCGTCAATGACAAACAATGGCTCCTGTGAGGCATTGAAAGATCCCATACCGCGGATACGGATATTCTGGTTGGCTCCGGGCTGTCCGGAACTGCTGGTAATGTTGACACCGGTGGTGAGTCCCTGCAGTTTCTGTTCTACGCTGACTACCGGGATGTTTTTCATCATGTCACCTTTCAGTGTGTTGGCCGAACCGGTAAACGATGACTTGGTAAAGTTTCCGTATCCGGTGACCACTACTTCGTCGAGGTTCAGGCTTTCCGGTTCCAGTACGATGTTCAGCTGGCTTTTGTGGGGGACTTTGATAAACTGGGTTTTCATGCCCAGATAGGCAATTACCAGAATGCGGTCGTCGGGACCTACTTCGAGGGTGTATTTTCCGTCGATGTCGGTGACTACTCCGTGTGCTTCATTTCCCTTGACCGAGACGGTGGCTCCGATGAGCGGTTCCTGATTCTCGGACGAAAGGATGACTCCACTGATAGTCCGCTGTTGTGCGAAGGCGGGGGTGGAGAGGATGAGTGAGACTAATAAAACTACAAAACCAATCTTTTTCATTACTTTTAAAAAATCTAATAAACGCTATAATCAACGCACTCTGATACTCAAAAAGTAAGCCAGAAGGGATTTTTGTCCGGTTCGGCTGTAAAAAACAGTGATTCAATGTGAAATAGTACTGTTTCGGCCGGAAATCGGTGAGAAGGGTGTGGAATTATTCCTCTTGCTGTGTGGATTATTTCTACAGCATGCTGACAATCTGCGGGCGGTAAAAATCGAATTCAACCTCTAAAAAAAACAGGAAAGTCGGTTGTTTTATAGAAAAATGTTATTATATTTGCCATCACTAAATCAATATTAAATGAACCGATTGTATATCCATATCATTATGACGGGATTGGGGCGCATGATGGCGTGTTTCCTGTTGGCCGGGATGACCCCTCTGGGGTGGGCATGATATATATCGGTGTTTCTATGTGATACACGCTTGCGTATGCAAGTATTTTTTTTCTTCTGAGAATAATCTATTTTTTTCAATTAATCTGGGCTTTTGCCGGTGGAAGGGTATTCCCGGTAGAGGTCAGTATATCCTATATTTATTACATGAAAGTCTTAAAATTCGGTGGAACATCAGTAGGATCTGTCAACAGTATGTTGAGTGTGAAAAAAATTATCGAGTCTGTTGACGATAATGTCATTGTAGTGGTGTCAGCTTTGGGGGGAATCACGGATAAGTTGATCAGAACTTCGTGCATGGCTGCTGCAGGCGATTCGGAATATGAAAAGGAAATGAAATCGATTGTGAATCGTCATATAGAAATGGTGTATACTGTGATTCCGGCCGGGCAGAAACGTGAATTGCTGCTGGATTGCGTCAATGAGCTTCTCAGTGAACTGAGGGATATCTTTCAGGGTATTTTCCTGATACGTGATCTTTCGCCCAAGACGTCTGCCGCCATTGTCAGCTATGGGGAGAGACTTTCATCCATTATCGTGGCGACACTGATAGAGGGAGCACAGTGGTACGATTCGCGTACGTTTATCAAGACGGAGAAAAAGCATAACAAACATATTCTGGACTCGGAACTGACCACACGACTGGTGCTGGAGACCTTCCGTGACCTGCCTAAGGTGGCTCTGGTGCCAGGATTCATTTCTACCGACAAGAATACCGGAGAGGTGACGAACCTGGGACGGGGCGGATCGGATTATACGGCTTCTGTCATTGCGGCAGCGCTGGATGCGGATGTACTGGAGATATGGACGGATGTAGACGGTTTCATGACGGCCGACCCGAAAGTCATCAGTACGGCTTATCCGATCAAGGAACTGAGTTATGTGGAGGCGATGGAACTGTGCAACTTCGGTGCAAAGGTGGTGTATCCGCCTACCATTTATCCGGTTTGCCACAAGAACATTCCGATTCTGATCAAGAATACGTTCAATCCGGAGGCACCAGGAACCATCATCAAGCAGGATGCGGATCATTCTTCGAAGGCCATCAAGGGAATTTCTTCAATCAATGACACTAGCCTGATTACCATGACGGGACTGGGAATGGTAGGAGTGATCGGGGTGAACCACCGGATATTCAAGACCCTGGCAGAGAACGGCATCAGTGTGTTCCTGGTGTCTCAGGCTTCTTCGGAGAATTCGACTTCCATCGGGGTGCGCAACGAGGATGCGGCGCTGGCATGCGAGGTGTTGAACCAGGAATTTGCCAAGGAGATTGAAATGGGAGAAATCAGTCCGATGATGGCTGAGTGCGGACTGGCTACCGTGGCAATCGTAGGGGAGAACATGAAGCATACTCCCGGGATTGCAGGGAAGTTGTTCGGTACGCTGGGACGGAATGGGATCAATGTGATTGCTTGTGCCCAGGGGGCTTCGGAAACCAATATTTCTTTCGTGGTGGAAAGGGGTTCGCTGCGCAAGACGCTGAATGTCATCCATGACTCGTTCTTCCTTTCGGAATATCAGGTATTGAACTTGTTTATCTGCGGTATCGGTACGGTAGGTCACAGTCTGATAGAGCAGTTGAGCGGACAGCAGGAACGCCTGAAGCAGGAAAGGGGTCTGATGCTGAGAGTGGTGGGTATCGCCAACGGACATCAGGCGCTGTTCGACAGAAAGGGCATCTGCCTGGATAATTATCGCCGGGAACTGGATGAAAAGGGAATTCCTTCTTCGCCACAGGTGCTGCACGATGAGATCATCGGTATGAATATCTTCAACTCGGTGTTTGTGGACTGTACGGCCAGTGCGGATATTGCCGGACTCTACAAGGAGTTCCTGGCGCACAACATTTCGGTGGTGGCTGCCAATAAGATTGCAGCTTCTTCGGAATATGAGAAATATGCGGAACTGAAGCGGATTGCCCGTCACCGGGGAGTGAAATTCCTGTTCGAAACGAATGTGGGAGCCGGACTGCCGGTCATCAATACCATTAATGACTTGATTAACAGTGGTGACCATATCCTGAAGATAGAGGCTGTGGTGAGCGGTACACTGAATTATATATTCAATACGCTGAGTGCGGAAGTGCCTTTGAGCGAGACTATCCGGAAGGCGAAGGAGGAAGGATATTCGGAACCGGATCCGCGTATCGACCTGAGTGGAAAGGATGTCATCCGCAAACTGGTGATTCTGGCACGTGAGGCCGGTTATCGCCTGGAGCAGGAAGAGGTGGAAAAGCATCTGTTTATCCCGGAAGAGCTGTTTGAGGGGACGCTGGAGGACTTCTGGAAGAAAGTGCCGATGCTGGATGCCGGATTTGAATCCAGACGGAAGGTGCTCGAACAGCATCATATGCGCTGGAGATTTGTGGCCCGACTGGAAAACGGAAAGGGTACGGTGTCACTGGAAGAGGTGGACAGCCGTCATCCGTTCTATAACCTGGAGGGTAGCAACAACATTATTTTGCTGACAACTGAACGATATAATGAATACCCGATGCTCATACAGGGCTATGGTGCCGGTGCCGGGGTAACGGCTGCCGGTGTCTTTGCGGACATTATGAGCATCGCCAATATTTAAGCTTATGAAGCACATCATCATTTTGGGTGACGGAATGGCGGACTGGGCTGTTCCGGCACTGGGCAACAAGACTTTGTTGCAGCAGGCAGATACTCCGTATATGGACTTGCTGGCCCGGAAAGGACGGACGGGAAGGTTGTGTACGGTAGCCGACGGGTTCCATCCGGGAAGTGAGGTGGCCAATATGTCGGTCATGGGATACGATTTGCCGAAGGTATATGAGGGGCGCGGCGTGCTGGAGGCTGCCAGTATCGGCGTAGACCTGGAACCGGGGGATATGGCAATGCGTTGTAACCTGATTTGTGTGGAGGGGGATTTGCTGAAGAATCACTCTGCCGGACATATCTCGACCGGAGAAGCAGATGTGCTGATTCGTTTTCTGAATGAAAAACTGGCTACGGACCGCATCCGTTTCTATACCGGAGTGCAGTACCGGCATCTGCTGGTCATCAAGGGGGGAGACAAACGGGTGGCCTGTGTGCCTCCGCATGATGTGCCCTTGCAGCCTTTTGCCCCTCATTTGGTGAAGGCGGAATGTGCGGAAGCTCAGTGTACGGCCGACCTGCTGAATGCACTGATCCTGAAATCGCAGAAGTTGCTGTCGATGCATCCGCTGAACCTGGAGCGTAAGGCGAAGGGTAAGGATATGGCCAACAGTATCTGGCCGTGGAGTCCCGGCTATCGTCCGCATATGGAGTGGCTCTCGCAAAAATATCCGGCCATCCGGAAGGGGGCGGTCATTACGGCTGTCGACCTGATCCGTGGAATCGGAAAGTATGCGGGACTGGAGTGTATTGATGTGGAAGGGGCTACCGGACTGTACAATACCAATTACGAAGGTAAGGCAGAGGCGGCGATTGAGGCGCTCCGCACCAATGATTTTGTGTATTTGCACGTGGAGGCCAGCGATGAGGCCGGTCATGAGGGAGATGTGGAACTGAAACTGAAGACCATCGAATATCTGGACAGCCGCATTGTCAAGCCGGTTTACGAGGCGGTGAAAGACTGGGAGGAACCGGTGGCAATTGCTGTATTGCCCGACCATCCTACTCCGTGTGAACTGCGTACGCATACTGCCGAGCCGGTACCGTTCCTGATTTATTATCCGGGAATTGAGCCCGACAGTGTACAGACCTACGATGAAGTGGCCTGCTGCCAAGGCAGTTACGGACTGATGGAACGGGATGAGCTTATGAATGAGTTTATGAAATAACCGCAGGCCGGTTCCGGCCTGTATCAAGCAAGAGGGATTATGAAATATTACAGTACCAATCGACAAGCACCCGATGCCACGCTGGAAGAGGCAGTGGTGCGCGGACTGGCGGGTGACAAGGGACTTTATATGCCCCGGTCAATCAAGCCGCTTCCTGCTTCTTTTTACGAGCATATAGAGCAACTGTCTTTTCAGGAAATTGCTTATCAGGTAGCTGAGGCTTTCTTCGGTGAGGATGTACCGGCCGAGACCCTGAAGCAGATTGTGTATGATACATTGAGTTTTGATGTGCCTGCGGTGCAGGTGAAAGATCACATTTATTCCCTGGAACTGTTCCACGGACCGACGCTTGCCTTTAAGGATGTGGGAGGACGGTTCATGGCCCGCCTGCTCGGATACTTTATCCGTAAGGAAGGAAAGAAACAGGTGAATGTGCTGGTGGCTACTTCCGGAGATACGGGAAGTGCCGTAGCCAACGGTTTTCTCGGGGTAGAGGGCATTCATGTATTTGTGCTTTATCCAAAGGGAAAGGTGAGTGAGATCCAGGAAAAGCAGTTTACTACCCTGGGCAAGAATATCACGGCCATCGAGGTGGACGGCACCTTTGATGACTGCCAGGCGCTGGTGAAGAGTGCTTTTATGGATAAGGAACTGAACGAACACATGTTGCTGACTTCGGCCAATTCCATTAATGTAGCCCGTTTCCTGCCGCAGGCGTTTTATTATTTTTATGCCTATGCGCAGATGAAAAAACTGGGTAAGGCTGACCGTCTGGTCATCTGTGTGCCCAGCGGCAATTTCGGAAATATCACGGCTGGCTTGTTCGGCAAACGGATGGGATTGCCCGTGGAGCGCTTCATTGCTGCCAACAACCGGAATGATATTTTCTATCAGTACCTGAAGACCGGCAAATACAGTCCGCGTCCTTCGGTGGCTACCATTGCGAATGCGATGGATGTAGGCGATCCGAGTAATTTTGCACGCATTCTTGACCTGTATGCCGGCAGTCATGAGGCGATTGCGGCGGAAATCAGTGGGGAAACCTATACGGATGAGGAAATCCGCCAGACGGTGCAGCAGACGTATGAGGAAACGGGATATCTGCTGGATCCTCATGGTGCGTGCGGATATCGGGCATTGGCAGAGAACCTGCAGCCGGGAGAAACGGGTGTATTCCTGGAAACGGCTCATCCGGCGAAATTCCTGCAGACCGTGGAAAGCATCATCGGTAAGGAGGTGAAGATACCGGAGAAACTTCAGGCCTTCATGAGAGGGGAGAAGCAGAGTGTACCGATGTCGAAGGAGTTTGCAGACTTCAAGGAGTATCTGCTGAATTATTAAGCAGAATACTGACAAATATGGGATATAAGAGAAACGGAAGGGGAAAAGCTTCCGTTTCATTCTTGTCAATAATGGCGACAGCCTGTCATTGGAGCGATACGCTTCAGCGGCAGGCTGTCTGTTTGTTGATAATATGTATATAAGACATGAACGAGATTCCTCCGGATGGAGACCATCCGGGAAATCTCATGATAGATAGAGAGGTCTATTCGGTTAAGATCTGTTCGTAGTATTTTCTGACCTTTTCCCAGGAATAATACGGATAGGTATCCGTTTCGACCGGAATGCGGGCTTCTTTTTCGTTCAGCAGGAATTTCACCAGAATGTCTTTGTCGGAATCTTTCTTTTTGTAGAAGATTATCTGGATGTTTCCTGCCATGGGAACAATCTTATAGTCGGACCAGACTTTGTAGACTTCTTCCGGCTGGCTGACCGCTACGTTGCAGTCGTTCAGGCGGAGTATGGCTGCCAGTGGAATCACGTTGCCGTCGTGTCCGAAACGGAGCGTAGAAGCGATGGACGGATCCTTGATGGCTTCGTCTGCACTGTCGAGGATGTTTTTCAACAAGGATTTCGCATTGGCTACCACGATGCCTTTGCCGTCTGCATGGTTGGCATTACCCACGTAAAAACGGTAGTTGATGCACTGCCACAGGTCGAACAGTTCTTCCTTTTCGAACAAATCATAGAAAGATACCTGTGTCTCCACGTCCTGCATACCGCTGGTAATCCAGTACAGGCCCCACATCAGGTTGTGCGGGTTGACCTGCTTGCGGATGAACTCGGCACTGCTGAACAAGCTGTGAGTCAGACGTTCGGGCTTGGTATGTTCTTTTTCAAACTTCCGGTATTCTTCGGCCCAGGGACCGGTCTGGTCGGAAGTAAATCTGTTCGATTCATCGGTATGGAAGTTCAGGTAGTCCATGTATTTGGGACTTGCCTCGTACGAGATGGACAGTTTGGGGTTCAGCTCTTTCAGCTTGTCGCCAAATGCCGCCATGCTCATTGCACAGCGCAATACAATGGTAGACCGTGCCGAAATCTTCCGGTTGTCGGTAAATACTTCCGGATAAGAGAGGAACATTCTTTCGGCAATGCCTTGATGCTGGCGTACGCCTAACGGAGTCAGGTCGCTTCCGCGTCCTTCCACTTCTTTCCATAACAATTGCAGTCTCTTCAGTACGTCTTCGCCCAAAGCAGTCAGTGCCTGTTGTTCCTTTCCTTTCTCAAACAAATCGATGATCCATTTGTAGTCGGCATCCGCAATCAGGTATCTCGAACCGTGACGTCCGTAATGACTGATGTAAAAAGGCTTATACCCTTTAGGGGCCTTTGTCTGAGCCTGTATCTCGGATACAGGATACGCATAATATACTCCCGCAGTCTTACGGATATCATCGAACATTTCCTGCCGGGTAGTCTGCCCGGAGAGGGGCAGACCGGCCAGCAGCATGAGGGCTGTGATAAAATAATTTCTAGATTTCATAGCAGTTAATATCCTTTATTTTGGATGAGGGTAGGATTGTTGACCATTTCACTTTCCGGAATCGGGAAAAGGACGTATTTATCGTCTACATCTCCTCCGGTACGTATTCCGTCCTTCCAGTCCCAGTTGTGGTTCTTGGTATATTTTCCAAAGCGGATCAGGTCGGTTCTTCTGACAAGCTCACTGGCCAGTTCGCGCTGGCGTTCAGCAAGGATGAAGTCCAGGTTGAGTTCAGATTCCTGAATTCTTCCGGATACATCCGAGCGTATGCCTGCCTGTGCATAGTTGTCCGACATATAGGCACGTTCACGGATTTCGTTGACATAACCCAGGGCTGCACCCTGTGGGGCATTGGCTCCGCGGAGAATGGCTTCAGCAGCCATCAGGTAAGCGTCTCCGGTACGGAACAGCGGGAAATCGATGGAAGTATAGGTATCTCCGGCTGCGCAGAGCTGGTCGTCCTTGGTGACGTTTCTCCATTTGATGTATCCGTATCCGCGGGTAAAGGTACTGGTCATTGCCATGTTTTCATCCCAGGTTTCTTTTACCTGTCCCGGAAGTGCTGTCATGAACTGTGCCCGTTTGTCTTTTTTCTGGTTGCCCCATGTATCTTCTGTGTCAAACATGACATCGTCGGCATCGAAGGCATCTACCAGAGTGGTCTTTGCACGGACGTTGCCCCATCCTCTTGAACCGACACCGGTCTGGTAAAGTTCATCCATCGGACCGTTGACAAAGGCTTTTACGAAGAAGTTGGTACCTGCTGAACTCTGTGCATACTGTCCGTCCTGTACCAGCGGCCATATGATTTCGCTGCAGGTTTCGTTGTCGGCAAGGAAAATCTGGCGGTAGTCGCGAGCAAGCGGATAATGTCCGTCGTCGATGACCTTCTTGGCATACTCATAAGCTTCCTGATACTTGCTTTCACCGGTCCAAACCTCTGCGTTCAGGTACATACGTGCCCGGAGGAACCAGTTGGCTACACGGTCTACTCTTCCGTATTCATTTTCTCCCGGAGCCACCATGTCGTTTTCAATCTCCTGGAGTTCAGTAAGTGCGAAATTGAAGATGTCTTTTCTGCTCCACTGTGCCGGAATATCCTTTACACCGGTATATTCATCGATGTAAGGAACCGATCCGAACAGGTCGCACAGCATGGAATAACAGTAAGCACGGATGAAGCGGGCTTCTGCACGGTAATGCAGGTAATCGTCTTTCAGAGCATCCCAGACACCTCTTTCCTGCAGTTTGCTTTCGGTGCATTCACGCAGGATTTCGTTGGTATAGGCAATGGTCATGTACAGACGCTGGTAGGTCCAGGTAATGACAGAAGCGTTTGCCGCATCCCATTGCAGGTTCAGACATTGTCTCAATCCGTTGGAAGTAGAAGGCATCAGGAAGTTGTCGGTATTCTGTTCTTCCAGATAGAACAGCAGACGTACGTATCCGGAATATCCTTCATTGGCACCTTCAAGGTCACCGTCACCTCCGTCTCCACCCTGCTGTCCGGTCTGGATCAGTGAGGCATAACACTTGGCCAATACACCGGTATAGCCTTCTGGGGTACTGTATACTTTTTCGGTCACCAGCTGATTTTCATCCAGCGGCATTGTATTCAGATCACCGAAACAAGAGGATAATGTCAATCCTAAAAATAACGATAAACTGTATAGTAATTTTTTCATGATCTTAATCGTTTTTGAGTTAGAAAGTCAGGTTTGCACTAAATGAATAAGTTCTGGGTCGCGGATATACTTCCCGGTCGATACCGCTGTAGATTTCAGGGTCAAGTCCGGAATATCCAGTAATGACAGCCACGTTCTGCACACCGAAGGTCAACCGCAATGAACTGCTTGTCTTCCAGAGTTTTTCGAAGGTATATCCCAGTGAGATATTGTCGATACGGAAGAAAGAAGCATTTTCCAGGTAGTAGTCTGAATAAAGCTGCTGTGTCTGGAAACCGGTGTCACGTGTCACCTTCAGAATGTTGGAGTAGCTTCCCTGGTCGCTGTATACCGACTGCAGATACTGGTCGGCGGCCACATAGTTATAGATATAGTTGCCGAAAGAACCGTGTCCGCTGATTGCAAAATCCCAGTTCTTGTAGCTTACCTGCGTATTGAATCCGAGATAAGAAGTCGGCAGGGCACTCTTGTCGGTTGCATATCGGGTTTCAGTAGAAGAAACGCTTCCGTCGGGCTGAACGTATTTGCCTTCAATCGGTTTGCCGGCTTCGTCATAAGCTTGTTTGGCCAGATAGAATGTATACGGACGCTTGCCCACCATGAATACCTGTACGGTCTTTCCGGTGTTGGAGATGGAACCTGTCTGGACAAAATTGTTTTCAGAATCAATCATGTTCAGCTTGGTAATTTCCGAGTCGTTCCAGGTGTAGTTGAAACCTACGGTCCAGTTCCAGTCCTTGGTACTTACAGGAACAAAGTTGATAGAGAACTCAGCACCTTTGTTGTCCATCGCACCGATGTTGGTTGTCAGCACCGGAGCATAGTTGGTTCCGGCAATCACATTGATGGTATTCAGCAAGTCTTTTGTATGACGCTGGTAATAATCGAACGAACCATAGATACGGTTATTGAGGAAGCCGAAGTCGATACCGGCATTGTAAGTTGTCGTAGTTTCCCATTTGATATCCGGGTCGTATCCGTTAGGACGGTAAGTACGGTACCAGGTATCTCCGAAAAGATAAGACGATTCCGGATAAGACACATTGAAGGTAGTCATATACGGATAGTCGTTCAGGATATCCTGCTGTCCGGTCTGTCCATAGCTCAGACGGAGCTTGAGGTCGGTCATTACATCCTGTTCCTTGAAGAAATCCTCTTCACTGATCTTCCATCCCAGAGCTACAGAAGGGAAGTATCCCCAACGGTTGTTGGCCGCAAAACGGGAAGAAGCATCTGCACGCAGGGTAGCAGTAATCATATACCGGTTGTTGAACGTATAGTTCAGACGGCCATACAGTGACAACAGGTAATATTCAGTCTCATAGTGTGTCGGAGAGAACAGTTCTTCTCCTTCCGGAGAAAGGGTAGTCGTATTGTATTTTCTCCAGAAATGCTGCCATCCGTATCCTCCCATGAAATTGAAACTGTGCTTTTCACCCAAGTCGGGAGTATAAGTACCGTAGAAATCAAGCAGCGTATTCTTCTTTTCCTGCTTTCCGTCGTATGCCAGTCCCGTACCGTCTTTCATGTTAGACGTATACATCATACCTGCCAGGTTAGGCACATCCTTGTCTTCTTTGCTGGAAAGAATATCATATCCCATGTTCAGGGTAAACTGAAGGTCTTCGAATCCATGCACCTGATAATTGATGTTCGCATTTCCGATGGAACGCAGGATGGCTGTATTGTCTTTCTGTAGTTCCAGCTGAGCGACCGGATTATCGGTCTGGATAGCCATCGGTGAGTTTCCGTTCATCCAGATGAAATATCCCAGTCCCGGATCGGTTAAGGCTGTGCTGCTTCCGGTCTTTACCGGACGGGTCGGATCGTATCTGAGGGCATTGCCTACTACACTGTCGTCTACTTTGTCATTGCTTTCGTACGACATCTTCAGGTTCAGGTCGATGCTCAAATGCTTGTCGAAGAACTTAGGAGAGATACCTCCGTTGAATGTCACACGCTGATAATCATTGTTGCGGATGATACCGGCCTGGTTGGTATATCCGATAGAAGCACGGAACGGAGTTGTTTCCTTGATTTTTCCTGATACCGACAGGTTGTGTTCCTGTGAGAATGCATTCCGGTAGATTTCATCCTGCCAGTCGGTAGAAGCCGTACCGAAAGAAGGGTTGGAAGGAACTCCTGTTACGGTCGGTACAAATTCCTTGAACTCTTCGGCATCGAGCACTTCCAGTCGTTTCGCTGTCGTACTCATGGCCAGGTTGAGCGAGTAATTTACCTGCGGTTTGCTGCTGGTTCCTTTCTTGGTAGTGATGACAATGACACCATTGGATGCACGGGAACCATAGATGGCAGTGGCCGAAGCATCCTTAAGGATGGTGAATGTTTCGATATCGTTAGGGTTGATGGCACCGATGACATTACCTCCACCTTCGATGGTTGAGTTATCTACCGGTACTCCGTCGATGACAATCAGCGGGTCGTTTGAAGCAGAGAGTGAGGCACCGCTACGGATACGGATAGTAGCGCTGGAACCGGGAGCTCCCGAACCGGCCACTACGTTCACACCGGACATTTTTCCGACCAGCGCATCCTGAGCAGTGGTCTGCATTCCTTTGTTGAATTCATCGGGTTTGATGGCAGTTACCGAACCGGTTGCATCCGATTTTTTTACGGTACCGTATCCGATAACCACTACTTCATCCAGCAGTTCGGTATCTTCTTTCAACACAATCTGGAGCAAGTTGGCAGATACCGGTAATTCCTCTTCCTTATAACCGATGTATCCGATGCGGAGCACGGCTTTTTTGTCGGCCACCTTCAATGTGAAGTTTCCATCATAATCCGTGATGGTTCCGGTAGTGGTTCCTATCACAATAATGTTGGCTCCGATAATCGGTTCACCGGTCGGGTCAGCTACGTGACCTTTTACAATCAAGTCTTGTGCGTGTACATGAACGCAAAACAATAAGGCAGACAGCAGGACTCCCATCAGCCTTACTAAACTTCTGTGTGTCTTTTTTTGTTTCATAATTGATTTTTTGAGTTTGTTGATACAAAGGTATAGTTGGGATATTTCATTTGTTTTACAAATACGGCCTTACAATATCAGAGTAAATTATTATAAATGTAACCTATTGAAAAATAAATGTTTAATATGCAATTTCTGCGTTTTTGAGTAACTGTATTATAAAGACAAACGGGTAATATCCGTTACGGTTTCATGCGTGTTTCCGATAAAAGGTGTTCGGTACTTGTTCAAATTATCCGATTTATGCCGAAGAAAGGCAATGCCCTGCATGAAGGGGTGAATGGAAGATGATTTGTGTTTTCATTTTATATCTGTTTTTAGTATTTAGGCGCAACCGGTATTGTGTGTTCCTTATCGAACTGATGCGAATTTACACAGAGTACATCGGTTTTTGATGTAAAGAAGGGGGAGAGTAAGTATAAATGATGAGGCAGGCGGGTTATTCTATTGAAATTCAATAGAATAACCCGCCTGATTGTAAGACGAGAGTAATATTTGAGTAAGTCTTTTTACAAGTATTGGAGCTGCGCAATCAGGTCCTTCTTTTCCGGAAGCGCCTTGTTGCGCATTTTCATTCTATAATTATATACGGTCTGGAGGGAATAATGCAGGAAACTGGCGATTTTGGCATTGTCCTGGATGCCCAGCCGCATCAGTGCATAGATACGGAGTTCGGGAGTCAGCAAGTCACCTTCCTTGGGCTGGATGCGCTCTTCCGGCCGGAGCAGGGCATTGAAGTTTTCCACGAAATCAGGGAAGATGTTCAGGAAAATCGTATCAAACTTATGGATGAAATCCTTGAAGTCGTCGGACGAATTCTGCTGCTCGCTGATGAACTTCGACAGATCGGCTATGCGTCCGTTGCTGGCAATCCGGTTCAGTCCCTTATACAGCGTATTCTGTTTCTTGATGTATTCCGAGCATACATTAAACAGCAGGCCGATATATTCTTCCTGGATGTGTTCCTTCTCCTTTATCTGCTCATTCATGGCCATCAGATTGTCCGACAGTTCCCTCAGGTGCTGGTTCTGGCTCTTTAAGGCATTTTGTGCCTCCTCCAGTTTGTTGGTCCGCTTCTTCAGCAGCACGAACGCAGTGACCAGCAGAATGATCAGTACCGACAAGATGGAGATGAATGCCCGGAACTGCCGCACATTCTTTTTCACCCGGACTTCATTGGCGGTGCTGATAATAGGAAGATAGGTCAGAATATCTGTGAACCGGTACTTGGCATGTCCTGCGTTGATGTCTTCGAGGGCACATAAAATGTAACTGTAAGCCCGTTCCACATCTCCCTCATAGAAGAGCAGGATGGCCAGGTTCTGCAAGGACATGTATACTTTCTTGGCATTTTTCAGGTCGGTCAGCGACGAAAGAATCAGGTAATGCTTGGCGCTGGCCGTGTCTTTCTGCATCAGATAGAGGTTGGCAATGTCGAATTCCAGACTCGCTTTGTCGGGTTCCAGACTGTCGGGTTGTGTTTCCTTGTAAAACTTCTCCAGCAGTTGTATGGCGCCCACCGTATCCCCCTGTGAAAGATTGTGTTTATATAAATTGGAAATATAGCCGTAGGTTCCCGGAGGATTCACCTCCATTGCATCCTTCTGGTAGACCAGCTGTTGGTTTTTCAGCATGTGATGGTTGTCCTTGCCGTATACATCGTTCGATATGGACAGCGAAATGGCCTGTCTCAGGTAATGAAAATAGCTGGTCCGGTATACCGTAGAGTCGAAAGATATTTTTTTCAGTTCCTCAAACGCCGCATGATAATTGCCCGATTTATACAGTGCGTCGGCATTGTTCATCAGCGCCTCTTCCTGACATTCCTCATCCAGCTGTCGGGACAGTTCCAGCCGGAGCTGGGCAATCTCCCGTGCCTTGTTCACCCGATACGAGCGATAGATGTCGAACAGTTCTCCCAGTACCTCAAAGCGTGTCTTTACCTCCGACCTCGGAGTATAGCTGAGCACTTTATTCAGCTTATCGATCTTTTCTTCTATTGCCTGATCGTATTTGCTGTGTTCCTTAATTACGTTGTCCAGTTCCTCCAGCAGTTTTTGATCTTCAGACTTCGAAGAGGAACATCCCATCAGAAAGACAGAAAGGATAAGCAGGATAAAGGATAGTATCTTTTTCATTGTTGAAAAATCAGGATTTGGTTAATCGAGTGTAAAGATAAGAAAATAACCTGAATGATTCCCTGTTTTTAAAGAAGAGTGTAGCTGTTTTTGGGGAGAAATGGAATACTTTATCAGGAATTCTCGTAGATAAATGCTTTTTTGTAAGTTGGGAGAAATGCCGGAGAGATGTTATCTGAAAGGAGATATAATACGCAAGGCTGACCGTTTCCTGTAGTCTGCGGACCGGCTCTTTCAGTCGGAAGCGGGTACATGAAAACAGAAAACCTGTACCGGCAAGTCTGTCGCAGGACATCCTTGTACCGGTACAGGTTTCCGTAATATATCAGTCTTGATTATTTCAAGCGTGCCAGTGTTTCCTTGATGCGGCGCATTGCTTCTACGATGTTTTCGTCAGAAGTAGCGTAGCTCATACGGATGCATTCAGGCGCACCGAATGAAGTACCGCCTACGCAAGCCACGTGTCCGACTTCCAGCAAGTACATAGCCAGGTCGTCTGCGTTGTTGATTACGCGGTCGCCGTCTTTCTTGCCGAAGAAAGAATCACATTTCGGGAACAGGTAGAAAGCACCCTGAGGGAAGTTGACTTCGAATCCAGGGATTTCCTTTGCCAGCTTGACAATCAGGTCGCGGCGGCGTTCGAATGCCTGACGCATTTCCTCTACCGGAGCCTGAGTGCCGGTATAAGCGGCTTCAGCAGCTTTCTGAGAAACAGAGCATGGACCAGAAGTATACTGTCCCTGCAGTTTGTTTACTCCTTTTACAATCCATTCCGGTCCGGCGATGAAACCGATACGCCATCCGGTCATGGCATATGCCTTTGACACACCGTTTACAATCACTACACGGTCTTTGATTTCAGCAAACTGTGCGATGCTTTGGTGCTTGCCGATGTAGTTGATGTGTTCGTAGATTTCGTCTGCAATGACAATCACACGTTCGTGCTTAGCCAGTACCTCAGCCAGTCCGGCCAGTTCTTCCTTGCTGTATACAGAACCGGTAGGGTTAGACGGAGAGCAGAGAATCAGGGCACGTGTGTTCGGAGTGATGGCAGCTTCCAACTGTGCCGGAGTGATCTTGAAATCCTGTTCGATACCTGCACGTACGATTACCGGAGTACCTTCGGCCAGTTTCACCATTTCCGGATAGCTCACCCAGTAAGGAGCCGGAACAATTACTTCATCGCCTTTGTTGACGAGGGCCATGATGGTATTACATACAGACTGCTTCGCACCGTTTGCGCAGCTGATCTGTGCGGCGGTATATTCCAGACCGTTTTCGTTTTTAAGTTTTGCTACAATCGCGTTGCGCAAAGCCGGATATCCGGCAACAGGTGAATAGCGTGAGAAGTTGTCATCGATAGCTTTCTTGGCAGCTTCCTTAATGTGGTCAGGAGTATTAAAATCTGGTTCTCCTACACTCAGGTTGATCACATCCACACCTTGTGCTTTAAGTTCACTACTTTTCTGAGACATAGCCAATGTTGCCGACGGGGACAGGCTATTCAAACGATCTGAAAGTTGATTCATGGTTGTTGTCTTATTTTAGTTTGAAATTTTTTGCAAAATAAGTTATTTTCTTTTAGATATAAAAGCGTTTTCCTTACTTTCTGTCACCAAGGATTCTCAGCAGATAAAGGAAGAGATTGATGAAATCCAGGTACAAAGTCATGGCACCCAGCAGGGCGATTTTCTGTGTGGTTTCATTGATTTCCACTCCGTCCTGCATCAGAAGGCGTTTGATTTTCTGTGAATCGTATGCCGTGAGGCCCACGAAGAGCAGGACACCGATGTACGAGATAATCATTTCCATCATCGAGTTCTGGAGGAAGATGTTGACCAGTGAGGCAATGATGATACCGATGATTCCCATGAAGCACAGGCTGCCGAGCCGTGTCAGGTCTTTCTTAGTGACATATCCGAAGAGAGCCATGACTCCGAAAGTACCTGCCGTTACAAAGAAAGTAGTGGCAATGGAACTCATGGTATAGATCAGGAAGGTCATTGACAGGGTAGCTCCGTTCAGTATGGAGTAAAGGATGAACAGCAGGGTCGCCGAAGTAAATGAGATTCTGTGGATGCGTGCCGACAGGTACCATACCACTCCCAGTTCGGCAATCAGGATTCCCCAGAACAGCAGGGAGTTCTGCATGATCATGGAAAGCAGTGTCATCGACTTGGCCATGTACATGGCTACTGCTCCGGTGATGACCAGGGCAAGTGTCATCCAGGTGTATACGTTGCGGAAAAGTACCGACTGAGCCGTTTTTTCCGCCAGATTTCTTGTAAGATTGTTCGTTTCCATAAGTTGATTTTATAAAAATCTCCTGTCCGGACAGAGAATATCGGAACGGACAGGAGAGCTGTTTCTGTTTTATTTATTGAAATGCAAGGTATGACCCATGCGGTCTTTCTTCGTGTGGAGGTATCTTTCGTTGTACGGATTCGGAGTCGTTTCAATAGGTACATTCTCCGTAATTTCCAGTCCGTAAGCTTCCAGACCCACGCGTTTCACCGGATTGTTGGTCAGCAGGCGCATTTTGTGGATACCGATTTCACGCAGAATCTGCGCTCCTACACCGTAATCCCGTTCGTCGGCCTCGTGACCCAGGCAGATGTTGGCATCTACCGTATCCATACCTTCTTCCTGAAGCTTGTAAGCCTTCATCTTTTCCATCAGTCCGATGCCTCTTCCTTCCTGGTTCAGGTAGATGATGGCTCCCTTTCCTTCTTTTTCAATGATTTCCATTGCCTTATGCAACTGTTCTCCGCAGTCGCAACGCATGGATCCGAAGATATCTCCGGTAGCACACGATGAGTGCACGCGTACCAGCACCGGCTCATCTTCCTTGAATTCGCCCTTGATCAGTGCGATGTGTTCCAGACCGTTGCTCTTCTGGCGGAACGGAATCAGGCGGAAATGTCCGTGTTCGGTAGGCATGTCTACTTCCACACCTTTCTCTACCAGTGTCTCGTGTTTCAGGCGGTAAGCAATCAGGTCGGCGATAGAAATCAGTTTCAGTCCGAACTCATCGGCCATTCTGCGCAGTTCCGGCAGGCGGGCCATGGTTCCGTCTTCGTTCATGATTTCCATCAGTGCGGCAGCCGGATACAGTCCTGCCAGTCTGGCGAGGTCGATACTTGCTTCAGTATGGCCGGCGCGGCGCAGAACCCCCTTGTCCTGGGCATACAGCGGGTTGATGTGTCCCGGACGTCCGAAAGTTTCCGGACGAGAGTTCGGATCGGCCAAGGCACGGATGGTAGCCGCACGGTCGGCAGCCGAAACACCTGTGGTACAGCCTTCCAGCTTATCGATGGTAATGGTAAACGGAGTACCCAGGATCGAAGTATTGGTTGTAACCTGATGCGGAAGGTCGAGTTCCTTACAGCGTGATATAGTAATCGGAGCACAAAGCACCCCTCTGGCATGCTTCAGCATGAAGTTAACCTTTTCTGGAGTAATCAATTCTGCTGCGATTATCAGGTCGCCTTCGTTTTCGCGGTCTTCATCATCTACAACCACTACAAACTCTCCCTTGCGGAAATCCTCAATCGCCTCTTCAATAGTGTTTAATTTGATCTTGTCCATAACGTGATTTATTGTAAATATAATTGTTCTTTATTTATTTGTGCAATAATTGTCTCATTGGTCTTAATGATTACCTTCAGGTCTTTTTCAAGGCGGAGACGGTATCTCCAGATATTGAAATACACCACCAGTCCCACCGGCAGGATGATTCCGAAAAGCAGGTTCAGCCAGCGGTTGTCGAACAGGCTCTTGTGGGCCTTGGTGGAAAGGAACGGATAGCTGTTCATGGCGTTGAGCAGAATCGCGTCTTTCGAGTTGGACAACTCTTCGATGGCGGTTTCCAGCTGCTGACTGATGTCGGCCACGGCATCGTCGTGCTTGTTGTTGGTAAAGATCTGAATATAGTTGGGCACACTCCTCAGACGGTGTGTGTCGAGGTAGTTCTGGCAGGCCAGACTGATCTGTGCCAGGACTTCACGGTTCTTGGCATAGTTGGGACTGTGGATAATTACCTCTTTCTTGAAGATGTGGCGCGACTGGCGTATGCCCAGTATCTTGCGGAAGAAGGCCACATAGACGTCGATGTTGAATACTACCGAGTCCTTGTTCGACTTATAGGTAAAGAAGGCTCCCAGCGGTGCCAGTACGATGGTACTCATCCAGGTTCCCAGTACGATGTTCATTTCCCCACTTTTCGCCACACGGGTCGCTCCCGAGTCGATGATATAGTATACCACGAAAATCAGTACCGAAAGGACAACCGGCATACCCAGTCCACCCTTGCGGATGATGGCTCCCAGCGGTGCTCCGATGAAGAAGAAACAGATGCAGGCCAGTGAAAGCGTGATTTTCTTGTGCCAGTCGGAACGGTGTGAGCGGATGTCGTCGTCGGTGGTCTGTGTCATGAAGCTCTTCATGCTCCAGTCGGAAGCCAGAGAAGACACCCGGTTCCCGGTCGTTGAAACCGTTTTCAGTCTTTCGTCCGAGGCCATGGCATTATAGATACTGTCGGTGTTGATGACCGTCAGATGCTGTTCCACCAGCTTCAGCGAATCGGCCCGGTTGGTAATCGGAGACTTGTAAGTGGTATTCATGATTTCGGTGTGCATGGCGCGGCCCACACTGTCGGCATGGTGCACCAGTGAGTCTATGGCCACTGCTATCTCGTTCATGTTCTTGATGTCGGAACGGCGGTCGAGGAAACTTCCGTCCACCATGTTGAATTCCGAACTGAACTGAATCAGGGTATGCTTTTCCTTGAAGGACTCGCGGCGGTAAGGGACATTTTTTGAAATGACCGACTGCGATTTCAGGTTCTCAAACTGCTCTCCGTTGTACAGGTGCAGGTAAAGATGCTGCTTGTCGGCCGTCAGTTCCAGCTTGCCTTCCTCTGCCCAAATGATATGGGCATTTTCAAATCCGTCGGAAAAATTGTAAATCAGTACATCCTTCAGGATACCGGTCTTCCGGTCCTTCTGCTTGACATAGATGTTGTATCCGTCGATGTCACTGTAGAACACCCCTTCCGGAATATCCACTTCCGGCGATTTCTGTTTCATGGAAACCAGCAAGGTCCAAAGCTGCTTTTGCGCCTTCGGACCGATTACGTTCTGGAAGAAGAAGGACATTCCTCCCAGGAAGATGCAGAAGAGTACAATGGGGCGGATGATACGCAGCAGGGGAATTCCCGCCGCCTTCATGGACAGAAGCTCATACCGCTCTCCGAAGTTTCCGAAGGTCATCAGGGCTGCCAGCAGGATGGCCAGCGGCAGTGACAGCGGAATCAGGGTCAGTCCCGAATAAAAGAAAAACTGTGCAAGCACATTGATTTCCAGACCTTTTCCAACCAGCTCATCTACATATCTCCACAAAAACTGCATCATGAAGATAAACAGGCAGATGAAAAATGTTCCGGCAAAGAGCAGTAAGAAACTCTTCAGTACGAATATATCAAGTTTTTTTATGCGTAGCATTCCTTAAAATCATGTAATCATTTTCAATATGCAAAAGTAGCATAAAAAATGAAGTGAAACATGATGTTTTGTATATTTTTAATGTTTTATACTCCGCAGACTCTTCGTAAAACTTCGATTTGTGAATTCCAGAGATTGATGACGTCAGTCTCTTCTTCCGGGTCGGCAAAATCGGTTATTTCCAGCAGGTGTTCGTTGGTAAGTTCGTTATAATTGATTTTGAACTCGAAATAAGTCTTGGGTTCTTCGTCTTCCCAGTGGAAACGGATGAAGTATTCCGACCGGTAGTTGATGATGGCAGCATTCCGGGTTTCGGTTTTTCCCCATTTGAATATGTAGGTCTTTGCGTTTTTGGAGACGTCATCGGCAAACCATCGCTGCAGACCGGAAGGGGTACTGACGGCATTCCAGACTACGTTGCCTGAAGCCGAATTTAACGGATATTCTATGCGTATTTTTCTTTTCATATTGATTGATATTAAGATAACGGGCGGCAAGATAGAAAGTTTTTTTGAATTAGATGCAAAAAATAATGGCTTAATTTTTCAAGATTTTCCGGGAATTTCTCTGCTGCGGCATGTCCGGTAATGCAAAGGGTGGCTTTAGTTCTTGTGGTACAGTGTATTATGACAGATGAAGAGCCCGGAGAAGGTTGTGATGTAAAATAAAAAGAATATAAGAACCTTCTGTGGCAGATGGGCGAAAACCCCGTAATCTGACGCTTGAAACATCAAAATAAAAATATTTTTTGCCCGAATGCTTGCATAATTAAAAAACATGTTTTACCTTTGCACCCGCAATCGAGAATGATGGCGGGATAGCTCAGCTGGTTAGAGCGCATGATTCATAATCATGAGGTCCCCGGTTCAATCCCGGGTCCCGCTACTGATTTAAAGATTTGGCCGTTAGGTGGCTTCCACGCCTGGCGGTTTTTTAAGATGGCGGGATAGCTCAGCTGGTTAGAGCGCATGATTCATAATCATGAGGTCCCCGGTTCAATCCCGGGTCCCGCTACATGTTGAAAAAGACATTTAAGAAATCTTCTTAAATGTCTTTTTTTTATTTGTACCCGCCGCAGGAAGTCAGAAGTGGCTGTCTGAGGAAATAAAAAAGCTCCCTGCCTGTCTGTATGTAGTGATTCACAGACAAGCAGGGAGTTTATGTGTAAACGTATCCGTCCGGATACCGGAAATCTCATTTCAGTGCGGTGCGTGTACGTGTGTTCACCAGTGCCTCTGCTCCGGCATTGGTTGCTTTTTGCGTACAATAATCGAATTCCGTGGATTTTTCGCCACTGAATGATTTCCATTTCAGGGTCAGTTTCACGGTTTTTCCGTCCGTGTCGGGTAACTGGCTCAGGTCGAATGCCACGAGTGCCGAACCCAGTTCGCCATAGACATCTCCGTAGGCGTTGTGTCTGAATTCCACTTCATATGGATTTGCGGCGTTATCTGTACGGAGCAGGTTCACGTAGTGAGGCTGACTTCCATAGCCCCAGTTGGTCATGAAGCGGAGCGTAAGATATCCGTCTTCGGCAATGGTCACCCAGTCGTTCAGAATCTCTATCGGATCGTTGCCATACACCGAGTCGTTATCCTCTCCCAGGTCGGGAGCAATCGGCTTGGTCAATATGCTGTCTATCCAGTTGATCTGTACGGCTTTGGAATATTTCCCGCTCGACTCTTCAACTTCCTCGTAGTTGACCAGGGCCCGCACTTCTTTCTCTCCGAAAGGAGAAGAAGCCATGTTGACCGGAAGCAGGGTGGTCTGTTCATCCAACTGGAGGAAGAAGGTATCGTCGCCGTCTGTCTTCGCGGTTACCAGAGCGTTGGGAATCATTTTCTCATACGTGTTGTCGTCGTCGTTCAGGCAGGAAGAAAGACTGCTCAGTCCGATGACTGCCAGGGTGAGGCAGAAGGTTTTTCTCAGCAAGCTGTAATTTTTCATAAGGCAGTGTTTTTTTTGTTTGTTCTACCCTTAAAATGAAAGTAATACGGGAACCTTGCTTTTCTGATTGTTAATATTCCCTAACACCGCCTGTCCTTGCGGAAGACGATTGCCGGTCCGCCTTCTCTCAGCTGTCCGTCCTTCTTTAGCCGTTGACGAAAGACAGGATCTCTTCGGTACGGTCTGCGATGCCCGTCGGATGATAAGCCTCAAGTTCCGTACGTGGACGGAATCCCCAACTGACTCCCAGCGTATCCACTCCCGCATTGATTCCGGTCTGCATGTCTACGCAGGAATCTCCCACATACAGCACCTCTTCTTTATTGACCTTGGCCATTTCAATGATTTCGAAAATGACATCCGGAGCCGGTTTGGCAGGTACTTCCTCCCGTTGTCCGAAGATGGCCGTAAAGCGTATTTCCGGAAAATACTGGCGGATGAGCTTGACAGTCGCCTCCTGGTATTTGTTGGATGCCACTGCCGCCTGGATTCCCTGCTGCTGCAAGGATTCGAGCACTTGCGGAATACCCGGATAAGGGCGGCTCAAGTCGGCATTGTGCTCGTTGTAATAGGGGACAAACAAAGATCTTATTTTCAGAATGTTTGCTTCGTTTCTTTCGGCCTCGGGAAGTGCCCGTTCAAACAGTTTGTTGATACCGTTTCCTACAAAATACCGGTAAGCCTCTACTTCATGGAGAGGGTATCCGCATTCTCCCAGCGCATAGTTCGTGGCGGCAGCCAGGTCGGCGATGGTGTTCAGCAGCGTACCGTCCAGATCAAAAATAACCAGTTTTTTCATATAGGGTTTAGTCTTTATGATTACCCTGCAAAGATAATGCAAAAAATAAAAAATAAAAAAGCCGGCACCCGTATCAGGGTACCGGCAGATGAGTGACCGGAAAATGTACCGTCGTCCCGGTTATATACCGGCCGGATATCAGTTCATGACCAGCACTTCTCCGTTGTAAAGCAGTGTGGCATCGTGTGTGACCGTTTCAGGAGTCTGTACGCCATCGGAGCCGTCCTCGTCTCTGAATACATTGGCCTTGGCAATCTCAATTTTCAGCTGATTGCCCGACAGGTTGATGGTAATACTGGAATCGGCATTGTTGTTGCTCATGGAGTAATAATATTCTTCTCTGTCGCCGGTGATGTCGTCAGGTTCTTCTTCCCATGCGTTAAACCAGTAATATCCGCATATTTCCAGCTGGTTCCATGAATTTTCCTGCGGTTGTCTGGTAAAGCGGTAAGTCCCGTTGGGGAGTTCTCCGTTGGCCGTGCGGAGGTAAATGGAGACATCTTCCAGAAAAATAGAATGGTCGGCAGTCGACTGGCTGGTCAGTGCGAGCATGTCTTCCGAGCTCAGGTAAATGGTGTATTCATTGTCGCTGCCTTTGGATATGTAGGCATATTGGTATTGGATGCTTTTTCCGTCTACATAACATTCGCCGTTTCCTTTTGCGTTACCGTTGTTCTCGCTGTCTTTGTTGCATGAACTGAAAAAAGGAATCAATGCCATACAAATGGCAAAAAAGAGTTTAGTTGAAAAATTGTTTTTCATAAAATAAATGATGTTTATGTATTAATGTATGTTGTTTTATTTCTTGCAAATGTATTAAATAAATAGCTAAATATGAATATATTATATGCTTAAAATGAAAGTTGTATGTATATAATATTTATCATTTTGTAAGAATTTTTCTCATTCTTTTTTCATTTAGTTTTCCATGTGTCTGCATAGTCCTGAATTCGGGCAGGCTAGTCGAAAAATGCAGAAAGCGCAAAAAAAATGCAGAAATGACGTTCCGGTTACGCCTGCGGTGATTTTTGTCTGCAGAAAAGAAGGCTTTTCAGTAAATTAATCATTATCTTTAACTGCTTTTAAGGAAAAGACAACCTCACACGGAAGATTTCATTACCTGTGCATTTGGAAATCATGCATGACGACGTTGTTTTTATGATTATCGACGCTGATTTTATAAATGCCGCAGTGGTTTGAATAGTTACCGCAGGCAACTGAAAAAGGGTATTCGAAAGTGAGGAGAAAATCTGAATAAATAACTGTTTTTATACCGAGAGACTGTCGGTTTTGGAAGAGAATGATGGAATGGATTAAGAAAATAGTATGGCCGCTCGCACTGGTCATGGGTGGTTTTTGCATGGCAAAGGCTGAGAATCCGGAAGAGAAAAAAGGAGACGTGATCATTACGGTTTTTTCCGATTTTTATTCGGGATTCGGACGGGTGAACGGAGAACGGGGCTTTGACCTGGACAGGGCTTATATCGGCTATGAGTATCGTGCTTCGTCGGAACTGGAAATCAAGGCGGTAATGGACTTCGGCCAGTCTCGGCAGGTGGATGATTATCATCGCATCGGCTTCATCAAGAATGCGCAGGTAACCTGGCAGCGAAACGGATGGGAGCTGAACGGGGGACTGATCAGTACTACTCAGTTCAAGACGCAGGAGGATTTCTGGGGCAAGCGGTATGTCATGAAGTCTTTCCAGGATGAGTATAAGTTCGGCAGCAGTGCCGACCTGGGTATCTCGGCGGCGTATACGGTGAACGACTGGTGGCTGCTGGATGTCATTGTGGCGAATGGTGAAGGATATAAGAATCTGCAGACAGGCAAGGGGCTTCAGTATGGGGCGGGCATGACCTTCCGTCCGGTGGAAAGTGTGGTGCTGCGTCTGTACGGTTCATACAATGAGGCTTCGGAAAAGGCGTTGAAGGGAGTTACCAACCTCGCGTTTTTTGCGGGGTATCAGAACCGGTGGCTTTCGGTGGGAGGAGAATACAATCATCAGCTGAATACTGATTTCATCGACGGTCAGGATGCGAGCGGTGTCTCGCTGTATGCGACTTTCCGCACGGGAGACAAGGTGAGTCTTTTCGGAAGGTGGGACAGGTTCGATTCGCGCAATGCCTGGAACAAGGCTCAGGATGGAATGAATGCCCTGGTGGGAGCGGAGTTCCGCTTGGGCAAGTATGTCAAGCTGGCTCCGAACGTACGGGTGACGCTGCCGGAAGAGGAGAGTCTGGGTAAGGAGTGCTATTTTTACCTGAATGCGGCCTTTGTTCTGTAAGCGGACTGAGGTGGCCGGTCGTCATAGGTGTAAGAAGACGTTGTTCTCCAGGAGGAAAACTGCTGCAGATAAGGAGGATGGAAGGACCGGCAGGGAAGATGGAATGATAATGGGAGTATATAATAATAAGGTATCGCAGCGAGAAAGAGGGGTTTAACGGGGAATGAAAGAAGAAAAAATAGGCATATGAAAATAGAAAGAAGGTTTTGGCTTGTAGTTGGAATATGGATACTTTTGCTGGTGGGAAAAGGGCAGGAGGGCTTTGCCCGTGAACATGACTTTGCCGGATGGTCGACCGTGAAGTTTACTCATCCGGTAAACGAGCGGTTTCAGCTGATCGGGATGACCGGATTCCGGATCAGGGAGTCGTTCCGGGTGGCCGACCGTATCCGCCTGAATGTGGGAGGACGGTATAAACTTTATCCTTCATTGAGTGTGGAAGGCGCTTATGAGGTACATTACAGTCACCTGGGAGGTGGGGAATGGGAGTTCCGGCACCGGTATTACGCCGGTTTTCTGGTGCCCGTAGACATTTCCGATTTCAGGGTTACCTGGCGGGAACGCTTCCAGCAGACCTTTATCGCCGGGGATGCGGAGACACTGCTCCGGTCGAAGTTGCAGTTTTCGTATGGACGGAAGCGCTGGAGGGTTTCTCCGTTTGTGGGTATTGAAATGTTCCAGCCCATCGGTGAAGAGAATTTTTTTACGGTGGCCCAGATGCGTTACCGTTCGGGGGTGCATTGTAAACTGACTTCCGGTTGTTCGCTCGACCTGTATTACTGCCGTCAGCATACGGACAGGCGGAACCGGGACATTCTGGGTGTGGAACTGAGTATTAACTTTTAACATGATAATTTGTATGAGTTTTTTGGATTTGGTAAAATCGCGCTATTCGGTAAGAAATTATGCATTGCGTACCGTGGAACAGGAGAAGTTGGACTACGTGATGGAGTGTGTCCGCCTGTCGCCTTCGGCAGTGAATTTTCAGCCGTGGAAGTTCGCGATTGTGCAGGAGAAGGAGCAGCTGGAAGCTCTGAAGACAGCTTATCCGAGGGAGTGGATACAGTCGGCACCTTGTATGATAGTTGCCTGTGCCGATCACGAGGTGTCCTGGCACCGGAAGGCCGACGGAAAGGATCATGCGGACATCGATGTGGCCATTGCCGTGGAGCATTTGTGTCTGGCGGCTGCCGAACAGGGACTGGGAACCTGCTGGGTATGCAATTTTGATGTGGACCGTTGTCGGGAGGTCATGCACTTGCCGGCCAATCTGGAGCCGGTCGTTCTCATTCCGTTGGGGTATCCGGCCGATGAGACGGTTTCGGAAAAGAAGCGTAAGACCCTTCCGGAAATTCTGCTGTAAGCTCTCTGGAAAAAATTCCGGAAGTACAGATACAAAAAAAGGAGGCGATTGCGCCTCCTTTTTTTATGGATTGAAAAATGAATTTTCTTATTTGTCGCCACGGATAGCTGCGATACCCGGAAGGATTTTACCTTCGATAGCTTCCAGCAATGCACCACCACCAGTAGAGATGTAAGAAACTTTGTCAGCCATACCAAACTTGTTGATACAAGCTACAGAGTCACCACCACCGATCAATGAGAATGCACCTTCAGCAGTTGCTTCTGCGATAGCGTCAGCGATAGCCTTAGAACCAGCAGCGAAGTTATCCATTTCGAATACACCTGCAGGACCGTTCCACAAGATAGTCTTTGCACCCTTGATAGCGTTCTTGAATTCTTCGCGAGTCTTAGGACCTGCATCCAGACCCATCCATCCGTCAGGAATGTTGCTGTCGTCGCAAACCTGAGTGTTAGCGTCGTTTGCAAACTTGTCAGCAGCGATACAGTCGCAACCCAATACCAGGTTTACACCTTTAGCTTTTGCTTTTTCGATGATATCCAAAGCCAACTGCAGTTTGTCGTCTTCTACCAGTGAGTTACCGATCTTACCGCCTTTAGCCTTAGCGAAAGTGAATGCCATACCACCGCACAGGATCAGGTTGTCTACTTTGTCCATCAGGTTTTCGATGATACCGATCTTAGTAGAAACTTTAGAACCACCCATGATAGCAGTGAACGGACGTTTGATGTCTTTCAATACGTTGTCTACAGCCTGAACTTCTTTTTCCATCAGGTAACCCAACATCTTGTGGTCTGCATCGAAGTAGTCAGCGATGACAGCTGTAGAAGCGTGTTTACGGTGAGCAGTACCGAATGCATCCATTACATAGCAGTCAGCGTAAGAAGCCAAAGTCTTAGCGAATTCTTTCTGAGAAGCTTTCATAGCTTTCTTAGCGTCTTCGTAAGCAGGATCTTCTTTTTCGATACCTACCGGCTTACCTTCTTCTTCCGGATAGAAACGCAGGTTTTCCAGCAACAGCACTTCACCCGGTTTCAAAGCTGCAGCAGCTTCAGAAGCCTTAGCGCAGTCAGGAGCGAACTGAACCGGAGTACCCAGAGCAGCAGCTACTGCGTCTACAATCTGGCTCAAAGAATATTTAGCATTTACTTTGCCTTTTGGTTTACCCATGTGTGACATGATGATCAGCGCACCACCGTCAGCCAATACTTTTTTCAAAGTAGGCAGCGCACCACGGATACGAGTGTCGTCAGTAATTTTACCTTCTTCGTTCAAAGGTACGTTGAAGTCAACGCGAACGATTGCCTTTTTGCCGGCAAAGTTGAATTTGTCAATAGTCATCATAATCTCAAATATTTTTTGTTTAAAGTTGTTTCTTTTTTGTTTGCTCGGTTGCAGCGCAAAGTTAAGAAAAAAAATGATGTAGTGTAATCTATCGCCGCTATTTTCGTCGGCCTGTGTTATTTTTATTAAAAATGCGTGCTGCTCACCGAAAGTGTACCGTTGGCAGAGGCTGGTTGTCAGAGTACCAGTTTGTTCTTGTAGGCAAAGACGACGATTTCAAGCGCCGACTTGCAGTCGAGTTTGCTCTTTATGCGGTCTTTGTAGGTCTCTACGGTATTGGGGTCGATGTTCAGCTGGCAGCCGATTTCCTTGCTGGTACAGCCGTTGGCGAGGAGCTGTACGACCTCCATTTCCCGGTTGCTCAGTTCGTAGGGCTTCCGCTTGCGGAGGTTGGCTTCGCTGCCGAAAGCCTGTATGATTTCGTTGTAGGGGATGGTGTTTCCGAAATAAAATCCCTTGCCCTGTGCCACGGCCTGTATGGCTCCGATCAGTTCCACCGCCGGGGTGTCCTTGGCCAGGTATCCGTTCAACTGAAGCCGCAGGGCCCGGATGATGTAGGATATGTTTTTATAATGGGAAAGAATGAGGACGGGCAGGTGCGGATAGTGCGCCTTGATGAACTGGGCCAGGTCCAGTCCGTCGGCTTCCTCGGCCAGGCTGATGTCTACTATGGCCAGGTCGAAGCTTTCTTTCTGCAATATCTGTCTGGCCTCTTCCGGCTGCCGGGCCGCAGCGGTTATTTGTATGGTATCTGCCTGTTTCAGGATACTTTTCATTCCTTCCAGATGAATCTCGGAGTCGTCAACAATAAATACTTTGATCATATTGAAGTGTTTTTTGTAATGTAAATGTAAATATACTTCCTTTTCCTTCTATGCTTTTTACCTGGATGGTTTCCCCCAGGCGGTTGATGAATTCTTTGACAATGAGCAGTCCTAGCCCGGTTCCGCTTTCCTGGGCCGTTCCGCGGCAGGAGACTTTGGTGCCGGTCTGGAACAGTTTGTCGACGCGTTCGGGAGGCATGCCGGTTCCGTGGTCTTCCACGCTGACCTTCCAGCTCTGGGGAGTTTCCTGTACCCGGATGTGGATGCTTCCTCCGGGGTAGGAATATTTGATGGCATTGCTGATAAGGTTCCTCAGAATGGTGGAAAGCATGTTTTTGTCGGTATAGACTTCCACCGGTTGGTCGGGTACGCTGACCGTGAGTGTCTTCTGCCGGATGTGAGGATCCAGCAGTTGCAGTACAGCTGCAATCTCGTCGTTCAGGCGGGTAGGGCGGAAAGCCGGCCGGATGATATCCTTTTGAGAAAGCACCCAGAGCTGGAGGTTGTCCAGCAGGGCCTTTCCCTGGGAAGATACCTGATGAATCAGTTGGATTTTCCTGATTTTCTCCTCCTCGTCCAGTTGGCCGAACTCTTCCAGCAATCCCTCTGAAAGCAGGTTCAGGTGGCTCAACGGGCTCTTCAGGTCGTGCGATACGATGTTGAAAAACTTGTTTTTGTTTTCCATCATCAGATACAGTTTTTCGGTCCGTTCTTCCACCTGTTTTTCCAGGTCTTCGTTTCTTTTCCGCAACTGTCGTTCCCGGAAGCGGATGATGCCCCATATGCCCAGTAGAATGGCACTGGTAGACAGACTGATGAACCACCAGGAGCGGTACCAGGGCGTAGCGATATGGAGGGCCAGCGTCAGGGGGTGCCCGTTCCATTCTCCGAATGCGTTGGAGACTTCTATCTCAAGCCGGTAATTTCCTGCCGGCAGCCGGGTATACTGAGCGGCAAGGTAGGGGGGCTGTGTATAGTTCCATCCCTTGTCGAGGGGAAGCAGGCGGTACCGGTATTTCAGGTAAGGACTGAACTCGTAGGCTGCTCCCGAGAAGTGAACGGCAAAAGAGTTTTCTTTAGCCTTGAGTGCCAGTCTCCGGGTTCCGTTGATGTCGGCCGGGTAGCGCTCTCCGTTGACTTTCATACTGGACAGCAGCAGTTGGGGAGCCGGAAAATCCTTCTTCAGTGCTTCCGGCTGGAAAAGACTGAAGCCGTAATCGCATCCTACGGCAATGCTGCCATCCTGCAGGCGGCAGATGGCCCGAGAGAGGTTGTTGTGCGGCAGTCCGTGATAATCATAGAATTTCCGTATAATCGTGCCGCAGGAATCTACCAGCAGCAGTCCGTTGTGGGTGCTCATCCACAACTGCGATTGCCGGTCGTCCTGTATTCCTCTGATCTGGTACTGGGCCGTCGTTCCATAAGGCCGGAACTGTGCCAGTTTTCTGAGGTATCGGGCGGCTCCCCGGGGAGTGCCGACCCAGACTTCTCCGTGGTTGCCGCAACAGATGGAGGTAATCTCGTTGTCGGGCAGACTGAATGGGTTCCATGCTTCGTGATAGAAATGGGTAAGGGTATCGGCTTCAAGGGAAAGACGGTTGAGGCCGTTTTCGCTGGTGCCGATCCAGATATCGCCTCGACTGTCGGCTGCCAGGCAACTGGCCAGACGGGAGGTCAGACAGTCGTTGCCGGGGCGGCTCATGTCGGTAAATCGTTGCGATTTAGGATTGAACAGACAGAGTCCCCGGTCGGTGCCTACCCACAACTGTTGGTCGGGGCCCGGGGCAATCACTGTGATGTCATTGCTCAGCAAACCATATGGTTTGTCGGGCTGCTGCCTGTAGACTTGTTTTTGTCCGGTTTTCAGTTGTACCAGCCCCTGGTTGGTGGCTATCCAGCAGGTATAGTTTCCGGTAGGATATATGTTCCTGATCTGATTGCCGGGAATACCGTCATGGTCGGTTTCTGAGAATGGATAATGACCGAGGATGCGGTCGCCGCCGAATATGTACAGTCCTTTTGAAGTGCCTGCATAGAGCCTGCCTTCCGGGGCTTTGGCCAGGCTGCTGACTTCCTGCGGGTCAGGAAGCATCGGAACCCATTCTCCTTGTGGGGCGAGTCGCCACAGCATCTTGTCCGTGGCTGCCCATAATTCCCGATGGCTCCGGTACAGCAGTTTCCGGATACCTGCATCGCAGGCAATGCCTTTGTCCGTGCAGTTGATTTCCGGAACTGCGGCTTTCTGCTGCTTCAGGGTATTGGTGTTGATGGTGAAGAAGCCTTTGCCGGAATGGACAAGGAGGACGCTCCCGTCGTCTGATACCGTCCATGCAAAAGCGGAACCTCCGGAAAGGTCACAGACTGGGTAAGTCCGGTGGTCGGTCAAATCCATGTATATTATCTGCTGCGGACTGGCCAGAAAGAGTTTGTCTTTCCCGTCGGTCTGTATGGACTGGCAGTCGAATTCATACGGCAGCGAAAAGACGCTGGTCTTGCTGTACTGGTAATATCCCTCTACCAGGTCCCGGTTGGGATAATCGGCCGGAAACTGTTCGCCAAACTGATAGAAGCGTTTTTCACGACAGTCGTAAGCTCCCAGAAAATTCAGTCTTCCGTTCATGAGATATTGCTTGCGTACCGGATCATAGAAAATCTGTTCAATCTTTCCGTGCGGGAAAGAAGGCACGTTATTGGGGAAATAATGCTTGAAATCAAACCTTCCCTTCTCCCGGTTGAACAGGTTCAGCCCGAAGGCTTCCCAGGTGGCACACCACAACCGTCCCTTCCGGTCTTCCAGAAAACCGTTGTACCAGTTGGCCCCGAACGGATTGCCCAGCCACAACCGCGGGTAATGGTAGTCGGGTTTCTTGCTCCATAGGGCATACCGTTTCCAGGTGTGGTGCCGGGGATCATATACGTTGAAACCCACATGGTTCCATAATCCGACATAAATCATTCCGTTCCGGTCCTGATACAGGGCCGTTACCCGGTTCTCTTCCGGATACCGGAAGTGCAGGTCGGCTTTCCGGTAGGCTGCATAATCCTCTACAATCTCTTCCGGAAGCGGCGGATTGCTGTAGATGGCTTCATGGCGGATGTATTGGCGGAGGGTCTCTTTTTCGCGGTGAAAGGTGGAAGGATCGATGTCCTTGGTCATCAGTCGGTAATTGAAATGCGATACGCTTCCCTTTTCCCAGTTGAATACATAACTGCCGTCATTTTCCGTACCTACCCATAAATTCCGGTCCCGGTCTTCCATGAGTGCAGACACATCGTATCCGGGATAAAACCGGAACAGGTTCTGATGTGGACTGTACAGGTAGGCTCCCTTGTCGGTTCCTATCCATACGCATCCGTCCTGTGTAGCGTGCAGGCAGAGAATGTGGTTGGAGGAGAGGCCGGAAAGGCGGTTGCTGGAGTTAGTAAACAGTGTGAAACTGTCTTCAGGATAACTCCAGCGCACCAGTCCCCCGTACCCGCCTATCCAGATATTCCCTTGCCGGTCGGTTACCCCACAGGTTGCTTCGAAAGGGATGGAGTGGCAATGAACGAACTTTTCCTGATGCGGGTCGTAGCGTTGTATGGATCCAGCGGAGGAGGAAAGCAGGCTGCCGTCCGGAGTCTCGGTAAAAAAAGCGGACTCCAGTGCGATTCCCTTGTCAGACCAGGTGGGGCGGGTTACAGCCTGATGGGTTTTCTTGGAAAATACGATGCCTTGCAAGGTTCTTCCTCCAATCCATAAATTCTGCTTCCGGTCTTCGTAGATGTGCCAGTAATAGTAGTTTCCTTCGGCTATTCCGGCAGGATGCGGATAGGTATTCCACTGTGCCTTCGGGCGGTTGAACTGTGTCAGATATCCCTGGTCGGTCTCTATCCAGACATTGCCTTCTTTGTCGGCATGCAGAGCCTTGACAAAATTGTTTTTCAGTCCGTTGCGGGTGGTATATCGCCTGAAGGTGGCCGTCGCCCGGTCGTAGCGGTTCAGTCCGTTGCGGGTACCCACCCAGAGGGTTCCTTCTGCATCCTCGCACAAGGCAGTCACTGTATTGTCGGAAAGGCTGCAGGTATCGGTTTCTGTATGAAAGTAATTGCGGAATGCAGTGCCGTCGTATCGGGAAAGGCCGAAATCGGTTGCCAGCCATATGAATCCGTAGCGGTCCTGAAGGATGTTCAGTACTTTGTCGGATGCCAGTCCCTGCTGTGTACTGAAATGAATGAAACGGGTAATGGAGTCTGCGGTGATGGTGGCACCGGAAGGCATGGCCTGACGGGGAGCCAGGGAGAGAATCAGCAGCAAAAGTATCCAGTGATATACAGAATGGGGTCGGACTTTTGACTGGCATCTAGAAAACTTGAAAAAGTTCTTCCCGCAGCGCATAGGCAAAACTCTCCTTAATGGGTTATTTATTAAACAAATATATAAAAAAACGGCAGATGATATAATCTGGCGGAACTTATTTTTTTAACTTTTGTAAAGATAAGCCAATAAATTGAAGAGCTTGTCGGTATAATTGGGGATGGTTTATGTGAAAAAATGCCTACAATTAAAGGACTTAAATTGCAGATTGTATTTGATGGGAAAGAGGGGAGAGTGTGGGGAAATCAACCTGTTGCTTTAGGATTTATTGGCTCGGTCGGTACAACTTGCATGTTAATACTCCGTGTTGATTAGTGGTGGTTGATTTCCCCGAATTATGAAAAGATATTAGCAAAAAATGAAAAAGAATGAATATGTATTAGTGCTATATGTGTTATTGTTTTTATAGGTTATTGTTGCCATAATTTAAATGCAATTCCTAAATGAAGATCCCAGACAATCTTCCCTGGGAATTTTTCGGATTCGGTTGATTCCATTACTTCTTTTACATTTCCGACTCCGATGGCTCCTCCGCCGAATACTCCGAACCGCATCTTGTCTCCGAAGAAATAACTGTAAGTGAGATCTAAATTCAGAGCTCCTCCTTTGATAACGGGAGTTTCTGCGTAACAGATACCGAGGGTCAGGTCTTGGTTCGTGTCATAACCCAAAGCCATGAAATATCCAATGGCAGCGTGCCATGAGAGCTTGTCTTTATTTTCTCCGTTGAATATCCAGTCTTTTCCAACTCCACCGTATAGAACAAAACCACCTGCACCTCCTATATGGACCTTTAAGCGGGCAAACTCTCCATATGTGCGTGACAGTCCTGCTGCCACTTGAAAGTTGGGATAGCCGTCTGCCGAGATTCCAGAAAGACCGATGGCACTGTTTCCAAAATGTTGTGCCACTCCTAAAGTGGTTTCTACAGCTTTTTGCTGTACTGAAGGCTCTGGTTGATATTCATTATAATTGTTTTCTGAGTATGTGTTTTCTTGCGAATTGTTAGATGAAGGATAAAGATACTCAAACCGGTAGATTCGGGTAGTAGGACCGTTTGTTCTTATCTCTCTTTTATCGGGTGTGGTATCGATGATTTTATTTCCATTGCAGTCCCAGGCTTCTAGATGGGTTAAATTCCCGTTTATCTGTGTTCCGTTTTCTACATAGAAATCTCCTATTCCGGTTTTGATGAGTACAGGGCCACAAATTTTCTCTCCAAGATAAAATATGTTTATAATGTCTTGGGCAAATAAGGTATTCCCAATCATTATCAAGGTGATGAGAAATAAATAACGTTTCATAGTTGTTTTTTATGATACGGATAAGAATAATAGAAAATATTAAAGGACGTACGGCACTTTAGTATTTGTTCCAGATTTAGTCTGAATATTTTGCACCACATTTTTTGCAGATGTAGCCGGATTTATAATTCCAATACCATCCTTTTCCTTTGCACATTGTGCATGTAGCGGTATACGATCCGCTTTTCACTTTTCCCTTTCCTTTGCATACGCTACATTTTTGTTTGTATGAGAAACATTTTGCACTCCAGGTAAGGGTACCTCCACAATGACATTTATGGGCTTGGCCTTCGTATGTTTCTACATGAGGTGCCCGATTGTTGGAGGAAAGCTGATAAGTATCTGTTCTTTCAGAAGTTGCCCAAATCATTATTGAAAAAAGAGCTAGACTGAGTAGAATAAGAAATTTTTTCATGGCAGAAGAATTAAGGTTAATAAAATGTGCTTTTAAATTGTTTATTTTTTCTTTAAACAAATTTAGGTATAAGATTTTAATCTTTTGTCATATGAAATTTCTACATGGTAATACAATGATTACCGACAATTCTGTTTTATAAGTGGGTGAAAAAGAATCGGATACCGATATAAAAAGAGCATGCTTGTTATCCTGCGGATTAGACCGGCAGGAAACAAGCATGCTCCGATTAGATTGTGTTTGTGTTTTTTAAGGTAAAGGTTGTTTTCAGGTATATTTAGAAATTATAGTTCAGACTGACGCCGAATACTTTATTGGTACGTGAGTACACATTGCTTCCCTTTATGTTGGGAAGACTGTAATAAGCGTCTTCGTTCTTTGTATAATCGTCATAGTTGGTCCAGAAATATGCGATATCCATGTTCAATGCTTCTGAGAAGTGAATACGTGCGCCGAAGCCCAGTGAGTATGAGCTGCAGTAGAAGCTGGTATCGGTCTGGAAGCTGTCGCTAAGTCCGTAATTGGTTTTCTGGAAACCTCCACTTATGGTGAGCAGGTCAATCACGTCCCATTCGATACCTGCCAGGTATTCGTGTGTGCCGTGTGACAGTGTCTTCTGGCGGTCGTTCAGCATGCCGGCCTTCTTGTCATCGAAGAAGTGATATTCAACCGAAGCACGCAGGGTAGGAAGGATTTCGTATCCTGCAGCCACACTCAGGAAGGCAGGAATGTCGCTGGGGGTCTGTTCTCCGTCGGCATAAGGTTTCAGAACCGCTTCCGGAACGCCCGGAGCTTCCAGGGTGTTGGTCTTGTTTTCGATGTTCAGATTGGTCTTGAATTCATATTTGGCAGCCAGGTTCCATTTTCCCAGTTTTACATCGGCTCCGATAATTGGAGTAACTCCCCATCCGGTCTGTTCGCAGTCGAGTGCCAGGTTCATCAGAGCCTTTCCGCCGAATTCGTCTTTCAACTGTGCTTTCAGGTATCCTTCATATCCGCTCTGTACGTAGTTCATACGTCCTCCGGCATATACGCTCAACCAGTCATTGACTTTATAGCTCACTCCCAGTTGCAATCCGTAGATGTACTGTTTTCCGTCCATGGCTGTATTGATATGATACATATCAGGAGTCACCGGTTTTCCGAAGACACCTTCTAGGTCAGCATTTGAGTGGATACCTCCGATGGTCAGGGCATTGAACATGGGCAGACCGTTGCTGAAAGAAGCCTTTCCTCCTCCTCCGGTAATTGCAAATCCGGCAGAAACCACCCAGTTGTCTTTCTTGTAGGCTCCGTGGAAAGAAGGAATGATGGGAGCAGAGGCTGTTCCCTTGAAATTCTGGGTACTTGTTTTACCGTCCTTTGTCCAGAGTGGAGAGGTCGCAGCTATCTCACGAGTCTGATAGGCGCTCTGTCCGGTCAGTGACAGATGAAAACCGTCTTTTTCCAGAAAGGCCAGTCCGGCAGGGTTGCTGTATACACCGTCTACGTCGATGGAAGCTCCTCGTGCTACCATACGCAGAAAGGCTGCATGCTGGTTGGTATTGGTAAGATAATCTCCGGCAAAAGTTGTGTTTGAAACAATCAGTGTCGCTGCACCGATGAGGATAAATTTCTTCATTCTTTAGTTTTATTGGTAATTTTGGCTGCAAAGATAGGCTAAAATGGCACAACTAACAAATATATGTGTGATTTATTTGGTTTTTTATTTAAAATGAAATTGTTTATATTGAAACTAATTTGATTGAAATGTGTGCTGGGGAGGCCTTGTGGAAGGCTTTTTACGGGTGATATTACTGTCTTTTCTTTTTGAGGAATTTTGGGCGAAATGTATAAAAAGCGTATCTTTGTGCAGTCTTTAGGAAAATCATTACTTTTTATCACTAGTGTCTCTTAAAAAATGTAAAACATCTCAATATGGCTCATTATGATGTAAAATCCAATTCTAGCTGACCGTCATTTTTGTAAAGGATGTCGTATTCAGCATGGCTAAATAGATCCTTGATATTGTCTTTTACAAGCATAGAACTACCAAGGATTCTCATTACTTTGTAGATGTCCCTATTGAGTTTTAATTCACTCTCAATAATGGCTACCAAACAATAAGTAATGATAGCCACATATATTTGAATTCTGACTGCATTCTCAGAGTTCCCCCAAAAGGATTTTACTCGAAGATGCTGCTTTAAAAATTTGAAAAGCTTATGTGAAGCTTCTCATAAGCTTTTTTATGAGAAGCATATCATTATGCAAAGTTGTCGTCAAAGCCGTATTGAT
>OHAB01000036.1_pt1 | contig 138290 bp, 123 predicted proteins | sample 1577031 | NCBI WGS metagenome assembly OHAB01 (sample SAMEA3541477, study PRJEB24748) | human gut metagenome | biome: human gut; feature: human-associated habitat; material: faeces | place: China | collected 2012 | reverse complement strand
CGGATAAGCCTCCCGAGCCTGCGTAGCGTAGAACATGATCTCCTGCTTAGCCTCCCCGTCCGGACAAATCAACGCACCACCACCACTGGTCGTAATCATCTTATTCCCATTGAACGACAGCACCCCATATTTTCCAAACGTACCCAACATACGTCCATCATAACGAGAGCCAAAACCCTCCGCCGCATCCTCAATGACCGGAATCCCATACCGATCAGCGACAGCCATAATCTCATCCACCTTATAAGGCATCCCATATAAGGCCACCGGTACAATCGCTTTCGGTGTTTTTCCCGTCTTCTCGATACGATCTTGAATCGCCTCTTCCAGCAACACAGGATCCATATTCCAAGTATCCACCTCCGAGTCCACGAACACAGGCGTAGCCCCCAGATAAGTGATCGGATGCGAGGAAGCACAGAAGGTAAAGCTCTGTACCAGCACTTCATCCCCCGGCTTCACGCCACAAGCAAGCAATGCCAGATGCACTGCGGCAGTACCGGCAGACAGAGCCACCACATGTTTATCTTCACCCACGAATTCCTCCAGATCCTTCTCGAATCCATTCACGTTCGGACCTAGAGGCACGACCCAGTTCGTATCAAAGGCCTCTTTAATATACATTTGTTCCTTGCCGCTCATGTGAGCGAGACAAAGATAGATTCGCTTATTCATTGATTATTTTAATTTTAATTACTTGTCAAAAAGCTATTAGATCAATCAACATACTCCAATTTTCAACCATATATTTAGCTTTCAATTCTCCGACAACCTCCACCTGCCTATGGATATTCCGACCATCATCTTTCAAACACACGGTAGTCCACTCTAACCGATTAGGAGCGACAAAATCTTTTGTCACATTATCTCCTATATAATAATATTCCGCATGAGGATATTTATGCTGAAAATACAAGTATCCTTCTTGAGAAGGTTTGGCATAGCCAAACACCTCGGATATGATACAATCCTCTTTATCAATATATCGTTCTAGCCCTAAACTATGAATTTTATTCCACTGAGTAATTTTCCTACCATCCGTAATCAAACCGATGACACATCCCTGCTTCTTAAGAACCGATAACATATTCTCCACCTCTTCCGGCAGTACGATAGATGGTATATGTGTCCTATATTTATACAAATAAATGTCTATCGGAATATCCAATCCGTAGCATAGATTAAGGCTTCCAAAAACATCCTTACCTTGATTATAACATTCTAGCATGAAAAGAAAAATATCCTTCTTACCAAAGAAAGATTCTATCCACAAAGCGATCTCCCAATAAGCGGATCTTAGATAATCAATCTCTTTGTAGAGCGTATCATCCAAGTCAAAAACCACAACCTTATCCATAGGTTATCACTTCCGAATCATAACGTAACATCAACGTATTATCTAACCAATCATCCGTATAATCAATGTCACTCCCTTCAAAATACTCTTTGGCCAAATACTCGGCGAAATCGGCTTTCGCATGATAAGACAAGGGATATCCCCCACCAAACCGGGGATTGATCTCTATCCCTACCACATCATTATCAGTTTCTCTATAAAAGAGTTGGATACAGATACATCCTATTACCCCTGGCAAATAGTTCATTCGTTCCTTAAGAAAATCTACCAAGAAATTCTTTCGAGTCCGTCCCTTATTGATTTCTCCGGCTCGAATCTCTATCCTCTCTCTTGGCACAATTGCTTTCACCCGGTTATCCTTTCCATAGTACATATCCACCGTAAACTCTTTGTATTCTTTTTTATCTATATACTCCATAAAGATCAATTTAGGATTGTTTAATATTTCCGGAGTAAGTTCTTCCGCACTTTTCACAATATGCAGATCCTGGGATAGCGAGCCATCGTATGGCTTCGCAAACAAAGGAAAAGTAGGATGATATTTATCGACAGGATCAGGTACACGAATTCCCAATCTTGTCAGGTATTTCCCCGTATTCCTTTTATCCCGGCATATTTGTACAAAAGATGTTTCTGAAACAGACACGATAACACCGTGTTCCGCAAATAATGATTTATTTTTCGCCAATAAAACCAATTCCGTATCTATGGTAGGTATCACCAAACCAATCTCGTTCTCAATGCAGATGGTAAGCAATATATCCATGTAGCCTTCATCTGTCACTCTAGGAACCTCAAAGCATTTGTCCGAAACAATACCGGCAGGAGCCATCCTTGGATTCATATCCGTTGTAAAGACTTTCAATGCAGGATCACGCCTGTTCAACGCTGCTTTAAAGATATTGACCAATACAACCCGTTTCCCTGCAGATGTAATGAGAACGTTCCTTTTTTCTTTTTGGGATATTGAACTGATACTTTTCTGAGCTGACCGTAAGGGATCAATAAGGTACTCCATCTTTTTTGTTAATATTCATTAGTATATTAATATTCAATTTTTAACAGTCTCGAATCTATTACCTAAAGCCAACATGCCATCCGAAATGTCTTTTATTATCACAAAGCTAGTTCCAATCACACACCATACATATCTTGATTTAATTATCTCCCGTAAAAAACTCCATCGTAGCCTGTCCCTCTTGTGAGATGCCTTCACGCACAAAGACCTTTTTCAAGGTGATAAATAAGATTCTCAGATCCACCCGAAGCGAGCAATGATCCACATACCATACATCCAACTCGAACTTCTTCGTCCAACTAATAGCATTGCGGCCGTTACATTGTGCCCAACCCGTTATCCCCGGTCGTACCTCATGCCGGCGAACCTGTTCCTTATTATATAAAGGGAGATACTGTACCAATAACGGCCTCGGGCCGATCAAGGCCATATCCCCTTTCAATACATTGATTAACTGGGGCAATTCGTCAATCGAGGTTGAACGAACAAACTTGCCTACTTTCGTTAGCCGATCAGCATCAGGCAACAAATTCCCATCAGTATCCCGTTCATCCGTCATTGTCTTGAACTTGATGACCTTGAATATCTTACCATTCTTGCCCGGACGCTCCTGTAAGAAAAATGCGCCGGCACCCTTATTAGCAAAATGTAGCCATACGGTAATCAGTAACAATATTGGCCAGATCATAGCCAATACACAGAACACGAGGATGAAATCAATCACTCTCTTAAAGATTTTTTTATACATAATAGAAGTTCTGATTTCAATCAACCTTGACAGTATGCCTCATTATCGTCTCATAGGTATGTTCGGTGGTATAGTTATCTAAAAAGAACTGATACCCATTTTCACCCATTTGTCGTATATCCGAGACCAACATTTTATCTATGGATTTCACGAATGTCTCTATTGAGTTACTTGGGCAGTAGAAACCATATCCATTCTCCTCCGCCAATGTACCCATATCACAAATAGGGTCTGTCACCGCTATAATAGGTTTACGCTCCATCAAGTAGGGCAATAACCGGCTGGGATAATTGGGAATGGTAAAACGATAATCCAAGAAAATCAACCCCACATCGCAAGCTTTGGCAAGCCGGTCGTAATCCTCCTTGGGTAAATGCTTAAAAAGAGAGACTGATTTAGGCTTACGCTCCAGCATAAAAGTTTCCAGCCGTGGATATTCCGTGCCATTACCCACAATTGCGAAATGACAATCCTCTCTCTCACACACCGCTTCCATGCATTCTATGAGGAAAGGTATTCCTTGCGGTTTCCCCATATTGCCGCCATAGATAAATATTGGCTTATTTGCTGGCAATCCATATTTTTGACGGATATGGGCAGTGTCCTCATACTCAACGGGAATCTCGGAAGGTACATCGCATGAGTTCGGGGCTATCTCCACTATAGCTGGATCAATCTCCGGATTATGTCCTATCACATACCTCACATTCGCCGGGCTCATGCAGCCGATGTAATCAGAGATCCGATATAAATCTTTTTCCTTTTCCCGAAACGACCGATAGAGGAATCCTTTCAAGCCATCCTTGGTTAACATCCCCAAATCCACAGCATTTTGAGGAAAGATATCCTTCAATAAAAGATAACTCATTGCCTTAGGATTCCGCCTTTTGACATACCGAATCACTTTTGTAAAAGTAATGGGCGGAGTGGAATAGAGAATAACATCAAACTTAACCTTCCCAAAATGTTTTTCTAACGCCGACTTGAATTGACGCTCCAACATCACCTGCCCCAACCCTTTTTCAATCAGATTCGTTTTAGAAAGATTCAAGGTCTTAACTCCCAATAAATGTACCTCACCTTTATGACTAACCTCTGTTGGTAAACCTAATCTACGTTCCCTAGGATAAATGATATATACTTCATTCCCTTTGTCTTGAAATTTTCGCATCAAGTCCGTATAAATACCGCTCGTCTCTATATTTTTCAGGCCTGACACCATTGTCAGAAACAGGATATTCATCATTAATAGTATTTATAAAAACAGAATACGTATTTATTCTTTCCTCCAAACCATCTTATTCACCACACCGGCGTAACTTTGGATCAGTTTCACCACTTTGGTGGATACAATTTCATCGGTATAGTTCGGTACAGGTAAACCGTGATCACCGTTCAAGTTCATCTCAACTGCCAGATCTACGGCTTGTAACAGATCCTGTGTGTTGATACCCGCCAATACGAAGCAACCCTTGTCCAATGCCTCCGGACGTTCTGTAGAGGTACGGATACAAACAGCGGGGAAAGGATGACCCACGCTAGTAAAGAAACTGCTCTCTTCCGGTAACGTTCCGCTATCTGAAACAACACATAAAGCATTCATCTGAAGGCAATTGTAGTCATGAAACCCCAACGGTTCCTGGCGGATCACACGATGATCGAGCTTAAAGCCACTCTTCTCCAACCGATTTCGACTTCTTGGATGACAACTGTACAAGATTGGCATATCATATTTCTCTGCCAGAGCATTAATACCAATGAAGAGCGAGTTAAAGTTCTTCTCTGTATCGATATTCTCCTCCCGGTGGGCACTTAGCAAGATGTACTTACCCTTCTTCAAACCCAATCGTTCATGCACATCACTTGCTTCTATCTCAGTAAGATTCTCATGCAACACTTCCGCCATGGGCGAACCGCTCACGTAGGTACGTTGCGGGGCCACACTACTAGCATTCAAATAACGGCGGGCGTGCTCACTATAGCAAATATTCACGTCACTGATGATATCCACGATGCGACGGTTGGTCTCCTCCGGCAGGCACTCATCGAAACAGCGGTTTCCAGCCTCCATGTGAAAGATAGGGATATGTAGACGTTTGGCACCAATCACGCTCAAACAGGAGTTGGTATCTCCTAACACCAATACAGCGTCCGGCTTGATCTCCACCATCAATTTGTAACTCTTATCAATGATATTACCCATTGTCGCACCCAAGTCATCGCCTACGGCATCCAGATAGACCTCGGGATCAGCCAGCTTCAGATCCTTGAAAAAAATCCCATTCAAGTTGTAATCATAGTTCTGCCCCGTATGAGCCAGAACCACATCAAAATATTTCCTACATTTATTGATAACCACCGCCAGACGGATAATCTCCGGACGCGTCCCTACAATAATGAGCAACTTGAGCTTGCCGTTATTCTTAAATGTCGTCATGATTATTTTTATTTTACAGTTTCAAAATAGGTATCCGGACGACGGGGATCAAAACTCTCGTTCGCCCACATCACCGTTACCAAGTCCTCCGTATCAGAGAGATTGATGATATTATGCGTATAGCCCGGCAGCATGTGTACCGCCTCTATTTTTTCTCCACTCACCTCAAACTCAATCACCTCGTCTGTACCAATCTTACGCTCTTGTATCAAGCCATGGCCGGAAACTACTATGAAAAACTCCCATTTGGAATGATGCCAATGCTGTCCTTTGGTGATACCCGGCTTGGAGATATTGACACTCACCTGCCCGCAATTCCTCGAACGAAGCAGCTCCGTGAAACTACCACGCTGATCCACATTCATCTTTAAAGAAAACGCAACCTTCTCTTTAGGCAAGTAGCTTAAAAAGGTACTATACAGCTTCTTGGCAAAGCTACCATACGGAATCTCCGGAACAACCAATGTAACGGGCTGGTTCTTGAATACCTCCAACAAACGAATGATCTCACCCAATGTTACTTTATGCGTGATCGGGGCAGCACAATAACGGCCATCAAACTTCAACACCGTATCCACCCCATCAAACTCACAACGATGCTCCTCCCCTTTCAAAGCGGATATCATCTCCTCTACCAAGTCATCAATGTAAAGCAACTCCAGCTCTACCGCCGGATCGTTCACCGTAATAGGTAAGTCGTGTGCCATATTATGGCAGAAAGTAGCCACCGCACTGTTATAATTCGGACGACACCATTTACCAAAAAGATTCGGAAAACGGTATATCAAAACCTTGCCACCGGTCTCCTCGCCGTATTTAAACATCAGTTCCTCTCCCGCCTTCTTGCTCTTTCCATATTCAGAAGTACCAAAACGACCCGCCAAAGTTGCCTGTATCGAACTGGAGATCATCACCGGACAATTATTGTGATGTTTTTTCAAGGTATCGAGCAGCGTAGAGGCAAAGCCAAAGTTACCCAGCATAAACTCCTCTTGTTTTTGCGGGCGGTTCACCCCTGCCAAGTTAAAAACGAAATCACAATCATGGCAATAAACCTCTAACTCCTCGATAGTAGAGTCTATATCATATTCATAGACAGCATCCACCGTCAAGTCACCATAACACTTTACCTTGCCCGATTGGATATTACGCAATTGGGATACAAGATTCCGACCGACAAACCCTCGAGCGCCGGTTACTAAAATTTTCATGATGTTCGCACTTATCTTTTAAGCGGAAAGAAATTAATCATAGTAGTCGTAAAGTTGGATAAACTTATCTGTAAAAAGTTGCAATAACTGAGGTTGCTTCTCCAGTTCAGATTATCTTACCATAATGTAAGCACTCTTCTGTATGATTTGATAGTGTTCGAATACATCTTCAGCGAAATGATTTATACTTTAGAAATGAATTACCAAAATAAACATCATCAGCCCGTTGTACACACCGATAATTATAATGCGAAACTTTTATTCAAACCTGAAAAGTCTACATCAAATAAGGATAAACATCAATACGCAAACGTTCTAGCTCTTTAGATGGTACCTTTACGAATTCATCCCCATAAATCAACTTATCTCTTTCGTTCTTAGAAAGATAAGAGAAACATTCTTCTAATATGGCTTGCCATTTTCCAGAAGTTTAGAACTTACACTTTGCAACTTTTTCTTTTCCCATAACTTATATCCTCCTTAAATCATATTATAAAGATACAAGCTAAATCCATACAAATAAACGATTCTTCGTCTTTTCCGTCTGTTATTTACTGATTATTAATCAATTTATTATTCACTTCTTATCTCTTTAGCCTTAGCCCGCTCAGTCAGCCCCAGATCCTCCTGGATGAAACGCAAGCGCAACAGCAGTTCCTTCATGCCCTCCACGTCTAAGCGTGCGGTATTGTGACTATGATAATCCTCGATAATAGAGACCTTCTCATTACCCTCGGTAAAGAACTTGTCGTAATTCAAGTCCCGGTTATCACAAGGGATCCGGTAATAGCCTCCCATATCAATCGCCTTCGCCATCTCCTCACGGGTCACCAGCGTCTCATAGAGTTTTTCACCATGACGGGTACCTATCACCCGAACCTCCGTATCGCCATACGTAGGATCCACCTTGGCATAAACCTCCTTTAAAGCCATAGCCAACGTAGAAAGTGTAGCGGCAGGGGCTTTCTGCACAAATAGATCACCATTCTCTCCATGCGTAAAGGCATACACCACCAAATCCACCGCATCATCCAAGGTCATCATAAAGCGAGTCATATTTGGATCCGTGATAGTGATCGGCTTACCATTCATCATCTGCTCCACCCATAAAGGAATCACCGAACCACGGCTCGCCATCACGTTACCATAGCGAGTACAACAAATCGTAGTCTTCGCATTAGCACCCAAAGCACGTCCTTGCGCAATCGCCACTTTCTCCATCATTGCTTTAGAGATTCCCATAGCATTGATCGGATAGGCCGCCTTATCGGTAGAAAGCACCACCACATTCTTCACCTCATGCTCAATAGCCGAAAGCAACACATTGTTCGTCCCTTCCACATTCGTACGAACTGCCTCCATTGGAAAGAACTCACAGCTAGGCACCTGTTTTAAGGCAGCGGCAGCAAATACATAATCCACCCCGTCCATCACAAAGTCCACAGCTTCACGCTGGCGTACATTACCTATATAAAACTTTACCTTATTAGCTACTCCCGGACGCTGAGCTTGAAGGTAATGACGCATATCATCCTGTTTCTTCTCATCCCGCGAGAAGATACGGATTTCCTTAATGTCGCTATCTAAAAAACGACGAAGTACAGCGTTCCCAAAGGAACCAGTGCCACCTGTGATTAGCAGGGTTTTGTCTTTAAAAATTGACATGATATATTTAACATTAAGACCTTGAAATCCTATTTCCTCACCCGCTTTTCTTTTCCTAACGCAAACATGATTTTCACGCCAAGATTAATCAGCCAACTATTCCCATGCTTATACTCACTTCCTTTCACCAATGGCATATCGAAATAAGATTGTAATTCTGACTCCGATATACGTAAGTATTCCGCTACCTGCTTAAACATCTCTCGACCTTCCTCTTCCGATACCGAAGGATTAGACAATCTTTCCAAGGCCTGCTCACGGGTCATCTGGCCTGTTACAACAAGAGACGACAACTGATGGTGGCGTACATCATAACCAAAGCGCTTAGGAAGCCACCAAGCTTCTAGGAATTTTGTTATCAAACTCTCAAAATGCTTTTGCGGATAAGCTATGTATCCATATTCGTCAAAGAGTGTTCTCTTGATTGCTTCATAGTCGTATGGTATGAGATTCAATGGCTTTACCACCTTAACTCCCTCAATATAAGGAAGCCAGATCTTTCGCCGATAGGTATTTGTAAACGCATAGTTTTTCAATGGCACAGGCGAATACTTTTCCAATATATCATTCAGAAAAACAGTGTCTGTCGTACTACCTCCATAAATTGTACTCCAATAGGCAGGATTGGTATATGCCTCTGTCGATATATTCTCACCATTAAGAATATATTTGATACCATTGTCTACAGCGTATTGCTCAACCATTTGCACGAAAGCATGATCTTGAGGTATATCTAAACAAGCTAACCCCGTACGGAACATGGCCAACTGAAAATTGCGCATATCTTCCGGATCAATCTTCGCAATCTTTAAATCAATTCCCAACTTATTACATACAGCATTTATATTCTGAACGCCAAGAGGCAAATCAAATCCTGAATCCACATGAAAAACCAATGGGCGCAATCCCCATTCCTTAACGGCCATGTGAAGAACATACGTAGAATCAAATCCCCCAGACAAACCTATCAAGCAGTCATATTTTTTTCCCTTTCCCGCCTTTTTGATTTTTACTAGTAGAGCCTCAAGCTCTTTCTCATGGCCTCGACCATGATTCCAATGAGCCGCAACAGTATGCTCATACATATTACACCGCTCACACTTTCCATTTTCTTCAATGCGAATGAACGGATCAGACTTTGTGTCCATAACACAATGACTACAAATTTGATAATTACTCATAATCACGCAAAATGTTTATATAAATACTCAATATAAACCTCATTGATATTTAAATACTATCTCTAATATTCATCAGGAATATCAAACTCAAAAAATCCATGCGTCTCTCGTTTCTCCACTGGGGGCAGCTCCATGTATCTATCTCCATACAGATTACGTAAATATACATCAGGATAGTTGGGTAAAAAGATTTCCATCCCTTCAAACTCACCTTTAGAGGGTGGGAAAAAAACATTTGTTTTCAATAACTCGCCCATATATAAATTACGTCCATGAGCAATAGTAGAATATTCAGACACGCATTTTTTTGACACAATCCGATCAAACAACTTACACCAATAATTAACAGGAATCCAAGAGACTATAAAGCCAATTAGCATTATCGACCAATACATCAACGAGGACACCAGCTTTCTTCGCATAACCCTTTTGAAATCATCGTCTTTAGTCTTATAGGCCTTAGCAGAGAAACGAATGCCCCTACAAACGATGGAAAGATAATGCCGTATATATCTAGAAACAGCAGAACGAGGAGCCACATCAATAGGAAAAATATCAATACGCACTCCTCCTCCTTCTGTCTCATTTAGAGAACGAACAAAAGTATTCTTTTTAATAACCTGCACAAAGTAATTGGAATTCCTTGAATATGGACTTGCTATTTTATACTCATTGCCCAGTTCTTTATCAAAGAAAGAAATAAATCGTTCATAATCTCTCCTAGGCATTATAAGATCCATATCATCATCCCAAGGAATGAATCCTTTATGTCGGACCGCTCCCAAAGCACTCCCTCCTCCCAGCATACAGATCAGTCCATATTTCTCGCAAACCCTCACTATATCCTTATAGATAGACAACAAACACCTTTTCAATTTTTTGGCCTCCTCGTCAGTCAGCACATGACATTTATCGTCATTTCTCGTCGAATCATTCAAATAGTTCAATAATTTCATATCGTTTAAATTACATTCTGAACACAATTGTCCTTGCCATCCATCAAGTAAAACTATCCAATATCCTTCTCACCCCTTCCTCTAAAGCGATCCGGGGTTTCCAGCCCAAGGATTCCAACTTAGAAGGGTTCAATACAGCTCGTTGGATCACTGAATATCCCTTGGCTTCTTGCTCGGAAGGTAAATCAAGCACCACCCTCTTACTTCCCATCCTAGCAATCATCTCCGCTAATTCTTTTATCGATACCACCGATTCACAATTTGCAATATTATAGGCTTCACCATTCGAACCTCGTAACAGAATCCAAAATAGAGCCAAGGCGCAATCCTCCACATGGCAATAAGAACGAACCTGCCGTCCTTCACTTTTCATTATCACATCCTCTCCAACTTTTACCCTACGTAAGAATTGTGCAAAAGCACGATCGTCACGCTCTATATCCGTTCCATAAATATGGCAAGGGCGGGCAATCACCACATTCACTCCATATTGCTCCTTATAGGCTATACACAATGTTTCAGAAGCCCGCTTACTAGAGGGGTAGCAAGCCCTAGGATTCAAGCAATTCACATAACCACTATGGGTCTCCACAAAATCTATCCCATCATCTTCTCCGTACACCTCTCCGGAAGAGATATATAAAAGCCTCGCCTTTTTCTCTTTCGCCAACTCCAATAAATTCGACACACCCCAAAGATTTGACTTCATGGTTCCTACAGGATCTGTAGCGTAACGTTTCGGAGAAGCGTTACTCGCTCCATGGATAATATAATCCAAGGGAAAGTCCAAAGGCAGAGGTTCTATCACATCGTGACGGATAAAGGTAAACAGAGGGTTATCCCAATAAGCATCAAAGCGTTTATGCGCATACTCCTCATTACGGCTCATCGCATAAATACTTATATGGGCTCCTTGCTCATTATAGCGTATTAAGAGATCTATGAATGAAGAGCAAATCAAACCGGAGGCTCCAGTTATCAAGATTTGCTTATTTCTTAAATCATCAGCAAAAGTCTCCGCATTCACTTCAATCCCTCCTCTTTCCTATAATCCAGTAAAGAGGTGAAAATCTCTATATCTTCCACCGTTGTAATCTTCAAATTTCTTTCAGATCCTTTCGAGAAATACACGATCTCTCCTAATCGGCACATCAAATCACAAGAAGCAACCGTATTTGAAATCCCCAAACGATCACCCTCTTTATGCGCCCACAACAATTTTCCCAACTCATACGTATGAGGGGTTTGCGTACGAAGCAATTCATCTCTAGGTATGTTTATAGTAGAAGATTTCCCATCACTACTTTTGAAAACCACCTCTACACATGGAATTACCGCAACAGCACTTCCAAACTCCTTTTGCTTAGCCAAGCTATCCGATATGATATCAGGGCTTATCATTGGTCGATTCCCATCATGTATCATTACAATATCGGAAGCCTCACAATGTTTCTCTAATTCCACTAATCCGTTACCAATCGATTCATGACCAGAATTTCCACCATGTACAACCCATTTTAACTTAGTTATATTAAATTGCTTGGCATACGCCCAGATAATATCGATCCAACGTTCTAATCCCACTACAATAATTGCGTCTATACTAGGATGCCGTTCGAAAGCCTCCAATGTATAAATCAATATCGGTTTATTCCGGACATGTAAGAATTGTTTTGGAATATCTTGATGCATACGAGTACCAGTTCCTCCGGCAGTTAATAATGCGATGTTCATAATTTCATTCTTTTAACATATTCACAATTAATTCTTTTCTATATAATCTCATAAATAAAAACTATTACCTATGACCTTTATCCATTTAACCAACTTATACCTCATCAAGGTACATACAGAGACAGAGAATGGCAATTCCTGCAAATGATTAATATAGGCAATAGACTCTCCAACATACTGAATTGGTGTAAAAAATATGTATTTCATCATCCCCCTCACTGAATATCCCGAATCTTGAAATCCAGAAACATTATTACCATGCTGCCTATAATAAATAAGAGGTTCGTTAACATAACCAGCATTACCAATATGAGATATTATCAATATTGTCCAATGATCATGAAACTTCCAATTTTTATATGGAAATAACAATGACTTAGCTATACTATTAAACATCATTGTACATCCATAAGAAGGAGATCCATAGACTATTAATCGATATATATTAAATACATTTTGGGGATTCCTATGACATTTTTCCCACAAAGAATTAGAAATAATATTCAAGGATTTATCCACTATATATAAATCCGTAAATACAACAACAGACTTACCTATATCTTCTGACTCCATTGTCCTCAATTTCAAATAGGTTTTCTCTATCTTATCAGACAACCATACATCATCTTGATCACAAAACATATAATAATCTGAGTTTACAGATGATAACAGCTGCATAAAAGAACACCCAGATCCCAAATTACCTAATCCATCTTCTAATAAAACTATCTTATATGGATATTCCCTTTCATACTCTTTAACAATCAATACTGTTCCATCTGTAGAACCATCATCCCGTATATACAAGATCCAATCCTTATTAGTCTGACTTAATAAAGAATCTATCTGTTCTCTCAAATAACGCTCTCCATTATAAGTAGACATTAGTATAGCAATCATTCCTGCTTTATTTAAATTGTTCAAACCTTTCGCATGTTCCCTCACAAAGCCTCTCATAATTTCCTCGTTCTAATGCGTCACATATTTTGGAGGCTACAAGTTCCACATCTGTCACATCCACACAATAGCCATTATGCCCATCCTCTATCAACTCAATGGGTCCCCCCACGTTGGGTACTATGGATGGTATGCCATACGCCATTGCTTCCAAGATAGTCATACCGAAGGTCTCTACCCAAAAAAATGGATTCGACAGGTTGAGCATCAGATCTGCCTCATACAAATAAGGATGAATGTTCGATTGGGCGGAGATCAATCGAACATTTTCAGGCATCGATTCTCCGAAATAGGACCGAATGGATCTCATGTCCGCACTCAATATCAAACGGAAATGGAGCTGGGGTAAAAGCCTCGCCACCCTCATAAAGGTAGATAATCCCTTCACCTTCGAAAGGGAAGCAATCATCAAAACGGTATCCCGTTTCCGCTCCCCTACTGGCTTTATGACAACCTTATCCAAGAAACATTTACCCAAGCGGTTATAGCACACCTCACTCGTGCACGAGGGATTCGCAGGATAACAATCCTGCGTATATTTTGAGACAAAGATGCGATGCGCCTTCGTATGGGCAAACACCCATTCCATTAGCCTAACGCTTAAAGATCCCGAAATCAATTTTTCATGTACATGATAAATCACTTGCTTTCCATATAACCTACCCATCAATGCAGCATAACAAGGTAGAATTGTATTGATATAAAATGTCTGATATCGCCATCCATAGATTAATGCCAACAGAAATCCTTGTAAATGAACTATTCGAGTTGAAAACACTGGTATTGCACGGCCTTTCCATAAAGGTTTCCAAAAACCTATCATCCGAACATTTGGTAACTCTGAAAGAAAGCCCCGGCCATGATTCTTATTAACTATGATCGGTACTACTTGATCCGCATAATCGCGAGCGATCACATCCGCCAATACCCGAGTACTACCTGTATAGTCATTGTTGTTATGAAAAAAAAGAATGGATTTCATTTAAATATAGTTTGTTTTCTTAAATTATCACAACCAAGTATATATGTACTCATGACACAAAACCAATAAGGATAGGCGTTTTGAAACAATAACATCAGCAGGATCAATGTAAATATAGCCACCTTATATTTAAAACACATCAAATAATTATATCCATAGACTAGTAAAGTAAACAATAAACCTATTATTCCATTTTGAACTAGATATTTTTTGTATCCAGCGATACCTCCATAAGCAGTCAGATCTATTAGTTCATTTCCTGTCCAAACTTTCGAAGAACATATGAAGTATTGATAAACTTTATCAAATTCAGCAGACACTCTATTATTCCCTGCTATTTCACCATTTTTAATTTCTAATCGATCCCATATAGTAACCTGTAAAATATCAGAAAATCCCAAAAAATCAATCAAATAAATAAGTATTACTATAAAAACAGTTCCTCCTAATAATGTATTTAAACTACGTATGGATCCATGAAATAGTAAATATCCAATAAACAATGTCACATAGCCAGCCAATGAAAGTGTAAAAAACTCACATAGAAGCAATATCTTCACATATTTATTCTTCAAATCAAAACCATTTGCCATGATTAAAGGGACTACTCCCATCGTCATGTGTCCAGGTTCCATAAAAAAGCCCATAAAACGATAAACAACCTCGTATTGTGCATATACAGTAAATACATAATAATTCCAAGATTGATATCGGCCATCACTAAGTGAAATAAAAGTAGGATTAATAGATAAAATACCTGAAAAGAATAACAGATAGAATATCAAAGAGACTAAAATCAGACAAGCTGTCCATTTCGTTATAAATTGCAGCATATACATCTTATCCAAGCTTACCAAAGTAGCCAAATAAGTCCATATGAAGAATTCCGCAAATAGAATGAGCCCTCCATCTCCTCCCGTGTAATTCCAAAGCAAAGAAACCAACAAAAAGAAAGCAAAAAACAGGTGTTTTTGAGTCACACAAAACCTTCCCGATTCAGCAAACCCTATAAAAAATGATACAAGCGCAGTAAATCCTACCGTTAATTGCCGCAGATTATTATTCCACATATACCAGGGATACATCGCATCTAAAAATAGAAAGAAGATACAAAGCGTATACAACCGGAATGTTATAGTCTGTTTTTTCATCAAGTCTTTACTTTTTCACCTTGGCCGGAACACCGCCCAAAATCGAATACAGGGGATAAGCCCAATAATATAAATTACAATCTTTCTATATTGTCCAAATATTTCACAGCCTCCTTGCGGAACTCCGCCAGCAAACGATCCACCTTTGCATAATCGATCTTTAAGCTCGCTCTTCCTGATGTTTGTTCCAACAAGCGATCCTTTAACTCCAATCGCTCCAACAAAGCAGCAGAACGCCCTCCCAAGTTTCCCATGCCTACCACATAGAACGGCTTATGGAAAAGAACGGAGAAAACAGTTCCATGGAAAGAAGATGTAACCACAAATGTGGCCTCTTTGAAATAAGAGATAAATGATATGGGATCCAATGCCTGCAAACAATATTTTCCCGGTTTGGTTAAGCGCAGTATAGCGGTAATTTCTACCACTTCACACCCCAGTTCTTTACCTGTCTCACGAGCCTGCTTCATGCAAGCCTCCGATCGCATCAGATTATAGCAAAGCACATAAGGGCGGTTTCGCTTCACCGGAATACATCTTCTTTCCCATTCCTCATAGGTTAATAGCAATACAGGATCACAAACTACCCGTACCTCCTTCTCCGTCAATGGACGAATCATCTCAGCCAATTCAGCCTCACGAACAGACAGAGCATCCAGATTTCGCAACAATTCCGGCAATGCCTTCCTCTCATCAGCACTCAAACAGCACGGCGACATACTGGCTGCGTATGAGACACTCCGACAAGCTAATCCTTTACCAAAGAAAACGGGATCAAACTTTTCTCCAGTAAGACGAGTGCTCCAAATTTGGTCACTCCCAACTATAATGAGATCAAAATTCACATAATCGGAGGCCGGATGATAGGGAGTAAGATGGAGCTTCGTTCGCATAAAACGATCAAAACCATCCCAACGCTTTCCCCTAGTCCTATACAAAAATGGCTCCGTGAGCAGACGCTTTACTGCACGCAACGGATTCCGGGAGATCCAATGATGAAGAGCATGCCTGACATACCCATGGGTCAAATAATCCGGCCGGTAATCCACCACCGATACCTCATGTCCCTGAGCGACCAGATATTCCTGTAAAGCATAACACTGCAACATCGCCCCATAGTTATGAGCACAATGAAATGTCAATATTCCGATTCTCATATGCGCTTACTTCAAGACCTTCTTTATCTTTTGAAAAGCACGGATACCTACCGTCTCTTTCACAACCTCTTTTATAAACTGTCTCGCCTTCAACAGAGTATCTGCGTAAGCCGTATTTACCAATCGTAAGGCCTCGCTCTCCTCATCGCTATTCGTAAATACCTCCAGCAACATCGGACGATCGGTCATCTCCGGAGTCAAGAAACGCTCTTTGCAGCTATCGAACTCCTCTTTGTCTCTTGCTGACAGATACTCATAACCCAGATCGTTCGCATAATGCCTCACCAACTCAGAAGACTGGTTTCCATAATGTCCTGCGGCGGCGATAAACCGATCCGCACCCTCTCCAAAAGCGGCACCGGGATGCGTATAATTCCTAAACTCCGTCCCCTTACCATTATTCACCAACAGGATACGTACATTCCTACCCACGTGCCTATTCCCCATGGCATTCATATCATAGAAAAAAGCCAAATCTCCCAATGCGCAAAAATGTAACCTGTCTGGTGTATTCAAGGAAGCTCCCATCAACGTGGAGAGTATACCGTCAATGCCAAAACCACCCGTATTGCTAATACTCTCAATAGAATTATCCACCTCAAACACATTCCATGCACGCAAGGAATTCAAGATGCCCAGATGCAAAAATGATCTTTGGGGAAGAGATTGAGAAATCTGCCGAGCTATCCATAAATTAGACAACGGCAGATCTGGTATCAACTCCAAAACTTTCCGGTATTCCTCACGGCATTCATTCAAATAAGCATTGGATTCTTTCGTCTTAGTCATTAATGCGTAATGATCAAAAAAATCCCTCTCTCTCATCTCGAAGACCTTCACCAGTTTATGAAAAGGATCTCGCAACTCTCCATCCTCATTGACCCGCCAAACAATCCTAGCTCCCTTACCCAGCTTTTCCTGCTGGGGATAGTCACCGGAAATCTCTCCCAGATGGATCAACAAGTCCGTGGCAAACAGGGGAGAAGAGTAATAGGACTGCATACCCACCAAGGCATGTCCCACCCTAAAACGCCCTCTATAGCCGCTCGTATGATCGCAAAACACGACCGCTCCCGTTAGCGAGCAAAAACGGTCAATGCTCTCCGTCAGCTCTAACGAGAAAGTGCGATGGGCTCCTACCACAACAGCAATACGTCCTTGAGGCAAATTAGGCCAAAGATCATAAGGCATCACCCGATCAATCTTCCGTGCCAATGGCAACTCCCGCACGGAAAAGTCCGGACTGTAACATCTTGTCATATTTAAATGGGCCGGACCTCCCCCATGCCTTCTCAAGGCAAGGATAGTCCGGTTAATACGTACCTCGCAATCCCACTCATCCATTCGGTTCCGGCATGCCACCACATATTCACTCAGCGTGGCCACATCCTTAGGCACGATCTGCCGATCCAACATCTGGGGCAACAAATGCCCGATCTCATTCCGATCCGGGGCAAATGTCACCACCAAGACAGGTAGTTTCCGATAATAAGCCTCGGTCAAGCCCGGCAAATAATTACGGGAAGCGGTCGCCCCGGTACAGGTCAACACGACCGGCTCACCTGATTCTGCCGCCATGCCGCAAGCGATATAAGCCGCACTACGCTCATCTACCGACGAGTACATGTTAAACCAGTCATCCTGCTGCAGGCTGGCCACCAACGTGATGTTCGTAGTTCCCGGAGAGGCAACTACCTTCTTGATCCCATGCTGTTTCAGGAGCGATATAAGTATTTGTACGCTCCTCTCTGATGTATAAAAATGATTATTATTCATTACCCTTCTTTTTGATTAGATTTTTCGTCTTTGTTCTTTTATCCAATTGACCACACTATAAGGCATATACCGATAAAAAAGATAGGTAGCTTTGTCATGAGAAGTCTTCCATTCCGACAATGGAGTATACCCTCCTATATCCCGATCCAAATTGGCTTGTGACCAAGTATATATTTTTCGAAAAGAGGGTTGAGTCATAAAGATCTTTAAACAATCCCTAAGTCCCTCCATAGTTGGCTTAAACTTCAAATCAGGTACAAATCTCAATATCTTAGAATTATCATAATGATAATCAAACAAACGACTATACTTCACTGAGAACTTGGCTCGATCATCATTAAGGAAGAAACAACGATCCACCATTACCAACTCAGGGACAATCCCCATGGTCTCTTTCAAGGTTTCCACATAAAGATGAGCGATCTCTCCCCAAGTGTGCGACTCCGCCGTAACGATATGAAACGTTTCTCCTAAAGCCTTTGGATTCCCGACCAATCCCGCAATTCCCTTAGCCACATCATAGCCATAGGTCAATGCCGTATAATGAGGAGCTATGTCTTTAGAAAAAACGATGGGTCGCCCATGCAAAGCTCTATATAACCAATCCTCTTTTTCAAACACCCCTAACTGCAAACGAATCTCACTAAATGTAATATACGGACGAATGATTGTCCAGTTTTGTGTCTTTGCGCAAAAGAGCATATTTTCCTGACGGGCTTTCGTCAAAGCGTAATCATCCGTACGTAAATATTCCTCATCATCACATATATCTAAGAGACGTGAAGAAGACTCTGTTATCTGGCGATCGGCTGATCTCGCATAAACACGCGCACTACTCAAAAAAAGATATTGAGACGTAGAACGCAACAACAAAGGATGACGTTGCGCAAACTCCGGTGTATTATACACCATAAAGTCCACAATACAATCGTATGAACGCTCACTCAGCACACGCTCCAAGAAAAGCGATTCATGGGCATTCCCTTTCAAGTAAGTTATATTATGTGTATTTATCCGGTCGCTACGAGTAGTAACATAGACTTGGTGTCCCGCCTCGGCAAGAATATTAATCAAGTGGTTACCCATCGCCCCGGTACCACCTAAAACCAAAATGTACATATTAATATGATCTATAAGTTATTCCTAAACTTTTGATTGAAGAAACTTGACAGTTTAGCTCTCAAAAACATTCGTTCGCCAGATTCCAATCCCATGAGATAAATGCAAGCACATGTAGATAGCAAACTTAATGGGACAACCAATAGCAATCGCATGAAGGAGGGAGCCATTCCATAGAAAACCACTCCCGGAAGGACGAATGAACATAGTGAGACAAGCCCCAACTTTAGCATTACGACTCGTAAAAACAGAAATACTGGAAAATCAACCAACTGTTTCAACACCACCAAACGGACAAAATTCAACAAAAAATAAATAACGATAAATATCATATACGTACTACTCGCAGGGAAACCTGTCCGATAGGCAAACCAAGAAAGAGGAAAAACCATGGAACCTATCAATGTGACAGATATTTGATACCTGCGGATATTTCCTGTTGCTAAAATAGCCACAAGCATAGAACTCCCCATCTGCATCATAAGCGTGGAGAAAACAGCTAAACGAGTAAAAACAACCGCTTGCTCCGGTACATGCTTCAGCCACAAGGAAAGGATCGTCTCCGCCTCAAGCACCAAGGGAACGACACATAAATAAACTATGAAGAAAGAATATCTCGTCCCCTTACAGATCAAATCTATCATATAAGTTCTCTCACCCATAGCGTAAGCCTTCGTAATAGGGGGATTCAAGGCTACAGTAAAATTACTCACAAAGGAACCCAAAGCGATTTCTACTTGTGTGGCTACCGCCCGCGCCGCATTCAGAGTCACGCCAAAATAGATATTGATCAACATATTCACCCCCTGCGTATTGAGTAGATAGGCCGTGTTCGGTATCAAACTCCATCCCGCAAAACGCCCCATCTCAACCAGTAACCCCTTGTCTAAGACAAATTGATAAAAGCATTCCTCAAAATGACACTTGCAATAAAGTCCATACGCACATCGGATTAATAACGCCACCCCCAATAACAAGACAGCATACATCTTTAAACTATCTCCCCAAGAGAGATAAAGAGAAAAGGCTACTCCCAATTTCAATAAGACATCCAACACACTGATATAAGCAAACACCTTCATCTGCTCATGAGCCACGATCATCGCATTATAAGGTATACTCATCAAATTGACCACAAAAGTCAAGATTGAACATTGCAGCACCCAATTAGCTGCATCCAGACGATCTGCGGCGATGTTCATTTGAGTATTCAAGAACCAGACTCCCACAATCTCTGACACAATAAAGACAATGATAGCCATCCCTATTTGAATGCTCACCGACGTTGAAAAGATCCGCCTCAACCTTTCCCGATCCCCTTCCCCTAAAGCGATGGTTATAAATCGGCTAATGGCTCCTGACAAGGAAGAGGATATAATATTGAAAAAAGTGACTATTCCTCCCACTACATTATAAATTCCATAATCCTCCACACCCAACGTGTCCAACACCACCCGACTCATATAGAGACTTACCAGCATCACCAGCAACGTACGGAAATAGAGGAACAAGGTATTCTTTGCGATCCGCTTGTTATTTTCTGATGTAGTAGACATGATTGGAGTAAGCACTCAATTTAGAGCTTTCTTCCCTTTACCCTTTGCTTTTGTTTCCATCATTCAAAAGCATGAAAAATTGGGAAGTAAAGATTCTTTTAAGAAAGTGATGTAAAACTATAACTGGTATCGTAACGGTCGTAGCCTTCGTACGTATTGTAAGGATGAAACAGTGGATTAAGCCTGGCTTATTGAGTTTAAGAAAACATACCCCGGTTCCTTAACAAGGAGATATATGGAGAGGTTGTCCAAAAAGCTATTTCTTACATTTTAGATGATCAAGAAGCCTTCCTGAAAATCCTCAAGGATGTCAATCTCCACATACACAATATTGCCATTGAGTGTTGTTTGCATCATATCGCCATCGATAGTCGCAACCGGTTGCATACGGAAACACTTCGCCGCTCAGAATATACCTTTATGTTTGGCTTGCTTGAAAGTTGTAAGTTGAACGATATAAACTTCGGAGCATATATCGAAGACATACTCACTCGGATAGTACATAAAGAACCGTTCGATGAGTCCTTTTTTACCCTTTTTTAATATCACTTATGCTTAAACCCTTAAAAAATAGCAGGATGTTCTATTGGTGATTCACATTTAACTTAAATTCAGTTCGGGGTACTAACAAGTGCCCTAGTTAAGGGATGCCATAAATTGAGTACTTACAGAAGCTAACCTCCACCCAACTCTACTCAAATGAACAAAATCTCCTAGCAATCACCATCGCCGCAAACTTAGGATTACCAGCTACGGCGCTTAGCCCAACCATAATGGCATCCATGAAGAATTCACTTACCTGGATGCTGAATGCACGTCCTGTTTTACACAAGATCGCAAAGTGTTCGCAATTGTTGGCAAAAAGACGATAATCGCCATGGCTCACCTTACCTGAATATATCAATAATGCTCTATTCCGTGCCAACAACCTAGAAGCCACATCATCGCATTCGTATTCCACTTCTGCCAAATGAGCACCGGCACGTTCTTCAATATGCGAGAGAGACTCTATGATTATATCTGGATCTCCTTCTCCATCACCTTTTGAAAAATGCACAGCAAAGCCTTCCTCAATAGCTAGCAGATGATGATGAGCTGGGGCAATACCACCTATAAAGAATCGGTAGTGGTAATGCCTTCCCATTCGAGATGATAAAAATGCGACATAGAAACGCTCGATACTGTCGAGCATACACATGAGCGTGAAATCATCCCCATACACACTACGTAGTTGTTCTGAGGCGGGGATAACTTTATTTCCCAACTCCGAGAAATTGCGTCTTGCATTATAATACGCTTTCTTTTTATCAAATTCAAAATCGGGCGTATATTCATATACTGTTGAATCCTCGAAAAACTCTTCAATGGAACTTTGTTCTAAACTGAACATAAGAGCTCCCGCTTTCGTCTGCCAGCAATCTTGATAGATAACATAACCTTCTCCATAAACACCAAACTGAAATTCCCGATTATTGTATCTGGCAACGATTGGAGTCCCGTCCTCCAAATCATCTATATCCTCAATATCAAGCTGTCTGTGCTTACCTTTGTTCAAAAAATCGCCAAACATCTTTCCTTAATATTTGTTTTTAATCATATACCCTCTAAGCTTCGCATCCACTTCGCCATAAATCGCATCCAGCCGTTTCAACTCTTTGAGCGAATACTTCTCCTTGGGCATAAGGCGTATATAGCCGATATGCTCCACGTTCGAACGAAGGGGCAACAGCAAGAAGAGACGCCCCATACGGGAGATATCATTTACAAGCGATTGATATTGTTTTATAGTTTCGTGAGGCACATCATCCCATATCGTATTCACCAACACCGTGGAACGACTGGTATCGAACATTAAGTCCTTTTGACGTTGTTTTTTGTCATCGGTCATGTATATGTTCTCCAATGTCCGTTGCGCCTCTATATAATATAAGGTAAAGACAATGTACGCACTCAGCAGGGCACTCAGTTCTGAATCCGTGATATTCGATTGAAGCAAATGATACGTCATGTGCCATGCCGCATCATCACAAAGTAGTTCTTCTTGCAGTTCCAGACTGGCTATGGCTTCATCAAAACTGTGCTCCTGCGCATAGCGCATGGAAGGAATGAAGAAATGAAGCATACGAGCCAGCAGGGGTTTGTCAGTATCCAACTGCTTCCTTAACCAAATCAGATTATCCTTCCGGATACGTCGGTTCTCTTCTAACACCTCTGGATTGGCGTAATAATAAATATGGCTGAACTCATGAATCAGAATGAAGGTGATCTGGTATTCCGCCACGATCTCATAAAACTGCATATCCTCTTTCCGTATCATTCCACACAGATCATCGATATCCTTATTAAATAAGTCAAGAAGTTCTTCGGCCTTGCCATACATGTTTTTACGAATGGCAAGATGATAGAGCAGGAAATGATGTATGGCCTTGCTCCCTCCCTGCTTGTGCTGAGTGGCTATGTTGAACAGGGTCAGCAAAGTATGGAAACGGGGATTAAACACGACTTCTTGTGTATCCAAATCAACGACCGGGGTCATTGAACCATTCTCGTCCTCTCTCAGTACAATGTGGGTATCTTGTTCCCGATTGTAAACTTCGGCAATTTGCTCATATGGGGACCTATTCCTCATCAGCTTCGGCATCGACTATTTCCATGGCATCATCGATGGATATATTTTCCTGTGTGGTGAAACGAGACTTATAGGTAAGTGTCATGTCACCAGCATTTTCCTTCAATATCTGTAAAACATCTACTATGAGCAATGACGGACAACCTATTTCCAACACCAAAGAATTGCCTCGCGCATCGAAATGTTTAACCAATTTCTGCCGCATACTGACATATCCCAGCTGAATATAAGATTGCAATATCCTCTCTATTTCATCGGGTATTTGGCTATCGTGGATATGTATATATACATCAAAACCACCTTCCGCATGGCGTTCTATCCGAGTATTCACAAACGATTCACCTTCAGGAACTGGCTGTGGCCTGTTATTGCGTTCCTTATTCCATCGTGAGAGGTTGGCCGTGATATGATAATACAAGGTATTGGGTTTGAGCTTTCTCCCTCTCATTTCCGGGGCAAGGCAAGCGATAGAGCCATAAAAGGCATTCGTGGTGAAAACCTTAGAGTCAATATCCTCATTCACATAGATGGGTCTGATTACCCGGTCGGCTACATCGAAAGGTTTCTTACAAGTGGCAAGAAGCCCTAAGTAATATTCCAGTTTCTTCTCATCACCGCCAAGATAACCCAGCAACGACTCACGAGATGATATTTGACTATTATCCATCACTATTTACCTTTTTTCAATATTCTTCAATTGGGCAAGCCCTTCGTTTCAACATTTTTAGATACTCTTTTTCGAGAATGTGTATCAGATTATATTCGCTTCGTCATCCGGATGAAATGAGCGAGAATAAACATCTGTAACACTAAAAACTTTCGAATATGAACGAAACTACATTCCGAATCCGCCCTTACTCCAAACGAGAGTTAGCGAGACTTTATTTCCCAAAGACAGCGAACATTGATTCCGCCGTGTCAAATCTCCGCCTGTGGATACGACGCAATAGCGAGGTCATGGAAAAACTCCATGCGGCGGGCTATCGTACACACAACAAAATCTTCACGCCCAAGCAAGTGCGCATCATGGTGGAAACTTTCGGCGAGCCGTAAACGAATGTTTCGCAACGGAAGCGAATGTATCGCCATCCGGTAACATCCCGATCTCCTACCTTCGCTTCCGTAAGTCAGATACCCGTGAAAGATGACACATCCTACAATAGAAAGATGATACATCCCACACCGATAAGATGATACATCTTCCGCACGAAGGTAATACATCTTTATCAGACTACAAATGCGGCCGCAACGAAAATGTATTTTTTATTAACAATCTAAATTAAAAACGTATGATTAACTGTAGTATCGTAATGAGAATCAACCCCTTGAAAAAAGAAGAACCGAAAAAAGCTTATGCTTGTGCCCAAAGTACAAAAAAGATGGACATCAACCAGTTTGCCGAACATATCGCCACCCACGGCTGTGTATATAGCCGTGCGGATATCGCAGCGATACTCACGATGGCAGTGGACTGCATGCGCGAGAATCTTTTGGATGGGGTGCTTATCAAGCTGGGGGACTTGGGGGACTTTACCCCCGCCTTGAAAAGTATCGGGGCAGAAACAGCCGCCGACTTCAAGACTGACACCCATATCGTGGGGGTCTCGGTAAACTGGACTCCCGGCGAGCGTTTCGCCAATCTGTTGAATGAAGCTACATTTAATGTGGTTCCCTCTCGCAAGACTGCCCGTAAGCTCTTGAAGGCAATCAAGGCCGGAGAAACAACGGTAGATCTTACCGACAAGAATAATACAGATTCTGAAAGTCCCGATGAGATTTGAGAATCGAATTATTTTCAGTAATAACTTTTTAAATTAAAACGACATGGACAACAAATCCAGCAAAATAGATTGGATGAAAATCCTTCAAGTTGTAGCACAAGCTATTATCGCCGCATTGACGGCATTAGGTGTATCTTCTTGCGTCTCTCACTTTTAAACCTAGACAACAATGATACAAGAGACCTTTCCCTTAATTGTCGGCGGGGCAGAAGTACTCAATGAGCGTATCCTGCTGACCCAGGTGGAGAATGGATTGTTGATGAATGGAGCGGACTCTGTCCGCTTCATCGTCATCCACTGCTCCGCTACCCGATGTGATCGTGACTATACGGTGGAGCAATTGCTCCGTGACCACAAGGTCCGTGGCTTCCGAACCATCGGCTACCACTTTTACATTCGCAAAAACGGTGTTGTGGCACAACATCGCAAATTACTGGAGGTGGGCGCACATGCCCGTGGCTTCAATCGATGCAGTATCGGTATCTGTTATGAGGGAGGGCTGGACGAATATGGCAATCCAGCAGATACCCGTACACCGATACAGAAAGCGGCTTTACTAGAGTTACTGTATAAGCTCCATATGCTTTTCCCACAAGCACTGATCGTAGGCCATGGCGAACTACCCGGCGTAAAGAAAGACTGTCCTTGCTTCTCTTGTGATGAGTATCGATACCGACTCCATTAATTGAGCCTTTATTATTTGTCCAGCACTTCATATTTGGAGTGCTGGCTCTTGAACTCAATCCTTCAAGCAGCATCAATGGTTTATGACAGTGAGATTCCACGCAACGTTATAGTAATCGAATATATTCAGGATCGACCTCCACAGCAGCGACCAACAGACCAGGTATCTCCACGATCAAACGTTTCACACGGGCCCCTCGTATAGAGAGTAAACGTCCCTCGTAGCCATCCAATGGGCCACCCTCGATGCGGATCATGCGACCGTACATCGCTGGAGTTAATTCTTCCACCAAGAAATAACGTGGGGAATCATCGGAATGGACAGCACGGATAAAACGGTTCATCTCCACATGGCCTACCGTCATCGGCTTACGGTAGCCACCACGCAAATAACGATATTGGAGGGTACTGATCTCTTCTACGATTGGATCCATACAGGTACGGGTAGTATGGGCAAAAAGTAAATCGTGCAGAAGAGGAACCTCCTCACGAATCCGCTTACCCTTCCTCTCGACCAACCGCCAACACATAGGAGTGAAAATCTCAATGCCCTTTTCCTCTAGCAACCTATAGGCCGGGCATTTAGCATTGGGACGGGTCAGGTCTCGCAATACGAACCAATTGTCTGTCAAAGGATGTTCCACAGAATGATGGATAATTCTTCTAGTCCTGAAAGGATGTATATTCTATTAATATCCAATCAGTTACAAAATATAATCTTATAAGTTGGAAGGCGTACTTGGAGAGTAGCATTCGTTTCACGCCGCAAATATAGCAAAAAATAACCAAACACAAGCAAACATCAAGCCTTGTTTGTGTTTGGTTATTTTTCACTACATTTGTGTTCGCTAAAATAAGGAGTAATTTAAAATGATCGATCAACCTACCATAGACCGGATATTGGACGCGGCGAACATCGTGGATGTTGTCTCAGAATTCGTGACTCTTCGGAAACGAGGAATCAACTATGTAGGATTATGCCCGTTTCATTCGGACAAATCACCGTCTTTTTACGTATCCCCCTCAAAGAATATCTGTAAGTGTTTCGCTTGCGGAGAAGGTGGAACCGCCGTTCACTTCATCATGAAGCATGAGCAACTCAGCTATTTCGACGCTTTACGCTTTCTGGCGAAAAAATACAATATAGAGATACAGGAACGGGAACTTACCGAGAAAGAGAAACAAATCCGTAGCGACCGGGAAAGTATGCTTATCGTCAATAGTTGGGCGGGACAATACTTCTCTACTTTATTACATGAGCATGTTGAAGGGAAAAGCGTAGGTATGCGTTACTTTGCCGAGCGAGGATTGAGGGAAGATATCATCCGTAAATTCCAGCTCGGGTATAGCTTGGACCAGCGGGATGCTTTATACAAAACCGCTATAAAAGCAGGTTATAAAAAGGAATTCCTTGAGAAAACCGGTTTAGTTATCGCTTATGATAATGGAAACGTGAACGATCGTTTTCGGGGACGTGTTATCTTTCCCGTCCATACATTAAGCGGAAAGGTCGTGGCATTCGGCGGACGTGTATTGAAAAAGGACGAGAAGACCGCGAAGTACGTAAACTCTCCCGAAAGCGAGATTTATCATAAAAGCAACGAGCTTTACGGCATCTATTTCGCCAAGCAAGCAATCATGAAACAGGATCGCTGTTTCTTGGTGGAAGGATATATGGACGTGATCGGTATGCACCAAGTGGGCGTAGAAAACGTGGTTGCCTCCTCGGGTACGGCGCTCACGCAAGGGCAAATCCGGCTCATACATCGTTTCACGAATAATATCACGGTATTATACGATGGAGATGCCGCCGGAATCAAAGCGGCTCTCCGGGGTATCGATATGTTATTGGAAGAAGGGATGAACGTCAAGGTCGTGCTTCTTCCGGCGGGAGAAGACCCGGACTCTTTTGCCCGTAGTCATAGCGCGAGCGAGTTCGCAGAGTTTATCAGCCAGAACGAGACAGATTTCATCCGTTTCAAGACGAAGTTGTTATTGGCGGAAGCGGGGGGTGATCCGATCAAACGTTCCGCCCTGATCTCGGATATTATCCGTACGGTAGCGATCATACCTGATAATATCGCTCGCTCCGTGTATATCCGGGAATGTAGTACGACCATGGAGATAGACGAGCAAGTCTTACTCAACGAGGTCAATAAGATCCGTCTCAACAAGGAAGAGAACCAAGCGGCTAAATCCGTAAGGAATACACCGCCCGTTCAATCTCCCGTCAATACGATTCCGGAGTATCCGGATTTCCCCGGCTACCAACCGTATACACCGGAAGAGGTGAATACTCTTCCTCCGGAAAATATTCCGCCTCCACTGCCCGAGGACTATATTCCGGAAGAGGAAGCGGGTCCGCCCCCTACTCCTCCCTACGAGGTTCCGACGGCTCCCAACATACAGGTCCAACCGAAACGTTCTCCTTTTGAGGCTTATGAGTTGGCTCTTCTGCGCTATATCGTACGATATGGCGAACGTGTCCTCTATGACTACGTAGATGAGGAGACCAACGAGCATGTCATCATGAGGGTCGCCGATTATATCCGTTTCGATCTGGAACGTGATGACCTTACGTTTTATACGCCAGCCTTCAAACAAATGCTGGACGAAGCTGCTGAACATTGTCAAAACGAGGGCTTTATGGCCAGTCGTTATTTCCTTGCCCATCCGGACCCGAACATCAGCCGGCTTGCCGCCAACCTTATTAGCGATAAGTACCAGCTTAGTAAATATCATACGAAGTTCAGGGAACTAGAGCAAGAAGAAGATAAATTGGATTACTTGGTACCCCGGGAAATCTATTCCATGAAAGATGCCTATATCCTCTATAAGATAAAGGATATCCAAGCGAAAATCAAAGAGGCTCAAAACAAGGGAGACATGGAGCTGATCTTTGATTTAATGAAACAGAATGCCCACCTCAACGAGATCAAGAACGTGCTCTGCAAAGAGCTGGGTGAGCGTATCGTATTAAAAATGTAATAAAAAACATCTATGAATTTCCTTGAGACAGAAAACGTGGTAAAACAGTACGCCGGACATCTGGCACTAAACAAGGTGAGTATCCAAGTTCCTCAAGGAACAATCTTTGGATTACTGGGGCCTAACGGGGCGGGCAAGACAACCTTGATCCGGATCATCAACCGGATTACGGCACCGGATAGCGGAATCGTTCGCTTCAACGGCCATGAATCCAGCCCGGAAGACATCTACCAGATCGGTTACTTGCCGGAAGAGAGAGGGTTGTATAAAAAGATGAAAGTCGGGGAGCAGGCGATCTATCTGGCACAATTGAAAGGTCTCTCCTACCCAGAGGCACGCAGTCGTTTGACCCGTTGGTTCGAGAAATTTGACATCATGCCTTGGTGGAATCGCAAACTGGAAGAGCTGTCGAAAGGTATGCAGCAGAAAGTACAGTTCATCATTACCGTGATACACGAACCCGAGCTATTGATCTTTGACGAGCCATTTAGCGGATTCGATCCGGTCAACGCCGATCGCCTTAAACAAGAGATATTGGAATTGAAGGCGGCCGGACATACCATTATATTCTCAACTCACAACATGTCCTCCGTTGAGGAGATTTGTGACGAGATTGCTTTAATCAATCGCTCTGAGGTCGTCCTGTCCGGCAATGTCAAGGAGGTACGGGAACGGTTTAAGAGTAATACCTATATATTAAATGTACGCAAGGAGACTGGAGGTATTGAGGAGTTAAGGATACGCAAGGAAGAAAATATCAGTAACTCCGATTGGCTTACCCGGCTGGCGTCCCAATATGAGATTCTTTCCTTCACGGAGGAGATCCCTTCTATGAATGACATTTTTATCAACACCGTTTCCGGTACAAACACATCAAAGGTATGAGCAAAATTGGATTAATCATCAAACGGGAATATCTCCGGAGAGTAAGTAAAAAGTCATTTATCCTGCTCACGTTCCTCACACCGTTTCTATTCGCTGCACTTGCGTTCGTCCCCCTATGGCTCTCTTCCATCAAGGGAGATGAGGTTCATACAGTCGCCATACTCGACGCCACCGGCAAATACGCCCCGTTGTTCGAGGATACGGAAAGCTATCGTTTTATCAACGGCGACAAAGATATGGATAAGTACAGGCAAATGTCGGAAAAGGAGATATTCGCATTTCTCAACATCTCCGACGACTTGCAGAAAAATCCGAAAAACGCAACCCTCTATTCCAAGAAACAAATCCCGGCGGATTTGAGCCGACTCGTCAATATGACATTAAAGAAGCAGATAGAGAGTGACAAACTGGCAACATTCAATATCCCCAATCTACAAGAGATCATAAAAGAAAGTAAAGTAGATTTCAACATACAAACGATCAAATGGGGGGATGACGGAAGCGAAAAGCAATCCTCGTCCGTAGTGGCATCCATAACCGGAGTAATTTTCACCATGCTTATCTATATGTTCATCCTAATCTATGGAGGAATGGTCATGCAAGGGGTTATGGAAGAAAAGACGAACCGGATCATCGAGATTATGATCTCGTCCGTCAAACCTTTCGACTTAATGATGGGTAAAATTATAGGAATCGGTTTTGTCGGGCTTACGCAAGTATTCCTTTGGGCGGTTATGACCTTTATTCTCATCACCGGGGGAACTTTCTTTTTGGGAGGAGGTATGGAAAGCGAGATCTTGCAATCAAGCATGGCACTTAACACAACCCCTAACATGACGGCTATCGCAGCCCAGCAGCATGGAAATGAATGGATAGAGATGCTTCATACGATTAACTTCACCGAGATAGGCATCTTGTTTATCGCTTATTTCATAGGCGGCTACTTATTATATTCTTCTTTATTCGCCGCTATCGGATCAGCTGTAGACGGCCAAGAAGACACGCAACAATTCATGCTACCAGTCACGCTCCTTTTAGTTTTCGCCCTCTATGCGGGAATCTATAGCATGGAAAACCCTGACGGACCATTAGCTTTCTGGTGCTCCATGATCCCCTTCACCTCTCCGATCGTGATGATGGTCCGGGTGCCATTCGAGGTGCCTTTGTGGGAAATACTACTTTCCATTGGATTTTTGTATATATCATCCATCGGTTTCACTTGGTTTTCCGCCAAAATATACCGTGTAGGCATTCTCATGTATGGTAAGAAACCCAGTATAAAGGAGATGTCCAAATGGCTTCGTTACAAATAAAAACATGATATCTACAACAAAAAGCCTCGCTACTCTTATCGAATAACGAGGCTTTTTTATGTTGTTCTACCTGGATTCGAACCAGGACAAACAGGACCAGAATCTGTTGTGCTACCATTACACCATAGAACAATATTTAACAAATCACCAACTCTCTTGTTAGCGGATGCAAAGGTATATACTTTTTCAAAATTTGCAAATAAACCTTCGAAAAAAATGTCCAGAAAAAACACGTACGTCTTTCGAATAAAACACGTACATGTTTTCTCAAAAAGACGTACGTGTTTTTTTAAAAGCTTATAACGATCGAGGAGATAGTCTCAAACAAGGTATTACACATATATTAATGAAAGAAAAAGACGTATGTAACGAATTAAGAAGTATATTTGCGACTTGGAAAATTATATCAATAGAAATAAATGGATCAAACAAAAGAATTAGTAAAAACGATTGTTGAAGGCCTTCAAGAAAAAAGGGGCAAAAATATTGTAACAGTAGATTTAAGCCAGACTTCTGGTGCCATTTGTCAATATATGGTTATTTGTGAGGGAAACACTCCTACCCAAGTTTCAGCGTTATCTGATTCCGTATGGGATTTCGCACGCAAGAACGCGAACGAGAAACCATTATCCATTGACGGTACACAGGGCGCTCAATGGATCGGCATGGATTATGGCACGGTTCTTGTACATATATTCCTGCCGGAACAACGTGCATTTTATAACTTAGAGAACCTTTGGGCAGACTCGAAGGTTATACAAGTACCTAACATTGATTAAGCCGGCCTAAATATTTGATGATAATCTCTTATGGAAAATAAAAACGATATATTTAATAAAACACCGAAGGGCGGGAAACCTAAGATGTTCCGCTTTAATTTGTATTGGATGTACGGGTTGATCTTCATCATGCTTGTTGCCCTATACATGACAAATGATTCTTCGGGAGCGAAAGAGCTAGGCTGGACAGAGTTCCAGAAACTAGCGCAGGAAAACGTATTCGATAAAATGACAGTCTACAACAAGAAGAACTTGGTGGAGGCTACAGTGAAAAATGGAAAGACTGAACAGGTCTTTGGGAATATGGACGTTTCTAAAATCGGGGTTTCTCCGAAAGTATACGTAAAGATCCCGTCGGCCGACAAGTTTTCCGATTTCTATGACAAAGCGGTAGCCGATAGTCACATCGATACACAAGTCCGATTCGAGGAAGGCGATGACGCTATCTGGAATTTCTTGGTTTCATTCGGCCCGATTATCTTATTGATCGGTGTATGGATGTTCTTGATGAGACGTATGTCCGGTGGTACCGGCGCAGGTCCGGGTGGCGTGTTCAGCGTTGGTAAGGCAAAAGCTCAGCTTTTTGATAAAGATAATGACCGTAAGGTGACATTCAAGGATGTCGCCGGATTGGCGGAAGCGAAACAAGAGGTAGAGGAAATCGTCTCTTTCTTAAAGAATCCGGAAAAATATACCGAATTAGGAGGTAAGATACCCAAAGGTGCATTATTGGTAGGCCCTCCGGGAACCGGTAAGACATTATTGGCGAAGGCTGTTGCCGGAGAAGCTAATGTGCCGTTTTTCTCCTTGTCTGGTTCTGATTTCGTGGAGATGTTTGTCGGTGTAGGCGCCTCCCGTGTGCGTGACTTATTCCGCCAAGCGAAGGAAAAATCTCCTTGCATCGTCTTTATTGATGAGATCGATGCGGTAGGTCGTGCCCGTGGGAAGAACGCGAATATGAATAGCAACGATGAGCGTGAGAACACGTTGAACCAGTTGTTGACCGAAATGGATGGTTTCGGCTCTAACAGTGGTGTTATTATCTTAGCCGCTACAAACCGTGCGGACATTTTGGATAAAGCGTTGTTGCGTGCCGGACGTTTTGACCGACAAATCCATGTTGAATTACCGGATTTGAATGAACGTAAAGAGATATTCGGGGTGCATTTGCGTCCGATCAAGATAGATGAAAGCGTAGATGCTGAGTTCCTAGCAAGGCAGACTCCGGGCTTCTCGGGTGCTGATATCGCTAATGTTTGTAATGAAGCCGCTTTGATCGCCGCCCGTAACGGAAAGAAATTCGTACAGAAAGAAGACTTCATGAATGCGGTAGACCGCATTGTCGGTGGTCTTGAAAAACGTTCGAAGATCACGACGGAGGAAGAACGTAAATGTATCGCGAACCATGAGGCCGGTCACGCTACGTTAAGTTGGTTGTTGGAACATGCCAATCCGCTGGTTAAGGTGACAATCGTTCCCCGTGGTAAGGCATTAGGTGCGGCATGGTATTTGCCGGAAGAGAGACAGATCACCACCCGCGAGCAATTGCAGGACGAGATGTGCGCTACTTTAGGAGGACGTGCCGCAGAGGAATTAGTCTTGGGAAAAATATCCACAGGCGCATCCAACGATTTGGAACGTGTCACGAAACAAGCATATGCGATGGTCGTTTACTTCGGTATGAGCGATAAACTTCCAAACTTGAACTATTACGACTCCACCGGACAGGATTGGGGATTCACCAAGCCTTATAGTGAGGAGACCGCGAAATTGATCGATACGGAAGTACAGAAGATCATCAATGAGCAATACGACAGGGCAAAACGGATATTATCCGAGAATAAGGAAGGACATAGTAAACTTGCGCAGGTATTATTGGATCGTGAGGTAATCTACTCGGAAGATGTAGAGCATATCTTCGGGAAACGCGCCTGGATCTCCCGTTCCCAAGAGATTCTGGAGTTGCAGGAAAAGGCTAACGGAAAGAACAAGGAGAATGCGGATAAGGAGGCGGAAGCGGACGCAACAACGGAAAACGTAACCGATACTCCTACCGAAGAAAACAAGACAGGGAAAATAGCTTGACCAAAGTCAAGACATTCATAACAAGTAAGGCTGGGGTGTATCTTTGATCAAAAGTTACTATCCAGCCTTCCTTATTGCTGTATTATCAATTTATTAGTTATATTTGCAGCCAAAATTACAAACAAGCAAAAACACTATTGTTTTGAAAAATCTGATTACACGTGCATTGACTGGCATCATTTTCGTCGCGGTATTAGTCGGTGCGATCTATTTCCACTCCTATTATTTTCTTACGGTATTTGGACTCATTACCGGACTTTCTCTATGGGAGTTCTACGGATTGGTCAAACATTATGAGAATGCCGCCATCAAACGATTTGTCAGTTCCTTGGGGGGAGCCTACCTCTTCGCCGCCACATTCGGTTACGCCAATGGCTTGGTTGGAGGCAATATATTTCTCCCCTATCTTTTATTCTTAATGTATACCATGATCACCGAGCTTTACGATAAAGCCAGTAATCCAATCAATAACTGGGCATTGACCTTATTCGGTCAAATCTATTGCGCAGGCTCTTTCTCTCTGCTAAACTTTATTACATCGGTACCTAATACGCCGGGCGAGATCGTACATATCCCCTATTTTGCCTTGGCTATTTTCGTTTTCGTATGGGTAAATGATACGGGAGCTTATCTAGTGGGATCTATGCTTGGAAAAAGAAGATTGTTCGAACGTATCTCTCCCAAGAAGTCCTGGGAAGGTTTTTACGGAGGGTTGGCATTCGTATTAATAACCTCCCAAATATTCGCTTGGTTCATGCCGGCCACGAACTGGTACACATGGCTTGGATTAGCCGGCACGATCGTAGTATTCGGGACTTGGGGCGACTTGATCGAATCTTTGATGAAACGTACGTTAGGCGTGAAAGATTCCGGGCATGTATTACCCGGACATGGAGGCATGCTGGATCGCTTCGATAGCGTAATGATGGCTATTCCGGCCGCTTATATCTATATCGAGTTATTTATTCGAAATTAAATGTCAGGATCACCATACGGGATGTAGCTTTCGATAAGGCATCCGTATATTTGATATTTGCTTGATCTACCAAGTCCGGACGATCTTTCTCCAATAGGTTAACCAATCCGAAACAGAATTTCAGCTCCGGGCATAACTTAAAGTAGGGTAGATAGATATCACATCCCAAGCCAAACTCAAATCCGAAGTCCGTGCTTTTCAATAGAATCGGATTACCTTTCTTACGGCCTATATCCACGGAGCCATAGATACCGCCGATCAAATAAGGACGGTAATTATTCAAGCGTAAAGCCGTATATTTAACGTCTAAGGGGAAATTCAGATAACTGGAACGAACGTTCGTGATGAATTCCTCTCCCGTAGCCTGTTCCCGAAACTTAAATTTCTTATCCCCGAAATGGATAGAAGGCGTGAAGCGTAAATTGAAATAAGGATTCATATACATATCTCCGATCACCCCGACACTAAAGCCGGGTGAGTAAGAAGGAATCTCCGCGAACCAAGTCTCTCCATTGGTCATGACACCGGTATGGGTCAATAACAAATCCTGCGAGTGAATACCCACATGAAACCCCAGATGAAGCCATTTCAAATCAGCGTACGGCTGATTCCTCACCCTTTCCTTTTGAGCCATGGCTCCCATGGTAGCCAAGCTTACCACATATAATATAAGTAATAATCGTCTCAAATCTCAACCTATTTTGTTTAATAACGAAAACCCGACAAAGATATTGCAAAAAAGAAGATTTTTGAAGAAAATAAGCCAGTAGATATTTTTTAAATAGAAAGAAAGCTATATTTTTGCACCTACTAATAGTTATCAATTTAAACGTTTAAAAAAATGGCTTACGTAATTAGCGATGATTGTATTGCATGCGGAACTTGTATTGATGAGTGTCCGGTAGGAGCAATTTCAGAAGGTGATAAATACAGCATCAACCCTGAAATGTGTACAGATTGTGGAACTTGCGCTGACGCATGTCCTACAGAGGCTATCCACCCGGCTGAATAATTCGCAGCAAAGAATAGGATTTTCCTTTGCGGAAAGCTCCTAACACATAACGGGCTGTTTCTCTCCATGAGTAAAACAGCCCGTTATCTTTTTCTCTTCGTGTTACATTAAAACTCAATATCCAACTTTATAGCACCGGAAGCCATATCCTCCTCTGGGGAATCGCCATGAATCGTTTCCTCCTCTTCAGGTTCCACCACGTCTTCCGCGGATTTCTTCAGATTTGAGTTCTTGATATAACTGATTACATCTTGCATTCCCTCCATAAACTTCTCAAAGTCCTCCTTATAAAGGAAAATCTTATGCTTCTCAAATGAGATTTGCAAACCATCCTTTGATTGAATTTTCTTACTTTCCGTAACGGCAACGAATAGGTCATCTTTCAAATTCCTCTTCACATCCAGATAATAAATCCGTTTTCCCGCTTTAATGGCTTTAGAGTATAGAATCTCCCTGTCGCCACCTTCAACATGTTTTTTATTCCTTGATTCTTCCATGACAGCTAACATTCGTTAAAAAACCACCCACTTTATATAACTTGCTTCAAATATGTGCATTTTTTTTTAATTAGCAACTATTTTAACGATCGAAAATACGCCCATTGAGGCTAAATTTGTAAAATATCATCTAACACATATAAAATTAAGTAAATCCGGATTCTTTTATGGAAAAAACGACTACCTTTGCAGCCTAATTTATAATAAGAAGTTCCTTCAAACGATGATCAACAGAATTTTAATCCGCATTAAAGTTTTACAGATAGTATACTCTTACTATCAAAACGGAAACGGTGACCTCAAAGTTGCGGAAAACGAATTGCTTTTCAGCCTTCAGAAGTCATATGACTTATATTATTATTTCTTACTCCTAATTATCGAAGTTACCAACCTGCAAAGAAGGATCCTTGACACCCGGAAGTGCAAATACATGCCTACCGATGAGGAGTTAAACCCGAATACACGCTTCGTAGACAATCGTTTTGTCGCTCAATTAGCGGAAAACGATACGTTGAAAAAGTATGTGGACGAGCAAGGTCTCTCATGGAGTAACGACGAGGAGTTTGTTAAAAACGTATTGGATACGATCTTAAGCTCTGAAATTTACGCCGAATACTTGAAAAACGAAGAAGACTCGTACGAGACGGATCGTGAGTTCTGGCGCCAGATCTTCAAGAAAGTAATCTGTGGGAACGAGATGATAGAGGAATATCTGGAAGACAAAAGCATCTACTGGAACGACGATATTGAGATCGTAGAGACTTTCGCCTTGAAGACTATCAAGAAATTCGAGGAGAAGAAAGGTAGTAAACAAGCCTTATTGCCAATGTTCAAGGATTTGGAAGACAAGGCTTTCGCAATCAAGTTATTCCGTCAAAGTTTGTTGAAAGGTAAGGAATATCGTGAACGCATCGACAAACATATGAAGAATTGGGAAACCGAACGTATCGCCAATATGGACTTGATCATCATGCAAGTCGCCTTAGCCGAGATTTTATCGTTCCCGACCATTCCCATCAACGTTACCTTAAATGAATATATCGATGCCGCAAAGTATTATAGTACACCTAAAAGCGGAACATTCATTAACGGAATTCTGGATTCAATAGTCAACGAATTAAAAAAAGAGAAGTTATTGCTCAAAGATTAATTATTATCATTACATTTGTGCATATCATTATTGATATTAACTTGTAAAACGATTATTATAGTATGAACTTACTCAGTATTTTACTTCAAGCTCCAGCTGGAGGAAGTCAGTGGTCCGGTATTTTGATGATGGTAGTTATCGTAGCTATCTTCTATTTCTTCATGATCCGTCCGCAACAAAAGAAACAAAAAGAAATCCAGAAATCACGTGAGGCGTTGAAAACAGGCGATAAAGTGATTACCGCCGGAGGTATCTATGGAAAGATCAAAGAGATCGGTGATACTTATATGCTAATCGAGGTAGCGGATGGAGTACGTATCCGTGTAGATAAAACTTCTATTTTCGCTTCAGCGGAAGACGCTCAGCAGCAGAAATAATCTAACTACAGAATATGTCACGACTTGAGAACATACAAAATTCCTTCAAGTCTATCCAAGCAAAGACTAAGGCTTTTTTCCACGGAGACAGATGGAAAGAGGTCTTGGTCTTTTTCTTTTTCGCCCTTTTGGCTTTCGGTTTCTGGCTACTCCAAAGCTTGCAGCAGGAATATGAGATAGAACTTGTTTTTCCGGTTAAGTATAAGAACGTACCTGCCGATATAGCGTTTAATGCCCCTGAGGTGGAAACGATTACCGCAAAGGTAAAAGACAAGGGTAGCGTTTTACTCAACTATACTTTTGGAAGATCGTTTGCTCCGATCGAAGTGAACATGAAGAATACGAAGGAGAAAAATGGTTCGGTTCAAGTAAGTAAAAGGCAGATCGAGAACGATATTCAAAAACAATTGATAGCCACTACGGCATTACAAAGTTTTGATCCGCAACAAATAGATATGGATTTCAGTCAACGGGTCCATAAGGAAATACAGGTCGTTTTTAATGGTGATATTCATATGGAAGCCGGCTTTCAATTATCCGGGGATATCCAAATCAATCCCCAAAAGATCAACGCTTATGCCACCGCAGCGATCTTAGATACGTTGACCTCGGTCAAGACGGCTTTCACTGAAGTTAAAAAAGCGAATAAAAACATTACGAGAACCGTACAACTAATCAAAGTAGACGGCGTTAACTTCGATCCGGAAAACGTATCTATCACGATTCCGATAGAGGAGTACACGGAGAAGACATTGGAAATACCTGTCTCTTGCAGTCATATACCGCCACATTATACGGTACGTATGTTTCCGGCGGTCGTAAAAGTGACTTGCAGTGTGCCCTTGTCCCGATTCAAAGGACTTTCGGAAGATATGTTCTCGATTCATATACCTTTTGAGGATCTGGAGCAAAACGTATCTGGTACCCTACCCGTCAAACTCACCAAGAAACCAGACTGGGTACATACGGCAACCTTATTGCCAGATAAGGTAGAATTTATTTTGGAACACAACAATAAGCATGATTAAAATAGGCATTACAGGAGGGATCGGGAGCGGCAAATCCGTCGTAGCCTCTTTATTAGCGTTATCCGGTGTACCCGTATACATAGCGGACGAGGAAAGTAAATGGCTGACAAATAACTCCCCGGTTATCCGTGAGAAATTAACAGCCCTTTTCGGTCCGGAGATTTATACGAATGAGGGATTGAACAAGAAACTTCTAGCCTCCCACATCTTTAATAATCCGGAACAATTACAACAGGTCAACCAGATCATTCATCCTGAGGTAAACCGTCATTTCTCGGCTTGGGTAGAGAGACAGACTTCCCCTTTATGCGCCATCGAATCCGCCATATTATTCGAATCCGGTTTCTACAAAGTGGTAGACATAAGCTTGATGGTCTATGCCCCAAGAGAACTCCGCATCGAAAGAGCCTTGGGGAGGGACTCAGCCTCGAGAGAAGAAATCGAACGCAGAATCAACAGCCAAATATCGGACGAGGAAAAGAAAGATCGCTCCGATTATGTTATCTATAATGACAATAGACAGGCCCTTATACCGCAAGTAGGCAAACTGTTATGTTGGCTTCAATCCCAATAATCACCGATAGCGGGACGAGTGGCTTTTACAGCATCTTACCTTCATCATCCAATGAACTTAAGATACTTCGTCAACGAACCTAAGATACTTCGTTGATGCACCTAAGATACTTCTCCAACGAAGTTAACTGTCCTCATGACGGAAGAATTCCACTTTTTCTTATTACCTTTGTCACTTCGAAGTTTAACACTAATAGAAAATAAAAAACATTATGTTGAAGACTATTTTGTCTATTTCGGGAAAACCCGGTCTGTATAAACTGGTTTCCCATGGAAAAAACATGTTGATCGTTGAATCGCTGACTGATAACAAGAGAGTACCCGCATACGCAAAAGATAAAGTAATCTCATTAGGCGATATCGCAATCTATACGGATGAAACAGAAGTGCCTTTACATGAGGTATTGACTAGCGTAAAGAACAAGGAAGAGGGAAAAACCGCCTCTTTGGTACCTTCCAAAGCCACGACAGACCAATTGCGTGCGTACTTTGCCGAGGTATTGCCTAGCTATGATCGTGAGCGTGTTTATCCAAGCGACATCAAGAAACTACTCTCTTGGTATAACATCTTGATCAACGCAGGTATCACTGACTTCACCCCGGAAGATGCTCCGGCAGAAAAGGAAGCTGCTGAAAAAGAAGCTGAATAACAGCATACGACATAAAGATTAAAGAAAGGACCGTTCGATACCCATCGTCCGGTCCTTTTTTTATATTGCCACATTAACCAACAAGAGCACTTATGCAAAAATAGTCCATTATTTTAGGCTAAACCTCACATTGTCTAGGGCGGGTAACTCCTCTATCTTTGCCAACAAATAATTCACTCTATTGACCTCATAAAATAAAGAGCAAAGATGGAAAGCACCAAGTATTATCTCGGTCTGGACGTTGGCGGTACCAATATGGTCGCTGGCGTAGTAGATGAGAATCACCAGATTATCGCAAAGGAGAGTATACCGACACAAGCCGGACGCACAATCGAGGAGATCACCACCGACATGGCGGAAGTCAGCAAAAAAGCGGTTCTCAAAGCAGGCTTGCAAATGGAAGACATCTCTTCTTGGGGCATCGGCATGCCCAGTTACGTAAATCCAAAGACGAACCTTTTGGTACATGCCAATTGTTTCGGATGGAAGAATGTCCCCATCTACGACTATTTAAAGAAGCATATCTCATTGCCTACTTATATAGCCAACGACGCCAATTGCGCGACCTATGGAGAGGTCTTGGCCGGATCGGCCAGCCAATATACCGACGCCATCATGCTAACGCTAGGAACGGGAGTCGGAGGCGGAATTATCATGGGTAAGAAGATTTATTCCGGATCCGATAATATGGGAGCCGAACTCGGACATACCAAATTGGTATACAATGGCGAACGCTGCACATGCGGGCAAAAAGGTTGTTTGGAAGCTTATTGCTCATCCACCGCATTAATCCGTATCATGAAAGAGACCTTACAAAAGAATAAGGACACCTTGATATGGAAACTTTGCGGCGAAGACGAAAATAAAGTCAATGGAGAGATTCTTTTCGAGGCCGCTAGACAAGGGGATTCCCTCGCTAAACAGATCGTCGATGACTATATCAGTAGACTGGCCGCCGGAATCTCCACGTTCATAACCATCTTCCGTCCGCAAGTAATCATCTTAGGGGGTGGTATCGCACATGCAGGTGACCTGCTGTTGAAACCTTTAAACGAGAAACTACATACTTGTACCTTCGCCGCCGAGGAAATAGGTATCCCTCAAGTTATCCGTGCGGAATTAGGAAATGACGCCGGAATAATCGGCGCCGCGCTTTTAGAGAAAACGATGTAACGAAAAAAAATATGAAAACAAATAAGAAAGAACTTTTAGATTCATTCAAGGGAGGACTGATCGTATCCTGTCAAGTACAACACGATGATCCGACTTTTTCAGTAGACTTTGTCGTAAAAATGGCAAAAGCCGCCCAATGGGGAGGAGCCGTGGGTATCCGTGCCAACGACCCAGAGCAGATCAAGGCGATCAAAAAAGAGGTGGATTTGCCGGTAATCGGGCTTTGGAAAATCTGGCACGATGATACGGACGTATTTATCACTCCCACCCTAGAGGCCGCTAAAGCGGTATGGGAAGCCGGAGCCGAGATTATCGCCTTGGACTGTACGAGCCAAATCACTCATGAAGGCCACCCGGCATACGAACTGCTACCGATCTTGAAAAAGGAAATTCCGGAAGCGATCATCTTCGCCGACGTATCCAATTATGAGGAAGCCGTACGTGCCGTAGAAATGGGAGCCGATATCGTTGGCCCTACCTTATATGGGTATACGGAAGCTACCAAACATATCGAGCAACCGGATTTACGGGAGTTCGCCCGTATGTGCCGTGACTTCAAGGGCAAGGCCTACGTCATTATGGAGGGGCATATCTACTCGCCGGAAGATGCCATGAAATGTATCTTCCTCGGAGCTCACTCCGTAGTAGTAGGTAGCGCGATCACCCGTCCGCACTTGATCACGAAACGTTTTACAGACTTACTAACCGGTTACCAAAATAACTGGCGGGAAGCCGAAAGAAGCAAACATTAAAAAATCATCTGCTTGTAGAGATAGGGCATGCCCCGTCTCTACACAATATTAACAACAATAATCATATGGCAAATTTCAATGTAGAAGGGGCGCAAAACGTAGAGATCAGCAAGAAATTACCTTGCGAGAAACCTCTGATCGTACAACTGGAGATCATGGAGCGGTATACGGCAGTCCATAAAGCCTGTGCCGCCCTACCCAAAGAGATACGTGAAGTGGAATGCCTGAAAGTTTTATACCCCACGCTATTTCGCAAGATCACGAATCAAGACTTGATCGCCGGACGTACGGACTTCCTACCGATCGGGTTCGGATGCGTAACTTCCTTAGGGGGTGTCGGGCATTATTGCGTATTCAAGAAACTCCGTGCCTTCCAGCAACAACTGGATGAAACTGAACGAAAACGGGTGGATGCGTTATATGATTATTGGTTGGATCACGATTTAAAGACCCAATTCAACAAGGAGGTCCTCACCGAGGATACATTGGGTATGTTCATCGACTGCGAATACCCGATGATCGCTACCGCACGTCTATCCGGAATGATGCTGGATTACCCGAAACTATTGGATAAGGGCATCGGTGGCCTTCGCTCTGATTTACAGGAGAAACTCAAAGAGCAACCCGATAATAACTTTTACAAAGCAGGCATCCAATGTCTGGATATTTTTGTAGATTGTGCTTCTCATCTCCAGCAAGACGCTAGAGAGCAAATGGCTTCAGCCAACATGAAAAGGCAAAAAGAATTAGAGCGTATCTGCCAAGCCCTAGAGAACATCAAGGAGAAGAAACCCGGTACGTTCCATGAAGCGATGCAGTTATTCTGGTTATTCGCTTTGTTGGCCGGTGTTATAAACTACGGTCGTCTGGATGATTATCTAGGCCCTTATTTAGTAGCCGATCTCAAGTCCGGGCGATTGACCGACGAAGAGGCATACCGATATATCCACTCGCTTTGGACCATGATTGAAAATCGCCGTACAACCGTAAACGGACGTATCATCGTAGGCGGTAAAGGACGCAAACATCCGAAAGAGGCCGACGTATTCCTGCATATCGCCATGAAAGTAGCGAAAAATTGCAGGTATGTAGAGCCACAATTCACCTTGCGTTTCGATAAAGATACCTCCGAGGAAATCTGGGACGAAGCGTTGGACGCTTTGGGTGCGGGAGCTACTTACCCGACCCTTTACAATGACGACGTAAACGTCCCGGCCGTCATGTACGGAATGCGTGTAGACGAGAAAGCAGCGGAACAATACGTGCCTTTCGGGTGTACCGAGTTCGTGATACAAGGACAAAGTACGGGTACGCCCAACATCTGCATCAATTTACTAAAACTACTTACGATTTATATGAATGATGGTATCGACCCGATTGACGGTAAACGTAAATCCGGGCCGGTACCTCTAAAGAAATTAGAGGAGTATCAGACATTCGAGGAATTCTATGACGGTTACAAGGCTTTACTCGATTATTATCTGGATCTGTCTGTCAAAGCCCAATACCATTCGTATGAGGTGATGAACCAGCACGTAAGTTTCTTGTTTACCAGCCTATTGACCGATGATTGCATCGCACGGGGAAAAGCGCTTTTGGACGGAGGCGTACGTTATCTAGGCGGGACAAACGAGACGTATGGCAATATCAACACTTCCGATTCCCTATGGGTAATCCGGGATCTGGTATTCAATCAAAAAAAATACACGTTACGGCAATTAAATGATGCCATGCTAGCTAATTTTAACGGCTATGAGGCTTTACGAAAAGATTGCCTAAACTGTGATAAATATGGTAACGACCTTGAGACTGCCGATACGATGGCCAACGATTTGTACGAGTTCGTAGCGAAAGGCGTACGCGATCGCGGTATCGCCATCGGTATGCAATACTTCTTGATCGTTATCAGCAATAATCAATTAAACACGGAATGGGGAAACCGGACCGCCGCCTCACCCGACGGACGATTATCGTACATGTATATGAATCCTGCCAATAATCCGCAAGGGGGAGCGAATAAAAGCGGCCCCACGGCCATGCTGAATTCCTTGGCGAAGTTCGACGCCAAGTATCATGGAGGCTCGGTACAAAACATTAAGTTTTCTCCTTCCATGTTCAACGAGAACAGGGCTGTCATCAAGAGCCTGTTCAAGACTTATTTTGCGAAAGGGGGTTGCCATTTGATGGTGACTGTAGTAGATAAGGGAGTTTTAGAAGACGCGGTAGAGCACCCGGAAAATTACCCGGACCTAATCGTCCGGGTAAGCGGGTTCTCCGCGGTATTCGTCGATTTATCTCCCAATATTCAACAGGAACTTTTAAGCAGGGTATTATATGATGAATAAATATAAGGTTAGCGAGAATAGGTTATCAATCATGGAGATCGAACGGTTCGCCGTTCACGACGGCCCGGGCATCCGGACCGTCGTTTTCCTTCAAGGTTGTCCCCTACATTGTCCATGGTGCTCCAATCCGGAATCCCAGAAAAGGAAACCGCATCTGCTCCATATCAAGAATAAATGTATCGGATGCGGACGTTGCGAGGCGATTTGTCCACGGGGCAATATCTCCATCCAAGACCATTTTCCGGTGTTTAATCGTCAGGCCTGTGTAGCCTGCAAGGCTTGCGAGCGTATATGCCCGCAGAACGCTATTAAGTTTGTCGGTGAATCAATTACCTCATCCGAGGTTATGGAAATCCTTTTACGTGACCGGGATTATTACCTGAATTCCGGTGGAGGGGTTACGTTTTCCGGAGGGGAAGCTTTCACGCAATTCGAGGGATTGATGGATTTGCTGATCCAATGCAAGAACGAGAAACTGCATACCTCCGTAGAGACTTGTGGGCAAGTGAATCTTGATAAGATAAAGCAAGCGCTTCCGCTTATCGATTTGTTCTTGTTCGATATCAAACATACGGACAAGGATTTACTTCAGAAAGAAACCGGAGCGAACTTGGATACGATCCTCACGAATTTACGGTATATATCCAGTAAGAGCGCTAATAAAGTAACGATCCGTGTACCGGTAATCCCCGGTTTCAATTTCAATGAGAATACGCTTCGGGAAATATTCATGCTGGCGAAAGAAAATCGTATCAAATGCGTACACCTGCTTCCCTACCATACATTGGGAAAAGATAAATACGAGCAATTAGGTCTCACCTATCCTTATCCCTGCGAGCAAATGCTAGCCAAAGAAGAGCTGTTCCCCTTTAAGGAGATGGGGGAAAAAATGGGTTTGGAAATACGAATCGGAGGATAAACTCCTCCCAATAAAATAGTATCTTCGCGCAAATCATCGTTTTATAAATCTTAGTAAGAGACATATGAAAACAGAAAAAGAGAAAGCGGCGGAAGGTCTATTATACAATGCGAATCATGATAGTGAGCTTCAAGATGAGATGAAAAGAGCGAAATGCGTCCTTTTCAAATACAACCAATTGCCCCCCGACCAAGAGGAAGAAAAAGATCGGATTCTAACCTCTTTTCTAGGCAAGAAAGGGAAGAACACCGTTATCCTATCCCCTTTCCAATGCGATTATGGCTATAATATCGAGATTGGGGATAATTTCTTCGCCAACGTGAATCTCGTTATCTTGGATGGAGCGAAAGTTCGTATCGGCAATAACGCATTCATCGCCCCGAACGTAGGCATCTATACCGCCGGCCACCCTTTTGACGTAAAGCAACGTAATGAGGGTTTGGAATACGCTTTTCCCGTGACCATCGGCGATAACGTATGGATCGGTGCGCAAGCCTGTATCCTTCCGGGGGTGACCATTGGCGATAACACGGTAATCGCCGGAGGTAGTGTCGTAACCAAAGATATTCCGGCCAATGTTATAGCTGCCGGCAATCCCTGCCGTGTAATCCGGGAAATAACGGAAGCCGACCGGAATAAATACCGCCAGCCCTAAGCTCCCGTTTAGGGTATCCCTAAGCCCTCGTTTAGGGCAGCCCTAAATTCCCGTTTAGGTTCATCGTAAATATCTCACTTCGGTAACGAGTGCCGGTAATCCTTGGGTGATGTCCCTACTATCTTCTTAAAGATACGGCTGAAATAGTAGGGATCGTCAAAGCCCAGTTTCAAGGCGACTTGATTGATCTTCATATTCGTATGTAATAATAGCTGGCAAGCCCGGTCTATTTTCATATGCAAGAAATAATTCATCGGAGCATAACCGGTTTCCTTGAAGAAAAGCCTGTACATATAAGATTCCGAATAGCCGAAATGAGAGGCCAATTCCTTTAATGTCAATTTATTTTCCAGATTCTCCGTCATGAAGTGGGTCGCCAAACTAATAAAGAACGTATTCTCCGCCTTGCTTTTGGAGAATTTAGCCTCCCTATACGTCTTCACATAGAGGAAAGAGGCGATCAAATGATTGAAACTTAAATTGACGTAATTAACCGTAGCCTCATCCGTCCCACTCTCCAACACATTCAATAGTTCATCAAAAAAAGCGATACGATCGCCGATACGGGAATTATCATCCATGTCGATCGGGATCACCCCTTGCAGTTGATCGCTGATATACTTCGCCTTTTTCCCTTTAAAATGTGCCCAATAAATATACCAAGGATCATGCTCGCTCGAACCATATTGATGGGGCTTCTCTGCCGGGAGGATGAAAAAATGATTCTCGGGTACGACATATCGTTTTCCATCCAACACGTACCAGCCCTCTCCTTTGGTGCAATAAATTAAAAGATACTCTCCACAACCGGACGCACGATCAATATAATGGTTTTCCGCCTTCGGAAAATACCCCATAGAGTGTACGACCAAGTCCGCGACCAACGGGTTGTTCAACGCTTGTTCTATAATGTAGAAAGGATAGACAATCAACCGCTGACCGGAAAAACCATGCTTTATTTTCGCCATAAACCAAAACTTTTAGATGGTTACTGAATAACGCAAAGATAATCCATTTTTTTTAGCTAGATACTCTATTATCCAAATCCTTTATGTGCAGTATTTTTGCCAATGAACAAATAAACCATATCAAATGGCGTTATCATAAGGAGATAATCAAACTAAATATTCTAACAGATGAAAAAGATCGTATCTATTTTTCTAGTAACCATTTACGGGATGTGTATGGTTGCATGTGGAAGTCGTTCCTCATCCACGGAAGTAAAAGATAATGTATTGACTGAGGAAGAAAAAGCGGAAGGCTATACCTTGTTATTCAATGGCAAGGATTTTACCGGTTGGAAAATGTTCAACGGGGGTGATGTCAAGGGATGGCAGGTAGAAGACGGGGTGATCGTCGGCTACGGAAACGGTGGTGACGTGATAGCGGATACTACGATCAAGGTAAGTACCGATATCGTTACCGTTAAGAATTACCATAATTTCCAGATCAAATGGGACTGGAAAATCGGAGCGCAAGGAAACTCCGGATTCTTATATCACGTACAAGAAGGACCTAAGTACAAAGCTCCTTTTGAAACCGGCCCGGAATACCAGTTGATCGATGACGATAACTATCCTTGGGTCAGCGAGACCGGAAAAGAGGGATTGGAAGACTGGCAGAAAACGGGTTGCAACTACGCTATGTATGTACCGGAAACCAAACAGGTGAACCCTCCGGGAGAATGGAACTCCTCTATGGTACTTTACAAGGATGGATATGTTGAGCACTGGCTGAACGGAGAAAAACTATTCTCTTTCCAAGAAGGGTCCGAAGATTGGAAGATGCGTCGTTATAGCGGTAAATGGGAAGCTTTCCCCGATTACGGTATCTCTACCACCGGTAAACTTTGTTTTCAGGACCATGGAAGTAAAGTATATTTCAAGAATGTGAAGATTAAGGATTTAGACTAATTGTATTAAGAAATCAATGCCATGAATAGAAAAGAATTCTTTAAAGTATCGGCCGCAGCAAGTCTCGCGTCACTACTATCACCCCTTTCCGCCTATGCGGAGAAATTCGAATCGGAAGGTAAAAAGGTGAAAGTAGCCGTTATCGGTTGCGGAAGTGTATCTACCCAATATTTTCCCCATATATCGAAATGCCCGTATGTAGAAATCGTGGCTTGTTGCGATATCAAACCGGATCGTGCTCAAAAGGCGGCCAAGCAATATAATATACCTAAATGGTACAAGCATATCGATGATATGCTTAGCGGTTCCAAGTTCGACTTGATGCTTACATTGACCGATATGCAGGTTCACGGAGAGTTGAACCGTAAGGCTTTGATGGCAGGAAGAAATGTCTGGAGCGAGAAACCTTTGGCGAATTCCTATAAGGAAGGCAAAGAATTATACGATCTCGCTACTAGCAAGGGGCTTCGTATCTGGGGTGCGCCTGCCGTTGTAAACAGTCCTCAATTTGCCTTTATGGCCGAACAAATCAATAAAGGAACCCTAGGTAATCTGGCATGCGCGCACGGACATTACGGACATGAAGGTCCTTCTTGGTCCGCTTTCTTCTACGAACCGCTAGGTGGCAGTATGCCCGACTTAGGAGTCTATAACATCGCTACCCTAACCGGATTATTGGGACCGGCTAAATCCGTTGTTGCCATGACTACAATCGTAACCCCGGAGAGAACCGTAGACGATAAGGGCAAGATCAAAGTTCGAGAAGAAGATAATGCCATGATTATCATGGAACACGAAAAGGGAGTCCTTTCTCATATCGAGTGTGGTTTCAACTATTTCGATCCATACGGACATTTAGGTAAAGGACAGGAGAAAGCGACGATCTCCTTATACGGTTCCCACGGCAATATGCATATGGTAGGTTACGACTGGGCACCGAACGGGGTGGACTTATCGACGATGGATCATCCGGTACCCCAGCGTTTCGTTCCGGACACCAATGGCTATGTTTGGCAAGAAGGTGCTTCCGATATCAGCAAACACATGGCATTAAACACGGAACCACGTATAAATGTCGAGCATGCGTTACACGTATTAGAGATTATCGAGGCCGCCCGAAAATCACAAGCTACAGGTCAACGCATCCAGCTTGTATCGAAGTTTCCTTGGCCGATGGTAAAATAAATTAAGAAGTCTTAGTAGTGAAAAGAACGGGACATTTAATATATTTGTTCCTGTAAATACCAGAGAAACATGAGGAAGATAAGTGAAATTTTATGCTGCGTAGCCATACTTTGTTGTGCATTGAGCGCATGTAGCGACAAGCCGGCAACGGTAAAAGTCAGCAGTTTCAATATTTGGTTGAATACCCTAGGGGGAAAGCTTCCCCCTAGCCAGACAGCGAAAGTGATCGAGGCTAGCCAGACGGATATCGTAGGAATCCAAGAAGGGCATATCTATGAAGAAGACGGCATCAAGCACGATCATGTGCCGGAAATCGCGGAATCCCTAGGTTTCCACCTTTTCAACCAAGGGGAGGGACATTATATCTTATCTCGTTATCCGGTCGTTGACAGTACGGCTTCCCGCTACGGGGTGAAGATACAGGTAGGCAAAGACAAATTCTGCTGGATGTTTAATTGCCATCTATATTATATCCCGTATCAGCCTTATCAATTGAATGGGATTCCTTATGGCGATTATCCGTTTATCGATACCGAGGAGGAAGCTGTCCGGTTCGCCAACGAGGCCCGACGTGAAGAAGTAACTCGTTATCAAAAAGATATACAGCAAGTCATGAAAGAAGGTTATCCTGTCTTTTTAACAGGAGATTTTAATGAGCCTTCTTTCTTGGACTGGACACAACGGGCCGCCGATGCCGGTATCCACAAGATCAAGGTGGAGTGGCCGGCAACCAAGGCTTTCTCTGAGATCGGGATGAACGACTCCTACCGGACAATCCATCCGGACGAGGTCTCCACACCCGGCTATACATGGACTCCCGTTCCTAGCGAACAAGAAATACTAGACCGTCTGGATTTCGTACTATATTCCGGATGTAAGGTAACAGACTCATTTATCACAGGCGAAAGCGAGGCCACCTCGGACGTGGTAGTCTCCCCTTACCCTTCAGATCATAGAATGGTAACCTCCTGTTTCAATTTCTAACAGCAACTACTAAAAAACAAATTATACAACATGGAATCAAGAAGAGATTTTCTGAAAAAAGCAGCCGTAGCGGCAGCTGGTCTAACAATCGTCCCCTCTAAAACGATCGCTGGATTAGGCCATAAGGCACCAAGTGATACAATGAATATTGTCGGTATCGGTATCGGTGGTAAAGGCCACCCGAACTTGGTCGGCATGAAAACCGAGAACATCATCGGGCTTTGCGATATCGACTGGAAATACGCGAAGAACTGCTTCGAGGAATTCCCGGACGCTAAACGTTATTGGGACTGGCGGAAGATGTTCGATGAGTTGGGCGACCAGATCGACGGTGTCATGGTAGCTACTCCGGACCATACTCATGCCACGATCGCGGCCACGGCCTTGACAATGGGTAAACACGTATATTGCCAAAAGCCGCTTACCCACTCTGTTTACGAGAGCCGTTTATTGACAAAACTCGCCGCTAAATATAAGGTAGCGACCCAGATGGGTAACCAAGGGAACTCCGGCGATGGTGTCCGTCAATTATGCGAATGGATCTGGAACGGAGAGATCGGTGAAGTAAAAGAAGTACACGCATGGACCAACCGTCCGATCTGGCCGCAAGGATTACAGCGCCCAACCGAAAAACAACGTTGTCCGAAGACGATGAATTGGGACTTATTTATCGGCCCGGCCGCCATGCGTCCGTTCCATGAGATCTACACCCCTTGGAACTGGCGTGGATGGTGGGATTTCGGAACCGGAGCTTTCGGAGATATGGCTTGCCACGTGCTCGATCCGGTTTACCAATCCTTGAAGTTAGGTTATCCGGATCGTGTACAAGGCCGTTCTACCCAGATCAATACGGAATCCGCTCCTCAATCGGAGGTGGTAGAATTCCGCTTCCCGGCTCGTGACAATCTTCCAAAGGTAGCCTTGCCGGAAGTGAAAGTATATTGGTACGATGGCGGTATGCTTCCTCAGCGTCCGGACTTATTACCGGATGGCGTAGATATGATGCGTGACGGTTTGGGTGGATGTATCTTCGTAGGTACTAAAGACACGTTGATCTGCGATTGCGGAGGTTTCAACTCCCGGTTATTATCCGGCCGTGTACCTCAAGTAACCCCCTATTTGCGCCGTATCCCGAACGCTACCGGATACTTTGACGGTTTCCATGAGCAAGACTGGATCCGTGCTTGTAAAGAATCGCCGGAGAACCGTGTGGAAGGAACTTCCAACTTCGCTTATTCCGGACCATTCAACGAGATGGTGCTATTGGGTGTATTAGCGATCCGTCTACAAGGCTTGAACAAGAAATTGATGTGGGACGCCCAAAACATGCGTTTCACCAATATATCCTCTTCCGACGTATTGAAGATCGTAACCAGCGATGATTTCAAGGTGATAGACGGTCACCCCTATTTCGATACGAAATACGCGGAGTTCAATGCGCTAGAGGCTGCCAACGAATATATCAGACATACCTATCGTGAAGGCTGGAGCCTTCCGGAAATGCCGGTATAAGTATGAAACGATATATTATATTAGCACTATGTACGGTCATGCTCCTTGGGCAGGCCGTACAGCTGGCGGCGCAAAAAGCGGACTGGAAGGTGGGTATACAGACTTGGACTTTCCACAATCTTACGTTGATGGAGACCTTGGATAAGACCCAACAACTGGGCATGGGGTATGCGGAGGCTTTCTTTTTCCAAGAATTGGGCGCTCCGTTCCCAAAAGAGACGTATTTAAATTACGACTTGAGCGATGACGACTGCGCTTTATTACGCCATGAGTTCAAGAAAAGGGGAATCAAGCCGATCGCCTTTGGTGTAGCCTCTTATGGGACTAACGAGGAATGGGATAAGTTCTTCGCGTTCGCTCATAAAATAGGCGCGCATATCGTGACTGTCGAACCGGAGTTAAACCAGTTAGACTACATCGAATCCCTCGCCAAGAAGTACGATATGGAGGTAGCGATCCATAACCATCCGAGTCCATGCATTTACGCAAGTGCCGAGGTGGTAGAGAAAGCGCTGAAAGGCCGTTCTTCCTTGATGGGAGTATGCGCCGATATCGGCCATTGGAAACGGGTGGGTGAAGATCCGCTCAAAAATCTCCAGAAGTTATCCGGACGCATCAAGGTGGCACATTTGAAAGACCTCACCGACAAGATGGAAGACGCTACATGGGGAACCGGGATCTTACCGGTAAAAGCGTTCGTCAACGAGCTGAAGCGTCAGCATTTCAACGGACTTATCTCCATTGAGTACGATGATTTCAAATCCGATATCCAAGAGATACGCAACAGCTTGGAATTCCTACAGAAATGCTCTAAATAAAGGCATACTTTTCCTTTAAAAACACCTATATCGGCACAGGCCCACACGTATATACGTATAGGCTTACGCCGATATTAATATGGGCCTACACGTATATACGTATAAGCCCACACCAATATATGCATAAAAAGTCGTTATTAAAACAATGGATTATCCACCTTTTCTCTCAGCAACGCCAGATCCACCACCTGTTGAATATCACTCACATAATGGAACACCAAGCCTTTCAAATACTCCGGTTTAATCTCATTGATATCCTTCTCATTCTCCTTGCAAAGAATCAATTCCTTAATCCCGGCACGTTTAGCCGCCAAGATCTTCTCCTTGATACCACCTACGGGAAGCACTTTGCCACGCAACGTAATCTCGCCGGTCATAGCCAAGTTCTTTTTCACCTTACGCTGAGTAAAGGCGGAGACAAGAGAAGTCACCATCGTTATTCCGGCACTCGGTCCGTCTTTCGGGATCGCCCCCTCCGGTACGTGGACATGCACATTCCAGTTCTCGAACAACTCCTCGTTGATATTAAACTGAGCCGCATGCGCATGGATATACTCAAGTGCCAACATGGCAGACTCTTTCATCACATCTCCCAGATTCCCGGTCAAAGTAAGCTTTGACCCCTTACCTTTACTTAAGCTCGACTCCACGAAAAGAATCTCACCACCAACAGCCGTCCAAGCTAATCCCGTAACCACGCCGGCATAGTCATTCCCTTGATATTTATCGCGGGAATATTCGACCGCCCCTAGATATTCATACAAATCCTCCGGCTTAATACTAGTCGGGATAGGCTCATCGCTAGCGACCTTACGGGCTAGCTTACGCATGATTTTGGCGATTTTCTTATCCAATTCCCGGACACCGCTCTCGCGTGTATAGGCTTCAACGATCACTTGTAAGGTTTTCTTGGGGAATTTCACGGAACCTTTCTTCAAGCCGTGTACATCCATCTGCTTAGGCACGAGATGCTTCGCTGCGATCTCTACCTTCTCCTCCATGATATAACCGCTCACCTCGATCAGTTCCATACGATCCAGCAACGGCTGGGAAATCGTATTCAAATTATTAGCGGTAGCGATAAACATCACCTTGCTTAAATCGTAATCGATATCCAGATAATTATCGTGAAACGCGTTATTCTGCTCCGGGTCCAAGACCTCCAATAAAGCGGATGCCGGATCCCCCTTGAAATCATTCGTGATCTTATCGATCTCATCTAAGATAAAGACAGGGTTCGATGTTCCCGCCTTCTGTATATTCTGGATGATACGTCCGCACATAGCGCCGATATAGGTACGACGATGTCCGCGGATCTCGGCCTCATCGTGCAATCCACCTAAAGAAACACGTACATATTTGCGGCGCAAAGCCTCTGCGATGGAACGCCCCAATGAAGTCTTGCCGACTCCCGGAGGACCGTACAAACAGATAATCGGAGATTTCATATCCCCTTTCAGCTTCAATACGGCCAGATGCTCGATAATACGCTCTTTCACCTTCTCCAAACCATAATGATCACGATCTAAGACCTTCTGGGCATGAGATAAGTTGAAATTGTCCTTACTATACTCGTTCCACGGCAAGTTAACGATATTCTGGACATATTGCGTCTGTACGGAATAATCCGGAGATTGCGGATGCAATCGTTCCAATTTTCGCAATTCCTTCTCAAAGACCTGCGCTACCTCGGCAGGCCATTTCTTACGACTGGCTTTCTCCCGTAATTCTTTTATCTCCAACTCATTGATATTCCCGCCCAATTCCTCTTGAATGGTCTTGATCTGCTGTTGAAGGAAATATTCTTTTTGTTGTTGATTGATATCCTCATGCGTCTTCATCTGGATGGAAGCTTTCAACTCCACCAGCTGATACTCGCGGTTCAAGATAAAAAGTAACCGATACGCACGCTCTTTTAAGTCCCCGATCAATAACAATTGCTGTTTCTCGGCCGATCCACTCGGTATATTGCTACAAGAGAAATTGACCACATACAAGACATTCTTATTATTCTTGATCGAGAAGATCAAATCCCGGGGAGGTTCAGCCACGGCCCCAAGCATCTTGATGGTCAAATCCTTGATCGTTGAGATCAAAGCCTCGAACTCGCGGTCTGTCTTGTCCGGCTTCGTGTCCTCCAACACGGTGATCTTACCGGAAAGATACGGATCTGTCTCGGTCAACTCATTCAATTCAAAGCGTTTCTTACCTTGAAGAATAACAGTAGTACTACCGTCCGGCATCTCTAAGACACGAACGATGTCAGCGATTACCCCGGTTGTATATAAATCCTCTAAGATAGGATCTTCCGTACCCATCTCTTTCTGGCAAACAACTCCGATCAAACTCTTTTTATGTACAGCCTCTTTAATCAGGCGCATCGATTTAGGACGCCCGATAATCACCGGCAAGGCAACACCCGGAAAGAGTACCATATTCCTTAACGGAAGAATGGGTATAGTGTCTCCAACTTTCTCTATTCCTTCTGTGAAATCCTCATCTACATCGCATTCTGTAAGAATTGGCATTACGATACCAATATTGTCATCCAAGTCATCAAACGAATTCTGGCAAAATACTCTCGTCTTTTCTTTCATATATACATTCATCATTGTATATGTTAATACAATAAACGTGCCAAAGTTACAGCTTTTCATTCAATTCTTACTAATTTCGCGGCATACAATCGATAGAGATATGGCAAATCCTTATTTTCAATTCAAGAAATTTACGGTATGGCACGATAAATGTGCCATGAAAGTCGGAACGGATGGCGTTTTGCTTGGGGCATGGGCTAGCACAGAGAGATGTCAGAGGATTTTGGATGTGGGAACCGGAACGGGATTGATCGCCCTCATGCTGGCGCAGCGTAGTACCGCGATCCTAGACGCTATCGATATAGATTCAGACGCATGTTTACAAGCTCAGGAAAACATTGCGAAATCGCCTTTCGCCAACCGGATACAAGTCTATCAAACCTCGCTCTCCGAATATATGCCGGATGAGAATATCAAATATGACTTGATCGTATCCAACCCACCCTATTTTATTGATTCATTGAAATGCCCGGATACTAAACGTAATCTAGCCCGGCATACGGATACTCTATCTCTCCCGGATTTATTGCGTGATAGCCGCAAACTGTTGGCACCCGAAGGAAATATCGCCTTGGTGCTTCCCTTCGAGCAACGGGAGTCTTTAATAGACATCGCTCGAGAAGAGTCTTTGTCTCCATCGAGAGAAGCCCACGTTTCCCCCATACCGGACGCCCCTCCTAAGCGTTTATTAATAGAACTCTCAGCGACGCCGGTAGCAAAGCCCAAGTCGTCTCATCTGACCCTAGAAATCGAGCGGCATCGATATAGCGAAGAATTCACCGCTATAGCTAAAGACTTTTACTTGAAAATGTAAGGAAGCTTTTTATCGAAGAAGCGAGTTACCTCGTCAAATAAATTATGTACCTCCTTGGTGAAAGACACAACCTCCGGAGTCAGCACATGTAAGGCTTTTGGTTCCACCGTAATATCGATACGGCGATCTGCCACGATCGGTTCTCCATCCAAGTGCATCACGCCCGGATGTTGGCGAATAATCGTGACTTGCTGGGCTTTCATCGTCTTAATCTTACTATTCCGATCAATCTGTTTGGTAAACAATTGAATGGCCAAAGGAGCGATATCCAATGGCATAAAAGGGGATAAGATCGTAACGTCCATCCGTCCGTCCTGTATATTCGCGTGCGGAGCGATAAACGCGTTATTACCATATTGCGAAGCATTCGCACAAGCGACTAGAAACGCCTTCTCCTTGATCGTCTGATTATCCACCACCAATTCATAAGGCTCAGGCTTATAGCTCAGATACTCCTCTATCGTATTCTTTATATAAGTAAGAGAGCCGCGCCGTTTCTCATTTGCGAATTTCTGGCTGACGGCGGCATCAAAACCGACTCCACAGGTACAGAAAAAGACCTGTCCGTTCGCCCGGCAGCAATCTATCGTCGTAACATGCCCTTTCGCGATCAGATCGATAGCTCTTTTCACGTCCATCGGTATGTGCAATTCTCTAGCTAAGCCATTGCCCGAACCTTTCGGGATGATACCTAAGATCGCATTCGAATGGATCATAGCTCTCGCTATCTCATTCACCGTCCCGTCACCGCCTACCGCCAAAATATATTCAGCTCCCTCCTCTATGGCTTGCCGAGTCAACTCGCTGGCATGGCCTGCATACTCTGTAAAAGAAATGTTTAACGAACAGTTCTTTTTCGAGCAGATCCCTTCGATCATCTTAGGTATCTTGCGCTTCGACCCTACACCTGATATAGGGTTTATGATAGCTTGTACTTTTATATCCCGTTCGCTCATCCTCACTTCTTCTTTTTTATTTGAGAGGACAAAAATAATGCTTTTATAAAACTTTTAAAGCATTTCGACTACTATAAGTTATTTTTTTACTACTTTTGCGGCTGGATTTGCCGAAACATAGGATTATGTATGCGGCAAGCCTGTGTTCTTTATTAGAATAAACAAATAGCGAGATAAATCATTCTCTTTTATAATAATATGAAACTTTTACAAGAGAAACTAGCAAAGTACGACGCTCCTCAAAGAGCCATGGCAATGGGAATCTATCCTTACTTCAGGGAAATCCAGAGCGATCAGGACACGGAAGTTCTAATCAGCGGGAAGAAAGTCTTGATGTTTGGTTCTAATGCGTACTTAGGATTAACCAATCATCCTAAAGTAAAAGAAGCAGCGATCGAGGCCATTAAAAAGTATGGTACAGGTTGTGCCGGCTCACGTTTCTTAAACGGAACGTTGGACTTACACCTCCAGTTGGAAAAACGTTTAGCAGAATTTGTTGGTAAAGAAGACGCCATCGTATACTCTACAGGTTTCCAAGTCAATCTAGGTGTTGTATCCTGTATCACCGGACGTGAGGACTATATCCTTTGGGATGAGTTGGATCATGCATCCATTATCGAAGGACATCGTCTTTCTTTCTCCACGAAATTGAAATTCAAGCATAACGATATGGACTCCTTGGAGAAACAACTCCAGAAATGCGAGCCAGACAAGGTGAAACTTATCGTTATCGACGGTGTCTTCAGCATGGAAGGTGATGTCGCTAAATTACCGGAAATCGTAGCTCTCGCAAAGAAATATAACGCAAGTGTAATGGTTGACGAGGCTCATGGTATCGGTGTATTCGGTGATCATGGCCGCGGTACTTGTAATCACTTCGGCGTTACGAACGATGTTGATTTGATCATGGGAACTTTCAGTAAGTCTTTCGCTTCTATCGGTGGTTTTATCGCATCGGACGAACCGGTTATCAATTACTTACGTCACCACTCCCGTTCCTATATCTTTAGCGCAAGCAATACGCCTGCCGCTACTGCCGCAGCGAACGCGGCATTAGATATCATGTTAAGCGAACCGGAACGTATCCAACATTTATGGGATTTGACTCATTACGCATTGGATGGTTTCCGTAACATGGGTTGTGAGATCGGACATACTTCTACCCCGATCATCCCGTTGTTTATCCGTGACAACGACTTGACATTCCTTATCGTAAAAGAATTATTTGAGGCCGGAATCTTCGTAAACCCGGTAGTAGCTCCCGCAGTTGCTTCCGAGGATACACTGATCCGCTTCTCCCTTATGGCTACCCACACGAAAGAGCAACTAGATTACGCTTTGGAGACAATCCACAAGGTATTCAAGAGCCATGGGTTGGTAGACTAATCGTGTAAATATATAAGAAAAGGCCCGAAGGTTAGGTATAACACCTATCTTCGGGTCTTTTTTTATAACTGAAAAAATCATAACTATGATTTTGAATGGGAATAAATCACTATTTTTGCATATTTAGATAAATTGGGCGGTTATGTCGATGGCCCTCTTACAAATTAAAAATAAATGGATTTCATATTAGATAAAGGAAGTAGCCACATGGGCTGCAAAGGTTGCAGCAAAAGGCAAAACAATAAACTGAATACCTATGATTGGTTGTGCGATGTACCCGACGCGGAAGGCTCGACTGATTTCGTAGAGGTTCAATTTAAAAATACCCGCAAAGGGTATTACTTGAATAGTGCTAAAATACCTTTGGAAAAAGGTGATATAGTAGCCGTAGAGGCAAGTCCCGGTCATGATATCGGTACGGTTTCTTTAACGGGTAAATTGGTTCTGCTGCAAATGAAGAAGAACAACGTGCGCACGGAAGCTGAGCCAAAACGGATTTACCGAAAGGCAAAACCGACCGATATCGAGAAATATGAGGAAGCGAAAGCAAAGGAACATGCCACTATGATTCGCTCGCGGCAAATCGCAGCCGATTTAGGATTGAATATGAAAATCGGTGATGTAGAGTATCAAGGTGACGGTAATAAGGCGATCTTTTATTATATAGCGGATGAACGTGTAGATTTCCGTCAACTAATTAAAGTGCTAGCGGAGGCTTTTCGTGTTCGTATCGAGATGAAGCAGATCGGTGCTCGTCAAGAAGCCGGACGTATCGGTGGTATCGGCCCTTGCGGTAGAGAACTTTGCTGTTCCAGTTGGATGACAAGTTTTGTATCGGTCGCTACCGGAGCTGCCCGTTATCAAGATATTTCCATGAATCCCCAGAAATTGGCCGGACAATGCGCTAAATTGAAATGTTGTATCAATTATGAGGTAGATACATATGTGGAAGCCCAGAAACGCCTTCCTTCCCGGGAGATTGTCTTGGAGACCAAAGATAATAATTACTATCATTTCAAGACGGATATTTTCAAACGGGAAATTACCTATTCTACGGATAAATCATTTGCGGCTAATCTTATCACGATTCCGGCAAGCCGTGCTTTCGATGTCATTAACATGAATAAGAAAGGCATGAAGCCGATATCTCTAGAGGCGGATACGAAGCCACAACCACCGAAACGAGACGCTCAAGATATTCTTGGGCAAGAAAGCGTCACACGTTTCGACTCTGTTAAAAAGAAAAAGAAAAAACGTCCTGCCAACAAGAATAATGGCGACAACAATGGAAACGGGAACGGAGCTAACACCACCGCGACGGCAGTTACCAACACCGACGCACCTGTTTCTGAGAATAAGAACAACGGAGGAAACGGAGCCGGTGGCAATAATCGCCGCAACGGAGGAAATAATAGGAATAGCAATCGTGAGAATAACCGGGACAGAGAGAATAACCGGGAGAATAACAAAGATAATAGCCGGGAAAACAGTCGGGAGAATCGGGAGAACAACCGTGATAATAACAGGGAGAACAACCGAAACAATCGCCCGAAACAAAGGCCGAGAGCTAATAACGATAAGCAATCCAACAATGACAAGCCTGCGAATAATGACAAACCTCAGCAACCGATCAAACAGGCCAGACCTGATAAAACGGAGAATAGGCCAGAGACAAAGCCTGAGGCTTAAAAAGTTCATTGCCGCCTGTGTAACATGTTTCTTATGCTTCTCTTGCGAGAATGAAGCTGTATACGATCAGTATCAAGCTATCCAAAACACCTCGTGGGAGAAGAATAAGGAGTACTATTTCACTTTCTTGATTGAGGATATATCGGTTCCGTACGACCTAACCTTGGAAGTACGGAACAATAATATGTATCCGTATCAGAACCTATGGGTATTTTGCAGCGAGGAACTTCCGATAGGTCCTTTAAAAAGGGATACGATCGAATGTATGTTAGCTGATGAGTTTGGGAAATGGTATGGGGACGGGATCTCCCTGTTTCAATCCAGTTTCCCGATACGGTCTGCTTACTATTTCCCCGTTAAAGGGCAATATACCTTTAGCTTCCGGCAGGGGATGCGTAACGACCAACTTCCGGGCATTCAGGAAATCGGCTTACGGGTCTTACCTTCTTCCACTAACGCTCCTTCCGAGAAGCGTCCAAACGAAGAAAAATAAACAATAAGATCGTAAATCCCCAAAGCGAGGAACCTCCATAGCTAAAGAAAGGCAAGGGAATGCCGATAACCGGAGTCAATCCCGTCACCATGCCGACATTAATCGCCAGATGGAAAAAGAATATGGAGGCTACGCTATAGCCATAGACTCGCCCGAAAGCATTATCTTGCCGCTCCGCCAATACAATCAGACGAAGAATAAAAAGTCCGAATACGATCAATACGGCAGAGGCTCCCAAAAAGCCTTGCTCCTCGCCTACCGTACAAAAGATAAAATCCGTATCCTGTTCCGGCACATACTTCAATTTGGTCTGCGTCCCATTCAAGAATCCTTTTCCGGATAATCCTCCGGAACCGATAGCGATCTTGGACTGATTCACATTATACCCCGCCCCGCTTGGATCATCCTCCAAGCCTAAAGAGACTTTAATACGAATTTGTTGGTGAGGTTCCAATATGTCATTAAACACATAATCCACAGAAAATAGGAAACAGATAGAACCTAAAGCGAACAGAGCGATTAACGCATAATGCCATACCCAGTTTCGAATGGATAAATAGAATAAATAGATTGACGCGGCTCCTACCAAGCCTATCGATATCCAAGCGAAGTTTACCGGGACAAACAAAGAAACGACATACCCGATCAAGAATGTCGAAGCAATTCCCCCAAGCATGATCTTAACGCTTATATAATCCTTACGGACACTCCCAACTAATCCCATGGTTATTAATAAGACAAGGCAAGAGACGATTAATTCACCCAATGGGGTAATACCCACCATCACCTCTGAATATTTCATTCCCGTAACGAAAAAGACGACCGCACAAACTCCTATCAACAAAATATATCCAGTCATTCCTTCCCGGTATAACATCAGGAAGAATGCCAAGTAAACCAATGCCGACCCCGTCTCTTTCTGTAAAAGAATACAAACCATCGGCAAGAAGATCAAGAACAAAGTGATTGAGAAATTCTTGACCGTCGTTAGCTTAAAGCCATAGCCATTCATAAACTTCGCCACGGCCAAAGCGGTAGCGAACTTAGCCAACTCCGCTGGTTGCAAACGGATAGGTCCCAATACGAGCCAAGAATGCGATCCCTTGATATTAGGTGCTAAAAATATAGTGGCGATCAACAATACGATCACGCACGCATAGATCAGATAGGCGAATATATCGAAGAAGTCACTTTCCAGCATCAATATGACGAAAATAAGGGCGAGTGAGGTACCGATCCAAATCATCTGCATCCCCGGACGGCCCGACGGGTCGAACAAGCCAACGTTATCAAACTCGTAGCTCGCCCCACAAATACTAAACCAACCGGCGATTACCATAATCAAATACAACAAAATGGTAATCCAGTCTACCGACTTCCATATTTCCGTTTTCCTATAGCGCATTGTTCGGTAGTATTACGGCATTCATAATATATTCCTCCGTCGCCTTGTTAGCCTCGGATATTTCTCCTTTCAAATATTTCTCCAACATCAATTTACCGATAGGCACCGCATAGGTAGCACCGAATCCGGCGTTTTCCACAAACACGGCAATGGCGACCTTCGGCTTTTGATAAGGAGCGAATCCCATAAAAATAGAATGGTCCTTACCATGCGGGTTCTCCGACGTTCCCGTCTTTCCACAAACCTCGATATCCGGTAAAGCCGCCCCACGACAGGTTCCACCATAAGCGGTTCCCGTAACAGCCCCTCGCATACCCTCGGCAATATAACTATAATAATGCGTATCCACCGATGTATAATGCCTCTTACTATATAATGTATCCAGCGGGGTGTCTTGAATCTCTTTCACGACATGCGGAGTAATATAATATCCCCGATTAGCGACAGTAGCCGCCAAATTACAGATTTGCAAAGGCGTAGCCAATATCTCACCCTGACCGATAGCGATCGAGATAACCGTACTGGAATTCCAACGTCCCCGGTACACCTTATCGTAGAACTTACTATTCGGAATGAACCCTCGCTTCTCCCCCGGAAGATCGATTCCCAGCTTATAGCCATACCCCATAGAAACCATATAATTCTTCCAAACCTCAAAAGCCTCCTGTACCGACGGATATCGCTTCCGGCTGTCGATCATATCATGCAGTCCCCAAGGGAAAAAAGAGTTACAAGAGGTCGCCAACGCCCCGACCAGATTCAGAGGAGACGGATGCCCGTGACAAGCCGGCTTACCTCCCCGGAAGGTATATCCATGCGCACAGGTATATTGAGTTTCCGGAGTAATCACCCCTTCTTGCAAGAAGATCAAACCTTGAGTCGGTTTAAATGTAGATCCGGGAGGATATTGCGCCATGAGCGGGCGGTTGAATAAAGGTTTCAACGGGTCCTTCTGCAAAGCCACGTAGTTCTTTCCCCGCTGGCGCCCGATCAAGATACTCGGATCATATGTAGGAGCGGAAACCATACAAAGTACCTCCCCTGTCTCCGGCTCTATCATCACGATACCCCCTAATTTATTCTGCATTAACTTCTCCCCATAAGCCTGCAAGTCCATATCCAAGGATAATTTCAAGTTCTTGCCGGATTCAGGCTGGATATCGTGCATGCCTTCCTCGTATCGCCCCTTGATACGTCCGTGAGCGTCACGCAACAGGATCTCGACTCCTTTCACGCCCCGCAAATATTCCTCGTACGATTGCTCGATCCCGGTCCTGCCGGAGTAATCGCCTTGTGTATAATAAGCGTCATTCTCTATATCTTTCCGGTTTACCTCGCCGATATTTCCCAGCACAAGAGCGGCATTGGGATACTCGTATTGGCGGATCGTGCGATTCTGGATATAGAAGCCGGGAAATTTGTATAACTTCTCCTGCAACACGCCATATTCCTGTGCGGAAAGCTGGTTCATAAATACTTGAGGGACATAGGAAGAATAACCGGGATTTAACCGCCGGTTCTTAATATCCGCTATACGTTTGAGGAATTGCTCTTTCGTGATGCCCAGCACATCACAGAAATCGAGGGTATCGAAAGGCTGTATCTCACGCATGATAAGCATCACGTCGTAAGCGGGCTGGTTATAGACCAACAATTTACCATTACGATCGTACATCATACCCCGGGAAGGATATAAGGTTTTTTTCAAGAAAGCGTTACTATCCGCCCAAGCTTTATAATCGTTGTCGACCACCTGAAGGATGAACAAACGGATAATAAAGATGATAACCAACAGGATCACCGCCCCACCTAAGACATAGCGCCTGTTCTCAAACTCATACTTGGTATTATTCTCCACTTTTCTGAGACTCTATATTGAATGCTTCTACCGTACAAATCAATAAGGTTGTCATCACCACGCTCGAGAGGATACGGACAACCAGAAACAACGGGTCAAATAAAGTCAACGACTCAATCACAAAAAGAGTCGTATGTTGTATCAACACAAACGATAATACATATCGGAAAAAGCCTCCGAAACCAAAGGTCTTATAAGACGGGTAAATACCTTCCGGCAAATCTTTCCCCATGAATACACGAATTAACGGCTCCCTGCAAAATCCCGCCAATGTACAGGCGGCCGCATGCATACCCGGTGTGTTGCTGAACGTATCAATAACCACCCCGGCTATGAAAGAGAAGAAAACGACTTGCGTCCGTGAGCTACCGACCGGCATCTTAATAATGAAATAGAGATACAGAAACGGGGTAGCGATCCGCAAGAAATGAATGTTGTTCAAGACCAAGACCTGAATCAACACAAACACCACGAAATATATGAAACCACGCAGTAAATTATTAATCATTTCTTTTCGCCTCTTGTTCTACACCAATTTGCTCCATCTGACGGAAATTCTTGATAATACGCACGTTGTTCAACGCTTGAAAATCCGTAGCCAACTCTACCTGTAATGAATAGAAATTATCATCGTGTTGTTTCTCGAAATCAGCGACCGTACCTACGATAATACCCGAGGGGAATACGGCGGAGTAACCGCTCGTCACGATCGTATCGCCTTTCTGGAACTCCACATGACGCGGCAACTCATCGAGGTTGGCGTACAGCGTATTGCGCCCATTCCAGCTTAATGACCCGAAATAACTACTACCTAATACCTTACAACTCAACCGGAACTTAGGATTCAGCAACGGAATGATCACGGAGAAATGATCGGAAACCGTCGATACGATACCCACCACACCTCGTTCCGAGACAACTCCCATATCGGGCATGATCCCATCCAGTTTCCCTTTATTCACGGTAATATAATTGGACAAATGCGTGACACTGTTGTTCACTACATCCGCCACGACAAACGAATAAGGAAATTGCTCCGTCGAATCCGGCGCGAATCCCTTAAAACTAACCGTATCCGCAATCAGCGCATCTAACTGATCTTGCAGATCCAGCATTTGCAATTCCAACTGTCCGTTACGCTCCAATAACTCCTTATTGATATCCCGAAGATTCAAATAAGAAGTAACAGATCCGGATATCGAGGCGATATATCCTGTCACGACATTCGCTGAGCTGAATATAATATTCCGTTGGTATGCGTTATTACGATAGACCAACATCAACGAAATAGCCTCAAGCAGAATGAACAAAAACCAATGCCTCTTCCCGATCAGGAACTCTAGTAACTTACGCATAGGAATTGAAAACTGAAAGTTGAGAATTGAAAATTGAAAAGAACTAGACCTATCGGCTCGCTAATTTTCAACTTTCAATTCTCAATTCCCAATTATTTACTCTTATCGGATTAAGAAATTAAACTTCTCAATATTCTTCAAAGCGACTCCCGTACCTTTCGCCACGGCATGCAACGGATCCTCAGCGATATGGAACTGGATATTCATCTTATCCCGCAAGCGCTTATCCAAACCGCGAAGCATAGCGCCACCGCCAGCCAAATAGATACCGTTTTTCACGATATCGGCATATAACTCGGGAGGGGTTTGCTCCAAGGCACTCAAGATAGCCGCCTCGATCTTCGAGATAGACTTATCCAAACAGTGGGCGATCTCCTGATAAGAGACGGGTACCTCCATCGGTAAGGCAGTCATCTGATTCGGGCCGTGAACCACGTAATCCTCCGGAGCGTCTTCCAATACCGTAAGCGCGGAACCCACGTTGATCTTGATACGCTCGGCCATACGCTCACTCACCTTCACGTTGTGTTGGCGACGCATATACTCCACGATATCAGCCGTTAGATCGTCACCCGCCATACGGATTGATTTATTCGACACGATACCACCTAAGGATATGACAGCGATCTCGGTAGTACCACCTCCTATATCCACGATCATATTACCCTCGGGAGCCAAGACATCTATACCGACACCGATAGCGGCAGCCATCGGTTCAAAAACCATGTACACATCACGTCCGCCGGCATGCTCGGCAGAGTCTCGCACAGCACGTATCTCTACCTCCGTACTACCAGAAGGGATACCGATCACCATACGTAAGGACGGAGCGAACCAGCGCTTCCTTCCGCTCGCCATCTTGATAAAGCCGCGAATCATTTGCTCGGCAGCGTAGAAATCCGCGATAACTCCCTCACGAAGCGGTCGTACGGTACGAATATTCGGGTGCGTCTTCTCGTACATCTCACGGGCCACCTTACCGACAGCCAGCACCTTGTCCGAGCGAGCATCCAAAGCAATCACCGAAGGTTCGTCTACCACCATCTTATCATTACACGTGATAATGGTATTAGCGGTACCCAAATCTATGGCAACTTCTTGTGTGAAAGAAAACAATCCCATTAGTCTTATTATTAATGTTTAAAATGACGAACACCTGTCTTCACCATAGCCAAACCATGTTGGTTACAGTACTCGACAGACAACTTATCATTGATAGAGCCTCCCGGCTGGATTACGGCCGTGATACCTGCTTGATCTGCGATCTCAACGCAATCGGGGAACGGGAAGAAAGCGTCGGAAGCCATCACGGCGCCATTCAAGTCGAAGCCGAATGATTTAGCCTTCTCTATGGCTTGTCTCAAAGAGTCCACACGAGAGGTCTGCCCGATACCGCTGGCGCAAAGCTGCTTGTTCTTCACCAAGGTGATCGCATTGGACTTGCTGTTCTTCACGATCTTATTAGCGAACAATAAGTCCTCAACCTCCGAAGCCGTCGGCTGCTTATCCGTCATAGGCTCCAAATCCGCCTTACCCTGGATGCTCAAGTCCTTCTCCTGCATCAAGACACCATTCAATAAAGAACGGAACTGCATCGGGCAAGTCTTGCAATCCTTACGGATCAAGATGATACGGTTCTTCTTCTGTTGAAGTACCTCCAGCGCATCAGCGTCGTAAGCCGGAGCGATAATCACCTCGAAGAAAATCTTGTTGATTTCCTCGGCCACTTCCTTGTTAATCGTAGTATTCGTGATCAAGATGCCACCGAAAGCGGAAACCGGGTCACCGGCCAAAGCCTCTTTCCAAGCCTCAACCACATTACCGCGGGAAGCGATACCGCAAGCGTTATTATGTTTTAAGATAGCGAACGTCAGCTCGTCGAACTCATCGATCAAGTTCACGGCAGCGTCGATATCCAATAAGTTGTTGTAAGAAATCTCTTTTCCATGGATTTGATCGAACATATCGTTAAACTTACCATAGAACTTAGCGGCTTGATGAGGATTCTCGCCATAACGCAAATGCATCGGGCTATCTACCGTTGCACGGAAATGGGAACCTTCGCGGCCATCAAAATAATTGAAGATAGCGGAGTCGTAACCCGAGGAAACGGCGAACGCCTCTTTGGCGAACCATCTACGATCCTCGATGCTTGTCTCAGCGCCCTTCTCGTTCAAAAGATCCATCAACGGCTGGTATTGAGCCTTGGAAGCTACGATTACCACATCCTTGAAGTTCTTCGCGGCGGCACGTATCAAAGAGATACCGCCTATATCTATTTTCTCAATAATTGCTTGTTCCTCAGCGCCGGAAGCGACAGTCTCCTCGAAAGGATATAGGTCAACGATAACCAAGTCAATCTCCGGGATCTCATATTCAGCTAATTGTTTCTGGTCATTCTCGTTCTCACGGCGAGCCAAGATACCACCGAATACCTTCGGATGAAGCGTCTTCACACGACCGCCCAAAATAGACGGATAAGAAGTCAAGTCCTCTACCGCATCACAAGGCAAACCCAATGACTCGATAAATGATTGAGTACCACCTGTTGATACAAAGCTCACACCCTCGCTATGCAATTTCTTTAGGATTTCGTCCAGCCCGTCTTTGTGAAACACAGAGACCAAGGCACGTTTCATTCGTTTCGTTGCAGCCATCTTTCTATTTTCGTTTACTTTAATGTTTTAGAGCACAAAAGTAGATATTTATTTCCAATCCAGCCTTATTATTCAGATAAAAACAAGGCAACCATACCAAATTTCATCCATAGCCAAAGAAACATGAATCCATCGCACATGATACGGGAGACGGGGCACGCCCCATCTCTACAACCTATGACATTGCCCTAAGATAATGAGATTTCCTTTGTTAATAATAGAAGATCGCCCAATTTGACATTCTGACATTTTGTATTCTAAAGCTCCAGAGAATCGAATATTTCGCCCCAGAGTACAGTCGGTTTCCATATTTGAGAATAAAAATCAGCAATTAGTTATCTTTCAAGGACATATCATTTTTGGAGCTTTTATTCTAGCGAGGATTCCCGTCTCTTATCACCCTCAAACATACAAACAATAGACTTCTTATTCGAAAACAATAGACTTTTCACTCGAAAACAATAGTGTTTCGCTCCGAAAACAATAGCATTCGCAGTCGAAAGCAACTAACAACGCCGCCGTAAACACCCTACAACTGGATCGTAACAACCTTACAATGCCTATCCGCAGACCCGAAAACCGGTAAAAACCGACCTTTTTCGCTCTCCTTTCCCTCCAGTTCACCCTGCCTATAAAAAGGCATTGTCAGCGTAAAACGCCAATCCTGACCAAATAGTCATAACAAAGCGCCTCCCACTGACAAGTCATCACCCCACAGAAAGCTATCGGCCTCCCGTGATTGCAGAGAGAAGCCTAGGTAGGAAGCGCCGAAGCATGGCATAGAAAGCCAAGCAGATCAAAATAGCTCCCAAAGCAACCCCGAAGTAAATCCCAATAATCGCCCATTCCGCAGAAGACCGGAAGAACCATAATATCAATCGATATATAAAGATCTGCACGATTACATGGGACGCAAAGACAAAGAAACTAGCCCCCTCCAAGAAGGAGTTAGTCCGCCAAAGAGCCTTTTCCAATCCATACGCAGAAAGAGAGATCGCAAAGACACAGCCCACAAGAATGCCTACATTATGCACATAAACATTCCATCCTAATTCCTTTGAAAGAAGATCCGCTAAAGCCAAAACCACATAAAGCAATGCCGCCCCCCGTAATAAAGGACGCATCTCCACTACAAAATTCCGCCGATGCACGCTATAGAAAGCACCAAGCGAGAAAAAGAACCAAGCGTTCGGACTTAAACCCGGCGTACTGGCCCCATCGTAAATGAGCCAAAGAAAGCCAAGTAGCGCTAACGCATATTGCCGTAAATAGCGTACCATAGCATACACCAATGGCGAGAATACCACCAATACCATCAAATCACGGATAAACCACAACGGATAGTTGATCGGCATCGGCATTCCTCCCGGCTCACTAGGTTCTCTCGCCCAAAAGATATCCCACCAATCACACCATCCGTAATCCAGCACAGGTTTAACCTCACCGGAAAGCACAGATGGAAACAAAAGTTCTATCAAGAGGTGCAAACCCACCAATGCTCCATTCCAAAATAGATAAGGCAACAGCAAGGTTTGTGCCCGCTTTCGCAATTTAGAGCCATACATAGGCCAACTAAAGGAACTCTTATAAAAGAACAGATAACCGGATATCAAGAAAAAAAGGGGTACGGCAGTACGTGCCAGCACTTGAGAAAACAGGTCCGCTATTAATTTATAAATGGGATATTCATCCATTACGGGAACCTTAACACCACCTATCGGCAATTCTTTATAATAGCAATGTATCAATACCACCCCCACGATCAAGGGAAAGCGCAAAAAGGCAATCGTCTTCGATTGCAACTCATCATTTGTCATCGTAAAAAGATTCGTTTTTAAATTGTTTGAAACTAAAAGTGCGCCACGCTCTGCATCTCCATCCAACAGGGAAAAGAATGCAAAAGCGTGTCGCACCCATTTCGAAACAAAATAAAACGGGGGCGCATCCACCTTTACCTTTCTCTGGGCTTTAAGAATAAAATTGGTCGTTTTTCTTCCGGAGAAATGCGGCGAAGCATAAATTAAGGAAATAAGGAAAGAATGGGTTTAAATCATAGGCTATACTATTATGGGGTTAATAAATAAGAGGCATAAGGACACAAAAAAGGTGTGAACCCTACTTATTCAGAACGTAGAAGGTACGACCAAGCACCCAAGCCCAAACCAAATAAGCACTAGGAACACACCCCGTTTGGGTGTACTCGCTAACGAACTTATTTCTTCTTGAGCTTTATTATTTGGTCGTTTTACTACATTAAGAAATAAATAGCAAATACTAATATGTCAATCTCTTATATCTCTATCGTTTACTCTCTGTTTCTTATTATTTCGTTTTTATATTCGCCGCAAATATACGACATAAAACTGTTCCATGCTAGATAAGCACCTACGAAATAGCAGGGTTTCTAAACATATCTAACACAACAACTCTCTCAACGACTCTGTTCTTTCTCTATCACCGCTTCTATTTGAGGTTGCAATTTTGGAATAATATTCTTTGCCACATCCCAAACAATCAGATAATTAACACCCATATAGTCATGAATCAACCGATCTCTCATTCCAGCCATATGTTTCCATTGAATGTCACTCCATTGATATTTAACATCTGCGGGAATTTTCTTAGTCGCTTCACCGACAATCTCCAAACTACGGCAAACCGCCCTCTTTAACGTTTCATCCGAAAGAAATTGATACATAGGCAGATCATCCGTAACTACAGAAAGGATGTAGTTACATTCCTCCAATATATGCAGCAAATAAGCGATAGGGGTCTTACACATATTCTACCTCCTTTAATATCTGCTGGCCAATAAAAGGGCTTAACCCTTTAAGGGTGACTATGTCCACTTTCAATCTGTCAAAAAGCTTCTCTAATATCTCACAAGCCAAAAGGAAATTGGAATAAGTCTCTTTATCATCCTCAAAGTCGATCAATATATCCACATCACTACTTTCCGTATTGCTCTCACGAACAGTAGAGCCAAAAAGCCCCAACTGCTTTACACCGCAACTCTGCGACAAAGGCTGCTTTGCTTTCCGAAGAAGAGATATGACAGATTGTTTATTCATTACACAATTGGATATTAATGTATAATGCAAAGATAAGCAATATTTTTCGTACCTTCTCATTTAAACCGCGTATCGTTTGCTTAAATGAGATTAATATACTTACTTTGCGATAAATAAACTTTTAATCAAACTATTAAACTATGGATATACTAAATTCTCATTTACCTTTGTCTATAACTACTCAAAGCAACTACAAATGACACAAAAAGAATCTATCCGCTTATTCGAAGAAAGAAAAGTTCGCGCCATATGGGATGACGAACAAGAGGAATGGTATTTCTCGATCGTTGATGTTATATCTATTTTAACAGATAGCCCCAACCCTCGAAAATACTGGAGTGTATTAAAAACCAGATTGAAAAGAGAAGGTAGCGAGTTGACTACAAATTGTAGTCAACTGAAAATGCAGGCCGCTGATGGCAAGAAATATTTAACCGACGTAGCCAATACCGAGCAACTCTTCCGCCTTATCCAATCAGTACCATCTCCAAAAGCAGAACCTTTTAAGTTATGGATCGCCCAAGTAGCGAAGGAACGTTTGGATCAAATGCAAGACCCGGAATTGTCTATCGAGCAAGCCATGGCCGATTATAAACGATTGGGCTATTCGGATAATTGGATCAACCAACGATTGAAATCCATCGAGATACGGAAAGATCTAACAGACGAATGGAAGAAAAGAGGACTGGAAGCCAAAACCGGGAAAAGCGTTATCTCACCGCTCAACGCCCAAAAGATAATTAGCCTAAAAAAGGGAGAGAACGAGCGGGATGTATGACATCCAATGATAAGATAAACAATATTTTTCGTACCTTTGCATCCTCAATCGCAATTTAATAGGTATACGAAATATGATAACAGTTAACAATCTGGACGTACAGTTTGGAAAACGCATCCTTTTTCAGGATGTGAACATGAAGTTTACACCGGGCAATTGCTACGGTATTATCGGTGCTAACGGGGCCGGAAAATCTACGTTTCTCCGTGTAATCAGCAAGCAATTAGACCCTACCAGAGGTAGCGTTAACCTAGGACCGGGCGAACGTCTTTCCGTATTGAGCCAAGATCACTTCGCGTTCGATGAATATACGGTTATGGATACCGTATTGATGGGACATACGACCTTATGGGAGGTGATGAGCGAGAAAAACGCCCTTTACGAGAAACCTGATTTCAGCGACGCCGACGGTATCCGCGTATCGGAACTGGAAGAGAAATTCGCCGAGATGGAAGGCTGGAACGCAGAGAGCGACGCCGCCAACCTATTGAGCGGACTAGGCATCAAGGAGGATTTGCATTATATGTATATGAAGGACTTGAGCGGTAAGCAGAAAGTACGTGTCTTATTGGCCCGTGCCTTGTTCGGACAGCCCGATAACCTATTATTGGATGAGCCGACGAACGACTTGGACCTTGAGACGGTTTCTTGGTTGGAGAATTATCTCTCTAATTTCGAGCATACCGTATTGGTTGTTAGCCACGACCGTCACTTCCTCGACTCCGTTTGTACGCATACCGTGGATATCGACTTTGGTAAATTACAATTATTCGCCGGAAACTATAGCTTCTGGTACGAGTCTAGCCAGTTAGCCCTTCGTCAACAGCAGAACCAGAATAAGAAAGCCGAGGAGAAGAAGAAAGAGTTGGAAGAATTTATCCGCCGTTTCAGCGCCAACGTAGCGAAGTCCAAGCAGACCACCAGTCGCAAGAAGATGTTGGAGAAGCTGAATATCGAGGAGATCAAACCGTCCTCACGCCGCTATCCGGGAATCTTGTTCACGCCTAACCGCGAACCGGGCAACCAGATCCTTGAGGTGAAAGGATTGTCGAAGAGTATCGACGGACAGGTATTGTTCAAGGACTTGAACTTCTTCGTGGAGAAGGATGACAAGATCGTATTTATCAGTCACGACCCTCGTGCCATGACCGCCTTGTTCCAGATCATCAACGGTGAGGAGAAAGCGGATGCCGGTACGTATCAGTGGGGACAGACGATCACGACCTCTTATCTTCCTCTTGATAACTCCAAATATTTCAATACAGATATCAACCTGCTCGATTGGTTATGCCAGTTCTCGCCGGATACTAACGAGGTATTCTTGAAAGGCTTCCTCGGACGTATGTTGTTCTCGGGCGAGGAGCTCATGAAAAAGGTAAGCGTACTTTCCGGAGGTGAGAAGATGCGTTGTATGATCTCACGTATGATGCTCACCGACGCCAACTGCTTGATCTTGGATACTCCGACCAACCACTTGGACTTGGAATCCATCCAAGCCTTCAATAATACATTGAAGACATTCAAGGGAAATATCCTGTTCTCCAGCCATGACCACGAGTTCATACAAACCGTGGCGAACCGTATCATCGAGCTGACTCCTAACGGTATCATCGATAAGATGATGGATTACGATGATTACATCACAGATCCGGCTATCGCTGAGTTACGGGAAAAGCTATATTCGAAATGAAAAAAAGATTATTATTCATACTAATCGTTTTTATCGCATGGCTACCGGTTTTTGTTATTCAAAAACCGGTATTTATGTTTTATCAGCATGCGTTGTCCGAGGCTTGTACCTTCACGGACTTCCTACAGGTTATGCTTCATGGGCTGAAGCTGGATTGTACGATAGCGGGATACCTTACGGCCATCCCTCTCCTATTGACTTTAGTATCAGTTTGGATTCCGGGCGTTTGGCTAAAGAAGGTATTGAAAGGGTACTTCTTGATCATGGGAATTCTGGTATCCGCGATCTTTTCCGTAGATGTGGCTTTATACAGCTTTTGGGGATTCAGGTTGGACGCTACTTTATTCTTCTACCTGCAATCGCCCGCCGATGCGATGGCGAGTGTTCCGTTGGGAATGTTCTTTATCCAATTATTGGTATTCGTGGCATATACGCTAAGTATCTATGCTTGGTTCACCTTCATCCTCCGGTTCGCGCCAGTAAAGCCTAGCTTTCCACCTACGGGATTGGAGCAATTGGGAAGTACTTTCGCCATCCTCTTAGCAGGGGGAATATTGTTTATTCCGATCCGGGGAGGCGTAACTACGTCTACGGCAAATGTCGGCATGGTTTATTTCAGCCAGAACCAGTTCTTGAATCATTCGGCGATCAACCCGTGTTTCAGTCTGATAGCCTCATTGAGTAAGCAACAGGATTTTGCCTCGCAATTCGATTTCTATCCGGAGGAAAAGCGGAAAGCCTTATTCGATACGCTCATTCAAGCCCAAGACTCCTTATGCCCGGGAGATTCCATACCTACAGAGCCTGTCAAGCTATTGACAACGACTCGTCCCAATATTCTCATTATCATCATGGAGAGTTTCACGGCAAATGCTATCGAGGCTGTTGGTGGTGAGCCGGGAATTACGCCGAACTTGAATCGGCTGAGCAAAGAAGGTGTATTATTCACGAACCTATATGCCAACTCGTTCCGTACCGACCGAGGCTTAGTCTCCGTATTGAACGGCTATTTAGCCCAACCCACCACCTCCATCATGAAGTATCCGGTGAAAAGCCAGACCCTTCCATCTATCGCAAAGAGTCTTAACAAAGAAGGATATACGGCGGATATGCTCTATGGAGGTGATATCAATTTCACGAATATGCAAAGTTATTTCTATAGTTCCGGCTACAGCAAGATAACGGCAGACCGTGATTTTCCCTTGAGCAGCCGTCTGAGTAAATGGGGAGCAAACGACGATATCACGTTCTCGCATCTTTACGAGGATATCAAGCAAAGACCAGTCGACGGCAAACCTTGGTTAAGTACATTCCTGACATTAAGTAGCCATGAGCCATTCGAGGTCCCGTTTCACCATTTGGAGCATCCTTATCTAAACTCCGTCGCGTTTACGGATAGCTGTATCGGTAATTTCATTGATACGTTCAAGGAACTGCCGGCATGGAAAAATACGGTAGTCATCTTTGTCTCCGACCACGGATACCGTTACCCTGAAAACATGCAGGAGTACGGACCTTTACGTTTCCACATACCTATGCTATGGCTAGGCGGAGCGATCGCCGAACCTAAAGTGATCGATACGTATGCGAACCAAACCGATTTGGCAGCCACCTTATTAAATCAGATGGGTCTCCCCACGGATGAGTTCTCATTCAGCAAAGATATATTGAATCCTTGCGTCCCGCATTACGCCTTTTATACATTCAATAATGGATTTGGCTTTATAGACGAATCCGGTGTTTCCGTATACGACAATGAAGGGAACAAGATTTTAGTAGAAGAACCTGAAAGCGGAAACGAGACCCGCTTGGAGAAAGGAAAAGTCCTATTACAAACTTTATACGACGATCTGGGAAATCGATAGCGACAGATATAAAAAAGGCCGACTTACACAAGCCGGCCTTTTTTATTTATATTAAATATATTCTTACTTAGCGTAGCTTACCGCACGAGTCTCACGGATCACCGTGATCTTAACCTGTCCCGGATAAGTCATCTCATCCTGAATCTTCTTAGCGATCTCAGCGGACAAGTTCTCGGTGTCCTTATCGTCAATCTTATCAGCGCCAACGATTACGCGCAACTCTCTACCCGCTTGGATAGCGTAAGTCTTGACAACACCCGGATACGATAAAGCCAATTGTTCCAAATCATTCAAACGCTTGATATAAGCCTCTACGATCTCACGACGTGCGCCCGGACGAGCACCTGAAATAGCGTCGCAAACCTGTACGATCGGAGCCAACAGCGTCTGCATCTCCACCTCATCGTGGTGAGCGCCTACGGCGTTGCAAATATCCGGTTTCTCCTTATATTTCTCGCAAAGCTTCATACCCAAGATAGCGTGCGGCAATTCCGGCTCATCATCGGGCACTTTACCAATATCATGTAACAATCCGGCACGTTTCGCTTTCTTCGGGTTCAATCCCAACTCGGAAGCCATCACGGCACAAAGGTTGGCCGTCTCACGAGCATGTTGCAACAAGTTTTGTCCATAAGAAGAACGATACTTCATCTTACCGATCATACGAATCAATTCCGGATGCAAACCGTGCACTCCCAAATCGATCACGGTACGCTTACCGGTCTCTACGACCTCGTCTTCCACTTGCTTCTTCACCTTCGTTACCACCTCCTCGATACGAGCCGGATGGATACGTCCGTCCTGTACCAATTGATGCAAGGCCAAACGAGCGATCTCACGGCGAACCGGGTCGAATCCGGAAAGAACGATAGCCTCAGGCGTATCATCCACCACGATCTCAATACCGGTAGCGGCCTCCAAAGCACGGATATTACGTCCCTCACGACCGATGATACGGCCTTTGATCTCGTCCGATTCAATATGGAACACGGTAATAGAGTTCTCGATAGCCGTCTCCGTCGCTACCCGTTGGATAGACTGGATCACGATCTTCTTCGCCTCCTTATTTGCGGTCATCTTCGCCTCCTCGACGATCTCGTTGATGTAAGAAGCGGCTTGCGTCTTTGCCTCATCCTTTAAGGACTCGATCAAACGCTCTTTGGCTTCCTCGGCGGACAACCCGGAGATAGCCTCCAAATGCTCCACTTCCTTCTGATGAAGTTTATCCAAATCTTGCTTCTTCTTCTCCACCAACTCCAACTGAGAAGATAAATTCTCCTTTACAGCCTCTACCTCGTTATTCCTACGCTGTAACTCTTCCTGACGTTGATTCATCGTCAGTTCTCTTTGTTTCAATTTAGTCTCGACAGACTGGATCTTAGCGTTACGCTGTGATACCTGTTTTTCCAAGTCCGCTTTCAAATGAAGAAACTTCTCCTTTACTTCCAGCATCTTGTTCTTCTTTATCACCTCAGCCTCCTTCTCCGCCTCTTGAAGCACGGAGTCGTACTTCGACTTCAGAAGGAAACGCATGCCCAGCCACGCAAGCAACCCACCAATGATGAAGGTTACTATCGGTATGATTATATACATTCCAACCATTTAACTAATAATTTAAGATTCATTTATTTATATACAAAAAAAGCACTACCATCACACGGTCTTACCGTGCAAAGCAGTGCGGAAACTCTCTTCTTACAATATGTATGTTATTTCTTCAGATATCCTTCCAACTCGGTTGTAAGCTCCTGTATCTTATCCGTAAAAGGATTTGTATCATTCCGTTTTTCCAACTCCAGATTATGCATCGAGAGTTGAAAAGCCACCATGGCTAACAAATCTTTCGTATCCACCTCGACCGCAAAATGCTGCCTGTATTGAAGAATCTTGCTGTTGATCTGATCAGCGGCGGCACGTGCCAACTCTTCCTCATGACGTTTGATCGTAAGCGGATATTTCTTTCCGGCTATCACTATATTTATAAGAAATTCTTCGTCCATCGCTTCTATTCATTTAAAAGTGCGATGCACTTGTCTACTTCCCGCACTAATTTTGATAACCGCATCCGGGCGTTCTTCATCTCTTCCTCATTCGTAGAAACAATTCGCGCCGTCAGCATGTTATCACATTTGGCATTCAATCCTTCAATCATATCCTTCGCCTGCCGCAACTCCTCGTCTTTAAGGCTCAAAGCAGCTGTAAGTTCGTCAATTCTACGTTTCTGCTGATCGCATAACGCCATCAAATCACGAACTCTAACCTCAAATACAGCTAACAATCTCTTATGATCTTCGGTCATTTCACACCAAATTCTACACAAAAGTAAGTTTTTGAATTGAATTAACCAACTGTAGACTTAATTATTTTGACAGAAAACGTATGGACAAATAAAAAGGCCGTCCAAAAAAATCGAACAGCCCTCCCTAATTCTTGTAAACGTTCCTCTTGTTTACACTAAAGAAACATACATTTCACCTTCAATCTCCTCGAAAGCTAATTTACCTTCTTTCGCCAACCAACCAAAAGCGGCGTACATATCTTTTTCCGCTTTAATCTTCGTGGCTTTCTTCACTGCCTTAAAACTCATTTTACCGCCTTCATTTAAAACGTTCCATACAAGGCCGGCGTTTGTACCAATTAATTCAATCATTTTATGATAACATTTGATTACTGGGGACAAATTTATAGATTAAATGATTAAAACAAAAGATTATAGATGTTTTTTAGCATAAAAGATGGACATTTTTCGCTTTGTAAACAATATTAACACGGTTATAACGTTATTTTTCCTCTGTTTTCTCGGCATATCAGTTCCGCTTCCACGTTTACCGCTGAGACATATCTTTTTAATAAGTCAACCGAGTAACCACCCGCTTCCAATAAGCCCTCCTTACCGGAATAACCATTCAGAATCATTAACAATGAAGTGGTCGACATTTCAATCTTGGTACGTTCCTCATCGCTGGTAGGCGTTCCGACACCCGCTACTCCATCCCTGTAGACTGGAAGACCGGCGATATTCAATTCACCACGTCCGATACCGTGATAAATTTCCCCCTCTTTTCCGACACCTAGTTCCAATCCGCCTACAATCTTATCTGCGTCAAATCCTCCGATAGAATAACCGCTACGGATAGAAACCAGATTGACGATATCCACCAAGGTATCTATCTTATATAAAGGAAGCCCGCGAAGTATCCGCCGTCTTAACGCCTCGGCGGAAGGGCGATACCGGTTCGGGTCTTTCCCCAGACGTTTATAAGCTTGACGGGTAGCGAAAATAGGAGTCCACTTATTAATATCCTCTATCTTACAGGTAGAACGGATGTCCTCCTCAACACGGGTTATTTCTTCCCAAAGTCGTTCATCGGGCTCCGTGTTCTTTACTTGGCAGGCGATAGCCAACACGTGAAGATCGGGGCAAGCCTCCGATATCTCAGATGAAAGAGTGATTGAAATCATGTCTATTATAAGTTTGAGCCAATATAACTAAGATTTTTTCAAGCATATCCCGGTAAGGATCCGGCCGCTTTTGACACCGAGGCGACGAGCGGAGAAATAATCCTCATACCGAATATAAGTACAGATGCCAGCGATCTCTATATGCTCGGAGAGCAATCCTGCCTCTAACAATTGTAAACGGTTGGTTTCCCATAGATCGATATGCGCTTTTTGAGTCTCCGCATTACGTCGAAGAATCCGCTCCATTGGGAAGCCCGCCATTTGAAAAGCTTTTACGACTTCCTCTCCCACCTCAAATGCCGCTTGACTGATAGAGGGACCTATTCCGGCAACCAATTGAGTAGGATCGCAATCGTATGCCTCGATCATCAAGCTTGCCGCCTTACGAGCTATGTGTAAAACCGTACCCCGCCAACCCGCATGGACGGCAGCTACCACTTTACGATCCGGCGCATATAACAAGACAGGGACACAATCCGCCGTAGATACGGCTACACATACATCCGGAACATTCGTCACCAAAGCGTCCACGCCTTCCAAACGTAGCTTTCGCTCTTTATCATTCAGCGAAAGGAAAGACGCGTCGATCGCCAATACTCGATCCTCATGGGTCTGATGAGGTATAACCATATTCTCTAGGGAAATCCCGACCGCATCCGAAAGAAGTTCCAAGTTCTTCCGGATGAAGCCCGGATCATCCTCGGTATAAACGCCCGGATTCATCGAAGCGTACGTTCCCGTACTCACGCCGCCATGACGTGTTGTCGTAAAATGAGAAATGTCGCGGTATCCGCTTAACCCGGAGAACCGCGACACCTCTATTTGCTTATTTTCTTGTATCTTCATCTTCATCATCGTCCCAGTATTCCTCGTATTCCTCATCCGGGTCATCCTCGTCCTCATCCACGGGGAAGATGTATTCGTCGTCGTCCTCAAATTCCAACGTGCTTACATCTATATTCTTATGGACAATTCGCTCTGCCTCATGGAAATTCTCCTTATTCAGCTCTTTCCATAAAAGGTCTTTCAACTCGACAATACCCAGTCCCGTGATAGAAGATATAAAGACATACGGAATTCCCTCCGGCAAGTCTTGCGACAAAGCCTCGATCAATTCCTCATCCAGCATATCGCTCTTGGTGATGGCCAGTACACGGCGTTTATCCAGCAATTCCGGATTATACTTCACTAACTCATTATGCAAGATCTCGTATTCTTTCTTGATATCGTCTGCCTCAGCGGGAACCATGAACAATAACAAGGAATTACGTTCGATATGACGTAAGAAACGAAGTCCCAAACCTTTTCCCTCGCTTGCTCCTTCGATAATACCCGGTATATCGGCCATTACGAACGAACGGTTATCGCGATAACTCACGATGCCTAAATTAGGCTCCAACGTAGTAAAAGGATAATTAGCGATCTTCGGTTTAGCGGCGGATACGACAGAAAGCAAGGTAGATTTACCCGCATTCGGGAAGCCTACCAAACCGACATCGGCCAGCAATTTCAACTGAAGAATCACCGTACGTTCCAATGCCGGCTCACCCGGTTGCGAATAACGGGGCGCTTGATTGGTAGCCGTCTTGAAGTTAAAATTCCCCAGACCGCCACGACCGCCTTTCAGCAACATCACTTGCTGACCGTCTTCCGTAACGTCGCAAATAAACTCTCCGGTCTCAGCATCGTAAACAACCGTACCGCAAGGAACCTCGATTACTCGATCCTCCCCGTCTTTACCCGAGCTACGCTTCGCGCTACCACTCTCACCATTGGTGGCCATGATATGACGCTCATATTTCAAGTGAAGGAGCGTCCAGTAATTCCGGTTACCACGGAGATACACATGACCTCCTCTCCCTCCATCGCCCCCGTCGGGACCTCCTTTCGGAATGTATTTCTCACGACGGAAGTGAGAAGATCCTCTTCCACCCTTTCCTGAGCGGCAATAGATCTTGACATAATCTACAAAGTTCGATTCAGCCATATTGGTTTATTTCAATTATTTTACGTTATTAACCGCCTCTTTGATACGACCGAAGATTTCCTCGATTGTTCCCATCCCTTTGATGGCTACGTGCTTGCCTTCACCTACATAGTAGTCTGCCAAAGGAGCTGTTTGAGTATGGTAAACATCCAGTCTGGATTTGATCGTCTCCAAGTTATCGTCAGAACGTCCGGATACTTTACCGCGCTCCAATAAACGCTTGATCAACTCCTCTTCCTCTACTTGAAGGTTCAACATAACGGAAACGTCTGTTCCACGCTCGTTCAACATCTTCTTCAAGGCTTTCGCTTGAGGGATCGTACGAGGGAAACCATCGAAGATTACGCCCTTAGCCGGCTTCTTGCTATCCAATACATTCGCCAACATATCAACGATCAACTCGTCCGGAACCAATTGTCCCTTCTCGATATAATCCTTAGCGATCTTGCCCAGTTCAGTCTCAGCCTTCATCTCGCCACGCAATACATCGCCAGTAGAGATATGATCCAAACCGTATTCTTTAATAATCAACTCACTTTGTGTTCCCTTACCTGAACCGGGAGCACCAAAAATAACCACGTTCAACATACTATTGTTCCTTTATTATATATAATGTATACTATTTTATTCCACAACCTTGTAGATATCCTTATATGAGCGGCCCAACTCATCATAATCCAAACCATGTCCCACGATAAAATCAGCGGGTATCTGTAAGCCTACATAATCCGGAGTCAACTCGCATTTCAAGGATTCCGGCTTGAAAAGCATCGTTGCCAATCTTACATCGGCGGCACCCTCGCTCCGAAGCTTCTCCATCACGTAGCTCATCGTAAAGCCCGTATCGATAATATCCTCCAATAAGATCACCATACGTCCGCGAATATCAGCCTGCACCGGCATGATCTCATTCAATATGCCCGTACTGTAAGTTCCTTGATACGAGGAATAACGAGCGAATGTCAGCTCATACGGAACATCCAGCTCACGCATCAGCTCGGCGACAAACATAAAAGCCCCGTTTAGCACACCCACGAATAGAGGATTTTTCCCTTCCACATCCGCTTTAATCTGAACGGCCATTTTAGCGATAGCCGCCTGAATATCCGACTCCGGAATAAACAGTTCAAATTCTTTGTCTTTTAGACGAATTCTGTCCATAAATCTTTCGGTTTTCGAGGGGACAAATGTACAACTTTTTCGGCGATGCACAAAAAAGTGTAGCAACATACCAAAGTTTGTTATACATTTGTAAGCAGAATAAAACCCCAGACATCTAGAATTATGATTAAGATATTCGCTACAGACAAGGTAAAGGAGCTCGACCAATATACGATTCAACACGAGCCAATTAGTTCGATCGACTTAGTGGAGCGTGCCGCTACGACGTTCGTCCATGAGTTTTGCCGGCGCTACTCCAAGCAGGTCCGCATCGTGATTTTCGCCGGTCAAGGCAATAACGGAGCCGACGCTTTGGCCATCGCCCGCCTTTTGAACGAGGAATCATACCGGGTAGAGACGTATTTATTCAACCCGACGGAGCATCTGTCCGTAGAGTGTGAGCAAAACAAGCAGCGTCTGCTCGACATCGAACGAATCGAATTTACGGAAGTGGTCCGAGACTTTGAACCGCCGACGCTAACCGACCGGGACGTGGTGATCGACGGCCTGTTCGGTTCGGGATTAAACCGTCCTCTCACAGGAGGTTTCGCCGCTATGGTCAATTATATTAACCAATCTGAGGCGGAAGTCGTAGCGATCGATATTCCTTCCGGCTTATTCGGGGAAGATAATCGTAAGAATGACTCGGAGGCGATCATCAAGGCCAGTTTAACCTTGACATTCGGTTTCCCGAAACTGGCGTTTCTTTTTCCGGAGAATGAGCAATACGTAGGCGAGTGGAAAATACTGGATATCGGAATCCATCCGGACGCAATTTATGAGACGGCTTCCCCTTACTCATTGGTTACGGAAGAAGATATATCCTATTCGTTAAAGTCTCGCAAACGTTTCGCCCATAAGGGAACGTTCGGACATGCTTTATTGATCGCCGGAAGTAAAGGAAAAATGGGAGCCGCCCTATTATCCGCAAAGGCATGCTTACGGAGTGGAGCCGGACTATTGACCGTGCATATCCCGACCCGAGGCGAATCAATCTTCCAGACCGCTTTCCCGGAAGCGATGTTAAGTCTAGACGCAAATCCTGATTATTTCTCTACGGTTCCCGAGATAGGTAGTTACTCCGCTGTTGGTATGGGACCGGGACTCGGACAGCATTTAGAATCCGCAGCAGCGATCGAACGTATCCTGCAATCCAGCACAAAACCAGTCGTTATCGATGCGGACGCTATTAATATAATGGCATCCAACAAGGACTTATTCAATAAGATCCCGCCACGGAGCATCCTCACTCCCCATCCGAAGGAGTTCGACCGGATAGCGGGTGAAAGCACGAACTCATACGACCGTTTGATGAAAGCGCAATCTTTCGCCGCCGAACATAAGATTTGTATCGTATTGAAAGGTGCTTATACCGCTATTTGTTCTCCGGCAGGAAACATTTATTTCAATAGTTGCGGAAATCCGGGCATGGCAACCGCCGGTAGCGGAGACGTGCTGACGGGTATCATCCTCAGCTTATTGGCGCAAGACTATTCTCCGGAAACTGCCGCTGTAGTCGGAGTATTCTTGCACGGCACAGCCGGTGATCTCGCCGCCGCTTTCCGCTCGGAAGAGAGCATGATCGCCAGCGACATCACGGATATGCTCGGAAAAGCATTTAAGCAAATCAAATAAATCCTGCAAAAACAACAGGCGTTTTTACTCTCGTTTGTTACAATTACTACCGCTATTCCATATATTATACGGACTTACAGTGTACATATAGAATGGTGGTAGTAAATTTTCATGGTACCCCAACGCCTTTTGCTATCACATTTCAACCTTTTCTTACTCACTCGATAAATGTCGGCGATATCTTTTATGACAAAGCCCTGTAAAGTAGAGTTATTGTAACTTTTAAACATGTATAGTTGTATCCCTATCATTTTAAAGAAAAGCTTCAGTCGTTGATACCATAACTATTACAGCAACATTTGGCTACATCATATAATGTATTTAGTGTATCCAAATCAGATATACTGCGTTGGCGATGTTAGTATATATTACTTGGCAAAGTCAGTACTACTGCGTTTGCCGACTAATAAATGACCGATTGCCATACACTTCCGTTAAAATAAATAAAAAAGGAAAAAGAGCTTACGTATCCCTTGCCCCAGAGTTGTCTCATATATAAAACACCGACAAATTTGTATTAACAATAAAGCTATACGTACATGAAAATAACAATCGTATCGTTCGTAATGACAGCTGCTTTCGGTTTAATCGCCTGTGATAACACGAAGCATAACACATTGACCGAACAAGAGAAAGCGGAAGGTTGGGAACTTCTATTCGATGGGGAAACCTTGGATGGCTGGCGGGATTATAACGGAACCGCCTTGACCGGACCTTGGGAAGTTGTAAACGGAACCATCCAAGCGGACGGGCAAGGTAGCGATGCCAGCGGATACATCGTCACCGACAAGGCTTATGAGAATTTTGAGCTTTCGTGGGACTGGAAAATCTCGAAAGGAGGAAATAGCGGTTTATTATATCATGTGGTAGAACGTCCTCAATTCCCGGTTCCCTACGTTACCGGCCCCGAGTATCAATTGATTGATGATATCAATTTCGCGGAGCCATTGGAAGATTGGCAACGTTGCGGAGTGGATTACGCGATGTATTTACCGGACTTCAACACGATAAAAGTACATCCGGCCGGCGAATGGAACAACTCTAAGATTATTTTTGACAACGGACATGTCACCTACTTTATGAACGGGCACAAAACCGTAGAGTTCGATGCATGGTCTGATGATTGGTTCTCCCGTAAGAACAGCGGTAAATGGGCGAACGCTCCCGAATACGGATTAGCGCATAAAGGCTTGATTTGTTTGCAAGACCACGGTTATCCCGCATGGTTCCGTAATATCAAGATCAAGGAACTTCCCCGCAAGACACGAGAGGCTCGTTTATTCAACGGCGAGGACATTACAAACTGGGATAAATACGGCACAGAATTATGGTATGTAAAAGATGGTTTATTAGTATGCGAAAGTGGCCCGGATAAACAATACGGCTATCTAGCCACCCGGGAATATTACGACGATTTTGACCTTACCGTGGAATTTAAACAGGAAGCGGATGGTAATTCTGGCGTATTTATTCGTTCCTTTGTAGAAGAAAAAGATGTAAAGGTAAACGGCTGGCAAGTGGAAGTCGCCCCCAAAGGCTTTGACACGGGCGGTATCTACGAATCCTACGGACGAGGATGGTTGATACAGATCCCGGACGAGAAGGAGAACATCCTAAAACAAGGAGAGTGGAACACGATGCGTATCCGGGTACAAGGAGATAATGTACAGACTTGGCTCAACGGAGAGGAGATGGTAAACATCCGGGATGAAAAGATCGGAGCCGGTCAAGGGCGTATCGCGTTACAAATACATGATGGTGGCGGCATCAAGGTTCTTTGGCGCAACCTTCATTTACAAACATTATAGTATATCGTTTTCTTAAAATTTAATAGTTATGAAAAACATTTCGAGAAGAAGTTTCCTCAAGACCGGAGCCGTAGTGGCAGCCGGACTAACGATCGTTCCGGGTTCCGTGCTCGGTAAATCCTTTGGCTATACAGCTCCTAGTGACAAACTGAATATCGCGGGTATCGGTGTCGGCGGTATGGGACGTCGTAACCTCGCCAACATGAACACGGAGAATATCGTAGCTTTATGCGATGTAGATTGGCACTATGCGGACAAGACCTTCAAGGACTATCCGAAGGCTAAACGCTTTAAAGACTGGCGTGTCATGTTCGATGAGATGGGTAAGTCCATCGACGCGATTATGGTAGCCACCCCAGACCATACACATGCCGGCGTGACCGCCCACGCAATCACGCTAGGCAAGCATTGCTATACGCAAAAACCGCTTACCCACTCCGTTTACGAATCGCGTTTGCTTACCAAACTGGCGAAGAAATATAAGGTAGCCACCCAAATGGGTAACCAAGGTAACTCATTCGACTGGTGCCGGCAGATCGCGGAGTGGATACAGTCTGGCGTAATCGGCGATGTATATGAGGTACATTGTTGGACAGACCGCCCCATCTGGCCCCAAGGCTTGATGAAGCCGAACGATACCCCGAAGTGCCCGAAGACACTGGATTGGGATTTATGGATCGGCCCGGCTCAAAAGCGGCCTTATAATCCGGTCTATACCCCTTGGAACTGGCGTGGATGGTGGGACTTCGGAACCGGGGCCTTGGGCGATATGGCTTGCCATATCATGGACCCGTTGTATTGGGCACTCGACTTAAAATATCCGACCAGCGTAATCGGCAGCTCGACTTTGAGTAATCTGTACTCCCCTCCTCACGCACAGATCGTAACGTATACATTCCCCGCACGTCCGCCCAAAGGAAATGTCAAGATGCCGGAAGTAAAAGTCTATTGGTACGATGGTGGCTTGATGCCTCCCCGTCCGGAAGAATTGAAAGACGGGCAGATGATGGGCGACGAGAACGGCGGTATCATCTTCATCGGAACGAAAGGAAAGATCATGACAGGCTGTTACGGAATGAACCCGACCTTATTACCGGTTTCCGACATGGAACATTTCAACCAGCCCAAACCGACGATCCCGAGAGTGAAAGGTGGCAATGGAGACATATGGTCTACCAACGCCCATGAGCAAGACTGGATCCGTGCATGTAAGGAATCCCCGGAAAATCGTACGGAAGCCTCATCCAACTTCCAGTTCTCCGGTCCGTTCAACGAGATGGTCGTGATGGGAGTCTTGGCCGTTCGCCTCTCCGGACTGCAAGGTTTGCATCGTGAGTTGCAATGGGATGGAGAGAATATGCGGTTTACGAACATCTCCCCGAACGATAAGATCAAGATCGTCACGGTGGATGATTTCAAGGTAATTGACGGAGATCCGCGTTTCGACCGTCGCTTCGCCGAGTTTAACGCCGCAGAGATGGCCAACGAATGGATCAAGCATACGTATAACAACGGTTTCTCTCTGCCGGATATGCCAAGATAAACCTTTTAATAACAACCGAATATGATAAGACATATCTATAAAATAATGATAGCGATCGTTTGCTGCCTATTGGCTATTCCAACCGAAGCGCAAACGAAGGCCGAGAAGAACGGATGGCGTCTAGGGATGCAATCCTATAGTTTCCACCTGTTCCCTTTGACGGAAGCTCTCGATAAGACACAAGAACTGGGATTGAAATACATCGAGATTTATCCCGGCCATAAGCTCGGTGGTAAATGGGGAGATAAAGTATTCGATTTTAACCTCGATGCACAAACTCAGAAAGAGATCAAGGAGCTTGCGGCATCCAAAGGTATCAAGATCGTAGGAACCGGGGTGTATGTAGCCGAAAAGTCGTCCGATTGGGAAAAGATGTTCAAATTCGCGAAAGCGATGGACCTAGAGTTCATTACTTGCGAACCGGCTTTAAGCGATTGGGACCTGGTAGAAAAATTGTCCAAGCAATACAACATTAAGATCTCCGTCCATAATCACCCGCAGCCTTCCGAGTATTGGAAACCGGAGAACTTGTTGAAAGCCATTTCCGGACGCAGCCACTTGCTAGGTTCTTGTTCAGATGTGGGGCATTGGCGTCGGGAGGGGCTAAACCAGATTGATTGCTTAAAGCAACTCAAAGGTCGAATCATCTCTTTGCATTTCAAGGATATCGCCCCGAAAAAAGCAGGAGAGAATGAGCAGCACGACGTGATCTGGGGCACAGGCATCCTAGATGTAAAGGGAATGTTGAAAGAACTCAAATCCCAGAATTTCAAGGGAGTATTCTCTATCGAGTATGAATACAACTGGGAAAACTCAGTACCGGATATTAAAGAATGTATCCAATATTTCAATAAAACCGCAAACGAAATCTTATAATAGGGTTAGCATTAATTGACAGGCAGTAAGCGTATAGGCCCAAGGAATGTTCTCCTTGCCTATACGCTCCACCTTTCTAATAATACACGGGAATAAAATGGCATCTGACAACAAAATAATCGAATTGATCAAACAAGGAGATATAGCCGCCTTTAATACCCTGTTCAAGTCTGTTTATCTCCAACTTTATATACATTGCCGAAAATTTATCCCCGACCCGGAAGACGCAAAAGACATCTTACAAAACGTCTTCCTCCGCTTCTGGGAAAAGCGTGAGAACATCGATATTCACACGTCTTTAAACGCTTATTTATACAGGGCTATACAGAACGAATGCCTCAATTACCTTCGTTCTACCGGAACTCCCTATCTGATTAGCCATAATTAATAAATTTAAGATTAATAATAAGATCTAACAATGTTACGTTTTTATCCGTATTACACTAAAAATCATCCATTTCTCATAAGCAAGACTGTTTTTAAGATTAATAATTCAATGATTTATTATTTGATTACTATAGTATCTTTCAGTATTTGATAGCGAATGCCCGTATTCGTCTTTATCACATTGAGAATCTCCGATAAATCTTCGTTGTTACGGAAACTTCCGCTAAACCTTAATTTTTTTATCCCTTGATTTTCATAACGAAATACAACGTTATAGTTCCTTTCCAACAACTTTGTTATATCTTGCAGATACATCATTTCAAAAGACAAGAAACCTCCTCTCCATTGAGCGAATAGTTTCTTATCGTAAGGTACTACTTCTATCTTATTTCTACTTTTATCATAAACCGCCACTTGGTTAGGCTCAAGTAAGACCTCTTGTTTAGTCAACGTAGGTTGTACGGCGACCTTTCCATTGAACAAAGTTGTGGTTAGTTGCGAGTCTTCCATATAAGCGGAAACATTAAAGGCCGTACCAATCGCTTTCACATCGATACCGTTTGCCTTTACAACAAATGGTAAGTCTTTATTCTTTGCGACTTCAAAATAAGCTTCTCCATCCAAATAAATGCTACGATTGGAATGGCCGTAGTTCTCCGCATATTCTAGAGTTGTACAAGAGTTAAGCCAAACCCTCGTACCATCCGGTAATTGCAAATAGCTCTTCTCACCTTTGCTCGTTACTAATTTATAATTTCCAACTGTCGATAAGTTCTCTTGATTCGTAAGATACAACGTTGATAGTGAAATACCTATACCCAAAAGCACAGCAGCGGCATATTTCATGTATTGAAGGAATAGCCTTCTTGTTTTCATTTTGGAAATAGTTTTTTTCTCTATGGATGAAAACAAACGCTCCCACTCCCTATCAACATCTACTTCGTCTTTGAGACTTTCCGCAATTATATTTTTTATATATTCTTTCATTGTTTTTTCTCGATTCTATATGTATGACACTTCAAAACGATGTGCTACTTACAAGATTGATAGATTTTTGTATTATATTTTTTCAAGAAACCAGATAGTCTTTCAATCTACTTTTCAAAATCTTAAGGGCTCTATATATCTGTGTTTCCACTGTACGGACGGAGATAGCCAATTTATCTGCGATCTCTTGGTTCTTGAGTCCATTTATACGACTCAATTTAAAAATGGATTTACATTGATCTGGTAATTCCTCTATCGTATTTTCCGTGATTCGTTCTATTTCAAAAATACTAAGTATCGAATAAGGATCATTATCTTCCACAGCCTCTTGTTTATCCATCTCTGATATTTCATATCGGGGAATGTCAATGGTTCCGGTAGAACTAATTACAGAACCCTGAAAAAATCATTATTTTTAGGTTTGTGCTTAACCTTTTTCCAGCCGTACACAGTAGCGGCATCAGCACAAATTATATCCTTAAATATCACAAAAGGAACTATCACTGAAGTTTTTAAGGCGATTGAAGACCAAAGTGAATATAAATTCTTTTATAATGACAATCAAATCAATTTGAATAAACGGGTTGATGTCAATATCCATGAAGAATCCATAGAACAAGTATTAAACAATGTCTTTAGAGGTACGGATATTACGTATAAGATCGTCAAGAATCACGTAGTACTTACCAACAAGACCATGAAAGATACGGAGTTGCCATCCACCAACCAAAATCGCAAACGGCTAACCGGACAAGTAGTAGGACAAGATGGGGAGCCTCTGATCGGAGTAAACGTTGTAGTGAAAGGTACGACAATCGGATCTATGACCGATATGGACGGAAACTACATTCTAGAGAATGTTCCCTCCAACGCTACCGTTGAATTCTCGTACATCGGCTATCTCCAACAAAGTATCAACATAGGCAATAAAAGTAACCTCAACGTCACTTTAGCGGAAGACACTCAAAAGTTGGATGAGGTAGTAGTTGTTGGTTACGGTTCCTTCAAGAAAAGAGATTTAACCGGAGCTGTTTCTCAAGTAAAAGGAGATGAGATCTCGAACCTACCGCTTCGCAGCGCTGCCGACGCCTTGCAAGGAAAAGCAGCCGGTGTAACCATAACATCTAGTTCCGGTAGCCCAGGTTCACTCGGTAATGTCCGTATCCGTGGTGTCGGTACTATCAATAATAATGATCCGTTGTATGTAGTAGATGGTCTACCTCAAGGTGATATCGGTTGGTTAAATGCCCGTGATATCGAGAGCATAGAGGTATTGAAAGACGCTTCCGCACAAGCGATCTATGGTGCCCGTGCTGCCAACGGTGTGATCCTAGTGTCCACAAAGCGAGGAGCTTCCGGCGAGAGTTACCGAAGCAACATCGAGTTTGATATGAACATTGGTTTCCAAGATGTAGTGAAAACGTATGACATGCTAGACGCCGAAGGTTTCATGGAATATAAGAACCGGGCTTACGCCGCATCCGGGAAAGCCTTGATCGATGATTTCGCCACATCAGAGAAGCGAGAGCAGATCCTTACTTTCCTAGGGAAAAACGGAGGACGATCCGGTACGGATTGGTGGAAAGAGAGTACCCGTAAACCCAAGGAAGCTATCAGTCAGAATTACAACCTAGCTTTCTCTGGAGGTATGAAGAAACTCAGATACCGTGCTAGCTTTGGCTATATGGATCAACAAGGAATCTTGAAAGGTTCCGACTATGAACGCCTCTCCGGTCGATTGAACGTAGACTCTGAGGTAACCAAGTGGTTGAACCTCTCCGCAAATGTGAACGTCACGTACGAATCCAGGCGCAACCTAGATGAGAATAACTCTTACACAGCAACCGTGTTCAGTACCCTTGCGGCAGACCCAATCACTCCGGTATATCGCGACAACCTAGTGGATATCCCAGATTTCTTGCAAAACCGGATTATGGGTGGTTATGAGCCGACCAATCCTTGGTCTCGCTATACAGGCGTGATTTACTCAAACAAACCGAACACGGTTGGACAGGTAGACCGCTCCGCATTAAATCAATGGCACGGGATCGCCACGAAAAGTAATATCTCCGGCGAAGTCAAGTTGTTACCCTTCTTGACCTTCAAATCCAGTATCGCTCTTGACTTAGTCCGTAACCAAAGCGACTCTTTCCGTCCTTCTTACTATCTGGATGGAGATGAGTACTCCACTTATGCGGGCGCCAGTCGGAGCGTAGCGAATAAAGATTACTGGGTATTCGACAATTACCTAACTTACAATCAAAAATTCGACAAACATGCGGTAACAGCCATGGTCGGTACCTCCGCAGAGAAAGAACGCTACGAGGAGATCTACGCCTATAAAGAAGGACAGGTCAACAACAACCCGAACCAGCAGATCATCAACGCCGGTACCATGAATCCCGCCGCATCAGGCTACTACGCCACAAGTACGCTGAATTCTTATTTCGGTCGTGTATTTTATTCCTTTGACAACCGTTATATGATCACAGCCAATATCCGTTGGGATGGCTCCTCTAAATTTGCGGATGGTAATCGCTGGGGTTGCTTCCCCTCTGTATCCGCCGGTTGGAATTTCTCGGAAGAGAGCTTCATGAATAACCTTGAGTGGCTGTCACAAGGTAAGTTAAGAGCAGCTTGGGGTGAGATCGGGAACCAGACTATCTCCTCCGGAGCCTATATGAATACATTCGGAAATGGTAGCTACTACCTCTTCGGTAATCCGTATCAGACGAACTTGTACGCCGGACGTACGCAGGTGGGTAATCCGGATCTGAAATGGGAGACTACTCGCCAACTGGACTTCGGATTGGATTTGGCCTTTTTCCAAGGTTCCTTGAGAGCAACCTTCGACTACTTTGACCGTCAGACAAGTGATATGTTGGTGCAAGTACCCGTGCCCAGTTCACTAGGATTCCCCAACACGCCGTGGATGAATGCCGGTAGCGTAAGCAATAAAGGTTTTGAAGTAACGCTCGGATACGACGGTAAGATCGGGAACGACTTCCAATATCATATCAACGGAAACGTATCCACCTATAAAAATAAGGTAAAAAGCCTAGGCAGTGGAGCGAATATTCCGGGTAAAGGCATCCATCTAGGATACTTCTCCTATACGATGACAGAGCCAGGACAACCGATCGGTTATTTCTACGGATATAAAACCGATGGTGTCTTCCAGACCCAAGAAGAGATCGACAACTACAAGAACAACGGTCAAATGGTAATGCCAAACGCAAAGCCGGGCGACTTAAAGTTCCAAGATTTGAACAAAGATGGTAAACTAGACGACGAAGACCGCACGATGACAGGAAATCCTCATCCAGACTTCACCTTTGGTTTGACCTTAGGCGCAGAATGGAAAGGATTCGACATCTCCGCCTTCTTCCAAGGATCAGTCGGCAACGACATCTTAAACATATTGAAATATGACATCTATTCAGGTACCGGTTGGTACAATGCTCCGAAGGATATATTAACAACCTACTGGAACGGACCGGGTAGTACAAACGAGAACTTCGCAATCGATGCGGATAGCCGCATGAACTTGGAGATGTCCGATTGGTATGTGGAAAACGGTTCTTATGTTCGCTTGAAGAACCTGACAATCGGTTATACGCTTCCGTCCGAATGGACTAAGAAGATCACGATCAACAACCTTCGTTTCTTTGTTGCCGCACAGAACTTATTCACGATCACCGGTTATTCCGGACTAGATCCTGAGATCGGAGAGATCAATAACTCGCCTCTTTACAAAGGCTGTGATATGGGATTCTATCCGCAACCGCGTACATTCATGTTCGGTCTTAGTTTGAAATTATAATCTTAAAATGAATTATTATGAAATCTATAGTTAACATAGGGAAATTACTTGTATCGATCGCATGCGTCGGTGCCCTTACGACAAGCTGTAACAGCGACTTTCTAGACCGCCCGCCATTGGGAACATTGGATGAGGTAACTTATCTGAGTACCAAGGATGCCGGCTACAAACTTTTGGTCAATTGCTATCAGCCTTTACAAGATAGCTGGAACTATCAGGACATGAAATTTGTCTTGGGAGATCAATTGAGCGACGACTGCTCCAAAGGCGGCTCTGATGCAGGAGACCGCGTTCGTATCACGGAAATCGCCCGCGGAACACCAATGGCGACTAATCAAGTCTTGTCCGACCTTTGGACTCATCGCTACCAAACAGCGATCTCAGCCTGCAACGTATTCCTGTCGCTAATCACACCTGAATCAGAATTGATCGATGATGCCGGAGGCTTGGTCAGCACAGAAACCAAACAGCGATGGATCGCAGAGGCTCAATTCATGCGTGCGTTCTATTACTACGACCTAGCTACAATCTTCCAGAATATTCCACTAATTGACAAGCCCATGGAAGTCGTCGACAAAAGTACGATCACGAAATCCAGCAAAGAGGAGGTCATGAACTTTATCCTGAAAGACCTGAACACCGCAATCGCCGAACCTAATCTACCTAATGCAAAAAGCCTTCCGACCAGCGAGATTGGGCGAATCACCAAAGAGGCCGCCATGGCTTTCCGTGCTAGGGTATTGATGTTCTACGGCAACTACGGAGAGGCTCTGAAAGACCTGAAGACAGTTGTCGAATCCGGAAGCTATGAATTAGTAGATGACTACGAGAAGCTATTCAATAACGCCACAGAGGGCTATATGTCAAAAGAGTCCGTCTTCATCACCCTGCGCTCTTACATTCCTAGCTACACTAGCGGTAGCGTTTGTCCACAAATGAATGTCGGTCGCGGTATTGCCGGCGGATGGGGCGGCGAGTGTCCGACGAAGGATTTGGTAGACGAATATGAGGTAGGCGATCCACGCTTGGTACACACGGTATTGTCATCCGGCGATATATTCGTCAAGAACGATGGTTCCGAAGAGGTACACGACTATTCCGGCTACGACAATTTCCCACAGCAACACAGCCGTAAGCAGTATCCAGACTTCTCCAGACGGCCACTAAACGATTTATTGAACACGGATTGGACCCACTATCACATCCGCTATGCCGATGTATTGCTGATGTACGCTGAATGCCTGATCGAGACGGATGGCGACAAACAACTAGCGGCCGACCTGATCAACCAAGTACGTTATCGTGCCTTCGTGACAACCTCTTTGACAGATAGCTACGCTAAATACCGTAAGTTCAACCTCAAGGAGAGCGATCGAGTGACCGAGGATACTTTCAACGCTAAGTATAAAGTGAAAGCTTCCGATGATCTGCGTGCCGCCGTTCGCCACGAACGCCGTATCGAACTTGCAGGCGAGGGATTACGCTTCTACGACTTAATTCGCTGGGGCACCTTCGTATCTACAATGCAGAAATTCGGCAAGACTGATGAGGGCAAGTATTCCGGTGCCGGGACACTCGTCACCGATAAGACATACCCCTACCCGATTCCACAAAGCGAGATCGACTATGTAGGAGGCGCATTAACACAGAACGATAATTATTAATCTTCAATTTTTATTACTGTAGCCCCCGCAGATAGTCCTTCTTGTTGTCTGCGGGGGTTTCTATTCACGAAATACCTTAGAAATCCATGAAACGAATCTTATTTCTCCTAACCATCGCCCTCCTAAATTTGGGAAGTGGCCTATGCAAGACACGACAATCGTTAAGAATCATGAGCTACAACATCCGCATCGGGATCGGTATGGACCAACAGACCAATTTGAAGCGAATCGCTGAAGTGATCAACAAGATCCAGCCGGACTATGTCGGGCTACAAGAGGTGGACAGTGTATGCGAACGCTCTGGATGGATCAACCAATATGCAGAATTAGCACGGTTGACCGGCATGTATCCAATCTTCGCACCTGCCACAGAACGTTCTAAGGGATTATACGGAATCGCCGCACTCTCCCGCAAAAAACCTCGTAGCTACCAATACATACCTCTGCCGGGAAAGGAAGAGCCACGTACCTTCCTTTGTCTCGAATATCCGAACTATACCTTGTGTAACACACATTTCTCGCTCGACCCAGACTCTCGCCTGGCCTCTATACGACTCATCAATGAGACGATGAAAAGCGAAAACAAACCAATCCTGATCACCGGAGACTTCAACATGGAGCCAGACTCTAAGGAATTCAAGGCGATGAAACAAACGTGGAGGCTCTTATCCGACCCTACGTTAGAGACCTACCCCTCGGATCATCCCCGTTTGCGTTTAGATTATATCTTCGGCGACCTAAGGCATGAATTTAGGATTATCAACGACCAAGTGATCGATATCCAGTCGTCCGATCACCTGCCGATCTATATAGACGTGCTATTTTAAGCTTTCTCCCCCGGACATCCTCAGAATCCCGAACAATGCGAATCTAGAAATTCTTAATGTTGTCCGGGATTTTCATGCAATAAGAATACTTCCAATTGGTTTTAAGCAAAATATTTCCTAGTTTTGCGCAATAATATACAGAATTAAAATAAACTGGGATATGAAGAATATAATCATTATAGCTAGTTTACTCCTCGGGATGCCGCTTATGGCACAAACCAAGGTGGTAAAAAAGAACGCCGTAAAAGCCAATAATTTCGGAATCACCTACTCGTTGCCCAAGACCTCGCTAGTCGTAGACGCCGAAGTGACGAAAGTAACTTGCAAAGCCGGGCCTTACTATCAATATGCAGAGAAGTATCTAGGCGTAAAAGATGCAGTCACGGAAGATAAGATTTATTTCGATCTCGGAAAAATCAGTCTGATCAACCGGGGATTACCCGATGCGGATAATACCTATATCGTAGAATTCAAGCAAGGTACGGTCGCCCCTTACGCTTATCTTACCGAAGATGGATTATTATGCTCGATAAACGCAGAATATACACCAGTTGAATCCGAGCTAGATGCCGCAAAGAAAAATAAAGGCTCCCAACAAAAAGTGACAGACACTTCCGTTTTCTCGGAGGAATTACTAATGGCAGGCTCCACCGCCAAACAAGCGGAGGTGGCCGCTAAACAAATTTACCGTATCCGGGAAAGCCGTTTGAACATCTTGACCGGCGAGGCGGATAATTTACCCCCCGATGGTGAAGCCATGAAACTGGTGATCCAGCAATTGGAGGAGCAAGAAAAAGCATTAACAAACCTATTCACCGGAATCTTGACCAAAGAAACCGAGCATTATGAGGTAAGTATCATCCCCCACGACAACTTAGATAAAGAGGTATTGTTCCGTTTCTCCAAGCAGCTAGGTATCGTAGACGCTGACGATTTGGGCGGTACCCCTGTCTATATGAACTTGAAAGCGACAGAAAGAGCTCCGATCCTTGATGCCAAGGAAGCCGAGAAGAAAGACAAATCATTGAAAGGAATCGTCTACAATGTTCCGGGAAAAGCCAGCATAGAAATACTAATGAACAAAAAAACGCTCTACAAAGGAGAGGCCCAAATCACTCAATTCGGAACACGGGAAGGATTAGCCCCTGTTATGTTTGAGGATAAGAAAGCCCCCGTCAAAGTTCTTTTCTATCCGGAAACCGGCGCCATAAAGCAAATTATTCAATAAGTATAAACTAATATTATCTAAAACACATGTTACAAGGACAACCTAAAGGTCTCTATGCCCTAGCACTCGCGAACACGGGCGAACGCTTCGGTTATTACACGATGCTTGCGATTTTCACATTATTCTTGCAAGCGAAATTCGGCTATACGGCCGCTGAGACATCAACGATTTTCGCTAGCTTCTTAGCGTTCGTGTATTTTATGCCATTGATTGGCGGTATGATGGCCGATAAGTTCGGTTATGGAAAGATGGTTACCTCGGGTATCATCATCATGTTTGTCGGTTATCTTTTATTAGCCATCCCAACAGATGCCGCCTCGGGAAAAATCATGATGTTCGGCTCGCTAGCGCTAATCGCTTGCGGTACCGGATTATTTAAAGGTAACTTACAAGTGATGGTAGGTAATCTTTATGATGCCCCGGAATATAGAAGTAAACGTGACCAAGCCTTTAGTTTGTTTTATATGGCGATCAATATCGGTGCCATGTACGCACCTACGGCTGCCACTAAAATGACAGACTGGATGTTGGGTAAGTATAACCTTTTCTACGAGTCACAAATTCCGGCACTCGCTCACCAATTCTTAAACGGAACCATCTCCGCAGAGAACAAAGAGGCACTCGCCGCTCTGCAAAGCGCACAAGGTTTCACCGGCGATATGGCTACGTTCTGTTCCACGTATATCGAGAAGTTGTCTGAGGCATACAACTATGGATTCGGTGTGGCTTGTATCTCATTGATCATATCGATGGCTATCTATATGGGATTCCGCTCTACCTTTAAGCATGCGGATGTCAATACCAAACAAGCAAAGGCTTCCCACGCTCCGCAAGAGGAATTGTCACCTGCCGAGACGAAACAACGTATCACCGCCTTGCTGCTGGTATTCGCCGTGGTATTGTTCTTCTGGATGGCTTTCCATCAAAATGGTCTGACAATGACGTTCTTTGCTCGCGACTATACGGCCAACCAAGTGACCGGACTGGATCGTATCGGCTTTGATGTGATTAACTTAACATTATTGGTTATCGCCGTGTATGGAGGATTCGCTATCGCACAATCCACAACGAGCAAAGGCAAAACGATCGCCGGCATCGTGACCGTGGCCGCATTAGCCGCTCTAGGTATCAAATATATGGCTATGCCGGAAACCGTAACGATCCTTCCGCAGACCTTCCAGCAATTTAACCCGTTCTTCGTGGTTGTATTGACTCCGGTATCGTTGGCGATCTTTGGTTATCTGGCTAATAAGAAGAAAGAGCCGTCCGCTCCTCGTAAGATCGGATTGGGTATGATGATCGCCGCTTGCGGTTTCTTGATCTTGGCGATCGGTTCTATGGGCTTGCCTACACCGGACGCTTTAGCGGCGGATAGCAAATTGCAGGTATTGGTTTCTCCGAACTGGTTGATATCGACTTATCTGGTATTGACCTTCGCCGAATTATTGCTTTCTCCGATGGGTATCTCTTTCGTATCCAAAGTGGCTCCTCCTAAATACAAAGGTATGATGATGGGTGGGTGGTTCGTGGCTACGGCTATCGGTAACTATCTGGTCGCTATCATCGGTTATTTGTGGGGAGGCATGCAGTTATGGATGGTATGGAGCGTGTTGATCGTTCTTTGTTTACTGTCTGCGTTGTTCATGTTCTCTATCATGAAGAAACTGGATAAAGTGGCTTGACAATTGAAAATTAGAGGATGAGGAAGTCGTATACATATCGTTCGCAGGCACTCCGTTTCAGAAGATGGAGCCGGAAGGCGTATGCGGCTTTCATCAGTGTACAGAGAGCTGTTACGATCGGACAATTATCCTTTTCCGTAGCCGATCGCTTCGAGAAAAAGAACCAGTCTTTACATACCGGTATCGGTACGTTCACGGACGGATTTTCCGAAGAGGATGACGAGGAGAGGGAGAATACCGAGGAGAACAAACGGAGCCTCGCAGTATCGCATGGACTGTTTACGGCATTACTCCCGGTATTGGTATCAAATGAGATCGCTCATCCGGCTCATCGTGTAGCTCACTATACATTATATAATATAGTAAAGGCGGGAAGTATTCTTTCGGATACTTCCCGCCTTTCTTATTTCCATCTGGTTGTAGAGACGGGGCACGCCCCGTCTCTACAACTGGGTATATATACGTAGAATTATTAAATGAGAGAAAATGACAATAGAAGAAGCAAAGCAGTACATCCTAGAGGGTAGGAAGATTACTGAGGAACAGGCTTTAAGCTTGGCGAATCACCCGGACAAAGAGGCTCTTTACGAGGCCGCCCACCAAATCACCCGCCATTTTATGGGGAATAAGTTCGACACTTGTTCCATCATCAACGCCAAAAGCGGTAATTGCAGCGAGGATTGTAAATGGTGCGCACAGTCGGGACATTACAAGACCCTCGTAAACTTATATCCTTTGCTTCCGGCCAAGGAATGTGTCTATCATGCGGTATATAACCGGAAACAGGGCATCCAGCGTTTTGCCTTGGTGACTAGCGGCAAGCGAGTATCGGATAAAGAATTGGAACAGATCACCGATACGATCCGGCAAATCAAGCGGCAAAGCGATATTAAATGCTGTGCCTCCATGGGATTGCTAACCCGCTCCCAACTCCAATCGCTTTACGATAGCGGAGTGGAGAATTATCACTGCAATATCGAGACCGCCCCTTCCTATTTCCGTCAACTCTGTTCCACGCATACGATCGAGCAGAAGATGGAAACCATCCATACCGCCCGGGAAATCGGTTTCCGTATATGCTGCGGTGGTATTATCGGCATGGGCGAGACGATGGAGGAACGAATCGAGATGGCTTGTTTCTTACAGAAAGAAGGTGTCTTATCCATCCCTCTCAATTTATTACAGCCGATACCGGGAACTCCTATGGAGAATACACATATCCTAGAAGAAGAGGAATGGCTAACAACGATCGCCCTTTTCCGCTTGATCAATCCGAACGCATTTCTCCGTTTCTCCGGCGGACGGGCACAATTAAGCGAGGCCACGCAACGGAAATCCCTATATATAGGGATTAACTCCGCAATCATCGGAGACTTATTAACGACTATCGGAAGCAAGGTAGAGGAAGACAAAGTCTTATTTACCTCCGAAGGCTATTCACTCACCGAAAACACCGATTGGGAAAAATGACAACAACCGAACTTTTACAATACGACCGGGATCATCTATGGCATCCCTACACCTCGACCATCGATCCACTTCCCGTCTATCCGGTATCCAAAGCGGAGGGCGTAACGATAACCCTTGCGGACGGCAGGGAGCTAATAGACGGAATGTCTTCTTGGTGGGCGGCAGTCCACGGATACAACCATCCGGTACTTAACGCGGCGGCTAAAGCCCAATTGGATAAGATGAGTCATATCATGTTCGGGGGATTCACGCACGAGCCGGCTGTCGAGTTGGCCGCTAAATTATTACCGCTATTGCCCCCTTCCCTAGAAAAGATATTCCTAGCGGATAGCGGCTCGGTAGCCGTGGAGGTAGCCTTAAAGATGGCGATCCAATACTGGCAGTCCAAAGGCATACCGGGAAAACATACCTTCGCCACGATCCGTAGCGGTTATCACGGGGATACTTGGCACGCCATGTCGGTATGCGATCCGGTGACGGGTATGCATGGGATCTTCTCCGGAAGCCTACCCATCCAATACTTCATACCTCAACCTTCGGTCCGATTCGGCGAGGAATGGAGAGAGGAGGCCATGGCTCCCTTGCGGGATTTACTAGAGCGGCATGCCGACGAGATCGCCGCCTTGATCTTGGAACCGGTCGTACAGGGGGCAGGAGGTATGTATTTCTACTCCCCCACTTTCCTCGTTCGTGCCCGGGAACTTTGCGAGCGGTATAACGTCTTATTGATATTCGACGAGATAGCGACAGGCTTCGGACGTACCGGAAAGTTGTTCGCATGGGAACATGCGGGAGTCGAACCCGATATCATGTGTATCGGAAAGGCATTGACGGGAGGTTATCTTACGCTTTCCGCCACGATCACGACGAAGCCGATAGCCGACACGATCTGTTCCGGCGAGGCGGGATGCTTTATGCATGGGCCTACGTTTATGGGAAATCCCTTGGCATGCGCTATCGCTTCGGCCTCGATCTCTTTATTGATCGCCAGTCACTGGCAGGAGAAAGTGAAGCTTATAGAGGAGCAATTGCGGGCGGAGTTAGCGCCAGCCGCCAAGCTGCCTGAAGTCGCTGAGGTACGGGTATTGGGAGCGATCGGGGTTATCGAGATGAAGCATCCGGTGGATATGGCGGTATTACAACGCCAATTCGTAGAGGAAGGGATATGGGTACGTCCGTTCGGACGGCTGGTTTACCTCATGCCTCCTTTCATTATCTCCATGAATGAACTATCCAGACTAACCTCCGGATTATTGAGAGTATTAACGCATAATTAACATATCTACAACCGGGTAATATATAGATATATGAAATCATATAACGAGCAACTTACGGCTTTACGAGCCTCCGGGAATCTTAGGCACCTACCGGAAGTCGAGCATCAAGGAATATGGATATTAAAAGAGGGAAAGCGTATGCTGAATCTCTCTTCCAACGATTATCTTGGATTAGCCAGCCGGCAGGATTTACAAGAGGAGTTTCAAGCATCCACACAAGACCGCTTCTATCCCTACTCCTCATCATCATCCCGCTTGCTGACGGGTAATTTCTCCGTATATACGAAACTGGAGAAACAGATCGCCCGTTCCTTCGACCGGGAAGCCGCATTGATCTTCAATAGCGGCTATCATGCCAACACCGGAATCCTCCCGGCCTTAACCGATAAACAGACCTTATTACTCGCCGACAAGCTGGTGCACGCCAGCATCATCGATGGCATCTTGTTGAGTGGCTCCCCATTCCTCCGTTACCGCCACAACGACTATGACCAACTGGAACGCCTCGTACAAAAGAACGCCTGTCAATACGAGACGATCATCATCTTGACCGAAAGCATTTTCAGCATGGACGGGGATGTAGCGGATTTAAACCGCCTGATAGCTATCAAAAGGCAATATCCCAATATCCTATTGTACGTAGACGAGGCTCATGCCATCGGAGCCCGTGGAAAGACGGGGCTAGGTATCGCCGAGGAACAAAGTTGTATCCAAGAGATCGATCTATTGGTCGGTACTTTCGGCAAGGCGTTAGCGTCTATGGGGGCCTATTTGGTTTGTTCCCGTACGATACGGGAATATCTGGTCAATACGATGCGACCGCTCATATTCAGTACGGCCCTGCCACCGTTCCAAATCGCATGGACTTCCTTCATCTGGGAGCAACTCCCCTCGTTCACGAAGGAACGGGAGAATCTTCTAGCATATAGCCGATTGCTGGCGGAGGCTTTAACGGGCAAAGGAGGCGAGATCAGCCAAAGCCACATCATCCCTTTCATTGTGGGAGAGAGCGAGGATTGCGTACGGAAAGCGGAAGAGCTACAACGAAAAGGCTTCTACTGCCTCCCCGTTCGCCCGCCGACAGTGCCCAAAGGTACCTCCCGTATCCGCTTCTCCCTTACGGCAAACCTCACAATAAAAAATATTCATCAACTGATTATAGAGACGGGGCGTGCCTTGTCTCCCACCGGGACATGCCCCGTCTCTACACCCCCGGATAGATAACTGGATAGATAGTATGTATATAAATTGAATTGATAGTATGTATATAGATAAGATAATAAATAAGCTATCCCCTAGTCTGATCCTCTGTCTCGCCGGCTGGTCCACCTCGCCGGAGCTTTTCCGCCATCTGGAAGTACCGGAGCAGACAGACCTATGGATTGCCTACGATTACAGGACGCTCGCATTCGAAGAGGCATTCGCCCCCTATAAAGAGGTACATCTGGTCGCTTGGTCTCTAGGCGTATGGGTAGCCACCCGACTCTGGGCAGGCCACCGATCCTTTACCACGGCGACCGCCCTGAACGGTACCCCTTTTCCCATGCACGATACGCTAGGCATCCCGACCGCGATCTTCGAGGGAACCCTCCATCATATCAGCGAGGAAGGCATGCGTCGCTTTAACCGCAGGATGTGCGGAGACAAGGAGACATTCAATCGCTATTCGGAACTCTCACCACGTCCGCTGGAAGAGATCAAGGAGGAACTGGAATCTCTATATAATCAGATCCTCCCGGAAAAGCTCGAATCAGCCGATCCGCGGATATCCGCCTTCTGGGATCAAGCCATCCTGTCCACCGAAGATAAGATATTCCCGGCAACCAACCTCCGGAACTACTGGCAAGGCCGTTGCCCCATCCAAGAGATCAAGGCGCCTCATCTTCCTTTTTACCACTATCAATCATGGAACGAATTATGGAAGTAATCGAACAAGAACGGATCCGCCGGCGTTTCAGCCAAGCGGTGAATACATACGACGATCACGCGGAAGCCCAGAAACGGATATGCGCCCATCTGGTACAGCTATTGACCGTATACACCTCCTCTCATTTCCGCAGGGTGCTGGAAATCGGTTGCGGAAGCGGCGGATTCACCCGTTTATTAAAACAAGAATGCCAAATCGAGGAATGGGTACTCAACGATCTTTGCGAGACTTGGCAAAGCGCCATCGAGGAGTTGTTTCCTTCCGCCCCTCCTCTATTCTTGGCCGGTGATGCCGAGCGACTGGCTTTTCCCGGCACGTTCGACTTGATTGCCTCGGCCTCCGCCCTACAATGGATGAAAGACCTTCCGCATTTCCTCCATAAGCTATCGTCCACCCTATCGCCCGGAGGCATGCTGGCTTTCAACACCTTCACGCCAGACAACCTTCACGAGATCAAGGAACTGACCGGAGAAGGGCTCACCTATCCTACCGCCGGACAATTAAGGGAGTGGTTATCCACCGGCTTCCGGATCGTCCATGAAGAGGAAGGAAATATCGCCTTGACCTTCCGGCACCCGCTGGAGGTGCTAAGACATCTAAAGTACACGGGTGTCACGGCCAACGCCTCTTGCGTCTGGACACGGGGAAAACAGGAACGTTTCTGCCGGGATTATCAAGAGAGATTCCCCTCGGCGGATGGTGGAGTCACATTAACTTACCGTCCACTCTATATCTTAGTGGTCAAAAGATAAAGGTGAGGTAGGTCGCCTCTTCCGAAGTATTGATCCTTTCACCTATATGATATGATCGTATCACAAGGGTGAAACGATCTTTTCACCTAGGTGATACGTTCTTTTCACAAGGGTGAAAAGATCAATAGCACAGAAGAAAAGGAATAAATCTCTTAGAGACAAGGGGGAATATCCATAGAGACAAAAGATTAATCAAGCAACTATTTAAACAACAGAACAATGAGCCATCAAACGAAAGAAAATGTATTATTTATCTCCGGCATAGACACGAACGTCGGAAAGACCGTAGCCACCGGAATGATCGCCAAGGCATTGGCGAAAGCCGGAAAGAAAGTGATCACCCAAAAGATGATACAGACCGGATGCGAGCACGTATCAGAGGATATAGAGGCACACCGCCAAATCCAAGGGATACCCTTTACCGACGAGGACACGCGAGGGTTGACTTGTCCTTATATCTTCACCTATCCTTGCTCTCCCCATATGGCGGCGGCGAAAGATGGAAGACGTATCGATTTAGACACGATCACCCAATCCACCCGGCGATTGCGAGAGACCTACGAGTATGTATTACTGGAAGGAGCCGGAGGACTGATGGTGCCGAACGACATGGAATCCCTTACGATCGATTATGTAAAGGAACAGGCGTATCCCTTGATACTAGTCACGTCCGGTAAGCTGGGAAGTATCAATCATACTTTGCTCAGCCTGTACGCCTGCGAACGATACGGCATCGAGGTAAAAGCCATCGTCTATAACCAATATCCAAGCATCGACCCGCTGATCGAGGCGAATACCTTGGAGTATCTAAAGGCCAAATTCCCGGAAATCCCCTTAATCCTCCTTCCGGAAATGAAAAAGGGAAGCGAGGAGCTTCCCGATATTCGCCCGTTGCTATAACGCCCTATCAAGCAGGATCAGGAAATAGATCCAGTATTTTCTGATCCGCTTTTCTCCGGATCTCCGGTGTAATGCTATCCTTCACCATTTTCAATACGAAAGTCATCACCGCTACATCGTCCGTGAAGCCGATAATGGGGAGCACGCTCTCCGGGATCAAGTCGAAAGGCAGTATAAAGTACCCTAAAGCCCCGATTATATAAGCCTTATGTTGAAGAGGCACCTTTTCATCCTGCAACATATAATACAGCGTGAAGACAGGACGCAATACCGTAGCCCCCACTTTCTTCGCTACCCGCTCTATCTTCTTCCAGAAACTCTTCTCCGAGAAATAAGTCCCATATCTTTGTATCTCATGTACTTCCTCGAAAGGAACATCCTCAATCTTTCTTGTGTCCATAAACGAATCCTATTAAATCATCTTTCACAAAGATAACAAGTAGTGTAGAAAAATTGCACATCAAATGAGGAAATATTACACAATGCCACCTCCACACCCGTATTCAAAGCTTTTCGTAATAATCTCATAAGAAAACAATTATAAAGAAACCTACAGGATTTATCACATCTGGCACGCCTTTTTCAGATAATCCTTTAGTTAGTATAGGTATTAATAAGACGTTTTAAATAAAAAGAGATGAGAAATGTAAAAACATGGGGCATACTATTCCTATGTCTACTTCTATTGCCCGGGGTAGCGTATGCCCAAAAAAGACAGATCGAGGGAACGGTGATTTCCCAAGAGGACAAGGAGCCTCTGATCGGAGCGACCGTTATCGTAAAAGGGAGCCTGTCGGGAGCGGAGACCGATCTCGACGGGCATTTCATGCTGGAAGTTGATCCTGACGCCAAATTCATTATTGTTGATTACATCGGCATGAAGCAGGCCCAAGTACCTATCCCGAAAAGCGGTATCTTAAACGTGGCTTTACAACCGGAGGCGATGAACCTCGATGAGGTCGTGGTAACCGGTTACGGTAACTTCTCACGTTCTTCCTTTACCGGTTCCGCCAACACTTTACGGGCTGACCTACTGAAAGAGATGCCGGTGGTTTCCATAGAACAGAAACTACAAGGCATGACCTCCGGTGTCAATATCACGGGAAGCTCCGGGCAACCGGGAGCGAACGCATCCATCCGCATCCGTGGTATGGGCTCGTTCAACGCATCGAACGAACCTTTGTTTGTGATAGACGGAGTTCCCGTCACCTCGGGAAACCTAAGTACCGGAAGCGGTTCGGAGGCCTCCTACATGAACAATGCCAAGACCAACATCATGAGTACGATCAATCCTTCCGATATCGAGAATATCACGGTTATAAAGGATGCCGCCGCCGCCTCCCTTTACGGTTCCCGTGCGGCCAACGGTGTTATCTTGATCACGACCAAACAAGGATCGAAAGGACGTACCCGGGTCACGTTGAACGCTAGCGCCGGATTCTCGGACGCAGCGGTAGACTTCCGCCCGACCCTCAACGGAGAGCAACGCCGGGAACTACTTTATGAAGGCTTGGTTAATTACGCACAAGACCAGATCGCCAAAGATCCCGCATCTTTCACCCAGACTCCGGAAGAGTACGCCAACGCCAATATCGGGGCATACACCTCTGTTCCTGCTTTAGGCTATACCGATTGGAAAGACGTGTTGATGAGACGGGCCGTACATCAAAATTATGAGGCTTCCATTTCCGGCGGTTCCGAGAACACGACGGTCTACAGCTCCTTGGGTTATCAAAAACAAGAGGGTCTGGTGGAGAACTCATCGATGGAACGGTACTCCGGACGCTTTAACGTGCAACAAAAGATCGGCAAACGAGGCGAGGCCGGAGCGAACCTCATGTTCTCGCAAGTGAATCAAGAGATGAACGAGGAACGTACATCCAGTATCAATCCTTTCTATTGCATGGCGGTAGCCACTCCTCCCTCCTACCCGGTATTTAACGAGGATGGTTCCTACGCCAATACCTATCCCGGAACGAACGTAAATCCTTTGCGGGATATGCGTACCGACTATAACCGGGTTCGTATGACCCGTATCTTCGGTACGGCGCACGGTGCGGTAGAGATTATCAAAGGACTTAAATTAAAGGAAGTACTCAGCTATGATTATAGCATCCAAAAGGATGCCCGCTATTTCAACGCATTAAGCGGGGCGGGTCCCAAGAGCGGTAGCGATGCCCAATCGTCCAAAGGTTTTATCGAATACGGGAAATTGATCTCTTCTACCTCGTTGAACTACGTGAAGACATTCGCCAACAAACATCATCTGGATGTACTAGCCGCTTATGAGGCGGAAAGTTTCCAGACGGATAAAGCCGCCGGTGAGAAAAGCAAGATGCCGTCCGACCAATTATTCGAGCCGGACAATGCCGCCGTTATAAACAGTTTCGTATCCTCTACACAGGATTATCGGTTGCTTTCTTATCTAACCCGCTTGAATTACGATTACGACAACCGGTATTATATCGCCGGAAGTTTCCGCCGGGATGGTAGTTCCCGATTGGCGCCGGAACATCGCTGGGGTAATTTCTGGTCGGTCTCAGGCATGTGGCATCTGGGAGCCGAGGATTTCATGAAAGCCGTAAAGCCGGTGTTGAGCGATGTCAAGATCCGTGCCTCTTATGGCGTGAACGGTAATCAGCCGGGATCTTATTACGGTTATATGGGCTTATATAGTTACGGAAAGAACTATATGGATAACCCCGGTTCGTATGAAAGCACACAAGCCAATCCCAATCTAAAATGGGAGAAGAACTATAATATGAACCTCGGACTAGACCTCGCGTTTATCGATCGCATCTTCGTAACGCTCGAGTATTACAATCGTGACACCAAGGATTTGCTTTACAACCGTCCGATCAGCGCCACGACCGGATTCCTGAACTATCTGGGTAATCTGGGGCAGTTAAACAATAAAGGTGTCGAGCTGGAGGTTCGTTCCTTGAATATCTCGAACGCAGATTTTAATTGGACTACGGTATTGAACTTGACACATAACAAGAATAAGATCGTGGCCCTTGATGGTAATCTCGATCAAGTGGTGGAAAGTAGTTGGTTTATCCGGAAAATAGGATTGCCATTCAATACATTCTATGTAAAGGAATTCGCCGGGGTAGATCCCTCGAGCGGAAATGCGCTGTATTATAAAAATACGGAAGACGAGAATGGCAATCTAGACCGCACCTTGACCCAAGATGTCAATGAGGCGCAAGCGGTTCCTTATAAACAAGTAGATCCGAAGATATCCGGAGGCCTTACCAATATCCTTTCTTATAAATGGTTCGACTTGGCCTTTACGCTCTCTTATTCATTGGGCGGCTATTCTTTCGACAAGACCGGTACGTATATCGAGACAGACGGAGCCAGCGAAGGAAACCGCAACCTGCCCATCTATGAGTTAGACCGTTGGCAAAAGCCCGGTGATATCACCGACATTCCCCGTTTCGTATTGGGACGCTCCGACAAAGTGAGCGGTGGTTCTTCTCGCTTCGTACATAGTACGGATCACTTGCGGTTAAAGAACCTGACGTTCGGGTTTACCCTGCCTCATAACTGGACCGATAAAGTCTTGCTGGATAAAGTCCGTGTCTATTTCTCCGGCAGCAACTTGCTGACTTGGGCGAAATGGAAGCAATATGATCCGGAAGTGCCCGTATCCGGCGAGGTATTCTGTGAGACACCGCCCATGCGAACCTTTAGCTTCGGCGTGGAAGTTAATTTCTAAACACAACAATTCATTCGATAAAAAAGAAATACAATGAAATGGTCAATTAAATATATCGTAAGCGCTCTTCCTTTCTTATTCACGGCTTGCTCCGGAGATTGGCTGGATCTGGATCCCTCCACTTCCGTGACCAGCGATAACGCTATTCAGTCACTGGAAGACGCTAAAACCGCATTAAATGGAATCTATCGCATAGCATCCGAGCATAGTTATTATGGAGACAACTACCTCTATTATGCCGACTGCCGTGGCGAAGACGTACAAGCTCGTATTGACAAAGGTCCCGGCAGACGTGTATCTCCGTACTATCTGTTCAACGTAGCCGCCGACGACGCTTTTAATATCACGAGAGTATGGAACCAACCCTATATCGTGATTCATCAAGCGAACAGCTTAATCGAGAAAATAGACAACGGTAACGTCCAAACCTCCGACACGCAAGAAATCGCCCGTATAAAAGCAGAGGCGTTGGCTATGCGTGGCTTAGCCTTATTCGATTTAACCCGCCTCTTTGGCATGCCTTATACACTGGATAATGGGGCGTCCTTGGGTGTGCCCATCGAGATCAAGACGGAGTTGCCGACTCACCAACCGTCTCGCAACACGGTAGCCGAATGCTACAACCAAGTGATCAAAGACCTGACCGAAGCCTTACCCAACCTTGTTACAACCAAATCCGACGGTCACCAAAATGTATGGAGCGTGAAAGCACTTCTATCTCGTATCTATTTATATATGAACGACAACGAGAACGCCCTTAAATACGCTCAAGAAGTAATCAATAACGGAGGTCTTTATACCTTGTTCACGCACGATGAGTATACCTCCGTATGGGGAAAAGACTTCAATTCCGAATCCCTGTTCGAGTTCTACTTTACGCTTACCGAGCCTTCCGGCGGTAGTGGCGGAGAAGGCGCTCCCATGGTATATGCCGATAACGTGAAAGATTGGAACAATTTGGTCTTGACGAAAGATTTCTTGGATTTACTGGGTGAAGACCCGGATGATGTTCGCCATGCCTTATGCCGCTTACCTCAAAAACCGGACGAGGATATCCTTCCAACCGGTTCGACCGGACATCCTAAATATCTGACGAAGTATCCCGGAAAAACAGGAGATGTATTGACCGGCAATCCGCAAGACAATGACCTATGCATCATCCGTCTGTCCGAGATATACTTAAATGCGGCCGAGGCGGCTTTCAAGCTAGGAAAACGTAGCGAGGCGTTAGGCTACCTGAATCAAATCGTAAGCCGAGCCAACCCCAATAAATCCGTTAGCGACTCCGAGCTTTCCCTAGAGAGAATCCTTAAAGAACGCCGCAAAGAATTGGTTGGCGAAGGACATGCGTTCTTTGATTACATGCGTAACAATATTCCGGTAATCCGCAAGGGCGGTTGGCATTTGCCGCAATTACCTACCGACGCACAGGTGATCAACGCTTCCGATCCCCGGGTAGCACTCCCGATTCCGCAAAGCGAGATCGACGCAAACCCGAATATCGTACAGAATAAACGGTAACCAACAAGAAAAAGGGGAATGGCATTAAAACCATTCCCCTTTTTCTTGTTTCGCTTATTTCTTTTTCAAGATCCGTTGCGCCGAATCCGACAGCACCACGATCGCACCGGCCAGTATCGCCGTATCTTTTATCACCAATCGCCCAGCCCCCGATAATAACGGGAAACCAAATTCCCCGCTGCCGAGATTAGGTACCCAGACCTCCGGAGTCGTGACCAAGAAGGACAACGTCCCGAACGTCATGATTATAGCCAACCCCGCTCCTACCAAACCGATCTTCGGCGAGAAAATGCCGAGGAAAGTTAAGATACCGATCGCCATGATCAAGATTCCCAAGCCACGAGAGAAGCCATACGTGTTATTCTCTTGATGCCACTCATGCTTCGCTTGATCGAACTCACCCTCTTTTAATTTATACGTCTTATATTCGGGAGCGCTTTTTGTATAGAAGAAACTCATGAAAGGGCTGTTCGCCACAAACGGAACGATGCCTTCCGCTTCATAATTCCAGAACTTCAAACCGCCGATCCACACAAATATGATCAAGATCGATATACGGATCAAATTAATACCTAGCTTCTGAGTAGAGGCCGCCACTTGCAAAAACGAGTAAAACAGGTCATTCAACTTTTTCATCTTATTATTTGTTTTATAGTATTGAACTTATACCGCAAAGATCGGTAGAAACACCTATCCCGTAAATGGCGATTTTACCGGATGAGTTAGCAATTATTCCTGTTTCTCTCTTTTCCGGTACTCAGAGACGCTTTCTCCCGTCATTTTCTTGAAAAAACGGCTGAATGTGGCTTGATCCTCGAAGCCCAAGATCTCCGTGATTTCCTTCGCACTCTTCTGGCTATATAATAGCAATCGTTTGGCCTCAGCCTCAATTCGTTCATGAATGATCCGCAACGGGGAAGGTAATCCGCAAGTCGTAAAAAGATTGGATAAGGTTTTTGGGGAGCGATGCAGCATATTCGCATAATCTTGGACCATCTTCTTTTCTTTAAAATGGTTATCTACCAATACATAGAACTGGCGAACCATATCGAACGCCTTTTCCCGTTCCGGGCTTACCGAAAACTTCTCACGTGCGATCCGGGTGCACAAAATAATGAAACGTTTCAGTAAGATACGCAGCATCTCCTCTTGCAAATTATCCTTTATGGCGTACTCACTCGTTAGGCTGTCGGTGATATCGCGCAAAGAGGCAACTTGGGATTCGCTCAATTTCAATTGCATCACATTGGAAGTCCCGTTAAAAAGAAAACCATTACACGACACCTCATTGTCATGTCCGAAAATACAATAGAAGTTACTGTTAAACAGAAGGGTCAAGTACTCGCCATTGATCGCCTTGAACTCGATATGGTGCAAAGGAGTCAAGGGAATAATCTCACCTTTCACTAAGGTAGTCGGTACGTGATCGATCTCCAGTCGCAACGAACCGCTTTGTACCCAAATAAACTTGTAAAGCGTATTATCTTTCTGCAAAGCAAGGTTCGTGTGATACGAATCGGTCAACGCTATATTACCTCTTAAGCGAGTATTAAAAATATATTCCATAGATTTCTTCCGGATTTTAAGACGGATAAAGATAACAATATTATATAAACAAAAAGCGAAAGTTCACTTTATTCCCAGCAAACTTCCGCGTCACTAATCCCCAAAACACACTATACGAGTTATTTCGACTCTAATAAAATATCATCTACCAATTTCTTCAACTCATTCTTCGGCATAGCCCCTTGAACCATACTCGGTTCTTTCTTCATCGGTACAAACAATAAAGAAGGAATACTACGGATACCGAAAACACTCGCTAAATCCGCCTCTTTATCGATATTCACCTTATATACGTTGATTTTACCCTCGTACTCTTTGCTAATCTCATCCAAGATAGGAGACATCATCTTACAAGGGCCACACCAAGTGGCATAGAAATCGATAACCGCAGGTTTATCACCCTCGAACTTCCAAGCGTTCGGGTTTGTCTCAAAGTCATACACTTTCTTTACGAAATCTTCTTGTGTTAATTCTGTTACTGTCATTTTATTTTCTGTTTTATTGTTATTATTCTTATTTCCATTACTAGCGTTCGCCATTCCTACCAAAAGACTTGCGAACAATACGACACCTACCTTAATAAAATCCATCTTGAACCTCCTTTTTATTATTATTACTTTGTCTTCTATTTATATTGCAAAGTTCATCTTATTTCCACGATTAAGAAATGGCCATATCGCCGGATAAGTTTGCAATACTTCCCGATCCCCATCAAAAAAGTATAAAATAAGTTTTTTCAAGATAAATGCCGTACCTTTGCGACGTTTTCCCAAAAAACACATTATGAGCAATAAACAATTATTCAACGACCCTGTTCCACGTAAACGATATATTTGCGCTTTATTAATGATCTTATTAATGGTGGGTGTCTCCGAGCTTATGGGAGAGAAAGAGATTATCTTCCCGGAGATGGCGGCGCTCACGATCGGAATGTGGATCGTAGATAAAAAAGTATGGACCGTAAGTCGTCTTAAATTAGTTCTGTTAATGTCGATCGGGGCCATCGTCGGTGTCTGTATCGTACGCTATTCTCCTTTTCCCTTGATCGTAAATCTATGTATCTCGTTCGCATTCTCGGCGATATGCCTACAAGTCTCCCAGACCACATTGATTCCACAGATATCAGCCTGTATGCTCCCGATCCTTTTAGGGACGGAGAGTTGGGTATATCCGATAGCCGTGACGGTTATGTCGTTGGTGGTCGTTGGCGGACAAAAGTGGATGGAGAAAAATAAGTATAGAAAAGAGATTACCTATACCCCGGTTCAACGAGACCCGAAGAAGAATTGCCTCAAATGGGGAACCTTGCTGGCAACGATACCTCTTATCGCCGCAATTCCCATTCATACCGGTTATTTGTATTGTATCCTTCCCCCGTTAATCGTAACGTACGTGGAATTCTCCACCTCGAAGGCCGGATTCCGAGGACGTCCCTTGGGAACTTTCCTGCTGCTGGCAATAGCGGCTGTCTTAGGAAGTACCTCCCAATTGATCGGACATATTTATTTGCATTTACCGGAGACGGTCGTAGCCCTGTTCCTTTTCATCTGCTTATTTATCCTATTCGAGTGGTGGGGGAAATTTTTCGCTCCGGCCGGGGCGATCGCGTTAGTCCCGATGATCATTTCTCCCCAAGGGCTGATAGGGTATCCATTGCAAGTAATGATAGGTGCTGCCCTGCTCATCTTCATCACCATGGTTCTTTTTTTAAAATGTTACAAATGGCCTAAATCACATCTAATTTATTGTTTAGTCCCCGCCCCCATACGTACTTCCCATAGATACCGATCCTATTTACGCCAACAAGAAAGAAAAAAGATGCCGAACCTTGGTTAACAAGATCCGGCATATCGTACATTCTTTTTCCGTAAAACCTCAACGATCTACAAATGCAACTGCAAGCCGATAGAAACCGGATGCACCTTCGGACCTTTCCCATTTTCAAAGAGGTCGATCGGTGAGTACTTGGCGTAAAGACCGATCCAATCCCAACCGGCTTGAAATAAGAAATCCATAGTTACCGGACGGATATTCATACCGGAATCCATTTTCTCTTTGTGCTTTTTACCGGAAGCGTCATTATATACGATCTTCGAGGAAGAACAAGTCTTGATCACACCGACTACACCCGCAGACAAGAAGAATTCACTCGAACGCTTTTTAGGTTGCCATTCCAATAACAACGGAATGGTCAGACTCGTGATATTCAACTTACTCGCTTTCAACGTAACACCCTCAGGAGCCGGACGTAAAGCCGTAACACCGTCTATCTCCTTGAAATACTCATTCGAATCTATACGGTAACGGCTCCAACGCATACCGGCACCGATCACCACTGCCCAACGATACCGAGAGAACGGGAACGCTTTTTCCAATACATTCAAATTATATTCCAATGAGTTTCCACTACGAAGGGAGACTCCGTCTACATCATTTACATGTAAACTCCCATCCGCAAAGTTCGCGAAGCCCATTCCAAAACCGGCCCAATGCGGATTGAAGTCCTTATCCCAAGTAGGCACAGGGATATTGATAGACTTCACGTGTTTACGGCGTTCATAGCTTTGTCCGTCCCGGTAATGCCCTTCGAAGATCAACTCGTCGTCCACGGAATCACCATCCTCGTCTACCTCATACACCCTGACTTTCATGCGATCGCCATTATCTTTCACCTCGATACGTTTTCTCTCAAGGGTGATAATCGTATCCCCAGCCAAAGGCTCAACCTCAGCGGCCATCAACCCGATTACCGGGAAGCAAGCCATTAAGACTAAAAGTATTCTTTTCATCTTCCTATCTGTTTTGTTTGTTTATAAATCTTTCTTCGTAAATAATAGCGTGATTAAATCATCACTATCCAAATCTCCCTCAATGTACACCAAGGTTATTACCCCTTTCTTGCTGACCTTAAAAAGGACAAAACGGTTGATATCTGCTTCTACGCCCTTCAACTGGTAATAAGCGGAGACTACCCCTCCATCGTCCGTCACCTCTTTGATCTTCCGGGCCCCTTTCTGGTCCGCTTCCAGACATTGGCGGGTAAACCGCAGGGCTTCCGGATCATCTTTGATCGTAATACTCTTATAACGAGTCATGCCATACGTTTCCAACATCTCGTTAGACAACTCCACCATCGTGACATTACGTTTTTTGCCATATCGTTGAAAGACTTCCTGAATCTTCAAGTCTTTCTGTGTCTCGGCAGCCGAGACACCACAAGGCATTAAGCAAAATACCGCCACCAGCAACCATAACATGTATTCGAACCGTCTCATATTTACAGTATTTTTATTCATTATCATCAAATAAAGAACGAAGCTCGTTCAATTGGTTATCAATAATCATACGGTCGGCCTCATCACGATCTGCTTCCGGAAAGTACTCGTCCGCAGGTGTGGCCACCTCCTGCAAAGCTTCCAGCGCCATGGAGCGAACTTTATGAATATCCGTATAACAACGACCGTTTATAACGACATAATTATCCGAGCAGAAACAAGGATCTACCGGATTCAACAGATGGTTAAGCCCCAAAAGCAGCAAGAAACTGGCGGCGATACCGGATACCAAATACAACACGGATCGTAAAGTAAATGTCTTCTTTTCCTCCACCTTTTCCGCATCCAGCATAAAAAGGATATCCTCATCAATCGGAATCAATGCCTCATCCGGCTGTCGTTCCTTCCGGCTCTCTTCCTCCAAATAGGCAAACATAGGCGTATAGACCGCCAACCTGTCCGGAACATTCCCGGAAGTAAAGAAGGCTCGAAGTTCCCGCTCTTCTTCCGAAGAGGTTTCTCCTTCAAAATATCGGTTTAATAACTCGTCTATGTCCATTTCTCTTGTTTATTTAATTGTAAAAACTGTTCCCGTATCTTTTTCCGAGCCCTTGAGAGATTCACCCGGACATTCTCGACCGGTGTAGCCGTGATCTCCGCAATCTCGGCTAACTCATAGCCCTCTACATCCTTCATCCGGATAATGGTTTGCTGCAAAGCGGGCAACTGGGCGATCAAGTGCCGTATGCATTCGGCGGCATCCCTTTGCTCCAGTTGTTCGTCGGGGCTTACCGCATCCGATACCAACGTAACGCTCTCCAACTCCGATCCCTGCGGCTTTCGCAACTTTATCTTATCCAATGAGAGATTTTTCGTAACCTGCATAGCCAGCGCCTCCACGCTATGGTAGGCATCCAGTTTTTCCCGGATATACCAAAGCTTTATGAATGCCTCTTGCACCACATCCTCAGCATCGGCTGTGTCCTCAACCAGTCTCTGGGAGAAATTCAACATCTTCTGCCGGAGAGGTAGTACGGTTATTTTAAACGTCTCAAGTTCCATTTCTATAATCAAGACGACAAAGGAAGAAAAACATATCATGGAAAATTAACTTATTTGGAAAAAACTTTGCCTGTCACCCGCTTGTTTGTAATAGAAAACTTAAACGTTATGAAACTAAAAGTATCATTTACAGCCATTTTATTCATGAGCTACTGCTTATTCCTCACCGTAGGTTGCCAACAAAAGAAACAAGGTTCCGATGACAAATCGGTCCCTCAAGCGATTCAAAAGGTGATCCAGATAAAATATCCGGGGGCGACCATTACCGATTACGATAAAGATGCCGCAGGTGTAGAAGTCGACATCAAGGATAAAGGCGTTAAGAAAGAGGTTCTGCTCGGCAAAAATAACGAGTGGCTAAGCACGAAATTCGATATCCATGCCGAAGATGTTCCCGTAGACATCATGGACAACCTAACAAATTCGGCTTATCATGAATATAAGATAGATGAGGTGACACAAATAGACAAGCCTTCGGGAACATTTTACGTATTCAAACTAGAGCATGAGAACAATGAGGTTCGCCTCACGTTTAACTCAGAGGCCCAATTATTGAAGTAGAACGGTACTGAATCTTTTCTTATTCCAGATTTTTACCAGAATATTTCAGTAGCTTTGTGTGATTAACAAGCTAGCCTATGAAAATTCTGGTAGTCGAAGATGAAAACGCATTGAGAGAAGTTATCGTTCGTTCTCTTGAGAAAGAACGATATGTGGTAGAGAGCGCTTCCTCTTTCCGGGAAGCTTCTCTTAAAATAAATGATTATGATTACGATTGTATCGTATTAGACATCATGCTTCCGGGAGGTAGCGGCCTTACCCTTTTGAAGGAATTAAGGGCCTTACGCAAGAAAGACAGCATCATCATTATCTCCGCAAAAGACTCTATCGAGGATAAAGTTACAGGATTAGATCTTGGGGCCGATGATTATCTGACCAAGCCTTTCCATCTGGCGGAATTGAACGCCCGCATCAAGAGCGTTATCCGCCGCAAGCAACAAGATGGGGAATTGCAACTATCTTTAGCGAACCTAACGATATATCCCGATAAACATTCCGTCTATATAAACGGGAAAGAGATCGTATTGAACCGTAAGGAGTTCGATCTGCTCTACTATTTCATATCCAACCCCAACCGTTTGATCAGCAAAGCTACTTTAGCCGAGTCCGTCTGGGGAGATTATATAGACCAAGCCGATAATTTCGACTTCATCTATAGCCAAGTAAAAAACTTGCGAAAGAAATTAAAAGCCGCCGGAGCCATCCCCGAAATAAAGGCGGTCTATGGTTTCGGTTACAAAATGACCGACGAGGAATAAATATGAAGCTAATCCATTACACCCTCCGCAATTTATTTGTCCCCATATTGGTCATTTTCGCCGCTTGGGGATGTGTTTTCTGCCTTATGATTCTACATGAGGTAGAAGACGAGACGAATGACAGCCTTGAGAACTACAAAGAGATTATCATCCGCTCCGCCTTAGCGGACAGCACATTGCTGAAAGATCATGTGGATATCATGACCCGGTACTACATTCGTGAGGTTCCGGAAAGCGAAGCGAAACTAGATAAGGACGAGTTCTACGATACTACGGTATACATAGAGATAGAGCAAGAATACGAACCGGTTCGTGCCTTACGCACTTATTTCATGACAAAAGATCGTAAATTCTACGAACTGACGCTGGAGTTATCCACCTTAGAACAAGAAGATATGATCGAGACGATTATCTGGAGCATGGCCGTCTTATATATCGCATTGATAAGTTGCATCTTATTCGTGATCCATCGAGGATTCAAAAAAAGCTTTAAGCCTTTATATAAGCTATTAAGCTGGCTGAAAAGTTTTCAAGTAGGCAAATATAATCCTCCATTAAACAACCCTACACCCATCGAGGAATTTAAGATATTAAACGAGACCGTTCAAGAAAGCGTCAACCAGAGTGACAAGCTATACAACAAACAAAGACATTTCGTAGAGAATGCCGCCCACGAGTTACAAACTCCATTGGCCGTATGCATGAACAAATTAGAATTATTAAGCGAACATCCAGATTGCACGGAAGATCAACTGAAAGAGATCGCTGGCTTGCATCAAGCGTTGAACGGCATCATCCGGTTGAATAAATCCCTCCTATTACTTTCTCGGATAGATAACAAACAATTCCCCGAGACCCGGGACATTTGCCTAAATCATCTTATCCATAAGATATTAGAAGGAATTAATGACATATACGAAAGAAAAGCTCTCCACTTACGAGTTTCAGAAAAAGAGAGTTTGGTATGCACCATGAATGAATCGCTGGCCACTACGTTAATCACCAATCTCATTAAAAACGCCTATGTCCATAATTACGAGAAAGGGGATATAGGAATCACGATCTCTCGCCGTATGCTTACGATCGCAAATACGGGAATCGACAAAACCCTTGATAAGGAATTATTATTTGCCCGTTTTGCCAGCCAAAGCAAACAACAAGAATCGACGGGCCTTGGGTTGGCCATTGTCAAATCAATAGTCGATCTATATTCGATCCGGATAGATTACCAATACGCAAATGGTATGCATACATTCACATTGTTATTCTATTAACGGCCGAAATTCCCAATTTTTTCCAAAAAGCATCCTTTTCTTTGCGGTATAATTAAAAACAAGGCATATGAAAAGGATCAATTATTTACTGATAGTCTTATCATTATTATCTGTCATGGCTTGTGCCGGCAACGATAAGATCACGAGTGACACCAACGTATTGCCGGTTTCCAGCCGCCAATTCATATCGGATCATTTTAAGGACATCCCAGTATCGCATATCCAAATAGAGAAAAATCTGATCCGGATTAGCAGTTACGACGTGATCCTCACGGACGGGACCAATGTTGAGTTTAACCATAAAGGAGAATGGAAAGAGATTAAACGGCATGGGCTCCCTATCCCGCAAGCGATCATTCCGGAGGTAATACAGGGCCTTATCAAGAAAAACTATTCATCGAATAAGGTTGTTAAAATAGAAAAAGAGATACGGGATTATGAGATAAAGCTAGATAACGGTCTTGAGATGACATTCGACTTAAAAGGGAACTTGATTGATATCGATGACTAATAGACACTCTAAGATAAGTATTAATATATTTTTAATTAAAATCAATCGTATGAAAACAAAAGCATTCATAATGGCAACTTTTGTTTGCAGCTCATTCGTACTCATGTCATGTGATGACGATGATGACAAATTCACACCTGAGAGTATTGTAACAAAAGCCTTTGACACAAAATATCCGGATGCGCAACGTGTCAGTTGGGAGAACGAGGCAGGCTATGTCAAAGCAGAATTTTACACCGGTTCATATGAGGCTGAAGCGTGGTTTGATCCGCAAGGCAACTGGATGCTGACAGAGACCGATCTTCCTTACAAGGCTTTGCCCCAAACCGTAAAAAACAGTTTCGAGGCAAGCTTATACGCTAAATGGAAGATAGACGATGTAGATATGCTAGAACGTCCGGACGCTGGTACCATTTACGTTCTCGACGTTGAAAATGGCGAGCAAGATGCAGACCTACATTATACGGAAGGCGGTATTCTCATCAAGGAAGTAACCGATGGTAACGGCGACAACGAGCATCGTCCCTCCGTTACCCCCAGCGCTATTAAGGAACTCATTTCAGAGATGTATCCGGGAGCGACAATCCTTGAGATAGATACGGAGGCAAAAGGTACCGAGGTGGATATCCTTCATGAGAATATCCATAAGGAAGTTTGGCTGGATACCCAGAACAAATGGTTATATACAGAGTGGGAAATACGCTCTTCCCAAGTACCCGATATCGTGATGACCGCATTCAAGGCCTCCGCATATGCCTCTTATCGAATCAATGATATCCATGTCATTCAAAAAGCGGAAGGACTCTCTTATGAGTTCGAGCTGGAGCAAGGAGACCGAGATATAACGATTCTTTTTAATGAAGAAGGGATCTTAGTCTCTCCTACCCATTAAAAAAAGACTCTTTATCGCAGTACTACTGCAACCCACGTGCAGTAGTACTGCAAAGCGGGTTGCAGTAAAACCTCATGAACTATATCGGAGTGGATGGATAAGGAAAGAATTACTGAAAATGATATTTCTGCCACGTATAGACTTTCGGTTCACTGAGATACGGCTCTATTTTCTCACGAGCCTCTTGGCTCAGATACTGAGGAGTCGTATAAATGGCGGTCAAAGTCTGATCATCCGGACTCAATCGATATTGAATTAAATCCATATCCAAATGTGAGGCGGCCTCTTGATAGGCTTCGTCTTTCTTATCCATTCCCTGCTTGATATACCAATCGGAAGTTGGCTGCGTGAATAAATCGGATGTTGCCAAAGGCTCCCAATTGGTCGTGAAAAACTCGATACGGCTATCCGGAACCGGGCCGTTTACCGTAGAGATCATACAAACCACGTAGGTATTGTTTACCAAGGGAAGTAATTTCATCTCTACCGTGCTACGCTCCGTAGTCTGTAGCAAAAGGTAATCGTTCGTTAGCTTTTGCAAGGTAGAAAAGCCATTCATCGTATTTTTCAGCCGGGATTCTTTTCCTGAAGTATAAAGATCCACCAAATCCTTTCGCCAAGCGTGCTCCAATTGAGGAATGTATTGGTCTGGCATCGCCGTGAACACACTTGTCATATCCTGTGCGTTCATTCCCAACGCAAAGACACAGATCAACAACGTAACTATAACTCGTCTCATTATCTAATTTTCTATTTTGTCCCCAAATATAGGAATATCATTCCTAACAACACAAGGAATAAGTCGATCGCCTTGTTCTTTAAGTTTTTTTCATGGAAGAAGATGGCTCCCGCCAAGAATGTCACCAATACGTTACTCCGACGTACCATCGATACGATCGAGATCATGGAATCCGGGAATGTCAAAGCATAAAAGTACACCCAATCCGCCACGCATAAGAATACGGAGATAAAGATGATATTCCATCGCCATTGGAAAGGCGTGCTCTTTTTCCGGTTCGGATACCATAGAAACAACAGGATAAATGACATGATAACACATTGATAGACATTAAACCAGACTTGTACCGTCATTACATCCATACTACGCATCAAATGCTTATCATACAATCCGCTCATCGCCCCGGTCAAGATAGACAGGACCGTGAAGAAGATCCATTTATTATGGGCAAAATGAATCCCCTCTTTCTTCCCCGATGAGGAAAGGAGATAAAAGGAAGCGATAGAAAGCAAGGCTCCGACCCATTGAAATAGATTCAGCCGTTCCCCGAACAGAAGCATCGCACCCAGTAATGTAAGTACGGGCTGGCTGGCCTTGATCGGCCCGGTTATCGTCAGCGGCAAATGTTTCAAGGCAAAATACCCCGATATCCAAGAGGATAAGACGATCACCGCCTTTATCAATACCTTCAGATGGTCCTCCAGAGAGGCACGGGGTACATACACCATCGTCCCGTCCAAGCAATCCGTATAAAAAGAGAGCAAGATGAACGGGACGAAAATCAAACTGCTTATGAGCGTATTGAAGAATAAAACGGGAATAACGGCATTCCCATTTAACGACATTTTCTTATTGACCTCGTAACAACCTAACAAGAAGGCGGAGAGGAAGGCTAGAGCTAACCACATGGTTTAACCCTCCACTGGAAAGAGTTCTTCCGGGTACGTGACGTCTACCAAGAACAGGGCGTGTCCCGGCACGGAGGTTCCGGCCTTGCAACGATCCTTTGCCTCAATCACGTTTCGGAAGCCGTCTATCGTTAAACGTCCTCTTCCGACTTCCAATAAAGTACCAACGATCGCACGCACCATATTACGAAGGAAACGGTCTGCACGGATCGTAAACACCCAAATATCCCCTTCTTGCGTCCAACCCGCATGTTGGATATGGCAATTATTCGTCTTTACATCCGTATGCAACTTACTGAAACTCGTAAAATCGATATAATCGAATAAGACCTTACACGCCTCGTTCATCGCCTCGAAATCCAAACGACCGGGAAGCTTATAAACCAGCTCGTAATTAAACGGGTCTTTCCTTGTAGTAATATAATATTTATAGGTTCGTGAAGTGGCGTCGAAGCGGGCATGCGCTTCCGGTACGACAGGCACGATCTTATAAACGGCGATATCTTTAGGCAGCAGCCTATTTAATTTTTCCGCAAGGAAAGCCAAATCCTCGATCGGTCCTTCCCAATCAAAATGGGCGATCATTAAGCGGGCATGTACACCGGCATCGGTACGGCCGGCCCCCACAATAGGCACGGGCTTACGCATCAAGATGGCCAAGGCCTCCTCTATAGATTGCTGCACCGTCATACCATTCGGCTGGATCTGCCAACCCCGAAAATTCTTTCCGTTATACCCCAGATATATAAAATATCGTCTCACGCTTATACTCTTTACTTTATCTTTTCTAAAATATGGCACAAAGGTACAGAAATCCAGCCAAGCCGTTGCCTGAATGGACTAAAAAGTTTAATTTTGCATCTTTAACAGCTTCACTTCAAAACTATCTGACATGTTTGAAACATTACTTCAGTCTTCTTATTTTGCCCTGTTTCTGATCATAGCGCTTGGATTCATGCTAGGCCGGATACAGATCAAAGGTCTTTCGCTAGATGTATCGGCAGTTATTTTCATCGCCTTGTTATTCGGCCATTTCGGGGTTATCATACCCAAGGAATTAGGGAATATGGGGTTGGTGTTATTCATCTTTACCATTGGTATCCAAGCGGGCCCCGGATTTTTCGACTCCTTCCGTTCCAAAGGCAAGACACTCATTATCCTGACGTTATTAATTGTCGGTTCGGCATGCTTGACAGGAATCTTATTCAAGTATATCTTGGATATCGATACCCCGAGTATCGTCGGTCTGATCGCCGGGGCATTGACGAGTACGCCCGGTTTGGCGGTAGCGATCGACTCCACGCAATCATCCGCAGCATCCATCGCCTATGGTATCGCTTATCCGTTCGGCGTAATCGGTGTGATCCTTTTCGTGAAGCTATTGCCAAAAATGCTTCGCAAGGATTTGATAGCTGAGGCTAAAGCGCTGGAAACCCAACGAAAAAGCCAATATCCTACATTACATACCGCCGCATTTAAAGTCACGAATAAAAATATCTGCGGAAAAAGTTTGGCTCAATTGCAGGTACGGGCCATGACCGGAGCGGTAGTCTCCCGTATAAAACACGACAATGTCATATCTATGCCAACTCCCCATACCACGCTTTACGAGGGAGATTTACTGAAGGCCGTAGGTAACGACAAAGCCTTGGAGCAACTGACATTATTGTTGGGAGAACGTATCGAGGGAGATCTGCCGTTAAGTGGCGGACAGACCTTGCAATCCCTGTTACTGACCAATAAGAGCATTATCAATAAATCGCTAGGCCATTTAAATTTACAAGGAACTTTCGGTTGTACGGTAACCCGTGTACGTCGAAGCGGAATCGATCTTTCTCCAGAACCTAATTTAGTGTTGAAGTTTGGAGATAAGTTGATGGTCGCCGGCGAGAAAGAAAGCGTAAATGAACTCGCCCAATTCATTGGTAATGATGAGAAACGTCTTTCGGATACAGACTTTTTCCCGATCGCTATGGGTATCGTATTAGGCGTATTGTTTGGAAAATTAAATATATCCTTCTCGGATTCCTTCTCATTCTCCCCGGGACTGACCGGCGGTATCCTTATGGTTGCCTTGGTATTAAGCGCCATCGGAAAAACAGGTCCGATCATCTGGTCTATGTCCGGTTCCGCTAATAACCTGCTTCGCCAATTGGGATTATTGCTATTCCTCTCCGAGGTCGGGACATCCGCCGGTGTAAATCTGGTTTCCACTTTCCAATCAAGCGGTTTAACTTTATTCGGAGTCGGTATCGCTATAACAATGATCCCTATGATTATAGCCGTATTAGCTGGATATTATTTCTTTAAGATCAACATTCTCGATTTAGTCGGAACAATCGCCGGCGGTATGACCAGTACCCCGGGACTTGCCGCCGCAGATTCTATGACAGACAGCCCAGCCCCAAGCGTAGCTTACGCAACGGTTTATCCGATAGCGATGGTATTCTTGATCTTGTTTATACAGATGATAGCGAATTTGATCGTCTAAATCTTTATTTACTGAAAAACACAGAATATGAGAAGAAAAAACATGAAAAAAACCGCAGCTTTATTCCTCTTAAGTGTAGGTGTAAACTGCATGACCGCACAAGACATCGTACCTGTCCATGAGTTTGACATCGATGTACAGAAAGTAGGTTCGCCTATCCAGTCAACCATGTATGGGATCTTCTTCGAGGATATCAATTTCGGGGCAGATGGAGGATTGTATGCGGAACTAATCAAGAACCGCTCCTTCGAGTTTGAGAATCCATGGGGAGGTTGGGAACCTTTCGGCGATGCAAGCATAGCTGAAAAGAATCCCTGTTTCGACAAAAACCCCCATTACGCACACCTGATTTATGCCGGGCAAATCACCGGAACCGGTCTGGAGAACGAAGGCTTCAAAGGTATCGGTATAAAGGCTAATGAAAATTACGACTTTTCCTTATATGCCCGTACCGAGACCAATAACCCGATCAAACTACGTATCGAATTGGTAAATAGAGATAACGATATTTATGAGACACAACACCTAGAGATAAAAGGAAAAGACTGGAAGAAATATTCCGTTATCTTGTCTCCCAAAGCTACTGAGGCTAAATCACGCCTACGCATCACGATGGAAACGGCAGGCACCTTGGATCTGGAACATATCTCCCTTTTTCCAGAAAAGACATTCAACAATCGCACGAACGGCCTACGCCGCGATCTGGCACAAGCGTTGAAAGATCTAAAGCCGGGAATCTTTCGTTTCCCGGGTGGATGTATCGTTGAGGGTACAACCATCGCCACACGCTACCAATGGAAAAATACGGTAGGCCCCGTAGAGAACCGGCCTATCAATATCAGCCGATGGAATTATACATTTCCTCACAAGAAATTCCCGGATTATTATCAATCTTACGGTTTGGGATTCTTTGAGTATTTCCAATTAAGCGAAGATATCGGAGCCGAGCCCTTGCCTGTGTTGAATTGCGGGCTGTCATGCCAGTTTGAGAATGAGGGTATGGACCAGCATGTGCCGGTAGATAAATTACAACCTTATATAGACGATGCCTTGGACTTAATCGAATTCGCCAATGGCCCGGTTACCTCCCAATGGGGCAAAGTGCGTGCGGATATGGGGCATCCGGCTTCTTTTAATCTGAAATTTATCGCTATCGGCAACGAGCAATGGGGACCGTTATATCCCGAACGCCTCGAACCATTCGTGAAAGCCATCCGAGCCAAATATCCGGAGATCAAAATCATCGGCAGTTCCGGTCCTGATTCGGAAGGAAAAGATTTCGAATATCTATGGCCGGAGATGAAACGCTTAAAAGTAGATCTGGTGGATGAACATTTCTATCGCTCACCGGAATGGTTCCTAAATAGTGCCAAACGATATGATTCGTATGATCGGCAAGGCCCCAAAGTGTTCGCCGGTGAATATGCTTGCCACCCGACTAACCGGGAGAATAGCTTCCTGACCGCATTATGCGAGGCTGCGTTTATGACCGGTCTTGAACGGAATGCCGACGTGGTGGAATTATGTACATACGCCCCTTTATTCGCACATGTCGATGCGTGGCAATGGCGTCCGGACTTAATCTGGTTCGACAACCTAAACATCGTGAAAACTCCTAACTACTATGTACAACAATTATACGGGCACAATGCCGGAACAAACGTATTGCCCCTGACGATGAACAAAGAAGCCGTTACCGGGCAAAGCGAGCTATTCGCCACAGCCGCCCTCGACAAAGGCACAAACGAGCTCATCATCAAAATCGTCAATACCGGCATCCAGAGCAAAAAGATCCAATTAAACCTAAACGGAATCTCATCCGGCAAGCATAAAGGAAAGTTGATGGTCTTACATGCCTCAGACTTAGAAGCGAAGAACACATTGGGTAAACCGGAAACAGTCATACCCATTGAATCAGCGGTGGAACTAGAGGCTCCCGTTACTGAAGTCTCCATCCAACCATTGAGTTTCTTAGTCTATAGGATATCGCTATAATCTATCATACATACGAATGTTATGAATATTGAAGAGTTTAGGGAATATTGCCTTTCGTTGAAAGGTGTTTATGAAAAAATGCCTTTCACGAATGTTCCTGATCAATACAGTCGGGACGTTCTTTGCTTTTATGTAGGAAGTAAATGGTTTTGTTTTGTGAATATCGAAGTATTTGATTTTTGTTGTATTAAATGCGATCCCAATGAGTCGGGTGAATTACAAGCCCGATATTCAGGAATAACACCCGGTTGGCATATGAATAAAAAATACTGGATTAGTGTCTATTTTAATCAAGATGTACCCGACAACAAGATCAAAGAGCTTATAAAACAATCCTACGATATCGTATATCAATCTCTTCCTAAAAAGGAAAAAGGGATGTAGATTTTAGCGCAGTTACTCCGTTTATTTTCCATTTGAGAAGGACGTTTGAAAGATTATACGTACATTTGTGAATTCACCTAAACGACTTAAATATGATGCAAACGAATTTACAATTGGACCTTGCCTTCAACTATCTGGAAAATACCGGAACCAACATCTTCCTTACCGGAAAAGCGGGAACAGGAAAGACCACATTCTTGAAAAAACTTAAAGAGACTTCCCCAAAACGGATGATTGTGGTAGCACCTACCGGAGTGGCGGCGATTAACGCGGGAGGGGTAACCATTCACTCCTTCTTTCAGCTACCTTTCGGACCGTATATACCGGGTAGCGAAATGGCCTCCGGGCAAAATAAATCCTATTCTCATAAATTCAGCCGGGATAAGATCAATATCATCCGTAGTATGGACCTGCTCGTTATTGATGAGGTCAGTATGGTACGTGCCGATTTGCTGGACGCTATCAGTGATATGCTACGTCGTTACCGGGATAGGAATAAACCCTTTGGGGGTGTTCAATTATTATTGATCGGAGATTTACAACAATTAGCCCCCGTAGCGAAGGAGGACGAATGGAATTTGTTGAGAGAACATTACGCCTCTCCCTTCTTTTTTGACAGTAAGGCTCTTTTCGAAAGTGATTATCTTTGCATCGAATTAACTCAAGTATATCGCCAAGCGGACGATACGTTCGTACGCTTATTGAACAATATCCGGGAAAACCGCTTCGACGAGAATACGCTACACACCTTAAACCAACGTTATATCCCCAATTTTAAACCAAATGACAAAGCGGGTTATATCACGCTGACAACCCATAATTATCAAGCCCAGCAAATCAATAACCGGAAATTGCAAGAATTACCCGGCCCGGCTTATACGTATAAGGCGGAGATCAAGGATGACTTTCCGGCTTACTCCTACCCGACCGACGAGGTATTGGAGCTAAAGCAAGACGCTCAAGTCATGTTCGTAAAAAACGACTCTTCCGGCGAAAGACGATATTATAACGGAAAGATCGGCCGAATTGTCTTCATCAGCCCGAGCAAGATTATCGTATCCGACGAATTAGGAAACGATATCACCGTAGACCGGGAGACATGGACAAACGTGAAATATACGATCGACGAGAACACGAAGGATATCACGGAAACAATCGCCGGCTCTTTTTGCCAATACCCACTGAAAACCGCTTGGGCGATCACGATCCATAAAAGCCAAGGCTTGACTTTCGAGCATGCCATCATCGACGCATCCGCCGCCTTCTCACACGGACAAGTCTACGTTGCCTTGAGCCGTTGCAAGACATTGGAAGGAATGGTATTGAGTAGCCCGATCACTCGAAACGCCATGATTAGCGATGAGAAGATATTAAGTTATACCTCTTCCCTCTCGGAGCGTCAACCGTGTGAAGACCAACTGCGTCAAGCCCAACAACAGTATTATTTGAGATTGGCAACCGAGCTATTCGACTTCAATCCCGTACAACAAAAGTTGCAATATACATCTTACGCAGCATACACCCATCTGCAAAAACTATACCCGGAATTAAGCAACCAATATCCCCGGGTACGGGATTATTTCCGTTCGGATATAGTAGAAGTAGGCGAACGTTTCTGCCAGCAACTCACCCGTATGATCTCCAGCACGAATCTCTATGATACGGACGAGCATATACAAGACCGCATCCGAAAAGGTTGCGCTTACTTTCTGGAAAAGATCGAGACCTATTGCCTCCCTTTGATAGAGGCTTCCGACGTGGAGATCGACAATAAAGAGGCCCGTAAGGCATTTACATCCGCATTAAAAGCTTTCAGCGATGAGCTTACGATCAAGGTCGCTACATTAAAAGCCTGCCAAGATGGTTTTCGTCTCATCGACTATCTATCCGCCAAGGCTAAAGCGAACATTGAGGAGTCGGCTGTTGCCAGCAAGCGGAAATCGACACGGAAATCGACGGAAGCGGAAAAGATCCCCGTCTCCACGGATGTCTTACATCCTGAGCTATATGCCCGTTTGAAACAATGGAGATACGAGCTTGCCGTAGAAAAGGAGTTGCCTCCTTACACGATCTTGCAACAGAAAGCCTTAATTGGCGTTTGCAACACTTTGCCCACGAACTCGAAAGAACTGTTGAAGATACCCGGAATCGGCAAAAAGATCATAGAGAACTACGGTGAGACCCTATTAGAAATCGTATCTTCCTACTCACCTTCCACGCATGGGAACGGGCTGTGAGATACGGAGACAACTCACGATAGCGGCGACTAAAGCGAAACCGACCGCCACATACATACAAACCGGCATACTATCGGTCGCAGAGGTAACACTAAAGATCAAAGCGACAAATGTCGTCCCCAGCGTTTGCCCCAGCAGTCGTGCCGTACCTTGCATACCGTTCGCCCCACCACTCCGGGAACGAGGGGCGGCCGATATCATCGTACTATTATTCGGGGTCTGGAACAGGCCGAAACCCATACCGCAAAGCATCAATCGCCAAGCGATATCCATATTGGTGGGTTGCTCCGGCAATAAAGCCAATAGAAGAAGTCCGGTCGCATACACCACCATTCCGATACCGCCTAACAATCCGGGATGATATTTCTCGATCAGCCTCCCGGCCACCGGAGCGATCAAGATCGTCGCTACCGGCCAAGGAGTCAACAGCAGCCCCGTCTCCACCTCATTTCTTCCGGCCACATTTTGCAAATAAAAGGGTAATGATACCATCGCCAACAACTGTGCCGTAAATGAAGTAATCGAGGATAATACGGACAAGGCGAATATCGGAATCCGCATCAAGTCCAATGGCAATATCGGAACCTCCTGCCGTAGTTGCCTGCGGATAAAAAATGTTCCGATCACCAATAGAAGAAGAACCTGTAAAGCGATCATTCTCCAGTTCTCATGATGGGCGATGCCTTCCAACGAATAAATCAGCAATCCGAAAGTCAAGGCATTCGAGATTCCACCGATCTTATCAAACTTTCGTTTCGGCCCATCCTTGCAAGGATTTTGAGGCAAAAGAAAATAACCCGTTATAATCGCGCAAATCCCTAAAGGTACGTTGATAGCGAACAACCAATTCCAAGAAGCGACTGATAAGATAGCGCCCGCCAACGACGGCCCGGCAGCAATCGATACCGCCACGACCATGGCATTGATACTCATTCCCCGCCCTATATATTGAGGAGGATAAATAATACGAAGTAAAGCGGTCGTCACGCTCATGATAGCCGAGGCTCCGATCCCTTGCAATATTCTCGCGACCGTCAACATGGCGAAAGACGAGGATAAGGCACAGAATAATGACGTTGAGCAGAATATTGTCGTCCCGATCAAGAAAATCCGCTTATATCCATAAATATCTCCCAAAGCGGAGAACGATAAAAGAGACATCGTAATCGTCAGCTGATAAGCGTTGACAATCCAGATCGTGGAGGAAGGGGATGTCCCGAATTCACGGGACAAGGTAGGAAGCGCCACGTTGACAATCGTGCCGTCCAACACGGACATGATCAATGCCAACGCAACCGCTATTACTGCCCAATAACGCCTCGGTATAAATCGTATCATATTACATTATTTCTTCAAATCGAAACCCAGCATCATGCCATCATATTCACTTGCCAACTTATTGATAGCTTTCAAGGTCGTATTGCTGGATATAGAAGAAACCGTGCTCAAGAACTTCAGTAATTTATCCGCGTTAAAAAGCAATGTCAACTCATTACCAGAAAGGACGACATGGGCGGTAAGCGTAGAAACGGTCAGCTTCTTATTACCCACCGTATACCGTAACGTCACCGTTTTATCTTCCGGACTCACCGAGTAAGTACCTTTCAGGCTTCCCCTTTTCAATGCGCTCGTAAACGTACTATCCGAATTAAAGACATAATTAAATACACCTTCCACGATACCTACTTTCGCGCAATATTCCTTCATTTTCTTCTCTGCCTCGGTAGCCGCCAAGCTTCCCGCTACATTCTTCAAGGCATTATCACCTTCCAGTTGCAGGGCAGGGTTCACATACATCCAAGTTCCCTGTAAATTCTCGAAAGTCACGGCTTTCCCTCCGGTGACAGAAGTCACGGCGTTCTTTACGGCAGATGAATTTAAGATATCTTTCAAGGACTGTCCCTTCATGTTTCCGGGAATCAACAAAAGGCCGCATACGGCCATCCACATACATAGTAACTTTTTCATCTCTTTGTTTTTTACTCAATTAGAAAAATCGGCCAAAGATACGAATATTATTCATACATTTGTTTTAAATAACTTTATACAAACATACCATGAGAAAGCAAGTCGTACGTATTTGTATGTTACTGGCCTGCGCCTTTGGCTTTATGCAAGGGCAAGCCAGCATCCAACCTCCTATCGTAAAAGCTACGATAGACGAGCTAATAGCCAAGGACGCTAAGAATCAAGCAGGAATCACGAAGGGTGTCGAGCAAGTAGCCCGCCTCTGGCAAACCTCCGATGGGGATGAGCAAGCGTTTCAAACCTTCTGCCGGGAGAATTATCTATCCGATCCCGCCGAAAAGGACCAAGTTTTCCTCAAGATCAGCGAGTATCTTGAAGGTATCAATGGCAATTTCAACGAGATGGTACTCTGTCTGCAACGAAATTTGAACCTAGATACCGGACCTCTACACGCCATCGATGAGAAATTCGGGTCCTACAGCCCCAGTTCCCACCTAATGGACGATCTATACGCCAACAAGATCGGCTTCATCATCGCCCTCAACTTTCCCCAACTTACTCTCAAGGAGAAAGAGGCGTTAGGTGATGACCGTAAAGCATGGGCCTACGCCCGTCTAGGCGATATGTTTACGGAACGGATACCGGCGGAAGTAAAGCAAGCCGCCGCAGATACGGAAAGTGACGCAGATATTTACATCGCGGATTATAATATCTATATGGGGCATTTACTAACTCCTAAAGGAAAAACCATTTTCCCCTCCGACATGCGCTTACTTTGCCATTGGAACCTTCGCGACGAGATCAAGGCCAATTATAACAAAGGAAAAGAGGGATTGGAAAAACAACGGATGGTATATGAGGTCATAAAGCGAATCATCTCGCAAGAAATCCCGAAAGAGGTGATCAACTCGGATCGTTACGAATGGAATCCGTACGCCAATACGTTATCCCAAGCTGGAAATGAACTAGAAGGTACCCCTGAAAGCCCGGCCCGCTATCAGAAAATGTTGAATAACTTCAACGCCATGCAGCGTATAGACAAATATACGGGAAACACGTATATAGACCGTAAGTTCACGGAAGATATGGAAATAGACGTCAACGATGTAGAAGCCTTGTTCGATCAGTTCCTTTCCGCCCCCGAACTAAAGGAAGTGGGGAAAATCATCTCCAAACGCCTCGGACGCAAACTGGAAGCCTACGATATATGGTACGATGGCTTCAAGGCCCGTAGCAATCTGGACGAGAACAAGCTAAACGAGCAAACCCGTACCCTGTATCCCGATGCGGTAACGATGGAAAAGAAGCTACCGGACATCTTACAGAAACTAGGATTCAGCCCCGATCGTGCCCAATATCTGGCGGATAAGATCGCAGTCGATCCCGCCCGTGGTTCCGGTCATGCGTGGGGAGCCTCCATGAAAGGCCAGCGTTCCCGTTTACGTACCCGTATTCCTTCACAAGGGATGGATTACAAAGGATATAATATCGCCATCCATGAGTTTGGGCACAACGTAGAGCAAACGATCTCATTATATGATGTCGATTATTATATGCTCAACGGAGTTCCCAATACGGCTTTCACCGAAGCGCTGGCCTTTGTCTTCCAGAAAAGAGACCTTGAGTTACTGGGCATAAAAGACGAGAATCCGGAAAAAGAAAAGATGGATATCTTGGATAAGATATGGAGCATGTATGAGATTTGCGGTGTTTCCATGCTGGATATCTCCGTATGGAAATGGATGTACGCACATCCTAACGCTACCGCCGGGGAATTGCAGGAGGCCGTGATCCGTCTTTCCAAGGAAATCTGGAATAAGTATTACGCTCCGGTATTCGGCGTGAAAGACGAGACCGTCCTAGCGATTTACTCCCATATGATCGGTTATCCGCTCTACCTTTCCGCCTACGCTTTCGGACAGATTATTGAGTTCCAACTTGAGAACTACCTCAACGGCAAGGATTTTGCGAATGAGGTTAGCCGTATCTTCAAGCAAGGCCGCCTCACCCCGAATGTGTGGATCAAGCAAGCTACCGGCAACGATCTTACCGTAGATCCGATGTTGGAAGCACTCCGTAAGGTATTAAAAGACTAAAACTCTTAGGCCTCATATACTTGGCTCTTACAACCAGAACAAACCGATTCAGATGTGTGTGTGTCAAAAAGAATGATCAAGTCTGTATGGACACGACAACATTTTGGCACACACCTATACAATAAAAAGAAGACTTTTCCCCAATTTGATTATTATTCGCCAAGTTATTCTATACGGCTACAAATACGATCCCATCGTACCCCCCTTGTCTGCGGATTCATGGATCTCCATATAAAGGTGGCCTTTCCCACGATAAATTCTTCAGGCAACAAGCCCCAATAACGAGAGTCTTGCGAGTCCTCGATCCGGTCCCCTGCCACGAAATAGTAATTCTTTTGGAAGGTGTAGCTCACGATCCGGGGATCAAGCTTTTGGCCGGTCTCCCATTCTATCAGCTTACGATAGATACTGATGTTCTCACGATTCATATCAATCACATCCCCTTTCCTTGGGAGATACAGCGGGCCGAAGTTTTTCACGTTCCAACTTATCAAGCTGTCTTTCGGAAAACTCCAATATAACCCGGCATCTTTCAGCATTTTGTTACTCTGGACGGAAAATAGTTCTTGTCCCTCGATATTCCCTACGGGTTCAAATATCCCATTGACTCTATAATAACCATTTACGATAGATAGACTATCACCCGGCAACCCCAGACAACGTTTAATGTAATATTTCATCATATGCATCCCTATCTTGTCCGAATCGTTAGGGTACGGATAATTAAACACGACCACGTCATTTCTCCTTATCTCTCTTAGCCCCGGTAGACGAACGATCTGAACCTGCTCGCCACGCAAAGAAGCGAAAACGTTGAACAAACGGGCTCCAGGAATCAGCTTGTTCACCAGCACATAGTCTCCCGCTATCAGTCCGGGTTCCATGGAATTGCTCGGGATCTTAAAGGACGAGAAGAGGAATATTTGCATAACCACGAATAAGGCCACGACCATACAGCCCCAAAATAGCGTATCGACCACATATCGGCAGAGCTTGTAAACAAGATCTATTTTCTCATTTTTCTTCATCTTACAAGAACGATTTCCTTTTAAAAGCACCCGTAGGTTCCAAATACAGTAGCACACGAGATTCCCATAACACCTCCATCTCCATTTCCCTAAATTCCATCAATCCCCAATTAGGCACGCCCACCAAAAAGAATCCTCCATGAAAGCCATAACACACAGCGAAGTCATACGCTCCCCAATCATTCCTTATATGTAAGATGACCGGATGGGGGAATTTTTTCAAGTTCGACAAGGTAGACGCTCCGGTTTGCGTACGTAATCCCACCGTTTCCGCCACGTTCGCCAAATCGGATAGAAAAGTTCTTCCGTCTGTTGACTGGCAGGCTGGCAATAAACGGGCAGAATCTACAGCTCCTTTATGGTATCTTATGATTGATAGCAGACACATCACCCCGGAAGATGGAATATCCCGATACACAAATGTCTTTCGTATAAAGCGGAGTGATTTCATATTACCTCTGTATTTATAGCCGTACTTTCCGCCAAGATCTTTGTTCGCATCATGGAAAGATTTCGTTTGAAAGTAGCATAATTCTCAAACAGTTGGACGATTCTCTTCTCGATTGTTCGTGAAGAGTCCAACTTTATACGTGCCCTCAACCCCAAACCGTGATAGACCACCCGCGCTGAGTTTCCTAATTGATCCGATTTTAATGATAAGGGGCATACAAGCATGGGTACCTCCTTTTCGATACATTCCGCGATACTATTCATCCCGCCAGACGTGATCATCAAGTCGCAGTATGAAAGCAAGTGCAACTGGGGTACCTGTTGGAACACATATAGATTGGACGGACAAGGGAGTAAATAAGAGGTATTATGATACTTCCCTACAGATAGTATGAAAACGAATTGAGGATTTCGTAAGCAAATATCCCTTATTTTCATGAAAATGATCTTAGATCGTTTTTCAAACCCCATAACGGTACTCGAGAAACAATAGATGATCTTGGTATCCGGGCGCTGCTGCTTCTGTAAACAAACCTCCTCCATGACTCGGGCATATCGTCGGTTGAGCATGGGATCCTCCCGATTCAAGTCCACTCTAGAGGGCGCATATTGGCAATTAGGTGGATATTTACGGGGAAAATCAAGGCTTGAGGGATTCATAGAGAGGATCTTACTCTCTTTTATTCCTATTATAAAAGGCCGCCTCCAATCGATCTTCTCCTCAAAAGGGAAACCACACTCTAAGAAAAGCCTCTTATACAAAGAAAAATAGTCTTGTCTACATAGCAGCATAGAAAAAAACAGGTTCCTGATCTTTCTCGCTATCACGATCTTTTCCCACGCCAAGCGTATGCCCAGCCTGGATATGCCTGTCTGCTTAGGGATCAGGCCGGAGGTGAAAGGAGGAACCCAAGGGTCATAAAGGGATAGCGGCATCGTCTCTACTAATACGACAGGGATTTCCAGCTTATGATACAAGGCCGTGCGCAAGGCGCATTGGGCATCCAAATAGACACGATCGGGAGACAGCTCCGCAATCTTTTTTTCCCAATCGGCCGCTCTCCGGGAAAAAGCCTGTTCCCTTTCTTGTGTAAACGCAGAGATTACGCATTCCAAGATAAAACGCAGACCCTTTACACGCAGCTCTTGCTTGTCGGAGTCCAAAAGATAATCCAGCATGACGCATTCAAATCCATTGTCTTCTATCCGCTTCTTATGCCCGGCTTCTACCGCACAATAAACAACTCGATGCTGTCTCTCCCGCCACTGATTCGCAAGAGCGAAGCTTGCGTTCAAGTGGCCGATGGCCGGATATATGTCGAATAATAGGGTCATGGCTCTTTAATCTAGTAATTTACCTAAATCCAAATAAGCGAACTGTATATCCGCATTCAGGCTCATTAAAATTCGGTGATTATCCTTGTCATAGCAATAATTTATAATTGGATATCCTGTTTCTAATGTCTTTAAATAATTACCCTCTAAGTCAAATACTAGAAATTTTGTTGCATAAACAACTTTTCTATCTGCCGTAATAGATCTTTCTCCTAAGTAGGTCGCAACTATTCTATCTTTACAAAATCTAATATTCTTATAATAATCCTTTCCATGCGTTTCCGTATCCCAGTTAGGACCATATATATTATATTTTAAATCTCCATCAAGGTCACATATCGTCATCAAATCATGTGGCATATAAGCCTCCACATAGATATCATGTTCCACTGATAGATCAAAAAAAATGCGTTTCTTTTTAACATTCGGGTTAATCGAATAACTCATCGGTCTTATTTCACCGGTTTTCATATTAAATCTCCCAACGACAGGATCGAAATTTCCATTACCTAAACGTTGTATGGTTACACCAATAGATAACGTATCGTTAATGTATTCATATTTATCAGGAAATACATGGTCACTCATTTTCATTTTTTCTATAGGAAGATACGCCGGATCAGCTATCGCACTGTCCAGATCATAACTAAAAATACGGTTTTTACCATGATCTGACACATAAAATTTACGATTTACTTTGTCTTCAACTATATGTCCCCCTATATTTGCGATCTCTCCTGGACCCTGTCCTCTTGGAGCGATACTTGTTATATACTTGAAGTTGTTCTTATCAAGAATATGTATAAATTCATTTGCTGTTTTATAATCGGTGATAAATATATAATTGTCTATTATAACTGGCCATGAAAAAAAGCCAATGAGTATATCGCCAATTGTTATCTCTTTTATTTGATCATGAACATTGATTATATTATCTCTTTTCCCTTGGTGTTTTTCTGTTGTAGAGTTAGACGAACAACCCAATGAAAAAACAATTATAAGAAGCAAACATACGGTTTTATTCATATTTCATACGGTTTTTAATATCACAAAACACATTTTATTTAATCAATAAATATAATTAGAAAGTTTAGAGATTAACCATTCATTAAATCCCTAAACTTTCAGAGCAGTGTTGTATTCTTTAATATAACACTAATAGCCTTTAGCCTCCGTATTCCTTATAGTTATGCCAACCATTACAATCACAGCCACCACATTCATCTACACACCCATTCGGGCAGTAAGCCAGCGCCTCAGTGTTCGCCGACATAAGATCGGAAACAGAAACCTCCTCGTTAGTACTATCGGTATTATTGAACCCGAAAGCGGCTGCTATCGCCGCAAAGCTACCTATTGTTAAAATTTTCTTAAGCATAATGTTCTTGTTTTTGATTTGTTAATTGGAAATAATCCACACTTCCTAAGCCTATTAAACTTATGGAAATTGCCAAAACCTAACTTATAGGTCGATAACTTTTCGTACCTTTGTACACCTCCTTTCTTTTTAAGGGGTAGTGGGGAGAGTTTGCCTAGGTGTTTCGAAGCGCAGGGCAAACCTCTCCTTTCTTTACCTGATGATTATTTATTCCGCTCTACCTCGGATCCGAAGCTTTGCCGGATATTCCGTATTGCATTTCAACTGAATGATCTCATTGAAAAAGCCGACATCCTTGGGATTCATCGTGACTTCCACGGTAGCGATTCCACCCGGGGGAATGGGCTGTTTCGGATATTCTACCGAGGCGCAACCGCAAGTGGAGCTTGTGGCAATGATAACCAGCGGCTTGTCGCCCGTATTCTTTACCTCGAAAAGCTGTTTCTTGCTGTCGCCTACCTTCAAGGTTCCCAAATCGGCCTTGATGGGGCTTACCTCGCTCGTTGTTATCAATTTGTCATCTTTTTCGTTGGCTGTATCGTAGGTCTCCGACAGCTGCTTGAAATACAGGCTTCGGATCTCCGTACTATGCACAGGATTGCCGATCACCAAGACCTTATTGTCTTTATCTAATAATAAGGTATGGAACTGGGGGAATGGTGGGAAATCGTTTAACTTGTTCAGCTCGCCATCAAAATCGATGCAGACCGGCAAGTCGAACAGATCCCTTTTAAAGAATTGGCACAACTCCTTATAGTCTTTCGGGAAAAAGAAAAACAGAAAAGGGATTTCCCCATCGCTTATCGAATTAGTATACTTAATCAATTCCTGCCATTTCTGCAATTGCAGTTTACAGTCCACACAACCGGAGGAATCCACATACACCAACACCTTATAGGGAGACTGGGGTATCGAGTAGTCCACAGTATCTTTGCCGTAAAGTGTGAATACGGGATGATCCGGGAATTTAACCTCTTTCCCATACCATTCCTTAACGATGGGAAGCAGCTCATTATCGCCCTTTTGCCTGCCACAGGATAAAAACATGATAAAAGTAAGCAGCATAAGCCATGTGTTCCTTTTCATAAGCCTATCAATTTAAGAGTCTGTAAAAAACACCTGAAATCTTTTCTTCATAAAGTTTCCATATCAGCCGGATAGTTTCTTTCTCTAGAGGGACTAAATTAAAAAAAGACGTATTAAACAGATGTAACGGTAATCACGATGGCAATATATAAAAAAAACATCGAACCAACAAGAAAAAGTAAAAAAAATTAACAAAAAAATTAATATTCTTTTCTCAAGGATATACTTACTAAGCGAAGTAAGTACATATCCATGGGCACTTGCAGTATATCTTCTATGGCCAAGTAAGTATATATTATGTTATTTTCTAAAGTACTTTGACTATGCCTAAATTTACTTCACAGATTTTACTGTTATTTTCTAAGGTACTTCA
>OHAB01000035.1_pt1 | contig 140400 bp, 123 predicted proteins | sample 1577031 | NCBI WGS metagenome assembly OHAB01 (sample SAMEA3541477, study PRJEB24748) | human gut metagenome | biome: human gut; feature: human-associated habitat; material: faeces | place: China | collected 2012 | reverse complement strand
AAACTACGAACCGTATTTTACATAACAAAATAAATTAAGTTTTTTTTTCGGTTAGCTGAAAATCGAGTTTAAGTTTATCCCTTTGTTTATATATCCAAAACGGACTAAACTTATTTGTACCGACAGCAAGATAAGTGCTAGCGAAAAGAAAAAGATTTTCAATAGCTATCAGCTGTGTTTCCTATCCTCTTATCAGTAAATTGAAGCAAATCCAAAATATGAAATAAGCTACATAGCAGAAAACGGAAACACCTAGGGAAACAAGCAGTTGTTTCATGAAAGACTTTTCCTGCCGCATATAATTGTAATTGAATGTAGCGCCCACAAAACCGAATACGGCGCCGATCAATCCCCCTAAAAAGATGAGTAACACAGGCAGTCCGCCCACGATATACTCTCGGGTAGACAACCGCTCCTCCAAATCGATTTTCTGTCCACGGAATACAGCGACGTGAACAAAGTCAAAGCCATAGACAATCTTTATCTCTTCCTTTTCCCCATTGGTATTAGTCACATAGTATTTCGGATTGAATCGTCCTTGTCTTTCGATTTCTCTGCCGTCTTGATATAAACGCTGCTTAAAAGGGCCGTACTCCAATTTCAAATCGCCTTGTACGCCTTCCAACGTAAAATTTAACTCTCTCGCCATACTTGTTTGTTTTAGAATTAAGTTTATTTACAAAGATAAATAAAAGCTTTGGTTTCCGTTGCTCATGAATTCTTTATTTATACATTTCTTCATCCGCAAAAAGGCTTGACTACATCAAGCAACATTGGCCTTCTTATGCGTATCAAGTCCTATAAGTTTAATTTTATTCCTTATATTTGCGAATACGTTGAATGATAGACTCTCTGTAATATGATAACAACAATCGCCCCATGGGATATGAATTGTTGATTTGGGCAAAACGTGGTGAATTACATGGAACAGCGTTCGTTACGCTTTGAAGCTATAACCATCATATATTTATCTTAATTGCAGGATATACGTTTACGGGGAAAACTTATTGGCTCAAAGGTGATCAAGTTGTCTATTTCAGTATAATAATTATTCATACTTATGGAAAAGGAACAAACGAATGAAAATAGTTGGGAATTTCATCTGACAGATAAGATCGCCCATCTTTCCAAAATGACCTTGGAAATGCATACGGAGTTTTGGCTTAGTACACTCCAGACATGGTTTCGTGGCTATCAAACACCCGAAGAGTATAAAGCGACGATTTGGGGGAGGGAGGTAGACCTATGCATCTCCATCGCTCCCTTGGAGACACCGACCGAGAAATTACCTATCATTGAAGAGAAATCGGCAAAAGGTAAGAATGAGCTGCTTCCCCCGGAACAGCAAGCCTACGTAGACGAACTCAAAAAGAAGATAAAAGCTCTCAAAAAACTCCTGCCGCCCAAGGTGGACGAAGCGTTAGAGCAACGCTATTTGGATTACATGAACGCCGAGAGGATTAAGGCAATCATTCAAGACTGTACCAAGATATGGAGTAATCCGGAATTGTCCGTTGAAGAAAAAATCAGTCAGCTAATTCCTTATAAAATTGAATTATATGACCTTGTGCGTAATGTCCAACTGCCGGATGATTTGATGCGTGCGGATACGAATATTTCAATTACAATGGCCACCATTCAATTCTTTGCACGAAGCGTAGAGAAAAATGCGAAGAAAAACAAAATAAAAACACCCAAGCAGGTACGTCAATTAGTGAAATTTACCAATGACATCATTACTCGCATGGATGAGGGTCAGAATAAGCTAAACGGCGTTGAGCGAGATATGACTAAGGAAGAGTCTAAAGCCTATGATGCTTATCTTGATATAAAGATTGGAGCAAGGTCTGCCCTTCACTCGTTTGAAAAACGATTGGAGTTATACGAGCGACTTTGGGAAATGCCCTCGGTCTCTACCGGTACTAAAATTGAATGTTTGAATGAGGCTATCAAACTTATCCGGAAGCAATATGATAAAAACTTGGAGCCACGTTGTCCGCACGAATCCCTTATCCGGAAACATCTGAAAGCTATTAGTGGCTATATGAATAGGCTGGAAGAGGAAGGGGAAGCGATATGGCAATTGCGCATGGCCGACGAATTGCTCCCGACAGCAAACGCATGGCGGGAAGATTGTGAACTTCCGGCATTGTCCAGAGAGGAGTTTGCCCTCCAAGTAGAATTGCAATCTGTTCATATAGAGACCAAGGAGAAAGAAGACGGCTCCATCCATTACGAACTGGAGCTTTTTTTCCAAGACACGGAAGACACTTTCGCCGGCCACTTCCTATATGCTGATATTGAGGACCATGAGGTGAAGGAGATAACGTTAATGGGATAGTTACATTCTATGTTTGTCCACAAGGATTTGCAAGGTAAAGTCTCTTTACGATACTTTTGGGACCCGTTCGATTGTAAGCAGGCTCCTTTTTTTGTCGATACCTCCGGCGTATCCGGTTAGGCTGCCATCGCTGCCTACGACACGGTGGCAGGGGATGATGATACTGATCGGGTTATGGCCTACCGCTCCTCCGATCGCTTGCGTAGACATGCTCGGGATACCTTTTTGCCGGGCGATTTCGCCGGCGAGCTCCTTGTAGGTTACGACTTCGCCATAAGGTATTTTGCTCAATAAGTCCCATACCGCAAGTCGGAAAGGCGTATCCTCCAGATGGATAGGAGGGGTGAAGCTGGGAATCTTACCCATGAAATAGCTATCCAGCCACTCTTTGGCTTGCTCGAATATCGGCAGTTCTCTTTCTTGGTGTTCCGCCGATAAAGTGGCGGCAAAATATTTTTGCCCGTCGAACCATAATCCTGTCAGGTGGTCGCCATCGCTGGCTAGGGTTATTTCTCCCAAGGGAGATCGATATTTGTCGGTGTATTGCATGATGTTTATCAAATAAGGGCGTAAGTTAGAAAAATTTTCGAAAGTAGCCAATATCTAAGGGCGGAAATGAGATAAGGAATCCTACTTTTATTTATATTTGCATAGTGAAATTTCGTGAACGGATAATACTTCAACATTTTTAAACAATGATAAAATTATGATCTTAAGTAGAAATTTATCAGAGGCGTTCAATGCCCAAGTTAATGCGGAGATGTGGTCTTCGAATTTGTATTTGTCAATGTCCGTGTATTTCCAGAAAGCAGGGTTGAACGGTTTCGCCCATTGGATGAAGAAACAAGCGGCTGAGGAATTGGAGCATGCTCATAAGTTGATCGATTACGCCTTGGATCGTGGCGGCGATATTACGATCGGCCAGATCAACGTGGTTCCGACAGGCTGGGGAAATCCGTTGGAGGTATTCGAGCATGTTTACAAACACGAGTGCTATGTATCAGAGTTGATCGACAAATTGGTTGATATCGCCGAGGCTGATAAGGATCATGCTTCCCGTGATTTCTTGTTCTGGTTCGTACGCGAGCAAGTAGAGGAAGAATCTACGGCTAAAGAGATCGTGGATCAATTGAAGAATTATGGGGAATGCCATTACGCCATTATGGATCATAGATTAGGAAAGAGATAATAAATTTCCGTCGAGAAATATAAAAAGGCTGTATCTTCACCGGACGCAGCCTTTTTTGTCGTATTTTTACCCGGTAAAGTCAGTAAGGAATACTTATAGATAAATAGAAAATATAAATATGAGATTAAGCGATGTATGGTTTACGGCTCTCTCGGAAAACGAGTCAGGGCAAATGATTACCGTTTACGGGCGGGACGAGTTGAATGAGTTTACCGAATCCGGTAAGTTCAAGGAACGTGTCGAGATCACTTGGAAATACGAGGGAGATGGGAGAGGCCTTCCTAGCGATGACCTTGGCGAGAAAATGGAGGCCGTGGAGGAAGCGCTTCGTAAGGCGATGGAAAAGAAAGACAAGCTGGCTATCCTAACGGGTGCCTATACCGGAGGAGGAGAGAAGGTCTGGGTGTTTTACACACGTACCGTGCGTGTATTCGGCGAACGCTTGAATGAGGCCTTGGCTCCTTTCGAGTTACTGCCCATCTCTATTTATACCGAGATGGATCCGGATTGGGAAGAATATAAGGATATGTATGAGATGAAAGAGTGGGCGGTGGATTGAGATCCTGTGCTTCGAGTTTGGCGTGAAAGGTATCTTTTTGATTGAAATACCTTCTTTTTTACGACACGGCTCTCTGGCTATAAAAGCCAACGAGCGTAAGCGGGGAGCGCGAACAAGCTGCCACCACCGCTTTTTAACACGATAAGCGTCGCTTTTTAACGAATATATACGTATCAGCCTACACATATGGCTGTATCAACTCACATATATAGCAGTGTCAACCCACACATATAGTCGCGTCAAGCTACACATATAGTGGCGTAAGCCTACACATATATAGGCATCGGCCCTCACATGCGGTAGCGTTGGGCATTTTTACCGCCTTACGACCGTAAAACATGAACTAGGGTGAATTATTTCGGCTGGAACGAAAGGCCGTTTTTTAGCAAACAGCTATCAAACAGAGAATTGCTGTTTTTTTCTCTCGAATTTGGAAGCGAGACGCACTTGGGTACGGAATAATCGATTCTCCGGGACTTCAGATTACAAGTTGTCAAAAAGACAAATGTGTCACTTGTATCTATAGTTCCTCTGCCATTTCCCGATAACCATCGGGGGGAGAGACGGTTAATGTATAATTTATGCCTTGTCAGGTGAATAACTTACGGTTTGTCAAGTGAATAACTTACGGCTGGGGGTAGCCGTAAGCTTACGAGTCTGGAAGTGGTTAGTTATTCACTTGGGAAGCCTTTCTCAAGTGAGTTGGTCTGTTGATTAATAGTTTATAAGACAGCGATTTATATGGCAATAGTTATCTCATGATCTCATCTGTTGGCCGACTTATCTTAGGCTGCCGGCTGAAATATAGATGAGCCTGAAGATATCCCCAATGATTATCGGGTGAGCCTATAAAATACCTATAACTCGAAGCTAGCGGTACTATCAGTACTTTTGTGTCAAAGAGGAAGCTTGATTCAGATCTTATGCTTTGATAGGTTTACATTATTTTAATGTACGCCTGTACATTATATATAGTTAAAAACCTTGATGTTTGACAATCTTTTATGGGATAGAAACGACTAGTTTAAACGATCGTCTAGATCTTGCGTTTTTTAAGGGGGTAAAAAGAATGGTTCGTGAAAGGAATCGGCTGTTTCGTAACGGATAGCCTATTTGATTGATAAGAAAGAGGATAAGGGGTGAAAAAAATAGCTCAGAAGGGTTGCAAGTATCGAAGAAACGCGTACCTTTGCAAATGACTAAAAGAATCGATCGTTTAGACTAGTCGTTTTCGGGTAAAACAAGGGTGCTAAACGACGGGATGGACTTTAATTAACACTATTATTAATATTAAATTTTGAATTTATGAACAAAAGGATTTTTACCTTGTTAACAGCTGGTTTACTGCTAGGTGGACCTGCTTTTAATGTTGCGTATGCCGCTACTGATCTTACGGCTAAGACCGTAATTTCCTATAGCGAGAATAAGACGGCTCTTGCTAATGGAATGAGCTTTTATCTAGGTGCGTCTGAGAATGAATTGTTGAAGGTTACAGATGTTTTTACGACAAAGGACAAAAAGAAGGTCATTTCTTTTGGTAATGCTGATGGTAATGCAACTACAGGAGTCGTATTTACTATCCGTAATTATTCATCTAACTCTTTTGAGTTGTGGGCTAATGTTGGTGGTGTGGCTTATCAGGTAGTTACCGATAAGGACGGTAATGCGTTGACTGCCGCTACCGACAAGAATCTTTCTGAGTTGAATGCTAAGTTCGCTGTATCAGAGGGCAAGTTGAAATTCTCAGGTTTGTATACAGTAACTGTACCTACAAAAGAAGTAAAGACTGGCTTGAAAGCATTCTCTTGCTCAGAGGGTATTGATGCCGCTTATTTGAATGACTATAATTCAAATGGCACAACATTGTCATTCGATTATACAACGAATGAACTGGTTGGAAATTTGTTTGATAAGGTTGTTCCCGTATCATTTACGGATGAGGTTGCGGCAACTCAACCTTCTGATGAGAATAAGTTGGCTGCCGGTACTTATTTCGTGAAAGGTGATTCGAAGAAAGTTAAGGCATTTGTTAGTGCGGTAAATGCAGAGACTCCAGATAATGACGCAATCTTGACAGCGGCTCAAGAAATTACATTCTTAGCTTTAGATCCCTCTAATCGTTATGACATCAATGGTAAGCAAGACAATGAGGGATATGCTTTGTATTGGATGAAGGGATCGGTTGCTACGGCCAACGCTGACTCTTGCTCTAACGCAAACTTTACGATTACGGCGAAAGACGTATTGAATGAGGATGGTAAATTGACGTTGACTGTTGATTATAAGAAAAAAGATCAAACAACAGCCGCGACGAAGGTTTACGTAGCTGCTGTTAAGCCATCTGTTTCTGATACGAAAACTTATGTTACTTCTGTTCTAATGTCAGGAACGAAATATTCCGCTATCCATCCTCAACTAGGTGAAAACTCTTACCTTGACGCTTCAGTATTGTTGAAGAAGAACATTGAGAATGTGGTTAATATCTACTTCACTAGCTCAACCAAGAGTGAGAATGATGAGGCTGATTCACAAACTGAGTACCATAAGTATTTGACAATAGATCCTGCTGATGGTTCAAGCTTAAGTGTCGCCGCTTATAATAGCGTAGATTTCACTATGCCGGTATCACAATGGATCGTTTCTGGCTTCAACGGCAAATATGAATTTACATTGACAAACCGTGAGACTGGTGATGATTTAGTATTACGTTTACAACCTAATGGTGCTGAAGGTGGCTATAAGGTAGTTAACGCTAAGTACAACGGCACTGATGTAACAATCGCCGCAAATAAGGGTGTAACAACAGCGTTAGCTTTAGCAAACAATACTTCCGTTAAGTTCAACACGATCGCTACGACTCGTACGGACGGATATAAGGTATTCACGGATACTCAGATCGCAGAAGGCTTTAAGATGACATTCAATGGTAAGGACGCGTTATTTGGAGAGAAAGCTCTTTACGCTATTGATGACAATGCTACTAAAACAATGAAGGCTTCAACCAAAGAGGAGAATTTAATCGTTCTTTATCCGGAAAGAATAAAGGGAGCGAAAGATCATTCTACTAAATCTCTGCAAGGTGTTGAGGATTATGTGATAAGCACAAATGCTTTCGCTTATTTGAATGATAAGGGAGAGGTTGTCATGAAGGCTGATGGCGATACATTGGTTGTTCCGACTTATGTTTTACGCTATACGGAAGCCAAAGGTGATGATGCTAAATATCTTGGCGCTGCCGCATCTAGAGATAAGGCTGCTGATGCCGCTACAGAGTTCGCTGTTGTTAAGAATGCCGCTGGCGCTTATTCTTTAGTTGCGGTGAGCGCTGTAACAGACGGTAAGCTTAGCTATGATGGCTCAACTGGTAGTAGTGCGAAAATGGCTAGCGTAAATACTACTTCTATGGCTATTACTTATGCGGCCAATCGTTACCAATCTGCTGATGATATTAATAAGACTTACGCTAACGTTGAGGTTTTGGACGCTAATCCGTTCAACCCGTCATTGGCCGCTAAACCTCGTCACGCTTCTTTCGACAATATGTTAGGCTCTATCAACTATCAGTTGAATAAGAATGGCTTCAACGAGGGCATCTTGTCCGCTGAAAGCATGATCTTCTGGTTAGATACAGCGGATAGCAAGGCTAAGACTCCGTCATTCTATATCTCTAAGGGTATTGAGGTGGCTGAAGGTGAGGAAAAACCGGCTGAGAGAATGTTCATGTTCAATCCGACAGATTCTTTGCATTATTTCGTTGAAGGTTCTGCGCAACAATATACGGACGAGAAATATTATTTGGAAGGTTCAGGCAAGTCTGAGACGAAGGTTATCTTCCGCCCGGCTATCCTTACGGGGGTTGATACAATCACTACTACCGTGAAAGGTGAGACCGTCAAGGTTGTTAAGGAGCTTAACGATGACAAGAGCGTGAAATCAACAGATCGATTGGATGCGTTCAAATTTAATATCACACTTGCGGAGGGAGATGATGAATATTTCGTTTCTTCTCAAAGAAAGGTCAAAGAGGGTGATGTTTATAAGACAGCTTATGTATATGCTTTGAATGGTATGTTAGGTTTAACAACAAATCCAGAAAAGGCAATGGTCTTCACGCTTGGCACAGAGGTTCCGACAGCCAACGAATCTATCGACGCAAAAGAATCTTCTATCGTAGTTGTAGCCGGTAACGGTGTCGTAACTATCCAAGGTGCCGCAGGCGAGACTGCTTACGTTCGTACTGTATTAGGCCAGACAGTTGCTGAGACAGTTCTTACTTCCGACAACGCTACTATCGCCGCCCCTGCTGGTGTAGTATTCGTAACGGTAGGTAACGAGACAGTGAAAGTAGCTGTAAAATAAGGATATTCAATAAAGGAATAATGAAATAAGATAATCAACAATTCCCGTGAGGGTTTCGATCCCAAGTAATCCGTGACGGATGAACAGGCGGGAGTTGGATTAATATTAATACTAAAGTAATAAATTAAGAGGTCCGTAAGTACCTCCGTGAGGATGGAGTACGGATAAAGAAACAAGTCTCCGGCAGGCGTAAGCTTTGCTGGGGACTTCGTATTTTGCGACCTTATTTATGTGTAACTAATGAAAAAAGAACTGTCTAATAACGTGAAAGATGGGGCCTTTTTGTATTTTTGCGGAAATTAGGAGTAATAGTAGTATCAAAAATAAGCTCAAACAATTAATGTCAAACTCAAAAATCTCAGCGGCCGCATTTGCGGACACAAAACCTCATTATGACCTTCTTGATGGATTGAGAGGTGTCGCAGCGTTAATGGTTATATTTTATCATGTATTCGAAGCCTTTGCTACGAGTCCCATTGATCAACAATTTAATCACGGTTATTTAGCCGTTGATTTCTTCTTTATCCTGTCCGGGTTCGTGATTGGTTATGCTTATGACGACCGGTGGAAAACCATGACAACAAAGGATTTTATCAAACGTCGATTGATCCGTTTGCATCCGATGGTTGTCCTTGGAGCCGTTTTGGGAGTTATCGCGTTTTATATACAAGGGTGTGAGAAGTGGGATGGTACGCATGTCTCTATATCCATGGTGATGCTAGCTTTGCTTATCAACCTTTTTTTGATACCGGCTGTACCCGGTTCCGGGCCTGAGATCCGTGGAAATGGTGAGATGTTTCCTTTGAATGGTCCTAGTTGGTCTTTGTTCTTCGAGTATATCGGAAATATTATGTATGCTTTGTTTATTCGTCGGATGTCAACGAAGGCGCTTATGGCACTTATTGTCTTGGCGGGAATCGGATTGGCTTCGTTCGCTATATTCAATTTTTCCGGTGCGGGGCACCTAGGTGTAGGGTGGACGATGGAAGAGTACAATTTGATCGGTGGCTTTTTACGAGTGTTATTTTCTTTCTCGATGGGATTGTTGATGTCGCGCGTCTTTAAACCCATTCATGTCAAAGGTGCTTTTTGGATTTGTAGCTTGGCGATCGTTGTTTTACTTTCCATGCCCTATGTCGGTGACGGTGAGGCTTTATGGATGAACGGTATCTATGATTCTGTATGTGCGATCCTAATATTCCCTATGCTTGTTTATCTGGGGGCCTCCGGGAAGACAACCGATAAGCATTCCGCCCGTATCTGTAAATTCTTGGGAGATATCTCTTATCCTTTGTATATGGTACATTACCCTCTTATATACTTGTATTTTGGGTGGGTGAAGAAGGAGAACCTTACATTTGCCGAGGCGTGGCCGGAAGCATTGGCCTTGGTTCTCGGAAGTATTGCGCTGGCTTATATCAGTTTGAGGATATACGACGAGCCTGTCCGCAGGTACCTGACCAAACGTTTCTTGCGGGTACGTATATAATTGGCAAAACCAAAAGTACAGTTTTCTAGAATAAAAAGTATAAAAAATCATGGCGTTTTAAATACCGTATAGACAGTGTTTAAACGCCATGAACTAAAAACTAAAACCGCTCGGCCTTCACAGGTAGAGTGAAAGTGGACATATTACCTTAAACTAATACCTTTTTATCATAACTAGATCATGAAATAAAATGTTTACGCAGTTGATGAAATTCAATATCCGTATTACCGATTGTCGCCAATACCGTATTCAAATCAACTCCCATGACTCGTTTTCTTTTAATATATACGGGGGCTTTTATTTGCCCGCCCCCGATAAAGGCGTCATGTCTATATCATCCCGATAGCTGTCATCGTCCACCGGGATGTCCAACAATAATTCTCCCGTGTTGTCGTATATTACCATACCATTTATTCTTGAAGTCTCTCAATCTCGATAGCGTTGATAGCCAATGTCTTATTTTTTATATCGGTCGTGCTCATCGTAAGCACGGCCCCTCCAGCCACGTCCAAGGTCACTTCCGGCACGTCATGGAAATTATCCACGTAACTGGGTCTCAAGGCGAACGATTGACTGACACCATTACTCTCCAGCACATACGAGGCAGCACCATAATTAGTGGTTCGCTTCGTGTTAATGAATGCCTTGAACTTGTACCTCCCGTCCGGGACATTGAAATTGATCACGCCGACACTATTGGTGTAATTCGATCGCATAAGGACATCATCCGGATACACGCCGGAATTATCGCCGGTAACATTGCCTTGATACGCTGCGGGATTTGACTTATCGATGCCGGAGATCGTAAATGTCCCCAACCGGCTTCCATCCTTGTTGTATATGGCGATCGTATCCCCACCCGTGGATGACTGTCGTACCCTTGTCACCCGAAGGTCCGGATCGTAAAGGGATCCGTTGGAAGGTATCCCGGACGTGTAGTCCCACCCGAAGGACAATACCGCGGATAGTCCCGTCACCTCGATGGAGGCGCTGGACACCCCGCTCTCCCCCGTATCCGTCCTGACCTTGGCGTATATCGTCTTGCTGCCGGTACCGGATACCGTAAACGTGGCCGGGTTCCGGTAAGCCTGCCATTCCGCACCCGCGAAATCCGCCGACTCGGATAGCATCATCATGGTCGGCACGTCGACTCCGAGGACGTTGAACGCTATGGATAGCGTATGGTCGGAGGTGCTGGCGGCACCGCCATTGATCACGATCCCCGCCAGCCCGAACGCCGGGGGATTGTAGGCGATCGAGTCGCCCATCACGGAGGACTCCCCGAAAGCGTTCCCCACCTTGAGATAGACGGTATGATCCCCCTCCACGTTCGACAACCGGTACGGTATGGGACTATCGACGATATCAAGCCACCCGGCCTCCGTGAAATCCGGGGACTCGCTAATCATGTAGCGCGTGACCTTCCCGGTCGCCGAGTAAGCGCAGGATATGGCCGGATCGCTCGTCTCCGTGGCCCCGATAGCGAAAGAGACCAATACCGGTACGGAGGTCAAGGCTTTTATTCTATCCAGATAAGGAGCCCGTAGCGACGGCTTGAGGCGTTGGACAAAATATCGGGCATCAGCCAGGTCCTCCCCGCTCTCCGAGGCCTCGAACCTTGCGGTGTATCTCTCGGCCCTCTCAACGAGGCTGTCCATCATATTGATATTCAACATGAACTTTCCGTTATTCATTCCACGGGTAAATCCGTACACGCCATCGTCCGAGGAGGCGGTGCCGGCCTCGATATCCAGCAACAACGTGGTCTCGAACCACTTGAAGTTATCGAGCCTCGGCATCTCCACCGTGACGACAAGGTCGTTGCCCTTGATCCTCTTCGAGATCGACGTGTACCTCTTGAGGTACAGGTACTGGTATACCTCGCTGTCGTTGGCGAACCATACCTCGTCGGTACCGGCGGCCCCGTAGGCGGCGTATATGTACTCAAGCACCTCCCTGACGTTGTTCCAGTTCCCGTCATCCACGCCGACCGCCCCGCGCGGACGGTGGCCGCCGAGGCTTCCCCAATGCGCGGAAAGGCCGAGCACGCTGTTGCCGGTGGTCCTCGCCAGTATGCCTCTCAGGTTCTCCACGGACGTGTCGTCCATGAAGTACCTCGGGGTCTGCATCTTCTCGATATCCTTGATCGCCAATACGTCAAGGTTGGTCCCGACCCCCCGCTCGCGGCAGATGGCCTTGATATCGTCGCAGATAAGGGCCGCCGCCGGGTAGTTCTCGTTACCGTCCGGCGTGCTGGACATGATGGACCGGCCAACGCCGTTCGCCTCCATGTAGTCGTTCACCTCGATCATGCCCCGGACGATGGATCTCGGGTCCGTCCTGTCCCATACCGTCTCGTCCACGTTGTGGATCATCCACTCGCCATCGAAGTCCTGTATGGCCTTGAGCTCGTCGAAACGCAGGTACGGGTTGGACGCCCCGGCGCTCCCCTCCAGCGGGTGGTGGCCGTATTGCTCCTTGGAGCGTAACGTTATGAGATAGTTGCCGACGGCGAAATATCTCCTCGTGCCGAGACCGTCCGTGTAATATAGGGGGTGTTCCGGGGCATGGCCGGTCGTCCTGTCCGCCCCGAGATGGCAGAAGTTCGCGTCGTCTATCCACTTGCCGGCGAACAGCGCCTGCACCACGGAATAGGCCTGCATGGACGTGTCATCGATACTGTAACCGAAGGCGAAACGCTTGTTGTACTTCAACGGGGCGATCGAGATATCGACCTGTCCGGCGTCGGTGACACCGTCAGGCAATGGGATCGTTATCGTTCCCACGGCCTTCGTCAACACCTTGAGCTGGATCGTATCGACCTTGACGGTGGACTCGGTGATATCATCCCTCAGCTGCATGTACACGGTCTTGAGTCCGGCCCCGTCAGATAACGTATACGGCACCTCCGAGACCCTCGGGCCGGGCCATTCCACCCATCCGGAGACGGACAGGTCGGATGACTCCGATATCCGGTAATGGGTCGGGACACCGTCCTTGTCGGCCATCACCGTCACGTCCCGGCCGTAGGTGGTCGCCTCGTCGTTGTTCACGTAGACGTTCCTGAGGGCGAGGGGCACGTAAGGGTCCTTGTACTCTATGTCGATGACACGGATATTGCTCTCGTTGTACAGGTTCCTGACCTGCACGTATAACGCCTTCTCCCCGAACCCCCCGGACAGGACGTAAGGCACGTCCAGCGTATCGTCCACGATGTCGGTCCAGTCCACGGGGGAGAGGTCTTGCGTCTCGCCGATCCGGAAGGCGGTCGCCGCGCCGACGCAGTTCAGGTGGACGGTCACGTCCGGGAACTTGACCACGCCGTTCTCCTCCTCCACGACCGTGGCGTCACGCAGCCATACGTCCGTGTTCTCCGGAGAGTCGTTGGACCTGTATTCCTCGACGATCACGAACGCGACCTTCGAGTAATTCGCCGTGACGGTCTCCGTGGGATTGATGAAATCAACGTTTATCCCGCCGTTCACGGGAGAGACGTCCTCTATCGCCAACATGTCCCTCGTGTTTCCTAGCTCCCGTATGACAGGCGTGTACACGTCGCCTATACGCATCCTGATGGATATGTCGCCGCCATACCTCGTACCGCCGAATGCCTTGACCGTATACCTGTACTCGTTATCGAGGCCGGAGAACGTCAGTCTCGCCCTTACGGCCTCCGAGCTCGTGTTCCCGTGCGATACGCCCCACATCGGGCCATAGACGGAGGCCGGGATATCCTCGATCTCGCAATAACCCCCGGTATAATTCTGCCCCCATTTAAATGATGAGCCGTCATGGACACGGGTGACCGTCACGCCGGAGACGCGCCCATAGGTATCGACGATCCCGACAAGCGCGGTCTGCCCGTCACCCTCGCCTACCAGGTTGTTCCAATCAGCTACTTGGGGGGTATCGGCGGAGCACAGGTTGATCTGGTAGATGGCGTTGATGTTCGTGAAATTGCCGATCACGTTTGCGACCCTCACGTCCTTGAATCCCTCCAGCGTAACACCATAATCCGACAGGATGCCGCCAAGGCCATTGTAGGATACGCGGATGTCGGTTTTCTTGTCATAGTCTGCCAGTGAGTCCTGCGGGATGGACAGGACGAGGTTGTTGTGGTTGGCCTCGTCCCTTGTCACGGACAGGACCATCCGGAGGTTCCCGTCCTCCGTGAGCGTGAAGCCAGCCTTGGCCCCGCCGCCGACAATACCGATCGGGAGGTCGAAGGTAAGTATCACCTTGCTGCCGAGCTTGTCGGTGATGGCGTTCCGGATCACGGGTGTCACCTCCTCGGGGAGCAGCGTCCTTGTCTCGACCTCCCCCGTGTAGTCGGAGACGCCGTTCAAGCCCGACACGCGTACCTTGTACCGGTAGACACGCCCGACCGCCAGTCCCATGTCCTCGTAGGTCTGCACAGACTGGTCGTCAACCGTACCCACTTGTGCGTACGCCCCCGTATCGTCAGCCCGATAAATGGCGTAGGAGAGGAAATCGGCGACCTGCCCGGCGTCGTAATCCCATGCCAGCCCGATGGACGTGGCCGTACGGCTTTCCACCCGCAAGCCCGTCGGCGGCTGGATGTCCCGGTATGTCTTGGCGGACACGTACTCGCTCATCGTCCCGGTCTTTTCACCCTTGACGGGACGTACCTTGTAATAGTAGGTGGTATCCGGGAGCAGCCCGGATATCACGGCCTTGTTCTCCACGTCTATGCCGACCGTCTTCAGCAACGTATACCCCGTCTCCGGGAGACCGGACACGAATATCTCATAGCCGGTATCCTCCACGCCGGTGTTGTTCCACCACAGCTCGATGGCGGAGGAGGATACCGTACGGGAAGAGAGGTCCGTGATCTCGCCCCGGTAGTCCGGCTCGGGTATGGCGTCAAAGAAAAAGAACTCCGGGAACTCGGACACGTTCGTCCGGATCATGCCCCGGATGACCTCCCCGGTTCTCTCGTCGCCCATCCTTCCCCGGATACCCTCCGGATGGAAATCGATGTAGTCGCATACGGCGTCCACCTGCCGCCACGCGTACATCGGGTTTCCCTTGACGGTCCAGACCACGTTGCCGTCATTGTCCAATTGCGGCTCGCTCTCCCAGTTCTCCCGGTCCTGCTCGTATTGCTGGGCCGACAGGGTGTTCTTATGGGGGCTGGCCTTGGCCTGTACAGGCCCGACTATCGGAAAATAAGGATTCTCCGCCTCCGTGGGCAATATGGTAATCTCGTCACCCTCGGCGGGATTCTCCGGATAGGAGGCGGGGGCCTTGGTGTAAGACATGTGGCGGTCTTGGTGGTATGGCTTGTTTTGAACGACCCATTCCCCGTTGACATATCTCTCCTTGCGGGAAGTCGGCAATCCGGTACGTTCCTTGTCCCATCCCAGCGTGCTCGGCACGTCCTCCGGGTTCGGGATCTCGGGGACGTGGACGGTGACATGCCCGTACGACGACACGCCGGCGGGAACGGGTATCCCGACACCCTCCACGCCCGTGTTCTGGCTGTCATTCAGGTAAACCACGTACGCGCCCCTGTCCCCGTCCCTTTCCTTGAAACAGGCGATCACGATACGGCTATCCGTATCGACATGTCTCATCCCGGTATACACGTAACCTTTCAAACGGTTGCGGAACGTGGCGATCCACCAGTAGGCGCGGGTTATCGGGTAGGCCCCGTTCCCGAGCAGCTGGCCGAACAGCCCCGTCGTGGCGAAACCTCCCCTCGGATACGTGCACTCATGGGCCTTGATGGCCTCCACCCTGGCGCCCGGGGTATCGTCGGTACAATCGTTCCAGTGGAACATCTCGAACCCGGCCCCGGAGTCATACTTCCCGGCCCCGAAATAGTTGCCCTCGCACTCGGTGGAGTAATAATTGACCATATCGACACCCATCGCCATCATCTGGACGCACGCCCGGATGATCCAGGCCCCCTTGACATCCGAGCGGTGCCGGTCCGGGACGGTCCAGTTCCCAACCTGCCTGCCGGCCTGCGAGTAGCACTGGTACTTGCTGGCGGTCTCCCGGGCTCCCGACTCGCCCCATCCGAACTCGGTGAGCCATACCTCCTTGTCCGGGGCCACACGGTCCCGGAAGGCGCAGACCTTGGGTAGCTCGCCACCCGTGTCGTTGCCCATGGCCTCCTCGAGCGTGATGCCGTATTGCACGGCCTCGTCGCTACCGCCCTGGTTGCCGATGTTGCTGAAATACATGTGCATGGAGAACGCGTCAACGGGTATCGTGGCGTTCGCCCGTGTGGCCTTCCAGCGGAGGATGGCGGGCTGGAGGTAGCCGAGGTTCACCGATGCCGTCCCGCCGGCTATGGGCAGGATGCCCCCGTATCTCGTGCCGGGGATGGCCCTGCCGTCCTCGTCCTTGAGCGTCCCCGCGTGGCCGTCCGACGAGGCGGACACGACGGCGGCGTACTCCTCGGCGCGCTCGTAGCCCACCCAGCCGTTCCAGTTGGCGTCCGGCTCGTTCTCCGGCTCGATGCCGCTGATAAGGTCAAGCCCCGTCTCCGCGGACTCGTCCTCCGGGAAGAAGAGACACGTGCCATCGACCTTGGCGCTGCCATATTTCGCGGCCAACGCCTGGCATAGCCTGGCGTATGTCTTGTAGGAATTGGCGTCCGTCGTCACCCCGAGGTACCTGTCAAGGCCACCGACACCGCGCCTGGGCACCGGCTTCCACGCTCCCGGGTACCAATAGGCGTCGCATGGACGGTTATGGATCGTAAGGGACCTGTCGTAAAGACAGGGGTCAAAAACGCCGGTGCTGCAGATATAGGGCTTCAATCCATATCTCTTGTACGTGTTGGTCAAGGTCTCCACAAGGTTTTCCCCCGTCCCGTTGTTCCCGCTCACCCAGGGTATCCGGCTTACCCGGAAACGCATGTCGGCGAGACGGGCGTAAGGGACCGGCTGGCCGGAGGGGTCGAAGGCGGCGAAATGGCCGAGGGAGATGTACATGCGGGACCTCTCGCCGGAGCACATGCTATGGATGCGCCCTTGCTGGTAGGCGTGCCCGTTCGTGCAGAGGAACTGGTCCACGGTCTTGCGGGTCGTGGAGCGGCGCAGGGGTGACATGATCCCCTCCGGCCGGGTCGAGGCCGGACGGCCGTAAAGCAGCAGGTTCCTCACGCTCTCCAGTGTCCCGTTGTACTCCGGTTCCGGGAATCCCTCGGCCCCCTCGCCCATGACGGGGGTCTTGGAGTTCGATCCGAAATCCATGAGATCCCAAGACAGCTTGATATACCTGCATTGACAGGACCTGAAATCCAATGCCGCCCAAGCGTTGTACTCGATCCTGATCTCGCCGACACGCTCCCAGTCGTAGCCCATGTCCCTCATGCCGTAGACGGAGAAATTGTTCCGGGATGACGTATATACGAACATCTTGTCTATGACGTAGGCGGAGAACAGGTCTATGACGATGTCGAAAGGCGAGGTGTCCCGGCCGTACTTGTACTGGTACCAGAAAGTCGAGTAGCCCTTGTTCGTCATGTCCGGGTACCCGTCATCGAGGAAGACGTTCCTCTCGGTCTCGTCCACCATCCTGCCTACCGAGCAGACGGTCCCGTCCGTGTCGGTGAGATAATTCCTGAGCTGGGGGATGATGTTCCTTTCCGTCAGGTTGATACGGTAGGCCCTCGTCATGTCCTCGCTGCCGACCGTGCGGAAGTACACGGGATCCGAGGCCCCGGATATGTATTCCACCCCGAAATTCACCTTGATGGTTTTCAGGTATACGTAATACTCCCTGTTAGGGACGAGACCCGATATCGTCGTTCTCTGCAGCGTCCCGGGATTCTCGGGCGTCGGGATGGCCGGGACCTTGCGAAGTCCCGCCCACACTTTCGGGTCGTCGGCGTCCACGAGGTCGTTGGCGTATCGCATGTCGTATTCGGTTCCCCTGTCGTAGATGTTATTCGCGTAAGGGGCGGTCCATTGCACCGTGCAGGAGGAGCTGTCCGAGTAGACCACATGGAAGTCCTTGATCTTTTGCGGGCCGGGATAGGTCTTGTCCCCGATGATGGTGCTCGTGTGGATATAGATATATTCCCCGACACGGTTGTAATTCAGTATAGCTATCGTATCGCTATTGAGCGGCAGGTCTATGGTGCCTCTCATCGTGTTGCTCAGCACGATCTGCCGGAGGCCGCTCTGGTAGACCATGACCTTCCCGCATGATCCCTCCCTCGTGTTCTGTATCTCCAGGTTATATATGAGGGTGTCCTGTCCGAGCGCTACCTTGGCGTAAGGGGCCTTCAGGAAGTCGATGGCGATACGGCCGCCGGAGGGTGTCACCTCCCTGAATATCTCCGAGGTGAATACCTTGTCCACCTCCAGCTTGATCTCCTTGTATGCCACGTCCTTCGGGTCCCATACGTACATCCCGTCACCGGCGATGAAGAAACCGTCCTGTCCGGTCCCCGTTGGATACGCCGCTCTCAGGGCCTCCAGGGAAGGGAAGCTGTCCAGCAACCTGTACTCAAGGTTATCCCCCTTGTCTCCCTTGTCACCCTTCAGGCCCATCAATTGCTCAAGGGTGAAGTCCTCGTACCGGAAAGCGTCCCCCCGGTCGCCTTTCTCCCCCTTGAGGCTCTCCAGCTCGACGATATCCTCCCATGACCCAGCCCCTACCTTCCATTGGAGGTGCGTCTCCGTACGCCGGAAGACCACCTCCAGCTCGGACAGGGCGAGCAGGTCCTTCCACTCTCCATTACCCAGTTTCCATTGTACGTGTGTCGTCGTCACGCGAAGATTGACCCGCAGCAAGGACAGGGGGGCCTCCACCACGTCATGTATCCCTCCCGGCATACGAAGGGCCGGGAGGGAGTATACGCTATCGAGGGATGTCACCACCTCCAGGTCTCCGACCCCTGTCGATCCGGATTCCAGGGCCGACTTGATAATGGGTTTCAATATGGCGGCGAGCGCCTTGATGTCATCGGTTGAGTATGCCATTTCGTTATTCGATTGACTGGTTAGACAAATCCATGCGCTTACTTCCCCTTTTTAGCCGGAAGTCTCTTGGGCGTCAGTGCCTCGATCAGCGCGCGTCTCAGAGGCGCGGAGGCGCTGGATATGTCGAGGATCGACAGTATCTCCTTGGCGGTCTCCTCGCCGACCTCGATCGGTCCGTCACTGAAATATATCTCCTTGCCAAAATCGGAGACGGCTATGTCACGGGCCGCCCCCCATACGAGGTTGCCCAGCTCCTTGCGGGTGTCAACGATGATGGGATCGCCCTCGATCGTCGCCTGTACCCTTAAATTCTTGAAATCCACTTTTGCCATGACTGTTAATTCTTTAATCGTTAGAAACCCCTGTTATGATCCCGTTCTCGACGGTAAACCTCACGCTCTCCGGGCCCGCCTCGTCATAGAGGTCATCGATATCCGACAATACCTCGCCTATGACGGTCTCCATGGTCTTGAAATCATCCCCCGCGGAGAAATTATAACCGACCTGCCCCTCGCGTTGGTGGTTGATGGTAAGTACCTGCCTGCCCTCTCTCGTGACGGCGGCATATATGGAGCCAAGCCCCTTGCCGGGCTCGTACGCCCCGGAGTACCTTACCGTCTCCCCGCCGGGCAGGTTGCCTGTCACCTCCTTGGTGACCTTTGTCAAAATCGTTAGTTCCTTTCTCATGATCGTATGTTTTAAATGATGGTTCACTCGTTCTGGTAGCCGACGATGATGCCGCCGACCACTCTCAACCGTATTTTATCAAGGTCCACGTCCGTTCCGAAAGAGACTCCTTGGTGTCCCCGGCAGTAATAATCGCCGGATGACCACACGTTCCCGACGCTGCTTAGCGTGTCGCAATGGATATTCCCGTACCCGGAGGCCGTTATGGAGCTGCAGGATAACGCCCCGTCGATATAGACCTTTCCCCCGAATTGGGCGGCGTATCCGTTCGAGAAACCGATTGTCGCTGCCCCGCTGATGATCAACGTGGTCCCGGGGGTCCCGGCCAAGGCGCTCCCTCCCCACACGAAATTTCCTATCTTGACGATATTCGAGGTGATGCTGTCTGCGTCTATCAGGCTGGCGTAGATCTTCCCGTTATGGTCGATGAGTACGCCGTTCAGGTCTATCTTGTTGCCCTTGATCGTGACCGTGCTGGCCGTCTGGTTGATCATGGAGACCACCGTGTCCCCGTTATAGTCCGTGGTCGATACCTTTTGCGTGATGCTCCTCGCGTTCAGCTCTATCGAGGCGGAGAGATCGTTTCTGAGGCCGGAGAGATCCGAGCTAGTGGCGTACAGGTACAGGCTGTCATTGATCCCGTCTATCCGTAGGCCGAGGTCCGTGATCGTCTTGCTGTTGTTGTCCGTCTTCGTCACGTAGGCGGACAGGGTGCCGTTCGTGTTGTCGAGCGCCAACCCCATGTCCGTCACCGTGCCCTTTAGGCTATCCACCTTGTTGGCGTACATTCCCACACGCTCGTTCGTCTGCTCCAGCTTGGTTGACATCTCCACCCGGAAATCGTCCAGCGGCCGGCTCGTGAGCAGCAGGTTATAGATGAATATCTCCCCGGTATGGGAGATGGTAAAATCACCCGTCCCGTCCCATTCCCCGATAAATTCCTCCTGTGCGAATGCGTCGGTGGGCGTCATCGCCTTGGTCTCGTACAGGTCCTGCCCGGGAAAACCTATGGTGAGCGTACCGGCCGTCTTGACCTTGCACATGAACGATATATAGAACGTGGGCCATTTCGTGGTCCCGTCCGGCATCTCCACCAACCCCTCCGGCCTGCGTGACAGCTTGGCGTTCAACTGCCTGATCGTGGAGTTCTTGATGCAGAGGGCGAGCCTGTTCAACACCCGCACGATACCGGTTATCCGGTCTTTCTCCGAGTAAAGGGAGTCGTTCACCGGGATGTAACGCTCGCTGACGGTGAATAACGACACGTCATTGCCCGGCTCCCATCCGACGATATCCTCGGAGAAGGACGAGTTGGTGAGATAGTTGTCTTTCTCCGCTATCTCGTGCCGGATGGATGACATCTCGCTGGAGAGCTTGCCGTTCATCACTTGGAATAGCGTGCTGACATCCTCTCCTGTATCCGAGAGGATGAACTTTCCACGGGCGTAAAGATTCTCCACGTACGCCCCGTCACCGTCCAATCTTCCGAAATAGGGCGTGACCAGACCGTTCAGGTTCCCGATACGGACCTTCACGCAATTCTCAGGGTCGGTCTTCATCCCCCGGATCACGTCCATGTAGGGCGTTCCGAACTCGTCCACCGTGGTGATCTTGATGATACCGCTACGGGTGGAGTTATCCGGGTTGTCCACCCGGCATAAGGTATCCCTCTTTGTTACCTGCGACAGGTCGCCCACGAAGTTCTCGAAGGTGAGCCAGTCCAGACGGTTCTCACCGTCGGAGAGGTAGCCTACGCCCACCGACACCACCTTCAGCTCGTATTGTTTCACCATCTGGTAGTTGTTCTCAAGGGTGGGATCGCCTTGGAACTGCTGGACCATGAGGATGTCACCTTTCCGGAACGGGTTGTACAAACGTCCCCCGTCCGTGTCGAGGTAGATCCTGCCCGAGTTGGCGTCGTAATGGTCCACCTCCATCATCCCGGAGAAGATGCGGTTGTCGTTCTCCCCTAGGAGCTGGGACACGATGAACTCGTAGACCCGTAACGTTCCCCGCACGGCGATATCGTCGATCTCCAGCTTGTATCTCGTCTCGTTTATCCCGGCGGCGTTGGTCCGGATATACGGGGCGAGCATCCAGCCCGTCCCGTTAGGGAACCCCGAGGCAAACATGGACGAGGATAGGGAACCGGCGAACATGGAGTCATTCTTCACCCTCAGGTCCTTCAGCCACATCGTGCCGTCGGCGAATAGGCGGAACCCGTTCTCATGGCCGAAGCCGTTGGCGTCACGGTCTGAGTAGATGGAGGAGTCAGGGCCGGCAAGAATGATGTCCTTCTCGAACGTGATGTTGCCCGCCGCCGTATCGTCGATGTCCTTGCGAAGGTAACGCAGGTCCAGATCCTCGATCGCTAGGATCTCGCAGGTATCCAAGGCCGTGACATGGCCGAAGCCGTCCAGCATGACGGAGGATATCGCCTGCTTCCTCGCGGCCTCCACGCTCTCCGCTATCGACGTGTCCGCATGGGAGATCGTGTAGGTGCCACCGGTATCGGTGGTCACACGGATGCCTTGGCCCTGGCGGACCGAGAGGCTTCCGCCACCCCAGCCGGAATCTCCACCGGAGGCTCCCGACCCTCCCGAGTACGAGAGGCCATGGCTTTCCCCGTCACCCCTCCGCTTGTTCCTTGGCGTGGCGGCGACCCTCCTTGATTGATATGTATATTGTTTCTTTGCCATCACTTATATTCCAGCCCCTCGTAGTTATCCACCTCGAACCGGGCCATCTTGATCTCGCTCGTTCCCTCTCGCAAGTCCTGCGACTCGGATAGCAGCAAGTAGATTCCCGGCTCGTTATCGTCCGTATATACGCAAAAATCGTGTAGCATATCCACCGTCCCGCCCAGTACCGTGTGTCGATCGGCATAATTCGTGTAGACGGTGCCGATCAGCAACCTCTCCAGCGTGGCGGAGGTTCCCGCGCGGTAAAAGTGGTTGCGCACGGCCTTTGTCGTCGCCATGAACACTTGTCCCAACGCGGTAGGCGAGGGCCTGTCCATGCAACCGATCACGGTATCGATCTTCAGCTCCTCCCTCGCTTCCTTGTTCAGCCAAGCGGTGATCTCCACGTCCTCGGCCTTGATGTCTTGATAATTACTGTCCGTCAACGATATCCTCAAGCTCTTGAACAGGAGCCAGCGGATACGCCAATAGATGTCGGTCTTGGTCTGCCATTCCGTGTCACTCTTATAATCATAGGTAAGGAGGCCCTTTCCTATCTGGAGGTCCAGCCATCCCCCCTCCGGAGGCAGGTCGATAAACTCTCCGTTGCCGCGCTTATGGAATACCTTGGGCAGCCCGTCCCTATAGTACCCGATGCATTGCTTGTTCGTCTGCCATCCCGAGAGCCCCGTATCGCTTTTCCTGTCATCGAGATTATAATAGGCAAGGTACGCGTCTCCCCATGAGCCTTCCCCCGATACCCACTTGGCCAAGCTGTAGTTGTACGCTCCCTTCCCCCGCAGCGCGTATACCCCCTTGTTCTCATAATGGCTGATGGCGTTGCCGGACCCGTCTCGCAGGATCAGTCTGAAAGGTACGTACGAGAAGTTGCACCAGTCCTTCATACGTTCCTGGTCGCCGGTCTCGTTGTCCGTCTCGTAAGGGTTATAGCGCACGTCTGCCATCATCTCCAGCGATACCCGCAGCTTGTACCCGTGGCCGGTGGTTACGTTCGCTATGTATGGTTTGTCCGGCGCACGCAGCAGCAAGGTGTTTCTCAAGGGCATCAAGGGGGACGCCTCGCTCAGGTAGCTGGTATAATTCCCGCCGCTTTGTCCCGTATGGTCTATCTTGACCGTGTACGCCACGCCCGCCTCCTCGTTCCCGCTGAATATGGGGGTGATCGCGAAATATCTCGGGTTGACAAACCCGGTGGAGGTCTCCAGCGTCTTGCCGATCTCCATTCCCTTGCCGGTATCGGACAGGCGGACCTTGAATCCCTCCAGCCTCGAGGAGAGGTCTTGGCTCACCCGGACGCCATACTCGTCGCCCCCGGTGACGTCGCCGCGCTCCACGGTGGCGTCGAGCAGGTCGCTGTGATGATACGGGGAGAATCTTACCGTGACGTTGTTATACACCTTGTCCACCGAGTAGGTCGAGTCATCCCCCGCCCATTCGATCCTTGCCGGGGAAAGGGCCGACAAGGCGTTCAGGTCGTACAGCCATACCTTGCCGTCCTTCTGGATCAGCCGCAGCGAGAACACGCGCAGGGTCTCGTCCAGGACCTCGCGCCACGACATCGGCTCGCCGTCCTCGTCATAGAAGTTGTCGGACAACAGGCAGACATCCGTGGTGAGGGTACCTACGGATGACTCGTCTATCCCCGTGCTCACGCGCTCCTCCACGAACCTGTAGTTGATGCCGGACACCGACAGGGCGTTGTCCACGATATCCCGCACGGTCACGAAGCCCTTGCCCGGGTACTTGACACGGTCGAGCACGGCCAGGTCCGAGAACACCAGTTCCACCCTGTAATTATCCCGGTAGGCGAACGGTTCCTCGTATAGTTCCGGATCGAGTGTCCCGCTCCAGTATAACGAGCCCTCACGGAACACGTCCATCCGGACGCTACCGGCCTTGACCGTATAAAGGTCGATGAACTGCCTGTCCGTATCGCTGTATAACCGTAGCGTGGCCTTGCCGCTCTGTACGGGCTCCAGCTTGTCCGTCTCCGGCCATTCTATCGTGACGGGGGTATCGCAGAGGGCCACGGGGGAGACATCTCCCACGTAACCATCTTGATATACCAAGATATCATACGCTATCTGTCCGACGCTGTAGAAGCCTCCCTTGTATCTCAGTCCCATGCTCATCGCGTACGTGTGTTTGCGTGATTGACCTTGTTATATACGGCGTAAAGGTCGTTGCCCCGTATCCGGAACTCCAACGCCCCGGATGGGCCTCCCTCCGGCTGTATCAATCGCCTCAGCTTGCTGAGCGGGGCGATCACCTCCGGGTTGTTTGCCGCCCCGGGATATTCGCCTACCTGCGCGAGCGTGTTCCCGTATACGATACCTCCGGAAGCGAACGCCCTTGGTTTGGGGATGGAGGCCACTGCGGCGGCTATGCCGGCCACCGTGGCGCCTATCGCCACGATGTTCAGCGGGAATGGCAACTTGGCGTTCTCGGCCACGGCCAAGGAACTTTGTATGCCAAACAGGGTCAGTAGCTGTGGGATGGCCGTCGCCACCATCGCCAACAGGTTGGCGCCCCAGCTCAGCCAACTCCCGGCGGCCCCGTCCACGATGCTCCCCATGGCGCCCATCATGGCACCCATGGCCATCAAGCCGCCGCTGACCTGTTGCACCGAGGTCAAGGTATCATTCTTGAGCATTCCGGAGAACTCCCCAAATATGCTTGTTATACGGGTGATTCCCGACGTGGCGTGATCGGCCCAGTTCCCGATAACGCTATTTGTCCCGAATATGGACTCATTGAATGACAAGACCTTCTCCCTTGACTTGTCTATCTGTGACGCCAACTTTTTAAGCGGACCAGAATCGACCACCTCCGGTTTCCCGTCTTTCCCTAATATGGGATTTGTGGCTTTCGCCTTCTTTAAGTCAATGCCCTTGTTTCCCGGGGCCTCTAACTCCGCCAGAGCCGGTTTATCAGCCATCGCTATCGTGATGGCGTTCCGCATAGCCTCCGCTTTCTTTTGCCATAAGCGGATCTCTTTCTCCAGGGCTACGGCTTGCTCGCCCATGGCCGCTTTCTGCTTCTCTCGCAGGGAGGATATCTTATTCTCGATACCTCCGAGGGTAGCGAGGTTCGTGTTCTGCTTTTTATTCTGTTTGTCAAGCGCCCCGGAGAGCAGGCCTATGGAGGCGGTCGCCTTATCGTTTGTCACGGCCAGTCTCCGTGTCGCCTCCTCTGTTTTCATGGAAACCGCCGTATGATCATCCTCGATTCCAAGTAAGCGCTTGAATTTATCCCATAGGTTACCTAACGCGTCCGCGAGGTAGTTGAACGCTTTCGCCAAGTGATCCCATAAAAAGGCGGCCAATCTCTTGACGCTGTCCCAAACCTTGTCCACTACCTTCCTGAAACCCTCGCAATGGTTATACGCCGCTACCATTCCCGCCGCCAAGCCGGCAATCGCCAGCACGACAAGTGCGATCGGGTTGGCGCTCATGACGGCATTCAAGGCTGTTTGTGCGGCGGTTACAGCGTAAGTGACACCTATGGAAATCTTCTCCGCCGCCATTTTCCCAAGGATGGCGGTCTTGGCTAGGATATTGCATTGCTGGAAATAGGCGATCGCTTGCGAGCAAACGCCGGTGACAGACAGGAGTGAGGCTAGGGCTGGCAGGGTTTCCCCGATCACAACAGCATAGGGGGTTAACGCGCCAGTTACGCCAAATATCGCAATCTTGGCATCGTCTATCGAGGCTTGCATCCGTTTCATTTTCTCCGATACGGTATCCGTTCGGATCGCCGCCTGCTCCTGCGCTACGGACGTGCCTGTGACGGCATGGGTCATCTCATCCACGGCCGCCGCATTGGTTATCAGGAATTGCGCCGCGCTGATATTCTCCGCCCCAAAGAGTTTCGAGAGATAGGTCACGTCATTTAACTTGGGTCTTAACGCCTCCAATGCAGTGGACAATCCCGTCTCCCCAAAATCCACTTTCAGCTCAGTCTGCATTTTCAAGAGAATGTTGCGAAGCGCCGTACCGGCCTCCGCCCCTTTCAGGTTACTTTTGGATAGGACCTCCAATGCCCCGGCCGTTTGCTCAACCGAGAGACCGGCGGCGGAGGCTGTCGCTCCGGTAACCTTGAAGGATTGCGCCAAGTCGACGATTTCGGCGGCCCCATACTTTGAGCCTGCCGCTAACACGTTGATTACACGGTTCGCCTCCGTGGCCTCCAGCCCGAACTGGTTGATTGTCGCCGCCATGGCTGTTGCGGCATCCGCCATTCCCATGCCGGACGCTTGCGCCAACGTGATCGTCTCTTTTTGCAGGATTTTCAGCCCTTCCATACCGATCTTGTCCACCTGTATTTGGGAAGCAAGCAAGGCGAACGCGTCAGCCGCACCCTTTGCTCCGAGACCTGAGGATTTTCCGGTTTCCCTAGCGACCCTCCCTAGATCAGAGAGTTCCTTTCCCGCTATACCAGTGATAGACGAGAGGTCGGTCATGCTCTGCTGGAACTCAGCGCCGGAGTTGCCTAGAGAGGTAAAGGCTTGCGCCGAGCGGTCCAAAAGGCTCACGACGTTCCCGAACTGCAACTTGGCTATCCTATCGCAAACGGACCGGACACGATCCGTGGATCCCTCTGTTTTCCTGGCCGCGTCATCAATCGCACGAAATTCCTTCTTGACCTTGCCTAAAGCCGTGGACACACGATCTTTAAGGTTCAGTATTATTTGATAGTTCAATTTATTATCCATATATTTGGGGCATGGAAACGTTTATGACATACTTGATCTATTTTGGGATGCTTTTTATTGGCGTTTTAATCGCTTATTGCGCCTTTAAAGACAGCCATGGTCGTTGCCGGAATTCTTTTTCCGATAAGGAACTTGCGGATGAGTTGCGTCAAATGGCTGACGAGCTTGATCCTAAGGACGTGAAGCCCTGATCAATCCCCATACATTTCCCTTATCCTGTCAAAATCCTCCTGCGTGGCAGGTTTCCCTGTCCCGTTTTTCTCATTATCCCACTCGAACCGTACCAGATCCTGAGGCATGAGTCCACGCTTGCCGTATGGCATCAAGGCGCAATGCGCGAGGAACCGGGCCTGCTCCCATGACGTCTGGTACAGGGCCGTCCGATATCTGTCCCATTCCTCATAGAGGACATTGAATTCCTCCAGGGTCAGTCGATAGGCATCGGACAGCGTGAGCCCGATCACTCCGATGGCGATCCCGACGATTCGGTCGATGTCCGTCCGTTTTTTTTTCGTCATCCCGCTTATCGGCGGATCCGAACAGGCCTCCCGTGATACTCTCGATCTCGGACAGCTCGATGTCATCCATCAACGCCTCGGCCGAGTCCCACGGGAAGGTGGCCTTCTCCCTCTTGCAGGAGGCCACCGCCGCCATGAATAACAGCGTGCAGATGGAGAATACGTCCCTCACGTCATCAAGCTCCTTGCCTGTCTCATCCTTGAATCTCTTTAGCACCCCGATGGTCAGGGCGCATGGGTACTCATTCCCGTTTATTCTTACTCTCTTTGCCATATCATGAATTTGATTTTGTTTTTGTCTCGACCGGCCCGCTGTTCTCGAATGTCGCGCTATAGGTCGCGTCCTCGCCCGCCGGGGATGATTGCTCCATGCTCGTGATGACGAACATCCCCTCCTCGTACTTGTCCCCGGAGGCCTCCTCCGTGAATCCGTATTTCAACTTCACCGGCTCACGGCTCTTGAACACCTCCAGTAGCTTGTCGTACCCGGCGGTGTCACCGAACGATACCAGCGCCTCGCATTTAATGCTCACGCCGAGTTTCGTCACTTTCTTCTCGCTATAGGCGCCGTTACCGGTATCCTTCGTGATCCTCTCCTTTGTCTCACCCGTATATGTGACCGTGTGGCTCGTGGCCGCCGCTTGTGGTGTGTAGGTGGGGGTGGCCGAGTCTGCCGCCGTGTTCACGTACAACATGAGGTCACGTCCCTCTATGATATCTCCCGCTTTTCTTGCCATTTTCTTCTGATTCTTTTGATTGTTAATATTAATAATACTGTCAGCGCCCCGGCCATGAACCATTCGCATCTCACCGTAAAAGGAATCGCGACCGGCTCGCTCGTCATATCCACCCGCTCCAGCTCGTCACGGGCTTGATGGAGTCTCTCGTATAGCTCATAGACCAGGCTCTGCAAACTGTCACATGTTGCGGATGCGTGAATCTTGTTGTCCCTCACCTCCAGCCTTAACCCCGCCTGTCCGGACTTCGCGGTAAACGCGGCCCCCTCGGGAAGCCTACGGAGGCTGTCCATCGGGATCGCCAGCTCCGCCAGGCTGGACGGGGTGGTCGCGAGGGCGACGGAAACCTTTCTGTTCCATGTTAGATTGTCTGTGAGCCGAGCGGAAGTATTTACTTTTGTAGTCCTGCACGACAGGACGAGCAGGGCAAACAGCATAAGACTTACACTCTTCCATACGAGTGAATACTTCCAGGCATACAGATATTTTTTCTTCCAATAGAAAAATCTTGTCATCTTGTCTCTGATTTCTTTCGCTTAGTTTTTCTAATGTTTCATTACTTGATTCGGCTATGTCTTTGTAGACATTTACAGTATCCCGGGTGAGTTCCGCTTTTTTAAATCGCCACGTTCGGAAAAACATAATGAGTCCCCAAAAGCCGAAACCATAATTCCCAAATTCCTTTATTATGTCCCAAAATTGCTCCACCGTCTTTAATCATTAGGAGAAATACAAGTCCGCCTCCGCTCTCCTGCGCCGCATCAATCCGGCCAGTTCCACGCCCTTGGAACGTGTCCAGCGGGAGAACTCGTAGCGGATGTTCACGTTCTCCGGATTCGCCTTCACGCATTTCAGGAGCGTCGACTTCAAGAAGTTGCCCGTCCCCACGTTGAACACGAACGACACCAAGGCATCGAACCGGTTCTGGCTCAATCCCGGGCATTCCCGGTTCACCACGGCCTCGGACTCCCCAAGGTCCTCGGCCAGCAATTGCTCGGCTCGTTGGGCATCAATCACGTCTCCCCGGCGGACCCCGGCCGTATGGCCGTAGCCGATGGTGAACACTCCGGCCGGGCAGCGGTAAGCCTCCAGCCGGAGGCCTTCGTGCTGCTTGATCAGGTTTATACCACGCTGGCCGGTTCTCATGCCTTGTCCTCCAGTAACGCGATCACGCCTTTTTGGTCATCCCGGATGATATCGGCCCCGAAACGGGTGAAAGACTCGATGATCGTACCTCCCAGATACCCCGGGGCATTGGCGTTCACCACCGTATTCACCTTACCCTCCGCGCGGCACACCATCTTGTCATTCCAGAACAAGGCCCCGGACAACAAGGTGTCTTTCACGTCGGCATCGCCGGACAAGGGGGTCCTGCCATTATACAATACGCCACAATGTCCCTCCTCCGTTGAGCGGAAGAAGATATCCACGCTCAGGATACGTCCGACGATGCCCTCTTTCAGCTTGGTCTCATTACCGGTCTTGTAATAATCCACGAACTCGGGGATGGCGAGTAAGTCCGTATACTGATCCGCCGTTACCATGCCAAACCAATTACCACCAAGTCCGGATACGCCCATACGCATCATGAGATTCAGTACCTTCAACAGGTCGTCTTTTGTCACCGCCTTGCGTTGAGACGAGAAGCCCATGACATTTGACGTACGTGCGGTTCCCGTGGTCTTGAGAATGTTACTGTCCTTGTTCGGGCACCAATGCTGCACGGCGTAAGCGGCCACTTTCGTGTTGATCTCGTCCGCTTGCTGCATCTGCTTGCTTTGGCGTTTATTATAGTTCACCAACAACTCCGATTGTGAGTCTATCAATAACGGCCTGCAATAGATCAGTGTCGTCTTGTAACTCTTGGTCTCGTCCGTTGACGTTTCCACGGAGAGGGGCAATGAGCCGGGAGCGCCCTCCTTGGCCTTGCTGATCTTCCCCTGTACCGGTTTCTCCACCTCTTTCGTGGTATCCGCTACTCCCGTTTCCCCGATGGACTTCTTATAGAAGCTGTTATCCGGGAAGATTTGTCTCTGTAATTCGCTCGAGTAGAGCGTAGGTCTGATTTCTGCCATACTTGTTCAGTCGATTTGCACGGCCGTGGCCGCTTGGATAAATGTTACGCCGTCATAGACATATTCGGCTACTTTCGTCTTGCCGGCTACGCCCGTGGTAACCGTACCGGAAATACCCTCTCCGGGTGTCAGTGTCTCGGTCGCCGTCGTCTTGGTCTTTACGATCAGGCGGGCTCCAGGCTCGATATCCGGACTGATCGCTAGGTTTAGGGTTCGGGCACCCGTGGCTACGACCGTGGCCCCATCCACGATGGTCAGGTTGTTGTAAATGTCAACAGCCTGGTCGCCCGTAGCCGACATCTCGACTAGCGTGGCCGCCCCGAACGGCCATTTGGCGATAGGATTTTGTAATTCTTTGTTCATCGTTTACATGATTTTGTTCTCATACTCATCCATGAGTTGGCTGAAGCGTTCCGGATCATCCCTCTCCATTTGTCTCAAAGCCTCCGGATCGTGATTCTGGTACCAGTCCCAATCACGTCCATTGTCATTCTTACCCTTGCCTTTTTTCTGGGCTTGCGCCTTGTTAAGCATGTCACTGAATCGACGGGTCTCGGCATTGACCGGGCGTTTGCCCGTCAATGGCTCATTCTCGTTGTCGATATCGGTGGTCTCCGGGACATCGGTCACCGTCTCCGCGAAAAGATCGAAGTCGGCGGCGGCCAATCGCTCCATACGTTTCTCGTTCTTCTCTGTCACCGTACCATTTTTTTTGCCCAAGGCCATATACCGGGCGATCAACGCCGTGCCTCGCTCGTGTAGGGTCCTGTCCTTGGTCCGGATAGCGTCAAGTATTTGCTGCTCAGTGGCGTTCTCCGGCAAGCCTAGCGCTTTTGCGATCTCATTCATCTTGTCTCTTTTTTTAGGTTGATATTCACTCATGACCCGGATCAACAGCTCCGGGACCGATAGATTGCTAAACTCGTCCTTTCTCGGGGTGGAGACCACCTCGTCTGCCAGACCCGCCGCTCTCGCCTCGCTAGCGGAGAACCATGTCTCGTCTCTCATCAAGGAGGCGATCTTTTCCTTATCACATCCTCGTCTGGACAGGATCGTTCTCAGTGTATCCGTGATGGAATCCAGCGCTTTCATGTCTCTCGCGGACAGTCTCTCCTTGCCCTTCCCCGCAAAAAACGGGTCATGAATCATTAACTTGCCATAGTCTTGCATGCTGACCTTGTCCGCGCTGATAGCTATCACGGCCGCCATGCTCGCGGCGATCCCGTTCACGTGTGCGTGGATATAGGCTTTGGCGCTCAATATGGCGGACACGATGGACAGGCCCTCCGATACGCTTCCCCCGTCGCTATTGATCAGTATATGGATCGTGTCCGCCTCGGAATCCAGTTCCGACAGGTCGTGCGCCATCCGGTTCCCGTCCACCTCCTTGCCGATCACGCCATACATACGGATCGTGGCCTCACGTTTCTCCTTGTTTATTATACGTTCATAAGCGCTCATATTTGCGTGTTATTAAATTGATTCGAGGCAAAGTAACAGTGTAAACTCGCCGATAAAAAATAAAATCACAAGGCTAGGGATTTATGTTCCTAGCCTTGAAATTTCCTTTTCTCGGGAGGAAAGAAACCGTCACCTTTGACGCAAAAAGTATGCGACATGAACGATAAGGAAGCGGCTTACATCTTATTCAAGGAGGGTGTTCCCCAGCAGGAGATAGCCCGCATATTGCAACGGTCTGAGCAAACCATCACCCGATGGAAGAAGGACGGCGGTTGGGACCAGAAAGCGACAGAGGACCTCATGGCCATGCAAACGATCCATGAGGATACCCGGGATTTGGTCCGTTATCAGCTGGAGACCCTGCGCAAGTTGAAGGAGAGATATATCAGGGAGGAGAAAGAGGGCGGGGAACCCCGGCTGATCAGCAAGGGGGATATCGATGGCGCGCGTGACCTCTTTAACATGATAAAGGTAAAGGAGGCGGACTGGACCACCCTCGTTCGCACGGTACGCTTGATAAACAAGTTTCTGAAGGATAATTATCCGGCGTTGGCGCGCGACGTGGCCCCCGCCTTGAATGACTTCTTGAACGAGCAGAGGGGAGGTGAACGATGAGACTGGAACGTAATTTGACACGGAAGGAGCAGCTGGAGTACGATGAGTGGTTGAAAGAGATGCAAGAGACCATCCGTCTCAAGCCGATCCAACAGGAAACGGAGGTTCAGAAGAGCAAGCGTATCGCATCGCTCAAAAAAGATTTCACCAGGTTCTGCCGGTATTATTTCGCCGACTTCATGGATTCAGATTTCGCTTGGTTTCATAAGAAATCCGTTAAGCTGATAGAGGGGGACAATAATATCATGATGGCAAACGAGTGGCCGAGAGAACACGCCAAGTCTGTCGTATGGGATATCTTCGTCCCCATGTACAAGAAGGCTCGGGGGGAGTTGACGGGCGTGATCCTGGCTTCGGCGAACGAGGATAAGGCTGATGGATTACTGGCGGATTTGCAGGAGCAATTAATGTTCAACCAACGCTATATCGCCGATTATGGGCCACAATATAAATCCGGGAAATGGGATAGCGGGCATTTCGTAACGAATGACGGGATCGGATTCTGGGCGTTCGGGCGTGGACAATCCCCTCGTGGCGTACGTGAGGCGGCGCTTCGCCCGAACCTGATTATCGTGGATGATATCGATGACGCTGAGATCTGCAAGAACGAGAAACGGGTGCGGGATGCCGTGGACTGGGTCTTGGGTGACCTTTACGGCTGTGCCCCGACCAAGGGGAGCCAATTCGTGATAATCGGGAACCGCATCCATAAGAAAAGCATATTGGCCCATATCGTTGGGGACGTGGAGGAGGGCGACCCCAAAAAAGAGAGCATTGTCCATATCAAGGTCTACGCCTTGGAGAATCCCCGTACCCATCAAATGGATTTGTCGGAGAAAGGCGCTCCCGCCTGGAAGGAAAGATATACCCGTGAGCAGATATTGACAAAGATGGATAATATGGGACGTCGCATCGCCTTGCGGGAGTTGTTCCACCAGCACATAGTCATCGGTCGTGTGTTCAAGGAGGAGCATCTGCCATGGGCGGATTTACCGCCCCTCCAGAATTGCGAGAAACTGGTCACCTATTGCGACCCGTCATACAAGGACTCGAAGAAAAACGACTTCAAGGCCATTGTCCTGATAGGCAAGAACGGCCCCTACTTCGATATCTATGACGCTTTCTGCCGCCAATGCACCACGCCGGAGATGGTACGGGGACATTACGCGTTAGCGGAGGAGATCCCCTCCCGCAAGACCTGCCCCCATTGGATGGAGGCCAATTTCATCCAGGACATCCATCTGGAGAAATACGACGAGGAGGCAGGGATCCGGGGTTACAGCATCGCCATCCGGGGCGATAAACGCGACAAGCCGGACAAGGTGGAGCGTATAGAGAACCTCTCCGCCTACACGGAACGTGGAAGGATACGCTTCAACAAGGGCTTGAAGCATAGCCCCGACATGCAGGAGATCCGCCAGCAGTTCCTCGGATTCCCGGACGCTCCCCACGATGACGGTCCGGATGCCGTGGAGGGTGGGGTCTATAAGCTAAATAAACCAGGAGTGAAACAAACCGGAGGTATCAGGACGGTACGCCGTAAACCCAATAAAGCAAGGAGATTATAATCATGGTCATAGATTTTTTACAGACAACAGACTTTTTAGTGTTCATTACCCAATCCTCATTCCAGAAACTATTGCGTGACAATGACAGCAAGATACTAGACTCGCAGGGGATGGCTTACGGGTATATCAACGAGAAACTGAGCGCCCGGTACAAGATATTCCCGGAGTTGTCAAAACGTGGGGAGTCCCGTAATAGCGCCTTCACGCGATGGATGTCCGTCCTGTCGGTCTATTACCTGTACCAATCCGTGCCCGACGATGACATCCCGGAACGTGTCCGCGTAAATTATGAGGACGTGTTAAGGGAGATCGACCGGGTAGCCGCGGGGAAAGACAACTGTACGCTCTGCCCCGTGCTGGACGGGTCCGGCAAGCCTCGCACCGCCTTTCGCTGGACTTCCAGCCCTAGGCGGAGCCATAACCCATTCCTGTAAGACCGTTTAAACACTGTTTAAACATCCCGTAAATCAATTTTTATCATCATGGATATACAAGGTATCAAGAACAAGATAATCCTCGCCTTGGGAGGCAAGAAAAAGACGGTCCGGAAATCATCCTTATTGAGAAAGCAAGGTCCTGACCGGATTGATATGCAGATGGACAAGTTGGTACAAGCCGCGTTTAACGCCCTTGACCCGGATTGTTCCGATCGTTCGGATCTGTTGGCGATCTATGCCAATAGCTGGAAAGACAGCCAGGTCATATCCGAGCATGAGAAAGCGGAGGCGTTTCTGATCACCGAGCCTTTCGAGGTATGCAAGGTTGGCAGTGGGACGGAGGATAAGAGACGTGCCCGGTTATTGCAACGCCCATGGTTCACGCGTTTCCTCACCATCGCCATGGATACGGAATTTTGGGGATATCAATTGGCCGAGTTTGGCCTGTTGGATGAGAACGGGGAATTTATCGATGTCACGGTTTTCCCCCGTGAGCACGTGCGCCCGTTTGAGAGGTTGATAACGATCAATCCCTGGGATCATGACGGCATCCCGTATGAGGGACATGAGACGGAGTATTTCCTTTTGCCGCTAGGCGATCCCGAGCGATTGGGGAAGCTGGAGAGTATCAGCCGGGAGATCATATGGAAAACATACGCCCGCTCGGACTGGAGCGAGTATAACGAGCGTTTCGGGAAGCCCTTCATCTCCTATGAGACCGATACGGACAATGACGGGGAGAGGGAGAAGGCGATGGAGATGGCCGAGCGTTTCGGTAGCGACCTTGTTGGTGTCATTAGCAGTAACGAGAAATTGACCGTTACCGCCGTGGCTAGCAAGGAGAGCTCCGATAGCTACAAGAATCTCGCTGATTTCTGTGATGACCAGATCGCCAAGATGATGAACGGGCAGACCGGTACCGGGAAAAACGGGGCATGGACAGGTACGGCGGAGGTCCATGAGCGTGTGCTTACGGAGTTTACCAAGGCCAGGATGAGACGTATCCAGGACATTATCAATTATCAACTCTTCCCGTTCTTGATAGCCAAGGGTTATAAATTGGGAGGTTATGAGTTCAAGTTTTACGGATTGAAGGACAAGAAGGAGAATACGGTGGACAACAAGAGCTATGACGAGCCGAGACCCGCAAGGGAGAACGAGGAGGGGAATGACCCGCTTGGTTTTTTCGGACGGGCCCGGAAAGTAGGGAAACCGGCTTTTCCGGGCTGATGGACCATGTGTATATATGTACTTGCGCCATATGTCGAACCGATACGAACGCTGGATTGGAGATCGCCCTGTCCGATAAGATACGGGATCGGGTATTACGACGGATTTATGATCACTTTGACGTGGGAGGCGATATAGACCCGGACTTGTTCGCCTTTACCTTGGGATATCTGGATGAGGCGGTCGAGGATGGTGCCGATCTCCCGGGATGGGGAGATCCCGATCCCGCTTTCCTGAGGGAGCTTAAGAACAACAACGCCGTGTTCGCCGCTTTCAAGACACATCGCCAACAAAACGACTTGGCCGTACAGCTTCTGGACGAGAACGGCGATCTCCGTCCTTTCCCTGATTTCCGTAAGGCCACTGAACCAATCATCGGGGCGTATAACTCCACGTGGTTGAAGACGGAGCATGAGACAGCCATAAAATCAGCCCGCACCGCCGTCAGGTTCAAGACCTTCGAGAAGGATCGTGATTTACGTCCGAACCTGAAATGGCTCCGCAGCCGGGCCGTGACACCCCGTGATGCGCACAAGCCTTATTACAACACCATCCGTTCCATGTCTGATCCATGGTGGGAAACCCATTATCCGGGTTGTGTGTATGGCTGCCAATGCGACTTCAAGAGCACGGGCGAGCCTATCACGCACAGGGGGTATGAACCCGTAGCGACAGGGCAAATCGAACCATCGACGTCAAGTCCCGGGCTGGATCGCAATCCGGCCATGACTGGCAGTATATTTTCCGATAGCCATCCTTACATTACCGGAAGCTACGCCGGCGCACGTGAGGCGGTAGCCGGATTCCTAAGAGGAAGGAGGGGAAAAAGATCATGAGCGAGAATCCGGACGTGGAGAAAGCCATAACCCAAAAGGTGAGGCGACTGGAATCATGGATAAGGAGGGACTTGCCGAGGGAAGTCGGGATGGAGGCGGTTGACCATTTTAGGGAGAACTTCGAGAGGGAGGGCTTCGTGAACGGGGGATTGCACAAATGGCCGGACGTGAGGCGGCGTGATCCATCCAGTTCTTGGTATGGATTTGACTATAAAAGGGAGAAACGTTCCGATCATCCCATCAAGTTCGGGAAAAAAGGGAAAAGACTCAAGAATCAAAGGAAACTGAACTTTAGCGAGGCGGCTACCCAACGGAAGATATTGAATGGTCCCAGCCATGAGCTACAGGATAGCTTGAGGTATATCCCGACCTCCGGTGGTGTGAATATCGTATCGGACAAGCCGTACGCGGCGATCCAGAACAACGGGGGCCTTATCAAGGTGTTCGGGAAAAAGACAGTGACCTTGCCGGCACGTCCATTCGTTGGTGACAGCAAGGAACTGTCCGATAAGATCGATAGGATTATAGATAATAAAATAAATCAAATATTGAGGTAATTATGTATTATGAGTTATACCAATCAATCAAGCGGCTCGTAGCTGATTCCATGGGGTTGTCTGTAAATCCTGATTCCGGAGAGGTGAGCGCTATCGATCCTGACGGATTACAGGATATACAGTGGTTCAACGCCCAATATGAGGGTGTGATCCATGCCGCCCCTGTCTTGTTCGTGGAGTTCTCACCTTTGGTCATAAACCGACAGACCAAGCAGACCCGCACGAGCGAGATCGGTATCCGTTTGCATGTTGTATCCGGGGTGATGGGGGAATCGGATGGGGATATTCCCGATCGTGACGTATACCGGCATGAGGAGTTAGCCAAGCGGGTCTTGGAGGCGTTGGAGGATAAGAGCCTTACGTTTCTTGGGGAAGAGACACGTCCGCTCCGTCTTTCCGGATGGACGCATCACCATAAGTATAATGGCTGGATGGTGACGTTGATCGACCTAAAAACCAAGGGATAGCTGACGCCTGTCCTCCGTACGTGGCTTCTTGCCGTGCTTCAGCTCCTGCTTGGCCGGATAGGAAAGCCAACGGTTGAACGTGGAGTAAGAGATGAGATAGGTGTCCCGTATGAGGTTCTCGTACACGAACAATTGCGAGACACCGCGCCTCTTTTGCTCAAGCACGATATCCTGTACACGGACCATCTTCAATAACGTATTCCTGTTGTTGTATGCCATAGAGAATCGAATCAACCTAACAATCTGACAACAAATGTATACAAATATGTCTTTAAAACCAAGTAACTGACTATCGAACATAAAATAGCCTGATCAAACTTTATATGACCAGTCTATTTTGGTTCAATAATTCTTTATTAGTACCGTTAGAAAATTTCGAACAGCTATTTGTAAGCTATTTCTTTCATTCTATTAATGATTAAGGGGAAAACTTCATCTGGTATAGATTGTGTTTCCAAATCAAGTTTTTCACCTCGTTGTACATCCAAATTTAACAAATACATACCAAAAGCATAAGCATCTATCTCTATGAACTGGCTAAAATAGCGTATAGTCGATGCCCCACCCTCATTCCGATGATATTGGTTAAATTCAAGTTCCCATCTAGCAATAGTCATTTGACTTTCTTCGGTTTGCTGTTTATTTTTCCATTTTGAAATTTCAGAATGTTGATAAACATGGCGTATCTCGTGATAAATCAAAAGCCGTATTTCGGATTCTTTACCTTGTTCGTCCATGGTTCTCAGCCAATCTAAATTTACATGTAAAACGGAATCACCAATCTCTGCCGCATTTTCAAGACTTCGAAAACGATTGCCCATTGGCTCCAATACAATGGAGATATTATTAGATAGTTTTAATATCTCCATGCTTCGCTTTGCCAGATTTTGTATTCGCCACAGTAATTTATTATTACTCATTATCCCATATTTTGTAGTTGTGCAAATTTAGCCAAATTATTTTCAGAAACTTGTTTTACTTCCTCTTTTACTAATTCTTAGTTTCACTTTCTTATGCCTTCTGGGTATTGTCCCGTTATTGACTTGAAAAAGATCGATTCAATTTCTGCTTTCGTCCATCCGTGATAGTTGTTATGCACATCACAAGCCTTGCGGCATTCTTTTTCTGATTCATAAGTCACTGGAGAAACCATAACGTAGCCATTGCCGACTATGTAAGCCGCTATTATACTTTCCTCTTCTTGTACAGGGTACATTGGGTATACCAAGTTACCATGATGGTCTTTTTTCTCATATCCGTATTCCATAATTCATTTATTCCAAGACTTAAACCTAATCGGATTCCACTTTTCTCCAATACCGAATCGCTCCGGACGGAAACCGTTGATCCGGAGCCAGTATTTAAACGCTTCTTTTGACATCATGTTCAATCCTCAATTATTTTCTCATCCGTCAATAAGTGTTTCATGCTCCTGTCCCTCTCGGCCTTCGTTGGGTAATTGTCCCCATATTTCCTCCAGCTATCAGGATTGACCTCACTCTTGAACTTGATATGTGGGGCCGGTTCGTCACTACGGCGTAGAATGATATATCCCGCCTTGCACAATTTCATCTGATCTTTCGCGTTCATGACCCTCACCACTTTATCGTCAAGCTCAAGTCCTTCACGCTATACGCCGCCACGTCATAACCCATCGTTGTCAACTGCTCAACGATAGGAGTAATCAGGGCCACGTCGGGGATATCGGACTTATAATTGCACCTGAAGCTCCCTTGTTTCGCGCTTCTCTCTACCACCATCAGTATCTCATCCATATAATGCTGGATGGTACCGGAATTATCGTTCGCCATCTTACGTGCCTCCTCGGCTTTTAATCTGCCCATGCTATTCTTTGTTTATTTATTATACGATCGTGAATTGTACCGTGAAATTATATTCCTCTCTCAGCTGTCTTATCTGTAAGACCTCGTTAGGATTCCGCCCGTAGGGGTAGAATATGATCCTCTGCCTTGTCTGGCAGCGTACGCCTTTCCTCCTGAGCCGATACAGTATGTTGGCCCTGCGTTTTTTAGGGGGGGGTAAAATCTCTTCTCATTTCCCATGTTTTTGTTATCAATAATCGTTGCTTGATTCTTGGGGTTATCGTTTTGATAACACCACGTCCAGTTTCTTTACCGACTCGACGATAAGGGCGGCGTTGCTCCTGAGCCTGTGGTTCTCCAGTTCCAGCTCTTGGATACGCTCGGCCTGCCTCTTGGCGACCGTGGCCATCCGGAGATAGGAGTGAGCCATCCGCATGATCGCCTTCGAGGCCTGGAAGCAGCCCGTTTCCCTCTTGATCTCCCGGATCACCCGGTTGTCCTCCTCCGTGAGGCCCCGGATCAGTATGTTCTTAAGAGTCCTTGGCATCGCCCTCCTCGTTTTCTCCCCAGCCGCAAGAGACCAGCCCGATCTCCTTGTTATGGCCGATAATATGTTTCTTGAAAGCCTTGAAGGATCGCCAGCGGCATTCGTTGTACTCGTAATACCGTTGCTGGGCCAGCTCATTTCTCTTGCCGAAAGCCCGTGCCCGGTCCTTCATCTCTTTCGGGGAGTAGATGGCTTTCTTGACACGTTGATAAAAACGATTGCCGATCTCATTATCCGTTTTTGAATACGTGGACCTCAAATATCCATCCACGTAGACAAGGACCACCACGATCATCTTGTCCTTGTCAATCTGGTTGTACAGGGAAACGGTATGTCCGTCAATGTCCATTCTCACCCAGCCAGGGCCGGTACCCCACCAATCCTCCACCTTTTTCCATTCCTCTTTTGTCATGATCAGTATAATTAAAGTGATTCGCTCCCGGGCGGGGAATCGGACCCCGCCAAATGACCGTCCGGGAAGTCAGCCCTCGTTGTCCGGGCTCCACTCTATGGTGACGGTTGCTTTCAGCCTCCCGGCACCCTCGCACATACCGCAAGGGGTCTCCATGAACTCGTCCCTTCCCGTCTGCTCGATGAAACCGCCCCGGCCGTTACACCGGGGACAGGGGATACCCCTTACTTGCTCGGATTCCATTCGGGGCTTATGGATATCCGCCACTATCTCCACGAAATGCCTCAAGGCGCCCATGGTCACAACCGGTTGAATGACGGCTCCAGCTTTCTCCACACGCCCATGCCATCCTTACGCCAGAAGTAGTAATTGATGGCGTTACCCTCCACTATATTGCTCTCACGGAAAAGCCTCATGATGGCGGAGTACTCCTCCGAGCCGAAACGCTCCTCCATCTCATACAGCTTGCCGATGGACTTGTAATCTAGGTCGCCGTATTTGTTGCGCTCCAGCAATGTCATGGCCAGTTGGTACATGAGGTTCTCCGTGCCCTCGGGAGTCTGTTTCACCCAATCCAAGAGGAAATCCACCAAGCGGGAGGCGGCCACGTCAGCACGCTCGTCGAAACGCTTCACCTTGTTGCTCTTCACCTCGACCTTGAAATCCCCCTCCTTGAGCGTGAAACTTAATTGGCCGGGAGTACGCAGCTGGCCGTACTCGGCCAGCACCTCACGAAAGGCCGTCGTCTCGGATACCACGAAATCATGCAATCCCGTCACCTCCGCTATAACGGCCGATACCTTGAGGGCTATCTTCTGCACGATCTCCGCCCGGATGCCCTCATAGGCTTGGCGCCGCACCAATAAAGCCTGTCTTTCCTCCTCACGTTTTTGTCTAGCCAACTCCGCCAGCTCCTTGCTGGATAATTTACTGATGTCTCTCATACCGTTCTTGTTTATGATGTTAATATGTTAATAATGTGATCATCTCCTGAAATCCTCGTTGACCTCCAGCGCGTGCTCGCCGGAGAGATCCAATACCCTTTTCTCCGTCCATGCCAGCCTCTCGATCAGCCCTCGGTCGTCCGGTCTCTCGAAAAGCCGGTCAAGGATGACATCGATCTCCGCCTCCAGTCCCTCGATACGGGCCTTGGTCTCCGGCGCCATGGGCTTTTTTTTCTCCTTCTTGATCCTTGCCATGGTCAACTCTCCGTTATCACGTAATCCAGTTCCGGACGGCCGTTAACATCCACCTCGTTCTTGTTGAGCCAGTCATTGTAGATAGCTTGCATGCGACTGAGCGGGATGGCGTTGAAATACGCGCAATTGGCCGCCCTGCAAGCGACGCGCTTGGCGTACGCCACTTTCTCCTCGCCGGACCGGAAGGTGTATTTGCGCTTGTCGATTCCGGCGCAAATGACGGCTATCACCTTCTTACGCTCGTGATCCAGTGTCTCGTCATAGATAGCCCGCTTACCGCCAGAGACAGCCTTTTTCATGGCCTCTATCATCAGGCTGTATTCCGTCGGGTATCTCTTGTACATCTCCGACAGGGAGCATGTCTTGCCCTTGCTGTGGTCGTTCACCACGCCCTCCTTTATCACCTCCTTGTAGCGCTCGTCATATCCGGGCGTTTTCTTCAGCAGGGTCCAGAACAGGGCGTGGGACGGGGCTTTCTTTTTTGTTGTTGCTTTTGGTGCCATGGTCATGATGTTTTAATGATTGATATTCGTTCCCGGGGGCGGAATCGAACCGCCCCATGGTAACCGTTCGGGATATGCTACTCCACCGTTTTATCAGTGTTCAAGCATTCTTTTAGCTGTATGTCAGCCATCTCTTTTCTCATGGTTCCGATCAGGTTCAACTGGATGCCCCCGAAATTGGGCTTCCCGTCTTTGCCTTTCTTGATTATCGGAGAGAGGGTACAATAGTCCGTGATCTCGATCCTGTTTCCCTCCGCCAACATCGGGGTGATCTCCTCGAAGAAGTTCCAGATGACACGCATGGTGTCAATGGCCGATACGTTCCGTTTCGCCTCTATTCGTTCAGCGATCTCACGAAGGCTTAACGTATCTTTTGCCACTAAATAGTAGCGTACGCTCTCGCCGACAGGCGACTTCATTGTCTCTTTTCTGTATCTCATGTCATTCATATTTAGGTAGATCATGTATAATCCTGAAAAAGTCTTCTGTTAAGGGAACTCCTTTCTCATCGGCTTTCCGAAGGGCCGGTTCCATATAGTCGGCTAAACCGCGATAACTACGGCAGCTCTTCTGTATCAGATCCTTTAACCCCGGTTCGAGCGTGAGGGAGGACAGGAACTCGGTGAAAGTGTGATCTATCGGTCGTAAATGGCGGAGTCCACTGCTAAAACGGTCGTAGAACTGCGGCATTCCCTCGGTGTTCTTTCCGCTCATTTTCTCTAGCTTGTCAAGCAATTGGTCCGTGCCGATCAGCACGATCCCACATTGTCCTTTCAGATAGTCGTAAATAGACTTTACGGCCTTGAAGGTCGGTAAACGTAGGTTCTCGGCCTCGTCCAGGATCAAGATCGGTTTATCACCGGCCAGTTGCTGGTTGCGGATCTCGGCGGATATCCGGCCTAACAGATAATCACAGTTTCCCCTGCAATCCATTCGTAGGGCGTACAAGATCCTTTGGATCAAGGAACTTTGGCAAGTCTGTCCGCTGCAGGTGACCACATATGTCCCTCTCGGATTACCCTTGCGGAAACGGTCGATCGCGTAGCTTTTCCCGCATCCGGTCTCACCGATGATCATACGGATGCGTGCGTCTTCCTTTGCGCCTTTCAGTTCGGCCACAATCGTTTTGAATTGGGTGGTCAGCACCGTTGACCAATAGTCTTTCCGTATTTTGTAGCCAATATGATCTGCCAGCTTTTGAAACCATTTGTCAGCGATGTTCCCGATCTCGCCCGAGCGGCTGTTTTTGTATGTATACACGCCGTTCATCATACTGCTCAGGTAGGATACGCCAGAACGGCCTTGCAGCTCGTTCTGCGAGATACCCTTCTCCGCCATGTAGATACGGGCGGCCTCTATTACGTAATCTTTGATTTCCTTAGTCATGTGTTATTTAGTTTTATAAGTACTCGTTAAAATCGACCTCGCTTTCCAGATAGGCCTCACGGGCCTTATCGAATTGTGAACGCTCTTTTCTCGCCTCTTTTTTTCGCTGTCTAACCGCCGTTTGAGCGGCCTTTAAAGAGAGTTTTTCTTCCATTTCGGCAGCTAAATCTTCTTCTGATTTAACCAAAGACGTGTGTTGTAGATAGGCCTTCTGCTGTCCCCGGCTGTCGGTGAGCATCGTAGCGGTCCGCCAGCCTTCCAGCTCGGGGCTTTGTTGGAGCATATTCATCACCGCCTCCTCATCCTTGGCCACCACGCCGACAACGTAAGGCTCCAAAACCTCCTTGTTGTACTCATCTACCCGCTTGTGGACCTCGAAGTCACCCTCCTCGCGTCCACGCAAATCCATCGGTTGCAGGTGTACGGTTTCGAGTATATGGCGTTCCCGCATGGTCTGGTCAGCTACCAGGATCGTCGAGAGGTCTCGTTCATCATACATCACCGTCCAGCTTTGGAGCGGGTTCCTGCGAAAATCAAGATCGAACGAGTCATACGCCCGTCTCTCTCCCAATATGGTGGGCTCCAGACATCCCGCTTGCAGGCGGATCGTGCGGTCGTTGCGCATCCCGAAGTTCAACAGGTAATTCTCCCGGCTCAATGTCAGGCGATCCTCTTTAGGCATCCGTTCCCATGCTTTCAGCCATGTATTGTGCTTCTTCTCCCGTTCCTCGCTTATGATCCAGTGGATTTGCTGGATGACGCCGTCCTTATCGGGAAAACGCTTCTTATTGGCATCCAAGACATCGATATTGGGCTGGCTTTCTTTTTTGGAGGTGATACCGAAGCCGCTCCAGTTGAAGTTACCAAAAAATAATTGGCAATAATTCTGGTTCAACGTCTTGAAATAACGCTCTATGGGTTTTGACTTGGCATTCTTTACGCGGGCTGGAGTGAAATACTCCGCCACGTCCTTGTAGATCGTACCCATGGACTTGATCCCGTAATGGTCGCTTTGTATCTGGTAAGGACGGTACGGGCCGCCTAACGTGTCGTGCACGTAATCGATCGCGTTCTTGACGGCGGCGGCGATCAGCTTGACGCTCTCGCCCTCGCCGATGGCATAGCCTACCGGATAATCGCAACTCGCGTCAATCACGACAACAGCCGTGAGGCGGTTTGTGTAGGTATGGGTAATCTTCCCGTCGGGGCTTTTCACGTCTTTCTGGTAATACAGCTCCACCGTCCATCCGTCCAGGCTCCAGAAAGAGAGCGCCTCTGCCGGACGTTTGCGCCTGCGTTGCATGGATATCTTGTTGCGGAAAGCCTCCGACCCGTTCCTTCCGGCCTCAACGATCAAATTGTATTCCTTCAGATAGCCCAGCGCGCTCCGGCGGCTGATCTTCTCCCATCCCTTGGCCTCCGCGATCATATTGTAAAGGTCGGCGATCTGCTGGGAGTTATAACTGGCCCCACGTCCGCAGATACTGCGAAGAAGGGCTACCTGTTCCTCCGTGTATACCTTGGCGGCGTTCTTGTTGCCCTGCCCCCTGAGGTCAAGGCAACAGGCGGCCCCCCTCTCCACGTACTCCCGGATCTTTTGCCGTAATTTGCAGTAGGCTGTCGGCAGTTGGATCTCCCGGCTCTTGATGAGGAACACCACGTCATCGTACAGTTCCTTGGATGTCGCGTATCCCAGCCTCTTTATCTCCGTCTTTTTCCCGGAACGGGCGAGGAAGGAGAGCCATCGGCACGCCTCGCGGCCTCTCTCTTGGGCCTCTGTGGGCAATTTGGCCCCGTTAGGGTACCGGGCTGTATCGAAATAGGACTCATCCTTGTGCGTGAGAAGGAGATAGGGACGTAGACGCTCCTCTATATGGGTTATCCGCCCGTTCCGGTCATACCAAGCCTCCGGGGTGAGATTGCTCATCAGCACCGCACGGATCGTAGCCTGATAAGCCGGCTTCAATCCCTCGTAGTGCAGATAGACGGTCTTGCCTTCCTTGTGGTGAGGCCAGCAGGAATAGGTGCCTTCACGGTGACCTGGTAATGCTTTTTTAACGATATATGCTTCCGACACTCCACACCTCGCCATCTCCGAGATCGTCACGCAAAGCGTCCGTCCCCCCGGCCTCGCCACTTTCGAGTGGCATGCCGCATCCATCGGTATGTTTCTGTATTCAGGCATCGTATTCTCGTTTTTATCTATTGGTCCCAGCCCCGGAGCTCGCACCGGGAGCGAGGCTTGTTTACCTCCGCTGGATTGCTTACCTTTACCGCTGTCAAACCATAAAAAGCAAGCATTTATGAACGAAAAAGATCTATTCCAATCTATTTTGGATGACACACAAGGCGTTGATGGTGATAAATTAGTAGCCTACATCATCTATAAACTCACAATGACTGAGGCTTGTGCCCGATCAACATCCGCAATTCTTAGTTCTCATTTATCGGGACATCTGAAATTCCCCCTTTCTGAAAATGAGGCGAAACAGGCTTTAGCGACCGTCCAACTGGAGATATGGAAGGAGGAATTAGACCGGCTTTCTCAATTATCGACAACGCCAATTTCTGATCTCTCTCAATTATTCCTTCAACAAAAGGAGTGAGCTTTTCTATAGAAAAATTCGATTCCATAATTTTTGATATTTAAATGATTAATAATCCAGTTCCCGGGGTGGAATCGAACCACCTGAAACCATTCCGGGATGACCACCCTCGTACCGCAGGCCGCGTACCGGTCCTAACCTAAATCAATCTATGCCAAACAACCTATTCAGTTTCTCGAACGTGCGGTCGAACCATAAGTCAAAGTTCTCGACCTCCCGGTTCACCTCCCTCGGGTACTTGATCGCCAGCAGGCTGAATACCACCCATACCATGAACATCGAGAGTCCAAGCAAGAATACCGGGTCTCCCGTCTCCATCGCCCACTCCATGGTTCCTAATCCAGCGAATAGTAGGAGTATGCTGAATACCCACCCATATAGTATGATCTTTCCTCTCATATCATTTTCCCTCCCGTAATTGGGCTTTCGCCCTGATTTTAGTCTCGTACACCAAGCCCGGATCAAGCAATTCCATCCATCTGAAGCGCCCCTTCAGCATCCTCTCAAGCACCTTCCAGTCCTCTAGGCTCACGCAGTCATTATAGTTGTACCACTGGCTCTCTCCCGTCTCCGGGTCAAGACCGACAATACCCCAAAACTCCTTGCCGACCGTGCCGATCCGTACCTTGCAGCAATCCGTTGCATACACCGTCTTAAATACCGGTCTCTCCTCCTCTTTCTCGCCCGTATAAACCAGCATCTTGAAATTGACCCCATAAGCCGAGTCCATCTCGAATGGTACCTCGCATAACTCCTTGTAATTGATTCTGTCTGCCATATCCGTATCATTTTAAATGTTCGCCCCGCCGCCGGTCTCGCCCCGGACTTTGCAAGCCTTTAACTTTCTTGGCGGGAATAGTTGGAGGTAATGGTTGAATTGCCTACTTTTAGGCAGTGTATAAAAAAGATCGCTTATGGAAATTATTATTAGTAAAATCATCCGTTTTGAGGAATTTCCACAAAAGGTGGAAGTCATTGAGTATCCGGAATTCCAGAAATACATGGATGAAGGATACGTTGTTAAATCTATCCATCAGGAACTCCTTTCCGGAAAGGATAAGACATCTGGCCTCTTGATCACGGTAGTTCTCTATAAAGCATCGTAATCTATGGGCGGATCTCCCTTATTTACCGCTTTCTCCTTAATGTAGATAGGTATTCCGAGCAGGCTGTATTTAACATATATAATATAGCCTGTCTCCGTTTTTTCGTAGTATAATTTCTTTTTGACCATACTAGCCCTCCTGCAGATTATCGCTTACTGGACATCCCTCATCTCCACCCATGGCGTTCTTCAAGCGGGCCAACTCGCCAATGATCTCATCGACCTCGGCGGGAGTGTTGACATCATCGATCTCCATGTCAAACGATCCCACGATCACCTCTTGTCCTTGATCCGATTCCTCGTAAATTGTCGTTGTTACCAATCTCATACTAGTTCCTCCTCTTTTTTATTGTTAAATTCATGAATAAACCCATCCACCTTCTCCGTCAGCCCCAGCTTGCTACTCCAGTAAGCCCGAACGACTTTCCGGAACAACTCCGTGCGCTTGCGGCCATTGTCAAACATGTAATCGATATACCGGCGGCTATACACCCCGGAGAGCGCTTCCCTGATCGACAACCGATCGTATTTTGTTAATTCGTTTATAATCTCTTGTGTATTCATATCGAATGATTACTTTTGTTCACTTGCTTGGCACAAAGTAATAACTATTTTGCGTATTAACCAAATAAAAATACGCAAATAATTTATTTTATTATGGGTGATTTTTGTAAAAATATTGTAACAGAGCGATTTATACAGGTATTTAATAATTTGAAAGATCGTGTTTTTTTCGAAACAAATAAAGAATTTGCGGATAGTATAGATTATCTACCACAATCATTAGGTGAAGTTTTGAAAGGGAGACGTGATGTCACAATAGAGGTGATACGCAAATTGGTTATTGAATATCCGATTTCCTTAGATTACATATTCACAGGAGAAGGTACCATGCTGATAGAAGATAAAAATAGATGGTTACCTAAATGGTTACCTAAATGGTTACCTACAGATGGAAATAACTCGGAATCACGCAAAACAAAAAGTACACCTTTTGAAAAAGAGGAAACCAAAGATTCTCTTTTTTTACCCGATAGTGGCAAAACGAAAAGTACAAACATTGTTGAATTACCCGTGCCGGTTACCGATGAGAGCGAGATGGTGAGTGTGCCATTGGTGGATATTTCGGTGGCGGCAGGTAGTGGCTATTATAACCCGGATCAGTTAAGTGAAATTGACTGCATACGTTTCCCTAAATCAATGGTTAAGGAAGGCCGTACTTATCTCTGTGTACGAATCAAGGGAGAGAGTATGGTTCCTACGCTTCAAGATGGAGGCTATTTGGTTATCCGGTTGCTAGAACGCTACGAGTGGCAGGATGTACGTGATGGACATGTATATGTAGTATCAGATACGGATGGCCGTGCTTTTGTGAAGCGTTTGAAAAACAGACTCTCAGATTTTGGATTCATCGTCTGTATGTCCGATAATCCAGATGTGACGCATTACCGCAATTTCAATCTGATGGAGAATGAGATCAATACCATTTGGCACGCCGAATGGTATATTAGTGCTAAAATGCCTAATATCCATACGACGTATTACAATAAGGTAAGCGAACTGGAGGATAAATATGATGATGTGATCACTCAACTCCAGCAAGTCCAACGGGAGATCAGAGCCTTATCACAGCCCTCATAATAAAATAGCGATTAAAGACCGGTTTAATGGAATTTAATCGCTATTTTTGTATATCAATTAAACCAAGACCATCAAAACGATCAAGATTTATCTTGAGGATTCAAATGAAATTCAAATCAATTATACTAATTGTTTTGCCATCTCATACTTTCCATCTGCAGCTAACTTATTGATAAACATCCTGTTTTTCTGCCACTCCTTATTATTTAGTATTTATACCAGTGGTATTGCCCCCTATACGTAAATAAGCCCGATTGGATAGCCTATAGACTTGCCCCAGTACTTCGTAAGGAGTACTGGAATACTTTGATGAAAGTACCGAAGTACTTCCTACGTGGTACTGGGGTACTCCCGCCGGGAGTACTGGGCTGACTGTCGGGGGTGTCTCGCTGTTTTATCAATCTTTATCCGCTATACGATCTAAGAGGATAGACACATGTCTGCCGTCCATCAAGCCATGATGAGCCGTTACGGAGATAGGGAGCATTCGATGCCCGTTCTGTTCGATCAGCTTTCCGGTGGAGATGCGGGTAGCGGAATCGCCTGTACGGAAAGAGGAAGCATGTTTCATCTCCGTGAAGGCGATCCATGGGACCGGGGAGAAACGGACTAGGTCTTGCCGGTCAGATTCCCTATCTTTGCAAAGGCCTGTGAGAGCTTGCACACGTTCGATCTCTTTCTGTGCGTTTTGAAGGAACAGTTGCCTGTCCGGTGTATATTCGAAGAAGCCGAAGCCGAATGTACCGTCTTCCCGCCCGATCGTTGTTCCCACGTGGATTCGGTCGAAGCAGACAGGGATGTTGTCGATGATCCGGTACCGGAACTCTTCCACCTCATTAACGGCTGTCATAATCTTATGTAAGGAGTAGAGGAAAAAAGAGGCATGATCCGCTTTCGCCTCTTTATAAATAGAGGTCACGTCTATCTGGGTGGTCAGTCCGAAGAAAGGGTCGTCCATAGAACCGAAAAACAGGAAATGTTCTTTCCGGTTCCAATGCTCTAGGTCAATAGGATGCTTCATGATTCTTTATTTGTTGGGTTTACTATTTTGTGGAAAGCGATACGTTCCGTACCATTCGCGATGTAAATGATACCGCATTGCTTGAAGCCATGCTTTTTCAATAAGTTTTGCATGACAATATTATCCCGGTGTGTATCGATACGGATATTATCGCAATGAGCGAATGCCCATTTTAGACATTCGGTCGAGATCCCCTTTTGCTTACCGTTGGAGGCCATGCGATGGATCACGGCATAAGGTTCATCGTTCAGCCATTCGCCTTCATAGATCTTTAGGTAAGTAGGGTCGATTCCCTCGATGTAACAAAAGGTCCCCACTAACTCGCCCTGCTCATTTTCGCATACGAAACTATGGCTGGCCTTGATCTCGTTGGAGATCAATTCCTTGGAAGGATATCCGTTGATCCATTGATTCCCGTTGCCATGCTCTTGCATGAACCTGCGTGCATAATCGTACATAGCCATTACCTCGGCCAGATCTTCTTGTCGTGTTTGTCTGATATTCATGATCGGTAGAAAAAGTTATCCCGCAAAAGTAGTATATTATTGTTATCTTTGCGAATCTAGTCGAAAAATATATAAACCAATTAAATCAAAATATCATGGAACCATTGAAAATCGCCACCGTGCAGTTCGAGACACGGGATAACGATAAGGCGTATAATCTTTCTGTCATCCGGGAGATGTGCCGGAAAGCGTCGGTAGAGGGAGCGGATGTAGTGGCTTTTCACGAATGCTCGGTTTGTGGATATACGTTTGCCAAGGACTTGTCTCGCAAGGAATTGTTGGCTATTGCCGAACCGATCCCCACGGGGGAGAGTACGCAAGCCTTGATCGCCATCGCCAAAGAGTTTGGCGTCACGCTACTGGCCGGATTCTTTGAGCGGGATGGGGATCGTATCTATAAAGCGCAAGTTTGCGTGGATGGCAATGGCTTGAAGGCAAAGTACCGCAAGCTACATCCGTTTATTAATCCGAATATCTTGCCGGGCGATCAATATGTGGTTTTTGAGATCAAGGGATGGAAATGTGGCATATTGATTTGCTACGATAATAATATCATAGAGAATGTCCGTGCCACGGCCTTATTAGGGGCGGATATCATTTTCATGCCTCACGTGACGATGTGTACCCCTTCCCCTCGCCCCGGGGCTGGTTTGATAGATCCTGTGTTATGGGAGAACCGGGCGAACGATCCGACTTCCTTGCGACAGGAGTTCGATGGCCTGAAGGGACGTGCTTGGCTTATGAAATGGCTTCCCGCTAGGGCGTACGACAATGCGGTATATGTGGTATTCTCCAATCCGATCGGGCGTGATTATAATGAGATCAAGAACGGTTGCTCGATGATTCTGGATCCTTTCGGCGATATCGTGGCGGAATGCCGTAAACTGGGTGATGATTTCGTGATCGCTACGGCTATCCCTGAGAAATTGAGACAGGCTGGAGGATATCGTTACCGAAATGCCCGTCGTCCGGAACTTTATGCGGATATTATAGGCCAACCGCATGAGTCCAATCAAAAGGTAGCATGGTTAACAGAAACAACAAGTAGCAAATAAATAGTATGCAACAAACAACAATCTCTAAGTCACCTCGTGTAGAGGTGGTGGATGCGCTACGTGGTTTCGCTGTCTTGGCAATCTTATTAGTGCATAATGTGGAACATTTTATCTATCCGGTCTATCCAGACCCGGCTACGCTGCCGGGATGGTTGAACGTATTGAATGAAGGCGTGTTTACGGTGGTATTCGCTTTGTTTGCCGGGAAATCGTATTCTATTTTTGCCTTGTTATTTGGTTTTACCTTTTATATACAGTATTCGAACCTGCAGGTGAAGGGAAAAGACTTCGGTTACCGCTTCCTTTGAAGATTACTGCTGTTGACGATCTTCGCTACGTTGAACGCCGCTTTTTATCCGGCAGGCGATGTTTTGCTGCTGTATGCGATCGTGGGCGTTGTTTTGTTTATCGTGCGTAAATGGAGCGATAAGGCTGTCTTGATAACGGCTATTATCTTTTTATTGCAGCCGGTGGAGTGGTATCATTATATCGCTAGCCTGTTTAATCCGGATTACCAATTACCCAATTTAGGAGTAGGGGAGATGTACTCAGAGATGGCGGAGCATACCAAGCGGGGGGATTTATGGAATTTCATCTGGCAGAACGTGACGTTAGGACAAAAGGCTAGTTTGCTCTGGGCTGTTGGTGCCGGCCGGTATGTACAGACCTGCGGGTTATTTATGCTGGGAATGTTGATCGGGCGCAAAAAGTTATTTATCCCCTCGGAGGAGAATTCCCGTTTTTGGATAAAGACCTTGATCATTACTGCGATCGCTTTCGGTCCTTTATACCAACTGAAAGTATTGTTGATGGATACGGCGGACAGCGCTACCGTGCGCCAGACGGCAGGTGTTGTGTTTGATATGTGGCAGAAATTCGCTTTTACGTTCGTATTGGTGGCTTCCTTTGTGTTACTGTATCAGCGCGAGGCCTTTAAGCGTTTTACCTCTATCTTACGCTCTTATGGAAAGATGAGCTTGACGAATTATGTGACACAATCTTTTGCTGGTGCGTTGATCTATTTCCCGATCGGCTTGAATCTGGCTCCTTACTGCGGTTATACGGTCAGCATGTTCATCGGTATCGCCTTTTTCTTCTTGCAAGTACGCTTCTGTAAGTGGTGGGCTGAAAGACATAAACACGGACCGTTGGAAGGTCTTTGGCATAAGTGGACATGGGTAGGTTCTAAATAAGGATCTGATTATCTGGTGAAATGAGATGGGGTATGTCCCGTCTCATTTCATTACAGACAGTTCTCACTCCATAAAAGGTTTGGCATATTTAATCATTCCATGCACGTTCTTGAGTCCTTCCGGTGCCAACTCGACAACCATGCAATATTCGCTGGGGACATCGAATGGAAACTCAATGCCGAAATCAATCGCCCTTTTATATCCGAATCTCGGATAATAATCCTTATGCCCTAATAAGACGGCCGATTTATAGCCTAGCTCTCCAGCTCGCTTATGCGCTTCACGGATCAAAGCGCTACCAACGCCAATCCTTTGGTACTTCGGTACCACCGAAACCGGTGCTAGCCCAAGAGAGATCACGCTTTGGTCTTCTGATACGATTTCCACCTTACTCATCATGAGATGCCCTATGATTTCGCCGTTTAATTCAGCGACTAAGGAGAGCTCCGGAATATAAGCGTCCGTTTTTCGTAAACGTTCTACAAGGTACGGTTCGCTTTGATCACTGTCCTCCACGTTACGGAAAGCAAGTTCCACGACTTCCCTTACTGCTTGGAAATCGTTCTCTTGCTCTGGTCTAATCTTGATTTCTTTATTCATATGTTGCGTATTTCCGGTTATCGCTCAGACCCGTATCGTGAGTCCGTTTTTATCTTCTGCGTCGAACACTGCGTACCGGAGCGGATTTTTCTGCTTTCGGAGCCTTGACAGTGGGAGCTTTCTTTTCGGAGGCAGGCTCTTTGGTTGTAGTACCTTTTCCTCTTGCGGCGCTCTTTCTGGCCTTCTTTGCGGCTTTGCTGTCTACCGCTACTTGAGTCGTATCCGGTTGATACCAGAGTGATTTCTCAAAGCCGGTTAATTGACCTTCGATACGAGCTTGCTCGTTCTTTAAGGAATCCGGTGTCGGGCAATACGCCTGCAATGGCAGATTCATCAAGTTTTGGGTCTTGATGATATCCCCCTCGAACATCCGGCGACGGAAATAGTCATCCATCGTAAAAGTCATGGCGTTATTCATATTAGACGTCATGATGTATGAATTGCTGATATACGGACGTATATTCTCGTAAGGAAGCCAGAACATAGGCCTGGTTGTCTCTCCCATATCACCTGTAGAGGTAAGGATCGGGCAAATCGCCAATATCTTGACATCAAAAGCGGAATTATTCTGGTCGAAATACCATGCTTCTTTTACATAGTAAGACCGTACGTCGGCTGCAGGTATATCGCTTTCATTGATTACGAAAGTCGGTTCCTCACCCGCTCTCCCCGGTATCTCCTCATAAAGGATGTAGAAGCGATCCAGCAAATCCTTGAAGTTGATCAAATGGGCTTCGTCAAACTCCTCGTATCCGTCCAGATACTCATAAGCCTTGATCTTGTTCTCACCTAAAAGCTGGAAGATTACGGAGAAAAGATTCATCTGTCCGTTCATCGGGCGGGTCGGGTAATAAAGCGGAGCGTTCTGCTCTTTCATCAAGTCCACCTGCCGGTAGATAATACGCATCCAGCGAGCGTTCCCGATCTCTTGCGTCAAACGCTCGTTCATATCTTGGGCCCGTACGGTCAGTTCGGGTAAACCGGTATCTTTCTTATCGTTTCTTTCCCCACGGCTGGCTTGAGGCGAACGGCGATGCGTTTGTTGTTGCTGCGTAGCTTCGTTCTCAACTTCTTCTTGCGCATGAAGAGGCATCGCTGTTAAAAAAGTGGCGGCCAAAGCGGCTATGTAATACAGATGTTTCATACTGCGAATCTTAATTTACGATTACTTCGATAGTCGGTATGGTACGTTCGATACCGTCCGGACCTTTCGCGACTACACGGGTGATATAAAAACGTTTACCCTTACTTAAATTGCGGATATAGTTTTTCTGACGTTGCGAGAAGTTGGTTCCTTCGGCCACTTCTGGGATAGCGTTACCCATGGAGTCGAAGAAAGTCAGCTCAAAACGTAATACCGTATATTTTACATTTAGCAAATCATCGTCGATAGCGGCCAGAATACCGTCAGCCTCTACCAAGCTACGTTTGGCGATCATACCTCCCTTGAACTTACGGACGTTACCGTTTTGATCCTTATACTCGATATAAGGTAGGGGATCGGGGAGGGCACGCACGCGGAAGGTAGTCTTTGCCATCTCTATGTTCCGGCCATCCGCCATGCGAGCGTTTACCGTGATCACGGCTTCCGTTCCTACTTTAGACGGGCGGGCTTCCCAACCATCCTTGCTGCGGGTTAATGTGCCGTTCGTCATGGTAGCTGTCACATTACCGCTCGGTACACCCGGGACGGCGATACGCATCGGGTTGGCGATACCGGCATATAATACGTTCATCAATGTCGGGGCCACGGTAGCTGTCGGCTCGGTCACGAAATACTCGCTCTCGAAATCCCGGCGCATGATGCTGCCGTCGCTATTCGGCATCTCGATATAACCTTTGATCGGGAATGTCCCGGCAGCTCCGGTATTCACCGTGAAGACTCCTTTATTCTCGTAAGGTAATTCTTTTCCGTTTACATAGATCGTAGGACGTTTCGTAGAGTCTACCGCCGATAATACGATATTCGCCTTGTACTGGCTTCCTCGCATTACGATCTGGCTTTCCGGGATTACCTGCGCCGTGATCTGGTTCACACGGTAATCGCCAACGTCTACGCTATTCAATAAGTTCGATAAGACCTCACCTTCGGCGTAGCGAATGTCACTTTGCATTTTTGTTAACAGGGTAACAGCCGCCGCTACCGGCATATTCTCGAACAAGGCCTCTTCCCAAGTACGGGTATTGATCCCCGCTTTATGAGGGGGAGTCGTGCTTAGGTTCGCCTCCAATACGGCAGTCTTCGCCGAATCTTCGATAAAGCCGCCCATCCAGATACGATACTTATCGATTTCCGCTCTCAGCTTTTTACCTTCTCCGCTTACAGGAGAGAGCATTACACGGGAGGCAGCTTCCAAATCATCCTTATGCTCGATGCTGTTTACGTTGGCGTTCTCGCCATCAGCTACCTTAGCGATACGGATCTTTAAATCTTGTATATACGCATAAAGGCTATCCGAGGCTCTTTTCACCTCACGGGCTTTCAAAGCCCATTCGCCTACCTTCTGGGGATTCTCTTGGTAATAAGCTTCCATCTCGTCCGCTACGATCTTGTTTCGGCGGGAGGAGTTATCGATAGAGGTTCGCAAGCTACCTTCCACCAACTCAAAACCATCCAGCACCTCCGACGACACGTTCAGTGCCATCATGGCGATGAACACCAGATACATCAGGTTGATCATCCGCTGACGGGGAGAATTGGGATTATTTGATATTCCTGCCATATTTCTTTACTTCATTGGGTTGTTTGTATACGGAGCCTGTTGTTGCTGTTGGTAACCATAGGGTTGCTGATATTGCTGCTGGTAACCGGGCTGTTGTGGCTGCTGATACATCGGTTGTTGAGGTTGTTGTTGCGGCTGCGCCGGTTGTTGGTAGCCCATATTCACGGTCATCGCTTGCAATAAACGACTGTATACTTGGTTCAATTCGGCCAGTTGGCGAGTCATCTTTTCCGTCTCGTTACGGAATACGGAACTATCTACCACCGATCCGTCATACATCTCACGTATACGATTCAAGCCACTATTGATGTGTTCGATAGATTCGATCTGCGAACTGATACTCTTCAACTGGATCTCATAGATGGTATTCAATCCGGATACGTTACGGTTCAATTGTTCCATCTGGTGTACGTAACCACGGGAGTTTTGGTTGATGCCATCGGAATTATCCGTGATACTCTTATAAGAGTTCAACAGTGTATCGGATACGTTCGTAAGCGAATTAGTCACTTGGCTGAAACGCTCCATGTTCTCAGACATGCCAGATAATTGCTCCAGATATTTTTGGGTAGCTTCCGTCAATTCCGCCATCTTGGAAATTTGCTCGGCCGCTCCGCTTAATTTCTTGATGCTCTCGGATAAGTTCTTGGTATCTTCTTCCGTCACGTCCAGATTACCTGCGATATTCAAGGAACCACCTCTTTGCGCGTTCGCCTTAGACGCTGCCGAACCGATATTTATTCCCCCGGCTATCTCATCGTCTTCTACATTATCCGTAGAATTGATCATGGTTGAGATGGGCGTACCGGTGAAATCCGGACGATCCATCGGGTTCTTTGATTTCAATACGGGGAAAACATCTTCCCAATGATATTCCTTGTTCGGATGCTCGAACGCCGAGATAAAGAATACGATAGACTCGGTGATCATCGCCACGAACAGGATTTGGTTTGCGTATGGTATATGTAATAACTTAAATAACGCACCGAGGATTACGATGGACGCACCCCAACTATACAGGAAGTTCAATACTCGTTTTCCTCTTTCGCTGGAGAGGAACATCTCCAGTCTGTTTTTATATCTTCTATATTTTCCCATCGTCGTATTATTGTCTTAAATGATTCAAAACTTTAAATTTATAATTCCCGCTTATTTTTTTCCCTTGGAGCGAGAGAATCCTATTTGGGTACGTGCGCAACGGAAACCGATGTAAGAACGGCTCTCGTTCTGGAACTCGAAAGTACGCATGTCCGAACGGATAAATTGTGAGACATCTTTCCATGACCCCCCTCGCACTACTTTCTTTTTCATGGCGTAGGGATCGTTCTTGGCGGCGTTGTAACGCAGATCCGGGTTCATGTCGCTCATTTGGCTCGGGCCAGACTCGGAGTAAGACGTTGAGGTCCATTCCGCCACGTTTCCTGCCATATCGTATAACCCGAACTCATTCGGGGCGAAAGAGCCTACACGAGACGTAATCAAATGGCCATCCTCCGTATAATTACCTTTACCCGGCTTGAAGTTACCCAAGAAACAGCCTTTGCTGTCTTGAAGCTCGTCGGTAGACCAAGGGAACTTATTCTCGTTCTTACCTGTACGGGCGGCATATTCCCATTCTCCTTCGGACGGAAGACGGAATGGCTCTACCAATTGTCCCGGTGGCAAGCTCAAGGATTCTTTGTATAAATTCGTGCGCCATACGCAGAAGGCAGTCGCTTGTTCCCAAGAAACACCGACTACGGGATAATCATCGTAACCCGGATGAGAGAAATACATACGGGTATATGGCTCGTTGTACGCATTCTTGAAATCGTTCACCCAGCAATTCTCGTCCGGGTAGATATTGACGATACGGGTATTCAAGAAATCCCATTCGCTGCTTAACGGGCGGGTGATCGTCTCGTTGATTACACGTCCTTCATCATCGATGTAAGCGGTGTCCTTGGAGATCATGACTACCTCGTTCGGATCTACCTGAATATCCGTATTACGAACCCGGTCCGCAGGGTTCAATTGATTCTTGCGGAGGGCGGCGGCGGTATAGTCGTACCACTCGTATTTATAGATCATTTGTTTAGGGTCCAAACCTTTCTCTCCGGTAACGGGATTCGTGTAATAGACACTTTCTATCGCACGTTGCTCATCCTCGTTCGCCCGTCTCCAAGGAATCGGACGGTTCCAGTCCAAATGCGGAGTGACAGGCTCCCCGTAACGGTCTTCCGTGATCTTGAACAGATCGTTGCCTCCATAAGCCGGGTCCGCCAAGCGTTCACGGATAATAGAGTCCCTCACCCAATAAACGAACTGGCGATATTTGGCGTTCGTTACCTCTGTCTGATCCATCCAGAACGCGTCGAAAGAGACCCCTTTCGTCTCCGGCATGATTCCCCACAAGGAATCCTTGTCGGCGGGACCCATCTCGAACGAACCTCTTTTAACCAAGACCATTCCATACGGCGCTGGTTCATTGAACGCTACCGATCTGACACCTGTCACCTCACCGCCGGCACTCCGGAGAGATTTACCGCAGGAGGTAAGCAAGGCTACCGTTACAAGTACTAATAATACTTTTTTCATATACTATAATATACGTACACTTTTATGTCTATTTTTCCCTGTCTTCGTCTTGTTCAGCTTTAAGGCATACTTGACACATAGCTCGTGGCTACCGCTACTTGCCCGGCCTAGGGCCGTGGTCGGGAAATCAAAGGCGTAACCCGCATGGAAACGACCTAGCTTTACGCCGAACATGATGCCCACCGATTCATTCACCCGATAGGAAAAACCACCATTAAACATCTTATTATATTCCAGCCTAGCGGTAATATCCGCATGAAAACTTTGCATGTCAGTCAGCAAGAACACCGAGGGCTGTAATTCTATCAACGGATTCTTTAATTGAATATTGTATCCACCCATTAAATTAAGTGAACGACCTATATAGGTATAGGCGTTCTCGTCCAGTTGAAGCTCCGGTTGGGTGATATGCGTCATGCCAAACCCGGCGTAAAACCGTTTATGGGTATAGTAAATACCGAAGTTCATATCCAACCCCATGCCGCTGACCTGCTCTACAGGAATGGCGGCGTCGGTCTCTTGATGGTATTCGGACTCAACCTTTATCACCTTGGTTCCGTCGAACGATTGGTTGACTAAGCCGATTTGCAGACCGCCGCTCAAGACTCCCCCGAATAATTTATACTTATAGGCGTATTGCGCCCCTACATGCGTATTCTGGAAAAGCCCGATCGCCTCGGTAAATACAACCAATCCGACACCGTGATTCGTCTTGCCTAAAGCGAGTGGCATATCTGCGGTAATGAAGAACGACTTGGGTGCCCCATGTACGCCGATCATTTCCAAGCGGGCGAGAGCCAATATATTCAAGTCCTCCGTAGCTCCGGCCACGGCCGGGTTATAATACGGTTTCGCCATGAAGTATTGACTTAAGCGTGCGTCATATTGCGCCCGTACGATTCCCGCACAAGTACACAAAAGGATCAAGATCGAAAGAAGACGTCTTCTCATTTAAACATTCACTTCACGTTGTAACTACAAACGCAGCAAATCCGGATAAATTGTATTTTCACAAAAAAACAACGAGGCAGGGGAGCTCGATCGTCCGCCACCTCGTTCTTCTATTTCTTAATTTTCAATTTCCAATTCTCAATTGAACTAGTATTCTTCCTCGTTGAAGAAGAAGTCTTCTTTACTTGGATAATCCGGCCAGATGTCTTCCATGCATTCGTAAATCTCGCCTTCATCTTCCATTTCCTGCAAATTCTCAATCACTTCTAATGGCGCACCAGAACGTTGTGCATAGTCAATAAGTTCATCCTTAGTCGCAGGCCAGGGTGCGTCTTCCAATTTTGAAGCTAACTCTAATGTCCAATACATAGCTGTCAAGTATTAATAACCGCCGAAGCGATTTGGTTCTCTATTTTTCCGCGAAAATATGACTTTATTTATTATACGCAAGTATAATCCCAAATAATTTCTTTACCGTTATTATTTATGCATTCTTTTCGTGCCAGAACGAAGAAATAATCCGATAAACGGTTCATAAATATCAATACAGGCTCCTCAACGGGGCAATTCTCGGCCAAGCGGTAGATTTGTCGCTCGGCACGACGGCAAACGGTGCGGCAAACGTGTGCGAGGGCGGCCGAGCGGCATCCTCCCGGTAGGATGAACGCATGCATTTTCGGCAGCTCGTTATCCAGACGGTCTATCTCCCGCTCGATACGCTCGATGCTCTCGGGCGTTACCTTGCTCTCGATTTTCAATTCCGTGGTCGCTTGATCCGTGGCTAGGTAAGAACCGATCGTGAATAGTTTATGCTGGATGAATGATAAGAAATCAGTATCTTTCTCATCATTCAAGGCCGTGATTAATAATCCGATAAAGGAGTTCAGCTCATCTACGGTGCCATAGCTCTCGATCCGATCGTGCGCTTTCGACACGCGTTGTCCACCTACCAGTGAAGTGGTTCCTTTATCGCCTGTTCTGGTATAGATAATACTCTTCTTCATATCTGACTTGTTTTGAATCCTAAAAATAAACAATATAATCTCGTTTGTGCAATTTCTTGTTGAACAAGACAATCCCTAGCGAGTAAAGATCTAAGGTAACCGTCACTTCCGGACATGCGCAGATCTTTTCCCAAAGTTCACGCATCTTACGGCTCGCCTTGATTCCCTCAAAAACGAATATCGTATCGTTGTGCGCGTATTTCATACATTCATTAAACAGCCAGAGGTTGTTATGTTGTTCATATAAAGTGTTGAAAAAAACAAAATCTAAGCTATTTATGTCATTTAAGGCTTGGGGAAGCAAGTCCTTATAATTACCGATACGCAAATCGATGGGATTACGTCCCTCTTTAGCGAATGCTTGACGGGCAATCGTGGCGAATTCCGGTACATTTTCCAAGGCGATACATCTCAATCCCGTGGCATAGGAGGTTAGATATAAGGTAGACAACCCCATCGTGGTTCCTATCTGGAGGATATTCTTGGACTTGAAATAGTTTGTCAAACGGAATAATAAGGCGCCATGCTTGGGCCGGATGGATTCCCGTTTTACGATCTCGCTGATGGAACGAGTCTTTCGTTTCCCTTTGTTCTGCCGGTCTGGATAGGTGATCTCTCCTTCCTTGAATAATAACTGCTTACGTAAAAGCTCTATATCATAGAAACTATAATAGGAGCATTTTTCCTCGATGACTTTCGTGATGAGGTTAAAAACGAAAGGCGAATGTACTCCGAATCCTTTACGGTAACGGATGCCGCGGTACAAGAGCGATCCTTTTCGTAATGTATTAACCTTTGGTAGTATTTGCATTTCTTTTTGTCATTGGGCAATGAGACCTTGCCATTTACCGCGAACTTACATAAAAAAACGCAATTAGCATAAGCCTCTAGTCATTAAACGGGGTTATAATGACTTGTGCCATGCGGATGGCACTAGCTTTATCTTAGAAACTGGCTTTCTCCGGTTCTGGGCGGATATAGGTTAATATCTGCCCGCTTAATTGAAGCAGCGAGATCTCACAGATCTTGGTGGAGTATTCCGCCACGGAAAGACGCTCCTCCGCTTCCAGCAGACTGTTTTGTGCCTCACGCAATTCGATACCAGACAACTCGCCGAGTTTATAGCGGTCGATGGCGATCCGGTAGTTCTCTTGGGCGGCTACGAGGTTCTCTTTCTCTAGGCTCCATAGGTCGAGGTTGTTTTTATAGGCCATCCAGAAGTTGCTCATGTCCGCACGCAGGGCAAGTTCCAGTTCTTGGATGCGCAATTGCTGGTTCTCGATTTGGATGCGGGCGTTGCGTTGCTCACGTTTCCGGTTGAAACCGTCGAAGAGGCTCATACCGATGGTCACGCCGTAATTAAGCCCCAGCCGTTGTTGGAGGTCGTAATTGCCCACTTCCGTCCAGTTCGCCGTGTAGCCGTAGCCTGCGTTTAGCTTGACATAGGGATAATAGCGGCTTTTTACCTTTTTATAATCAAGCTCGGACAATGTCTGGTTCTTTTGGGCGATCAGGAGTGAGGCGTTGGCTTCGAGGGTATTCTTCCATAGATCTACCTCGTCGAGGAACGGGTTCGGGTAGATCAAGGAGTCCTTGATCTGGATTTCCTCCTCCACATTATTTAATGCCATCAACTCGTTCAGGCGGATACGGGAGGTATGCACGACCTCCAATTGGTTTAATACCTTGGAGCTATCCGAGTTGAAGTCCACTTGAGCCTGTTGCAAGTCCAGACGGGACATGGAGCCGATATAATACCGTTCTTCCACGATCCGTAAACGCTCCTTGGAAAGATCCAAGGTGGAACGGAGGTTACGCAAACGGATTTTCTGCCGGATCAGGTTGTAGTACTCGCTGGAAAGGTTGGCTACGAAATCCTCGATGGTCATGCGGGTGTTCAGTTCCCCCATTCGCTGTAATTCTTTCAAGCGAGAGTATTCGGCTTGGATACCGAAACCGTCGAAAACCGTCCAGTTAACGTTTAGTCCGACGTTGCCCGTCTCGCTGTTTATACCATTCGCCTTCTCGATCGATCCGTCTTGCAGGCTGTTACGGTTGTTATTGATATTTCCGCTGAATCCGCCGCTCATATCTACGGTAGGCAGATAACCGGCGTTTCCCGGGGTGGCGTTATTGTCGCTGATCTGTTGCTCGTTACGAATGATACGGATGGAGTAGTTCTGCTCTAATCCGGTTTCGATACACCGTTTCAGATCGAATAGTTGCTGCGCTTCCGCCATAAAGAGGGAAGAGAAGGCAAATAATAAGGTATATACATATTTCTTCATAAATCTACAACTAGGTGTTTTGTTTTTTTCGGTTGGTGGATATAAATGAATACATGGCTGGTACGATAAATAGGGTCAAGAAGGTGGATACCAACATTCCACCTACTACCGCTACACCCATGGCGATACGCCCTTGGGCTCCCTCGCCAGTAGCGTATACCAATGGCACCAAACCGAGGATGGTGGATACGCTAGTCATCAAGATCGGGCGCAGACGCTGGGTTGCGGACGAGCGGATCGCTTCCGGCAAACTAAGTCCCGACTCTTGCCGCTGATTGGCGAATTCTACGATCAAGATACCGTTCTTCGCCACCAAACCAATCAACATAATGATACCGATCTGGCTGAATATATTCATCGTGATACCCGAATAGCTCATGAACATCAGCGCACCGGCGATAGCCAAAGGTACGGTGAACATCACTACCAACGGATCCTTGAAACTCTCGAACTGGGCGGCCAACACCAAATAAATCATCAACAAGGCCAAGATCATAGCGAACATCAAACTGGAAGAACTCTCACGGAACTCTTTCGACTCGCCGGAAAGAGCGGTGCGGAAGCTACCATCCAGCACCTCCGAGGCGATACGGTCCATCTCGTCCAGACCATCGCCGATCGTGTATCCTTTATTCAATCCACTGGAAACCGTCGCCGATACGAAACGGTTATAGCGATACAATTGGGGCGGCGCCACATTTTCCGTAACCTTAACCAAGTTATCCAGCTGGATCATTTCCCCATTGTTACTACGTACATAGATCGATTTTAAATCGACAGGGGTATTTCGTTGCTGGCGGTTGATCTCGCCCAATATCTGGTATTGCTTACCATTCATATAGAAGTAGCCCATACGCTGTCCGCTCAACGCATATTGCAAGGTCTGGGCGATATTCCGGGTGCTGACACCCAATAAGGAAGCCTTATCCCGGTCGATCTCGATACGTGCCTCCGGCTTGGTGAAGCGCAAGTTCACGTCCGCCATCTGGAAGACCGGGCTCTCGTTCACCTTTTGCATAAACGTAGGCAGGAACTCTTGCAGTTTATCCAAGGTCGGGGCCTGCAGTACGTATTGGATAGGCATACCGCCCCGGCGTCCGCCGAAGGTGGATTGCTGTTGTACGAAGGCGCGGGCCAAGGTCTCTTTGCGGACTTCTTTCGACAAGGTCTCGGCGATCTCCATCTGCGAGCGTTCCCGTTCCTTGATATCGCTTAATATGAGGTTTAGCGAACCTCCTCCTTCCCACGAGCGGGTCATGATGGATTGCTTCTCGGGAGCGATGGAGTCGGCTATTTGCTCGATACGGTCCGCGTAGTCGCGGATAAACTCGAAGGTAGCCCCTTCCGGCCCGCGCATATTCACGGAGATCATGGAACGGTCCTCCAAAGGCGATAACTCGGAACGAATGTTCTTCCAGAAGTACCCGATCGATCCGAAAAGAAGGATAACGATAGGGATCGACCATATCTTATGGTTCAAGAACGCATTCAACGACTTGGCGTAGATCGTGTTCAATCCCTCGAAGAACGGCTCGGTCTTCCGATAGAACCAGTTTTTCTTCTCTCTCCTCTTCAATAGCTTGGTAGCCAACATCGGTGTAAACGTAAGGGCCACGAACGAGGAGATAGCGACCGAACCGGCGATCACGATACTGAACTCCTTGAACAAACGCCCTGTCATACCTTCCATAAACACGATCGGCAAGAATACGGAGATCAGGGTGATCGTGGTAGATACCACGGCGAAGAAGATCTCTTTCGATCCTTCGATACCCGCCTCTTTCGGTGACATGCCTTGCTCGATACGTACATATATATTCTCCGCCACCACGATCGCGTCGTCTACCACCAGACCGACCGAGAGCACGACCGCCAACATCGTCAATACGTTGACGGAGAATCCGGAGATATACATCACGAAGAAAGCTCCTACCAACGATACGGGGATAACGACGACAGGAACCAGCGTGACCCGCCAGTCACGGAGGAACAAGAAGATAATCAATACGACCAAGAGGAAAGCCTCATAGATCGTCTGTTGTACTTCACTGATAGAGGCCCGGATAAAGCGGGTGTTGTCATACATCATCTCGATCGTGACATCTTCCGGCAGGTCTTTTTGTAATTGCTCGATACGCTTGTAGGCTTCGTCGGCGATCTCGATATGGTTGGCTCCCGGTTGGGGGATGATAACGGTCATAACCATTGGCTCGCCGTTCTTCTTCAGTAAGCTCCGCAAGTCCTCGGGAGCTACCTCCGCACGTCCGATATCGCTGAAGCGCACGATGTTGTTGTTGTCTTCCTTGATAATTAAATCGTTGAATTCCTTGGCGGTATGCATCAATCCTAAGGTACGTATGGATAAGGAGATCGTATTTCCCTCGATACTACCGGAAGGAAGCTCCACGTTCTCGTTATCGACGGCGTTTTTCACGTCCATCGGGGTCACTCCGTAACCCGCCATCTTGATTGGGTCCAGCCATAGACGCATGGAATACCGTTTTTGTCCCCAGATATCCACGCCACTCACGTTCTCGATGGTCTGCAAACGCTCTTTCACCGTTAGCTCGGCGATCTCGCTCAACTCCATCAACGAGCGTTTGTTGCTTCGGATGGCGATCTGCATGATCGGGGAGGCATCGGCATCCGCTTTCGATACCGTAGGTGGGTCGCAGTCGCGGGGAAGGTAGCGTTGGGCACGAGATACCTTATCACGTACATCGTTCGCCGCCGTCTCCATATCCACGGACAACTCAAACTCTACCGTGATGCGGCTGCTGCCTTGGCTACTCACGCTACTCAATGAACGGATACCCGGGATACCGTTGATATTCTGCTCCAACGGCTCGGTGATCTGGTTCATGATCACGTCTGCGTTCGCTCCGGGATAAGATACATTGACCGAGATAATCGGCTGGTCTACGCTCGGGAACTCCCGGACGCCAAGGAACCGGTAACCGATAAAGCCGAACAGGAGGATGACCAGCATCATCACTGTCGAGAGTACGGGCCGGTTTATACTGGTTTCTGAAATATTTGCCATCGTTCTTCTCCTTATTCAGTCAAGTTATCAATAGAAACTTTCATGCCGGTACGTAACTGCATCACGCCGGACGTGATCAGCGTATCGCCTACATTCAACCCTTGCAATACCTGTACACGGCTCTCGGTTCGTATACCGATCGTGATCTCTTGAGGCTCGGCCACGCCGTTCTTATATAAGTAAACGATGTCTTTTCCCATCTCGGGGATAACGGCCTCGCTGGGGATGGCTAAAGCGTCCTTGATCTCCCGCTTGCTGATCTCGACGGAGGTATAACGGCCGGGTAAGATATTCTCGCCCGGATTCGGGTAAGTGGCACGTACTTTCAAGGTACGGGTCGCCATATCTACCTTGCTTTCCACGGCGTAAACGGTCGCCTTATAGTTCTGCATCATACCGTCTTTCTCCATGCGGAATAGGATCGGGGTTCCGTCTTGTACCTCGGCTGCGTAGCTCTCGGGGATGGAGAACTCGATTTTCAAAGGGGATATCTTGGTCAACTTGGCGATTACGGAAGAGGAGGAGGTAACGTACGCGCCCTCACTCACGGAGCGAAGTCCGATGATTCCATCGAAAGGAGCCCGAAGCTCTGTCTGGGCGATATTCGCTTTGACCAGCTCGATATCTGCCATTAGCTTCTCGTATTCGGTGGCTACTTGCTCGTAGGCTTCTTGGCTGACGGCGTCTTTCTCCAACAAGGTACGTTGGCGATAGACACGATCCTTGGCTAAAGGGACTTGGGCTTCCAGCTTCTTTAGCTGGGCTTGCAGCGGCTTGTCATTGATTTTGGCCAACAGATCGCCCGCCTTTACGTGGGTACCTTCCGTGAAATAGATTGCTACCACCTTACCGGAGGACTCGAAAGCCAAATCCACCTCTTCGTCCGGAAGGGTACTCCCGGTACTCATGATCTTATCGGTTAATGATTGGTATTTCAATACCTCGGCGTTGATGTTAAGTGTCTGGTTTCGCAGGCTCGTGCCCGATGTGGGTACGACGGAAGCGGCATCTTGGGATGCCTTGAACTTGTTTTTCAATTGAGGGTAAGCGATCATTCCCGCTATCAGTAATAAAATAGCCACAGAAACTCCCCATTTCGCTCTCTTTGTCATCATGTTCTCGTATGGTATTTACTAAAATTTGTTACTCCAAAATATATAACTAAACGCAGGTTTAGACTCCCCTTTCGTAAAAAGGTTTAATCAAAGATATTATTTTTTTGAGAGATGAATCCCTGATTGGGAAGAACGGGAAAAATAAGGGAATTAAAACGAATCTAGGGAGGAAGTCTGATCGGTTTGTGGTAGAAGAAATGAGTGCCTCCTGTTGTATAGATCTTTTCACATAGGTGAAAAGAACGTTTCACAGCCGTGATCCGATCGTTTCACATGGGTGAAAAGATCAGATCACACTTGTGAAACGATCTGTTATAGCTTATGTATAACTTTCATCAACTGCTCGCCCAAGCCAATCGTATAGCCTTGAGAGACAAATACGACACGGTTGAACGTATCGGCGATCAAGAAGATCGGCAAGGTATTGGCGTTTTGCAATTTCATCGCTGTAGCCATCTCCTTTTGGATCGCCCCGTCGATATCCAGACCGTATGTGATCGTGCCCGGTAAATCGCCGAACTCTTTCGGATCGAAGTTCTTATAACCCTTCTCGTCCGGGAAGAGAAGCACGATGCCTCGTCCCCAATCTTCTAGTTCCTTCTTCACGGCGGCGATATCACGCATCGCATGGTTTGTCGGTTCTTGGCGGGAGCCTAGAAGCGCTACGATATAGTAGCCACGTCCGGTAGTAGCTAGCAGGCTGGTCTCCTCACCGTTGTCCGCACGTTTGAATTTATTCTCGGAGTTGAAATTACCGATCACCTGTATCTCGTCCTTGCTTTCGCGCATCTCCAATTGGATCGGGGTGGTCTTGTCTGCCTCCACATTGAAAAACTCGATCTCGGCCAATACGCTACCGTTTGCCATACGAGTACCGGTCACTAACATATAATTACCTTCATCCATGGATAACGGTTTCTTCAGTAATCCGCTCCAAGTATCTCCCAAGCCCATATCCACATTACCGCCTCTCTCAAAATTCAAGGTCTGTAAAGTACCGTTCGGCAAAACCTTGGCGATCGTGAAGTGACTGTAATATTTCGGGTCTTGCAGCGCCTTGATCGGTTGGTAAGAAGCGATTACCTTGCCTTGTTTAGCGGTCGTCTGTACGGCAGCCTCGAAATCGACGTCTACCCAAGCGTTGTCCTTGAAGTACTGGATCTTGCGGGCTACCGGCTCGATACGTGCCGGAATACCTAAGCTACGAGCCACGGCCACGAAGAAGATATTACGGGAGCCCTTATCAGCGATACGAGATTTCCAGACACCCATCGGCATGATCGGAATACGTTGCGCATTTAGTGCGTCGTTAATGGAGACGTTATTCTTCACCCAATCCACCAATGCCTGTGGATTCTCTACGGCTTGTTTCGCAAGGGAAGGCTCAATATTCGCGGCGAAGAAACTCTTATAAGGAGTCAGGAACTCATTGGCCACACGAGGATTCATGATATATTCATTGAACCATTCGCTTTGAACGGCCGGCGTATTATTCAAATGATCTGCGAAGACAGACGCTGGTGTATCACGTAGATCCTTAGCGGACACGACATCCAATAATGCCATCGCCTGCGCACGCTTCTCGGCGGGAGTCTCCCGTAAGAACTTCTCGATCTCCATCCAGTTACCACGGCTACCAATCATGAAATCCTCCGTCTTCATCGGGTCGATACCCAATTCTTTCGCTAAAGCCTCCGCTTTCTCTTCCGTATAGAAAGTGGCTACATATTTATTACGGATAGCGTCTTCCTCCAATAAACGTTTGGCGTTCGCTTCCTTTTGCTCCGGTGTAACTTCCGCTGGGATAGAGCCATCCACCGGTGGTATGATATCTAGGGCGATCGTCTCCACATCTCCCGGTTTTTTGTTCAAGGCGATCGTAACCTCTCCGTCTTTGCCGAAAGAGACCTTGCTGTAGCCGAATTTGCCGTCCTTGCTGGCCCATACCAACATATCCCCTTTTCCGGCGGATAATGAGCATTTGCCATCCGCATCCGTCTTCTTGCGGGCTACACTGTTAAACTCGGCATAATTATAAATCTTGAATTCAACCAGAGCGTCCTTCACTGGCTTGCCATTGGCATCCGTAACCGTGATAACAGCTTTAGCCGAAGGCGCGTAATTATCGATCACGTTGATCTCGGTATACCCATCGGTACGTTCCATGACATCCTCCGGGCCATTGTATTTACCGAATACTTTCGTATGCATCAACATACCCCGGTAAGCAGGGCCGTTGAACCAACCCAGATTCAATACCGGTTCGGGCTCGCAAGCGCCGAGGAAATACCATTTACCATTCACCCAAGCTTCTACCCATGCGTGGTTATCATCTGTATGCGCCCAGCGAGGCGTATATACCTGACGTGCGGGGATACCCACGGAACGTAAAGCGGCTACCGTGAAGGTAGACTCCTCACCGCAACGACCGTAAGCGGTCTTTACGGATGCCAAAGGGGAACTTGTGCGCCCATCGGAAGGAGTATAGATAACCTTCTCATGACACCAGTGATTCACTTCCAGTACGGCGTCGTACAACGAGAGACCCTTCACCCGGTCTTTCAACTCATCAAAGAAAACCATGCGGCTTTCATCCAGATTCTCATTGTTGATTCGTACCGGCAATACGAAATGGCGGAAGATATCCTCTGGGATGCTATCGCCCCAAGGCATCTCATTCCGTGCTTGGAAAGAGGAACGGATGTTTTTCAAATAGAAATCGCCACTATAGTCCGTGATGTCTCCAATCGGCATATAGGCGTACATGAAGGTTAACGCCTCCCTCTCTTCGGGAGTCATTTGATCGTTAAATACTGCGAAAAGGTCTCCGTTAGGCAGAGCGGCCTGTTTCGCTTGGAAATCGTTCTCGACCTCAGCTCGGTAAGCGGCGTCGGTAATAAAATGTTGTTGGTTGTTACAGCTCGTCCATACGAGTAATGTGAACAACAGCGTAAATAGATGTTTTTTGTTCATAAAGCGGATATGTATGTTTGCCAAAAGTAATGATTCTATGCGAGATAGAAAAATTCTCGAACAATTTGTAAGAAAGATTTGTTTTTCTATAGAAAGAATAAATCTGGTCTTCCTGTAAATTTGGGACCGGATTTCTTCTTTTTGTGTGATTATAATTACAAAAAGTTTACGAACTTTGTAACAAAGTATCAAATCACTAATCATAAAACCCGTTTTGCGTATGTTTCAAAATCCTGAGCAAGTGCTATTAATAGCTTCTGTGATCCTGTTTTTAAGTATATTCGCCGGTAAGGCCGGTTATCGTTTCGGCTTACCCGCTTTGTTGTTGTTCCTTGGTGTGGGAATGTTGTTTGGCAGCGATGGTCTGGGCATCCAGTTCAGCGATCCGAATGTGGCCCAGTTTATCGGCATGTTGGCGTTGAGTATCATCTTGTTCTCGGGTGGTATGGATACGAAAGTTGCGGAGGTCAAACCTATCGCCTCGCAAGGTGTGGTATTGGCTACGCTCGGGGTGCTGGCCACGACTTTTATCACGGGCGGGTTTATCTATTGGTTATTTGGTTTATTTGGCAAATATGTTACGTTGACTTTCCCGGAATCTTTATTGCTGGCGGCGGTCATGTCCTCTACGGACTCAGCCTCGGTTTTCTCCATCTTGCGCAGTAAAGGGGTTTATTTGAAAGAGCGTCTGCGTCCTACCTTGGAGCTGGAGAGTGGTAGTAATGACCCGATGGCTTATATGCTTACCTTGCTTCTGATCGCTTACATACAAAGCGGAGGTATGAATATTTGGGAGGCCGGGCTATCCTTGGTCATTCAATTATCGGTGGGAGCTATCGCCGGTTTCTTATTGGGGAGACTGGCTGTGTTGATTATCAATAAGATCGATATAGATAACGAGTCTTTGTATCCGATCCTTTTATTGGCTACGGCTTTCTTCACCTTCGCCGCTACGACCTTATGTAAAGGTAATGGCTATTTAGCGGTTTATATCGCTGGTTTGGTGGTTGGTAACGCTAAGATTGTTCACAAGAAAAGTATGGGGACGTTTTTTGACGGTTTCGCTTGGTTGTGGCAGATCGTGATGTTCCTTACGTTAGGCTTGCTAGTGAACCCGCATGAGTTATTACCGGTGACGGGTGTAGGTGTTATGGTGGGAGTCTTTATGATCTTGATCGCCCGTCCGATTAGCGTGTTCCTTTGTTTGATACCTTATAAGAATTTCTCCTTCAAAGGTAAACTGTATATCTCATGGGTGGGATTACGCGGGGCGGTTCCTATTATTTTCGCTACTTACCCGATGATCGCCGGGATCGAGCATGCTAGTATGTTCTTTAATATCGTATTCTTTATCACGATTCTTTCTTTGCTGATCCAAGGAACCACGGTTACCCAAGCCGCTAAATGGCTGGATATGGTGGATGAGCCGGAACGAAAGGATGAGTTTGGCATCGAGCTTCCCGAGGAGATCAAGAGCGCAATGAGCGAGATCGATATTACCCCGGCGGTATTATCCCATGGAAATAAATTGATGCAGCTGACTTTACCCGATCATACCTTGGCGGTAATGGTGAAACGGGAAGGCCGCTATTTTATCCCGAAAGGAAATACGGAATTAAAGGAGAATGATAAGTTGTTAATGATTTCCGATAATGACGAGGCGCTTTTGCAGGCGTATGATTCCTTGGGGGTGAAGGATTATACGATGAAGAAGAATTGAAATAATGTGCCAATGTAGGCAATGTGCCAATGCGAATACTCTTTGTGTAGAATAAGCATTGGCACATTATTTTATCGTACCGGGAACTCGGTTATACGTAAAGTGGTACAGCCATAAGGAATTAACTCGATCGTCTCTTCATCACCCATCGGTTCGTTGGCTTGCATGAAGAAATTTACGGGGCCGGCGGAACCTTTGAACATATTCCATGAAGGTAAGATCCGTCCCTTTGTTTTGATCGTGATAGGGGCATTCTCTAGGTTCCATGGGTAAGGGGCGATGTTCTCTGCCTTTCTAACGACGAAATTTTTCTCTAGTTCTTTTTCTTTCAGATATTTGCGAATCAGGGAATAATTCCATGGTGAAGTAGAGGTGACCTCATAATACCATTCTCCTTTATGTGAAGACTCCGGGCGTTGATCAACCTTGCGTTCCCATTTCTCATCCATCTTTAGGGAATACAATAATGGGCCTCGTTCGATGACAACCGCATCGTCATACCAATTGCTTGTGGATATACGCATGGGTAGCTCTAGCTGGATATGATCGCCATCTTTCCATTCCCGGTTGATTCGTACGATTTCGCCAGAGTGAGCTGCGATAGAGACAGCCTCGCCATTTATCGTAATCACGGGATTATTACACCAAACGGGAATACGCAAGTGAAAAGGGAAAAAGGCTTTCTTGTCTTTTTTGCTAGGGAACGATAAATTGAAATCGATCTTTTCTTCAAAGGGATAATCGGTCTTCTCTGCGATTTTAACCGTGATGTCGTTTCCTACTTTGGCTGTCACTTCCGATGGTGCGTAGATAAGTGAAGCGATACCATTATCGGCGGTGGCAAACCATAGATGTCGTGTGAATTTAGGCCAGCCTTGATGTAGATTGGAGGTACAACAAGGGTAACCGCTCAATTCTCCGAAAACAATGTCTGTGTCCTCGTGTGGTGAGACAAAGTTACGTCCTTCGCAAGTGATCGCTATTTGATTGACTTGCTGATAATATTGTCGTGCGGAAAAGTCATCCTTGATCTGCGTTGGCAGTACATTGTATGCGACTTTCTCTAAATGATCAGCCCACTGGACATCTCCGGTTATCTCTAACATTTTCTCGAGAGAGAACATCATCTCGACAGCGGTACAGAGTTCTGATCCTTGTGTCGGGTTACCGAAACGTAAAAGTTCATCTCCCGCCCATAATCCTGTAGGAAAACCAATCGTATGGCGCATTTTCCGTACAGCTTCCTTAACCGCTTCCAGATTTTGAGGATTATGGCTCTGTTGGTAATAAATGACAGGTTCCTTGAATCCTTGGGCGAGATTTACACAATGCAGGCTGTTTTGCCGGGCTAAATGATCTTGGTTCAAGAACACGTCGGTCCAATTGAAGGTTTGCTTATGGATTAACTCTCCTAACTCCAGAAGGAAAGGATCACCCGTGATATTATAAAGCCAATATACGACCATCAGATTATCCCCTCCTCGTTGTTCAGCCCAGAAAGTCCATTTTCCCAGAGGACTTTTAGGTAGTTCAGAAAGCTGGTATTTGAAATAATTAGTGAGGAACGAGATAACTCTTTGATCATTGGTAGCGGAATAATATTGTTGCAGAACTTTGAGCATAACCATTTTGGGCCACCAATCTTGTGCGTTATCCCGTTGTAAGCCGGGTTCATAGTCTCTGTCTGTATCTGGCCCGAAATATCCGTTAGGCTTTTGAGAGGCCAATGTCCATTCAACCCAAGGCTTTACTTTTCGGATCAAGGCCTCATCATTCATGATGTAAGCCAAAGGTAGTAAGCCGTCTATCCAGTATGGGCCTCGTTCCCATACGTCTCCATCTCCGCCTAACCAACCGTTACGCGGTCCCATTACTTTCGTATAGATAGAATCCAGATGGCCGGTCATTCCCGTACACATTCGTTCCATTTGGATTTTTAGCCAACCTGCAGGTTTAACATCCCCAATAGGCAACTCTATATAAGGCTTAGAGGCTAATGGATAACGATTGTTCGGATAATTAATGTTGATAGAACCTTCATTTCCTGATAAAGTGGCAGAAAAGGAGGTAATTGAGATTAGGCTTGATAATGTTATCGTTAATAAATACTTCATTTTGATGCTTTTTTAGTTATTCGTTATAGGGGATCCATACCCTCATTTTTCCTGCTTTACGGTTATCCCACGCGTAATAGGGAATGAAGGTAGCAGATTGTGCCCTACCGTTTGTTTTAATTGTTTTTATCCCATTCAATATATCGGAAACGAAGGCTGTCTGGAATGTTGTACTTGGGCTCAACTGGATTTGATCGAAATATTCCGGGTTGTCTATTTCTTCCATGCAGTATACAAGTGGCCCTCGTTGAATCGCCCGTTTGTCGAAATTTTCCTTGACATGCGGATCTGCCGCGACAATTTCCACGGGCATATCCATATCTAGAGCGATTACATCTTGCGATTTCCAATCCTTGATTACCGCATAGCCTTTTTCCTTAGGCACGTTTATTCTCTTGCCATTGATACTTAAATCATAGGTTTTGCACCAATCAGGAATGCGGAGGCGTATCTCTTTCTCCAAAGGCTGAGAAGTAGAAATTGTTAGTTTTACTGATCCATCCCACGGATAGTCCGTTTCTTGTGTTAATAGGATATCCGTCTCTCCTATCCGTATTTGCCCCGTATTTCCGATATATAGATTTACCCATAACGCATCATCGGAGGAGGCGTAGATATAATTTCCGATAGAAGGCAAGAAGCGTGAAAGCTGACTTGGGCAACAAGCGCAACCATACCATTCTTGTCTATGGTGATCACCCTTAGATTCCAGCGGATTGACATAGAAGAAACGGTCTCCACCCAAGGAGATACCGGCAAGCGCACCGTTATATAAAGAACGTTCCAGTACGTCGATGTATTTAGAGTCTCCGGTAAGTTGGTTCATACGTTGGTTCCAAAGCACCATTCCGACAGAAGCGCAAGTCTCGCAATAAGCATCTAGGTTCGGTAAATCGTAATCCTCCGTAAACCCTTCGTTATCCCGGGATGAACCGATTCCCCCGGTGATATACATATTGCGGTGTACCACATCATCCCATAGACGATCCATGGCGGCTATATATCCCGTATCATTCTTCAAGGCAGCCACATCGGCCATACCGCAATACAAATACATACATCGTACCGCATGCCCGGAGATATCGGTAAGTTGCCGGACGGGAACGATATCTTGATAGTAAACCGGGTCCCATTTACCTTCATCACCCATAGTGCCGTGACCGTGTCCACGTTCCTCCAGCAGCCAATAAGCGAAATCCAGATATTTCTGCTCTTGGGTGGTTTGATAAAGCTTGACAAGCGCCAGTTCTATTTCCTCATGTCCCGGTACCCAATGTCTTTTTCCCGGACCGAATTGGCTCATCATATGATCTGTCATGCGGATACATACGTCTAATAACTTGCGCTTTCCGGTAGCTTGATAATACGCCACTCCAGCCTCAATCATATGTCCGGCACAGTACATCTCATGCTTGTCCATATTGGTCCACCGTTTATCCAATCCGGTGAGTGTATAGAAGGTATTGATGTAGCCATCCGGTTGTTGGGCGGCAGCGAATTTATCAATCCATTCATCCGCTTTCTTCTCCAGCTCGGGATCCGGATTGTTGATTAGGCTATAAGCCATACCTTCTAACGCTTTATATACATCGGAATCATCAAAGAAAATGCCGGAATGCTCTCCTTCCCCTTTCGCTGCATTCTCGAAATTACGGATACGCCCGGTTTGATTCTCTATTTGATCGATACAGACAGGCAAGGTCGCCGAGACATGTTTACTGAGTCTGGGTGACCAAAAGTTATCATTGATTTTCACATGAGAGAAATCGATCTGCTCGATCATTTTCAAAGGCTGTTCCTTTATATCTTCTTTAGAGGTCTGGCACCCTTGTAAAAGAAAGGCAGACGCAGCGAGTAAAAGGTATTGCTTCATATAGCTTTAGAATTTGAGATTGAAGGAGGGTATGTCAAATCTTTGACATACCCTCTATGTTATTATTGATAATTCGGATTTTGTTCCAGATTCGGATTGGTATCTACAACTTTTTGAGGTAAGGGAAATACCGTTTTATAATCTCCATTCGGCTCATGAGATAACCATTTAGCTTTTGTGAAATGACCGAAACGTATCATATCTCTCCGGCGATAAGATTCTCCAGCGAATTCCCAACCTAGTTCATCATAGAAACGTCCGAATTTTTCCGGATAAACTTGATTTTGCGAAGTTAATATATAGTTTTCTACCGTACCGTATTTGTAACAGGATTTTTCTTGTAATTGCGCTCCTGAGACAATTGCTTTTTCAGGATGTTCTTTAAAAGCTCTTTTTCTGACCATACTTACAATAGACGCTGCTTGATCTGCTTTCCCAGTACGTAAAAGGCATTCTGCTTTCATCATATGGACTTGCGTAAGTCTGAATAAGACCAAATCATTATTTAGTTCACTTCTGGCTCCCATCTCAACCTCATATTTTAACCAGCGATATCCTTCTGCCTCACCAGTGAAAATTCCGTTGGGCATTTTGTTGACGAAGATAAGCGGTTGTCCCATTAAGTCATAAGAGCCTGTGAGAGGTGTCCCATCAGATGCGTATTGGGGACCTCCTAGCCAAGTCGCATTTAAACGTTCGTCATCTGGATCATAGGTGTCGATGAATTGAGGTATTCCTTTATAGGCCCCAGCTCCCCAAGGGCTTCCAACTAGATCATACGTTTTTTGGTTTGCTCCGTGTAAGGCGGCTAAATGATAGTTAAATCCAGTGGCAAATATTTCATCATAAGGAATGACTAATATATTTTCTAATGAGTTTTCATTGTGTGCCTTAAATGGATCGCTATAATTAATGTCTAAACTGTATTTACCTGAATTAATGATATCATCACACTCTTGAATACAAGCATTCCATTGGGGATCACTTGTATATACTTCTGCGTTCAAATATACGTTAGCGAGGAGGGCTTTAGCTCCCCATAATGTGAATCTTCCATAATTAGATTCATTTTTCTCTGTTGGGAGATCGCTGAAAGACTCTTTTAGTTCTTTGACTATAAAATCATAAAGATCCTTCCGGGATGTTTTTACAGGTAATTCCGAGGTGGGTTCCGTGACTAAAGGAGCATCTCCAAAATTATCCATGATGTACCAGTAATAGAAAGCACGTAATGCTCGAGATTCAGCGATCATGGCAGCCTTGTTTTCATTAGCGGCAAAAGGAAAATCATCTTGGTTGATAATGCTGATAGCCCGGTTTGCCAAGATAATTCCGGAATAGCAAACTTCCCATAAACGATTCACTTGTAATTGTTCGGAGTTCCATGAATGTTGATGCATTCTACGAAATACACCTCCATCATCCCAACCGGAACCATTAGCGGGGAACACTGCGGCATCGGTACATATTTCTTGACTCAGCATTGGAGCTTGTCCGGAACCGCAATATCCCCAATCTTGAAGATTGGTATAAGCGGCACCAACCACTTTAGTTGCGTCTCCAGCTTCATATTTATAACTATCTTCAGTAATGTCAGAGAAGATTTCTTCGGTTAGGTCTGTGCAGGAAATAAAGTTCAATGAACAGCAACCTAATAATAAGATATTTATATGTTTTTTAATTGTATTCATGAGTTTATTTATTTTAAAAAGTAAACATTGCGCCTAAAGTAAAGGAACGTGTAGAAGGGTAACGGCCTAATTCATCACATCCGGGATTAAGTCCTTGCGTATTAACCTCAGGGTCTAATCCACTGTATCCTGTAAATGTGAATAGGTTATTACCGGTTGCGTATATACGTATCCTTTTTAAATAATCATTCTTAAGTTTTAAGGTATAACCAATGGTGATATTATCAATTTTCCAAAAGTTTCCTCTTTCGATGAAATAGCTAACATATTGAAGTTCCTGTTGGTCGTTTAGTACAGTCTTTCCGTACTTCGGTTCATAAGCTGTGGCAAGCAAATTTCCCCGGGTCAAGTTTACAGGACATTCATAAAACATGCGGGGGTAGTTGAGGATGTCATAGTCGAATGCACCTCGCATAGTTATACCTAAGTCGAAATTTTTGAAGGTAAAACTGTTATCCCAGCTTAATAGGTGTTTGGGCAGGCCATTTCCAATAATTTTTTTATCTTCTGCTTGTTGCTCTGAGATCGGTTTTGGATTACCGTTTTTATCTTCAATAATCCAACGTCCTTCGCTATCTATATCAATAGTTTTAAAACCGTAGAAATTACCAACCTCACCCCCTTCAAATATTCGATGGGTATATTGTTGGATAGGTTCGCCAGTCCAGCCATCTTCTATATAACCGGATTTTAATTGGAATTCCTCGTTTGATAGGGCAACCAACTTATTTTTGTTGGTCGAATAATTAAAGCTAGTTGTCCATGAGAATTCTTTTGTTTGTACTGGGATCGCACTGAGGTGTATCTCTAGTCCTTTATTTTGCATAGTTCCTGCGTTCGCAAGGATTTCCTGATATAAATAAGGAGGAGTGGCTACTTGATAGTTCCATAGCATATCTTTTGTCGTGCGTTTATAAAGGTCTATAGATCCACTGATACGGTTATCAAGGACACCAAAGTCTACTCCTAAGTTCCACTCTTCTTTTTTCTCCCAACGTAAGTTCGGGTTGGCGTTACTTGAAGGCTTTAACGTAGGAAGCCAACCGGAACCTGTATAAAGATTTTTATTGCTGGTCAAGCGGCTTAATGACATATATGGATCTTCAGGAATGGAACCCGTTACACCAAATCCTAAACGAGCTTTCAAGTTACTGATAAAACGTAAGGAGCTCATGAATTCCTCATTATGTATATTCCAACCTACGGATACGGCAGGAAAATTTCCCCATTTATAATTAGCGCCGAATTGTGTAGCTCCTTCATGACGGATACTGACAGATGCTAAATAACGATCATTAAAGCTATAATTGACACGAGCAAATACACCTATTAGCTTAGATTTCGTTTTCTCTGACTTTTCTCCAACTTCTCCTCTTTTTAAAGCAGCTCCAGCCCCCATATTATTATAGCTATATTGATCGGATGGGAAATCCCAATTTTGCATCCAGTAATTTTCGTAAGTGTTGTCTTGGTAAGAGTAACCCGCTAAACCAGTAAGGCTATGAGCTCCGAAGCTATTTTTGTATTGGGCAGTGATCTCTAACAAATTATCGATAGAAGCAGTTGTGCCACGAGAAGCAAACCCGTTTTTGCCATTGCGGACAGTTGATATGTGTTTTTTAGTTTCAGCATATCCGCGGGTTTGATTGTAAGAGGTTCTCGACACTAATGCTTTTACGAAAAATTCATCCATGGGGGTCAATGTAACGGTTCCGAATGTACGTAATTGGGTACTTTTATTCTCGCCATTACTTTCATATAGCGCAGCTACCGGATTCATATATCCGTTCATTGTCGGATGTTCAATCCAGTTTCCGTTATCGTCTTTCGGACGTTCAGTTGGAATATTGATTAACGCATTTCGGTAAATTTCCCCATTGAAGCTTTTGCCATCTCCTAAGGCTGTATATCTTTGTTCTTTACCCATGATGTTTAAATTAAACTTCAATAAGTTATCCCACATAGAATGGTTAATTTCCAATCGTGTGGTTAATACTCTATTGTCTGAGCGTTTGATAATGCCTTGGCCAGACTTATAGTTTATGTTTGCGATATAATTAGAGTTGCGATTTCCTCCGCGTAGACTGGCATTAGTTACGTAAGAAATAGGAGTCCTTAATATCTGGTCTAGCCAATCTGTGTCGTAACCATAATCAATAGCGCCGGGTTTCCCTTGTTTTACTAATTGACGGTATTGATTGGCATCCATCATATCTAATCTTTTTTTGATTTGCTGGGTAGTGACATAAGCTTGAATATCAATAGTTACTGGTATCTCTCCTTTCACTTTTTTTGTGGTGATGAAAATAACACCATTATTTCCTCTGGTTCCATAAATAGCGGCGGCTGAGCCGTCTTTTATAACATCTATGCTTTCGATATCTTCTGGTGCGACAGTGCCCATATCACCCGGAACTCCATCGACAATAACTAATGGCACCCGGTCTCCTTTTAATGAGCCGATACCACGCAATACAATTTGGGATGAAGACGTCGGATCACCATTTGGCATGACAATGCCAAGTCCCGCAACCTTTCCTTGAAGCAACTGGGCTGCGTCTTGCACTGAACCTTGAATGAATGTTTCACTTTTTATGCTGGAAATAGATGAGGTTAATTCCCCTTTTTTTTGTGTACCGTAGCCAACCACTACCACCTCGTCTAATTGTTGTGTATCTTCTACTAAACGGATATTGATTTGTTGTTTCCCATTTACAGGAACATCTTGTGTCAAATATCCGATATAGGAAATCTGCAAGATGGCAGAAACAGGAACATCTAATGTATAATTACCATCTATATCTGTAATAGTTCCGTTAGTTGTTCCTTTTATAACGACGTTAGCACCGATAATAGGTTCTCCAGATTTATCTGTAATTGTTCCTGAGACCTTATTGTTATCCTGTTGTTGTTCTGCTTTTTCATCTTTCTTCATCAACATGATATTACTGCCCTCAATCGCATATCCAATATTCGTGTTTCTGAAAATTTGTGACAAAACATCCATTACCGTTTGGTCCTGAGCGTGTACGGATGCTTTACGGTTTAAGTCGATTTCATTTGTGTTATAAATGAATAAATAATCAGTTTGCTGTTCTATCTGTTCTAAAATTGAATGCGTAGATTCATTATTAGCATTGATATTGACGCGCATCGTTTGTGAATGTACGGATGCGAGTAAGCTGAAACTGAATACAAATAATGCAATGAATGTTAATCTCATTATTCGAAATGTTTTGTCATCTGTGTTAAAAGGGGACATAAAATGCCCGTTACAAATTTTTTTCATACATTTGTAATGTCTTATTTGTTAGTACTAAATGAATTTATTTTCGCAAGTCTGGTACTGACTTATGGAAGGGGGATGTTGCAGCATCTCCCTTTTTGTGTAATTTGTGCTGTTAATTGTTTGTTATGTCTTCATTCTCTATATTCTGTATTTAAAAGGTTAACGACTAAATATTTATTTTATCACGATTAGATTCGTCTCTTCATTTTTTGTATAAGTGAATTTATGTTTTAATTGTAATACTTTCAATACATGGTCAATTCCGTCTTTGATACGGAATTTGCCGGAATAACGGTATTGAAGTAAGGATGGTCGTTGAACATCAATTTTAATATCATAATAAAGCTGTAACTTTTCTATTAAACTTTGGATCGACTCGTCTTCGAAACAGAATAATCCCTCTTTCCATTTAAAGTAGTTGTAGTCAGGAATATGGGATGTATTTAATCCTTCCTGACTTGCGATCGCCATCTCGTTCGGCTTTAGGCGTAATCTTTTCGGCATAGTTAAGGAAGATATTTCTACGCTGCCCTTTAATAATGCTGTCTCAAATAAAGGACTGTTGTGATATGCCTTAACATTAAATTCGGTACCCAATACATGAATTGCGTATTTTTCGGTTTGTACGGTAAAAGGACGTTTTTTGTCATGATGTACAGAAAAATATCCTTCTCCGTTAAGTTCTACGTTCCGTTTATTTGTGCCGAATTTATTAGGAAATTTCAATGTCGAGCGAGAGTTGAGCCAAACATGTGTCCCGTCCGCTAAAGTTAACTCAGCTCGCTGACCTGTGGGTACATGGATGGTTTGTATTTGTATATCCTCTACCTTTTGTTCTACGAATTGTTTAGTAACAAAAATTCCAATTAAAAAGATCGCTGCGATTTTTAGTGTTTCGATTGCGATACGTCGAATTGGTGGAATGAATTTTTTATGAATTGTTTTTTGCTCTGTATCCGTATGCCAAAGTGAAATATCATATAATTTACGTAAAGCCAGAAATTCACGCATGTTATCAGGGTTTTCGTCCAGCCATGACACTACTTTCAGTCTCTCTTCTTCGGAAACCTTACCTCTTATGTACCGTTGTAGTAATTGCTCCATGAATGTCTGTTAATTTATTTTCTATTATAAAAACAACGCTGTGCGCTAAATCCCTAGTGGAAAAATGAAAAAAATTAATAAAAAAGAAAATAAAATAAGGGTAGATAGTCTTTCAAGTTGATACGCAAAGCTTTTAAAGCCTTGGTTATGTGGTATTCTACACCTTTTATGGTGAGGTTTGTCTCATCCGCTATTTCTTTTACGGTTTTATTCTCGAAGCGGCTCATCTCGAATATTCGATGAGTTTGTTCTGGTAAGTTTTTTAAAGTTTTGTGGATGATCCTATTGACCTCATCAGAGAAGATCTCTTTCGGATCGCAAGCCTCGAGTGTGGAAATTCTAATGCTTAGTTCTCTATTTTTTATTTCCTCTAAATTTTCAATAGCGGCATCATGTATGGCTTTATGGCGTAAATAGTTAAGAGCTTTATTTTTCAAAATCGTGAGCAATAAGGCTTCTGTTATCTCGTTTTCTCCAGCAGAGACCAGTCGCCAATATTTTACAAGCGATTCAGCTACGATATCCTCAGCTACCATGTCATCATGTACGTATGATTTGGTGAACAGGAATGACCGTCGGTAATTCCGTTCATAAATGATATTAAAATCGTCTCCTTTCATCTTCAATACAGATTTAGCGGTAAAAGTAGGAATTTTTGATAGAAAAATAGTTAAAGTAATCATACTTTCATTTTCCCCGCTTTCCGGTTATCTCAAGTATAATATGGGATGAAAGAAATTGATTGTTGTCCATTTATCGCATTGATAGTAAAAGGTTAGAGTGGAAAGAGGTCTTGAATACGGAATTCGGACTAAGTTCTATTTACTCAAAATAGTTGGGGCTATCTGCTTTAATTTTAGATTATTATGAGGCGGTGTCTATATGTGGAGACGGGGCATGCCCCGTCTCTCTCTAAATCCGTTGTTCCTTACCATTCACGATAAATCGCTTGATAGGTTGTTTTACCGGTCTTAATAGGTAACTCCAATCCTTTTCAGTTGTATCTAACGTGATTTCCAATCCATCTTCCAGTTGTTTTACTTTATAATTAATCTTATTATTTCCAACAGGAAGATCTTTCATTTCAATAAAGTCCCAATCTGATGGTAAATTAGGACTTAGGGTCAAGGTCTTTTTATAGGCTTCTGGTTGTATGCCATATATATAACGAATCAAAGGTGTTGCTATACCATAGATGGTCCATGCTTGAACAGGGCAGCCATAATCAGGCATCATTTCATTGATTGATCCCGGAAGTGTACGGCCAAATGTATCGACGATGCGATTGATATACCATAAAGCCTCATCTACACGTCCGTAAGCGCATTCGGCCATCGCTTGTACGCCCGTTGCGATAGTCATCATGCGATCTCTTTCGACTGCGGATAAATAAGGACCATATTCGCCGCAATGCTCTTTTCGTACTTTATCCAATTGCCGAATAGCTCTGTCTTCTGAGGCAATATGAGTTTCTATTGGAGTGCTTATTACCCAATTCTTGTTAGTTAACCATCCTTTCATAATACCAGTTGGATACGCTTCAAATTGTTTATACATATCCTCATACATTGCGATATGCTTTTTCTTGCTATCCTCATATTCCTGTAAGGAAACCTCGGCAACATCCCACCTGTATTCTGTATTACGAACCTGTTCGATAGCACCTTTAGTCGTTTCTAAGGCTTGCTCTCTCGTTCCATAAAAATCACAATAAATTTCTAAATCCTTATCCCAAAATAGGTCGTTTATCCTTTCTTTCAAATCGATTGCTTGCGAGGCGCACTCACTGGCAAATGCTTCTTCTCCCATTATTAAGGCAATCTGCGACATAACTTCCAGTGCTTGCTGGGTATAAACAGAGACATCAATCAATTCCGCATTTAATCCTCTAACTTCCATGATTCCATACCCTTCGGGGAACATATTCTTATTTGTATCCATATCTTTCAAAAGGAAGTTCAGACCTTTTTGCATATAAGGATACATATCTGCAAGGAATTTGTTATCACCAGTCCATTTATAAACATTCCATACAGCGATGACAAAATGAGCAGTCTCTTGAGTATTTCCTTTGTGGCTGACGAATGCGTTGAATGCCATTTCATGCAAAATACGGCCATTCCTATTGGCTTTCTCTGACATCTCTTTGATAACTCTCAATGTCTCTTTTGCTAATTTTTGGTCACCTGTAGCGACAAGGCCTTGTAATGAATAAGAATTATCACAACCGAATAACCATGGATATTCAATTGCGCCCGCTCCCAGAAAGCGTCCTGCACTTTCCATATCTGCCGCAAGCCATTCCGTATTGATTTTGCACCAGTTATAAACCTCTTGTAACTTTTTATCTGGAATGTTAATCCGTCCTCTCTCTAATAGTTGGGTGTAATACATTTTTTTATCTTCCAACATTTCGGAATGGTTCGCTAAGATGTCTTTGTAACTTTTTAGGGCATCCTCCTCACTGTCTTTTGATCCTGCGATGACGAAAGAAAGTTTTTTCTCCTGATTCTTAGGAAGTGTAATCGTATAAGTAGAAGAGGCACTTTTACCCGTTCCTTGCGTATTTATATAAGTAGGAGTATCTAGTTGATAAATACTCGTATGTTGATCCGCTCCCCAAATCACGTTCCAGTTATTACCTAAATCTTTCGCTTTAAAAATGGCATCTTGGGCATCCCAGTTCACGACATCATTTGCGTCTTTTAACCCGATTGTCCCGGATGACCATACAGGCAACAAATCTGTTTTTGCGACAAAATCAAAAAGGACCGTTTGCTCTGAATCCGATACATTTTCGATGGTATAGGTAATAACAACACCATTTTTTCCTTGTGGGCAAAATTGGAAACGATTGACACGGATACTATTATTAAATAAAGGAGCGTACTCAAATTTACTTCCAAAAGGATAATTCGTATATTGTATTGCGTTTTCCAACCAACAAGAATTACCTTTATTATCTGTCATTTTTACCCAAAAGCCATCTAATAGCTTGATCAAATGATTCCAAACTCCTCCCATCTCTCCGGGAGTATGTCCACCAAGATCAGGGAAGTTTCCATCTTGCGTACCTATTATGTAGGTTTTATCTCCTGCTGTCAGATAAGGATTTTTTTCTTGACCCGCTTGATTCGAGATTCCTTCCATGATTGTTTGTATCTCCTCATCTTGAGTGATACTTTCATTTGTTTGACAAGATATAAATCCCCCCAGTAAACAAATGCATAGATAAAGTGACTTTAGATATTGCGTCATATTCAAATCTTTTGTAGATAAAAGTGGAGGGGATATTATGATACCCCCTCACACTTACTATAATTAATATCCCGGATTCTGTGTCAATGTTGGTTTACCATCGACATAGCTTCTATCTATTTCAGTTAGAGGAATAGCGTAATAGCGATGGTTCTTATCAAAAACGGCTCCATTTAAATATTGGATATGTCTTTTTTCTCTTTCGACATATTTATTTAAAAAATCCTCAGCGATATCCCAACGTACCAAATCGAAGAAGAAATGACCTTCTAAGGCAAGTTCCAAGCGTTCTTCAAATCGTACACGTTTTCGTAATACGTCTTTACTAAGTCCTGCCCATGAATCTTTATAGATATTCACTTTGTAATTGGCGGCAACTGGACCATTGCCAAAAGGCGCTTCATCTCCTAATCTCACGTAAGATCCGTCTTTTGCCCTTTGACGAATCATATTGACATATTCTTTTGCTTTCTCAGGGTTACCAATCTCCACCTCACATTCCGCTGCCCACAATAATACTTGGGCGTATCGAATAATATTGAAATTCATTGCGTTAAATTTTGCTGTATTGTCATAAGCGTATGTAGCAAGTTGGTTTTCTAATATAATCCATTTTTTTTGGTTATAAGGACCTGCGCTGACTTGATCCCTGATCCAAGCTTTTCCCGGGTGCAATCCCCAATCATGATATGGAACGCCTCTACGACCAACGACCCAGTCTAATCTCGGATCTACAGGGGTTTCCATATCCGGTTCCCATGCCTCGCTAGATTCGATATCTTGGTCGTTTTTGAATTCATGGTCAGCGTAAGTGTCAATCATGGGTAGGCCATTTTCGTCTACTTGATAGGCATTTACTAAGTCGAAAGTAGGTTGTTGGAATCCGGCTCCACTTAAGTTTGGTTGATCTGGAGCATTGGGATAAGATAAGTCGAAACCACGTTGGCTACGATCGTAACCAGCTCCCGCTACATTTACCGCTACCTGGTTAGACCATACCACTTCTGCGTTATTGTTTTGCTCCGCATTGAAGTTATCAAAATAATTGTCAAGTAACTTATATTTTCCGCTAGTGATGACTTCGTCTAATAAAACTTTTGCTTCGCTATATTTTTGCTGGAATAAATAAGCCTTGGCCAAGAACGCTTTAGCGGCGTTTTTCGTAGGTCTTCCAGGCTCACTCTGATTATCCGGTAAAATTCCGGTAGCAAAAGAGAAGTCTTCCTCAATATTAGGCCAAATATCTTTGTCATTGGGAACTCTTCTTTGCGGATCTTCCACGTATTCATCAATATAAGGGACCATGTTCCAGATTTTTTTCGCTTCAAAATGATAATATCCTCTTAGGAAACGGGCTTCTGCTCTAATTTCCATTTCACTTTCTTCTGATAAGCCATCAATTTTATTATCATTCAGCATACGAAGTACGTCGTTGCAACGCTCAATAGCTCCATATACCAGTATCCATTTATCCCGGATACGACCATTTTCAGCAGTAGCGACATAACGCTCCATCTGTAGCAGTTCGCCTTGATCGCCGGTAGTACTTCCTTTATGGATATTTCCAGCGCACATATCTCCATAGAAGACATTATCCGGCCCACTTGTTATTCCCCAAACTCCGTTGATAAATCCGTTTAATGGACTATAGCAGGCAATAAGGAGTTTATTCACGGTACTTTCATCTGTTAATACAGACTCATTCAATTTGCCTAATGGTTGTTTATCCAAAAAATCAGAACAACCATTAAACAGGCTAACAGCCATCGTGACGGTTACCCATGTGAACGTTTTTTTCGCTATATGAAATAGATTTTTCATGTTTGTTTAATTTTAAGTATTAGAATGATAAATTGAAACCAATGGAGAATACGCGTGCTAGTGGCATATTATTCATATAATCGACACCCATATTCTTGTCATCGCCGTTCTTAACCTCGGGATCAATGTTGTTATACTTTGTCAATGTCAATAAGTTTTCCGCATTCAAATAAACACGACATTGCTGGAGTCCAATTTTCGAAAGCGTTTGTTTTGGAAGGGTATATCCTAATTCTAATTGTTTCAAACGAATATAAGAACCATCTTCAATTAAGTATGAAGAAACCTTACCTGCCTCATCATTTGGATTCAAGATATTGATCTCCGGCAGTTCCGCATTTCTGTTTTCAGGAGTCCAAGTATTCAATATACGGGTACTTTTATTGAAATAATCTCCCCAGAAATCAAGGCCATCCCTACCGCCTTTCGATGCGAAACAAATATCATTTCCTTGACTGCCTTGGATATAAAGAGACAAATCGAAGTTCTTGTAATAGAAGCGTGAACTCAAAGAGTACTCGAAATCAGGGTGAGGATTACCGATATAGGCCCTATCTTGGCTGTCTATTTTTCCGTCATTATTCACATCTCTATATTTCCAACGGCCGATTGCTTTGTCTGACTGTTCTACATGCGAGTCGACCTCGCCTTGTGTTTGGAAAATACCATCGATCACATAGCCATAGAAAGAGGAAATCGGATGACCTACTTCTGTTCTTGTATATGTGTTCGATATGAATTGATTTGAAGCTAATTTCTTTACCTCATTACGATATCCGGACAAAATGAGCCCTAATTCGTACCGGAAACCATAGTCTGTCGTATTCTGGAAATTGATATTCAATTCATATCCGTTATTTTGCATTTCACCGATATTCATAAATGGGGCACTTGCCACTCCTCCGGTAGAAGGATAAGTAATTCTTTGCAAGATGTCGGTAGTATATTTATGGTAGAAATCGAATGACAAATTCAGTTTATTATTAAAAAGACCTGCGTCGATACCAATGTTTGTTTGTGTAGTCGTCTCCCATTTAAGATCCGGATTACCAATGCTCTCCTTACTGATACCTTGAGTGACAGAGTTTGGATCTCCCGCTATAGGATAGCTGCTAGTTGAGATATTCGTATAATACATGGACGCAAATGCGTAGTTATCGATATCCTGATTTCCTGTCAAACCGTAACTGGCTCTGATTTTCAAATCACTAAGAATATCTTGCCCTTTCATGAAGTTTTCTTCCGTAAGTCTCCATGCGGCGTTTACCCCTGGGAAGTAGCCATATCTATGATTCGCACCAAAACGTGAGGACCCATCTCGACGAATAATAGCCCCTAAATAATATTTGTCTTTATATTGATAATTGACACGTGCGAACAGAGAGAACAAAGCGTATTCATTTGCGTTGCCTGTATTGTCCTTGTTGGATTCGCCAGCGTCAAGGTATCTATAATCGGGATCCTCGATAATAAAATTACTTCTATAAGCAGAGAGATTCTCTATTTTAGAACTAATGGCTTCTGTACCTAGCAAAACATTCAGATTATGTGTTTCACGAAATTTTTTCGTGAAGGTCAAAGTATTGTTCCAAACCAATTCTGATTTACGGCCTCTTGCTTCCTTTAAAGAATTCACTAGCGTATTTGCGTCTCCTTTGTTCCAATAAGTTTTTGGATTGAACTCTTTGGAGCCGCTATCCTCAACGTTTACGCCGACATTTGTCTTGAATTGGAAGTATTTCAAGAAATTGATATCCAAATACAAATTACCTAACAAGTTGAGGTTGTCATTGTAATTCTCTCTTTGATTATAAAGTTGGGCTACCGGATTCTTGGAATCACCTAAACCATTAGCTTTTGTTCCGGCCCAATTACCTTCTACGTCGTAAACCGGAATAAGCGGAGCCATACGTACGGCCTCATGGTCTGATTTGCTTCCTTTGTATTTAGAGTAAGTTGCGCTTAGGTTTGATCCTAATGTGGCGAAGCTCAAAATCTTAAATTGAGAATTGGCTCGTAAAGAGAAGCGATCATAGCCCGCCCATTTTACAAGAGCTTCTTGTTTATAATAGTTTGCGCTCAAGAAATATTTAGACCCATTGCCACCTCCTTGTGCGCTGATATCAATGTTTGTAGTCGGTGCGGGGCGATAAACTTCATCAGCCCAATTAGTTCCGATCTTATTAGCGCGCATAAATTGATTTTCCGCAGTATTATAAGTGCTGAGATCTACCTGGCCTTCCATGGCTCCTGCCGGTAGAATATAATCAGGAATGACGGGTGTAGCTCCGTTGCCATATTGGTCATGCTGTGGTGTTAACCCGGCGTTTCTCATTGCGTTCCACAAGACTTCTCCATATTGTTGGGAGTTTAGCATTTCCGGCAAGTTGGTGGGAAGTTGCACGCCTACGTTTACTTTTACGTCAACGGTAGGTTTTCCTTCTTTACCTTGCTTTGTCGTGATTAAGATAACCCCGTTAGCTGCTTGGGAACCATAGATAGAGGCGGAGGAAGCATCCTTCAATACTTGTACAGACTCTATACTTGAAGGATTTATTTGGGATGCGATCTCGCTTTTTGTAGGAAAACCATCAATGACATACAACGGGCTGTTATTATTCAGTGTTCCGACACCTCGAATACGGATAGCAGGAGCATCGCCAGCTACGCCGGAAGTTGTTACGGACACACCGGATAACCTACCTTGAAGAAGGTTCTGTATATTCCCGGATGATTGAATAGATAAATCCTTCGTAGATATGGAAGAGATAGATCCGGCTACGTCTTTCTTGCGTTGCGTACCATAACCGATAACAACGACATCATCCAATGCTTGTGCGTCATCCTTCATGGTAATTTGGATGTTCGTCTGCCCTTTGGTCGGGATTTCTTGTGTCTGATATCCGATATAGGAAATTTGCAAGATGGCGTTCTCGGAGACCATAAGGCTGAAATTTCCGTTAATGTCGGTGATTATACCGTTTGTGGTTCCCTTCTCCACGATATTTGCTCCAATGATAGGTTCACCAATTGCGTCTTTCACAACACCGGTAATTCTCCGGTTACTCTGTTGTGTAACAGAAGTGTTTTTTCGCATTAACATGATGTTATTACCCTCCATCGCATATGAGATGTCTGTTTGGGTAAAGACAGATGATAACACATCTGCTACGGTTTTATTTTGCGCCTCTACGGAAACCTTACGATTTAGATCTATTTCTTTGGTGTCGTACACAAAGAGATAGTCTGTTTGTTTTTCGATTTCGTTTAAGACAATTTGAGTGTTTGCATTGTTCACATGGATATTGACCCGTGTATTTTGCGAATTAACAGATGCAAACATTCCTGTGGTTGATAGAAATAGTGTTATAAAAGTTAACTTCATAACTCTTTTTGTTTGATTTTTCATACATTTGTAACTCTTGAATTTGATACTGATGATTTAAGTGCATGTGGTATTGATTCTTTCCGGGGAGTGTTGCCGCATTTCCCGGTTTTTATATACCGTTTCTTTTTTGATATTTTTTATCTCATAGGCATACATGATTTATAAGGTTAACATTCTGTTCTTACTTTATGATTATTAGATTCTTATCGTCATCTTTGATGTATGTGAATTTATGTTTTAACTGAAGTACTTTTAATACATGCTCTATTCCATCTTGAATACGAAATTTGCCGGAATAGTGATGTTTCAACAATGAGGGACGTTGGATCTCAATCGTAGTATCATAATAAAGTTCTAGTTTCTTTATTAGATCTTGGATTGATTCATTCTCAAAACAGAACAGGCCTTCTTTCCATTTAAAATAGTCGCTATTATTAATTGTAGATTTCTTGAGCATCCTATTCTCTATACTAACGATTTCATTAGGCTTGAGTTGTAATCCATTTCTTAAATTAGGGGAACTGATTTTTACACTACCCTTTAAAAGGGCGGTTTCGAACAAGGATGTGTTATGGTAAGCTTTTACATTGAACTCTGTACCTAATACTTGAACATCATGATTTTGGGTATGTACGGTAAATGGACTATTTTCATTGTGCTGGACAGAGAAGTAACCTTCGCCGTCTAATTCCACGTTTCGGGTGTTTGCGCTGAATTGTTCAGGAAATTTTAGGGTTGAGCGAGAGTTTAGCCATACATGCGTACCATCGGCTAAGGTGACCTCTGCCCGTTGTCCGGCAGGGACATGAATGGTTTGCATTTGTTTCTTGTTCGATTGTTGTATCTGCAGTTGTTTGCTTCCCCAAAAGCCGATTAGAAAGATGGCTGCGATTTTTAAGATCTCGGCCATTATCTTCCGTATGGAATAATGTACTTTCTTTACGGAATTTGTCTTATCTGTATTGGCTTGCCAAAGTGAAATGTCATATAATTTGCGTAAAACCAGAAATTCACGCATGTTTTCAGGGCTTTCGTCTAACCATGATGCTATTTTCAGTCTTTCTTTCTCTGAAACCTCTCCTTTTATGTATCGTTGTAGTAATTCCTTCATGGTATCTATTAATTTCGCTTTATAAATAATAAACGATGCTGCAAGATAGATCCCTAGTGGAAAAACGAGAAAAGTCAAGAAAAAAGAAAATAGAATAAGGGAAGATAATCTTTTAGATTGATACGTAATACTTTTAAAGTCTTGGTAATGTGGTATTCTACTCCTTTTACGGTGAGGTTGGTTTCTATAGCGATTTCTTTCACTGTTTTGTTTTCGAAACGACTCATCTCGAATATCCTGCGAGTTTGTTCGGGCAATGATTGTAGGGTGCGCTGAAGGATTGTGCGTATCTCTTCCCGGAAAATTTCTTCTGGATCGCAAGCCTCTAAAGTGGATATGCGGATGCTTAGTTCTCGCTTTTTTATTTCTTCTAGATTTTCGATCGCAGCATCATGTACAGCTTTATGGCGTAAGTAGTCGAGAGCTTTATTTCTCAAGATCGAAAGTAAAAGAGCTTCTGTTGCTTCTCCTTTTTGGGTGGAGATTAGTCTCCAATACTTCACAAGAGAATCGGATACGATATCTTCTGCTATCATATCATCATGTACGTATGATTTAGCGAACATGAACGATCGTTGATAGTTTCGTTCGTAAATAATGTTAAAATTGTCTTTTGCCATTATAAGCTGAGTAATAAAAATAAGATTACATGACTTCTGGAGTAAAACTAAGTTCTTCAAAGTTCCCTAGGAACTATATTCGGTATTTACAAACTACGCTTCTTCCTAATTCACATATTGTATCTACAGAGCGTAAATAGACTAACCGGTGGGACTTTTATGCCCTGAAATCATATAGTTATGTCAATAAAATATAAGACAATATTGATTTAGAATAGAAAAGATTGTGTTTTGCTAAAAGAAATCAATATATTTGCCTTATCTTTTGGAGTTTTAACATAAAAGGCATTTGGCACTAAATAGTCATGAACATAGTTCCTAGGGAACTATTTTCTTCATTCCTACAGAAGACAAAAGTTTCGTGCCGAAGAAACCTTAGTTTCCCTATATAGAAACAAAAGTTTCCTAAGCGGAAAACAAAGGTTTTAGCGGTATAAAACTTTAGTTTTTCATGGATAAAAACTGTATAAGCTTATATGTTAATGTTTTGTCTGTATAAGGAAGAGACCGTATGATGATTGCGGCAAGTGTGGAGAGATCGTTCTGTTTAGAGATAGAAAAGTAGTAAATGATGGTAGATAGGGCCTGATAATTGTAGATGTTTTTTATCTACCACCATAGGCTAAACCGTCTAAAGATAGATGATTACAAGGATAGTTGTAGATGTTGTAGATAAATTGGATATTTTTGAACCTTAGTCAGTAAGAGAGAGTACTGTTCGTGAGTTGATGAAGGAGATCTCCTCATTGGCTATTCGCTTATCTGGATTTGGGAAAATTACGAGATCAAATACGAAACATCCCGTTTCTTTCGTTGTTATATGGAGGATTATCCATATATTTGTAAATAAACTAGGTAAGCTTATGGCAGCGAAGAAAGATAGAGTACTTTGGGCTGATGACGAGATTGATTTGTTGAAACCGCATATCTTGTTCTTGCAGGACAAAGGGTATGAGGTCGTTCCGGTGGTGAGCGGGCAAGACGCTATTGACTGCTGTAAGGAACAATCGTTTGACATTATTTTTCTCGATGAGAATATGCCCGGCTTGACAGGATTGGAGACGCTGTCGCATATCAAGGAGATCGCTCCGAATGTGCCGGTCGTGATGGTGACTAAAAGTGAGGAGGAAAGTATCATGAATCAGGCGATCGGAAATAAGATCGCGGATTATTTGATCAAACCGGTAAATCCCAACCAATTGCTTCTCTCTATCAAGAAGAATGTCCATAAGAACGTGATTATCTCCGAGACGACCACGGTGGGTTATCAGCAGGAATTCGGTCGTATAGGTATGCAAATCAATGATTCCTTGACCACAGACGACTGGATGGAGGTCTATAAGAAACTGGTGTACTGGGAACTGGAACTGGAAAGCAGCCAAGTGGCAATGACAGATATGCTCCGTATGCAGAAGGAAGAGGCCAATAACGCTTTTGCCAAATTCGTGAAGAAGAATTATGTGGACTGGATACAGAATCCGGTCGATCGCCCGTTGATGAGCCCCGACCTGTTTAAGAAGAAAGTCTTCCCAATGTTGGATAATGACGAGAAGGTTTTCTTTATATTGATCGATAATTTCCGGCTGGATCAATGGCGGGTGGTAAAAGAATTGCTTACTGAGTATTTTACGTTTGACGAGAGCTTGTATTATAGCATACTGCCAACCGCCACGCAATATGCCCGCAACTCCATATTCTCGGGCTTGATGCCCTCGCAAATAGAGCAGATGTTTCCGGATTTGTGGGTGGATGAGGAGAGCGAGGAAGGTAAGAATTTGAATGAGGCTCCACTGATTCAAACCCAGATCGATCGGTTCCGTAAGAAATATACCTTCTCATATAATAAAGTACACGATTCCCAATATGGAGAGAAATTGTTGGGTACGATCCCTTCTCTTACTCGTAATCAATTGAATGTGATTGTGCTAAACTTCGTGGATATGCTTTCGCATGCTCGTACGGAGAGCAAGATGATCCGTGAGTTGGCGCAAAGCGAGGCGGCCTATCGCAGCTTGACTAAATCATGGTTCCAGCACTCTTCTACGCTTGAGTTGTTCAAACGAATCGCCGAGCGGGGAGGAAAAGTAATCGTTACGACCGATCATGGAACGATTCGGGTAACGAATCCGATCAAGGTGATAGGTGATAAGAATACGAATACCAATCTACGCTATAAGGTAGGCAAGAACTTGAACTACAATCCAAAAGAGGTATTTGAGATCCGGGACCCGGAAAAAGTAGGGCTTCCCTCCCCGAATCTAAGCAGTAAGTATATTTTCGCCTACGGAGAGAATTTCTTCGCTTATCCGAATAATTATAACTACTACGTATCCTATTATAAAAATACATTCCAGCACGGAGGAATCTCGATGGAGGAGATGTTGGTGCCGTTTATTACGATGGAACCGAAATAAATATCGTTTTTTTGTTCGTGGATGGTAGGTTTTGTTTAATTTTGCGAAAAAAGAAGTATGTTTATCCATAATGAAATACGTAAGAATCTTTCCTTGTTCTCTGATATATGTAAGAATCATGGGATAAAATCGTTGTATGCGTTTGGATCTTCAGTGACAGAGCAATTCAATCCACAGAGGAGTGATATTGACTTGTTGGTAGAGATGGAGGATATGGATCCTTTAGAAAAAGGAGAAAAATTACTTTCTTTATGGGATAAGTTAGAAGATTTTTTTCAAAGAAAAGTAGATCTGCTTACTCGGAAAAGTTTAAAAAATCCATTTCTTTTGGAGAATATCGATAAAACAAAAATTCTATTGTATGACAATAAAAGAAAAGAAGTATTTGTCTGACATGATGAGGGCGATAAGCTTGATCGAGTCGTTTACCGCAAATACTAGATCTTATACAGAATATACAATGGATCTAAAGACGCAGAGTGCGGTGGAAAGGCAATTGGCTATTATAGGTGAGGCTTTAAATCAATATGACAAACAACCGGAACGTATATCGCTGAATAATACGCGGCAAATTGTTGGTTTCCGTAATCGGATTATACATGCTTATGATAGTTTGGATGACACATTGGTTTGGGCGATAGTCGTTAATCATTTACCGGCGTTAAAAAGTGAAGTGAAAACATTATTGGAAAATTGTTAAGTTAGATAAGATGAGCACGATAAAAATAGAAAGTTTGGATAAGATCCATGAGGCGGCTAAGGAGTTTATCGCCGGGATGGATGATCGTACGGTCTTTGCCTTCTATGGTCCGATGGGGGCCGGTAAGACTACCTTTATCAAGGCGATCTGTGAGGAATTGGGTGTGGAGGATGTGATCAACAGCCCCACATTCGCTATTATCAATGAGTACCGTAGCGATACGACGGGAGAATTGATTTATCATTTTGATTTTTACCGGATCAATAAATTGAGTGAGGCCGAAGATATTGGAACGGAAGACTATTTCTATAGCGGAGCTTTATGTTTTATTGAATGGCCGGAGAAAATAGATGAGTTGTTACCCGGAGATGTGGTAAATGTCACGATCTCGGAGAATCCGGACGGTTCACGTACTGTAGAGGTTAAGTAAGTCTATGGATCCTTCCGAATACTTTATCTTATCCTTGTTTATCGCTTTGGGATTGTTCTCAATCGTAGCGGCGATCTGTAATTTTGATTGGTACTTTAAAACCAGCGGGGCGATGACTTTCGTGAACTGGTTCGGTCGTGGCGGCGCACGTATCTTCTATGCGTTGTTGGGAATCGGGCTGATCGCTTGTGGGGCGCTGGGACTTATGTATTGGTGATAAAAAGTAAATTATACTTACTTGTCCTAGTAAGTATAATCAAAATGCCTAAGTAAGTATAACTTCGTTGTCTGATGAAGTTATACTTACTTTGAAAAAAGCCTTATTCCGCTAATTGGAAATCGAGTTGCTTACGTTCCAGATTCGCTTGCGCTACTTTGATAGTGATAGGGTCTCCCAAACGATATTGACGTTTCTTGCGACGGCCCAATAAACAATAATTCTTCTCATCAAACTCATAGTAATCATCATCCAGATCACGGATTGGTACAAGCCCCTCGCATTTATTCTCGTTCAGTTCTACGTAAAGCCCCCATTCGGTGACACCGGAGATAACGCCGTCGAATACCATGCCGAGCTTATCCTGCATGAATTCTACTTGCTTATATTTGATGGATGCACGCTCTGCGTTGGCGGCGACTTGCTCCATGCTGGAACAATGATCGCATAAATCCTCATACTTCTTTTGTATAACGCTACGGCCACCGGCTAGATAACGTTCCAGCAATCGGTGTACCATCATATCCGGATAACGGCGGATAGGAGAGGTGAAATGTGTATAGTATTCGAAAGCCAAGCCATAGTGACCGATATTCTCCGTGGAGTAACGGGCCTTTTGCATGGCACGGATCGCCACTGTCTCGATCAAGTTCTCTTCCGGCTTTCCTTGTACATTGTCTAATAAGGAGTTGATTCCCTTGGAGACATCCGTCTTCGTGCCGTCTGTTTTCAACTTATAGCCGAAGCGACGGATAAAAGAGGCGAAATTCTCCATTTTATCTGGGTCCGGAAGCTCATGGATACGATAAACAAATGTCTTCTTAGTCTTTCCTTTAGGAGGACGGCCCACGAACTCGGCTACGGTACGGTTTGCCAATAGCATGAACTCCTCGATTAACTTATTAGCGTCTTTTGAGACCTTGAAATAAACACGGACCGGTTTCCCTTGTTCGTCGATCTCGAATTTAACCTCATAGCGGTCGAAGTTGATAGCGCCACTCTTGAAACGGCGTTCCCGCAATTTCTTGGCAAGATCGTTCAAGGCTAGAATCTCCTCTTTATAATCTCCCTCGCCGGTTTCGATCACTTCTTGTGCCTCCTCATAGGTAAAGCGGCGGTCGCTCTTGATGATCGTGCGGCAGATCCGGGAGTTTTGTACCACGGCATCGCTATTTAGTTCGAAGACAGCGGAGAAGCATAATTTTTCCTCGTCGGGACGTAAGGAGCATATTTGGTTGCAAAGTCGCTCGGGAAGCATCGGTATCGTACGGTCTACCAGATAAACGGAAGTCGCACGGCTTTGTGCCTCTTTATCGATGACACCGTCCGTTTTCACATAATGTGTTACGTCGGCGATATGTACGCCAACCTCCCAGTTCCCGTTATCCAAACGGCGTGCGGAAAGGGCGTCGTCGAAGTCTTTCGCGTCCTTCGGGTCGATCGTGAAGGTTGTTATCCCCCGGAAATCCTCCCGGTTCTCAATTTCCTCCGGAGAGATCGCTTCCGGGATCTTATCCGCCGCTTTCTCTACCGAGGAAGGATATTTGTAAGGCAATCCGAATTCGGCAAGGATCGCGTGCATCTCGGCGGTATTCTGTCCGGCGATACCTAATATATCGATGACCTCACCCAGTGGATTCTTGGCTTCATCCGGCCATTCCACGATACGTACGATCGCTTTGTCGCCGTTCTTGCCCCCTTTCAGTTTATCCTTAGGGATGAAAATATCGTTAGCCAACGTCTTGTTTTCCGTAATCAAGAAGGCAAAGCCTTTAGCTACTTGAAGTTTACCTACGAAAGTACGCTCCTTGCTCTCAAGGATTTCCACGACCTCACCTTCCGGCTCGGCACCTTTACGTTTGGCGAAAAGCTGTACTTTCACCTTGTCGCCATCCATGGCATGCCCGGAATTACGTTCGGCGATAAATACCGGCGTACCTCCGTCTTCGGGGATGAAAGAATTCTTTCCATTGCTACGGCGTGCGAAAGTTCCTATGGCTAGGGTGCCCAATCCGTTGAGACGGTAACGGCCACGGTCGATCTCAGTGATGATATCCTCGGCGGACAAGTCATACAGGATGTCTACCACCTGCAATTTCTGCACTTGGTTCTCGACTCCGATGATCTTGCTGATTTGTTTATAGTTGAAAGGTTCCTTGGGAGAGGATTGGAAAACGGAAATGATGGCTTGGATCATCGCTTCTTTTTTCATACGTTTACCAACACCCTTGTCCTTTTTTCCTTTTTTCTCCTTATTGTTATCTTTTTTTGCTGGTCTATTCTTTGCCATTCTGTATAATTATTTGCATTTGTTTTTGTGAAGACGGGGTACGCCTCGTCTTCTGCACGCCATGTCTACAAAGGAAACAATTTAAATTGATATTTGGTTGACAATTGTGTTAATTAGATTTATTAAGCTCGCAGATTCTTAATGGAAACAATTCGCCGGCACCCCTTTCGCTCCGGGCTTGCAACAGAATACGCTACCGCTTAGTGGATATTCCTCAAGCTGTTCCTCACTCAATCCGGCACGGGCGGTCGTTATATAAAGCGTGTCGAGCTTATCCCCTCCAAAAGCGCATGACGCTACGTGGGGGGCCGGCACGACAATTTTTGTCAACAGATCGCCGGTATAGGGATTGTAACAATAAACACCGCCACCTCCCCATTGAGCCACCCAAAGGTTGTCGTTGCAATCTATCGTCATTCCATCCGGGGAGCCGGTGCCCTCGGGTATATTTACGGCTACGCCATCGTACAATATGTCACCGGAGCTATCGTCATACCGGAAACGTATGATCTTACGGGTAGGTGTGTCGTTGTAATACATGTATTTCTTATTGGCGGACCATACGATCCCATTGGAGATCGTGACTTTTGTCAACTTTGTTTCGACGGTTCCGTCTGCCCATACGCAATAAAGGCTGGCAGCCCCTTTAGGTGCGCCAAATCCCATGGTGCCGATCCATAAGCGTCCGGACGGGTCGCATTTCCCATCGTTGCAACGAATCTTCCCGTTATTGTCCGGGATTGGGGCGATAGATGTCGTGTTCCCATCCGTTAGGTTTACACGTATGATCTCGTTTTGTAAAGCGACGACTACCGTACTGTCCGTTTCCGGTACGACGGTAGAGACCATGCGGTCGAACTGCCATGAACGGCAGTTTTGCAAGTCCGGTATATACTCATATAACGTCTTTCCTTCAATATCTACCCAGAAAAGTGTATTGCGATCGGGATGCCAAATCGATCCCTCCCCTGTAGTAGCTTCCGCCCGGAACGCCAGATCGGGGCTGATTATAATAGGATCGTTTATACAAGAGGTTCCTTCAAACATGATAAATGCCAATATTAATTTAATAACTATTTTTTTCATGGTATGCTATGAATCTGAGTTTACAAAGGTATAAATTTGTTTTATAATGCCATGATAAAAGATTATTTATGTAACTTTGCCGCTTAAATAAAATTACCGATGAGCGTAGAGATAAGAGAAGTTACCAGTAAGAAGGAGCTTAAGAAGTTTGTCAAGTTCAATATCGAATTATACAAGGGTAATCCCTATCACGTACCGGGTTTAATAGAGGAAGAGATGATGACGCTGGATAAGAAGAAAAATCCGGCGTTCGAGGTGTGCGACGCTATTTACTTCCTTGCCTATAAGGACGGGAAGGTGGTAGGCCGTATCGCCGGTATGGTGAATCGCCCGAGTAACGAGGCTTGGGGACAGAAACGTGCCCGCTTTGGTTTCGTAGATTTTATTGATGATGACGAGGTGGTTGATGCCCTTTTTGGCGCTGTCGAGAAATGGGCCCGCGAACAAGGCATGGAGGAGATCCACGGTCCGATGGGCTTTACCGATATGGATCACGAGGGTATGTTGATCGAGGGTTTCGATCAGATCGGTACGATGGCTACAATTTATAATTATCCCTATTACCCCAAGCAAGTGGAGCGTATCGGATACGGAAAGGATCAAGATTGGCATGAATTTAAGATCTATATACCGGATGGCGTTCCCGAGAAGCATTTGCGTATCGGCGAGATCGTGAAGAAGAAATACGGATTGAAGGTGCTGAAGTTCAAGAACGCTAAGGAGATTATGCCTTACGCCCGTCCGGTATTCCATACATTGAATGCGGCTTTCGCTCCCTTGTATGGTTTCGCGCAATTGACCGAGAAGCAGATCGATTATTATATCAATATGTATATCCCTATGCTGCGTTATGATTTGGTAACGCTGATCGTAAGGGAAGAGGATAATGCGGTGGTTGGCTTTGGCATCTCCCTGCCCAACCTTTCGAGAGCCTTGCAAAAGGCTCGTGGGCATATGTTACCCTTCGGGTGGATTCATTTGCTGAAAGCGTTGAAGAGCAAACCGAAAGTAATCGACCTGTATTTGACAGGAGTCTTGCCGGAATATCAAAGTAAAGGCGTGAACGCTTTATTATTTAATGACTTGATTCCGGTCTATAAGCGTATCGGTGCCGTTTACGCCGAGAGTAACCCGGAGCTGGAAACGAATAGCGCCGTACAAGCGCAATGGGATTATTTCAAGCGAGAGCATCATAAATCAAGAAGAGCGTATATTAAAAAGTTATAAGAGATATGGATGAGCTGAATTCAACGATACAACAACCTACGGAATATAACGATGATGACATCAAGACACTGGACTGGATGGAGCATATCCGCCGGCGTCCCGGTATGTATATCGGAAAACTGGGGGACGGTAGCTATGCCGATGATGGTATCTATGTGTTGTTGAAGGAGGTGCTGGATAACTCTATCGACGAGTACATGATGGGGTACGGCAAAAGTATCGAGGTGACTATCGAGGAAGGTACGGTAGCCGTGCGGGATTATGGCCGTGGTGTCCCTCTGGGTAAGGTCGTGGATGTGTCTAGCAAGATGAATACCGGCGCTAAATACGATAGCAAGGCGTTTAAGAAATCCGTGGGTTTGAATGGTGTGGGTATCAAGGCGGTGAATGCCTTGAGTAGTTATTTCTTGATAACCAGCTACCGTGACGGAGAGTGTAAGCGGGTGGAATATAGTAAGGCGATCGTCACGGAGGAATCGGATATCCAACCGACCGGGGAGGCGAACGGTACGCAGGTATTCTTTGTCCCGGACCGGGAGATCTTTAAGGATTATCATTATAAGGACGAGTTTATCGAGGGGCTATTAAAGAACTATGTCTTCTTGAACTCGGGACTTTCCATTATTTACAACGGCAAGCGTTTCTATTCCCGCAATGGTCTGGTGGATTTGTTGAACGAGAATATGACCACCGAGCCTCTTTACCCGATCATCCACCTGAAAGGGGAGGATATAGAGGTGGTTATCACGCATAGCAACCAATATGGAGAGGAATATTATTCGTTCGTGAACGGCCAGCATACCACCCAAGGCGGTACGCACCTTTCCGCTTTCAAGGAGTCTGTAGGCCGTGTCATCAAGGAATATTACAATAAGAATTTCGAGTATTCGGATATTCGTGCGGGTATCGTGGCCGCTATCAGCATAAAAGTGGAGGAGCCTGTATTCGAGAGCCAGACAAAGACCAAGCTCGGCTCGAAAGATATAGGACCGGACGGCCCTACGGTAGCGAAGTTTATCGGTGATTTCATCAAGAATGACCTGGATAACTATTTGCATAAGAATATGGAGACTTCGGAGCTTTTACTGAAGAAGATCTTGGAGTCCGAGAAAGAGCGCAAGGCGATCGCCGGTGTTACGAAGCTGGCCCGCGAGCGTGCGAAGAAAGCGAATTTACATAATAAGAAACTAAGGGATTGCCGGATTCACCTGACCGATTCGAAAGGGGATTTGCTAGAGGAAAGCAGTATCTTTATCACGGAGGGTGACTCGGCTAGCGGTTCTATCACGAAGAGCCGTAACCCGAATTACCAAGCTGTATTTAGTTTGAGGGGTAAGCCTTTGAATAGTTATGGCTTGACAAAGAAGATCGTTTACGAGAACGAGGAGTTTAACTTGCTTCAAGCGGCCTTGAATATTGAGGATGGCTTGGAAGGTTTGCGGTATAATAAGGTGATTATCGCGACAGATGCCGACGTGGACGGGATGCATATCCGTTTATTGTTGATTACCTTCTTCTTGCAATTCTTCCCCGATTTGATTAAGCGTAATCATGTTTATATCTTGCAAACCCCATTATTCCGGGTACGTAACCGGCAGAAGACGTGGTATTGTTATTCAGAGGAGGAACGCTTGGCTGCCATAGCCGCTGCCGGGAAGAATCCGGAGATCACCCGATTCAAAGGTCTGGGAGAGATCTCTCCCGATGAGTTCAAGCATTTTATCGGCAAGGATATACGCCTTGATCCGGTGACAATGAAGAAAGAGGACCTCGTGAAAGATATGCTCGAGTTCTATATGGGGAAGAATACCATGGAGCGACAGAACTTTATTATCGATAACTTAGTGGTTGAAGAAGATGTCATCAATTGAAAATAAACGTATCGCACTTTTTCCCGGTACCTTCGATCCTTTTACGATCGGGCATCAATCCTTGGTAAGGCGTGGGTTGGAACTGGTGGACGAGATCGTGATCTCGATCGGTATCAACGATAAGAAGCTTACCTATTTCTCCTTGGAGAAGCGGATGGAAGCGATCTGGAATCTATACAAGGATAATCCAAGGGTGAAAGTCATGTCATATAATCAATTGACGGTGGATTTCGCTAAAGAGGTCGGAGCCGGCTTTATCTTAAGAGGAATCCGTACGGTCAATGATTTCGAATACGAGAAGACGATTGCGGACGTGAATCGTAAGTTGACGGGTATCGAGACTTTTATCTTGTTTACGGAACCGGAGCATACGCATATTAGCTCAAGCATTGTCCGTGAGTTGTTACGCTACGGCAAAGACATTTCCCAATTCGTCCCTAAAGAGACGAGATTGTATTGAAAATTATGAAACGAATATATCTGATGAAAAGAATCGTCTTATCCCTGCTGATCGTCCTAGGTGTGTTTACCGGAGCGACAGCGCAAAAAGCGAATATGGATGCCCGGAAGCTCCAATTGGCTTTATTCGCCATCTCTAATCTATATGTCGACTCTACTAGCGAGACGAAGTTGGTGGAAGACGCTATAGTCGGCATGTTGGATAAGCTAGACCCTCATTCCAATTATATGGACCCGGAGGAGACGAAAGAGATGACCGAGCCTTTACAAGGCAATTTCGATGGTATCGGCATACAGTTCAATATGTTGACGGATACGCTTTACGTGATTCAGGTAATCCCCGGAGGTCCCTCTGAGAAGGTGGGGTTGATGGCGGGCGACCGTATTATCCAAGTAGACGATACCTTGATCGCCGGCGTGAAGATGAAGACTACCGATATCATGAAGAAACTACGCGGACCGAAAGGTACCGAGGTGCGTGTGAAAGTAAAGCGAGGCAAGTCGCCGGAATTGATGGATTTCAAGATCGTTCGCGGTAAGATTCCCGTGTATAGTCTGGATGCCGCTTATATGGCGGATAAGAATACCGGTTATATTAAGTTGAACCGTTTCGCCGCTTCTTCCGCCGATGAATTCAGGGAGGCGTTGGAGAAGCTCCGGAAACAGGGCATGAAGAACTTGATTCTGGATTTGCAGGGAAATGGTGGGGGATATTTGAATATCGCCATAGAGTTAGCGGATGAGTTCTTGGATAAAAACCGGTTGATCGTTTATACGAAAGGGAGTAAGCAACCTCGTGAGGAGGCGAACTCTACCGCTCGTGGACAATTCCAAGAGGGACGTTTGGTCGTTCTGGTGGACGAGTCCTCGGCTTCGGCCAGCGAGATCGTCTCCGGCGCTATTCAAGATTGGGACCGTGGAGTGATCGTAGGTCGCCGTACCTTTGGTAAAGGTTTGGTACAGAAACCGATTCCCCTGCCGGATGGTTCCATGATTCGTTTGACGGTTTCCCGTTACTATACACCCACCGGACGTTGTATACAAAAGCCTTACGAGAACGGGAAGATGGAGGAGTACCACCATGATCTGATCGACCGTTATAACCGGGGGGAGTTGATGAGTGCCGATAGCATTCATTTCCCGGATTCAATGAAGTATAACACCTTGGTTACCGAGCGTACCGTATATGGAGGTGGAGGTATTATGCCGGACGTGTTCATCCCGGTAGATACGACTCGCTATACGGATTATCACCGGAAACTGGTAGCTTCCGGTTTAGTCAATCGGGTGTCCATGAATTATCTGGATCGTAATCGGAACCAGATGATGGCTAAATATCCGAAATTCCAGCAGTATAAGCAAGGTTTCGTGGTCGGAGAGGATATCATGGAGGAGCTTCTTAAGATGGCCGGCGATGAGAAGATTGAGTTTGAGGAAGAGCAATATAATCGTTCGAAGCCGTTGATCATGCTTCAGATCAAGGCGCTTATCGCACGGGATCTCTATGATATGGCGCAGTACTTCCAGATTATCAATGATGATAATCCAAGTTACCAGAAAGCGCTTCAGATTATTAATAATAAAGAAACTTACAATAGGCTTTTAGGACGTTAGCCAACGTAAACAGATAAGGGTATGTATTGGACGCTTTTTCTGACATTCGTGAAAATCGGTATGTTTACCATCGGAGGTGGATACGCCATGTTGCCGCTTATCCAGCGGGATGTGGTGGACCGGGGGTGGATGACGAAAGAGGACTTTATCGACGTTTTCTCCGTGGCCCAATCGTTGCCGGGTATTTTCGCCGTGAATATAGCGATCTTCGTGGGTTATAAACTGAAGAAGACATGGGGCGGTTTTGTTTGTGCCTTGGGTACGATTCTCCCTTCTTTTGTAATCATGCTCTTGATCGCGTTATTCTTTACGCAGGTAAAGGATAATGTATGGGTGGAGAAGGCGTTTATGGGATTGCGTCCGGCGGTGGTCGCCTTGATCGCCGTGCCTTGTCTGACAACCGCACGCTCTATCAAGTTGAGTTACGTGCAAATGATCATACCTGTCGGGGCGGCATTGCTGATCTGGATGGGTGGGGTGTCTCCCGCTTGGATTATCTTGGCGGCTATAGCCGGAGGTTTGGTGTATGGTTTAAATAAGAAGGGCTGATATGATTTGGTTGCAATTATTATATGTATATCTGAAGATCGGTATATTGGGCTTTGGTGGCGGGTATGCGATGTTATCCTTGATACAAGCCGACGTGGTGGACCGCTATGGTTGGATTTCCTTGCAGGAGTTTACCGATATTGTCGCTATCTCTCAAATGACACCCGGGCCGATCGGTATCAATAGCGCCACCTATATAGGGTATACGGCGGTGCATAATGCGGGGTATTCGGAGACGATGAGTATCCTAGGGTCTTGCCTGACGACATTCGCGGTATGTCTGCCCTCTTTCATATTGGTTCTCTTGATCTCTTATTTCTTCGCTAAGTTCCGGAATAATAAATATGTAGAGGCGGCTTTCCTTGGATTGCGCCCGGCTACGGTCGGTTTGATCGCCGCCGCCGCCTTGCTATTAATGAATAAAGAGAACTTCATCGATTATAAAAGCTTCTTGATCTTTGGCGCCGCTTTCATCCTAACATGGAAATTCAAGGTACATCCTATCTTGATGATCATCTTGGCGGGTATCGCGGGTATTATTTTATATTGGTAATCCCGATGTCGATGGAATTGCCCGTTTAATCGGTGAAAACAGCCCCTTTTTCTAGTCTGGTTGCCCATGTTTTTAAGGTAATATAGTTTTGCTTTCGTAAAAAGATAGAAAACGAAGGCAATATGAAACAATACGCTTTATTATTCGCATGTCTGTTCTTCCTCTGTGTGGGGAGTAAGGCACAAGAGCAACCTACCCGATGGACTTTGCGCGCTTGCTTGGATTACGCTTTGGAGCATAATATCCAAGTAAAGAAAAGCAAGGTGTCGCATCTTTCCGGTATAGAGGATACGAAGCAGGCGAAAGCACAGCTTTTCCCTTCCCTTTCGGCTTCGGTTACCCAAGGATTCGTGAATTATCCTTCGAGCGACGCCGCTACGAATAATAGCTATAGCGGTAATTATGCGCTGAACGCTAAATGGACGCTTTTTGATGGAGGGCAACGTGTACAGGCGATCAAGCAACAGGAAATACAAAATACCGTCGATGAGCTGGGTATCGAGCAAAACGAGGATGATATCCAAATCTCCTTGATACAGACCTATATGCAGGTACTATATGCGATGGAGTCCGTTCGTATCAACCAAAATACGGTCGAGGTATCTACGGCGCAACGGGATCGTGCGGTGGAGTTGCTACGTGCCGGTTCGATCTCGAAAGTGGATTTGGCTCAGTTGGAAAGCCAGTTAAGCACCGATAAATATCAATTGGTCGTAGCCCAGACGAATCTAGACAATTATAAGTTGCAATTGAAGCAATTACTAGAACTGGATATAACCGAAGAGATCGAATTGGTGATGCCAGAGCTTACGGAGAAAGATATCTTAACCCCGCTTCCGAGCAAGCAAACGATTTACAATACCTCTCTGGCCGTGATGCCGCAAATAAAGAGCAGTGAGCTGGCCGTGGACATCGCCGAGCTGGAGAAGAAAAAGGCGAAAGGTGCTTTCCTTCCTTCGCTCTCCATGAACGCCGGGCTGGGTACCGGCCATCTTTCCGGAACGGATTACGCTTTCGGTAGCCAGGTCTGGAATAGTTTCAACGAGAGTGTCGGATTGACGATCAGCATCCCTATCTTCAGTAACCGCCAGTATAAGACGGCCTATAACAAGGCGAAATATGCGATTACCACCAGCCAGTTGGAGTTGCTGAATGCCCAAAAGCAATTGCTGCAAACCGTGGAGGGGATCTATCTGGACGCTACCTCGTCGCAGACCCAATATACCTCGGCTACCGAACGCTTGAGTTACGTGAAAGAAAGCTATAACTTGATCGATGAGCAATTCAGCCTCGGTATGAAAAATACGCTTGAGCTATTGACGGAGAAGAACAATTATCTGACCGCCCAGCAAGAGCAGCTACAAGCGAAATACATGGCCTTGATGAGCGTTCAGTTGCTGAATGTTTATCAGAAGAAGTCGGTTGCGGAGAATTATTAACCCACTAATGGATATATTTACTCCACTCTCTTTTTTCAAGGTTACCCTGCGACGGAGGTCGCGGGGGCCTTTTGAACAAGAATACAACGTAAAACAGAAATAAAACGAATCAGAATATGGACAAGAAGAAACTAATCATGGGCGGTGTTGCCGTTATCCTTATAGCGGGGGGCGTGTTCCTTTTCACGGGCAAATCCTCGAAAGGCGGGATCAAGCTGGAGACCGCTAAAGTAGGGCGCAGCACGATCACGAATACGGTTACGGCCACCGGTACGGTAGAGCCCGTTACCGAGGTTGAGGTAGGTACGCAGGTCTCCGGTATCATCGATAAGTTGTACGCTGATTATAACGACGTGGTGAAAGCCGGCCAACTGATCGCCGAGATGGATAAGATCAACCTCCAAGCCGAACTTCGTTCCGCCGAGGCGCAATTGGCGAGCAGCAAGACGGAGTTCGAGTATCAACAGAAGAACTACGCACGTAGCAAGGTGCTTCACGAGAAACAATTGATTAGCGATACGGATTATGAGACGGCTACCTATAATTATGAGAAGGCGAAGGCCGCTTACGACCAGAGTCAGGCCTCCATGGTAAAAGTAAACCGTAATCTGGAATATGCCACGATCACGAGCCCTATAGACGGAGTGGTTATCAACCGGGCCGTTGAGGAAGGGCAGACCGTTGCCGCCGGCTTCGAGACCCCGACGCTGTTTACCATTGCCGCCGACTTGACGAAGATGCAGGTAATAGCGGATGTGGATGAGGCGGATATAGGTAATGTGGAGGAAGGCCAACGGGTTAGTTTTACGGTGGATGCCTATCCGAACGATCAATTCGAGGGCGTGGTTCGCCAGATTCGTTTAGGGGACAGCGAAAGCACTTCCAGCGCTTCTTCCAGTACTTCTTCTTCTACGGTCGTTACCTACGAGGTAGTGATTACGGCAGATAATCCGGACTTGAAACTGAAACCTCGCTTGACGGCAAATGTCACAATTTATACGTTGGAACGTGCGAATATCCTGACCTTGCCGAACAAGGCACTTCGTTTTATCCCCGAGCCCGCCATCATGGAATCGTTGGGTATGACCGTGACAGATCCGAATGCGGAGGTACAACCCGGAAAACGCTTGGTTTGGTCCCGCCAAGGAAATACCTTGAGCCCGAGGCAGATTACGGTCGGAACCAGCAACAACAGCGTGACCGAAGTAACCGAGGGCTTGAGCGAGGGCGATGAGGTAGCCGTAGATTTAGCGAGCGCCGCCAACATGCCGGAAGTAGGTGCAGGAGCGGAGCGTAGCCCTTTCATGCCGGGCCCTCCGGGAAGCAACAAAAATAAGAGATAGTTTGCGTCATGAAAGAAATTATCAGATTAGACAATATAAAACGAGACTTCCACGTAGGCGACGAGACCGTCCATGCCCTGCGAGGCGTGTCGTTCACGATTCACGAGGGGGAGTTCGTTACGATCATGGGAACCTCCGGCTCCGGAAAGAGTACGTTGCTGAACACGCTGGGTTGCCTTGATACTCCTACGAGCGGGGAGTATTACTTAGACGGAGTATCCGTGCGCACCATGAACAAGCGGCAGCGAGCGACCCTCCGGAATCGCAAGATCGGATTCGTTTTTCAAAATTATAATCTGTTGCCGAAGACGACAGCGGTAGAGAACGTAGAGCTTCCTCTCATGTACAATCCTACTTATAAAGCGGCCCAACGTAGAGAGAAGGCGGTCAATGCTTTAATTGCCGTAGGTTTGGGAGATCGTCTGATGCATAAAAGCAACCAGATGTCCGGTGGCCAGATGCAGCGTGTGGCGATCGCCCGTGCCTTGGTGAACGATCCGGCGGTGATCCTTGCGGATGAGGCTACTGGCAACTTGGATACCCGTACCTCTTTCGAGATCTTAGTGCTCTTCCAGCGTCTGCACGCCGAGGGACGTACGATTATTTTTGTCACCCACAACCCGGAGATCGCCCAATATAGCAGCCGGAATATCACGCTGCGCGACGGTCATGTAACCGCCGATACGGTGAATACGAATATCTTGAGCGCGGCCGAGGCTTTGGCCCGCCTGCCCAAGAATGATGATTAGAATAATGAATTAATGTGGTAATAGCATATTTTTTAGAATGAATACGACGAATTTACTAAAGATAGCCCTTCGGGCCTTGGCCAACAACAAGCTGCGGGGATTCCTCACGATGCTGGGTATCATCATCGGCGTGGCTTCCGTGATCACGATGCTGGCCATCGGTCAAGGCTCGAAGCGGAGTATACAGGCGCAGATCAGCGAGATGGGCTCGAACATGATCATGATCCAGCCGGGAGCCGACATGCGTGGCGGCGTACGCCAAGACGCCTCTGCCATGGAGACGCTGAAGCTACAGGACTACGAGGATATCGTGAACGAGACTCGCTACGTCTCCGCCACCTCGCCCTCCGTGAACAGTAGTGGACAGGCCATCTATGGCGCCAATAACGCCCCGACTACCGTCTACGGTATTAGCCCGGATTATATGGAGATACGCCGATACGAGGTGGAGGATGGCGATATGTTCAGCGATCAGGACGTACAGACCGCCGCCAAGGTATGCGTGATCGGGAAGACGGTGGTGGATAACCTTTTCCCCGGCGGAGAGAATCCCGTCGGTAAGGTGATCCGTTTCCAGAAGCTACCGTTCCGGGTCGCGGGCGTACTGAAAAGCAAAGGATACAACAGCATGGGAATGGACCAAGACGACCTGATCTTAGCTCCATACACAACTATTCAAAAAAAGATCTTGGCCATTACCCATTTGCAAGGCATAACCTGCTCGGCGCTCAAGGAGGAGTACACCGATCAAGCCATAGACGAGATATCGGAGATACTGAGGCGTAACCATAGGCTGCGGGAAACCGATGATGATGATTTCACGATCCGGAGTATGCAGGAGTTGAGCACGATGTTGACAAGTACGACGGATATAATGACGACGTTGCTGGCTGCGGTGGCTGGTATCTCTCTTCTCGTTGGTGGTATCGGTATCATGAATATCATGTACGTGAGCGTGACGGAGCGTACGCGGGAGATCGGCCTCCGTATGAGTATCGGTGCGAAAGGCATGGATATCTTGGCTCAGTTCTTGATCGAGTCTATCCTTATCAGCGTGACCGGAGGATTGATCGGCGTGCTTTTCGGCGTGGGGGCCGCCTTGGTCGTGAACGTCGTGGCGCATTTCCCGATCTATATCCAGCCGTGGAGCGTACTGCTCTCTTTCGTGGTATGTACGGTGACGGGCGTGTTCTTCGGATGGTACCCGGCCAAGAAGGCGGCGCAGCTCGACCCGATCGAGGCCATACGCTATGAGTAGACGAATGCTCACTAGATAAGGCTACATGGCTCATATAACGGTAGGAATGACTATATTTGCGTAGCACTAAAGAGGATAATAAGATGAATGACACACCACAATCTCCCCCTATCAAAGGTTTGGGAAAGTTGATACACATCGCGGGATGGGGTATCCTGTTCTGCTCCCCCTTTTTCTTCACGGGGAGGGAGTCGCAAGTCACGTTCGAGGGCTATTTCCGGAGCATCATCGTGCCGCTTTCCTTCATGCTCGTCTTCTACTTGAATTACGGGTGGCTGGTGAGGCGGTATTTGTTTAACCGCCGGACAGGGCGTTTCCTGCTGATCAACCTATTGCTTATCGGGGGTATGATGCTGTTCGTGCATCTCTGCATGCGCTATTTCTATCCGCCGGAGATGCATCATCCGGCTCGTCCGCCCCGCCCGTTGAACGAGACGGTGGGGTTCTTTCTCGTCAACGCCGTTATCTACTCCTTGGTAGCCGGCCTTAGCGTGGCGATCAAGATGACGGACGGATGGTACCGGGTGGCGGCTATCCAGCGGGAACTGGAGAAGGAGCGTGCCGAGGCGGAATTGCAGAACCTGAAGAGCCAGCTTAACCCGCATTTCCTGTTTAATACGTTGAATAATATCTATAGCTTGATAGCGTTCAGCCCGGAGAAGGCACAGGAGGCGGTGCACGATTTGAGCCGCTTGCTTCGCTATGTCTTGTATGAGAGTAGCCAGCCTTTTGTCCCATTGGAGAAGGATTTCGACTTCCTTCGTAATTATGTGGAGCTGATGCGTATACGCCTGCCCAAACATGTGGAGCTGAAAACGAATATCGTCGCTTCCTCCCCGGGAACCTTGATCGCCCCCCTGTTGTTTATCTCCTTGGTTGAGAATGCGTTTAAGCATGGGGTGAGCAATAATAAGCCGTCTTTCATCCATTTGGATATCCATCAGGAGGGGGCGGAGGTAGTTTGTACTATTGTGAATAGCTATTTCCCGAAAAGCCCGGATCAAGATAAAAGTGGTTCCGGTATCGGGCTGGTGAATCTGGAGAAACGCTTGGGGCTGCTCTATCCGGGGCATTTCTCGTTCCAATGCGGTCGGGAGGGGGATAACTATTCTTCTTATCTATCAATTACTATAAACGAGACTGAGATATGAGATTGACTTGCGCTATTATTGACGATGAACCTTTAGCGGTTAGCTTGCTGGAAAGCTACGTCTTGAAAACTCCGTTTCTGGATTTGCAGGGGACTTATAATAGTGCCTTGGACGCTCTTTCCGACTTACGGGATCGGCCGGTGGATCTGCTTTTTCTGGATATCCAGATGCCGGAGTTGAGCGGATTGGAGTTCTCCCGTATCTTGAACGCCGATACCCGTGTCATTTTTACGACGGCTTTCGATCAATATGCCGTGGATAGTTACCGAGTAAACGCGCTGGATTATTTGTTGAAGCCAATTAGTTATCCGGACTTCCTTGCCTCGGCGAATAAGGCGTTGCGATGGTATGAGCTGCTCCGTAAGCCGGTGTCTTCGGAAGAGAAGGAAGGATCCGCGCCAATCGCGGAGAAGGGCGGGATGGAGAGTATTTTCGTCAAGAGTGAGTATAAGCTGTTGCAAATAGAGCTGCGCAAGATATTATATATTGAAGGATTAAAGGATTACGTGAAGATATTCGTGGAGGATGAGCCCCGTCCGGTCCTTTCGTTGATGAGCATGAAGAGTTTGGAGGATATGTTACCTTCGGATCGCTTTGTGCGTGTTCATCGCTCTTTTATCGTCCAGCCGGAGAAGATCAAGGTGATCGAGCGGAATCGGATTGTCTTTGGAAAGGAGTATATCCCGATCTCCGACAATTATAAACAGCATTTCCTAGAGATGATAGAGCGTAGATCGATCCTGCCGAAATAACCGCTGGTTAGTTGAGCAACTGGAGCAATAATTTCTCTATCGCTACGGTCATAGGACGTCCGTCGCAGGAATAGTTGTTTACGAATAGGGCGATGGCGTATTGCTTATCGCCTTTGTTTATATATCCCGCATATCCTTTTACCCGGCTCATGCTTCCGCTTTTAAGATGAGCTTTTCCTTGGAGGGATGAGCCTTTTAAGAAGTTCCTCACCGAGCCTTCTACCCCCGCTACGGGCAATGATTCGTAGAAGGCTGTGTGTTGTTGTGAACAGGTTTTCATATAAATCAATAAATCAGCCACAAAAGCTGTTGATAACTTGTTGGTAACCGCAAGACCGCTACCGTCGTACATCCAGACGCACGAGAGGTCGAGTCCTTTCCCTTGCCAATAGTCCCGAAGCACCTGGATACCCCGGTTAAAAGAAGATATGACCTCTCCCTTACGGGGCGTATAGCGTAGGCCGATCGTCTTGATCAAGGCATCGGCGAATAAATTATGGCTGACATGATTGGTCACTTCCACGATTTCCCGAAGCGTAGGGGAGTAAGTGGTAACAATCTCGGTCCGTTTCCCGGGTTGCCACCTACCGGCTTCCCGCAAGATACGGAAACAGGACGGTGATTCGTCGACCGTGATCCCTTCATGTTCCAATTGCCTAGTGAGATAATCCGCTAGGAAAAGAGCCGGGTCGGGAATATCCCCTTTGAGCGGATACCATTCCCGGTTAGCGGGGACAATGCCATATAAATAACGATCCGTGGCGAATGGCGCCCCTACGATAAAAGAACTATCCGAAGATACTTGCTGGGTCGTTAAGTAATTATGGAAATGGATGCCGGATAATTCCGGTTCGGTTCCTTTCAACTTCGGGCGGGTTCCGGGAGCTCCGGTTTGCAACCCTAATTTATAAAGATTGTCGAATACGCAAATCCCATAGCTTCCGGCACCATAATAACTACCCATATCTTCGCCAACCCATTTAAGGGAAGTGCCTTCCGTGTCAAATATACTTTCATCAGCGATTACGGCTCCTTGTATTTTATGGATACCCACCTTTTTCAAGGCGGAGATCCATTCCTGTAGAAACCGCTTATGATCCGGGGCTAAATGCGCTGAGCCAAGGCTAGGATCTCCGCTTCCCTTGATATATAAATTGCCTTTTAACAAGCCGTTCTCGATGGAGCCGTCGTATTCTAATGTCGTGGGAAAGCGATAATCCTCGCCCAATATCTCCAATGCGGTAGCGGTCGTAACCGTTTTCATGACCGAGGCTGGGGTCAGCTGCCGGATTGTATCGTAAGCGAATACCGTCTCGCCACTGTTAACCTCTTTCACGATCAAGGAAAATGAAGCTCCTTCCATATAAGGCTTGCGCAGGAATTGCTTGATAGGTTGTGGAGTCTGTGCCCCCACTGAAAGGTATAAGCAAGAAATGAGGAAGAAAAAGGATATTTTACGTATCATGATGTTTATATATTCTACTTTATTCTATCTTTGTCGCAAGCAAAGATATGAAAATAATATGAATCCACTGTTTGACAAGCCTTTTACGTTTGACCGTGTAATACGCATAGTGTTCGGTATACTGGTCATCTCAGGAATTATTTATTTGATAGCCTTATTACGAAACGCTTTGTTACCTTTCCTGATCGCTTGGTTACTGGCTTATATGATGCAACCGTTCGTAAAGTTCTTCCAATATAAATTATGTTTTAAGAGCCGCATCTTATCGATTATGGCGGTATTGGTGACTTTAGGGCTATTGATAACGTTGCTGGTAGTCATGGTCATTCCTTCCATCGCGGCTGAGGCGGATAAAACGCTAGAACTGATCCGCACACATGATCCCGGTGAAGGTCATGTCCCTTTGATCCCGCATTCATGGATGGAATATCTGGAAAGTAATGTGAACTTCGCCCAGATCATGGAGTTATTGAGTAAGGAGAATTTGTTGAAAGCGGTGAAGCAGATTGCGCCCCAGTTATGGTCTATCTTATCGAACACTTTCTCAATCCTTTTCAGTATCACGATCGTGTTCGTGATCTTGCTTTACTTTATTTTCATCCTTTTGGATTATGAGAAGATCGCGAATGGTTGGATCGATTTGATACCGGAGCGTTACCGTCCGTTCCTGCAAGGTTTGGCTGAGGATGTGGAATACAGCATGAACCGTTATTTCCGCGGACAATCGTTGATAGCTCTTTCTGTAGGGGTTCTCCTCGCGATCGGTTTTAAGATCATTAATTTCCCGTTGGCGGTCACGCTAGGCCTGTTTATCGGCGTGCTGAACTTAATTCCCTATATGCAGGCGATCGGTATTATCCCGATGATTCTATTGAGCTTATTGCGTTCGGCCGAGACTGGAGAGAACTTCTGGTTGATCTTTGGTATGGCTATTTTAGTCTTGGGTATCGTACAATGTATACAGGATTTATATCTTACCCCCCGCATAATGGGTAAGGCTATGGGACTGAATCCCGCCATCATCTTACTCTCATTATCCATCTGGGGAACGATCCTAGGCTTTATAGGCTTAATAATAGCCCTCCCATTGACAACATTGTGCTTATCCTACTATAAACGCTTTATCTTGCACGAAGATAATGAGTTAGATCCCGGAAACCTTGCTCATCAACCTAAGCGAGAGAAAATAAATTCAGATTTAATCGCAAAAAATTAGCCATGCCTATTGCATATTAAAAAAATACTCCTACCTTTGCACCCGCATTACAGAAGTAACGCACAGGATGATTCGCTAGCTCAGCTGGTAGAGCACAACACTTTTAATGTTGGGGTCCTGGGTTCGAGCCCCAGGCGGATCACATAAGAACAAAGCCAAACGGCGACAAAAAAGAGACAAGTCCTACAATATCAACGTATTGTAGGACTTTTTTTATTGTTTCAGTCTTGCCTGAAAGACAAAAAAGGGGCACGAAAAGACACGGTTGAGTATCCAAATCGTACCCCCTTCCCCAAAAAACGATTAGGGGGTACGATTGTCGGAAATCACTATCCAGGCAGAAGGTTTCAATCTCTGTATTGATTTTAGATATTATCATCTGAAACCTGTTTTACTGTGATTTTTTTATTAATGGTGTTTAAATTCAGTTGTTTACTCGAATACCTTTCTTTCATTTAAGAATAGCAAAGCAATACAAAAGTCATTCTGTAAAAGTAATTCAAAGTCCAAAACAGATACAGACACGATTTTTGTATATTTGCAGGATACAGATAACACCTGACAAGTATGAAAAAAGAAATCCTATATCAAGAAATAGCGAGAACTATTGCCTGTCAAATTAAGAAAGGCGTGTGGAAAGCTGGTGAGAAACTACCTTCTTTACGCACTATTAGCAATGAAAATGGTGTAAGTCTTAATACTGCAATTCAGGCATATTATGAATTGGAAAAAGACGGATTTATAATATCACGCCCAAAATCAGGTTATATTGTCAATTACAAACCCATACGCCTATCTGTTCCAGCGACAACACAACCGTCTGTAAAGCCTGAGAGCAAAGAGGTGATAGATTTGATTGCTGACGTATACAGCTCGTTAGAAATAGGAGATAAATCGATCACTCGATTTTCATTAGGAATGCCCGAAGATATTTTATTACCAATTGCAAAACTTAATAAAGAACTTATAAGAGCTATGCAGGCACTTCCGGGTAATGGAACCCGGTATGATGAAACACAGGGAAACATGCGATTACGTAAATCTATAGCTCGTTTTACGTATAGTTGGAAGGGAAACTTGACAGAAGATGATATAGTGACAACTGCTGGAGTTACTAATGCGGTTGCTTTAGCTTTATCTGTAATTACTAAGGTAGGAGATACTATTGCGGTTGAAAGTCCGGTCTATTTTGGAATGTTACAATTAGCCAATAGTATGGGGTTGCGTATATTGGAATTACCTACCAATCCAGTAACAGGGATTGATCCAGATGCGCTGAAAAAAGTTTTACCACAAATTAAAGCTTGCCTGCTTATAAGCAACTTTAATAACCCATTGGGAAGTTGTATGCCTGATGAACATAAAAGGGTAGTTGTTGATATGCTGGCCGGATATGATATACCTTTGATCGAGGATGATTTATATGGTGATTTATTTTTTGGTAATTCACGTCCTAAGCCCTGCAAGGCTTTTGACAAGAAGGGGCTTGTTTTATGGTGTGGTGCGGTATCTAAAACATTAGCGCCGGGGTATCGGGTAGGATGGATTGCTCCCGGCAAATTTAAACATGCTATTATTCGCCAAAAGAATATTCACCTTATTTCTACGCCTGCGCTTAATCAAGAAGCGGTTGCCAATTTCATGGAGAATGACAGATACGAAAACCATTTACGTAAACTGCGACAAGAATTATACGCAAACAGTATTCATTTTGCCCATTCCATCATGGATTACTTCCCCGAGAATACAAAAATTGTTACTCCACAAGGAGGATTTATGCTTTGGGTGGAATTAGACAAACAGATTGATACAACAGAACTTTATTATCGGGCTATGCAGCGAAAAATAAGCATAGCCCCCGGACGTATGTTTACATTACAAGAGCAATATACCAATTGTATGCGTTTAAGCTATGGACAACGATGGACTCCACTTCTTGAAGAACGTTTAAAACAATTGGGGGATATAATTAAAAATCACTTTAACTGATGTATGTATTCTTTTAGTACTTCCCCTATTACTTGAAGTCCTTTCATGATTCTATCTTCTGGCATATTAGAGTAATTTATTCTAAAAGTATTTTCTTTGTGCTCAACAGGATAAAATGAACTGCCGGGTACAAAGGCTATTTTCTGTTCAATGCATTTTTGCAGGATGTCATGCGCTGAAATATTTTCGGGTAATTCAATCCAAGTAAATAACCCGCCTTGAGGATGAGTATATTTTATGTCATTAGGAAAATAGCGTTCAATACATTCTAAAGCTATATCTCTGCGTTTTCTGTAGACTTCTACTATTTTGCTAATATGCTCATCAATATCATATCGTTTTAGATATTCGGCAATAGTCATTTGAGCTATTGTGTTACACTGCAAATCAGTGCCCTGCTTAACTAACACATACTTGCGGATAATATCTTTATCACCTGCAATCCACCCAATCCGAAAGCCCGGACAAAAGATTTTAGAAAAACTACCAGTGCATAAGATATTACCTACCTTATCAAAAGACTTTATAGAGGGTAAAGACTCTCCTTCAAACCTTAATTCTCCATAAGGGTTATCTTCAATAACAGGAATATCATATAAAGCAGATAGTTCAGCCAGTTTTTTTCGTCTTTCCAAACTCCATGTTTTTCCAGTGGGATTTTGAAAGGTTGGTATTACATATATTAGTTTTATATTTTGAGTATTATTCAGTACCTCTTCCAAAGTAGCCATATCCATGCCTTCTTCATCTGTTGGAATTTCAATGAAGCCACTCCCATATGATTTGAATGCGCTAATTGCTGCTAAATAGGTGGGGCTTTCACACAATACGATATCACCATCGTCCAGAAATACTTTTCCGGATAAATCTAATCCTTGTTGCGAACCGTGAGTTATAAGAATATTATCCTTATCAAACGATGTCCCTAAGCGTTCATTCATTCGTTTGGCAATCCATTCACGTAAAGGATAATACCCTTCAGTAGTCGTATATTGAAGAGCTTTTGCTCCTGCTTCTTGCAAAACGACCTGATTCATTTTGTTAATTTCATCTATGGGGAATAGCTCAGGGGCAGGTAGTCCACCAGCAAATGAAATAACATCTTCCCGTTCTGTAACTTTGAGTATTTCTCTTATTTCCGAAGCCTTTATATAAGACATTCTCTTGGCAAATTTCAACTTCATAATCATTAAATATATTTGAAAACTAAAATAATGCAAAGTAAAGCATAATAGATAAATGAGAACAGATACAATTTGCACAATATCAGCGGGTACAGATTTTCGGAACCAAGTATTATCCCGATTGTATCGCCTACCGAAAGAATTAAACGGACAGTTATCAATAGAAAGACAGGACTGATACTTGCGTCGACAGTTATTCTAGCCGAACCTCAATTAACCAAGCGTGAGAAAGAAATACTAATATTAATTCGGCAAGGTTTTCTCTATTGATTACGATATCCAATCCAAACCACTAGCTAATATTGATATGATTGCGGTTATATTTCATCCTCTGGGGCTGAATCCATTTGTGCGATGCGCTATGAGTGAATTATACAATCATTTTTCTGCGGAAAAAGTAGTGCGGGTATCGTATGTAAAGAATACCCGCACTTTCTATTTATTTTGAAAAACGTAATTTTATAGTTCAAGATTCACTTCATTCATATTGATTTCAAGAGAGCGCCGCTATACCTGTTCCTATCAAGTTTGCGTTATTCATATTGTTGATATGGATTTCGACATCCGCTAATGCGGATTCATTAAGGAGTTCTTGTAATTTCTCCAGAACAAGAATGTTATAGTTTTTATCTTTTCTATTCTCGCTCCAAAATAGACTGCCTTCGGCTACTAGACAGATTTTTTGTATATCTTTATTATATGATCTTAGTAACTGAATAAGGCCCAGTAGCGATGCGGCGACTAATTGTGCTGATCTGTTGTAGATCCAATGAGCTACATCTACATATACGTCCTTGTGAATATCCGGATAGTTCATGATAGCGGTCAATTTTTGGGCATCGAATTTATTCTCAAACTCATCCAAAGGGAAAGCCGCTTTCAATATATCGCCTAGATACATACCCGAAACCGCTTTCTCAAACCGCTGTTTTCCAAGGCTGCCTGAAATGGCGTCAACCGTATCATCGACTGTCGTGAGGAATGGAGGATGGAAGTTACCCGACTCTAGGTTGACAGGGACTAAGCCTTGTATATTATAGCTCGGATCTAATTTCTTTATTTTATCCGCCGGAATGAAAGTGGCCATGTTGGTGCCTGTTCCTACGATCAGACCGATATAGGCGTCATAGCTATTGTCGGTTAGGCCGGCAAACAAGCTGGCGATAGTATCGTTTAATACTTTAATACCTGTAAATTTGATTTTACAATGTTCGTTTAGGTAGTCGAGAAGTGGTTTGCCAACTAATTGCCCTACCATTTCTTTAATGTCGACTCCTTTTGTCCAACGTAACAATTTGGCGTCTCCACTGAGTACGGATTCTGCTGGATAAGAAAAACAATAGCCGATTGGCATTTCCTCATCCCGTTTTATCCCGACAATCATATCGGCTAATTCTTTAAATAGCTCCTCACGAGTATATCCCGGTGATTTCATGATCGACATGTCTTTTTTCCACCCATTGTTGGGATGGATGGTTGGTGATCCTTGTCCAAGATCGACGGTCGCTACTCTATAGTTGGTTCCTCCTAAATCGAGAACCAATGCTTTTCCATTAATATCAGAGGTTTTGGGAGAGATAAAAGTCGGTATGCATTGTATCTCCGCATTTTCATGTTTTAATCCCTCTTCAACCTTTTCCCGAAATGAACAGGCTATCTCTTTGAGTTGGTCATTTTCTAACCAGAAAATATTTTTCTCCATAAGATTGATTTTTTGATTTTGAAATATCCTTGTTAGTGAATAACAATTTAGAAAGGGATTTGACTATCCTTATTGGTTGATTAAGTTAAGGAGATAAATTTTGGATACTGTAAAATTTGTCGTGTTAAATTTAAATTTTGTATAAACAAAAGGGTGACGATGTCTGTTTAAAACATCAAACAGATGATTTTATTTATTAATCTAAATTAAGATATATGATACCGAAAGTGGAGATAGAAGCAGGCAAGGCGGATTTAATCCGTGAGATTTTAGGCGTTAATGATTTGCAGGACATTAACTTACTTGATGAGTACCGTGATATATTTATAAAATCACAAAAGTCTGCGTATGAGAATGAATCTGTTAATGATATTAATTGCACGGATTGAATTTTGTGAGAAGAATGTCTTATATACAGGGCATAGGATGAGAATATATTATTCAATATTCTGTTTACTAGTATATTATAGTTTCTTTGTATTTCTTTCTTAGGAAACTACAGTTTCCCGCTAGGATAGAAACTGCAGTTTCTTCTAGGGGAAACCGGAGTGTCTTTTAGGCTCGGTTTGTGTAAACGATAAGGAAAATCTACTACTTATCATTTACGGCCTTCCCATATTCCTCATCACTTACCGGCTCAAGCCAAGTGTTTTTATTGGTTTGGGGATTACATTCTACGGCGATATGCGAAAACCAACTGTCCGGTGAGGCGCCGTGCCAATGCTCTACGTTTGGTGCGATTTCGACAACATCCCCGGGTAGTAAACGACGGGCGCTTTTACCTCGTTCTTGATAATAACCCACACCACCTACGGCGATGAGTATCTGCCCTCCTGTATGCGTGTGCCAGTTGTTTCGGCAGTTAGGTTCAAACGTTACGTTAAACATTGGTACGTTTAAATCCTTGTTGCTTGTTAATGGCGCCAGCCAAGACTTCCCCGAGAAATATTGTTCAAACCCGGTGTTTTCATTTCCTGTAGGGAATTCACTAATTTTTGGAATTTCAGTTTTCATTTCTTGTGCGTTTATATTGCCAATGGAGATTAATGTGATCAACATGGCAATGGTTATTTTCTTTATATTCATATTTGTTTTCTTGATTTTATTCATATTACAAAATTATTTAAGATATTCCATTGCTTTTGTATACCAATTACTGATAAGTGTAACAAAATTACTGATTTTACAATCTATAGAATCTTGAAGTTGATGGCTTTTAAAAAAATATAGGGGAAATCTCAAATTGGCGAGATTGGACAATTGTCAGTCTGTTGGGATTATGTATTTTTGTCATCATAAGAATCTATAGGATGAAGCCTGATACGGAAAACATATATCAACGGAAAATTAATCAAGTAATTGATTATATCAATGCGAATTTGCATCTCCCTTTACGACTGGATATAATAGCCGGGCAAGTAAACGTGTCCGAGCGGCAGCTACTACGTATTATGAGAGGAGCCTTGAATGAGTCATTATATGCTTATGTGGCGAGGCAACGTGTAGAGCGAGCGGTTCTATATATGCATACGGAAGATATGAGTCTGGCAGATCTAGCGAGTCGGGTAGGCTATGATAATCCCCAATCTTTCTCGAAAGCGTTCAAGAAACAATTCAGCGTATCTCCGAAAGTTTATATGGATAAGTTGCGAGCACGTCTGAGAGAAGAGACCGAGAAGTGGAGTAATGCTTCGGTCGGGAAGGAGATTATTCCATCAGGGATGTTCGGTACGATTCGTTTGCAGAAAGGAAAATATGCGGTTTATACCTTAAAAGGTAGTTATGCGGGATTACAAGAACTATATAATACTATAAATATAGATTTCAATTATACCAAGCGGCATGGAATGGCGTTTGAGGAATATGTGAGTTATTCGGAAGAGGATGACGATACGCAAGTGACAAAGATTTATATACCTATAAAATAAATTAGTATGGAAACAAAATTTTGCCAAAGCTGCGGTATGCCGCTGCAAAAGAATGAGGAGTTAGGAACGAACCATGACGGAAGCAAGAATGAGGAATATTGTTGCTATTGTTATAAGGACGGGGCCTTCACGATGGACTGTACGATGGATCAGATGATCGATCATTGTGTCCAGTTTGTCGATGAGTTCAATAAAGATGCGGACCTTCATTATACGAAAGAGGAGGCCGTAGCGAATATGAAATTATTTTTCCCGACATTGAAGCGCTGGGCAGTACAATAAGCCTCTATAAAAAGCGTCTATCTGCGCTTCGGCTTGCTGGATTAGTTTCACTGGAATGCGGGGCTTCTTCTCGAAAAAGTCCATTTCTATTTGAATGGTGTTTTTTTTAATGGAGCGGCTCCAATTACCTATTATCTTTCCGTTATACAAGATAACCGGGTAGAAGGTGCCGAATCGGTTGAACGCTTTTGGATGATGTTCTAGCGGCAATACGTCCGTGCGGTTTTTGTAACTGATCAAGTATTCATCGAAGGCGGGGAGGAGACGCAGTACAGGTTCGCTCTCATTTTTTCCTTTCCATGATTGGTGGATGAAATATTCACGGGAATCGAACGTCTCGGTCATTAACTCCGCCTTGATCAGATTGATAGCGAGCCTACACTCGGTAGCGGTTAGCCCGGACCACCAAACAAAATCTTGTAACTGGGCAGGGGAGTGGCTTTGAAAATATCTGGATGCCAATCTCGCCAGAGCCTCTTCCCTGCAAAGTTCACGAGTAGGAGGGACACGTTCGTCCAATAAGGCGTAAGTCGTTTTCTTTCCTTTATCGATCCCGCTACAGACGATGCCTTCCACCTCACCCCATGTAAGGAAAAGGTTTACGTGATCTATGGTGGGCAAAATCCCGGATTTTTGCAATTCCGCCGTTACTTCTTGTTTGGTCAGGCTTTTGTATCCTTCCAGTATCTTTCCGATCTGATCTAGGCATCTTGTGAACAGCGTTTTTTCTATCTTCCCGAAATGTCCCTTGGCGTACGACATAACGGCAGCCTTGATACGCTCGGAAGATAGCATAAGCATCCAACGGATATCCTCGGCGGCCACGAAATGCCAAGTAGGACGCATCACATGGGTACGTAGAATATCACCTTTGTACAAAGCCTCATTTACCTTTTCAAGGGAAGAGGATCTCAAGCGAATACCGATCGCCCATTTGGCCATCTCATACTCCTGCGCCTGGATAGCGCCCATCCAAGAGACCAACTCTTTCGGGGACTCGAATCGGGGTTGTTCCAATTGTTGGCTAGCTACTCGTATATGTGTTATCATAATATATGAATATAAACGCAAATGTACGAAATAAAGCGTTAAACATCCCATAATCTTGAAGATATACTCATTCTTTTTGTACCTTCACGCTAGAAACAATTAGTGAAATTTATGACGATAGCGTATTTAAATGTGGCTACAGACCGGCAACACTTGGATATTCAAAGGGAAGAGATCTCTTCTTTTGCCGCGGCCAAAGATATCCATGTGGATAAATGGGTCATGGAAGTATCCGGAGAGAAAGCGAAACAGCCGGGACCAAAGTTAAAACTTGTTCTCGAACGCTTGAAGAAAGGGGATGCCTTGATCGTATCGGATATTACCCGTTTGTGTCTTACCTTATATGAGTTGATGGGGATACTTACCGTTTGCATGGAGAAGGACGTGACGGTCTATTGTATAAACGACCGTTATATATTCGATGACCGGATGGATCGCCAATTGATGATTAATGTCTTCAAGCAAGTAGACGAGATTGATCACAGTCTGGTTTCCATACGTACAAAAGACGCCTTGGAACAGGTGAAAAGTACGGGAAAGCGGTTGGGACGTCCTAAAGGCTCGGAATCCAAGTTGTTCTTCTTAGACGCCCATAAGGGGGAGATCATGAACATGTTGGAGCGGGGAGAATCGGTAGGATCGATTTGCGAGCATTTCAACGTCTCTAAGAATACTTTTTATAAGTATAGGAAGAAATTCTTCAGATCGTAAGGATTGGTTTTAATACCAATCCTTTCGTTTCATATATAGCCAAGTCAATACTCCGGTAGCTATCATGACGGCCCAAGCTATGAAATAACCGTAACGCCAATCCAATTCCGGCATTATCTTGAAGTTCATACCCCATACGCCCACCAAGAATGTCAAAGGGATGAAAAGGGTGGAGACAATCGTCAGCCGTTTCATGATGGCGTTCATCCTAAGATCGTTATTGGATATATAAAGATCGACAAGGGAAGAGGTGATTTCCCGGCAGCTTTCCGTTGTTTGGATAACGAATTGGAGTTGGTCTTGCAGGTCATTATAGATCGGCAGGATATCCGGGGTGATAATCCCGTTCTCTGTTCGTAATAGTTTTGAGAATTGATCTTTCAGCGGTAGGCTATTCTTACGGATAATCATGTACTCATGGCGGTGTTGTTGGATTAGGGAACCCATATTACCCTGATCGTTCTTAGGATCGAGCAAAGTCTCTTCTATATCCTCTAGTATCTCTTCTACCTTTGAGGCGGATTCTACTAGATTCGCTATGATGGTGTTTAGAAGGAAAGCGAGCAGCAATCCACTGCCTTTTTTCCGGATGTTCAGCATGTTGGATAGTAGCGCTTTATGAGCGGCCTCGAATACGGGGTTGTTGCTTTCCGTAAAAGTGATAACCGTATTGTTCGCTACCAGTATACTGATGTGCTCAGACCGCATCTCGTTATTGACATCGTAATAGCAGGAGTTTAATACGATAAGCATTCGTCCTTTGTATTCCTCTACCTTGACCACGTGTTGGGGAGTCAAGATATCCTTAGCGTCCAGATTATGCAGTCCGAAATCTTTTACGATACGGGTAATGGCATCCGCGTTGGTCAATCCGCTAACCTCGAACCAATTGATCTGATCCGGGTCGGATAGTTTGCTGAAAGAGGTGTCGGTTATCCGCACCTCTTTCGTATGCAAAGATTGTTCGTTGTATTGCGTGAGACGGATGCCGGTTGCTGTCTCATGTTCGCCGGCGTAATAATACTTGTCCGATAAATGCCGGTTGGATATATGTCTTCTCCTGTGTGTATATTCATTCCGTCTCATAATAAGGATCTCTTTTTAATCGAATTCAACAACGGTGATGCCGGCGCCTCCGAACTGCACATGCTCGTCTTGAAAACGACGGACACCGGGAACCGTGCGCAGATAATCCCGGATTAGCTGACGTAAGATACCCGTACCGGTTCCATGTAAGATGCGAACCTTGCCTGCCCCGACTTGAATGGCGTCGTCGATAAAATAAGTCACGCTTTGCAATGCCTCATCGCCCCTCATTCCTCTCACATCGATTTCTTGCTTAAAGTTTATCTTCTTCTCATGCATATTGTCAGTGGTCTGGGAGCTGACGAACGTGCTTTTCTGGATTTCCCGTTTGATCTGGCCTTTGCTTACCTTTTCCAACTGCTCCAGCTTAACCGTGCTTTTGATCATCCCGAATGCTACTACGGCCTGCTTTCCTTGTAGTTCCATAACGGTTCCGGCGGAAACCTGCCCTTTAAGGCGTACATTGTCGCCGACCTCTATCACCTCTTTATTAAATATCGGCTGGGCCGTCACTTTTTGTTTCTGTTTCTTCCGTTCGTTCCGTTCCTTGAGCTTCGCCATCTTGCGTGCGATCTTATCGTCTTCTTCTTCGGTCGCCATGACGGAGTTCTTGAACTCTTCCAAGGCTTTGCGGGCCAGTTTGGTCTGTTCTTTTTCCGCTTGGGCCTCCTTGATCTCACGGACGGTATTCTCGATCTTGGCGTTAGCCTCCGCTAGAATACGTTGGGCCTCGGCCTTTGCCTCCCGGATGATCTCTTTCCGTTGCTTGTTTACGGCTTCCAAGTCTTGTTCATAACGGGAAGTGACATCTTCCAGTTTTTTCTCCTGCTGACGGATATTCTGCCGTTTGCTTTCCCAGTACCGTTTATCGCGTACGATATCTTGCAGGTATTTGTCCATATTGATATAATCCGCTCCGACGTTCGCGGAAGCGTCGGCTATCACGTCCTCGGGCAGACCGATCTTGCGTGCGATCTCTACGGCAAAAGAGCTACCCGGGTTTCCGATAGAAAGCTTGAACAAGGGCTGCATCAAATGGCGGTCGTACAACATGGCACCGTTTACGATACCCTCCGTATCCTCGGCGAAATGCTTCAAATTCTGGTAGTGGGTCGTGATTACCCCAAAGCTATGATTCCGGTTGAAGCGATCCAATAAAGCCTCGGCGATAGCGCCGCCAATCTGGGGTTCCGTACCGCTACCGAACTCATCGATTAGGATAATGGTCCGCTCGTTACAATTCTTCACGAAATACTTCATGTTGGTAAGGTGGGAACTGTAGGTACTCAAATCGTTCTCGATGCTTTGCTCATCGCCTATATCGATGAATATATGCTCGAAGATCCCGGTTCTTGATCGCTCATGCAAAGGAATCAATAAACCACATTGCAACATGTATTGAAGTAATCCGACCGTTTTCAGGCAAACGGATTTACCACCGGCGTTCGGACCGGATATGATCAAGATCCGTTTTCCCTCGGTCAGCTCGATATCGAGGGGAACTACCTGCTTGCCCTGTTTCTGTAAAGACAGGAATAAGAGCGGATGCACGGCACGTACCCAATCCATTTGTCGCTTATCCTCCACGATCGGCTTGATCGCCTTGACTTGCTCCGCGAATAACGCTTTCGCACGAATGAAGTCAATGTCGGCAAGAAACTCGTAAGATTGTAGGATATCCGGAGCTAAAGGACGGATCACGTTCGTGAATTCCGTCAGTATCTTAATGATTTCCCGGCGTTCTTCCCCTTCCAGTTCCCGGATGCGGTTATTCGCTTCCACGACCACCTCTGGCTCTATAAAGACCGTCTTGCCACTGGCGGACTCATCATGTACGATACCTTTTATCTTTCGTTTGAAGGCCGGGGCTACCGGGATCATCAAACGACCGTCGCGCATGGTCGGTGTCACGTCCTTATCGACAACCCCGTCCGATTGCGCCGCACGGAGGATGGATTGCAGGCTGCGGGATATACCGCTCATCGTGATCGTCATCTCCCTGCGGATTTGCGATAGGGTGGAGGAAGCACTGTCCTTGACCTTGCCGAATTTATCGAGGATGCTATCGATCTTTCCAATCAATTGGGGGAAGACAAAGATATCTCCCGCCAATTCAGTCAAGGCCGGATACTTGATTTCCTCATCGTCCATGGGCTTGAAGAAGCGTACGATGTCATTGATCGTTTGCAAGGAACGTTTGAGGTCGAACAACTCCCGTTCATCCAGCCAAGTACCTTCCGGCCGAATCCGTTTCAAGGAATAGCGCACGTCGAAGAAATAACTGGCGGGGAATTCCGTGTCTCCGTGTAGGATACGGATAAACTCATCGGTTTGTTCCAATCGCTTGGATACGACCTCGAAATCGGCGGAGAATCCCATCTCCGCTACCCGCTCTTCCCCGAGCGGGCTTAAACATTTTTCTGTGATTAAGTGACGGATCTTATCAAAGCCCGTCTTTTGTTCAAAATTTTGTGGATATATCACGTGTTTGTAAAATCTTTATTTGATCTCTACCGTCACTTCAGAGCGAATGGTAGGACGGATAATTACTTCTAATTTTGTCTTGCCACGCTTTATATTAAATGTACAGGCGTTGTTGCCGGACGGATTAATATAAGGGGCGAAATAGTATAAATAAGAGAACGCCGGCAAGTAATCGGAGCTTTGCGACGCATCCGCTATTTGGGGATATTTGAATACGTCCCAAAACATGCAATATTTGAAACCGTTCGCGTCCGTAAACATCGTCTTCGGATCACGATATTGCATCGTGTTCGTGATAAAGCGTTTGTAGGCGGATGAGAACTCCTCTGCCGAATGATCCATCTTATGGCGGCCGATCTTTTCTATAATGTCACGGGGACGGATGCCTGCTGCATAAGCGGGAGAGTTACGATCTACGTCAACCACTTGATCCAATTTGTCGATATCGTAGCTGATCCCCGTATAATTATAGGTCTTCTTGCTCACCTTGAACGGTACGTTACGTCCGTATTTCGTGTATGGGTATTGCATACACATCAACGGGACATGCACCCGGGCGTATTCGTCTAAACGATAAGAGTCTTCCAGCAACTCGTTCGCCTCACATTCCCAGAGTACACGTCCGGGGATATCTTTTTGATCGATGATACGGATACCGAATTGCAACAGATATTCGGCTTCCGCTTCGGCGGCGGCGTAATTCAAGAACGGGAATTTCTCCATCTTACTGTGCGAGAAGTTGTACCGGTAAGTCGGTTCTTTTTCTACCAATACTTTATTCGCTCCCAGATAGTTCGGGTTCTTATCGAAAAAATAGAAAGTCTGTATCAATAAATCCGGCTTCGCGATATCAACCGTAAGTCCTTTTTTGGTCAACTCGTTCTCGATGCATTCGTTGATGACCGTTTCCAGTTTACGGTTATTCTCGTCGATGGTCGAGAAGGCGAATGTCTTGAAGTTACCGAAATCTACGCCGTCGGATGTGACGGTAGTCTTGAACGGGCATACGAATTCTTGCTCATTGGTTGTCTCCAAGCTATACATCGCATAGGCGGACGCCAGCTGGTCTTCCGTGATGGCGTTACTTTTCTTGCAGTCCTTCTTTACCAATACTTGTTTAGAAGGAGAGGAAAGGTTGCTGATGGTCAATAGGACATCGTTTCTTCCGGCGGGATTCAGCAGTTGAGGGATCTCATCGACAGATATTTCCGTCACAGGTACACCGTTGATCTCCTCGATCACGTCGTATTTCTTAATACCTGCTTGCTCGGCGGATGAATAAGGGATGACGCTTTTAATGACCGGCTTGTTGTTTCCCCAGTTCTTGCTCTGGCTGATATCGTATGTGAAGCCTAGTCGGCAGATGGATGTATTCCTGTTTTGGGCGGAAACCGTACAGACCGCCAATACTAATAGTAACGTTGATAAAATCACACTTCTCATCATATTCTGGAATTTTATTTACTCTAAAAATACCTGTTTCGTTTAAAACATAGGCAAAGGTAAAGATATTTTTGATGTGGTGGAATAGTTGGCAATATATTTGCTGCTATAATAGTGTATGAACTTGATATGGATGCTGTGTATATACTTTTTAAGGGTATTTATGTGGTACCGTATTTCGCTTACAATTAGTTAGTAATGAAAAAAATCAGATAGATTATGAGCAAGATGAATCCAAACGAGAAAAAAGAAAACGCTTCAAAAAACGAAAACGTGAATAATGAGGAAGCGACAAATTTGCAGGAAGAACAGTCAAATGCGGCAGATGAAACTGCCGGCTCTGACAATGTGTCGGGCGAGGTGGAAGCCTTGCAAAAGAAATATAACGAATTGAACGATTCCCACCTGCGCTTGATGGCGGAGTTTGACAATTACCGTAAACGTACGATGCGTGAGAAGGCCGATTTGATCAAGACTGGCGGCGAGGGTGCGTTAAAGAACCTTCTTCCTATTATCGACGATTTCGAGCGTGCTTTGCAGAACGTCCGTACGGCTGAGGATGTAGAGGCCGTTAAAGAAGGCGTGGACTTGATTTTCGGTAAGTTCATGGGCTATCTGTCTCAGCAAGGCGTAAAGCCGATCGAGGCCATAGGTAAGCCGTTCAACACGGAGGAGTTTGAGGCTATCGCTACGATTCCCGCTCCGGAACCGGACATGAAGGGCAAGGTATTAGATTGCGTACAAACTGGATATACCTTATTTGACAAGGTAATACGTCACGCTAAAGTAGTAGTGGGAGAATAATCGGAAAATCGGCAAATAACAAATACAAGGATGGCTAAAAGGGATTACTATGAAGTGCTGGGCGTTGAGAAGAATGCTTCGGCGGATGAGATAAAGAAAGCGTACCGTAAGAAGGCGATACAATTCCACCCGGATAAGAACCCGGGCGATAAGCAAGCGGAGGAGAACTTTAAGGAGGCGGCTGAGGCATACGACGTGTTGAGCGATCCGCAAAAGCGTCAGCGTTATGACCAATTCGGTCATGCGGGTGTCGGCGGGGCTTCACAAGGTGGCGGCTTCGGTGGTGGTATGTCCATGGAGGATATCTTCTCCCAGTTCGGTGACATCTTTGGTGGACATTTTGGCGGTTTTGGTGGCTTCGGTGGTTTCGGCGGTTCTCGTGGAGGACGCCGGGTGAACCGTGGATCGGACTTGCGTGTGAAGGTGAAGCTGAACCTGAAAGAGATCGCTAACGGCGTGGAAAAAAAGATCAAGGTGAAGAAGTATGTGCCTTGTTCGCATTGTCACGGTAGCGGGGCGGAAGGCTCGGAGGGTGTGAAGACGTGTGATACGTGTAAAGGTAGCGGTGTCGTTACCCGTATCGCCAACACGATCCTTGGGCAGATGCAGACGCAGACGACTTGTCCTACTTGTGGTGGCGAGGGCAAGATCGTTGTCAAGAAATGTACGGAGTGTAACGGTGAGGGCGTCGTTCGCGACGATGAGATTATCACGATCAATATCCCTGCCGGTGTAGCCGAGGGCATGCAGCTCTCCATGAATGGTAAAGGCAACGCCGCACGACATGGTGGAATCAACGGTGACTTATTGATCCTTATCGAGGAGGAACCGCATCCGGAGTTGATTCGTGATGAGAACGATCTGTTATACAACCTGCTATTGAGTGTTCCGCAAGCAGCCTTGGGAGCCACGGTAGAGGTCCCGACCATCGACGGAAAGGCGAAATTGAAGATCGAGCCGGGTACACAGCCGGGTAAGGTGCTTCGTTTGCGTAATAAAGGACTTCCTTCCATCAATAGTTATGGTACGGGCGATTTGTTGGTGAACGTGAGCGTATATATCCCCGAGACTTTGTCGTCTACGGAGAAAGAGACGCTGAACGGATTGGAGAATTCACCGAACTTCCAGCCTAATAAGACGATGAAAGAGAAAATCTTCAGTAAGTTTAAGCACTTCTTTGATTAACGAATAGGAAAGACTACTGTGTTCGTGCGAGAACACTATAGTATTCGTGGATAAACACAGTAGTGTTTGGAAATGAATACTATAGTGTTTATCGCCGGAATACGGTAGTCTTTTTTCATAAGTTCTAAAATGAGTATCCTATGAGAATATATACCCGTGGAGGAGATAAAGGAAAAACCGGCATACATGGCGGTGAGCGTGTCGATAAGGATGACATCCGTATCGAGGCGAATGGGACGTTGGATGAGTTGAACGCCGAGATCGGCATTGTCCGTACGTTGCTGCCTCCCGATCATGAATGGCAGGTGTTGCTGGGTAGGATACAGCGTGAGATGATGGCCGTGATGTCTCATGTGGCGACACCATCGGCGATCCGTGATAAGAATCCGAATCCGCTCCCCGATGATTTGGCCGTCTTTTGTGAGTCCCATATCGATGATCTATCCGCCCAAATGGAGGATAACGGGTATTTTATCCTTCCGGGAGGCACACCTGTTTCGGCGCACCTCCAATTGGCCCGTACGATCACCCGCAGGGCCGAACGCCGCTTGTGGACATTGAATCGGAAAGACCCGGTTCCTGCCGGGATCATGGCGTTCGTGAATCGTTTATCGGATCTGTTCTTTACGATGGCACGTTATGACATGTTTCGTCAAGGGAACGCCGAGGAGCGTTGGCAATCCTTTCTGTATAAGCGGAAAAATAAATCCTAGAGGGCGATATCTTGCCATTTGCCTTTCACGAGCTCACGGGTGGACTTGAAGCCGGCTTGCTTCAGCAACTTGAAAGCCTCCTTGCGACCGTCGTTCACCAAATCCGGATAATGGCAATCGGAGTTCACCATGACAGGGATATTCATTTCCCGCATCCGTGATAGGTATTCCACACGGGGGTAAAGCTCTTTTTTCTTGGTCCAGTTCTTGGTGTTGACCTCTACCATCAACCCTTTCTCCTGAACCAGATCCAGACAAGCCTCAAAAGGCTTCCGATACCAATCCTCCTCAAAATTGAAGATCTCGTACTTCTGTCCGTTCATATAGATCTTATCCATATGCCCGACGATATCGATGCCTCCGGCCTCTATCATTTTCATCGTGGTATCGAAGAAACGCTTGACAAGCAACCGGACATCTCCCTCGAAATGCCGCTCCACGGAGTGGGCGTATTCCCTGAATGAGCCGTCTATACAGACCATGTTCTCTTCGACCAGACGCTCTGATACGGGCAGGAAATGGATGGAACCGATCCGGTAGTCCAAAGGCAACTCTTGGAAATAGGGGATCGAGGCGTTATAGGTCTCGTCCAGATAATCAATCTCCAGACCGGCATATATTTCTAGTTGATCGCTGTATTTCTGTTTCAGTCGGTTTATCTCTTGCAGATACTCCGGCATATCGTCTTTAGACATATTCCAGAAGGTCTCGAACGGAAGCGGCGAGTGGGAGGAAAAACCGTACGCACGGAACCCGTGTGTTATGGCGAATCTCACGAAATCCTCCGGAATACTTCTTCCATCACAAAAAGTACAATGACTATGGTAGTTACTGAGTTGCATGATTGTTCTTAGTGATTAAAAAGCCACATCCAGATCATCTTGCCCGGATGTGGCCTTGTATGATGAATGAGAGAGGTGTTATTTGATAACGCCTAGCTCTTTTCCTACCTTGATAAACGCGGCGATAGCCTTGTCCAAATGCTCAGTCTCGTGGCCGGCGGACAATTGTACACGGATACGAGCTTGTCCCTTCGGTACTACCGGGTAATAAAAACCGGTTACGTAAATACCCTCTTCCTGCATCTTGGCGGCGAAATCTTGAGACAACTTAGCGTCGTACAACATAACAGCGCAGATAGCGGATTGAGTCGGCTTGATATCGAAACCGGCTGCCAGCATCTTGTCGCGGAAGTAACTTACGTTGTTCATTAATTTCGTATGTAAAGCGTCGCTTTCCTTCAACATCTTGAACATCTCCAAGCTTGCGCCTACGATGGCCGGAGCCACGGAGTTAGAGAACAAGTAGGGGCGAGAACGCTGGCGTAACATATCGATAATCTCCTTCTTTCCGGTCGTGAAGCCACCCATGGCACCACCGAACGCCTTACCCAGCGTACCCGTGAAGATATCTACACGTCCGTAAACATCAAACTGCTCGGCTACGCCATGGCCAGTCGGGCCTACGACACCGGCAGAGTGAGACTCGTCCACCATAACCAATGCGTCATATTTCTCGGCAAGCTCGCAAATCTTGTCCATCGGAGCGACATTGCCGTCCATGGAGAACACGCCGTCCGTGGCGATGATACGGTGACGTTGGGCCTGCGCCTCTTGTAGGCAACGCTCCAAGTCCGCCATATCGGCGTTAGCGTAGCGGTAACGTTTAGCCTTGCATAAACGAACGCCGTCGATGATAGAGGCGTGGTTCAAGGCATCCGAGATGATAGCGTCTTCCTCGCCGAACAATGGCTCGAACAAACCACCGTTAGCGTCGAAACATGCGGCGTAAAGGATCGTGTCCTCAGTCTTGAAATAGTCGGAGATGGCTGCTTCCAATTGCTTGTGCAAATCCTGCGTTCCACAGATGAAACGAACGGACGACATGCCATAACCGTGTGTATCCATGGCTTCTTTCGCGGCCTTGATCAGTCGTTGGTTATCGGACAGGCCAAGATAGTTGTTGGCGCAGAAGTTCAAAACATCACTTCCGGCATTTACTTTGATGTCGGCTCTCTGTGGCGTAGTAATGATACGCTCGTTCTTGTATAAACCAGCGGCTTTGATGCCTTCAAGTTCATTTGTCAAGAATTCTTTAAGTTTTCCGTACATAAAAACTTCGTTTTTTATTAGTATTTAGATGTGAGTAGTAGCTTCGTTGTCAAAGCGACAGACAAAGGTCTGTTTTTTTTTTGAATTTTAATACTAAAAAAGAGAAGAAATTCATGTCTAAACTGTTTTATTCTCTATACCTTTGCCGACGGAAAAAAACTTAAATCTCATTAAACGCGATGAAGAATGTATTAGTAATTGGTTCTACCGGTCAGATCGGATCAGAGTTAACCATGAAATTAAGAAGTATCTACGGTGGGAACATAGTAGCGGGTTATATCCCGGGTGCGGAACCTAAAGGCGAGTTGTTAGAATCGGGACCTTCCGCTATCGTGGATATCACGAACGAGCAGCAGATCGCTGAGACGGTATCAAAATATAATATTGATACGATCTACAACTTGGCGGCTCTTTTGTCGGCTGTAGCAGAGGCTAAACCTCAGTTGGCGTGGAAGATCGGAATGGGGGGCTTGTTCAATGTGCTTGAGGTGGCCCGTGAGATGCACTGCGCCGTATTTACGCCGAGCTCTATTGGCGTTTTCGGTAACAATACCCCGAAAGACAAGACTCCTCAAGATACGATCCGTAATCCTCGTACGATGTACGGCGTGACGAAGGTATCCGGTGAGTTGTTAAGCGATTATTATAATATCCGTTTCGGCGTGGACACACGTTCGGTTCGGTTCCCCGGATTGATCTCTTACGTAACACCTCCGGGTGGTGGTACGACGGATTACGCTGTCGATATTTACTATTCGGCCGCTAAGGGCGAGAAATTCGTTTGCCCGATCGCAGCCGGTACTTTCATGGATATGATGTACATGCCGGACGGCTTGCGTGCCGCTATCGAGATTATGGAGGCGGATTCTACGAAGTTCGTTCATCGCAACTCTTTCAACATTGCGTCGATGAGTTTCGATCCGGAGATCATCTTTAATAATATCAAGAAATATATGCCGGACTTCCAAATGGAGTATGAGGTAGATCCTTTGCGTCAGGCTATCGCCGAGTCGTGGCCGAACTCCTTGGATGACACTTGCGCCCGCCAAGAGTGGGGCTGGAAGCCGGAGTATGATTTGGATGCCATGACAAAAGACATGTTAGCTAAATTGAAAGAACGTTTCAATAAATAAGAGTGATGTTGTAGCCATGATTGTTTGTGGATAGAGGGGCCGGGGTATCATCGGGGGGATGATCCCCGGCCTTGTTTTTTAACGCTGCTATTTCAATAAATCCGGCCGGAGGCGTGCCGTACGCTCTTGTGCTTGTTGCAAGCGCCATTCTTCGATCTTGCGCTGGTGCCCGGATAATAGTACCTCGGGTACTTTCCAACCTTTGTAATCGGCGGGACGTGTATAAACAGGCGGGGCCAGTAAGTCATCTTGGAAGGAGTCGGAGAGGGCGCTTTGCTCGTCGCCGATCGCTCCCGGTATCAAGCGTACCACGGCGTCGGTTATGATAGCGGCGGCCAGCTCTCCTCCGGTAAGGACATAGTCTCCTACGGATATCTCTTTCGTTATCAAATGCTCACGGATACGATAGTCGATCCCTTTATAGTGCCCGCAGAGGATAATCATATTATTTAGTAAAGACATACTGTTGGCCATGGGCTGGTTGAGTGTCTCACCATCCGGGGAGGTATAGATTACCTCGTCATATTCCCGTTCGCTTTTCAACGCTGAGATCGCCCGGTCTATCGGTTCGATCTGCATCACCATTCCGGCCTCTCCTCCGAACGGATAATCATCCACCCGCCTCCATTTATTAGTGGTGTAATCCCGTAGGTTATGTAAATGAATCTCTGCTAATCCTTTATCTTGCGCCCTCTTGACGATAGAGCAATTAATCATCCCCTCGATCATCTCGGGAAGTACGGTAAGTATATCTATACGCATAAAAAATAGTTGTAACGTTAAAACCTCCCGCAAAGGTACATCTTTATTCTGACTCATCGTAAAGTGAGTCTCTATTATCTATGATTCGCGATAGAAAATTAAGAATGAATGAAACGCATGCGTTGGCGCAGTTAAGAGTTCGTAGAAGTTCATGAGGATATTTTTGTATCGTTTGAATTATTATTCGTACTTTTGTCCGTCAATTCGGCGGCTATCAATAGAGGCCGTCTCTTTAGAGAATAAATTTTATAGCGATGAATATATCTTACAATTGGCTGAAAGAGTATCTTGATTTCGATCTGGAGCCAGAAGAAGTTGCTGCGGCGCTTACCTCTATCGGTTTGGAAACCGGTGGAGTAGAGGAAGTTCAAACCATTAAGGGCGGACTTGAGGGACTGGTTATCGGTGAAGTGTTAACTTGTGAGGAACACCCGAATTCTGACCATTTACATATTACGACCGTAAATGTAGGTGGCGAGGCTCCTTTACAAATCGTATGCGGTGCCCCGAACGTGGCTGCCGGACAGAAAGTGGTCGTAGCCGTGAACGGTACGAAACTGTACGACGGTGACGAATGCTTTACCATCAAGAGATCCAAGATCCGTGGCGTTGAGTCCAACGGTATGATTTGCGCCGAGGACGAGATCGGTATCGGTACCGACCATAACGGTATTATCGTACTTCCCGCCGATGCTGTTGTAGGTACGTTAGCTAAAGATTATTATAATGTAAAGAGCGACTACGTGCTGGAGGTGGATATCACCCCGAACCGTGTAGACGCTACTTCCCATTTCGGTGTCGCCCGTGACTTGGCCGCTTATTTGAAGCAAAACGGCAAGCCCGCCGAATTGAGACGTCCTTCGGTAGACGCTTTCAAGATCGATGACGAGACACCGGGCGTAGAGGTCGTGGTAGAGAATACGGAGGCTTGTCCCCGTTATTCCGGTGTTACGATCAAGGGCGTTACGGTGAAGGAGAGCCCGGAGTGGTTACAAAACCGCTTGCGTGTGATCGGCCTTCGTCCCATCAATAACGTAGTGGATATAACGAACTTTATCCTGCATGAGTTAGGGCAGCCTTTACACTCTTTTGACGCGGGTAAGATCAAAGGAAATAAAGTGATTGTCAAGGCGGCCGAGGCTGGTACGAAATTCGTCACGTTGGATGGCGTGGAGCGTACGTTGACCGATCGTGACTTGATGATTTGTAACGTCGAGGAACCTATGTGTATCGGTGGCGTGTTCGGCGGTTTGGATTCCGGCGTGACGGAGGAGACCACCGACGTATTCTTGGAATCCGCTTGTTTTCATCCGACGTGGATTCGCAAGACCGCTCGTCGTTTTGGCTTGAATACGGACGCTTCTTTCCGCTTCGAGCGTGGTTTGGATCCGAACAATACGATGTATGTATTGAAACGTGCCGCCTTGTTGATACAAGAGTTGGCGGGAGGTAAGATCACGGGTGCCGTACAGGATGTTTATCCTACCGTGGTGGAACCGTATACGGTTGAGGTGACTTACGAGAAGATCAATACGTTGATCGGTAAGGATATTCCGGTAGAAACCGTGAAAAGTATCTTGGCAAGCCTTGAGATGGAGATCGTATCCGAGACTGCCGAGGGCTTGACTTTGCATGTTCCCGTATATCGTATCGATGTGCAGCGTGATGTAGACGTGATCGAGGACATTCTTCGTATCTACGGATATAATAACGTGGAGTTCAGCGATAACGTGAAGTCCAATTTAAGTTACCAGACTCCTACGGATCGTAGCTGGAAATTGCAGAACTTGATTTCGGAGCAACTTTGCGGTTGTGGTTTCAACGAGATCATGAACAATTCCTTGACACGCTCCGCTTATTATACGGATCTGTCTGTTTATCCGGAAGCGCATTGTGTCATGTTGATGAACCCGTTAAGCGCTGATTTGAACTGCATGCGTCAGACCTTGTTGTTCGGAGGTTTGGAGAGCATCGAGCATAACATGAAGCGTAAGAATGGCAATGTCCGTTTCTATGAGTTCGGTAATTGCTATGATTATAATATCGATAACAAGAAGGAAGATGAGGCCTTGGCGCAGTTCAGCGAGGATTACCGTCTAGGCATCTGGGTAGCCGGCAACCGGGTGGAGAACAACTGGGCGCATCCGGACGAGAAATCTTCCGTTTATGAGTTGAAGGCTTACGTAGAGAATATCTTAGCCCGCTTGGGCGTGGATATGAAACGGGTTATTTTCGGTAACTTGACGAATGATATCTATTCTTCGGGCCTAAGTATCACGACCGGTTCCGGACGTCAATTGGGTACGATGGGTATCGTAAGCAAGAAACTTCGTAAGATGCTGGATATCGATATGGAGGTTTATTACGCTGAGTTGTCGTGGACCCAGTTGATGAAGGAGATCAAGAAGGCGAAAGTAACCTTCTCCGAGATTTCCAAGTTCCCGGCCGTTAAACGTGACTTGGCGTTGTTGCTTGATAAGAGCGTACAGTTTAGCGAGGTCGAGAAAATCGCTAAGGATAGCGATCGCAAGCTATTGAAGGAGGTATCTCTGTTCGACGTTTACGAGGGCAAGAACCTTCCGGCGGGCAAGAAGTCGTATGCCGTAAGCTTCTTCATGCAAGATGAGAGCAAGACTTTGAACGATAAGCAGATCGACGCTATCATGAAGAAGATCCAGACGAATCTGGAACAAAAGCTAGGTGCTCAATTGAGATAAGAATTTAATTACATAAAATAAAGATAAACTGATAAACATATGGGAAGAGCGTTTGAGTTTCGTAAAGCGAGAAAGTTTAAGCGTTGGGGCAATATGGCCCGTGTATTCACGAAGTTAGGTAAGGAAATCACGATCGCGGCAAAACAAGGTGGGCCGGAGCCTGAGAATAATCCTCGTTTACGTGTGTTGATGCAGAACGCCAAAAAGGAGAATATGCCGAAGGAGAACGTGGAGCGTGCCATTAAACGTGCCGTATCCAAGGATTTCACGGATTATAAGGAGATGAACTATGAGGGATATGGTCCTTTCGGTATCGCTATCTTCGTTGAGACCGCTACGGATAATACGACTCGTACGGTAGCCAACGTTCGTAGTTATTTCAATAAGAACGGTGGTTCTCTGGGAACATCCGGTAGCTTGGAGTTCTTGTTCGATCATAAATGCGTATTCCATATCGCTAAAAAAGAGGATCTTTCTTTAGAAGACCTAGAGTTGGAGTTGATCGACTTCGGTGTAGATGAGGTTGAGGAAGACGAGGACGAGGTTGTTCTTTATGGTGAGTTCGCGCAGAATTCGGCGATCCAGAAATATTTGGAGGAGAATGGTTTCGAGATATTGAGTAGTGAGTTCGTACGTATTCCGAACGATTTGAAGGAGGTTACTCCGGAACAGCGTGAGTCTATCGAGAAGATTATCGAGAAATTAGAGGAAGACGAAGACGTTCAAAACGTATTCCATAATATGAAGGAAGACGATTCTGAGGAGGAATAACGTACGCTTATACGTAAAATAGTATACTTTATCCGTAAAAAAGCGACATCGAGGCAAATTCGATGTCGCTTTTTCTTTTTTACAACGAATGTTTCATGTTTTTTATTTATTTTTGTGAGTCTAGGGTGAATAACAATTTAACTTATATGGTGAAAATGAAAAGACTATTTCTTCTTTGTGCGTTCGTGAGCATGTTTGCGACGTGTAATTTTATCTCAGCTCAAAAGGAGTTAGGGATTTTCAATTCTGTTTCGGCAGGAGTGGGTGTTGGTTTGACGGGTGTAGATGTGGAGGTCGCTACTCCTATTACGCCTTATCTGGCGTTGAGAGGTGGTCTTACCTTTATGCCGGGTTTCAGCATTAATACGGACGTGGATGTAGATGTTAACGATCCGCGAGCGGGTGTGTATAATGATACATACTCCATGGATGTCAAAGGTAGCTTGAAACGTACTTCCGGACAGTTGTTGGTGAATGTTTACCCGTTTCCTCACGCTTCTTCGTTCTTCGTTGCGGCCGGCGCCTATTTCGGTGGTTCTTCCTTGGTGAAGATAGAAGGGCATAGTGATAAGCTGAAAGACCTGATCGCCCAAGGAGAAAGTGCGGGCATAGTTATCGGTGATTATACGATTCCGGTGGATAATAACGGTAATGTATCCGGTGGATTGAAAGTGTCCGGTTTTCGTCCTTATCTAGGTCTTGGATTCGGTCGTGCGGTTCCTAAGAAACGGGTTGGCGTGATGTTTGAGCTGGGTGTGCAATTCCATGGCAAACCGGAGGTGTATACGGATTCAGGGGATGTAAAGGACTTGTTGAATGAGATAGACGAGGATGATACCTTTACGAAGATCATGGACAAGCTAACGGTTTATCCGGTCATGAAGATTCGTATTTGCGGAAGAATATTTTGATTGTCAAAGATAGTATAAGCTAAGAGTGGCGTTAATAATACGATGCCACTCTTTTTTTATGGCTAAACTTTCATTTATTTTGCCAAATTCTGGAAGATTTTTATAACCACTTTATTAGCAAGCAGTTCTGAGGATAAGGTAAAAATGAGGTAATGATTTGGCAACCCTGTCTATTTCTACGTTCTGCTGTGAGTTGCTGTCAATGTCTCTCGTCTTGGTACAAAAGTAGCAATAAAAATCGGATACACATCAAAATGTCCCATGATTTTTATCACAGGACGTTTTTTATCTTCGCTGAATAATCCGGTTTAACCGTTACTTCTATTTTCGGCAAGTTGCGGGCTATGATTGCTGAAATTTATACTTTAATCCATACTCTTCCAACTTGCTATACAGCGTTGTACGTCCGATTCCGAGCAATTCGGCGGCAACCTTGCGGTTTCCGTTTGCCTGCTTCAACGCGCGTAAGATGCGTTCCTTGTCCTCCGCATCGTTTCGCAAGGCGAAGCTGACAGGTGAGGTCGGTTTCGTTACGGCAAGTTCCAGATGCTCTTTCATGACAACTCCCGTCTGTGCCTGCAACACCGCGCCCATTATCTTCTGCCGAAGCTCACGGACATTACCCGGCCACGGATGGGTCAGCAATGTCTTACGGGCTTCCGCATCGAACCCAGTCACGCTACATTCCAATTCATTGTTGGCAATCTCACGGAAGAACTCCGCCAACGGCATGATGTCCTCCTGACAGTCACGCAAGGGCGGAACAGTTATCTCGAAGTCGTGCAAACGGTACAGCAAATCCTGTCGGAAACGTTTTTCAATGACCGCTTTCTCCAGATCCTCGTTGGTGGCGGCGATGATGCGGACATTGAAGCTCTTGTCCG